>SWCA01009020.1_pt2 | contig 204754 bp, 190 predicted proteins | sample 4692961 | NCBI WGS metagenome assembly SWCA01 (sample SAMN10267275, study PRJNA491770) | bioreactor metagenome | isolation source: DHS bioreactor inoculated with | place: Japan: off Shimokita Peninsula | reverse complement strand
GGGGGGGTTATGTCTGGCATCAGGGCTACGGTTGGAGCCCGATAGATGGCCATAGAGAGATTTAGTATAAATAAAATTGCAATTAGTGTAAAAAAGCTTGAATAGGTTGGTAAAATTGCAAACAGTATGGCCGATAGAGGAATGCCGATTAGTAAAAAGGGCATTCGGCGGCCAAAGCGGCTATTGGTACGATCACTTAAGCTCCCAAAAAAGGGAATTAAAGTGACAGCTAAAATGTTATCAAGGGTCATAATTCCATTAATCCAAAATTGGCTCTTAATATATTCCTTCAGAAATAGGGGAATATAGAAGTTATAAAGAGGCCAAACCAAACTAATTGAAAAAAAGCCTAACCCCAACAAGAAGGTCTTTTTATAATCTAACTTCATAGGTCAGCTCCTTTCGATAAACGATCAACTACTTTTTTAGCACGGTCAGGAAAATTAGTTATTATACCCGTTACACCCATGGCACTTACCTGTTGTAGATGAAACTCATCATTTACGGTAAAGGGATTGACCATTAATCCATTCCGGATGCAGTCTTCCACCACGGGGGGAATCAGACTGGGAAAGTAGGGATGAATTCCTTCCACACCAACGTATTGAGCATATACCCAGGGGGCAACCATGCCCGCCATGTATAAAATTGATGTTTTAATATGCATGTCAATTCTTTTGACCTCCAGTAGACTATAGTGATTAAAGGAGGAAAGAATAGCCTGGTTATGAAGCTGGTATTTCTTTAACAGCTCAATGGTTTCCTTTTCCAGGCCCCGATAGAATATGGGGCCGTTCTTTAGCTCGATATTAATTAATATATCTTTATTTTCTAATAGCTCAAGGACCTCCTGCAGGGTTGGAATCCCTTCATTGGCATAGTCGGGATGAAACCAACTCCCAGCATCCAGCTCCTTGATTTCCTTTAGGGTTAAATCCTTAATAAAGCCCTTGCCATTGGTGGTACGATCGACGGTCTCATCATGACATACAATTAAATGTCCATCCTTGCTCATATGAACATCCAATTCGATACCATCAACCTGCATTTCAAGGGCATATTGAAAAGACGACAAGGTATTTTCTGGTCTATGGCCTGAAGCCCCTCGATGGGCTATAATAAGCGGTTTTCTCAAAAGTCTCCCTCCTTAGAAAGTGGTTTATTGCTAAGCATGACCACTTCTATTTTATAACAAAAATTGAGGGAGATGTTGATTTATCGTTAAGAAAATAAATATTTTTATGCCACTTTTATTACCACTCGACATAGGATACATAAATTGACACTTTACCTTATTATTGCTGCCATTCTGTTTTTTCTATCCTAAAACAGAACAAAGTGGTTATCGACATCGTTTGTTTTCCAGGGAACCCATGGGTTCCCTAGGACGCTTCGCTGTACCCTCCCTATTCCTATGAAATAAAAAGACAGCATTTTAATTATCTCAAAATTGCTGTCTAAAATCATGACCTGCTAGCCATGGGAAACGTGTTTTATTTTACGTTGCTTTTGTTTTTGATTTTTTCTTTATTTGAAAAATTACTGAAATTCCAATAAAGATAACAACAATAGCACCAATTTTTAACCACTTGCCTATACTTGAGCTAGTACTGACAGGGTCACCCACCTTCCACTGAACCCTATGGCCCATACCGTCATCAGCCACAATATATACCACCTCAGAATCAGTATCGTAATGGAAGTACCCCGCTTCATCCAAGGTACCTATTGAGATTTCTTCCTTTTCTCCATTGTAGAGGGTCAGTTGAATTTGATCAGTAAAGGTACCATCGGCATAATGAACCTTAATGACTCCGGGTTCCATGGGGGTGATAGTCATTTTATGGCCATAGACAGGCACAGTAAACAGTACAAAAACCAGTACCACTAAAATTGCATTTTTAAATCCCTTCATTTGTATTGCCTCCTTTATATAGTAATTCCCAATAAATCATCTTTCCTTGCGTAACAGCTCCTCTAATAGGTTCTTTGCCTCCTGAGGTGTTCTAGGAATAACAGGACAATCAGAAAAAATCTTATAGAGATTGGGAACCTTAAGCTTTACCTCCCTCATCAGCTCCTGACTTTCTAATAGTTCTCTGGAGCCCTGGGCTAATACACTGCCTTCCTGCAGCAGAATAAATTCATCGGCCCAGCCGTAGGCAAGGTCCACATCATGGGTAGTGATCAGTAAAGTATGGCCCAGGCTGTGGAGCCTGTCTAAAAGCTCAATAAATTGCTGTAAAGAGCAAGGGTCTAACCCTGAAAAGGGCTCGTCAAAAACCATGATGGCTGGCTCCATGGCAAGGACCCCTGCGATGGCAACTTTCTTTTTTTGGCCTAGGCTCAGGTTATAGGGAGGCCGATGACGTAGATGCTGAATATCAACTAAAGCCATCACTCGCTCAACCTGTTGCTGTACTTGATCCTCCCCGTATCCTAAATTTCGGGGGCCAAAGGCGATATCCTCATAGACCGAGGCAGAAAACAATTGCTCATCGGGATTGTCAAATACAATTCCCACCATTTTGCGGATCTCATGAAGATGCTCCTTAGAAACCCTTCGATTCATGACAGTAACTGTACCCAACTGGGGTAAAAGCAGGCCATTTAAATGCTGAAGAAGTGTGGATTTTCCACTGCCATTGGCCCCTAAAATGGCAATTCGTCCCTGCTTTTGAATTGATAAAGAAACCTTATCTAGGGCATTTGTGTGATCGGGATAGGTGTAGCATAAGTCCTTGATTTCTAAAATGGCCATTAGAACCTCCATTTTTCAATAATGTGAAGTAATATAACGCTAAACAGCATACCACAAGATATTAGTAGATCCCCGCAAGTGATTTTTTGAGGATTCCCCGTGGGAACTCTTCCATTAAAGCCCCTGGATGCCATAGCTCGATATATTTTATCTGAGCCGTCGATGGATTTTACGATCATTCCTCCGATAATTTCCCCATAGGTACGATAGTAGTCAACTCTCAGGGAGCCTCGAAACAATCTGGCCCTTAGGGCCCGATGAATTTGGATAAGCTTTTCCCAAAATAGAAATAGATACCGCCAGGATAAAAATAAAATCGAAATTAGGGCAGAGGGCAGCTTCATATGGGATAATCCCGTGAAAAAAGCGGGGATTGGTTGACTAAAAAAAAGAATGAGCATTAGAAGCAGTGCCGACAAGCTTTTAAATATCAACAGGAGTATTAAGTGAATCCTCTCTTGACTGGGTGGAAATCCTCCGCTAATTAATAGGGAAGCTGACATTAATAACAAAAAGGGCAGAATCCATGAAATCCTTAACAGTACCTGCTTTAAAGTCATGCCCATCGATAAAACCATGATAAAAAGACAGGTCCAGGCCAGCATAAGCAGTGGGGGAGATTTCAAAGACACCAGCCCAAAAACCATTAAACAGCAGGTAATGATTTTAGTTCTGGTTTCCCAACGATGTATCCAATTACTTTTTGTAGGCTGGGGAGGGACTCCGCCCACCTCATGAATTGATTTTATTGACATGGACAATTCTCCTTCTATCCAGCCCCTTGATTCTTATTCATGTCATCCTTCTGGAAGGATTTTAGAAACACGGTGTAATCCCTTAGGGAATAAGGGGACTGGATTTAAGAATGATGGTTTGCAAGTAAGTTTGGTCGTGTACGGTTAATAAATGCAACGGAAAAGGCTGTTAAAACTCCTTCAATTGCCATCAGAGGCAAGTGGCCCAGTAATAAGAGGTTGATTACAGAAAATAATCCCTCATGATAGGCTCCATTGGAAAAATAGAGCACTAAAGAGAGGATTGTGGCCGATAATGCCACTGCCAGGGCTCCTACGAGGCCGCTCACCAGATGGAGGGCCTTATTTTGACTAAGCTTACGATAGAGGATGTAGGAAACAATTGCGGGCAAAGCCACCATAATTGTATTGATTCCCAGGGTTGTTAAGCCTCCATGCTGGAAGAGAAGGGCCTGAAGCAATAGCCCCACAAAAACTGCTATGGTGCTACGGCGTCCTAAAATAATTCCGAGAAGACCTCCTAACAGGGGATGGATTGAGCTGGGCCCTACTGGAATACTAATTAAAGAAAGGGTAAAGAAGGTGGCGGTCATAAGACTAATCTTAGGGATTTCTTCCTCTTGTATTCCCTTGATTGAATGAATAAGCATTCCCCCTGCCACGGTGGAAGTAGCCACCATCGCAGGAAAGCTTAAAATACCATCGGATAAATGCATTTTGAATCACCTGCCTTAATTTTTTTAAATGGATTTTTGATAAAATCAAAAATAAAAAAACCTGTACTTAGGTACAGGGAAAGGATTTTCCTCGTCATCAATTACTATGTATTTCAGTAGGAATAGCAAGACGAGTTATCCAATCCATACACCGTGAATTAGAATGGTTAGAAGACCAACACAAGCAGGTATCCTGACTTAGGTTCATTGCTTTTTTACACCTTCCCAAATAAAATAATTCAGTGGTATTTTATAAAAAAGCTCCCCATCACAGTGGCGGGACCGTGTTAGATTTTCACTAAACTTCCCTTTTCATTCGTAAAACGAAACTTGTTACAGGCCTATTAAATTGCTTAAAGTATACCATGGACATGGGGTAAAATCAACTGAAATTAATTCTAAAAGGTTTTTATAGTTTTCCAAAATCAATAGTGGTTCTTTTGTCTATTTTATGGTAGATTATAAGTATAGTACATACACGGTGGACATTTTCTGATATGTCTTTCTCAGAAAGCATCCCCTGTGAACGATAAAAAGGTACCTTTTAGGGAAAAACTTAAGGTAAGGTATTGATAAGAAACGAGAAAATGAAAATTTATTGGAGGTGTTTTCATGAAAAAAATACTAGTGACTGGCGCCCTTGGGCAAATTGGAACAGAGCTGGTTGTGAAAATGCGTGATATCTATGGGGCAGACAATGTAATTGCCACTAATAGAGGAAGGGATGAAGGACATAAGCTGATACAGGAGGGTATTTTTGAAGAATTGGATGTAACTGACGGAAATAGAGTTTTTGAGGTGGCGAAAAAGTATCAGGTAGACACTATCATCCATATGGCAGCCCTGTTATCTGCCACTGCTGAAAATAATCCCCTGTTGGCCTGGAATGTGAACATGGGCGGACTTATGAATACCCTGGAGACTTCTAGAGAGCTCAACTGTAAATTCTTTACCCCCAGCTCCATTGGTGCCTTTGGGCCTTCTTCACCAAAGGATCAGACCCCCCAGGTTACAATTCAGAGACCCACTACAATGTATGGTGTCAGCAAGGTTTCAGGAGAATTGTTATGTGACTACTACTTCCACAAGTTTGGTGTCGACACAAGGGGTGTTCGTTTTCCAGGACTTATTTCCTATACCCAAGCCCCTGGCGGTGGTACCACTGATTATGCAGTACACATTTATTATGAAGCCCTTAGACATAAAAAATATACCAGCTATATAGCTAAGGGAACCCATATGGACATGATGTATATGCCTGATGCCATTAACGCTATTATAGATCTGATGGAGGCTGATCCAGGAAAACTGAAAAATAGAAATGCCTATAACGTCACAGCCATGAGCTTTGAACCAGAGGAAATCGCCGCAGAAATTAGAAAGCACATTCCAGAATTTGAAATGAACTATGATGTTGACCCAATGAGACAGGCAATAGCAGATAGCTGGCCCAATTCCATTGATCCTTCAGCAGCCATTGAGGAATGGGGCTTTAAGACTGAATACGATTTGGGTAAAATGACCACAGATATGCTGGAGCAGTTAAAGAAAAAGGGAATATAGTATAAAGAACTGATATGCTCCCCTTGTGGTAGACAGGTTACATATAAAACTGTTTACTGTAAGGAGGAGCGTATTTTTATGGGTAAAAAAGGGATTTAACCAGGGGTAATCCATCAATTTAGACGACCCAGAGTACTAGGGATTGTATTTTGTAAAAAATACAATTATAATGGAAAAAAATCGTTTCCAATTTAATCGAAAGATCCTTTGTAACCACTAAGGGGGAAAATGGCACAGGACTGGGACTTTATATTTCAAACTATATTTTGAGGGAGAAATTTTATGGTAAATTATATGTAGACAATACGGCAACTGGGGTAAGGGAGCAAATCATTTTACCCAAAATATTGATTAACGACTAGGGAGCTGAGACTATGAGAAATGAAAGAATTTATCACCTGCATGATACAGCTTTTATCATTGGCAGTCTTGCAATGGAAGCTATAATTTGTGAGGTTTCATGCTTTCCATCGCCTGGGTTAGTGTCACCGATTTCTAATGGTGCCCATAGGGATATGGATTATTATACCTTTGTTGAAAGCACCGGGGCGCTGAATAAATATCTTATTCTCTTTGCCCAGGAAGGCCTTAGCCCTGTCGAGCCAGGGGAAATATTTAAACGAATTAGAAAAATTGGTATAGAGGCAGAGGAAAGGATGTTTCAAAAAACTAAGGGAATCAACACCCATAAGGGGATGCTGTTTTTAATGGGGATTTCCTGTGCTGCTGTGGGGAAGTGCCTTTATGAAGGACGACCCTTTAATGATATTCCAGTGACCATAAGGGAGATGACTAAGGGACTCGTAAAAGGAGAACTGGCCTCCTTAAGAAGTACTAACTTTCTGTCAAATGGGGAGCGCCTGTATTTAAAGTACAAAACCACAGGCATAAGAGGAGAGGTTGAGGCTGGGATACCCACTGTATTTAATCACGGACTTAATATTTATAAAGAGTCAAAGGATTTGTCAATGAATAACAGATTGGTCCATAGCCTAATCGGAATTATGCAATTCTGTGATGATTCCACGGTGCTTCATCGCCATTCTCCCCAAGTATTGGAAATGGTTCAGCAGGAAGCTAAGGAAGCCATTGCCCTGGGAGGAATGAGAACACCTCTGGGACAGGGAAAGATTCAGGCCATGGCCAAAGAATTTGTTGAAAAAAATATAAGCCCCGGTGGAAGTGCAGATCTACTGGGGGTTACCGTATTTTACAATTTAGTAGAAGCATTATTTAGCGGAATAAAATAGGGACTTAGCTGTATTAGGGGCTGCAAGCGAATGGATTTAATTTCCTTTGCTCAGATTTCTTCAAGGCTTGGGGCGGTATGATGTTGGTTGTAGCCAGTATCGTCTTCGGAATATTCTTCTAGTTTATTAGAGTAGGCGGACCTTTAAAGGAAATCTGGATGGAACAAAAAGTACTTTAATGTAACCGATTTAAGGCTTAACAGCCAATGGGTTATTAAAATTATTTTATAAAACCCTTTACCCCCTATAGGGAGGGGTGGTATAATATATATAAGAGATAAAACCACCAGAAAAGAGGAGTGAAGAAAAATGGCATTGATAGAAGTGAGTTTTCCAGGGGGAAAAAAGGTAGATAGTGATATTAAAGGTTTTACAGTGGCAACGGATCAGCCAATCCATTCAGGCGGAGAGGGGGCCGCACCATCTCCCTTTGATTTGTTTCTGTCTTCCATAGCAACCTGCGCGGGATTTTATGCCCAGAGTTTTTGTCAAAATAAAGGAATCAATACAGAAGGCCTTAAGCTAGAGATGGATGTATCTAGAGATTCATCAGGGGGGCTTATTGACAAAATAGACATGAAACTAACCCTTCCAATGGATTTCCCAGAAAAATATGAGCAGGCCATTCTCAGGGCCATGGACTTATGCACTGTCAAAAAGCATTTGTTGTCTCCTCCGGAATTCAATATCACTACCATTAAGTAAATAATCAATTGTCAGATTTTCCTGCGTCAATTTTAACCCCCATTTAAAGCAAAATAGCTTTAAATGGGGGTTATTTAGTTAATCGAAGGGTAGCTTTGTTCTTTTCTTATTTTTTCATAAATATTTTTTTTAAATGACCGTAGCCTTCCTTTTCAAGGTCCCTTAGGGGGACAAAGCCTAGGGCGGCACTATTAATACAATAGCGAAGACCGGTTGGGTTGGGGCCATCCTCAAAAACGTGTCCTAGATGGGAATCTGCCACCTTGCTTCTGACTTCGGTACGAACCATGCCATGGCGTAAGTCCTTTTTTTCCTTGACTATATCAGGGTCAATGGGCTTTGTAAAGCTAGGCCAACCACAACCGGAATCGAATTTATCCAGAGAGGTAAATAGCGGTTCTCCTGAAACCACATCCACATAAACTCCCTCTTCTTCATGATTCCAAAATTTATTTTCAAAGGGTGGCTCTGTCCCATTTTCTTGGGTTATGTAGTACTGTAATGGGGTAAGTTTCTTTTTTAAGGTGTCTTTTTTATCTTCCTTCATAGAAATAGCTCCTTTCCTTATACAGTCAATATACCCATATTAGGGGATTTTGACTCTAAAAAGTATAGTCAGCACCTTAGGTAGCCGACATTATAGATAGGTTCAATTATTAACTATTAAAGTGGGGTGCAGCATTATTGGCTGCACCCCACTTTCTATTGATAAAAAACATGTTGTCCGATTCTTGTGACATAGGTTTTACTTCTTACAATCCATGAACCCGCTGCCTTGCTAGGATTAAAGAAGTAGGTTGCATTACCTACGGGTTTGGCACCATTTAGCGCATCCTTTGCAGCCTTAATACTTTCCTGAGAGGGAGTTTTATAAAGGCTGCCGTCAGCCACGGGACTAAATTGAGGGATACTGTTATGGTATTCAAAAATAACACCCTTTACAGTATTAGGGAAGCTTTTAGATTGGACTCTGTTTAACACTACATTACCAACTGCTACCTTTCCTTGATAGGACTCGCCCCCTGCCTCGGCATTAATGATTCTGGATAACCAGTAGAGATCCTCACTGGTTTGACTTCTTGCGGCAGAAGGGGTGGCACCTCTGGAGACTACAGCCTTTGAACCATATAAAGTAGATTGAGTTTCATTCCCTGCAATGCCATCAATTCTAATACGGCTGTCTTTTTGGAAACCAATCACAGCCTTTTCGGTGATGGGACCAAAGATACCGTCAACGGTACTGTTGTAATAGCCCTTGTTTTGAAGAGCCTGTTGAAGCTTGGATACCTCATTTCCACGACTACCAAATTGTAAGGTTGTATAGCCGCTTCCAAAGACACCAATTAATTGTACAGATACAAATAATATAACTAACAGAATTGAAGCAATTCGTTTAGACCTACCTTGCATAACAGAACACTCCTTCCTAAAAGATAGCTTCCGAAGTTAGCTGACGGGTTCGGGAAAGAAGGCTCCCTACCATTACCATGGATTAACCCCCTAGTTGGTTCCTCCGTACCCAGATTTCTGGGATTCAGCAGTTGTAGTGTAATGCAATAGGGATATTATACAGGAATAATAACATTATGTAAACCAATTTCATCGAGTTACCATAATATACTATCCATGTTCTATTCTTCTAACTGCTTCTTGTGGAATGCAAATTATTCAAGCTAAGAGAAATTTAAATGTCCTCAAAGGTCTTGGAACAATGGATGCGCTGATCTGAAGAATCTCATTAACTGAGTCATAACTTTAGTGATTTCGGCATAGTATAAGGAGGAATTTAGTAAAATTTGGAGAATAATATTGTAAAGCCACTGGAATTAGCTAAAGAGAAAACGGAAAAAGGAAGAAGGGGAGGAATGAAATGTTAACTTTTAAGGACTTTAAATATGAAAGACCAGATATGACAAAGATAGAAAAGGATTTTGATGCATTGCTCAAGCAATTTGATGATGCTGGAACAGCCATAGAGCAGGATCAAATTATGAAGCATATTAGTGACCTGAGGAGTTATTTTGAGACGATGATAACCATAGTTGAAATCAGGCACACCATTGACACCACCGATGAATTTTATGAAAGGGAGCATGATTACTGCGATGAGATGAGGCCGGTTTACGAGGGGTTAGTCAGCAGCTTCTATCAATCGTTGGTTAATTCCAAATTCAAGACCGAGCTTAAGGAGAAATGGGGAGAGCAGCTTTTTAAAATTGCTGAAATGCAAATGAAGACCTTTTCTCCAGAAATTATCGAAGACCTGAAGCAGGAAAACAAGCTGTCAAGTCAATATACAAAATTAAGGGCCTCGGCAAAAATCATATTTGATGGTGAAGAGAGAAATCTATCTCAGATGATCCCCTACCAGGAATCTGCTGACAGAGAAGTCCGTATGGCTGCTCAGGAGGCCTTTAATGGGTTTTTCCATGAAAATGAAGCTAAGTTTGATGAAATCTATGATGGCCTTGTGAAGGTACGTACTAGGATAGCTAAAAAACTAGGCTATGACAACTTTGTTGAGATGGCATACAATCGACTGCTTCGTTCCGATTATGATGCAAAAATGGCAGCTAATTACAGAAAGCAGGTCTTAGAGGATCTTGTTCCCCTGGCAACAAAGCTCAGGGATAGACAGGCAAAAAGACTTGGGCTAGAAAAGCTGAAATATTATGATGAGCCTCTGGAATATTTAACTGGAAATGCGGTTCCCAAGGGGGACCCAGACTGGATTATGGAAAATGGTAGGACCATGTATCGGGAGCTGTCACCAGAGACGGATGAATTTTTTACCTTTATGCTGGATAAGGAGCTGATGGACCTGGTCACCAAAAAAGGCAAGGCAGGCGGGGGCTATTGTACCTACATCAGTGATTATAAATCACCCTTTATCTTTTCAAATTTTAATGGCACCTCTGGGGATGTGGATGTCTTAACCCACGAGGCAGGTCATGCCTTCCAAGTCTACAACAGTAGAAATTATGAGGTACCAGAATATCTATGGCCTACCTTTGATGCAGCAGAAATTCACTCCATGAGTATGGAATTCTTTGCCTGGCCCTGGATGGAATTGTTCTTTAAAGAAGATGTGGAAAAATATAAATTTTCTCATCTTAGTGGGGCTCTGCTATTTATTCCCTATGGAGTGCTGGTGGATGAATTCCAGCATTGGGTTTATGAGCATCCAGAAGCAACCCCTGCAGAGCGAAAGCAAATGTGGCGGGAAATCGAAAAGAAATATCTGCCCTATCGTGACTATGAAGAAAATGACTTTTTAAGTCGAGGGGGCTACTGGTTCCGGCAGGGCCATATCTTTAATGATCCCTTCTATTACATAGATTATACCCTGGCCCAGGTTTGTGCCTACCAATTCTGGGTGAAGGCCAGGGAGGATAGGGAAAAAGCCTGGAAGGACTACTTGAATCTTTGCAAGGCAGGGGGAAGCAAGTCATTTCTAAAATTAGTAGAGCTTGCTAACTTAAGAAATCCCTTCGAGGATGGGTGCATTAAGGCCATTATTAAGCCCTTGGAAAATTGGCTGGAGGCCGTGGATGACCAAAAATTGTAATTAAAAAGCCTTTGTTCCGGTTAATTTGAAATTGATAACAAAATCGGTTTGATTAGATGGAAGCTATCTTCTAGGTGAAGCTATTGTTCGCTGAAAAAAGATAGCTTCCTCTTTTTGTTAGGAGCTACCTTTTTAGCAACTGTCCAAAGCCGGTCATTTACATTTATAGTTACTTTTCTGCTACGCAATATCACTGTTTTATAAGATTTTATTTCCATCAAAGGAATTCCTTTGCTATTTCCCTATTACTATGGTAAAATGACAGAATGAATTGAGCCATAGATGAAAATAATAGTAAAAAAAGAAAGGGTATCAAAATATGAAGGAGAACTTTTTTGACCTTGGAATCAACAGTGATATAGCAGCCTTATTACATAAAAATGGGATAACAGAGCCAACGCCGATTCAAGCCCAGGTGATTCCGGAATTGATGAAGGGAAAGGATGTCATTGGACAAGCCCAAACCGGTACAGGGAAGACACTGGCCTTTGTTTTGCCTATTTTTGAGAGAATTGATCTAAAGGAGCCTCATATACAGGCCCTTATTGTGACTCCCACCCGGGAGCTGGCAATACAAATTACCACAGAGGCGAAAAAGCTTGCTGAGGCCAAGGGCATTACCATTTTAGCTGCCTACGGAGGCCAGGATGTGGATCAGCAGATTAAAAGACTTAAAGGAACGATTCATATGGTTATCGGAACTCCTGGAAGACTTTTGGACCATCTTCGACGAAAAACAATTGATATTGGAAAACTGAAAATGCTCGTATTGGATGAGGCCGACCAGATGCTGCACATGGGATTTTTAAATGAGGTCGAAACCATTATTCATCAAACTCCCCAAAATCGACAGACCATGTTTTTTTCTGCCACCATGCCCTCAGAAATACGCTCCTTAGCTACCCGATATATGAATAAACCAACTCAAATTCAGGTACAGGGAAAGGCTATCACCCTAAGAGAAATTAAGCAGTTGGTTATTGAAACCTCAGACCGCGGAAAACAGAATGCCCTATTGAAGGCCCTTGAGGAATATCAGCCCTTTATGGCGATTATATTCTGCCGTACAAAGCGACGGGCAAAGGCTTTAAATGAAGCCTTACAGCTCCATGGCTATCAATCAGACGAGCTCCATGGGGATTTAACCCAGGCCAAGCGGGAAAAAGTAATGAAGGCCTTTAGAAATACAAAGCTGCAGCTTTTAGTGGCCACCGATGTGGCAGCCAGAGGCCTGGACATTGATGGGGTAACCCATGTCTTTAATTATGATATCCCCCAGGATGCTGAAAGCTACATTCACCGTATTGGCAGAACAGGAAGGGCAGGGGAGCAGGGTGTAGCCATTACCTTTGTTGCTCCAAAGGATCGTGGTACGCTGATGCTAATTGAAAGGGAAATAAAAATGACCCTTGAAAAGAGAAGAATTACAGGGGAAGAGATCAATTCCAATGACCTTAGTGAAGAAAGAGATACAAGAAAATCCCGAGGTGGGTCAAGGCCTAAGGATCACCGACAACAGGGAAAATCTAAGAATGAAAAGAATAATAAAAAAAGACCCCAAAAAAAGGAAAAATCCCCTGGACATAAGGGACCCCAGGGGAAAAAAACCGAAAATCAGACTCCAAGGGAAAAAGGAAAGGGAAGGGCTTTTTCAGGTAATTCAGGTAAACAGAAACACAAAAATTCCTTCTCGAAGGGTAAGCGATAATAAGGGACTCCATTAAAAGGGAGTCTTTTTTTAGTGCTAATTATTATAAATTTTAAAATTTTTCAAAAATTATATTGACATGGTTTTAAATTCCTGTTAACATTGTATACAATATAATTAACCGAATATTCAAATCCGTTGAGGGAGATAGGGGTTTTATTGAAGCAGTTTCAGAGAGTCGGTGGCTGGTGAAAACCGATACTGTGGTAGCACTCGAATCACTCCTGAGGAGCTGTTCCGAAATATCAGTAGGGGCAGACGGGAAGTCCCGTTATAGACGAAGGGTTTGATAGAACCTAAAATGAGTGGTTTCTTGTAGTAGAAACAAATAAGGGTGGTAACGCGTGGAGAATGTCCTCGTCCCTGCAAAGGCTGAATTTTGCAGAGACGGGGTTTTTTTCTGTTTTAGGAGAGTGTTTTATCAAAGGAGGGATTTTTATGGAAAAGCACGTACTTTCGGTTTTGGTTGAAAATCAATCGGGGGTACTGAGGAGGGTGGCAGGTCTATTCAGTCGAAGGGGCTACAATATTGACAGCCTAACGGTGGGAAAAACGGAAAACCCTAAATTCTCTAGAATGATCATCGTAGCTGAAGGAGATGAGGATTTTCTGGATCAGTTGAAAAAGCAGTTGGGTAAGCTGGTGGAGGTGGTAAAAATTAATGAGCTAAGGCCAGGTCAATCTGTCTATCGAGAGCTGGTATTAATTAAGGTTGGGGCCACCGATGCTGAAAGAGCCAGTGTTATGGAGCTATTGAAAATCTTTCGGGGAAAGGTAATTGATGTATCCCCGGAAACAATGACCCTAGAGCTAACGGGAGACCCAGAAAAAATTGTTGCCTTTGTGGCTCTAATGGAAAGGTACGGTATCCAGGAGATGGTTACTACTGGCCTGACGGCCTTAGCCCGTTGGAGTTAATGAATTATAGATTCATCTCATAAAAACAAGAGGAGGAATTTTATCATGGCAAAACTATATTACGAAAAGGATTGTAATCTAGCATTACTAAAGAATAAAAAAGTAGCTGTAATTGGCTACGGTAGTCAAGGACATGCCCATGCATTGAATTTAAAGGATTCAGGTGTTGAAGTGATAGTAGGACTTTACGAGGGAAGTAAATCCTGGAAATTAGCAGAAGAAGCTGGACTTCAGGTAGCTGTAGCATCAGAGGCAGCAGCTCAAGCCGATGTTATTATCATCTTAATCAATGATGAAAAACAGCCTCAGCTCTATCAGGAAAGTATTCGACCTAATTTAAGTTCAGGAAAATATTTAGTTTTTGCCCACGGCTTTAATGTACATTATGGACAGATACAGCCCCCTGACGATGTTAATGTCTTTATGGTGGCACCAAAGGGTCCAGGCCATACTGTTAGGGGACAATTCCAGGAAGGAAAGGGTGTACCCTGCTTGGTGGCGGTAGCGCAGGATGTAACCGGAGACACTTTGGATATGGCACTAGCCTATGCAGCTGGAATAGGGGGAAGTCGTGCCGGAATCCTGGAAACCACCTTTAAGGAGGAGACAGAGACTGACCTCTTTGGAGAGCAGGCAGTACTTTGTGGAGGCGTTACAGAGCTAATGAAGGCTGGCTTCGAGGTGCTGGTGGAAGCCGGGTATCAGCCTGAAAGTGCATATTTTGAATGCCTTCATGAAATGAAGCTGATTGTGGATATGATTAACCAGGGGGGATTAAGCTATATGCGCTATTCCATCAGTGATACCGCAGAATATGGAGACTATTCCGTCGGAAAGCGTATCATTACTGAAGAAACCAGAAAGGAAATGAAAAAGGTATTAAAGGAGGTACAGGAGGGTACCTTTGCAAAAAATTGGATATTAGAGAACAAAGCAAATCGGCCTGCCTTTAATGCCAGAAGAAAAATGGAGCAAAATCACCAAATTGAAGCAGTTGGTAAAGACTTGAGAAAAATGATGAATTGGAATCAGAAATAGTGCATAGAGGGGGATGTTAATGTCAAGCGTAATTAGAATATTTGATACAACCCTAAGGGATGGAGAGCAGTCACCGGGCTGTAGTATGAATCTTGAGGAAAAGCTGGAGGTGGCCAGGCAGCTGGACGAGATGGGGGTTGATGTCATTGAAGCAGGCTTTGCTATTGCTTCACCAGGGGATTTTGAAGCGGTTCAGGCCATTGCAAGGCAGGTGAAAAATGCTACGGTGGCCAGTCTTGCCAGAGCCCTGCCCAGGGATATAGACAGAGCCTACGAGGCGGTGAAGCATGGCCAAAGCCCGAGGATTCATACCTTCATTGCCACCTCGGATATTCATATGAAATACAAGCTGAAATCCAGCCCTGAGGCGGTGCTGGAGCAGGCAACTGAAATGATCAAATACGCAAAAGCATACTTAAACGATATAGAATTTTCTGCTGAGGATGCAACCCGCAGTGATCCTGGCTTCCTTTATCAGGTATTTGAAGCTGTAATTAGGGCGGGAGCTACGGTTATCAATGTGCCAGACACTGTGGGCTATACCACCCCCGAGGAGTTTTATCTACTGATTAAGGGCATTAGAGAAAATGTGCCTAACATTAATCAAGCTCAGATTTCCGTTCATTGCCATAATGATTTGGGCTTGGCGGTGGCCAATACCCTGGCAGCCCTGGGGGCAGGGGCTACTCAAGTAGAATGTACCATCAATGGAATTGGTGAAAGGGCTGGCAATGCCGCCATGGAAGAGATTGTTATGGCCATTCAAACCAGAAAAGACCTATATGAATTTACAACAGGGGTCGATACAAGACAGATTTACCCTGCCAGTCGATTGATCAGTAAGGTAACAGGCATGAGGGTCCAGGCCAATAAGGCCATTGTAGGGGAAAATGCCTTTGCTCATGAGTCAGGCATACATCAGCATGGAGTGTTAGCCAATAAAAGCACCTACGAAATTATGACCCCCGATTCCATTGGTTTATCGAAAAACAAGCTGGTGCTAGGCAAGCATTCAGGCCGACATGCTATTGAAGATCGACTAATCAGCCTGGGCTATAATCTGGCTAAGGAAAAGCTTGACAGTATATTTCAAGAATTTAAGCTTTTGGCAGATCGTAAAAAGCTGGTAGATGACAGAGACTTAGAGGCTCTGGTTGAGGAGAGGGCATTAGAAATTAAAGAAGTCTATCGGCTAAAGGAATTTGTGATTAACTGTGGTAATGTCATAACCTCTACTGCCAATATCAAGCTGATTAAGGATGAAGTAGCGCTGGAGGAGGTGGCCAGGGGCTTTGGTCCCGTAGATGCGGCCTTTAAGGCTATTGATTCCATACTGGGCCATAATTACACCCTTGAAGATTATTCCCTGCAGTCAGTTACCGAAGGGGAGGATGCCTTGGGAGATGCGGTAGTAAAGATATCAGACGGAGATAAAATTTATAAAGGCAGAGGCATAAGTACTGATATTGTAGAGGCCAGTATTAAAGCCTATCTTAACGCTATTAATAAACTATTTAGTGATTTATCACTAGGGAGAGAAAGGGATGCTGGATGAATGTAGATTTATGCAACAAGATAGAGATATTTGATTCTACCCTGAGGGATGGTGCCCAAGCCGAGGGAATTTCTTATTCTGTAGAGGATAAGATCAAAATTACTAAGGCTTTGGATGCCCTAGGGATCACCTATATCGAGGCAGGGAACCCCGGTTCTAACCCCAAAGACTTAGCTTTTTTTGAAAGGGTAAATGGATTAAAGCTAAGAAGCAGCCGTCTTGTAGCCTTTGGCAGCACCCGCCGGGCAGGGGTAACAGTGGCGGAAGACAGCAATGTACAATCCCTATTAGAAGCCAAAACCAACGTGGTAGCCATTTTTGGAAAGACATGGGATTTTCATGTTGAGGAAATCATAAAAACCACCCTGGAAGAAAACCTCAGGATGATTCAAGAGACCATTGCCTTTTTCAAGAATCAGGGTAAAGAAGTCATCTTCGATGCAGAGCATTTTTTCGATGGATACAGGGCTAATTCCCAATATGCCCTTCAGGCCCTCCAGGCCGCAGAGGCAGGGGGAGCCGACTGGCTGGTATTGTGCGAGACCAATGGAGGGGCTTTTCCTTCAGAGATAGCTGAAATTACAAAAATTGTAGCCAAAACCTTTCAAGCTAAAATTGGTATTCATTGCCATAATGATGGGGGAATGGCAGTGGCCAACAGCATTATGGCCGTAGAAGCAGGGGCTACACAGGTTCAGGGCACCTATATCGGGGTGGGAGAACGCTGCGGCAATGCCAATTTAAGCACCATCATTGCTAATTTACAGCTTAAAAGAGGCTTTCAATGTATTCCAGAGAACCAAATGCAGAGCTTAACCAGGACTGCAAGATTAGTGGCTGAAGTTTCAAACTTAAGTATGAATGAACGGGAGGCCTATATAGGGCATAGCGCCTTTGCCCATAAGGGCGGTATGCACATTGACGGTGTCATGAAGGTAACCCATTCCTTTGAACATATTGACCCAGAACGGGTGGGAAATCAAAGAAGGTATTTAATGTCAGAGGTATCTGGCAAGAACACAATAGTATCAAAGTTAAAACGGCTGAATCCTGCTTTGCATAAAAATTCTCCAGAAACCCAACAGCTGATGGAACGATTAAAGAAGATGGAGCATGAGGGTTATCAGTTTGAGGGGGCAGAAAGCACCTTTGATCTTTTAATTAGAAAACATTTAGGCAAATATAAGCCCTTCTTTGAGCTGAAGCATTACAAGATTATCGGAGAGCAGCCCCCCCTGGGAGAAACCAATTCCTCTGCCATGGTGAAGATTAATGTAGAGGGAAGGGACGAAATCACAGTGGCAGAAGGGAACGGCCCGGTAAATGCCCTGGATAAGGCCCTTAGAAAGGCCCTGGAGGTCTTCTATCCTCAACTGAAGCAGGTCTATTTGACGGATTATAAGGTACGGGTAGTCAATACTGAGGATGCCACCGGTGCTAAGGTTCGGGTATTAATTGAATCCTCTGATGGTCAATCGGTTTGGGGTACCGTAGGAGTTTCAACAGATATCATCGAAGCCAGCTGGATTGCCCTAGTAGATTCCATCGAATATAAGCTTTTAAAGGAAATAGAAAAAAAGGCCAAGGCCTATATATGATTTTAGAGGAGGTTTAAAAATGGGAATGACCATGACACAAAAAATATTAGCTGCCCATGCCGGCTTAGATCAGGTAGCCCCAGGCCAATTGATAGAGGTAGCCCTTGATTTGGTTTTAGGGAATGATATTACGGCTCCTGTAGCAGTGAAGGAATTTGAAAAGATTGGGGTTCAAGAGGTATTTGACAAAAGCAAGGTTGCCATTGTACCAGATCATTTTACCCCTAATAAGGACATTAAATCCGCAGAGCAATGTAAATTGATTCGAGAATTTGCCCATGAGCGGCAAATAGAAAATTATTTTGAAATCGGGGAAATGGGAATAGAACACGGCCTAATTCCAGAAAAGGGCCTGGTGGTTTCCGGGGATGTGGTTATAGGAGCTGATTCCCATACCTGCACCTATGGGGCCCTGGGGGCCTTTTCAACGGGTATTGGGAGCACTGACATGGCTGCAGGAATGGCCACAGGAAAATGCTGGTTTAAGGTTCCTCAAGCTATCCGATTTATTTTAGATGGAAAGCCTGGGGAATGGGTCAGTGGAAAGGATATTATCCTTCATATCATTGGAATGATTGGAGTAGACGGAGCCCTGTACAAATCTATGGAGTTTGTAGGGGAGGGCCTAAAGTATCTCTCTATTGATGATCGTTTCTCCATGGCTAATATGGCCATAGAGGCCGGAGCGAAAAATGGGATTTTTTCAGTAGATCAAGTGACCCTTGATTATGTAAAGGCCCATTCCACCAAAAAGCCTGTGGTTTATGAAGCTGACGAGGACGCAGTCTACAAAGCAACCTACAAAATAGATTTAGCCACCCTTTCTCCCACGGTGGCCTTCCCCCATTTACCTGATAACACCCGTAGCATTGATGCCGTAGGGGAAGTGAAAATTGACCAAGTGGTCATTGGTTCCTGTACCAATGGAAGAATTGAGGATTTACGGGTGGCGGCAAAGCTATTGGCAGGTAAAAAGGTAGCTAAGGGAATGCGCCTTATCATCTTCCCCGTCACCCAACAGGTATATCTGCAGGGGATTCAGGAGGGCTTAATAGAAACCTTTATTAAAGCAGGAGCAGTGGTGAGTACCCCCACCTGTGGGCCATGCCTGGGGGGACACATGGGAATTCTGGCTAAGGGAGAACGGGCACTGGCCACCACAAATCGAAATTTTGTAGGCAGAATGGGTCATCCTGAATCAGAGGTTTATCTGGCTAGCCCAGCCGTGGCTGCAGCCACGGCCCTAACAGGAAAAATAACAAACCCAGCCGATGTGGCATAGAGGAGGTGATGTGATGAAGGTAAAAGGAAAGGTTTTTAAATATAAAAACAACGTCGATACAGATGTCATTATTCCAGCAAGATATTTAAATACATCGGACCCTGATGAACTGGCCCGCCATTGTATGGAGGATATTGATGCTGAATTTGCCAAAAAGGTAGAAAAGGGTGATGTAATTGTGGCTGGCAAAAATTTTGGTTGTGGCTCATCTCGAGAGCATGCACCCCTGGCCATTAAAGCTGCAGGGGTTTCCTGCGTTATTGCTTCAACCTTTGCCAGAATTTTTTATCGGAATGCTATTAATATTGGGCTGCCCATTTTAGAGTGTGATGAGGCAGTACTGAAAATTGAGGCCGGGGATGTAATCGAGGTAGATTTTAGGCTGGGAGTTATTTACAACCAAACAAAGGATGAATCTTACCAGGCCCAGGCTTTTCCCGAATTTATACAACGGATAATTTCAAAAAATGGCCTTATTAATGCCATTCATGTCAGCTTGAATTCATAGATCATGATTTTTAATTCATGAGGGGGAGTGTCAAATGAAATATAAAATAGCAGTCATACCAGGAGACGGCATTGGGCCGGAGGTGGTTGGAGCCACCCTTAAGGTACTTGACCAAATTGGAGAGCTATATCAACATAATTTTGAATATCAAGAGGTGCTGGTGGGAGGTTGTGCCTATGATCAAGTGGGAACTCCTCTGCCGGCAGCCTCATTGGAGTCTTGTCAAAACAGTGATGCAGTGCTGTTAGGGGCTGTGGGCGGAGAAAAGTGGGATTCCCTTCCCGGGCATCTAAGGCCCGAGGCCGCCCTCTTGGGCCTTCGGCAAGGCCTAGGCCTTTATGCCAATATTAGACCGGTGGTACTACACCAGGAATTAGCCGCCGCAAGTCCTTTAAAAGATTCTGTAATAAACGAGGGCGTTGACCTGTGCGTGGTTCGGGAGCTAATTGGTGGAATTTACTTTGGTGACCGAGGATTCAAAAATCATCCTGAAAAGGGAGCGGTGGCCTATGACACCGAGGCCTACAGTGTTAAAGAGGTAGAGCGAATTGGCAGAAGGGCATTTGAAATGGCATTAAAAAGAAATAAGCGGTTGACCAGTGTGGATAAGGCAAACGTGTTAGAGAGTTCAAGGCTATGGCGAAAAACCATGATTGACCTTGCCGAAGAATACCCCGAAGTTACTTTGGACCATATGTATGTAGATAATGGGGCCATGCAGCTGGTTAGAAACCCAAAGCAGTTTGATGTCATCGTTACCACCAATATGTTTGGTGATATCTTGTCCGATGAAGCCAGTATGATTACCGGTTCAATCGGAATGCTGCCCTCGGCCAGCCTGGGGGCCGGAGGCCTTGGAATGTATGAGCCAATCCATGGTTCGGCCCCTGACATCGCAGGAAAAAATAAGGCGAACCCCTTGGCCGCTATCCTGTCAGCAGCCATGATGCTGAGACTTTCCTTTCATCTTGAAAAAGAGGCTGCAGCAATTGAAAAGGCAGTTACCAGGGTGCTGGAAAAGGGATACCGTACAGGAGATATATTCAGTGAAGGCAATATATTGGTAGGAACCAGGGAAATGGGTCAAATGGTGGCAGCAGCCCTAAAGGAGTGAGATAATATGAGAAGCAATCGAGTAAAGGCGGGGGTGGAACGGGCCCCCCATCGTTCTTTATTTAAGGCCATGGGCTATACAGATGAAGAGATTAATCGACCCTTAGTCGGGGTTGCCAACTCAAAAAATGAAATTATACCGGGCCACACTAACTTAGACAAAATTGCCGAGGCAGTAAAGGCAGGAATACGCCTGGCAGGAGGAACCCCCATCGAGTTTGCTACAATTGGTGTTTGTGATGGGATTGCCATGGGGCATCTTGGCATGAAATATTCCCTGGCTTCAAGGGAATTGATTGCTGACTCGGTAGAATCGGTCGCCATGGCCCATGGGTTTGACGGTCTGGTGATGATTCCCAACTGTGACAAGGTGGTGCCTGGTATGTTGATGGCAGCTGCCCGTATTAATATTCCCACGGTGGTGGTTAGCGGCGGTCCCATGATGGCAGGGAAGGTAGGAAACCGTTCTGTCAGTCTATCTAATATATTTGAAGCCGTCGGTGCGGTTAAGGCAGGGAAAATGTCTGAGGAAGAACTATATGAATATGAAGAAAAGACGTGTCCAGGCTGTGGCTCCTGTTCAGGCATGTATACGGCCAATAGTATGAACTGCCTGACCGAGGTGCTGGGAATGGGTCTGCCAGGAAATGGAACGATACCTGCTGTTTTTGCAGAGCGGCTTCGGTTGGCTAAAAAAGCTGGCATGGCCATTATGGAGCTGCTGGAAAAAAACCTTTGTCCAAGGGAAATTATGACCGAAAGGGCCTTTGAAAATGCCCTTACCGTAGATATGGCCCTGGGATGCAGTACCAACAGCATGCTGCATCTGCCGGCCATTGCCCATGAGGCTGGGATGATGCTAAATTTAGAAATGGCCAATGAAATCAGTAATAGAACCCCTAATCTTTGCAGGCTGGCTCCGGCGGGCCAGCACCATATAGAGGACTTATATTTTGCAGGGGGAATTCAGGCAGTGATGAAGGAGCTGACGAAAAAAAATCTGTTGCACTTAGATTTGATCACTGTAACAGGGAAGCGAATAAGCGAAAATATAGAGGGGGCGGTGAATGCTAACCAGAAGGTGATACGACCCATTGAACAGCCCTACAGTGAAACAGGCGGGATTGCTGTATTAAAAGGAAACCTGGCTCCCGATGGCTGTGTAGTTAAACGTTCTGCCGTAGTAAAGGAAATGCTTCGGCATCGGGGGCCTGCCAGGGTATTTACTTCAGAGGAATCAGTGATTGAGGCGATTTTAGGAGGAAAAATTAATCAAGGGGATGTGGTGGTCATCCAATATGAGGGGCCCAGGGGAGGCCCGGGTATGCGAGAGATGCTAAGCCCCACCTCAGCCTTAGCAGGCATGGGATTAGATTCTACTGTGGCCCTGATCACTGACGGACGATTTAGTGGAGCCACCCGTGGTGCCTCTATTGGTCATGTTTCCCCAGAGGCGGCAGAGGGCGGACCCATTTCCTTGGTTAAAGAGGGGGATCAAATTCAAATTGATATGATGAAAGGAACAGTGAACCTGCTGGTGGAGGATGGTGAGCTAGATCGCCGTAAAGCCCAATGGCAGCCCCCTGAGCCCAAGGTGACAACCGGCTATTTGGCTCGCTATGCCAAATTAGTAACCTCAGCCAGTACCGGGGCTGTTTTAAGATAGAAAAAGGAGGTTAAAAGTATGGAACTGACTGGTGCTGAAATCATAATTGCATGCCTCAAGGAACAAAAGGTAGATACCCTTTTTGGATTTCCCGGGGGAGCCGTGTTAAATATCTACGATGCCCTTTATCGAGAAGGAGGCATTAGACATATATTAACCGCCCATGAACAGGGGGCAGCCCATGCTGCCGATGGCTATGCCAGAGCAACCGGGAAGGTGGGGGTCTGTTTAGCCACCTCGGGCCCCGGGGCAACCAATCTCGTAACAGGAATTGCCACTGCTTTTTTAGATTCCATTCCAATGGTGGCGATTACAGGTAATGTGGCCCAGGCCCTATTGGGGAAGGATAGCTTTCAAGAGGTGGACATTACAGGGATCACCATGCCGATTACAAAGCACAATTTTATCGTAAAGAATATTCAAGGGCTGGCGGAAACCATTAGAAGGGCCTTTTATATTGCCCAGGAGGGAAGACCAGGGCCGGTGTTAATAGATATTCCTAAAAATATTACCGTTAAAAAATGTATCTATCAATATGAGGCTCCAAAACCTGTAGGTGATGGAGTAAGCTACTATACAGAAGCAGATATTACCCAAGCCCAGGCCCTAATTAATAAGGCCCAAAGACCGGTTTTTTATATCGGGGGAGGCGTGATTGGATCACAGTCAAGTAAGGAATTGAAGGCCCTGGCAGAAGCAATACAGGCCCCGGTCACATCCAGCCTGATGGGTCTGGGGGGGTTCTCCAGCAGGAATCCCCTTTATACGGGGATGGTGGGGATGCACGGTACAAAGGCATCTAATTTAGCAGTGACCGAATGCGATCTTTTAATTGCCGTGGGGACCCGATTCAGTGATCGGGTCATCAGCGATGCAGAAGGCTTTGCCCCTGGAGCTGAAGTTATTCACATTGATATTGATCCTGCTGAAAGCAATAAAAATATTAAAACCCATCTGTCATTGATTGGCCCCATTAAGGAAATTCTCAATAGGGTGAAGGAAGGGACAACACCTGTGGGAACCAGGGAATGGCTCAAGCAAGTTGAGGAGTGGAAGCGCCAATATCCCCTTTACTATAGTAAGGATGGTACCCTAAAACCCCAGTACATTATAGAAAAAATAGATGAGCTTACAGAAGGAAAGGCGTTAATTACCACGGAGGTAGGGCAGAATCAAATCTGGGCAGCCCAATACTTCCATTACACTGAGCCCCGTAGCTTTATTTCTCCGGGGGGGCTTGGCACCATGGGCTTTGGAATAGGTGCAGCCATTGGCGTAAAACTGGCCCTTCCCCACAGACGGGTTTTTAATATTGCCGGAGATGGCTCATTCCATATGAATTGTAACGAGCTTTCCACCGCAGTAAAATATCGGCTGCCAATTATTGTAGTAGTATTAAATAACCATGTGTTGGGGATGGTACGCCAATGGCAGAGCCTATTTTATGATAATCGATATTCCCAGACCAGCCTTGAGCAGTCCACCAATATTCCCCTGCTGGCCGAGGCCTTTGGGGCAAAGGGCTTAACCATTACAAAGCCCCAGGAGGTGGAATTAGTTTTAAAGGAAGCCATGGAGTTCCAGGGGCCTGTGGTAATTAATTGTGAAATTGACCGGGATGAAATGGTCTTCCCCATTGTCCCCCCCGGAGCCCTAATTAAGGATGTAATAACAGAATGCTGAAATAATGTTAATCAATAGGGAATGTTCCTTTTAAGTGAGGAACGTCCCTTTTATTGTTAAGGGAAATGAATGTTAAAATATTATCAATTTTTTTCTCTAATTTCGGGAACCTATTTCATCCTTCGAGGGTCTAATAAAATGAAAACAGATTAAGGAGGCGAATATTATGAAATTAAGAAGAATTATTGCAGGGGCTTCATTAATTGCCATTTTACCCTTTTCCAGCTTTGCAGCCTTTGGAAGTGGAGAAGCACTGCCAACCTATGATGATTTAAAGCAAAGGGGAGAGATTATTCCCATCGGTGCTGAAATAAATAAAGAAGCCCACAGCTATTTTAGCTCCTTTACAGGAACTGTCAAGGAAATAAGAGATTTTGAAGGCGTTGAAGGCTCAAAATTTGTACTGGTGGAAGATGAAGCAGGGGGACAGGCAAATATGATTGTATCTACTGATACCTATTATATTAATGATCAAGAAATTAAGGTGGGCACTGAGGTGACAGGATACTTTGAAACCGATGCCCCAATGATCATGATTTATCCAGCCCAATATAATGTGAAGCTAGTCTCTGTTGATTATAAAGATCAAAATATCAAGGCAGACCTGTTCGACGAAAACCTGTTGAGCCGAGATAAGGAATTATTGCTCAATATATCTGAAGACACCGAGATGATTACTGAAGATGGAAAAGCCTTTGAAGGGAAGCTTGAAAACAGAAAGCTGGTGGTGTACTATGGGGCTACTACCAGGAGTATTCCAGCCCAAACAACCCCCACCAAAATTGTGGTTCTGTTTGAAAAGGCTGTTCCACCAATTCTAGAATTACCAGATCTATCTAAGGTTTCAGAAATGGAAATTATGGTAAATGATAAAAAGGTTGAGGCACCAGCAGCCTATGCTAAAGAGGACGGAACAGTTATGGTTCCCCTGCGAGCCATTGCTGAAGCCCTGAAATTTGATGTAATCTGGAATGAAGCGGATAAAAGCATTTTCCTTGGAAAGCGTATTTCGCTGAAAATTGGAGAAGACTACTATACCTATATGAAAACTGCACCGATTCAATTGGGTACAGCACCTGAATTAGTTGAAGGAGATACTTATGTTCCGCTAAAATTCTTCAAAGAGGTGGCATCAATGAATAATGCCTATGTATTTGAGGGACAGATTGTCATTAATGATGGAGAAGTAATGCAATAAAATTTTAAAAAGCAGGAGGTAGATAAACTAATTCTACCTCCTGCTCTATTATTATTCTCGCTCCCCAATCAATTTTGCGGCCATCTCAGCGGCTATCTCTTGACATAACTGATATTCCGCCTCCTTGGGAGAGGATTTTGCCTCTACAGCCTGACCGACGGTCTCCCATTTAATTCTTTCAGCAAACTTAGAAAGGTTTGAAACCCCACCGCCACTCCAGGATGCTGTACCAAAAATTCCCAGGTACCGTTCTTTAAGCTGAGCATTCTCAATTTTATGAATTACTGTCTCCATTGCAGGGAAGAGTCCTGTATTGTAGGCGCAGCTGCCAAGAATAACCCCCTTAAATCGCCAAATATCACTGATAATATAGGAAACATGGGTTTTTGAAGCATCATAAATTCGAATATTTTTAATTCCCTTTTCGGAGAGCTTTCTGGCGATAAAATCTGCCATTTTTTGAGTGTTTCCATACATTGAACCATAGACGATGACAACGCCCTCTTCCGTTTCACATTTAGACCATTGATCATAGTAGTTAATAATGCAGGAGGGCTGTGTTCGCCAGATAGGGCCATGGGTAGAAGCCACAACCTTAATATCGATATTGGCTGCGGTAAGCTTTTTCAGTGCCCTTTGGACCATGGCACCATATTTCCCCACAATATTTGAATAGTATCGTCTAATTTCATCGGTATAGAATTCTAAATTGACCTCATCATCAAAAACACCCCCGTCAAGGGTACCAAAGCCGCCAAAGGCATCACCAGAAAAAAGTACGCCATTGGTGATCTCATAGGTCATCATTGTTTCAGGCCAGTGAACCATTGGGGTTAAATAAAAGCGAAGCCGATGCTTTCCTAAATCCAGTTCATCTCCATCATCAATAATATGGTAATTGTCCATTTTGCCATAGAAATTTTCTAATATTTCAAAGGTCTTTTTGTTTCCCACAATGGACAGGTTGGGGTATTTATCCTTTACTGCCGTAATGGCTCCCGAATGATCAGGCTCCATGTGATTAATGATTAAGTAATCTACAGGGCGATCTCCAATTATCCCTTCAATTTTCTGAAGAAAAGCATCCATCTTTGTATTTTTAACAGTATCGATAATGGCCACCTTTTCATCGTGAATAAGATAGGCATTGTAAGAAACTCCCTTATCCAAAGGCCATAGATTTTCGAAGAGATGGGTTTCTCGATCATTAACCCCGATAAAATGTATTGAATCTGATATTTTTACTGTGGTAACCATAAAATTCCTCCTAGGTTTGCTCTTTTATCCTATTATAACACAAAACTGGAAATCAGAAACCCTACTTTTCCCAGCAACTATATATACATAAAGTTGAATAATTATAGAAATGAGGTTTTCTACAAATAAAAATAGACAGAGTTTTCAGAATTTCAACACGATTCCCCTATATACCCATTGATTTCTGTCAAAATCCATATAATATTGTCACTCTAACAGAGAAAAAGAGAGAATTTGCTTCCATTTTATGTTAATAAAACACTGTACAAGCCTATAGAAAATGTATTAATATTAAATTAATTTATATTTTTCCATATTATCAGAAAGGAGGGTAGTTCGTCATATAAAATTAAACAAAGGGGGTAGTAATGTGAAGAAAAGAAAGATAATATCAATTTTTTTGGTGGCAATGCTGTTGGTGGTAAACCTTAATTGGGCCTATGGAAATAATCCCGTAGAAAATATAGACGAGGATGGTTATTTCCAGAAGGTACAAGACCTTCGTAAACAGCAGGCAGAAGAAATTGACCTATTAAACAGAAAAAGCCAGGAGGAATTTCCCGGGGAAAACCAAAGAAAATTTAAACCCGACGAGCAGATACGGGTAATTGTTGAATTAGAAGGAAAGTCAGTGCCCTATTCTTCCTTAAGAAGTGGGAGTGATGTTGAGGAAGCCATGGAGGAACAGTACAGGGTGATTGATGAAGTGAATACTGATATTGATTTTGAGACAAGACATCAATTTCTCCAGGGCTTCTATGGTTTTAGTGCCGATACTGAATTTCAAAATGTGGCAGCCCTGGAAGCACAAAAAAACGTAAAGCGAGTCTATGTTGCAGAGCGCTTTACCCTGGATATGAGCAATAGTAGAAAGATAATCAATACCCAGGAGCTTGTGGACCTTGAGGGACTCTATGGGGATGGTACCGTAATCGCCATTATTGATTCAGGAGTAGATCCTAACCATAAGGACTGGCAAGAGCTGGATGATGTTCATGTGAAGCTAACGGAGGATACCTTTAATAAAATTGCTAATCGTACTGGGGTAGAAGAAGTATACTATAACAGTAAGGTACCCACAGGCTATGATTGGGCAGATGATGATAATGATGTAGTGGGATATCGATCAGATCATGGTATCCACGTAGCCGGTACAGCCGCTGGGAATGGGAAAATTCATGGTATTGCCCCCAATGCCCAGGTGTTGGCTGAAAAGGTCTTTTCAGATTATGATGATTATGCCTATGAGGATGATATTGTGGCTGCTATCCTCCATGCTGTAGACTTTGGTGCCGATGTGATCAACATGAGCCTTGGGTCAACGGCGGCCTTTTTAGATCCCGACAGGCCCTATCATCAGGCAATTGCCCATGCGGTAGATCAGGGAGTAGTGGTTTCTGTTTCCGCAGGAAACTCGGCCTTTTCCACCTCTCCATTCCTGCCCCTGGCCGAGAATCCAGATATAGGCCTGGTAGGTTCACCAGGGCTGTGGTACGATACGATTCAGGTGGCATCCTATGAGAACGACTATGTGACCTCCTATTTCATGGAGTATGGAGATGATCAACGGGCCCAATACACCAATTCAGGTCCCGATGCGATCATCCATTTTGATATGAATGCTATGGAAATTGAATACGCAGGCCTTGGAGGAGCAGAGGAGCACTATGCAGGAAAGGACTTCACTGGAAAAATTGCCCTCATTGAAAGGGGCAGCTATAACTTTGTTGATAAGATTTCTATGGCTGAATCCCACGGGGCCGCTGGAGCAATTGTTTACAATAATGAAACCGATAAAGACTCACTTCTCAGCATGGCTTATCCAGAGAATGGAACCATTCCGGCGGTCTTTATTGGAAGAACTGCTGGAACAAATCTGCTAGATATACTAAATGATAATGGTACTGCCGAGGTGAGATTCGGTGGACAATATGGAGAGGAAGCCAATAGTAACAGCCATAGGATGGCAGATTCCACCTCCTGGGGATTAACCTCAGACCTGGCCTTTAAGCCAGAAATCACTGCACCGGGGGGGAATATCTGGTCCCTATCCAATGACAACCTCTTTTCCAATAAAGGCGGTACCTCTATGGCAGCTCCCCATGTGGCAGGGGGATCAGCACTGCTGACCCAATACATGAGGGACAAACTAAATTTATCGCAAAATCGTGAAGCTGTAGAGTTGATGAAGTTATTACTAATGAATACTGCTGAAATTATTGAGGATCCCGATAACGAATTCTTGCCCTTTTCTCCAAGACGACAGGGGTCAGGGATAATGAAGCTGGATAAGGCTGTTTTAACTCCAGCATATCTCTACACAACTATTGATGATGACAATCGCATAGAAGGTAATGAAAGGAAAACCGGGGCAGTCACCCTGCGGGATGATGTTACCCAGGAATTTGAATTGAAATTGGCTACCGTCAATGAAGATGAGCTGTCGGTGCCTTACGTGGTATATTCTTCGGTCTATACTGATGTTGAAAGCAAATCACTTCTTACTATGAAAACAGAGCCAGTTATCAATGCTGAGCTTAAGCTGTTGACTTCTACAGGGGAAAATGACAATACAGTGACGGGCATTGTGTATGCTGAATCAGATAAGGTTAATACCTTGACCTTCCAGTTGGATCTATCTGAAGCCGATTTGGCGTCTGAAAGCTTTGTGGAGGGCTTTGTCGAGCTTGTTCCCCTTCATGCTGAGTATCCGGCCCTTTCCATTCCCTATGTGGGCTTCTATGGGGATTGGAATCGACCTAAAACCATTGATACAGCCTTCTGGGAAGACAATACCTTTACAGCCTATACGGGAATTTATGATAATGATCTGTTAAATTTATATAATTCCTTTGGTTATACCACCGATGTGGTGCTGGACAACATTCACCCAGTGGTGACACTGGGCTATAATATGGCTGAAGAATTTGATAAAGAGGCCATTGCCATTTCGCCTTATACCGGTCATAGGGACAGTGCCCAGGCAGTCTTTACAATATTGAGAAATGCCAAAGAATTTAACCTGGTGATTGTGGATGATAAGAATCATATAGTCAAAGAACTCTTTGATAACAAGGAGCTGACCAATCCCGATGGCTCTAAGCCCTTTGTGGAGGGATTACGTAAAAATGTATTTGCATCGGAGATTTTAACCCAATATCCAGCCCTCTTTAGCTGGGATGGTACCGATGAGGAAGGAAATATTGTACCTGAGGGACAATACTATTTCAAAGTGACTTCTAAAATTCATTATGATCATATTCGGTCTGTAAATCATCAAATCTATAAAATGCCTGTTAAGGTTGACTTGACTCCATTAAAAATCACTAATCTTCGCTTGGAGGACAATACGGTTAAATGGGAGGCGGCGGGCAGCGACCTCTATGGCTTCACCATCTTTGTAAATGGAAGCATTGCTGGAGAAACCATGGATAATGCTATTACCCTTGAAGGCATTAGCCAGCAGGACAGTATTGTCGTAGTAGCCGAGGATATTGCAGGAAATATGTCCCTAAGCTACATAGGCGACCATAGTAATGGGGATTACGGTGTAATAAAGGATTTCAAAATAGACGCTCAGCAGGGGGATAATCATATTAATTATCAAAAGCAAGGGCTAATTTCATCGGTGTCTGAAATCCCAGTCAATTGGAATGTATCGGTCATGGACCCCAACGACCTTATTGTAGGCCAATATCAAGCTGTCAATACTGATAACTTCTCTGCCAGCTGGAAGCCCCTTGATAAGCACCAGCCATCGGGACAATACAAAGTAGTATTTGAAGCACAATATACCATAGAGCAAGAAGGAGAACCTATTAATAACATTGAAAGAAAGGAACTAAACTTTGAGGTTTATAACTTTGAGGTCCAGGTGACAGACTTAGAGGTCTTAAATCCAGAGGGAGAAGCAGTTAACAGCTTCCATAAAAACGAAATGGTCCAGGTCAAGGCTACAGTTAAGGGGCTGGGGCCGGTAACAGTAAGCCCAACAATTATTATTAAGGTAGAAGATCAGCAAGGGAAAATCATTTCATCCGGCCTTGCGGTGGTAGCCCTGGAAGAACTGGCGAATCAAGAGGAAGCAACGATTAGATCCTTTATTAGTATTCCCCATAATGCCAAGAAGGGACCTTGCCTTGTTAAGGCATATGTATGGAACGGTTGGACAGGGGAAGAAATAGAGGCCCTATCCACCACATCAGAAGCTAGCTTTACAGTAGAGTAAGGCACCTTTAAAATGAAACAAAGGAGTGAAGTCGTTGAACAAAAGATTGGTAAGCCTAATAATCGTATTTATTTTCCTGGGTACTAGTATTCTTCCAGCCCTGGGACAACAGGCCTATGATTTAAGCCTTATGATTAGCAGTAATAGGGTTGAATCCGATGGGGCCTTAACCATAAAGGGAACCGCTACCAGTAATGGTAATGGCTTTGGGGGAACCCCCGTTGCTTTGAAAATTGTTAGTGAAAAAAGCAACCTAGTTTTTGTTGAACAGCCCATAACCGATGATGAAGGAAAATATGAGGTAATATTTAAGCTTCCCCAGAATTTTGAACTGGGAAGTTATACTGTCACAGCAAGGGCAGTGGGTGTTACAAAAGAAGCGGACTTTACGGTTATTCCTGGAAGTACAAAGCCAGAAGAGCCAGAAGAACCTAGGGATTCAGGATCAACTGGCACCTCTAAGCCCAAGAAAGATGAAAAGCCACAATCAGGAAAAGAAGTTGGAACTAACGGCGGGACCTTGGAAATTGTCAAGGGGAAGCTGTCAATCAATATTCCAGCTGGGGCTATAGCAGAAAAGGCTGTTATATCAGCCAAGGAACTGGCTGAAGAAGCCCTTAAGCAGGCAAAGGATGGGGCCAAGGGTCAGGGTTATGAAGTGGTCTCAAGTGTATTAGAAATTTCAATTGAGCCAGACAAACCCTTGAAAAAAGCCATGACACTGCTGTTCCCATTGGATGAGAACCTATTGAAGGGTAAAGACAGACGGCTTCTTGGGGTGTATAAGTACGTTCCATCGGCCAAACAGTGGGTATATATAGGGGGCAGCATCAATAAAGATGGAGTCATGACAGTGGAGACTAACAGCTTCGGAACATACGCCGTACTATACTATGAAAAAATATACAGTGACATGGTGAACCACTGGGCTAAGGATGAAGTGAAGGTAACAACTGCAAAACATATTACTAAGGGAATGACACCAGACCTGTATGATCCCAATGGGAATGTAACTCGTGCCCAATTTGCAGCATTGTTGGTCAGGGCCCTTAATATACCACAGCAGCCCTATGGTGGAATGTTTAAGGATGTAAATGCAAATCAATGGTATGCCCCGGAGGTAGAGGCAGCAGCCAGGGTGGGGCTGGTGATGGGCCATGATGGAAGCTTCAACCCCAATGACAATATTACCAGGGAAGCTATGGCCACCATGCTGATCCGGGCTTTAACCTATGCCAAAGGCTATAGTGAGCCTCCCATTACAACCGATAGTGCTGCCGCCATGAGAAAACAATTCAGCGATCAGGGAGAAATATCCTTCTGGGCAGTGGAGCATATTGATTCAGCCCTAGGAAGCGGCCTCATGACAGGAATGAATTCAACCACCTTTGGTCCACGGCAAACTGCCACAAGGGCCCAGGCAGCAGTAACAATCTATCGACTTTTACAAAAATTAAATAAAATATAATTAATCCCCCTCCCCCGATGGTACTAATCACAGTGCCCTCGGGGGTTTTTCATTTCATAGGAAAGTTCGTTTTTTTCCTATGAAATAGGGGTTTAAATAATCTATAGCTTACGATAATTATCCTTTGTTTGAATGAATAAATGACGGGGATTGTAAAAATCCTAAGAGATAAAAGAAAAGGGATTGAAGAAATAATCAATATGTGTATAATATTAATATAAGCTTATAAAATAAACAAAAGCTTAGGAGGTTTCCAATGACAAATCGAGAACAGGAGATATTAAGGCTAATCCGCCAAAATCCTTTAATTTCCCAGCGAGAGCTGGCGGAGGAATTGGGAATTACCAGGTCCTCTGCGGCAGTCCATATTACAAACCTAGTTAAAAAGGGGTATATTAAGGGAAAGGGTTATGTAGTACAGGAAAGTCCCTACGTATGTATGGTAGGTGGAGCTAATATGGATATTCAAGGCTTTCCCAGTAAGGATTTTCGATTAAGGGATTCAAACCCTGGCTCAGTAAAGCTGTCTTTGGGTGGGGTAGGGCGAAATATTGCAGAAAATATGATTAAGCTTGGTCTAGAAGCAAAGCTTATGACAGTGATAGGGGGTGATCTCTATGGAAGCAAGATTATGGAGGAGGCCAGACAAATCGGGTTGGATATGGATTCTACCATGGTTTTGCAGGATCAGCGGACTTCCACATATTTATCAATATTAGATGACCAGGGTGACATGCAGGCGGCCATTGCCGATATGGAAATTATCAATCGGCTGTCGGTGAACTATGTAAAGGAAAAAAAGCATGTCATAGAAAATGCCCGGGTGACTGTTATTGATACGAACATTCCCAAGGAGGTAATTGCGTATATTGTTACCAATTTAAAGTCACCGGCCTTTTTTCTTGATACGGTTTCAACGGCAAAGGCTGAAAAGACCAAGGATGTAATTGGAATGTTCCATACAGTTAAGCCAAATCGGCTGGAGGCAGAGATTTTGTCGGGAATCAGTATACGGGATATGAAGGACGTAAAAAAGGCAGCAAGAGTATTGCTTAAAAAAGGCGTAAAGCAGATCTATATTACCCTAGGCAGAGAGGGAGTCTATTATACCGATGGGAATTGGGAGGAACATCTTGTACTGCCGGAGGTAAAGGTGGTTAATGCCACCGGTGCCGGGGATGCCTTTACAGCTGCCTTAGTGTATGGGCACCTAAATGGGTTAAGCAGTAAAGAAACAGTCAGAATTGCAGCAGCGGCTTCAATTTTAGCCCTATCCCATGAAAATACTATTAATCCTATGTTATCTATTGAAAATATAAATCTAAAAAAGAAGGAGATTGGACTATGCTAACAAAATATTTAGAAATTCAACCAGAGGTCTTAGAGGCCATTAAGTCAGGAAAAGCTGTTGTGGCCTTGGAATCTACAATTATATCCCATGGAATGCCCTATCCTAAAAATGTGGAAACAGCCCTTAATGTGGAAAAGATCATAAGGGACCAAGGGGCAGTACCTGCCACCATTGCAATCCTCAATGGTAAAATCAAGGTTGGTCTTACAACAGAAGAAATTGATTATCTTGGCAGTGCAAAAAATGTAATTAAGACAAGCCGAAGAGATATTCCCTTTATTGTAGCCAAGGGGTTGGATGGAGCCACCACGGTGGCCACTACCATGATTTTTGCCGCCATGGCAGGGATTAAGGTCTTTGCTACAGGGGGGATCGGCGGAGTTCATCGAGGTGCCCAGGAAACCTTTGATATTTCTGCGGATTTAGAGGAGCTTGCCCAAACCAATGTGGCTGTGGTTTGTGCAGGGGCCAAGTCAATACTTGATATCGGCCTAACCTTGGAGTACCTTGAAACTAATGGAGTTCCTGTGATCGGGTTCAGAACCGATGAAATGCCGGCCTTCTATACAACCAAGAGCGGCTTTGGTGTTGATTATCGGGTTGATTCAGAGACAGAATTGGCCAAGGCCCTAAAGGCCAAATGGGATCTAGGCCTTAGGGGCGGAGCTGTGGTGGCAAACCCGATTCCTGAAGCCTATGCCATGGATTTCGATCGAATTACTGGGGCCATAGAGTCTGCCTTAGAGGAGGCAGAGAAAAAAGGAATTAAAGGAAAAGAAAGCACTCCATTTCTGCTGGCTAAGGTAAAGGAAATCACCGCAGGTGACAGCCTGGAAGCCAATATTCAGCTGGTGTACCATAATGCACTATTGGGTGCCAAACTGGCCCAAGAGCTGGCAGTCCTCGAAAAATAAGATCAAGTTTCCTATAGCAAAACATCAGAAAGACCTCCCAAAAGCGGGAGGTCTTAAGTTTTTGGGCCCGTCGAATGAAAAAAATTAACAAAGCTATTGATTTAGACTTAGGCTTTGTAATATGCTAGTCTAGTACCTTGTGGCAACAATAGGGATTTTTTCCTTGTAGTAATAATTTAGAAAAGATGATTTTTTTCCTTAAAATTAGCTTTATATGACAGGTTTAGACAAGAATTTCAGCTAATACATCTTACAATAGAAATAGAAAAAATTTGTAACTAATAAAGTTATATAATTTTTAACAACCATTTGTTAAGGAGGCGTCCCATGAAGTACATCGTTACAGGAACCGTTGCTTTTTTATTTTTATTTTTATTTGATATCTTCACCCTAAACAATGCTGGTAAGCCAAAAAAGTTTTTTGGAATATTAGGCTTAGGTCTCTTTATTTATTCTGCTGTTATGGTTACGGTTGTTTCAGAAAAGATCATGCTACCTATGGGCATTAGGTTGTTATCTGGGGTATTATGGATAGGATCTATGTTTTTATTAATATACTCCTTGTTTTTAGAGCTGCCCTTTGTACAGACCTATGGCAATGAGGAACATAGCAGTACATTGGTGGATACTGGCACCTACGCCCTTTGCCGGCATCCTGGGGTACTGTGGTTTGGTCTTGTTTTCTTCTTTTTCTTTTTTACCACAGGGGCGGTACTGTTGATTCCTGCGGGCATATTGTGGACGGCCATTGATATATTCCATGTTTACCTGCAAGAAAAGCTATTTTTTCCAAAAATGTTTTCTGGTTATGGAGAATATAGGCAAACAACGCCAATGCTCATCCCGACCCTCAAAAGCATAGGAAGATGCGTTAATACACTACAGTTGGGAGGAGTAAAAAATGATTAATCTACAGGAGATGCTAAGGCAGGAGAGCTACGATAAAATATGGGAGAAATACTGTGGTTTTCTTGACCTGAGCCTTGCTGATTTCATGGGTATACAGGAAAGGTTGTTAATGGAACAGATTGAACTACTTTCTCGATGTCAATTGGGTGTTACAATAATGGGGGAGGGGGTAAAGCCTGCTACCATCGAGGAATTTAGAGCCCTTGTTCCCCTAACCACCTATGAAGATTATGCAGAGATTTTACTGAGTAGAAATGAAGGGGCACTGCCTTCCAAACCTCAATATTGGATAAAGACCACTTGGAAGGGAGGGACCCACGAAATAAAACTAGCCCCCTATTCAGAAAGCATGATTGAAGAGCATACAAAAGCCTTTATTGCAAGCCTTTTACTGGCAACCAGCAAACGAAAGGGAGATTTTTCTCTTCGGGAAAATAATAAGTTTCTCTATGGTATGGCACCATTGCCTTATCTGACAGGTCTGGCACCCTATGGAGTAAGAAATGAAATTAACTTTGAGTATTTACCTTCCATAGAAGAGGCTGAGCATCTAAGCTTTGAGGAAAGAAACAAGCTAGGCTTTGAACTGGCCCTTACAAAGGGAGTAGATTTATTTTTTGGCCTTTCAAGTGTACTGGTAAAGATTGGTGAAGACTTTGCCCGGGGATCTACGGGGCGTAAGCATTCCCTTCTTTCTGCCGATATTAAAATGCTCTATCGTCTGGCAAGGGCATTTATAAAGAAAAAAATTAAAAATGAGACAATTTTACCAAAGGATTTGTGGGACATAAAGGGAATATTATGTGCAGGTACCGATACCCATACCTTTAAGGAAAAAATAGAATACTACTGGGGAAAACGTCCTATCGAAATCTATGGGGGTACTGAAATTGCTACGGTAGCCACTGAAACCTGGGGAGACAGTGGACTAACATTTTTTCCCGATGTCAATTTTCTAGAATTTATCCCTGAAAAGGATTCCCTGAAAAGCCTTCAAAATAAGGGCTTTATTCCTAAGACCCTACTACTGAATGAGATCAAGCCAGGAGAGCGGTATGAGCTGGTGATTACCAAGTTTAGGGGAGGGGCCTTTGTACGGTATCGCGTAGGAGATGTGATTGAATGCCTATCCCTACAGAATAAGGCCTACGATATTAATTTACCCCAAATAAGATTTGTGGACAGAATTGCTAATGTAATCGATTTGGCCGGCTTTACTAGAATTACGAGGGCTACCATTGACAAGGCTTTGAATCTTGGTAAAATGCCTATCAAAGATTGGGTGGCCTGTAAGCAATATGAAGAAAAAGAGCCTATTTTACATATTTATCTAGAGCTGGAGGATAGCTTTACCAATGAAGAAGGGGTAAAGCAGAGGCTTCATAGTAGCTTACAAGAATCTGATTCCGACTATCGTGACATACAGATGCTATTAGGAAAGGACCCCCTCAGGGTTACCCTCCTGCCAAAGGGAACCTTTGAGCGTTATCATAATCAATTTAAGGGACCCATCATGAAAATGAATCCATGCCAAGAAACAATTAAAACACTATTCAACTGCAGTTAAAAATTGAGAGGTGATTCTGTGGAGGCAAACTCCTATTTAATTCTAATACCATTCCTCTGCTTTATTTGCTATTGCTTTTTGTTGATGATTTTAATCGGTTCGAGAAGGAACAAAATTGCCCGGCATTATGCCTTTTATATTATGTCAATGATTATATGGAGCTTTGGTTCTTTTATTATGAGAACTAATTTTCCCCCGGGGCCCTTGTTTTGGAATCGAATTCTTTGCGTAGGACTCATTAGCATGCCTGTGATTTTCTATCACTTTACCCTGGTCTTAACAGACACCAATAATCAAAAAAACAAACTGTATTTTGGATATTTCTCAGGAGGACTCTTGCTGGTGGCCAATTACTCAGGGCTTATTATGTCCCAGGCCTATGCTAAGGATAACTTTTTCTACTATACCCTGGGGCCGGCAGCATCAATTATGGCCCTTTGGAGCCTCTGCTATTTACTGCTGGCCTTTACGAATATTATTGCCAAGGTAAGATCGAATCAGATTCCCCTGGCAAGGGTAAAGCTTATATTAATTGGCTCAGCCCTGATGATCTTTGGAGGACTTTTAAATTTACGGCCCAGCCTTGGCAGGTATCCCTTAGATATACTTTTGAATACCATAAATGCCTTTTTTATCGCCTATTCAATCTATCGATATCGCTTTTTAGAAATTAAGCTTATTGTAAAAAAGGGAATGGCCTATTCCCTGTATACCTTATTCCTAACAGGGGCCTATATTATCGCCATATTTAGTGTACAGCAAATACTCATTATGTTTATGGGGAATACAACAAAGATCTCTACCCTGGTCATAGCCGTAATACTGGCCCTGGTATTTCAACCCATTAAGGATATTATCCAGAAATGGATTGATCGATTATTTTACCGAGAAAATTTAAATCATCAGATTATTCTTAGGGATTTCAGCAATATTATCAATAACCAATTGAACCTGGAAGAACTGACAGATTCTCTGTTAAAGGCCATTGAGCGAGGATTGAAGCCTAGAAAGATTCATTTGTTTTTAAAGCAGGGAAAGGACGACTTTATTCTTTTTAAACCAACCCAGGAAAGCTGGATGCAGGAAATTCAATACAGCAGCAATCATCCTATTATACAGTGGTTTATACAGGGTAAATCCCGTTTAACCTTGACTGAAATAGAAAGCCTGCCCTATTTCACGGGTCTGTGGAGAAAAGAAAAAAAGCAGCTTTATCAACTGGAAATGGGATTAATTGTACCCATTAAGCTTAGGGAAATGATCATCGGTATGATTATCTTATCTGATAAAATGGGTGGAGAAGCCTATTCCCACGGAGAAATGGACTTCTTATTTACCTTGACCAATAATGCAGCAGTAGTAATAGAAAATGCCAAGCTCTATGAGGATGCCAAGCGTCAAGCCATTACCGATGGATTGACAAAGCTTTATAATCATCGTTATTTTCATGAAGTGCTGGGACAATATATTCAAGAAAATACCTGTGAAACCTTTTCCGTAGCCATGGTTGACGTTGATTTGTTTAAGCTTTATAACGATCTGTATGGTCATTCTGCAGGGGATCGGGCATTGGCGAAAATTGCAGAGGTCTTGAAAGAATCCACCCAAGAAGAGGATATTATTGCCCGTTATGGGGGCGAAGAATTTGCAATTATTTTTCCTAATGTAGATGAGGAAAGGTCCTTTAAGGCCATCGAGACCATCCGAAGGGCAGTAGAAAATAAATTCTACTCCTCAGAGCACATAAATGAATTTTTAACCGTAAGCATCGGGGTGGCCAATTATCCAAGGGATGGGGTAACCCCCGAGGAAATACTGGACTGTGCCGACAAGGCCATGTATGGAGCCAAACAGAATGGTAGAAACCAATGTATGGTTTTTTCTAAGGCAGAGGAAAATCATTACTTCCAGGATCAAAATGAATTAGAGATTATGCAGGATAGCATAAAATCTGCTTATTTTTCTGCTATTTATGCCCTAGCTGCCACCATCGATGCCAAAGACCATTATACTTATGGTCATTCAGAAAATGTATCGAATTATTCTGTGGCCCTGGCCAAGGCGGCAGGCTTTGATGAAGAGCAGATCGAAACAGTCAGAAGTGCAGGGCTTCTTCACGATATTGGAAAAATTGGTGTACCTGAGGCAATACTAACAAAGACAACGCCCCTAACCCCAGAGGAATTTGAAATTATGAAAAGACATGTCGACATTTCTATTACCATCATTAAGCATGTGCCTAACCTGGTTAAGGTGATTCCCGCCATTATGTGTCATCACGAGCGATATGATGGGAAAGGATATCCCCGGGGAATAAAGGGCGAGAGTATCCCCATAGAGGGGAGATGTCTGGCCATTGTAGATGCCTTTGATGCAATGACCACCGATCGACCCTATCGAAAGGCCTTGAGCATGGAGGATGCCCTTAAGGAGCTAGAAAAAAATAAAGGGACCCAATTTGATCCTGTTCTGACGAAAATCTTTATTAAATTATTCGATGAAGGAAAAATTGAGGTAGCCTAGTCCGGTACCTTGCGTTATCTGAAAGACAAGATAAGGCCCGAGGGAAATTCTATTAAAAAAAGGCGGATTAATACATCAAAACAGCAGGGTTATTCCATTAATCTCAATTGGGATGACTTTGTTTTTTTGTGGTAAAATAGAATAATATAGTAGAGATAGAAATTATTTTGGTGTTTTTGAAAGGAATGTTGGTAAAGATGAGTAAAATATTAGTATTAGCAGAGAAGCCTTCAGTGGGAAGGGACATTGCAAGGGTATTACACTGCAGTAAAAAAGGAAATGGATATCTGGAGGGAAACCAATATGTTGTAACGTGGGCCCTGGGCCATTTGGTTACATTGGCTGATCCAGAGGTATATGATAACAAATACAAGGCTTGGAGAATAGAGGATTTACCAATCTTACCCCGGGACTTAAAGCTGGTGGTCATTAAGCAAAGTGGTAGACAATTCAATACAGTTAGTCATCTGATGAAGCGAAAGGATGTAACGGAAATTATTGTTGCCACTGATGCTGGTCGGGAAGGGGAACTGGTGGCCCGATGGATTATTGAGAAGGTTCAAAGTAATAAGCCTATCAAAAGGCTTTGGATTTCCTCGGTTACCGATAAGGCCATTCAAGAAGGCTTTCGACAATTAAGGCCTGGAAAGCAATATGAAAATCTATATGCTTCAGCCGAGGCTAGGGCTGAGGCCGATTGGCTGGTGGGCATCAATGCTACCCGAGCCTTAACATGTAAATACAATGCCCAGCTCTCCTGTGGCAGAGTTCAGACCCCGACCCTTGCCATCATTGCTAAGCGAGAGGAAGAAATACAGCAATTTCAACCAAGGCCCTATTACGGTATCGTGGCCCAGACCAATGGGTTAAAGTTAACCTGGCAGGATAAGCAAACAAAAGATATTCGAACCTTTCATCGTGATAAAAGAGATGGGGTCATTGCCAGTATAAAGGGAAAGACTGGATTGGTATCAGAGGTCGTTCAACAATATAAGAAGTCCTATAGCCCTCTGCTTTATGATTTAACAGAGCTGCAACGGGATGCCAATCGACTATTCGGCTATTCCCCTAAGGAAACCCTTTCAATTATGCAGCGGCTTTATGAAAATCACAAGCTATTGACCTATCCGAGAACAGACTCTCGGTATCTGACGACAGACATTGTTAATACCCTGCATGATCGAATGAAGTCCTGTGGTGTTGGTCCCTACCGAAGTCTGTCGATTAAGGCGCTACAGCGGCCATTAAAGGGAAGGCTCAGCTTTGTTGACAACAATAAGGTAACAGATCATCATGCAATTATTCCCACTGAACAATCGGTTTTTTTATCGGAGTTAAATGATAAGGAACGAAAAATTTATGATTTAGTAGTAAAACGATTTTTTGCTGTCCTATTTCCGCCCTTTGAATACCAGCAGACGAATATTAAGGTTCAAATTGGGGAAGCGCATTTTATGGCCAAGGGAAAAGTAGTTTTGAACCAGGGCTGGAAGGAAGTCTACGGAAACCAATATGGAGAAGAAGAGGAAGACGAAGCAAGAGAAGATGTAAGGGAGCAGCTATTACCGTCTTTAAATAAAGGGGATGTGTTGAGAGTTACAGGGATTATTGAAACCGAAGGAAGAACTAAGCCCCCTGCTCCCTTTGATGAGGGCAGTCTTCTCTCTGCCATGGAGAACCCTAAAAAATATATGGAAAGTCAAGATAAAGAACTAATTAAAACCATTGGGGAAGCCGGAGGACTCGGTACCGTAGCCACCAGAGCAGATATTATCGAAAAGCTTTTTAACACCTTCTTAATCGAGAAAAAAGGAAAGGGCATATTTATTACTTCCAAGGGAAGACAGCTTTTAGAGCTGGTGCCTGAGGACTTAAAGTCTCCTGCCTTAACTGCCCAATGGGAACAAAAATTAAGTCAAATCTCAAAGGGTACCTTGAGGAAAGATGCCTTTGTACATGAGATGCGCCAGTATGCTAAGGTCGTTGTAGGGGAAATAAAGAGCAGTCAGGAGAACTTTAGGCACGATAACTTGACAAGAAACAAGTGTCCTGAGTGCGGTAAATATATGCTTGAGGTCAATGGTAAGAAAGGAAAGATGCTGATTTGCCAGGACCGTGAGTGTGGTCACCGAAGGACCGTGGCTAGAACAACCAATGCCAGATGCCCTCAATGCCATAAGCGTTTAGAGCTAAGGGGTGAAGGGGAAGCACAAATATTTGTTTGCAGCTGTGGTCACAGAGAAAAGCTAAGTTCCTTTAACGATAGAAAGAAAAAAGAAAAAAATACTGCTTCTAAGAAAGAGGTTGCTAAATTTTTAAAAGACCAGAGAAAGGAAGCAGAGAAACCGATTAATACGGCACTGGCTGATGCCCTGGCAAAGCTTAAACTTAAATAGAAAATCGTAAGTCCTGGAGAAGATATTTTACCTTCTTCAGGGCTTTTTAAATCCTTCTATCAAAAAATCGAAGAGACCCTTTATCATAGCTTTTAGCTTTTTTCAAATGAAATGATAAAGAATTGTTTGAAAGGGTAAAATAGAGGTATATTATTGGTAGATATTGAAACAAACCAATCTACCATATCATTAACAGTCCCTTGGGCTTAACTATAGGAGGTCAGTCAGATGAAAATTCAGCCTAATAATAATAGATTTAAAATTTTCAAGGAAGGACAGCTTTTTATCAAAGCAGAAAAAGGTCAAGTCCAATATTGCTTAGAAGCTGGGTGTGTGCAGTCATGAATAAGGAATTTATTAGAATTATACCATCAAAGCCTGTCGAAATTAAGAGAACCGCCACAGAGGCCGTTGATTTCATTTCAGCCTGTTCAAAATGCTCTGATGATATTTTTAGAATAAGGCTATGTGTACTGGAAGCCTTAGCCAATAGCCATATCCATGGTAATAAGGGAATAGAGGATAAAAAGATCATCCTGAAGGTAAGGATAGAAAACAATCATATCGTGGTAATCATAAAGGATGAGGGGGGAGGAATTCAAAAGGATTTATGCTTTGATTTTCCCGACTGGGAGGAAGAGCACGGCAGAGGAATTCCTATTTTAATGTCCTATTGCGATGATGTGGATTTGTGCAGCAACGAAGGAGTAAAGCTTATTTTTAAAATCGAGGAACACTAGAGAATGCCTTAAGACTTAGCAGCCTAAGAGATGCTTTTGAAGCAGCTTTCTTGGGTTTTTTTGTTGTCTTGATTTGCATAAACAGAACGAAAATCGGGATCTGTATAATATTTTCTGTCGAAGTATATTCCCTTAAATAAGGATTGATGTTATAATAGGCGTCAGGAATAGTCAAGCTGTATGGAAAAAGGCTTCCCCTGGAAACCAGAACCAGATGGCTAGAGAATAGATTGATTTTTAGGAGGACTACAGATGACCCAAGCCGTGATAATTGGAATAGCAGGGGGAACAGGCTCAGGAAAAACGACCCTCGCCAGAAGATTAAAAGAAGGATTTGAGGAAGATGTATTATTACTATGCCAAGACTATTATTATCACTCTTTTAACCACCTTTCCCATGAAGAGCGGAAGAAATTAAATTTTGATCACCCCAATGCCTTTGATACACAGCTTTTGATCAAGCAGCTTAAAATGCTAAAAAATTTTGAAAATATTAGAAGACCGGTCTATTCTTTTATTGAGCACCTTCGTAAGGAGGAAACCATAGAGGAAATAGCTAAAAAAGTAATCATTTTAGAAGGGATTCTCATCTTTGAAAATCCTGAGCTGGTGGACTTAATGGACATAAAGGTTTTTGTTGATACAGATGCTGATATACGTTTTGCCAGAAGGCTGAATAGAGATATCCATGATCGAGGAAGGGATATTGATTCTGTAATTGATCAATATATGAACACGGTAAAGCCCATGCACGAGGCCTTTGTGGAGCCAAGTAAGAAAAAGGCTGACATCATTATTCCCGAGGGTGGGATGAATCATGTGGCCTACTCAATGCTGGTGGATAAAGTGAATAGCATATTGCATCGTTGGGAACGATAAGGATATTCCCAAAGCTGGCATCCTCCAAGACTAGACGTAGTTCTGTGATTGGGGGATTTTTTTTGAATATTTCTTAGGACAAATGACCAGCGTACTTCCCCATTACTAAAAAATATTTCTTATAAGATAAAAAAAGGGGTTGCAAATTTAAAAAAAGTATCATATGATTATAATTGAATATGATCATATTTGAAAGGAGGATTTGTTATGGATTTATTACAAGGGATAAAAGCCCTGGGAGATGAAACCAGGCTAAGAATGGTTAGCATCTTAAATGAAAGTGATTTATGTGTCTGTGAGATAGAGGAAATACTGGAAATTAACCAGTCTAACGCCTCTAGGCATTTAACCAAATTAACGAATGCTAAAATACTGGATTACTATAAGCAAGCAAAGTATGTCTATTACAGGTTAAATGATGAAACCCTAAGGGAATATCCCTTTATTAAGGACATAATTATTACCTCAATTAAGGAGCTAGAGATGTGTCAAAAGGATAAGGAAAGATTAAAGCGCTATAGAAGCAGTCAATTAAACTGTGATGATTTAAAGGTAGGGAAACAATTTTAAGATGCCATTTCAAAAGGAGGAAAACCCCAAAATGAAACCCAAGGTAGCTTTTATATGTGTACACAATTCCTGCAGATCACAAATGGCCGAAGCCCTAGGTAAGCTATTTGCGTCAGAGATATTTGAATCCTATTCAGCAGGAACAGAGCTTAGAAACCAGATAAATCAAGATGCAGTAAAAATCATTAAGGATCTATATGGAGTCAATATGAATGAAAGTCAGCACTCTAAATTGCTAACTGACTTACCAGCGGTGGATATTGTAGTTAAGATGGGTTGTAACGTGGCATGCCCCTTCTTGCCAGCAAAGCATGAGGAGGATTGGGGCCTGGAGGATCCATCAGGAAAGGGACCTGAAGCATTTCTTTATACTGCTAAAACTATTGAAGAAAAGATCAAGGACTTAGCTAAGAGGATTGAAACTAAGGAATTAAATATTGACTGAGACTTGATGAAATTCAGCTAGTAAAGGAGAAATAAAAAAAATGTCTATGGTAAATGAAAATCAAGGTAAGGGTCTTGGCCTATTTGAACGGTATTTGACAATTTGGGTAGTTTTGTGCATGGCTGTGGGGGTACTGATGGGTAAATACATTCCTTCTGTTCCAGCTTTTTTAGGGAACTTTGAATATGCCCAGGTATCCATTCCCATTGCAATCCTCATATGGTTGATGATTTATCCTATGATGATGAAGGTAGATTTTGCCAGCATCAAGAATGTAAGCAAAAACCCTAAGGGAATACTTGTTACCTGGATTACAAATTGGCTTATTAAGCCCTTTACCATGTATGGGATTGCAGCATTCTTTCTCTATGGCGTATTTCAAGCTTTAATTCCTCATGATTTGGCAAGAGATTATGTTGCTGGAGCAGTGCTATTAGGGGCTGCCCCCTGTACGGCGATGGTATTTGTCTGGAGCCATTTAACAAAAGGGAATCCTGCCTATACTGTAGTTCAGGTGGCTACTAACGATTTAATTATCCTTATTGCTTTTACACCAATTGTGGCATTACTACTTGGAGTAAGCGGTGTAACGGTGCCTTGGGATACCCTTATTCTTTCAGTTTTATTGTTTGTGGTGATTCCCTTGATAGGAGGAATCTTTACTAGAGTACACCTGACCAAAACAAAAGGGAAGGATTATTTCGAGAAGCAATTCATCCCTAAATTTAACAATATTACCATTGGCGGATTACTATTAACCCTAATCATTATTTTCTCTTTTCAGGGGGAAGCAATTTTATCAAATCCATTTCACATTTTATTAATTGCTGTCCCGTTAATTATTCAAACCTTTTTAATTTTCTTTATTGGCTACCTGGCATCTAAACTGCTAAAGCTGCCCCATGACATAGCTGCTCCAGCAGGAATGATCGGAGCATCTAATTTCTTTGAACTATCTGTGGCCGTGGCAATATCCTTGTTTGGCCCCACTTCGCCGGTGGCTCTAGCAACTATTGTGGGAGTCCTTGTAGAGGTTCCTGTTATGCTGATATTAGTCAAAATCGCCAATCAAACAAAGCATTGGTTTCCAAAAACAACTATAGAATTAGATAATAAAAAATGAAAAGGAGATGCTTTACTATGAAAAAAATCAAAATTTATGAACCTGCCATGTGCTGTTCTACAGGACTTTGTGGTGTAGGCGTTGATCCAGAGCTCCTTAGAATTTCTACAACATTGAACACCCTACAGAAAAAAGGAATTATTGTGGAACGATATAACCTATCCAACTCACCGCAAGAATTTGTAGCTAATGAAGTGGTTAATGGACTTATTCAAACAGAGGGTGTTGAAATATTGCCAGTTACTGTAGTGGATGGTCAAGTGAAAATCACTAAAAGATATCCTACAAACCAGGAGTTTATCACTTTGTTAGAGATATCAGGAGAAGATCTTGGAATTAAGGAATCTAAACAGGTGGATAATTGCGGTTGTAAAGGTGGCTGTTGTTAATGTATGCGTTATTTACTCCCCAGAATATTCAATTGACAAAGTATCTGTTTTACACTGGAAAGGGAGGGGTAGGAAAAACCTCCACTGCCTGTGCCACTGCCATGACCCTGGCGGATAACGGTAAAAAGGTACTGCTCATTAGTACTGACCCTGCCTCTAATCTACAGGATGTCTTTGGAATAGAGCTGTCTAATAGGGGAACACCTATTCCGGAGGTACCGAACTTAGTAGTAGCAAACCTTGACCCAATTCAAGCGGCGGCTGAATATAAGGAGAGTGTGATCGCACCCTATCGCGGGAAGCTTCCCGATCCAGTTATAGCCAATATGGCTGAGCAGCTTTCAGGCTCCTGTACCGTTGAAATAGCAGCTTTTAACGAGTTTTCCAGCTTTATTGCCGATAAAGAAGTTGAATCAAAATATGATTACATTATATTTGATACGGCACCTACAGGCCATACCCTTAGGATGCTGCAGCTCCCCTCGGCATGGAGTGATTTTATCAGTGACAATACCCATGGTGCCTCATGTTTAGGGCAACTATCGGGTCTTGAAGATAAAAAAGAACTCTACAAAAAAGCAGTCGAAACCCTGGCTAACGGAGAAAAAACCACAATTATCCTTGTATCTAGGCCTGAAAGTACACCCCTTAGGGAGGCCGATCGGGCTTCAGAGGAGTTGAGAGATATTGGTGTGAACAATCAAATTCTTATCATTAATGGAATCCTTATGGAATGGGACGATGAAATTTCAAAAGGACTTTATGTTAAGCAGCAAAAAGCATTACAGCAAATTCCCCTTGGTTTGACACAAATGAAAAATTATGGAATTCCCCTTAGGGCCTATAATATCACAGGACTGGATGGAGTGAGGGCCCTCTTAACAGAGAAACAAATGCCAATGGATAAAGAGAAGTTATCTATTGAAAAGATTCCCCATCTTCAAGATATCGTTGAAGATATTCAATCCTCTGGAAAAAAGGTTATTTTTGCAATGGGAAAGGGTGGTGTAGGGAAAACCACCATAGCTGCTGCGATTGCCCTAGGGCTTTCTGAAAAGGGGGTAAAGGTACACTTGACCACCACTGATCCTGCTGCCCATCTTAATTATGTAATCGATAGCTCAAGCAGGATCACGCTTAGTCATATAGATGAATCAGAGGAATTAGAAAAGTATCGGGAGGAGGTCCTTTCTAAGGCAAGGGAAACTATGTCTGAAGAGGATATTGCCTATGTGGAGGAGGACTTAAGATCTCCCTGTACTCAGGAAATTGCTGTGTTCAGGGCCTTTGCACAGATCGTCGAAGGAGCAGATGATCAAGTGGTTGTAATTGACACTGCCCCAACGGGACACACTCTGCTGCTTTTGGATTCAACCCAAAGCTACCATCGGGAAATTCAGCGATCCCAGGGAGATATTCCAGAGTCAGTAAAAAAACTGCTTCCAAGAATCAGTAATAAAGATGAGACAGAGGTAATCATCGTAACGCTACCAGAAACAACACCTGTTTATGAAGCGATGCGATTGGAGGAAGATTTAAGACGTGCTGGAATCTACAGTAAATGGTGGGTAGTGAATGGGTCTCTGTATGGAGCAGGCAGCACTAATAAAATCCTTAAGGCAAGGGCTGGTAATGAAATCAAATGGATTAATGAAGTAGCTGCTCATACAAAGGGATTTTTTGCCCTTGTGGATTGGTGTCCTGAAGAAATAAAGGGGGAGCAATTAGTTAGACTCCTCAAATAGTAGACTGAAGGGAGTGAATCGATATGAAATATACCAACGATCCCTATGGAATAAAGGAGATCAAACGAAAAAGACAAATTGAAAGGGAGAGGGATGAAAATAAAGATATTCTGTTAAACCAGATTGTAAAGGAACTAAAAAATATAGGGGATAAATTAGAAAAAATAGAAACTACCCTAATTCAAACAAACGAATAGATAATTTCCTCCGTCTTAAGGTGGAGGATTTGTTTTATTCCTGCCATAACAATATCGCCGTGGTAGCAGAGCCACTTTGTTAATCGTATTTGACAAAACACTTCAATTTTGTTATTGTATTAAATAGATTACAATTTCATAAAAAATCCTCATCTCCAGAGGAGGTGAGGTAGAGGCGCGATGTTTAATAGTAGCTATACTGAGGGTGGAAGCCGATGAAGCATATCGAAAGGAACCATCGCCGAAGTGGTAAGCACCAAAGCTTACTGCTGGGTCTGTATTGAATAGGTACAGAACTGTCATCAAAATCTTCACCCAGGGTTTTGATGTTGTGCTATCTCATGCTAAGGGTACTGGAGAGGTGTAGGGGATTTTTATTATGCAAGTAAAAATCTAACAGCCTTTGTTAGATTTTTTTGTTTTTTGAAACAAAAGAGATAAACTTAGCCAGGGGAAAGCAACGGGTAAATAGATGACATAAAGGAGGATAACACAATGGAACATGCCTATGGCTGGTTGGCATTATTGCCGCCAATTATTGCAGTAGTATTAGCTTTATTGACAAAGGAAGTATTGGGATCTTTATTGGTTGGAATTTTTTCAGGGTATTTTATCTATGTGAACTTTGGACCGGCAGAGGTAGTTGCTAATTTAGCATCTACAAACCCCATTCTAGGACCCTTTCTGGAAATGGTAAAATCCATCATCACTAATGCAGGGGATCCATGGAATATGGCGATATTATTATTCTTAGCGCTTTTAGGGGGAATGGTGGCAGTCGTAACAGCTGCCGGAGGGTCAGGAGCCTATGGAGAATGGGCGGCTAAAAAGGTCAAATCCCGAAGTGGTGCCCAACTGTCAGTTTTTCTGCTGGGATGTATCATTTTTATTGACGATTACTTTAATAGCTTAACGGTAGGGACCGTCATGAGGCCTTTGACAGACCGATACAAGGTATCCAGGGCAAAATTGGCCTATTTATTAGATTCTACTGCTGCCCCAGTAACAATCCTCGTACCAATTTCTAGCTGGGTGGCCTATATTATATCTGTAATGGAGCCTACTCTGAAGCAATCGGGCTTTCAATTAAATGGGCTGAGTGGATTCATGGCCACTGTCCCCTTTAATCTATACGCTTGGCTTTCACTGTTGATGGTGGTGATTATTTCTGTAAGCAAGCTGGAATTTGGTCCTATGGCTCAATTTGAACAGCGGGCTATGGATAATGGAGAACTGCAGGCAGACAGGAATGCCACAGCACCCGGAGACGATTTTAGCAGCTTAAAGGTTTCTGAAAAGGGAACACCCTTTGATCTAATAATCCCTATTGTGGGACTCATAATCTTTACAATTATAGCTATGGTTTACACAGGCGGATATTTCTCAGGAGAAGTAAGTCTATGGCAGGCCTTTGGAGATACCGATTCGGCTACCTCTTTAGTGTATGGCGGTATAGGAGCATTACTTCTATGTATGGTTTTATTTGTTCCCCGTAAGTTAATGACCTATGGCGAATTTATGAATGCCTTTACCCAGGGGGTAAAATCAATGGTTCCAGCATTTTGTATTCTAATTCTAGCTTGGACCTTTGGATCAGTATTAAGGGATGAAGGCCTACAAAGCGGCAGCTATGTGGCAAGTTTAATAGGAAGTAGGGTTTCTGTAAAATTCTTGCCTGCTATTATGTTTATCGTTTCAGGATTTATAGCATTTTCTACAGGAACCTCCTGGGGTACCTTTGCCATTATGCTTCCTATAGCCATTCCCATCAGTGGAAATGTAAACCCAGAAATGGTTGGGGTAATGATGGCCTCGGTATTGGCAGGAGCTGTATTTGGAGATCACTGTTCACCAATATCTGATACAACTATTTTATCTTCAACAGGGGCTGCATGTCATCATATCGACCATGTATCAACCCAATTGCCCTATGCGATTACCGTTGCGGCAGTCTCATGCCTGGGCTTTATTGTTGCTGGTTTTACTAATAATGCATTAATTAGTCTTGCGACTTCGGTTGGCTTATTGGGAATTTTATTATTTGCACTATCAAAATTTAAAACTGTTTCAACAAAATAAGTAGTGACATAACAAAACCCCGTTCTTTCAAAAAGGCGGGGTTTTGAATTTACATCTAAATAATTTTAATAGGATTTTACCTCTGTCCAAATTCGGTCATATTCCTTGATTGTACCGGCTAAATCTTTGAACACCTCAGAACTTACCAAATCCTCTTCATTAGGATAAGCAGTTGGATCATTAACTAAATCTGGGTCTAACTGTTTTCTTGCCTCTGTATGGGGAGTAGAATAACCGATATAGTCTGTGTTTTTGAAGGCAGTTTCAGTTTCACACATGAAATTGATAAATAGCTCAGCCTCTTTTTTATGCTTGCTGGTTTTAGGAATAACCATACCATCAAACCATAGGTTTGTGCCTTCCTTAGGAACAGCATATCTTAGGTTTTCATTTTGTCTCATCATAAAAATCGCATCCCCAGACCATACCACAGCCAAGGCAGCCTCTTCATTAATCATTTTATCCTTAACCTCATCGCCTACATAGGCCAACACCAAGGGCTTTTGTTCTACAAGGGCATCTTTTGCAGCCTCTAATTCATCAACATTTTTTGTGTTTAGGGAGTATCCTAGCATCTTAAGGGTAATTCCTATGGAATCCCTTTGGCTGTCCAGCATTAAGATTTCTTTGCTGTATTTTTCATCCCAAAGAACTCTCCAGCTATCCACTGGCTCCTCCACGACATTTTTATTATAGAGAATGCCAACGGTACCCCACATGTAGGGAACAGAATATTCATTCTGAGGATCATAATCTAAATTCTTAAAGCGATCACCAATATATTGATAGTTTGGGACATTATTAAAATCAATCTTATGAAGTAAGTCCTCGTCAACCATTTTTTTTATCATGTAATCAGAAGGAATAGCCACATCATAATCACTTCCGCCAGCCTTAATTTTAACGTACATGTCCTCGTTTGTAGCAAAGGTATCGTAGATCACACGAATGCCGTACTGTTCCTCGAAGTCCTCTAAAACAGATTCGTCTATATAGTCTCCCCAGTTATAGACCTTTAAAGTAACTCTATCGTCCTTAGTACAGGCCAACAGGCTGAGGGTAGAAGCTAACATCACCAGAACCAGGAAAAAAGTTTTTAATCTTTTAATCATTTATACATCCTCCTTCACAATTGTATCCTTTGACATTCTTTTGTTTACAAGTATCAATAAGAGCAGCACACTGACAAACATCAGGGTAGAAAGGGCATTAATTTTAGGATTAATTCCTCTTCTAGCCATGGAATAGATGGTAATGGATAGGTTCGATATCCCTGAACCATGGGTAAAGAAGCTAATCACAAAATCATCTAGGGATAGGGTAAAGGCCAGTAGAAAGCCGGTTATGATTCCGGGCATTATCTCTGGAATAATTACCTTTCTAAGGGCATAGCCGGGGCTTGCACCTAAATCCAAGGCTGCCTCATAAAGATGTTTATTTAACTGCTTTAACTTTGGGAGCACCGATAAAATTACGTAAGGAATATTAAAGGTAATATGGGCTAAAAGCAGTGAAATGAAGCCGAGCTTAAGCTTTACGAAAATGAATAGAAGCATAAGGGCGATACCCGTTACAATATCCGGATTAAGCACAGGCAAATAGGTCAAATTCATGACAACAGTCCTTGGCAGCTTTTTCATATTATGAATTCCAATGGCCGCAGCTGTTCCAATGGCGGTGGCAATAATTGACGACAAAACGGCGATAACCAGCGTATAATAGAGGGCCGATAATATCTGTCTGTCTTGAAAAAGTTCCACATACCATTTCAGGGTAAATCCGTCCCAACTGCCCCTTGATCTGGAGTTATTGAAGGAAAAAACAATTAACACAATAATTGGGGCATATAGAAAAATGAATAGAAGAGATGTATAAAATCTTTTTAAAAAACGAATCACCATAGGCCACCTCCTTCATTTTCTTTTTCGTACTTAGACATAATTCCCATGCTGACCAATATGAGAATAATCATAATCATTGAAATGGCAGAACCAAAATTCCAGTCATTCACAAATAAAAACTGTTGCTCAATTAAGTTACCAATTAAGGTAAATTGTCCTCCCCCTAAAAGTCTTGAGATAACAAAGGTAGTAACAGCAGGCATGAAGACCATAGTTATGCCTGATAGTACCCCGGGAAGACTGAGGGGAAAAATAATTCGTCTAAAAACAGTAAAATAATTGGCCCCTAAATCCTCTGCTGCCTCTAATAGGCTTTTGTCTATCTTTGTTAAAACAGAATGAATCGGTAATACCATAAAGGGCAGGAAGTTATAAACCATCCCCAGTATGACTGCCTGTTCGTTGTACATTAAATTTAATGTGGGCAGCCTTAAGAAGGACAAAATAGTATTAATTAATCCACTGTTTTCCAGTAGGGTCAGCCAAGCATAGGTTCGTAAAAGAAAATTCATCCACATGGGAATAACAAACAATAGCACTAAAATATTGCTTCTCTTTAAGTCTCTACTGGCTAGAATCATTGCCATAGGGTATCCTAGCAGCAAACAAATAACTGTACTGATTAATGCCAGACGAACTGATCGCCACAGTACCATAATGTAGAGAGGTTCAAAAAACCGTTGATAGTTTTGTAGGGTAAAGCGGATCCCCGTATCATCGGTGGTTGTAAAGCTGAAAAAAAGTATTAACAGTAAGGGAAAAACAATAAAAATACTCATCCATATAAGATAGGGTGAAGAAATCCAGCGACGATTCATGAGGCGTTCACCTTCCTCATTATGTGTATATCATTAGGCTTAATCGTAAGACCAACCTTGGTATTTACCGGTTCCATCAAGGTGCTATGAATCATCCAATTAATGCCATTGGCAGTGACTATCATTTCATAATGGACCCCTTTAAAGGTAACAGATTGAACCTCTCCTACCAGCATGGCAGATTCAATACTCACCAATTGAATATCTTCAGGTCTAATGACAATATCTACTGGGGTATTGTCTCCAAAGCCCTTATCGACACAATCAAAAACCCTGCCGGCAAAATCCGCTTTAAAATCAGTAATCATTTTACCGCTAATAATATTACTGTCACCAATAAAATCCGCTACGAAGGCATTTTTGGGTTCGTTATAAATGTCCTCGGGGGTTCCGATTTGTTGAATCGTGCCATTACGCATGACTACCACCGTATCTGACATTGTCAGGGCTTCTTCCTGATCATGGGTTACATAAATAAAGGTAATTCCCAGCTTTTGCTGTATATTCTTCAGCTCAATCTGCATGTCCTTTCTGAGCTTTAGGTCAAGGGCCCCTAGGGGTTCATCCAGTAAAAGAACCTCGGGTTCATTGACAAGGGCTCTGGCAATAGCAATCCGCTGCTGCTGTCCGCCGCTCAAGGAATCAATTGATCGTTTTTCATATCCTGATAAATTAACCAGGGCCAGCATATCCTTAACCTTTGACTTAATCGTCTGTTTGTCCATCTTTTTTATATTTAAGCCAAAGGCAATATTATCTGCCACGTTCATATGGGGAAAAAGTGCATATTTCTGAAAAACCGTATTTACCCTTCTTCGATAGGGCGGTAGATCATTAATATCTTTTCCTTCAAATAGTATACTTCCCCTAGAGGGATACTCGAACCCGCCAATAATACGCAGTGTGGTGGTTTTACCACATCCGCTGGGGCCCAAGAGGGTAAGGAATTCATTTTTTCGAATATAGAGATTAATATTTTTAAGTGCCTCATTTCCGTCATACTGCTTAGAAATGTTCATCAATTCAATAATTGATTCTGTCATTTTGTATCCCCCCACGATAAAAGATATTGATATAAAAAAGTGCTTATTAATCAGAAAGTTAGTTCTTTTTGCATCTTTTTTACTGAAAAAAAGCATTTTAATAAAGCCCTACTAAAAGATTCCAAATACAATCATGTCAACGATTATTAAAAATGGCAAAGTGAGCTTATGTTTTCAATGAGTAAACTTTATGTTTAGTTTTATTAAACAAGCAATATATTAGTAATACCATATTACAGACCTAAAGTCAATAATGAAACCGCAATTTTTCAAGTCTAAGAAAGAAAAAAATGAAAAACATATTTTTATATTGTATATTGGTGTAGAATATGATAAAATTTTCTGTTTTTCAAAAAAAAACCTTGAGATCCTTATTGGGTAGGGATATATAAGGCGTCTATCAAAAGGATTTTAGTGAAGAAAAACAGATAAGGTTGAAATTGGTAATATGGCTTGAAAATAGAGGAAATTATAGAGTATACTTTTACTATAGTAAAGGGTCTAAGGCTTTGCAGTAATCACATTAAACTGGCCCATATAAAGAATAAAGGAGGATAATCATTGAAAAAGACAACTTTTATTACGAGAACAGGAATTTTGCTTGCCCTGGCTTTAATTTTTCAAATTGGATTCCGGGCCTTTGCCCAGCCCTTGGTGGGGCCTATGGTTAATTTTGTATTACTCTTCAGTGCTATCACTGTTGGAACAGTATCAGGGGTATTAATTGGCATTGCCACTCCCCTAATTGCTTTCTTTGCAGGAATTACACCTCTTTTTCCCGTGGTTCCCTTTATTATAATAGGTAATGTCCTATTAGTTATGGTTTTTAATTACATAAGATACAAAATAAAATGGTATCCTGAATATGCTGCATTGGTGATGGCAGCACTTGTTAAATTTGGGTTCTTAGCCTTTTCCATAAGGTATTTGGTGATTTTATTTGTACCAAAGGTTCCGCCTGCCCTAATGGCAGCCTTATCGCTTCCCCAGCTGTATACAGCCCTTATTGGAGGCATACTGGCAATTGTGCTATCAAAAGCTGTCTTTAAAGCATTAAATCATGATTGGATTGAACCCTGAGAGAGTGATCTGGTAAATAAAACACTTTTATCATAGCCCTCTTTACCTAAGAACATAACAGGACAAAGAGCCTTAAAGATGGTATAATATTTTATGGTAAAGAGAGGTGATAGAATGAGTTCGATTTCCGGAAAGGGGTGTGAACCACTCATCCCCCTAAATGATAAAAAAGCCTTAAAGGATATTGAACGGAGCATAATTACAACCTATCGAAAGGATATCTGGTCAAAATTTATTAAGGGAATTAAAGAGTTTACGCTAATTGAACCCGGCGATAAAATTGCTATAGCCATTTCAGGGGGGAAGGACAGCATGTTAATGGCCAAGCTATTTCAGGAGCTAAAGCGTCATGGAGAGGATAATTTTCAGCTTGAATTTATCGCCATGGACCCGGGGTATCATGGAAGCATTAAAAAGCTATTGCTAGAAAACTGCCAGCATTTAGAAATCCCCATTACGCTATTTGATTCAGGAATATTCAAGATCGTTGACGATGTGGCTAAGGATTACCCCTGCTTTTTATGTGCCAAAATGAGAAGGGGAGCCCTTTATAAAAAAGCCCAGGAACTTGGCTGTAATAAGCTGGCCCTGGGGCATCATTTTAATGATGTAATCGAAACCACCCTATTAAATCTTTTTTATACAGGAACCTTTAAAACGATGCTGCCTAAGCTGAAGTCCACAAATTTTCAGAATATGGAGCTGATTCGTCCCATGTACTATATTGAGGAAGCCTCAATCGAGGCCTTTACCCAGGAAAGTGGAATATGGCCCCTAAACTGTGCCTGTATGGTAGCAGCCAAGAAAATAGGAAATAAACGACATGAAATAAAGGCGTTAATTAAAGAGCTAAAAAAGACCTTTAAGGATGTAGATAAATTAGTCTTTAGGGCCGCTAAAAATGTAAATATGGATTGTATTTTGGGATGGCAGCAGGATGGAGAAAATCATTCCTATTTAGACTTTTATTGATAAGCAAGAGTCTTACATCGCAATTACATTCATAGTCACTAGATAGTTTTCATATCACTTTTAACTGCAACAGGTCACATTTTTAAAAGTCGGTAATATTACCGACTTTTAATTAATCACTCAAGGTAGGGTAGTTCTTAGGCATGAAAGTCTCACAGCAGGTACTTTCTGACGTAGAACAAACATTATTGTCAATACTTGATCTGATTTCAATATTATCAGCACCACATCGACCATTTTGATCATTGTATTGACACTCTTCAATTCTACAGAGTATATCTCTAGGCATAATAATCACCTCCCATAACTAGTTTCAAACTAATTGTATCTATTTATTCTTTAATTATTATAAGAAGATAAATTATTGAACGCCAATGACAGGTTTCTTGGGAAACTCTCATAAAATTTTAAAAATACCCTACAGAGTGGTTTTAAAGCCCCGCTCTATAGGGTATTTTATAAACATTGGTGCGAGAGATGGGAGTCGAACCCACACAGGCTTATCGCCCATAAGAGCCTGAATCTTACGCGTCTGCCAATTCCGCCACCCTCGCTTAATATATATTTCTATTATAGCAGCATTAAAAAATTTTTAAAGGGTTTTCTTAAAATTTTTATAACTTTTCGGATCTAGTGTAAAGTCTTAGTATTGAGCTTTTTCTTGTTTTTTATATTTAAATAATTTATGATATAATATTAAATAATTATTTTTAAAATTTCAAATGCTACAGTAGTGGTTTTAATTAATTTAGGCAAATAAATATGGACAATACGGGGATGATAGAATGAAAAAATGTTCAATATGTAACAAAAACATCGCAGTAGTATTTGCTTCCAAAATAGAAGGGGGCAAAACAGAAATGAAGGGTATATGCATCGAGTGTGCTAAAAAAATGGGACTTCCTGTCATAGATCAAATAATGGAGCAAACTGGGATGACACCAGAGGAAATAGAGCTGTTTTCAGAGCAAATGAATGACACCTATGAGGAATTTGACAATACTGAGGATGGACAGGATAATCAACTGTTGGATTTATTTAAAAGCTTATCTGGAGCCAGTCACAGTAAGGATAACGCTATTAATGAAGAGAAGCCGCCAAAGATGAGGGAAACCAATCAGACAAAGGAAAATACCAAAAAAGGAAAGCCAACCAAAAAGAAATATTTAGATACCTACGGAACCAATTTGACTAATAAGGCTTTGAAGAATGAAGTGGACAAAATTATTGGCAGACATGGGGAAATTGATCGAGTTGTTCAGATTCTTAATAGAAGAACAAAGAATAATCCAATCTTAATTGGTGAGCCTGGAGTAGGTAAAACCGCCATTGCTGAAGGGTTGGCTGTTCGTATTGTCGAGAAACAGGTACCTGCGAAATTATTCAACACCGAGATCTATTTGTTGGATTTAACGTCTATTGTTGCAGGAACTCAGTTCAGAGGACAGTTTGAAGGTCGAATGAAATCCATTATTCAAGAGGCCCAGGAATGGGGAAATGTCATTCTGGTGATTGATGAAGTTCACAATATCATGGGGGCAGGGGAAGTCCATGGTGGCGTTATGAATGCCGCTAATATTTTAAAGCCGGCCTTGGCCAGGGGAGAAATACAGGTAATTGGAGCTACCACCCTTGAGGAATATCGTAAGCATATTGAAAAGGATTCTGCTCTGGAACGTAGATTTCAACCAGTACTGGTGGAGGAGCCTTCTGTTCAGGAAACCATTGAAATACTAGCGGGAATTAAGGGCTATTACGAGGAGTATCATCAGGTAAAAATTGACCAAGAGGTATTGGAGGCTGCTGCTAATTTATCAGAACGATATATTACCGATCGCTATTTACCAGATAAGGCCATCGATGTTATTGATGAGGCAGGGGCAAGGGTAAATTTGAAAAATAAGGGATTAGTCCAACTGGAAACCTTAAGGGAAGCGCTGGCCGATGTAAAGGCTAAGGAGGCGCTTGCTGCCAATACCCATGATTTTGAAAGGGCAGCAGAATATAAGGTGGAGCAGTGCCAATTACAGGAAAAAATTGACTCCCTAGAAAAGGAGAGCAATGGGGTTCAAATTACTATTGAGGATATAGCCTATGTAATTGAATCCTGGACTAAAATTCCCCTACAGCAAATTACCGAGGCTGAGGCTGGAAAGCTCTTAAGCCTTGAGGAAAGGCTCCATAACCGTGTTATTGGACAGAATGATGCCATTAATAGTATTGCCAAGACCATTCGCCGGAATAGATCTGGATTTAGGAAAAAGAAAAAACCCGCTTCCTTTATTTTCGTAGGCCCCACAGGAGTAGGGAAAACTGAGGTGGTAAGGGCCTTGGCTGAGGAGCTTTTTGGAAACGAAGAGGCCCTCATTAGAATTGATATGTCAGAATATATGGAAAAGCATACGGTATCTAAACTGATCGGGGCTCCTCCCGGCTATGTGGGCTATGACCAAGGAGGACAATTGACAGAAAAGGTCAGGAGAAAACCCTATTCTGTAATTCTGTTGGATGAGATTGAAAAGGCCCATCCAGACGTATTTAATATGCTGCTTCAGATTTTAGAGGATGGACGATTGACAGACAATCAGGGCCGTACAGCCCATTTTGAAAATACCGTAATTATTATGACCTCCAATGCAGGAAGTCACCTAAAGCCCCAGGGAATTGGCTTTGGAAGGGATGGTCATGGGGTCATGGAGGAAAAAATCAAAGGGGCCCTTAAGGAAGTTTTCAAACCTGAGTTTTTAAATCGTGTGGATGAAACCATTATATTTACAAAGCTTAATAAGGATGAGCTAAGACAAATTGTTAATTTGATGCTGAAGGAAGTTATTGAAGAAGCAGAAGAAAAGAACATAACAGTTAAAATATCCGATGAGGTAAAGGAATTAATATTGGAAAAGGGTTACGATGATCAGTATGGGGCCCGTCCCTTAAGAAGGACCATTCAAAGACTTATTGAGGATGAAATTGCTGAGGCCTATTTAAAAAAGCAATTTGAAAAGGGAAGTCATATTAATATCGACCTTCAGAAGGGTAAGATTCACTTAAGCTGAGAAATATTTTTTTAAAGGGATCCCATAGGGGTCCCTTTAAATATAGGAAGGAGATTAAAAACTTACCAGTGATGGAGGGATTTGCTAATAAATGTCGAAATAATTTGTAAGCCATAAACAAAAGGGCTATGCCGCGTTATCGCTGACCCAACAGCGATATTGTTGTGGCAGGAAAGGTTCCTTAACTGCAAATAACCTGTTTCTAGGACATTTGCTAAAGGTAGAACTTTCCTATATAACATAAAAAAGCAATAATGTGTAGAGATTTTCATTCAACCTTAGCGATCATAATTGGAGATGAATCTATGGAAAAATTTGAGGTAAACTTAAATGAACTATTGATGACTTTTTCTTTAATGCTTGATGTTGGGGAAAATAAGCCCTTTCAGCATGCAAAAAAGGTTGCCTATATTTCATCCCACATCATAAAAAAAATGGGAATAGAGGAGGCAACAGAAAAGATAATTCAAGCGGCAATTTTACATGACATTGGTGTAATTCCTTCGATTTTCAGACAGGGAAGCAGTGCTTTTTTAGAGGCGGAGCATTCTATTACAAAGCAGCAGCTTCATCATGCTACCACAGGTTGGGAAATAGCTAAGGAACTACCAATTAGCAATGATATTCCCGACATTATAAAATTTCATCATGAACGCTTTGATGGCTCTGGGCCCTATGGCATGCAGGCCCAGGACATTCCCTGTTTATCTCAAGTAATTGCTTTGGCAGATCAATTTGAGCTTAGGTTTGATCCTAGAAGGGACTCCTTAGGGTATCGTCGAGAGATAACCGATTGGTTAAAGCAGGAAAGAGAGAGGCACTTTCAGGGAGAAATCGTAGATGCACTACTGTCAGCTCTGGAGAAGGACAGGATATGGTTTGACCTGGGAACCTTTGATATTTCTTCCCTATTGATGGAAATGATGCCCTCAAGAATTGTGAAGATAGATATGCTAGAGCTGGAGAAAATTGCTAAGGCCTTTGCCATTGTGGTGGATAAGAAAAGCACCTTTACCCATCAACATTCCCTAAAGGTCAGTGAAAAGGCTTACCGAATGGCAAGGCAATTTAAATATAATGACCTTAAGGCCCAAAAAATAAAGGTTGCCGGATATCTCCATGATTTGGGCAAGCTTGTGGTTCCCAATGAAATATTAGACCGGCCAGGAAAACTCACCCCGGAAGAAATGCTGTTAATTAAAAAGCATCCCTATTATTCAAAATATATTTTAAGCCAGGTAAAAGGTTTTGAAGATATTGCGGAATGGGCCAGCAACCATCATGAAAATTTATTGGGTACTGGGTATCCTGAGGGGCTGTCGGGGGATCAGTTCACTGAGGAAAGTCAAATAATAGCCCTGTGTGATATACATCAGGCCCTGGTAGAGGATAGGATTTATCGTAAGGGAATGACCCAGAAAGAAGCCTTGGCCATAATTAAAAACCTAGTAGAAAAAGGTTATTATAGTGAATATATCTTTAAGGAATTTTTACATATTCTATAATTCCAGAGGCTAGATTGCCTCTACGAAACCTAAAGTGGAAGTCCTATGGACTTTCTTTTTTTGCACCTATTGTTGAGCTACCCCATATGATGTAGAGAGCGCTGTTAAAGGGGGGGTAAGGGTGCAGGAACAGCTGGAGACTAAAATTAAAACGATCATAGCAGAATTTAAAGATATACCCTTTGTTCATAATGGCAGGAGCCTCTACACAGGATTAGACTGTTTAGGCTTCATGGTATTATTCTATCAGAAATTTGGTATCTATATTCCCGATGGAGATGGCCAGCCAATTGATGAAGAGTGGTATTTTGATGATCCAGATAGATATGTAAGGGGTATAAAGAGCTTAGGCGGTAAAGAGGTCTCTAGGGATGACCTACGGGCCTTGGATTTAGTTTATTTCTCTGTAAGAAGAAACATTATCACCCATACAGGAATAATGATTAATAGTAATGAGTTTGTACACATGTCAGCTAAAAGAGGTCTTTCGGTAGATTCCCTGGGTCGTCATTGGCGTAAATTTAGAGGAGCAGTAAGACTTATCTGATATATTGATTAGAACAAGTACCCTGTCGCGTTATCGCTGGCCCGACAGCGATATTGTTGTGGTAGGAAAGTTACCATAAATGCCAATGACCGGCATCTGGGACATTTGCTAAAAAAAGGAACTTTCCTATCATACAAGCAATAGGATCGAGAAATAATTGTTCTCGATCTTTTAGCTTTCAGATAATGGGGTATTTGTATAAAATATAGAACAAAAGTGGCTATCGCCACGTTTGTTTTCCAGGGAACCCATGGGTTCCCTAGGACGCTTCGCTGTACCCTCCTTATTTTAATAAGGGGTGACGCCCCCCTTAACACCCCCCCATTTCATAGGAAAAAAACGAACTTTCCTATGAAAGAACAAAGCGACTCCGTCGCGCAATCGCTAGCTTGACAGTGATATTGTAGTGGCAGGAAAGTTACCTTAACCCCACATGACCGGCTAGTTAGATGGTAGCAGAGAAGGAAAAGGAAAATTCCCTAAAATTATATATTATTGGAGGAATGATTATGGTTTATGATGGCCGAAAGCTTTCCAATACAAAACTTAAAAATGTAATCAAAGGGGTTTGTGATATTGTTTTTATCTTTAATCCAAGGGGAATCTGTGTAAATGTGATAAAAGGAAACCAACAATTTATGAATAGAACCATTAATTCCTTCATTAACAGGAGGATAGATGAAATATTTCAAGGGCCACTATCTGATACCTTTCGCTTTTACATAGATCGAGCTAAAAATACCAATGAAATTCAATCCTTTCAATATGATATTTTTTATGGAAATCAAAGTCATTATTACAAAGTAAAGGTGGTTTTTGATGAAGAAGGGGAATTAATGCTATTAATTAATGATATTACCCGAGAAAAGATTTTAGAGACAAAGTATTTAGAGGGTGAGGCTGAAATTAAGGCTATCAACAAAGAATTAAAAAGCTCTCTAAGTCAATTAATTGACACTGAAGAGGCTTTAAGAGAACAATACAATCAGCTTAAGGAAAAAGAGGAAGCACTACAGGCCAGTGAAGAAAGGTGGTATTTTGCCCTGGAAGGCAGCGAAAATGGGGTCTGGGACTGGGATATTATGAGTAATGAGGTCTTTTTTTCTCTACGTTGGTGTCGTTTGTTGGGCTATGGGGAGCATGAGCTGAAGGCTCGTCTGGAGGAATGGTTTGATCGGATTCACCCTGATGACCTAGACCAGGTTAAGGAAAAAATTAAAGCCCATCTTGACGGTCAAACTCCCCTATATATGGCAGAGTACCGGATACTATGTAAGGATCTAAGCTATAAGTGGATTGCTGACCGGGGAAAGGTTATGAGATGGTCCCTGGAGGGAATTCCGCTAAGGATGGTAGGTACCCATACAGACATCAGTGAGAGTAGACGGGCTAAAGAAGCGTTAATTTATCAAAAAGAATCCTTTGAATGTCTTTTTAACAACACTCCCGATGCCATTGTACAATTTGACAGAGAAGAGAAAATAGTAAAGATTAATGCCAAATTCACAGAGGTCTTTGGTTATACTTTGACAGAAATCGAAGGCAAGAATATTAATAAAGTCATTGACCCCCATCAAAAATTGACCCAATACGGTTCCCCAAGAATACTAAAGGGGGAAACGATATTATTGCATGATGACCATCGTTATGGTAAGGATGGCAGTAAAATTGACATTATATTAAAGGGTGCTCCAATCATTATCAATGAAGAGATTATTGGTGGCTATGCAATTTATACTGATATAAGGGAGCTGAAAAAGGCAGAGGAGAAAATTAGATATTTAAGCTTCCATGATAAATTGACGGGGTTATACAATCGGGCCTATTTTGATGAAGAGCTTGAGAGATTAGATACCAGAAGACAGCTTCCCCTTTCTATAATTATTGGGGATGTCAATGGATTAAAGCTGACCAATGATGTCTTTGGTCACGAGGCAGGGGATCAGCTGTTAATTAAAATAGGAAATATCATGAGGCAGGCATGTCGACAAGAAGACCTGGTAGCCCGCTGGGGAGGAGATGAGTTTGCAATTGTGCTTCCCCAAAGCGATGAGAGAGCTGCCAAGGAAATCTGCAATCGTATTAAAATGCTTTGCTTAAGGGCTGGAGAAGACCCTGTAAAAATTAGCATTTCCCTAGGCTACGGTACAAAGCGTAGGGAAGAGGAAAACATAAGGGATACGATTAAGCTGGCGGAGGAGAGAATGTATCGTGTAAAGCTATTTGAGAGCAAGAGCACCAGAAGTCATATCATTTCTTCCTTACAAAAGTCTTTATTTGAAAAGAAGCATGAAACAGAAGCCCATGGAGAACGGATGAAGGAGCTGGCTATCACCTTGGCAAAGCGAATAAATTTAAGTGAGGATGAAATAAATGAACTGGGATTGCTGGCTTTGCTCCACGATATTGGCAAAATCGCAATTTCTGATAAAATATTAAATAAGAAGGAAACCCTGACAGAGGAAGAATGGGAAGAGATAAAAAGACATAGTGAAATAGGTTATCGAATAGCTGAGGCCTCGCCGGATTTATTTCATATCGCAAAATATATACTGTTTCATCATGAATGGTGGGATGGACAGGGATATCCAAAGGGACTAAAGGGAGAGGAGATCCCTATACTTTCCAGGATCATTGCCATTGTCGATGCCTTTGATGTAATGACAAATGAAAGGATTTATCGACCTAAGGCTGAGCCTGAGGCAGCAATTGAGGAATTAAATAGCTGTGCAGGTACTCAATTTGATCCCCACTTGGTGACAGTCTTTACTGAAATGATGAAAGAGACCCTCAATGAGGGTCAATAGCAACAAATAGTAACGTGCTGTTCTTTACCCAGTAAAGATCAGCACGTTTAGCCCTTACAATTGATTAATCATACTAGCCATGTAGCCCGCTCCAAATCCATTGTCAATATTCACTACAGCGGTTCCGCTGGCGCAGCTGTTCAGCATAGAAAGCAGGGCCGCTAATCCGCCAAAATTTGCTCCATAGCCTACACTGGTGGGAACTGCAATAACAGGTTTATCTACTAAGCCACCCACAACACTGGCCAGGGCACCCTCCATACCTGCCACAGCAACGATAACCCGAGCCCCTCGAATCAACTCCAGATGGGCAAATAATCGATGAATTCCTGCTACCCCCACATCATATACTCTTTTTACCTGATTTCCCAATATTTCAGCGGTTATAGCAGCCTCCTCAGCAACAGGAATGTCAGATGTTCCCCCGGTGACAACAGCAATATAAGTACTTGACTGAATGGGGGGTCTTTGCTGAATGGTGATTGTCTTTGCCAAGGGATGAAAGACCGCCTTATCAGAAACCGTTAAGACCTCCTGATACATTTCATCAGTGGCCTTGGTGCCCAGAATGTTGTTTCCTCTACTTAGCATCAATTCAATAATAGACTTTACCTGACCTGGGGTTTTCCCTGCACAATAGATCACCTCTGGATAACCCTGTCTAAGCTCCCTATGATGATCTATCTTGGCAAAACCCAGGTCTTGAAAGGGAAGCTGCTTAAGGGAGTGGAATGCCTCATCAATGGAGACTTGATTTGATTGTACTGCCTCTAAAAGTGCTTTTAATTCATCACTGTTCATAAAATCACCTCATTTTGGCTACCCATTCGATACCCCTCCAGGTCTAGGGTAATATATTGAAAGCCTATTTCTTTAAAGGCCTCCCTAATCTGACGAATTAAATCTATATCCAATAGCTGTTTCAACTCATGGGGATCCACCTCTATCCTTGCCAGCTGATCATGAAGGCGGACCCTGACGGTGCGGAATCCGCGGCGAATCATATAAAGCTCACCGGATTCAATCATTCGTAGATTTTTTTCAGTTACCTCTTGTCCGTATTGTATACGGGATAAAATACAGGCGTAGGCAGGTTTATCCCAGGTGGGCAATTTCAATTCTGCTGACAATGCTCGAATTTCGTTCTTTGTGAAGCCCAGCTCCAATAGGGGACTACGGACCTTACGCTCCTTAAGGGCTCTCATTCCAGGGCGATAATCCATTGTGTCATCTAAGTTGCTCCCATCTGCAATGTGTTGAATACTGTGGTCCTTACCATAATTGATAATCTTTTCAAATACAGCGCTTTTACAAAGATAGCATCGATCAGTAGGATTATACTTAATTTCAGGTATAATTTCCTTGACCTGCAAGATCACATGCTTAGCACCGATCTCCTTAGTCAGTGCAATGGCTTCTCCGATTTCCCATTGTAAATGAATAGGAGACTTAAGGGTTATGGCAACGGCATTATTGCCTAGGGCATCTACAGCGGCTTTTAAGAGTAAGGTGCTGTCCACTCCCCCAGAAAAGGCAATCCCTACATTGCCAAGGCCCCTTAAATATTCCTTCAATCCTTCATATTTTTCGATTAAACTCATTATTTTACTCCTAAGACCTTTCCTTATAGATTTCTTTTAGGGTTTCGTAAACCTGATTAATTGGTATTTTATAATCAAGGGCTATTTTTTTGCAATCCTCAAATTCTGGCTTAAACTTAACCTCTTTTCCATTACGAAAGATTGACTTAAATCCAACGGGCCCATAGGGGGTTTGGAGGGTAATCAGTTTACGGTCCATCATTACCTTAGAAACATCATAGGTACGTACACCAATGGTGGTTGTTTCCTCAAAGATAATTTGAATCATTTCGTCCAGCTTGCTGGACCGGCAGAGGGCAGCTAATTTAATGGCAGAGCGGCCCTTTTTCATGATAATAGGGGTTAGCCAGGCGTCCATAGCCCCTGCAGCCAGTAGTCTTTCCATGACAAAGGGGTAAATTTCAGGATTACTATCGTCAATATTGCATTCTATAATTTTATCTACCTGATTTCCTTTGACAGGCTGTTGAATTGCTACGGAATCTATTTCTCCTAAAAAGACCCGTAATACATTGGGAATAGGATTATCTCTTTTACCGATTCCATAGCCAATCTTCTCTATTGTAAATTCCTTACGATTGGTGATTTCATCGGCTAAAACCTTCACTATGGCCGCACCAGTGGGGGTTGTTAATTCTTTCTCTACTTCCCCCGAAGTGATTTTAATTCCCTTTAAAATTTCCACTGTAGCAGGGGCGGGAACAGGAAATTTACCATGGGCACAATTGACAAAGCCGCCACCCACAGCAATAGTTGAAAAGAGGATTTTATCAACCCTGAGGAAATTAGCACAAATGGCTGCTCCAACAATATCAACGATGGAATCCACTGCCCCTACTTCGTGAAAATGAACCTCTTCAAGGGGCTTTCCATGGATCTTAGCCTCCGCTAAGGCAATGTGAGAGAACATATTTAAACTGAGTTTTTTTACAGAATCACTTAATCCACTGTCATCAATAATTTTTTTTATGTCATTAATGTTTCGGTGGACATGGTGGTCATGATCATGATGATGGTCTGTTTCGTGATGATGGGGATGACCATGGTGATGGTCTGTTATAGATAGAACTCCCGACTCGTCATGAAGAAGCTTAACATCGACTCGGGTGCCAGTGATCCCTTTCCTCTGATCTGTATAGATCTGTAACTTATAGCCAGGTAAATTTAACTTTTGAAGCGATTCTCTCAGAGTCTCTTGTGGTACCCCAATGTCAATCATGGCCCCTAGAAACATATCGCCACTGATACCTGAAAAGCAATCGAAATATAATATTTTCAAAAGAACACCTCCAATTTTGATAATTTAATCTACATATAACAAAAACCACAAGAAAAAGGGCGATCTAGTCCCCAACTTCGTGGCTAAATAATTTCTAGTATCTGCATTTTAGTAAAATAAATGCTGATATAGCTTGTGTAAGTGAGAAAAGATTATGCTTAGACACCACTATGTATAACAATATTCGTCAAATTTTTTTAGAATCCTTCTTAAGAGAACAGTAAATTAACAATAATTCTAGTTTATCAATATCATAAGCTTACTATGACGATCTCGGGTGCCCACTCTACAGTTCCCTATATGACATAATTATACAATTATTAAATCAGAAACATTTGACACCTAACAGAGCGCCTGTCATAATAGATACAAATAGAAACAATTATTGTGATAAACTCAAAGGAAAAGGAAGGAGCAGCGGTAATGAAATATTTATTAATAGCTTATCCAAAATGCAGCACATGCCAAAGAGCAAAAAAATGGCTGGATGAAAACAACATCCCCTATGAAGAAAGACATATTGTAGAAAAAAAACCCACTGCCTCGGAACTGAAAGAGTGGATTGAACGCAGCGGTGTACCTTTAAAGCGTTTCTTTAATACAAGTGGAATGTTGTACAAGGAATTAAAGCTAAAGGAAAAGCTCCCCGCCATGGGTGAGGAGGAACAAATCCAATTGCTGGCCAGCAACGGAATGCTGGTAAAGCGACCCCTTGTAATAGCAAAAGATTTTGTTTTAATAGGCTTTAAGCCAGAGGCCTGGGAAATATTAAAGAAGTAAAATAAGAAACCCTTCATCCTTATTAGTGTGTTTTTATTTTTTCATAGGAAAGTGCGGTTTCTTGTATGTTCATCAAGAACAGGGAAAAATTTCCCATTGCGAATAGCCCCATTACCTCGGATTGTTTTTAAATTTATGGTCAAACTATTTCTGTCGGCCCAAAATAGGTTATAAAAGTAATCTATGGGCTGAACTTTGTTAAGGCCTTGACCTACAAAGATCAACATACTGATGGAGGTAATGAAAATGGATGTATTTTCCCATGGCCTTTGGGGCGGTCTGTTTTTTGGACGCAAAAAGAGACGTTATCGCTTTGCCTTTGTTTTTGGGATGTTGCCTGATTTGATTCCCCTACTTCCCTATACCATAATTGGAATGATAAGGGGATGGGTTAATTTACGGGGTGGAACTCTGGCAGTGATACCCCAGTGGGTATATTTTCTGTATAATATGAGCCATAGCTTTGTGGTGGCAGGCACCTTACTAATTATGATCAGACTGATTTGGGGTAAGGAGCTGGCCTTAGGATTTTTAGCTTGGCCCCTGCACATAGCCTATGATATTCCCACCCATTCAGCCGATTACTTTCCCACCAAATTTCTGTATCCCTTAAGTGATATCCATTTTAATGGAGTCAATTGGTCCCATCCTTTAATTATGTTAATAAACTATTTTGTTCTCTGTACATCCTATAGTGTTTTATTATATTTTCACTGGAAAAAAAGCCAGAAAAAAATTAATTGGAAGCCATTGCAATAGGGGCGGCCCCCCATAGGCCGCCCCTATATACCGTGGTTACCCTTTGAATCCTTAAAGAGCTTGAATTTAGGTGGACGAAAAGTAAAATAAAGGAAGGATGCTGTTGCTATTAATAGTATCCACCAGGCCATCAGGTAAAGGGTTTGTGAAAGGTTACTATGACTTAATATATACCAGCTGCTCCATTGTCCGAGGGTAATAGCCAGGAAAAAAAACAGGATGTCCAACAACACCACATGTCTCTTTAAAAAAAATTTGTAGCCGTAATGAAATGTAATTAAACAGCCTAAGATCACCAGAATAGCAGAAGCCTTTGCCAAGGCCATATGGTGGATGGAATAGGGCAAATAAAAAAACTCTATTATTCCATAGATCAGGGTGGGCCAAAAGCCCATTTTTAAATGTTCCCATACACTTTCATTGACAGGGGCAATTACCCCCACAGGCTTCCACTGGCCAAGGGCATCATAGGTAAAATGAAGTAATGTACCTACAGAAAATATAAAAACGATACCGAAGGCCTCCCAAAGTAATTCACTCAATTGCTTCACTCCTTTAATAGCATAATTATATTATAGGGTAAATTTTCCCAAATAATGCTCTGTTTTTTTGGTTAGTACCTTGCATAAAAAGGTAGCTTTTGTTATACTATATTCTACTGTAACTTCTATGGAAAAAAGCCTTGATTGAAGGGATGTGATTTGGCTGAACATACAATTTAAAAAGGGTGTTCTGGAGCTTTGTGTCCTAGCCATGCTTGATGAAAAGGACTGCTATGGCTATGAATTAGTTAATGAAATATCTAAAAATATTGCCATTTCAGAGGGAACCATATATCCATTGTTGAGGCGGTTAAAGGATGAAGGAATGTTCACCACCTATTTGCAGGAATCCCAGGAGGGGCCACCCCGAAAGTATTATCGCCTGACGGATTCTGGGAGGGAGATGAAATGTCAGCTGACAGGCGAGTGGAATCAATTTGTAAAGGGTGTCAATGTCATATTGAAAGGAGTGAAAAGCCATGAATAAAGTCGAATTCTTAAAAAAACTAAACTATGGCTTACATAAAATACCAGTGGGAGAAAAGCAGGATATTCTTTATGACTATGAAGAGCATTTTCGTATTGGACTGGAAATGGGAAAAACGGAAGAAGAAATTTCTAATGCTTTAGGAGAACCAGGGAATATTGCCAAGGATTTTAGTGCTAATTATAGGGTTATTCAGGCAGAGAATACCGCAAGTACAGGTAATCTTCTTCGGGCAGTCCTTGCCACAGTCAGCTTGGGTTTTTTTAATCTAATATTTGTTTTAGGACCCTTTATTGCCGCTGTGGGGGTTTTAATTGCCCTCTTCGCCGTATCGGTTTCTGTAACCATTGCAGGAATATTACTTGCTCTCATTCAAATTCCCAGGTTTTTTTCAGTCAATGGGATTGCCCTTATCTTTCTGGGAACAGGTTTAATGGCCCTGGGGGTATTGCTTTTTGTTGGCAGCTATTATTTATCAAGATCCTTTTACGGACTTACAATAAAATACTTGAGATCTAACTTAAAAATAATCAATGAAAGGAGGGCTAAAAATGAAGGATAGTAATCAGATGAAAAAAATTGTATTGGCCCTATTTATTATTATGGTTGGCTCATTGGCCATCGGAGGTTCCCTTCTGGCCATTTTTACCCCTAGAGGAGTGGGGGGAGAGGGCCATAATACTAATTTATGGTCATTAAAAAGTAACCTAGGAACAGGTTATGAGCATAAGATTGATCAGGAGGAAATCATTACTATCACTGACATCAGCAATATTACAATCTCTACTGTTAGCGTACCGATTAGATTGTATGTGGTGGAAGGTACCGGCGAACTGAAGGCCCACTATCATGGAAGCGTACAAACCAATGGTACGCCGCCAGAGCTGGAAGTGAAGCAGTCAGGTAATGAAATTGTTGTTAAGGAAAATAGAAGCCAAAAAATAAATGTGGGCTTTAATTTTGAAAATCTGTCTATGGATATTTACTTGCCAAAGCAATATCAAAATGAGCTTTCCCTTTATTCAATTTCTGGAGAAGTGGTGATGGATGAGCTTCAGTTAAGGGAAATCGAAGCAGAGACCGTTTCAGGTAAAATTTCACTGGATGGAGCCATCTTAGAAAGGGGCTTTTTTAAATCTACCTCAGGAAAAATTGAAATTAATCATTATTCAGGGGAGCTTATGGGAGAAACTGTATCTGGACACGTAGCAGTGGAATTGACGGATTTAGAAGACGAAATAGCCATCAACAGTATTTCTGGTGAGATTAACGTAGTCTTGCCATCGGATTCCAGTTTTGAACTTACGGCCAAAAGCACCTCGGGAAAAATAACTAATGATTTCCCCATGACGATTAATGGCAAGTCAAAATCAAATACCCTTGAAGGAATCGTCGGAAAAGGAGAGCATAACCTTGAGCTAAAGACAATTTCTGGAGACATTAATATCGGATATTAACATAATAGGGTTATGATAAATTTCATAGTAGTAAAGCTTCAGACCACAGGAAAGGGCGTAAGCCAACCCTGTGGTTATTTATTTCTGCTTTTTTGTATACACCTTTTACTTTTTCTTCATGAAAAATGTATAGAACCCACTAAAAATCACACAATAAACTACATATGCCAAATGCGTATACTAGTTAAAATTGGAAGAGGGTGTACAGATCGTTATGAAGGCAATTATTATGGCAGGAGGAAAAGGAACAAGATTGAAGCCCCTTACCTGTAGCTTACCAAAGCCCATGGTACCTATCCTAAATAGACCAGTAATGGAATATACCGTTGACCTTTTGAAAAACCATGGCATTACAGAAATAGGGGTTACTTTGGCCTATATGCCAACAATGATTACCGATTATTTTGAAAGTGGAGAAGAATGGGGTGTCAAGCTGCATTACTTCATTGAAGAAACTCCCCTGGGTACAGGAGGTAGTGTTAAAAATGCAGAGGACTTTATTGATGATACCCTGATAATTGTCAGTGGAGATGCCTTAACGGATTTAGATATTCAAAAAGCTTTGGATTACCATCGTCAGAAAAGATCTAAGGCAACTTTAGTCTTGAGAAATGAAGCGGTACCAATAGAGTATGGGGTTGTAATAACCGATGACTCGGGTAAAATTATCCGTTTTCTGGAAAAGCCAAGCTGGGGTGAAGTCTTTAGTAATACCATCAATACGGGAATATACATACTTGAACCTGAGGTTCTAAATTACTTTTCCAAGGGAGAAGTCTTCGATTTCAGTAAAGATCTGTTTCCTAGGCTTCTTCAGGATCAAGTCCCCATGTACGGTTATGTAATGGAAGAATACTGGTGTGATATTGGAGACCTGGGCTCCTATCAAACGACCCATTTTGATATTCTATCTGGTCAGGTAAATCTGCCTTTAATAAAGAACGGGCAAGAGCAGGGAATATGGATCGGTGACGGAACCACCCTTGGTCATGGCACAAAGCTAAATCCGCCGGTCTTTATCGGTAGAAATGTCTCCATTGCAGCCGGAGTTGAAATCACTGGGCCTGTGGCCATTGGTGATAATTGTACCATTGGAAAAACCGCAACTATAAAAAAAAGTATTCTGTGGAATCAGGTAACCCTGGCAGAAAAAGTAAGCCTTCGGGGAGCAGTCATCTGTACCCAGGGGGATCTGAAGCAAAGGGCTAAGGTGCTAGAAAATGCTGTTATTGGAGAAGGGACAATCATTTCCCAAGGAGTCGTGGTGAAGCCCGACGTAAAAATTTGGCCCCATAAAAAGATTGAAGAAAATACAGTTGTAAGTCAAAATCTTGTCTGGGGCTCCAGGGCCTCTAAGACCCTTTTTGGCTTCCGAGATATTTCAGGACAGATGAATATTGAGTTTACCCCAGAGTTTGCTGCCAGACTAGGCTCTGCTTTTGCTTCAAGCTTAAAAGGAGATCCTACAATAGTCATTAGTAGTGATCATACAACTGGGGCTAGACTGATACAGCGAGGACTTTTAACGGGCATATCTTCAACGGGGGCCCAGGGGATTGATCTAAAGGAAGCATTTTTACCCATGGCCCGATTTGCTATTAAATACTTTGGGGCCTCTGGTGGAATCCATGTAAAGTCTGCCGCCAATAACCCAAACAAAATCAATTTAGAATTTATTGGTTGTGATGGCGGAAACATTTCCCGCTCCATGGAACGAGAAATTGAAAATCTCTTTAATCGAGAAGATTTTAAACGCTGTAATGCAGATAGATTAAAGCGGGAAATTGAGGTAGGCTCCTTCCAGGCAGTTTTTAATCAGCAGGGAATCAAAGGGATTTCCAATCTTCATAAAATCAGACAGGGGAATCAAAAAATATGGATTAGCTCCCCCTCTCCTCATATACTGGAGGCTACCAGGGCCTATCTTAAGGAGCTGGGATCATCGGTCATGACCATTTATCCCGATCATGGCAAGAAAGATGAAGAGGCTACCTCTATGGTCAATTCCTTGGTAGAGGCCGTTAAGGGAGACCCTGGCTCCATTGGCTTTTTCGTTAGTGAATGCGGAGAGGAGCTGGCATTGGTGGACGATGCAGGACGCCTGGTGGATAGGGAGAAGTATAATTTACTGGCCGCCAAGTTGCTGTTTCAAGGGGGCAGTAAACAATTGATTATTCCCTATGTGTCCTCCCGATTAATTGATGAACTGGCGGCACAATACGGGGCTAAGGTGGTAAAATGCAAATCTAACCCTGCCAGCCATATGAAGGATGTACTGGGGACTGTGGAAGAGACAGGGGAATTACCGCTACAGTTTACCCTGTGGTATAACGGCATCTGGTCGATTGGAAAGATATTGGATTTTCTTATAGAACAAGATATAAGCCTAAGGAAGCTGGTAGACCAAGTGCCTGACCCCCACGTGGTGAGGAGGGAAATCCAATGCGACTGGAAGGACAAGGGAAGGGTCATGAAAGAGATGATCTTACATCATCAAAAGGATGGCATTGAACTGTATGAAGGAGTGAAAATAAATGATGAGAAGGGGTGGGCCCTGATCCTGCCCGACCCTGAGAGGCCATTGGTTAATGTATTTACAGAGGGTTATTCCCAGGAGTATGCTGAAGAGCTTTCTACCTTCTATTCTGATAAAATTAGGAATCTTGTAGGGCGGCATTAATACGGGTTCCAACTAAAGATTATTCAAGAAAGGTGATGACATACTGAGATGCCTTTGGATTTTAATGATTACTGGAAAAAAGATCACTATCGAAAAGATGATATAGAAGATGTACTGTTAAGCATAGAAGATCTGGGAAAGCACAGCAGAGAGGTGGCCAATACCCATAATGTATCGGCCAATGCTAAATCTACAAAATCGCTTTTGCATCGACTGGACAATCATTACCAGATTATTGTTACGGTATATCAAGGGGTAAACGGCCGCATAAAGGAGCAGAAAGAAATTTCACCAGCTTCCCAATGGCTCCTTGATAACTTTTATAAAATAGAAGAGCAATATAAGGATATTCGGCAAAACATGATAAAGAAACGCTTCTTTCGTCTGAAAACCCTAAGGGAGGGAAGCCTAAAGGGATACCCTAGAATTTACGGAGCAGCCCTTGAATTAGTATCCCATACCGACGGTCGATTAGATGAGGAGGTAATCGAATACTTCTTTCATTCCTATCAAAGCCAGCAGGTGTTGAATATATCAGAAATATGGGCTTTATCCTTAATGCTCCGGTTGGCCTTAATCGAAAAGGTAAGATTGGTATGTGAGAAAATATTACTTACTGAGATTGGCTGGAATCAGGCTGAGGAACTATTGAATCAAAATAGGGAAACCATGCTCATTACCCTGAAACAAATTTTTGATCAGTCGGATAAACCCAACAGCTCTTTAATTGAACATCTATTAAGGCTGATAAGAAGAAAATCTAATGAAAAGGGTATGGTTGTAAGCTACATTGAAGAAAGATTAAAGGAGCATAATACCACCATCGAAAAGGTTATTGAGGAGGATCATCGACAGCAGGCCTCTAGAAAGGTATCCATAGGAAATGCCATTGGCAGCCTTAATTTGATCTCAGTGCTGAACTGGGAGGAGTTCTTTGAAACCCTTAATGTAACCGAAGGAATTTTAAGAAAAGAGACTGCCGGCATCTATGGCGCTATGGATTTTGAATCCAGAGATTATTACCGAACAGTAATAGAAAGAATTGCAGAAAGATACCATATTCCCGAGGCTAAGGTGGCAAAAACAGCTGTGGATTTAGCAGAAAAAGAACAGAACAAAGGAGAAAAATATGGTCATGTAGGGTACTACCTAGTTAACCAGGGAAAAGCTGATTTATTTAAAGCCCTAGAGATTTCCCCAAAGGACATAGAATTAGGCAAAACTCCTTTAACCACCTATTTGGTGCCGATTTTTGCTGTTACTATCCTCATTACTATAGGGTTAATGGTCTATGCCTATCAAAGCAGTAAAGAATTTAGCGTCCTATGGGCTATTCTGGCAGGGCTGATTACATTAGTTCCCTCCAGTGAAGTGGGTGTTTTTCTGACGAATCGGATTTTGACAAAAATGATTCCTCCAGATTTTATACCAAGACTTGAATATCGTAACGGAATACCCCAAGAAGCCCGAACCATGGTGGTGATTCCTGCTTTAATTAATGATGAAGCCAGAGCCCTAGCCCTTTTAGATCAATTAGAGGTTTATTATTTATCGAACAAAGAGGACAATATTATATTTACCCTGGCGGGGGACTTTCCCGATGCCAATCAGAAGCAGCTGCCAGGGGAAAGGGAAAGAATTGAAAGAACCCTCGAGAAGGTTAGGGGCCTCAATGATAAATATGGACAAGAGATCTTCTATTATTTTCATCGTGAAAGACAATACATGGAATCTCAGAAAAGCTGGATGGGTTGGGAACGGAAGCGAGGAGCTTTACTGGAGTTAAACCAGTTATTAGAAGGAAGCAGCAGCTCTTACACCATTCAATCGGGAAATCCCAATCAAGGGGGAGCAATAAAGTATGTGATTACCCTGGATGCTGATACAAGACTGCCAATCGATGGAGCAAAAAAATTAATTGGAATGATTTCCCATCCTTTGAACCGAGCAGTAATTAGCCCAGGTGGAAACATCGTAAAAGAGGGCTATGGTTTAATACAGCCAAGGATCGATGTCAGTGTGGAAAGTGCAAATACCTCTATTTTTACTAGGGTCTATGCAGGGCAAGGGGGAATAGATCCCTATACAACAGCTGCTTCAGATATTTATCAGGATTTGTATCATGAAGCTATCTTTACTGGAAAGGGCATTTATTCCCTTGAGGTTGTAAATCAAGTATTAGCCGATGCAATTCCTGATCATCGGGTATTAAGCCACGATCTTTTAGAGGGAAGCTACATTCGAACAGCCCTAGCCAGTGATATGGAGCTGATAGATGACTATCCTGCCAAGTATAGCAGCTATATAGCAAGACTTCATCGATGGGTGAGGGGAGACTGGCAGCTGCTTCCCTGGCTGTTCAACACAGTGATTGATAGAAAGGGAAATCCGGTTGAAAATCCCCTCTCTTCCCTATCAAAATGGAAGATTCTCGATAATTTAAGAAGAAGTCTGATCTCCATTTCCTTGATGCTATTACTGGGTCTAGGGATTACCCTATTGCCAGGAAGCTGGGTACCTTGGTTAGCCCTAGGGATAATTACACTGTTTCTTCCTTTTTTTCTTTCCCTCGTAGATTATATTGGAATAAGGCTTAGGGCCCCTATTGAGGGGCTGTGGGGTGATTTTGCAATGGAGGTAAAACGCAGCCTGGCCCTGTCATTACTTCAACTAATTACCTTACCCCATCAGGCCTATATGATGACCGATGCCATTGTGAGAACCCTTTTTAGACTCTATATTTCCCACAAAAACCTTTTAGAATGGGTCACAGTGGCAGATGCAGAGAAAAAGCTCAGCAATAATTTGAACAGCTATTTGCAAAGGATGATGGCGATTTTTCCTATTGCAGGGATATTGACAATTGCTTGGCTAATGGTACAGGGACCAATCATTGGTTTCTTTTTGTTGGCCCTATGGTTCATTTCACCTTGGGTAGCCTATGGAATCAGCCAAGGCCAAAGAATTCCCCAAGAAGAGCTTGAGGAGGAAGATATAATGCTCCTCAGAAGGGTGGCACGAAAAACCTGGGCCTACTATGAGGACTTAGTTGGGGAAGGAGATAATTTTCTGCCTCCTGACAATTATCAGGAATATCCGCCTAAGGGAATTGCCCATCGTACCTCCCCTACAAATATTGGCTTCTATCTTCTATCAGTGATTTGTGCCAGGGATTTTGGATATTTGACCACCACAAGAATGATTGAGAAAATTCGTCAAACCACCGATACCCTTTTACGGATGGAAACCTGGAAGGGACACCTGTATAATTGGTATGACACAAGAAGTCTTGAGGTGTTGCGACCCCATTATGTTTCGACCGTTGATAGTGGAAACTTCATTGCCTATTTAATTACCTTGAGGGAAAGTCTTGAGGAATATTTGAACAGGCCACTGATGGATAAAAACCAAATAGAAGGTCTACGGGATGCCCTTCTGTTAAAGGAAGGGGAAGAAAAACTCCAGGGTCTATTATTGTATGAGTTAATGGGTAGAGAGGAGATTACCCTTAAGGCCTACAGAGAGCTTCTTGATGAGCTGACGGTCAATGGAGCCGACGGATGCCCTGAGGCCTATAAAGGGCAGCTCTTGGAAATCAAGGAGGAGTTTGAGATTTTCCTTAAGCCCCTGCTAAATGATGAAAGGCTAAGGACAATTCCAACTCTCCTCGAACTAAAAAATCGCTACGAAGAGATTATTCTTGCCGAGGAGGAGAAATCTAGGCTTAGTCACGATTCACTCCCTCAGGAAATGGCCTTCGAGCTGGAAAGAATCCAAGAGGCCAGTCGTCGTATAAGGAGTATCATTCAACAGACCAAAGACCTGATTAAAGAGATTGACCAGATTGTGGAGGAGGTTGATTTTAGTAAGCTTTACGATGTCAAACGGCGCCTTTTTTCCATTGGTTATAACGTAGAAGAGGACAAGTTGACAAATTCCTATTATGACCTATTGGCTTCGGAGGTAAGAACCACCAGCTATCTTGCCATTGCCAGAAAAGAGGTACCTAAAAAGCATTGGTACAGACTGGGAAGGGCCTTTTCCGTTGTAAACGGGAAAAGGGGGCTGGTCTCATGGACAGGCACCATGTTTGAGTACTTTATGCCCTATCTAACCATGAAAAACTACCAAAACACCCTACTGGATGAAACCTATGGCACCGTCATGGAAGCCCAAAGAGATTATGGAAATCAGCGAGAGATTCCATGGGGCATTTCGGAGTCGGGATATTATGGATTTGATTTACAGCTGAATTATCAATATAAAGCCTTCGGTGTTCCCCATTTGGGCCTTAAGCGGGGCTTAATTGAAGAGGTGGTAGTATCGCCCTATTCAACCCTATTAGCCCTACCCTATAGGCCAAGGGAATCAATTGAAAACATTAAGGCCCTTATTGACATGGGCATGGAGGGAACCTATGGTTTTTATGAAGCATTGGATTTCACCCATGGCCGACTGAGGTCGAAAAGTACTAAAGAAATCGTCAGAAGCTTTATGGCACATCATCTAGGAATGGGCTTCATTTCCCTTACAAATTATTTTCATCAAATGATTTTACAGGAGCGATTTCATCGTAATCCTCAAATGCGTTCTGCCGAGCTGCTGCTCCAGGAGAAAATTCCTATAAGGGGTATCATTACCAAGGAGTTTAAAGAGCCCCTGGAGCCCAAGGATTATCAACGGGAGCTGTTAGAAGGTCTTACAAGAAGCTATGGAATCTCTAAGGAATTGCCACCCAAGTGCCATCTGCTTTCTAATGGAGATTATTCCTTAATGCTTACAGAAGGGGGCAGCGGCTACAGTCGAATGGGAGAGGTGCAAATCACCCGTTGGCGCCAGGATGTTCTGGGACCAGGCTATGGTACCTTCATCTTTATTCATCATATGGGAGAAAACAAGACCTGGTCCGCAACCTATGCTCCCTTCAAAGAAGAGCCCGACGGGTATCAGGTAAGCTTTTCTCAAGATCGTGTGGAATATATACGAAATGATGATAGTATCCAGACCCATACTGAGGTACTGGTTTCCCCAGAGGATCCTGTGGAAATTCGACAGGTCACATTGTCCAACCATGGGGCAGAATCAGTAACAATTCAGGTAACCAGTTATTTTGAAACAGTTTTAGGGGATCAGCGGGCCGATGTGGCCCATCCAGCCTTTAGCAACCTATTTGTAAGAACAGAGCTGCTGCCAGGCTATGATTGTCTTCTTGCGTCCAGAAGGCCAAGGGAGCAGCACCATCCAACTCGATGGCTTTTTCACAGTGTCCAGGTAGAAGGAGAAACAACCGGGGGGCTACAATATGAAACCAACCGAGGTAATTTCTTAGGCAGGGGAAGAAGCCTTAATCAGGCTTGCGCCTTCAATCAACCTCTGAGAAACTATACCGGCATCGCCATTGACCCCATTATGAGTCTTAGAAAAACCATCAAGCTAAAGCCAGGAGAAAGCGCCCTTGTTACCTTTACCACAGGGATTCAAGAGGAGAAGGAAAAGACCGTTGAGTTGATGAAGAAATATCATGGGCAAAAGGGGATTGAACGAGCCAAGGAATTGGCCTTGACCAGAAGCCAAGTGGAGCTGACCTACCTAAACTTTAAAATCGAAGAAATCGCTGTATTTCAAGAGCTGATTTCCTATTTAGTCTATTTAAATCCAGGTAGGAGGAAATACGAGGAGATATTACGGAAAAACCTCAAGGGCCAATCTGGCCTATGGGCCTACGGGGTTTCAGGAGATTTGCCAATCTTTTTGGTTACCATTAAAAAAATAGATGAAATAGATGTAGTTAAGGAGTCCATCAGGGCCCATGAATATTGGAGAACTAAAGGACTTAGGGTAGATTTGGTAATCTTAAATGAGGATGAGAGCAGCTATCTACAGCCGCTGCAGCACCTAATCAACGAGGTGGTCTTCACCAGTAACGAAAGACATCTGCTAAATCAGCCTGGGGGAATCTTTATTCGTGACGCCAATGTGATTCCCCAGGAAGACAGATACCTAATTTATACTGTGGCCAGGATTTTAATAAAAGGAGAAGGCGGTTCTCTGGGACGGCAATTATCTAAGCTTAAACCCTCCTTGGAGCTGCCGCCCCCAAGGGAATTTATGGGCACCCCGATTATGGAACCAGCCAAGGATATTCCTGTAGAGGTATTATTTGAAAATGGCTATGGAGGCTTTAGCAAGGAAGGCAGGGAATATATTATTAAGCTCAAGGATGATCTGCAAACCCCAGCCCCCTGGAGTAATGTGGTGGCCAATGAGCAATTTGGTTTTTTGATTACAGAAAATGGTGGAGGCTATACCTGGGCAGAAAATAGCAGGGAAAATAAGCTAACCCCTTGGTCCAACGACCCGGTTATAGACCCCCATGGAGAGATTTTATATTTTCAAGATCGAGATACAGGAGAGTCATGGACCATAACCCCTCTGCCCATAAGGGAGCAGGGTGCCTATGTCGTAAAGCATGGTATGGGATACACAAGCTTTTTACACAATAGCCATGGCATTGAGCAAGAAATGACTGTCTTTGTCCCTCGAGAGGCTCCGGTTAAAATTAATCTAATTAAGCTGAAAAACAACTCACCCTTTAAAAGAAGTCTAATTAGCACCTTTTACATGACTCCTGTTCTAGGTGTAAGTGATGAAGTGACGAGACAATATATACTAACAGAGCTGAACAATGAAACCGGTGGAATTAAAATCACCAATCCCTATCAATCAGACTTTCCAGGTAGGATAGCCTTTGTAGAGTCCTCTGAAAGGGTTAGCTCCTATACAGGGAACCGAGCAGCCTTCTTCGGATTCAACGGAGATCCGATTGCCCCTGAGGCCTTGAAATGCAGTGGTTTAAATAATCAACTGGGGGGTGGCCTTGATCCCTGCGGCGCACTGCAATGTGAAATAGAAATTTACCCTGAGGAGGAAAAGGAACTGGTATTTTTACTGGGCCAAGTAAAGGCAGAGGCTGAATTAATGCCGCTGATTAATCAGTACACATCTACTGACCAATGTAAGCAGGCGCTAACGTCAGTCAAAGACGAATGGAATAGACTGGTAACTAAAATACAAGTTAAAACGCCAGACCCTTCAATAGACCTATTGCTCAACAGCTGGCTTATGTATCAGGGATTGGTCTGCAGGCTATGGGGCAGGTCTGCCTTTTATCAATCGGGGGGAGCCTATGGCTATCGGGATCAACTGCAAGATGCCTATAACCTATTACATCCTGCTCCTGAAGTGCTTCGTAAACAAATTTTACTTCACTGTCAACATCAATTTGTAGAGGGAGATGTACAGCATTGGTGGCACCCTGGGGCCGGAGAGAAGGGAATAAGAACTAGATTTTCAGATGATTTACTTTGGTTACCCTTTACGGTGGCTGAATATTACCGCCACACCCAAGAGACAAATATCCTAAAGGAGACAACCCATTTTCTAGAGGATGAACCCCTACGAGAGGGAGAGGATGAGCGGTATGGAATTCCTAGAATATCGGAGGAGCAGGATACCGTCTACGGTCACTGTATCCGTGCCATAGAAAGGTCCTTACAATATGGAAGCCATGGAATTCCCCTGATGGGCTCAGGAGATTGGAATGACGGCATGAGTACTGTAGGAAACCTGGGTAAAGGGGAAAGTGTTTGGTTAGGCTGGTTTTTAGTTAAGATACTAAAGTCCTTTGCACCCATCTGCACTTTAATGGATGACAGGGAGCGAGGAGAAAGATATTTAAAAACCGCAGATCATATTGCTAAAAGCATAGAAGATCATGCTTGGGATGGCGGGTGGTATATTAGAGCCTTTTTTGATGATGGAAGACCCTTGGGGTCCGCTCAAAATGAAGAGTGTATGATTGACTCCCTTGCCCAATCTTGGTCAATCATCTCTCAAGGAGGCAACCCCGAAAGATCAAAGATGGCCATGGGAGCCGTGGAGGATTATTTGATTAAAAACGAAGCTGGGTTAATCCTTCTATTTACGCCTCCCTTCGATGAAAGTAACCTGGAGCCTGGATACATTAAGGGCTATGTACCAGGGGTTAGGGAAAACGGAGGACAATATACCCATGCGGCAGCTTGGGTGATTAAGGCCTTTGCCATGATGAAAAATGGAGAGCGGGCCTGGGAGCTATATCGTATGATTAATCCTATCAACCATACAAGGACCCCGTTGGAATGTGCCGTATATCGGGTAGAACCCTATGTGATGGCGGCAGATGTCTATGCTGTAGAGCCCCATGTAGGCCGAGGGGGATGGACCTGGTATACAGGGGTGGCCGGGTGGATGTATCGGGTTGGAATAGAAGATATTTTAGGGATAAAAAGAAGAGGAAATCAGCTCTATATAGACCCTTCCATACCAAGTAGCTGGCCAGGTTATGAAATAGAATATCGCCATGGATCTGCCCTCTATCAAATCACAGTAAAAAATTCTATTGGGGTTGGGGCCGCTAATTCCCCCCGATTATATCTTAATGGAGTCTTGATGGAAACAAATTTCATTGATTTAAAAGACGACGGAAAAAGCCATAGGGTAGAGCTATTTCTAGTAAAAAAATAAAACTTTCCTATAAAATAAAGCCAGCTGCCTTACGCTACGTAGGGTTTGCTGGCGTTCCCTATTCATTTAAATTCAGAGAGGTAATGAAGTAGCATAAAGCCTAATATTTCAATTTTGAGTCCTTTAATAGAGGATGTCGTCATATAGATAAAAAAAGCGTATCAATAGCAATGTAGTTTTCAAAAAAATATTGTATAATATAGACAAGATAAACTACAGGAGGAAATAGACTTGAAAGTACTTGCAATTATGGGAAGTCCCAGAAGGGGCAAAAATAATGACACACTGTTAGACCACATTTTAAAAGGGATTCAATCAAAGGAGGAAAATGTTAGTATTATAAGATTAAATGCTAATGATTTAAATATTACACCCTGTACAGCCTGCGATGCCTGCAGTAAGCGTCTAGGGTGTATACAGAAAGATGGAATGGCAGACCTGATCCATTCCTTTAACGAGGCCAATATAATTCTGATGACCTCCCCAATGTACTTTAATAGCATAACAGCTCAGCTTAAGGCATTAATAGATAGAAATCAAGCAGTATGGTCCAGTAAATATGCATTGAAACATTCCTTAATTGATAGGTACCAAAGAAGAATCGGGTATATGATTTGTACTGCTGGGGCACCAGAGCATCCCTATGGCTTAGATGGGGTAATACCAATTTTGGATTTGTTTTTTAAGTCCATCAATGCAGATTATTATGGCAATTTCTTTGTAAATAATGTAGATGAAAGACCAGTTTATGAAAATGAAGAGATTTTACAGAAAATTTACAGAGCTGGTCAAGAATTGGTAATGGCCTATCATAAAGGATAATTTGAATAATAAAAATGATGCTATTTCATGGTTTAGGAGGAAATGGACAATAAAGAAAGAATAGGAACAATGTCTATGATTAAAAAGAAGGAGGGGACTACGTGGAAAAAGACTATACAAAATCTACAGCTCAGCAGGGTCAAAAAGAATTTAGTATGGCCATATGTGGCAAGCTTTTAATGAATAAATTCCCCGATGCAATATTAATGATAGACAAGGGTGTGATTATAGATTGCAATGAAAAAACTGTGGAAATCTTTGGCTATTCCCAAAGGGACGAGCTTCTTGGGATGGATGTCAATGAGCTTTTTTATCAGAACCCTTCCTTAGATTCGTTAAATCTACAACAGTTTCAAAAAATTTTAAACACTGCCAGAAAGAAGGGAAATCATAGAACAGATTGGCTGTTTACAAATCGATTAAATGAAAACCTATTTTCAGAAATGTTGGTCGTTTCTCTTGCAGAACTTAAGGAGGACTATTTTTATCTTGAAATTCGAGATATTAAAGAAAAAATCATGTTTCAAGAGGAGCTGGCCATACAGAAATCTAAATTTCAGCAGTTCTTTGAAAATTCACCAGAGCCCATCGCAATGTTAGATAATAACGGGATAATTATCAATATCAATCGCTCCTTTGAAGAGACCTTTTTATACATCGAAGAGGAGATAAAGGGAAAGGCAATCAATGAATTGATTGTACCAGAGGCTTTGATAGAAGAATCCATAAAGCTTACAAATGCAGTGCTGGCTGGAGAATCTGTCAGAATAGAAACTGTCCGTAGGAGAAAGGATGGCTCCCTAATAGATGTTTCAATCACTGCCTATCATATTATTAATAATCAAAAACAGGTAGGAATCTACGGTATCTATCAAGACATTACTGCCAGAAAGCTATCGGAGCGTAAGCTTAATCTACTGGCTGAGGTGCTAAAGAACAATACAGAAGGGGTTGTTATTACAGATTCAACTGCAACAATTAAGTGGGTTAATAAGGCTTTTACTGCCATAACGGGATATACTAAGGAGGAAGTAATCAATAAAAAACCCAGTATTTTAAAGTCAGGAAAGCATACCGCAGATTTTTACGCAAATATGTGGGAATCCATCTTAACCAATGGAAAGTGGCAGGGAGAAATCTGGAACAAACGAAAAAACGGTGATATCTTTGCTGAAAACCTAAATATTTTTGCGATTAAAGATGAACATGGTGGTGTTACCCACTATGCTTCCTTAATAAATGATATTACCGCTAACAAAGCTAAGGAAGAAAAAATTAACTATCTGGCCTTTAGAGATAGCTTAACAGGCCTATATAATCGGGCTATGTTTAGTGATAGGCTTAATTTAGAGCTTGCCAAGGCCAAACGGAAAAATCAGCTGGTTGCAGTGCTTTTTATTGATTTAGATGAATTTAAGAGCGTAAATGATAACCATGGCCACAGCATTGGAGATTTACTGCTCAAACAAATTGCAAAGCGGCTATTGTCTGCCACAAGGGAAAGTGATACGGTAGCTAGAATTGGCGGAGACGAATTTATTATGATTCTACCCGATATTAGTGAAGAGGGGCAAATACAGATAATTGCAGAGAAGCTTCTAAAGGTATTTGATGAGCCATGGCATATTGACGATAAAGTTTTTCATATCGCCGCCAGTATAGGAATCGCCATATATCCAAAGGATGGCTTAAAGCCGGCTGTTCTCATACAAAATGCAGATTTAGCCATGTATAAAGCCAAAGAAAAGGGCCATAACCAGTATGAATTTTATGCTTTAATCCATAGAAAGTAAGGAAGGTTGCTAAATGTACCTTCTTTTTCTGTGCTTAGGAAAGTTAGTTCCATAATATTCTTTTTGGCAAAAATAATATTAAAAAATGAAGGAAAGTGTAAGTATTTGTGGAATAGATAAGTGTAAGTTACATATTTACCAAGATACACTCAATAGACATATTTATAAGGGAAAAGCATATAACTATTGGGGGAAGATGATAATGGGAGTGATGAAATGCTTACTGTTTATCAAATAAGCTTTCGAGCAGGAGTGCTCTTTACTGTCGTAACCTTTATATTTGGCCAATTATTCGATTTTCTGGATATTGACATCGACTTTGATGGGGATGTTGATTTTGATACAGATATTCAAGTCAATGGAGTCTTTCCACTAAAGCCCGCTGTAATCACGGCTTTTTTCACTGTCTTTGGGGGTATCGGAGAGATGGCCCTGGGAAGAGGAATGGGACAGATCTTTACATTTGCCCTAGCTTCAGCCCTAGGCATTGTGGTAGCAACTATGCTTCATAAGCTCATTATCACCCCATTAAAACGGGCTCAAAATACCAGTGCCAAATCTCAAAAAGAACTAGTAGGTCATCATGCCAGGGTAGATGTAGGAATAGAGGGAGAACATTTTGGCAGAATATCCTATTCTATAGGAGGAAATAGCTATACGGCCCCTGCGAAATCCATCCATGGTACTTCTATTCATCGGGGAAATCAGGTTATCATCTCTAAAATAGAAAACAATATTTTTTTCGTGGAGGAAGTAGGGGGCTAGTATCTTGCATCAATCTACTGGTGATTATCTATCATTTTAGTGATGCAAGGTACTGTATATATCCTATAGCTTTAATGTAAGGGGGGATCATCAAAGAGTCATAAAAACCATCAAAATTAATTAAAGGAGGTAGCAGGAATGCTAATACCAATTATCATTGTCGGCGTTATCCTATTGTTAATTTTAAGTATATTATTCATGTGGCGAAAGGTCTCCCAAGACAAGGCCCTAGTGATTACGGGTCTAAATAAACGGGTTATATCAGGGGGCGGGGGATTTGTGGTACCCCTATTAGAAAGAACTGATTCAATTTCCCTTGAGAACATGAAAATAGAAGTCAAAACTGACGGAGCCCTGACAGAGCAAGGCGTAGATATTAAGGCCGACGGAGTAGCTGTAATAAAGGTTAAATCCGATAAAGAATCAATTTTATCGGCTATTGAGCAATTTAATACTGGATCAGAAAAATCAACCATCGATTTTATTAAAGATACTGCCAAGGACGTACTGGAAGGTAAACTTCGGGAAATCATCTCAAAGATGTCTGTAGAGGAGATATACAAAGATCGAGAGAAGTTTGCTTCTCAGGTGCAAGAGGTAGCTGCCTTGGATCTCTCTTTAATGGGTTTAGAAATTAAAGCCTTCACCATTCGAGATATTAAGGATGATAATGGATACTTAACTGCATTGGGTAAAAAGAGAATTGCTGAGGTCAAGCGTGACGCAGAAATTGCCGAAGCTGAAAGCAGTAAGGAGACAAAAATTAAAACCGCTGAGGCTAATCGTTTAGGTGAAGAAGCCCGTCTAATTTCAGAGACCCAAATTGCTGCCTCTGCTAAGGATAAAGAATTAAAAATACAATCCTATCGCCGAGATCAGCAGATAGAAACAGCCAAGGCTGACTTGGCCTACGAAATAGAAGCCAGCAAAGTACAGCAGGATGTTGAAAAAGAAAAAATGCAGATTCAAATTATTAGGAAGCAAAAGGAAATTGAACTGGCAGAACAAGAAGCCATGAGAAAAGAAAGAGAGCTGGAAGCAACCGTCAGGAAACTTGCGGAAGCTGAGAAATTTAGAGAAGAAAAGAAGGCTGAAGCAGAACGATATAAGGAAATTCAGGAAGCAGAGGCAGAAGCAGAGGCCATCAGACTTCGGGGAATTGCCAATGCGGCTGCAAAGCGGGAAGAGGGAATGACAGAGGTAGAAATTATTCGTGAAAGGGGTAAAGCAGAAGCGGAAGCAATGATGAAAAAGGCAGAAGCCTTTAAGCTGTATAATGAAGCAGCTATTACCCAGATGATTATTGAAAAGCTGCCCGAGATTGCCAAGGCCGTTGCGGATCCCCTTTCTAAGACAGAAAAGATTGTTATTGTTGATTCTGGTGGGGGAAAGGGTGAAGGCGCTGCTAAGGTATCAAAGTACGTTACAGATATTATTGCTACCCTGCCAGAAACAGTAAATGCCTTAACAGGAGCTGATTTAACAAAGCTTTTAAAGGGAAATTTGAATTCCCAAGCTGTACTTGATGAAAAAACAAATGAAATAGTGGAGTAAAACGGACTAAGGCCAGCATTTGCTGGCCTTTTATATTTCAGCACTTACGCAGTCGGATTAGGGATAGTGTAGTATCGTTGTCTCTGAAAAAGTTACCAAATCATTTTGTATCCTTTAAAATAATTTAATAAAAGCATAAACAAATATCAAAATGATCCGTATTTATAATTAAAGGGATTAGTGATCAAGAAAATCCTTATTGGTGTTTTTTACCACTAATTAATCATTTCATGAAGGAGAGGTCGTATGAGTAAAAAACTTTATTTGTCTAGAAATGACAAAAAATTAGCCGGAGTGTGTGGTGGAATCGCAGAATACTTTGATATTGATTCGACTTTAGTACGCTTGCTTTGGATATTGTTTACCCTTCCAGGGGGTGCTGGACTTATCGTCTACATTGTTGCAGCGGTGATTATGAATGAACCCCCAAGTCACAGCAGCCATCAAGGTGGTATTAATCTTAATAAAAATGAAGCCGAAAATATCGGTGATGATTATGATAATACCGACCAGAGCCATGGTAAACGAAATAAAGATCGAGATAATATGTTGATTGGTGGAATTCTGGTAGCCCTAGGAGCCTTCTTTCTGTCGAGAAACCTTTTTAATTGGAGTTGGCTTTCCATGAGATATCTATGGCCTTTGATATTAATTGGGATAGGAGCCGCAGTTTTATTTGATGGAAGGAAGTGATTGCTTTGGATTCAAATAAGCTATCCAGCGGGATCATTTTAATAGGAATAGGATTAATCGTTTTATTGGATAACCTGGGGATTATTACTTTGATTTCCCTTGAAGCAATTTTTGACCTTTGGCCCCTAATCTTTATTGTATTCGGAATTCATATCATTTTTAAAAAGACTTGGATAGTTTCAACGATTACTTGGATTTTGTTCTTTACTATACTAATCGGATACAGCTATTATTATGGGGAAAGTACTAGGCATCACCGATCGATGGATGTCGCACAAATACAATTGGAAAAGCAACCTGAAACTGAAACAGCCGAACTGGATCTTGACTTCGGTGGCGCAGAAGTGGAGCTTTTCAGTACGGATTCCCATTTACTTGAGGCAAACTACCCGCAGGAATTCATGAAAGTAGTAAACCGTTATACAGATGAGAGAAAAAATGCAATCATTGAATTTAATCCTAAAAGAAGATTAAATTGGTTTAAAGAAAACGCATTTCAATATCAGATAAGATTAAATGAAAGCGTTCAATGGGATGTAGATATGGATATTGGTGCTGTCTCAGGAACCTTAGATTTCACCAATATAAAATTAAAAAGCTTGGATATGGAAGTGGGGGCAGGTGATTTAAACCTGATTTTCGGTGAAAGTACGGGGAGCCCTAACATCAGTATTGATGCAGGAGCCAGTGAGTTAGCGTTAATTTTAAATGATGATGTTGGCGTAAAAATAGAAATCGATGGCCTACTTGATATGACAAACTTAGAAAGCCTTGGTTGGACAAAAAATGGTAATCTTTATCAATCCCCCAATTATCAAGAAGCAAAAAATAAAATAATGATTGATCTTGATATGGGAGTCGGAGAGTTAAAAATAATTGAAGAATAGATCTACAGTCCTAACATAGGACTGTTTTTTTATTTCATAAGAAAGTTCGTTTTTTTCCTATGAAATGGGGGGTTGTTAAGGGGGGCGTCACCCCTTATTAAAATAAGGAGGGTACAGCGAAGCGTCCTAGGGAACCCATGGGTTCCCTGGAAAACAAACGTGCGATAGCCACTTTGTTCTGTTTTGAGTAGCGTGCTCATAAAGTTAATTTATTAACAATTAAGATGGTTATTGAAGCAAAAAAATAAAAATTGCTCCTGCTAATAAGATGAGGATTACAGATAAAGTCATTGAAAAAAGAAGATCATACTAATATCGTGTAAAGATATTAGCTGTTATAAATATGTAAAACTGAGAATAAAAAGAACTTTCAATAAGATAGAAGGTGAAAAGATTGTTATTTTTAGTTAAATATTTAACAATTTATAAATAGAAATATAGTAAATTTTTTGAGTGCTTCATTAATTATCTCATTACGTTATTAATTTAGTAACAGACTAGTAATTATCTATATTTTAGGCCTTCTACAAGTGTAAATAAAGTATCATATCTTTTTATGCAAATTAAATTTTCAAATTTTAATGCTACATAAAAGAAGCTACTTTTCCATAAATAGAACAGAAGATTTATTTCTAAAAAAATTATATTGTTTGACAAAACCTTGGTAAATATGATAAATTATAATTGATTATTTTAGTGAATATTTTCACAAAATTAGAAAGTAAATATTGAAAGTTTCGGGGAGGTAGGATGTAATGTCTCATGAACAAAAAGTAGGTTTTTGGGAAAAAACCACCAGTCGTCGTGATTTTTTAAAACTGAGCGGGAAAAGTATGGCTGGTGTTACCGTATCAATGACGGTACTAAGCTTATTAACTGGATGTAGTAAGGAATCAGCAGACGTATCTGGGATTGCCCTGGCCACGGGAGTGTTGATTTCCGATTCCAATCGATGTACAGGATGTAGACGCTGTGAAACTACCTGTACTATGAACAATGATGGAAAGGCAGATCCAAACATTGCGAGGGTCAAGGTAAATCGAAACTACAACTATGGACCTGGTGGACCAAAGTCAGATTACTTAAATGGATCAGGCCATTATGGAAACTTGGAGATCATTCCGGATACCTGTCAACAATGTGAAGATCCTGCCTGTGTAAAGGCGTGCCCTGTACAGGCCATTTCTGCCCAAGAGAAGACGGGAACTAGGGTTGTGGATGAATCTAAATGTGTTGGCTGTGGCATGTGTGTCAGCCAATGTCCTTTCAAGATGATTACAGTTGATGAGGAGACTAAGAAGTCTAAAAAATGCTTCCTGTGCAATGGTGATCCATCCTGTGCAAAAATATGCCCCACCGGTGCATTAAAGCTGGTGCCATGGGAAGAGGTTTATGCTGTAATACAACAGAACAGACACCTTTTTGCTTAATTAATTTAAGCTGTCATTAATTCTTGTTAAGAAATGGAGGAAGAGTAAGATGTCAAATGGACACGGCTGGACGGGAAAGATTCTAAGGGTCAACTTGACCAATGGATCATTTTCTACAGAAGATACAATGAAATATAAAGATTTTATCGGTGGTATGGGGATTGGCTATAAGGTTATGTGGGATGAGGTTCCTGTGGGAACAAAGCCCTTTGATCCTGAAAATAAAATTATTTTTGGTGCAGGACCTTTAACTGGAACAGGGATGCCCTGTAGCGCCAGAACTAATATTACCTCCTTGCTCCCAACCAATCCATATCATTTAATTTCAGATAGTCATATGGGAGGCCATTTTTCGCCTGCAATGAAATACGCAGGCTATGATGCAATTATTATTGAAGGAAAAGCTTCCAGTCCTGTATGGTTAAGAATAGAAGATGATAATATTTCCTTAGAAGATGCTTCAGCCCTATGGGGAACAGGAACCTTTAATACCAATGCTAAAATCTCAGAGATCATGGGAGAAGGCGCCCATGTGGCTGCCATCGGGCAAGCTGGCGAAAATATGGTAAACATGTCCACCATTATGACAGGCAAAAGCCATTCTGCAGGGGGACACGGTGGTATATTGGGTTCTAAGAACCTTAAAGCAATAGGTATTAAGGGAACTAAGGCCGTACACATTGCTGCTGACCGAAAGGATTGGCTAGAGCTGGATAAATACATGATGACAATTATTGGGGCTAACAATAATCATGTGGTACCCAGTACACCACAGCCCTGGGCTGAGTTCCATGATGCTGGAAGCCGATGGACTGCCACCGAAGGTCTTACCTGGGGTGCTGCTAACCCTCCAGTAAATACTGGAACCTGCGATCCCCATGATATGAACAGTGTAGGATTAAGAACGCAAAAAGCTGTCTTTGACCATGGGCCTGTGGCCGAAAAGAACACCGTTAGAATGGGCGGGTGTCAAGCCTGTCCAATTCGATGTCATTCCCAATTAAAGGTTCCAAAGCTGAAGGACTATGGCTTCTCAGAATATATTGCCAATACCTGTATGGGTTATCATAGCCCCAATGGAATTATGATTAAGGGCTATTCTGACGGTGATGGCAGGGGTGAACTGGCACTGCTAGGAAAAACCTTGGGGGCATCCTTGGCCGATGACTATGGCGTATGGTGCAACTATGGACAAATTGGCAGAGATTTTAAATACGCTTACGAAAATGGAATTCTTGAAAAGGTTCTGTCCAAGGAGGAATATGCCAGTATTCCCTTTGATTTACTAGAGGCTGGCAATCCAGAATTTTTAATAGACTTTTATCGAAGAGTTGCCCTAAAAGAAGGCGAATTTAGCCGATTTGGGGAAGGAAGCTATTGGGTAGCAAAAAAATGGGGATTTGGAGAGGACTATTATCATAGTGCAGGCTATAAAATATGGTCACCGGTGATGGTTTTCCCTGTACATCATAGCAATGAAACTGCTGGGCAGGTAGGTGCTTTAATTTCTTGTATGTTTAACCGTGATGCCCAATGTCATTCCCATGTAAACTTTACTGGCAGTGGACTGCCAATTGACCTGCAAAGAGAAATTGCAGGAGAAGTATGGGGATCCCCCGATGCCCTGGATGTGCCTAAAAATTATACCCCCATGAACGAATACAAAGCTAAATTCGTTAAATGGAGCATTGTTAGAAACATATTACACGATTCCTTAACTCTGTGCAACTGGATGTGGCCTATGACCCTGTCACCACTGAAAGATAGGGGATATCGGGGAGATACATCTTTAGAGTCCCAATTCTTTAGTATGGCAACTGGAATCGAGACCAGTGAAAAGGAACTAGATCTGGCTGGTGAAAGGATTTTTACCCTTCATAGAGCCATGACAGTTAAACAAATGGGTACAATTGATATGAGAACAAAACATGATGTTATCGCAGACTGGGTATATGATATGGACCCAGAGATTAAACCCTTTACTGAGGGAACCGTTAAGATGGAGAGAGATGACATACAGCTTGGATTAACCATGCTCTACAAGGAAATGGGTTGGGATGAAAAAACAGGGGCACCAACAAAGGATACCCTTGTAAGATTAGGGCTAGATGATGTGGCAGCTGAATTGGAATCTATGGACCTACTGCCCTAATATAAAAGGATTTTATTTTGATAGGATAGGGGCCTTGGCCTCTATCCTTCAAATATAGAATAGGAGGTAGTATTATGGATCAAGATAGACTAGAAAAAATAGAGGAGCAGCAGCCTAGCTCAAATACGCCTGATCAAGAGAATGATCCCCTATTAAAGTTGGCCGAGTTAATACGGGCTGATTCAGTCCAAGGAAAGCTTACCCCCTTAGAATACCTCGAGACATTAGAATCCCCAGAGGAGGAGACAGTAGTAGAGCAGATCAATCTTTTGTTGACTGATGAAGCCTATTCAGACATAATAAAACTAGAAGGCCAAAAAGACAAATATTTTTATTCTAGTCGACATATGGCAGATAACTATGCTATTATTCTAATAAAGATAGCCGACGGCAATTTATTTGAATTAATTGCCAGTACAGTACGCCATGAATCCAAATTATATCCTAGGCCAACCGATGGAAAACTATTTTTAAAGGCACCCTTTAATTTTCAGAAGGAAAATTTAGAGAAGGTCCTTAGTCAAATAAAAAACCATGAGGCCTATCAGGATATTAATGAGGTTTACGCATCAAACGGAGCCCTTTACTTGTATTCTAATCAGTATTTATCCCAGACCTACGCAAAGAGCTTGGCCCAGTGGATTGAGATAGAACAGTTTGAAACACCATGATGGGAGTGATGGCTTTATGACTAATAATAAGAACCTACACCTTAAGGTCTGTGAAGAGGCCCCAGTGGACTTAATCGTCAATGGACGAAAGTTAGTTACCTTTATGTGTACCCCCGAGGATCTATATTTCTTAGCCCTGGGGCATCTATACGCTCGAGGACTTATTAGCTCACTGGAAGAAATTAGAGATCTGGGTGTTTTGCAGGATATCAGGAAGGTTATAGCCACAACCAGAGAACTGCTTTCTCAAGAAAACCATGGACTTGAGGGAATATTAACTAGTGGCTGCGGGAGCGGAACCGTAATTTCTGATACCTACTTAAATGGAAAAGCCATCGATTCTACACTAAAAATAACATTAGATAAATTAAAGGAATTAACCCTACAGATGTTTAAAGGTGCAGTCAAGCATATGGATACAGGAGGCCATCACTGCGCTGTGTTAGCCAATCAATGGGATATTATATTTTTAAAAGAGGACATTGGCAGGCACAATGCCGTTGATAAGGTCATAGGTCAAGGACTTCTTGAAGGAATTGACTTTTCCCAAAGCATCATGATTACGACGGGGAGAATTTCCTCAGATATGCTTTTAAAGGCCGTGGCTTGTGAAATCCCTATAGTGGTTTCCAGAAGTATTCCTAGCAGCTTAGCCTTGGAAATTGCTGAAAGGTTGGGGATTACCCTAGTAGGAAGAGTGGTTTCAAAGGAGCCGATCATCTATTGTCATCATCAAAGAATTATAGAGGGAGATACTTTATCTCAGGAGCTGGGTAGGGAGGTGATCTCATGTTTGGGAGACTAGGTGCTTCAGAGTTGGTACTTATTGCTACCCTGGTGGTAATTATATTTGGTCCTAAGAGAATACCTGAGATAGCCAAATCCTTAGGTAAAGGCGTGAAGGAAATTGAAAATACAAAAAAAGAGATTAAAGATAGCTTAAATATAATAGATATAGGCATTAAGAAGGATAAATCGTCTTGAGCGAGGTGAAATTATGTTTGGAAGATTAGGTGCAACGGAGCTTATATTAATTCTAGCCATCGCCCTGGTAATCTTTGGACCGTCTAAATTACCCGCCATTGGAAAGTCCTTTGGAAGGGCAATTAGAGAGTTTAAGGATCATTCCTCCGGGCAAGTAAAGGAAGATGCTTCCAAGAAACAGGTCTAGAAAGTAATTTTATTGAAGTAAGGTCAGCTACCTCCCTCGATGGAAGTAGCTTTTCTGTTTGTTTTTCTTTATATAACAAGGTTGAAGAGATCTGCTATTGGGCCTAAAAGAATTCAATACCAAATAAAACAATCACCTCAAGCTAAGAAATTACTCAGACTTGAGGTGATTGCATTGTAAGATTAGGTTAGGCAGTTTGAAGGCTTTGTTTTTTCAATCTGGATTTTTGAAGGAAAAGAACAGAGCCAAAGGCAGCAAGACCCAATATATCTGTTAATAAACCAGGATTCAATAATGTGATGGCACCGGCAAATAATATAATCGTTTCATAGAACCTGTTTTTTGTAACCATATAATTCACAACTCCGCAGGAAAGGCAAATGATACCCAGTACAGAGGAGAGAATTACTGGGATAGCTGTAAAGAAGGGAAGAAATACAACCGTTGTATCTATGACCTCCTTTACAAGGATCAATTGTGAGTTATAGGCAAAGATATAGGGCACCAAGAAGGCAGCCAAGGCCAGTTTAACCGCCTGAAAGCCTGTCTTCATAGCATTGGCTCCGGCGATACCAGCCCCTGCATAGGCCGCTAAGGCAACCGGTGGTGTGATGTCAGCAATAACGCCAAAGTATAAAATAAATAGATGGGCAGACATCAAATTAACATCTAACTGAATGAGGGCAGGGACAGCCATAGTTGCTAGAACAATATATTTTGCTGTGGTTGGAAGCCCCATCCCCAATATAATAGAAGCAATCATCGTAAAGAATAAAGTAAGGAATAACTGTCCATGGGCCAATGCCACAATCATTTCTGCAATTCTAAGGCCCAAACCTGTTAAAGTAACAACCCCTACAATCATTCCTGCACAGGCACAGGCACAGGCAACCCCTACAGCTCCCTTAGCCCCTTGCTGAAGGGCATCAAGGAAATCCTTAAAGGTAAAGGTAAACTTACCCTTTTTAAATCCTGAGTAGAGGCTTGCAATAACAGCAATGGCCAAGGAAATAACAATGGAATAAAAGGATGCAAAAAGTGGTGTAAAGCCCTTAACAAGGAAAAATACAATACAAATCAAGGGTAAGAACAAATATCCCTGGCTTAAAAGCAGCTTCCATGCTTTTGGTAGTTTATCCTTTGGAATTCCCTTAAGACCCAGCTTAGAAGCTTCTAAGTGGACAATAGAAGCCACAGCAAAATAATAAAGAAATGCTGGTATGGCTGCTGCTGCAATGATCTTAAGGTAGGGAATCCCTGTGAACTCTGCCATAATGAAGGCAGCAGCCCCCATTACAGGCGGCATGATCTGGCCTCCCGTTGATGCGGCAGCTTCCACGGCACCAGCAAAATGAGACTTATACCCAACCTTTTTCATCAGTGGAATCGTAAAGGCCCCGGTGGTAACTGTATTGGCAACGGAACTTCCTGAGATAGATCCCATAAAGCCGCTGGCAACAACCGCTGTCATAGCCGGTCCACTTTTTAAATGACCAGTTAAACCAAAAGCCAGGTCGATAAAGAATTTACCCACACCAGTTTTATCTAAAAAGGCACCAAATAAAATAAACATAAAGACAAAGGTGGCGGATACCCCTATTGGAATTCCAAGAATTCCCTCAGTGGTTAAAAACATATGGCTGATAATCCGTTCAATGGAAAATCCCCTATGGGCAAGCAGGCCGGGCATGTAAGGGCCAAACTTTGCATATAACAGAAAGAGTATGGCCACAATGGGTAATTCAGGGCCTACAACCCTTCTGGTAATCTCTAGGGTAATCAAAATAGCTAATGAGCCTAAAATGATATCAATGGTGTCTACGCTACCACCCTTTAGAGCAATGGCCTTTACGTTAATGAAAAGATAACCAAAGACCACAATGGAAAGGGCAGCGAAAACATAATCTAAAACAGATACTTTTTCTTTATTGCTCTTTTTAAAAGCAGGATATAGTAAAAAACCAAGGGTAAAGGCGAAGATTAGATGCAAAGAACGCTGTTGAATTGATAAAAGGGTTCCCATAGCTGCGGTGTAAAGGTGAAAGGATGACATGGCGATGGCAAGAACAGCCACAACCTTCCCCATGAAGCCCTTCAGCTTCCTTGCGCCGGCAGATTCCTTGTCAAATTCTTCCATAAGTTCATTTACATTAAGCATTTCCTCCTTTTCCAAGATCACATCCTGCTTCGCTTTGCTTTGCTTATCCTTTTGTAGACTGCTGTCATTTTTTAAATCCATGATAATACCTCCTCGACTAGAAATGCGAACAGCCCTTTCCTTTTTACTTCAAAGCCCACAGCTGTGGCTGGCTCTGAAAAATTTAAAAAGGGAATTTCCTTTTGATTCAATATCAAAGTATGATTTGCAATAATTGCGCCGGTTCGATAAACTAAAGGACTGATTTTTTGATTTATGTTATATATTCTAAAACCCTCATCTGTGATTTCAAAATCATAGGGTGTGGTTTCCGGATTACCTGCACCGTAGGATAAAAAAAGTGTTTCACTCAAAAGAATCTCATTCCCCTCGTTAACGGTATACATCTCATAAACAGGCGTACGCATAACGGAATGAGTAAACCTTACGGTAAAGACTGATTCCTTTTTCAACGGCCATCCTGCCAGGTATTGACCAGTATTAAAATTGTAGGCACGAATATATCTGACTGGAATCGACAGGATAAAAATAAGGCCTATAGCTATAACAATTATCACTATTCTATTATTAGTAAATTTCATTAGTGAATAAGGTATTGGGGGTAGATCCCCAATACCTTAACCCTCCTTTTTTATGTTATAGGAAAGTCTTATTTTAGCAAATGCTAAGAGCAGTCATTTGCCATTAAGGAAACTTTCCTGTCACAACAATATCGCTGTGGGGCTAGCGATAACGCGATGGAGTCGCTTTTCTTTGGCAGCTATTTGATACCTTGTTCATCATAATATTTTTGAGCACCAGGGTGGACCTCTATGGGCATTCCTTTTAATGCAGATTCTAAGGTAATATCATTTCCACGGCTGTGGGTATCAATAATAATTTGTCTATTTTCAAAAATAGCTTTTGTCAATTCATAGGCTAAATCTTCATCCATATCATCGCTGGCAACCAGCATCGCCATTACTGCTGTTGTTTTTACATCCTGATCCTGATTACGATAGGTTCCAGCCGGTACAGTAACTTCAGCATAGAAGGGATATTGGCTTGATAATTTACCAGTCATGGCACTATCAATTGGAACAATAACCAAATCAGAGGTTTGGGCAACTTCTGTGATGGCAGAGGTAGGAAGTCCAGCTGTTACAAAAGCAGCATCCAATTGCTTGTTTTTCAATTGGTCAGCAGCTTCAGAGAAGGATAAGAAATCTGCCTTTCCAAGATCGCTATATTGTATTCCATGAACATCTAATATTTGTCTGGCATTTGCCTCGGTACCAGAACCGGGGGCACCTACTGCGACCTTTTTTCCTTTCAGGTCTTCTATAGAAGCGATTCCAGAATCCTTGGATGCAACAATTTGAATTACTTCAGGATATAGCATTGCCATACCTTTAATATTAGTAACCTTCTCTTTTCCCTCATAAATCTCAGTACCGTTAACGGCGTAATAGGCAGTGTCATTTTGTACAAATGCTAATTCTGCTTCACCGCCGGCAACTAATCCAACATTCTCTACAGAGGCTCCTGTAGCTTGGGCATTAGCAGATACATTAGAAAGCTTTTCGTTATAAATTTTTGCAAGGGCTCCCCCCAATGGAAAATAAGTACCAGAAGTGCCGCCTGTGGCAATGGAAATAAAGGTTTTTTCTCCAGAGGATGGACTGGCGCATCCTGCAAAGGCCATTGAAACTAAGGCAGTAATCAATAGAATTGCAAAAATTTTCTTTTTCATTTTTTTGTTTCCCCCTTTTATTTTTTATGTTATAGGAAAGTCCCTATATTTTTAGCAAATATCCCAGAAGCCTGTCATTTGCGTTTAAGGTAACTTTCCTGCCACAACAATATCGCTGTTAGACTAGTAGCGAGCCGCTTTGTTTTAGGTGACTAATCAAGATCACTAACCATTGCGATAAGTCAAGTATTTATACAACCACTTTCAATACAGGCTAATCCTATAATATTATAAAAATGCAATATTGCATAGGGCCACACATCATAATTAGTTAACTAATAAAATGTTAACAAAATATAATAAACCCATTTTATCACATAAAATTCAATAAATATAGAGCTAATTTTTTCTTGTACCAAAAATAATTATAATAGATCACCATTAAAAAACTACAAAAACCTACAGAAAAAATTACAATTGACAGAAAATTATATACTATTACATTTACGAAATATAATATATATTCATTTTTATTACATAAACATGCAAAATGTTAAATCCTTACTTAAAGGAATTTCTCATTACCTTGTGGAATACTTAATGGCATGATTCATTGAAGCAAAAAGGGGGAATGATTTATCTATGAATGCCGGTAAGATAGCAAGGGAAGAAATTAGAAGGGGTCTTCACACTGGGCCAACAGCGGGACTGGCTCCCGGTTATACCCAAGGTAATCTAGTGATATTGCCTCAAAAATATGCATTTGATTTTTTTCTGTTTTGTCAAAGAAATCCCAAACCCTGCCCTGTTTTAGACGTGTTAGAGGCTGGCAAAACTGCTCCAGTTTTAACTGCTCCAACGGGAGATATTCGTACGGACCTTCCCAAATACAGAATTTACCGAGATGGGGTTTTAACAGAGGAGGTTGAGGAGATTACAGACCATTGGAACGATCAACTGGTATCCTTCCTTATTGGCTGCAGTTTTACCTTTGAAAATGCGCTAATAAAAGAGGGGATAGGGGTAAGACATATTGAAGAGAACAGAAATGTGCCCATGTATATTACTAATATAGAGTGTAAGCCAGCAGGAGTTTTTACTGGGCTCATGGTGGTGAGCATGAGACCTGTTCCGAGGCGGCAGGTAGAACAGGCAATTAAAGTAACCAGTCAGTTTCCAAAGGTCCATGGGGCCCCTATTCATGTGGGAAGTCCTGAATTAATTGGAATTAAAGATATTCACAGCCCTGACTTCGGAGATTCAGTTTCAATCAAATCAGGAGAGGTTCCCCTTTTCTGGGCCTGTGGTGTTACCCCCCAGGCCGCTGTGATGCGCAGCAAGCCAGAAATGGTAATTACCCATTCACCGGGGCATATGTTTATCACAGATATTAAGGATGAGGAGCTGAGGAGCCAGTGACAAAAGGGTATCTTGACAAAATTTATCATATCATTGGAAGGGATGCTGGAAATCGGGGGTTAAGAAATGAACAAATGCCCAAAGATATGGAAGGTGCGGTAGAGGCTTTGCTGGAAGCAAAAAAGGTGTTAATTGTAACGGGTTTTTGTATTAGGGCCACCATGACGGGGGAAACCGATGGACCCATAGGGGCTGCTTCCCTGGCCAATGGGCTAACGCAGTTGGGGAAGGAAGTGCTTTTAATTACTGATCAGTTTTCCGTAGATCTGTTAGAGGCCTGCTGCGAGGCCATGGAGCTGAAAAAAAACATACAATGTGTTCCCTTTAGGGCTGCTGAACAATTTTGCAGGGATTTAATTCATCATGCCTTGCCAGACACAGTGGTAGCTATTGAAAGGCCCGGCAGAGCCAAGGACGGAAAATCCTATTCTATGAGGGGGGAAGATTTAAGTGACCTGATTCCCAATACAGATTCGCTATTTACCGAGGCGCAAAAGCTTGGAATCACTACAATTGCCATAGGTGATGGGGGTAATGAAATGGGAATGGGTAAGGTTGCCGATTATATCGCCAAACGGGTCTACCTGGGAGAAAAAATATGTGCAGCCACAGAGGCGGATTGCCTGATTACTGCCGGGGTTTCCAATTGGGGTGCCCATGGCTTGGTTACCGCTTTATCTATTGAAACAGGTTTGCCTTTGCTCCATGGCCCCCAGCAGGAAATAAAGATGCTTGAGGGTATGGTTGCCTGTGGTGGTGTTGATGGCTGCAGTAAGCTGGCCACCTGCACAGTGGATGGACTCAGCCTCGAGGAAAATCTGAAAATACTGGAGGAGCTGCTGGAAATCCTAGGGGATGGAACTGTAGCAGAATCTAAGGAGAGGATCGTCTTATGATTACCATTGATCTAAATTGTGATATGGGTGAAGGATTTGGCGCCTATACAATTGGAAATGATGAAGCAATATTAAATTATGTTACTTCTGTAAACATTGCTTGCGGCTTCCATGGAGGAGATCCGGTTGTAATGGATCACACCGTTCAAATGGCCCTTGAAAAGGGTGTTGCCATTGGAGCCCATCCAGGCTTGCCAGATTTGATGGGCTTTGGTCGACGAAGCATGGGTCTTTCCCTTAAGGAGGCCAGAGCCTACTTGATCTATCAAATTGGAGCCCTCAATGGCTTTCTTAAGGCCAATGGTGGTAGGTTACAGCATGTAAAGCCCCATGGAGCCCTATATAATATGGCGGCGTCAGATAGGAAATTGGCATTGGCTCTAGCAGAAGCAGTAAGGGCTGTAGATGAGGAATTGATTTTTGTTGGTTTAGCAGGCTCCCAGATGATTACAGCGGCAAGGGAGGCAGGCCTTAAAACAGCCCAAGAGGTATTTGCCGATCGAAATTATCAGGCAAATGGACTGCTGGTACCAAGAAGCTCGCCAAATGCCTTAATTCATGATAAAAAACAGTGTATTGATCGTGTTTTAAAAATGGTACTGGAAAAAAAGGTAATGGCAGTGGACGGAACCGAAGTAGATATCCAAGCCAATACCCTGTGTTTACATGGTGATCATCCAGAGGCATTAGATTTTGCTAAGGGACTAGGGGCAGCTCTATTAAAGGAACGGGTTAAGGTGGTACCCCTTAGTCAAGGAAGGGAGGAATAGTATGGATCTGGCAATTACCTATGGCCCTGCAGGGGACAATGGGATTATACTGCGGTTTGGCAAGGAAATATCTCCTACAATCAACCAACAAATCCGAGGGTATCAATTATTGCTTGAGACCCATAGTGATATTTTTCCAGAGATTTTAGAAGTCATTCCTGCCTATACCACCCTTTTAGTTTTATATGACCCAATCCTTTGCTCCTATGGAGCCCTCTTAAAAAAACTTAGGAAATTAACTGAAAAACTAAAGGAAACTCAAATTCCGGGGGCAAAGATCCTTCATATTCCCGTTCTATACGGCTCAGAATATGGGCCTGACCTCTCCTTTGTAGCGGAACATAATCATTTGTCCCAGGAGCAGGTAATCGCAATTCACACCGATAGCCCCTATTTAATCTATATGATTGGATTCACCCCTGGCTTTCCCTATTTAGGGGGCATGTCAGGAAAAATAGCCACACCTCGCTTACAGGTGCCCAGACAAAAAATTCCCCCTGGCTCTGTGGGAATCGCAGGGAGTCAGACGGGAATCTATCCCATTGAAAGTCCAGGGGGATGGCAACTTATTGGCCGAACACCCCTTAGGCTTTTTGATTTAAATCGAAGCCCCCAGGCCCTGCTAAGAGCAGGGGATTATATTCGGTTTATAGCCATCGACCAAAGAGAATATAATGAAATTATTGATCTGGTAGAGCGGGGAAAATATAGGGTGAAAACCACCATTTTGGGGGAGGGAGAAAACCATGGCTAAAATCAAAATAGTAAAGCCTGGTCTGTTAACCACCGTACAGGATCAAGGGAGAATTGGCTTTCAACAATTTGGTGTACCTCAATCGGGGGCAATGGATCTCTATTCATTAAGGCTTGCCAATTTGCTTGTGGGCAATTATCGCCATGAGGCAGCTCTTGAAATGACCCTGGTGGGACCCCAAATTGGCTTTGAGGACAAGCGAATTTTTGCTGTTACCGGGGCTGACATGGGTCCACGACTAAATGGAAGGCCGATCCGGTCCTATCAGGCAATCATGGCCCATAGGGGAGATGTATTGGAATTTGGTCATGTGAAGGAGGGCTGTCGTGGCTATTTAGCCCTAGAAGGCGGCTTTTCCATAAAACCAGTAATGGGCAGTAAGGCTACCTATTTAAGGGGTGGCTTTGGCGGCTACGGGGGAAGAGCCCTGAAGGAAGGAGATGAAATTCCTTTAAATCCCTGGAATACTTTAAACGAACATTGGAGAAAAGTAATTCCCCCTGGAATGGTTCCTTCCTTTAGCGGTATTAAACGAATCCGGGTTATAATGGGTCCAGAGGAGGAGGCCTTTACAGAAAAGGGAATTAAACAGTTTTTACAGGGAACATATGGGCTTTCACCCCAATCTGATCGAATGGGCTTCCGCCTAACTGGCCCGAAGATAGAACATCGTCAAGGAGCAGATATCATTTCTGGAGGAATTAATCTTGGAGCAATCCAGGTGCCGGGAGAGGGAATGCCCATTATTATGCTTTCAGATCGACAGACCACAGGAGGCTACACAAAAATTGCCAATGTCATTTCTGTGGATATTCCTTTATTGGCTCAATTAAAGCCAGGGGATAAAATCTCTTTTGAAGCGATCAAGGTAGAAGAAGCCCAGGAGCTTTTGAGAGAAAGGGAACATAATTTACTACAGTTAATGGAGCAGTTTAAAAGGGGCGAAGGGGTTATTTTACATTCCCAAGAGATGATGATAAGACTTGATGGAAAGGAATATTATGTGCTGGTTGACGAAATAAAAAATATCCCCGAATAAAATTTGTAAAAATCCCCAGAAATCAATTCGGGGATTTTTTAGTTAAATACTGTTTTTATATAACAATTGAAGCTAGGGTTTTATTCTTAATATGTTCTTTTAGGGTGTGTCTGAATACTCCGAAGGGTGCAGATTTTACTGAATTTTTGTTCCAAGCAAGGCACTTTTTTGAAGGCATACCAGGGGTACGTCAAGGAAAAGCAACGCTGCGTGGGACAAAAAAGCGGTGAAAGATGCCCTTGAGTGGGTTTTCAGACACGCCCTAATTAATTGTTTTCTAAATTTTCATTATTATTTTTTGATTATAGAGCTATACTATAGGATAAAGAGTAAAAGTGTTTGATTGATCCAAATAGGATATAAATTGATACAGGTATGGTAATCGGGAAGGGTGAAGTGGGTTGAGTTATGGCTATATCATTCAGGCAGTAATCCTATTGCTTTTATTAATTATTTCAGCGTTTTTTTCAGCTTCTGAAACTGCCCTAATGTCCATTAGTAAGATTAGAATTAGACATTTGATGGAGGAAGAGGTGGAAGGGGCATCTCTGGTTTATCAATTAACGGAAAAGCCCGGTAGACTTCTTAGCACAATTTTAATCGCTAATAATGCAGTTAATATCGGAGCCTCAGCCTTGGCTACATCCCTTTCCCTAGAATTTTTCGGCAGCGGTGGGGTAGCCATTGCCACGGCAATCATGACTATACTCATCTTAGTTTTTGCAGAAATTACGCCTAAATCTCTGGCAGCAAGTAAGGCCGAACGAATATCCTTTAAAATTATTAAGCCCTTGGCGGCGATTATTACCCTGCTTAGGCCCATTGTGACAATATTTACCTATGTGACCAACGGGATAATGGCACTTCTGGGAGTTAAGGGTGATATGGTAAAGCCCTTTATCACAGAGGAGGAATTAAAGACCATCGTCACAGTTAGCCATGAGGAAGGGGTCCTAGAGGTTGAAGAAAAGCAAATGATCTATAATGTCTTTGAATTTGGGGACCTGCATATCCGAGATGTGATGATCCAAAGAACAGATTTAATTGCCTTTCATGTCGACACTCCTCTGGAGGAAATCATCGAGACCGTAAAGGAGGAGCAATTTTCAAGATACCCTATTTTCGAGGAAAGCATTGACGATATTGTCGGGATTCTAAATGTAAAGGATATGATATTCATCGAGGGCCTCTCAACTGATTTTCATATTAGAAGCTATATGAGAAAACCTAGCTTTACCTTTGAATTTAAAAAGATCAGCACGCTCTTTAAGGAAATGAAAAAAAATCGTACCCATATGTCCATTGTATTAGATGAATATGGCGGTACAGCTGGAATTGTAACCATAGAAGATCTAATTGAAGAGATTGTTGGTGAAATTCAAGATGAGTACGACGAGAATGAAATTGAAGTTAAAACTATCAATGAAAATGAATACCTGGTGGCAGGAAGTACGAAGATTAGTCAGGTGATGGAACTTTTAAATATTTCCTTAGAATCTGACGACTTTGATTCTATCGGAGGCTTCATGATCGGCCAACTGGAGAGGCTTCCTAGACTGGGGGAAACCATAGAATATGAGGGGATACGATTCAAGGTAGAGGAAATTGATAAAAATCGCATAAAAAGCATACGAATTTTAAGATAGGTGATGGCACACCAGAGGCCCTGGACCCTCACCTAGTCTTTCTATAGGCAATGAAGAATTGAAATAGATGAAAAATCTCCCACTATATTATGTAATCAACAAACTAGTTGTCCATTCTACATAAAAATAATATTTTTGATAAAATTTTTTTAAAAATACTATTTACATTATTAAAAATATGTGTTACTATATCATAGTGCCCAGGGGACATGGGCTAAATAGAAGTGCTGATGTAGCTCAGCAGGTAGAGCACTTCCTTGGTAAGGAAGAGGTTCGGCGGTTCGAGTCCGCTCATCAGCTCCATTAAACCAACAGAAAAGCCTATTTCTTGCAAGGATGCAGGGGATGGGTTTTTATATTTCTACACCCTTCCCCCACCCATAGCAAATATCGCCCAAAGCTATCTCACCTAGCTTTCGTTCAGTTTTTGGATAGGCTTTGTTGCGGGCCCCTCTACAATATCTCCATCACAGGTAAATCGAGAGCCATGACAGGGACAGTCCCAGGTGGTTTCAGCATCGTTCCAGGCCAATTCACAGCCAAGGTGGGTGCAGGTGGTATCTACCAGATGGAGCTTTCCATCCTGATCCCGATAGGCTCCAACCCGTTGCCCTTCCCATTGAACCACCTTTCCTTCATTTGGCTGAAGCTCATCAACCAAAGCCCCAGGCATTATTTTACCTGCAATAAAATTAAAGGCCACGTCGGCGTTCTCCACTATAAAATTCCCCATAGAGGCCTTTGGGGTAAAACGGGAGGGATGATAGACATCACTCCATGGACTTTCACCCTTAACGATTAAATCCTTTAACAGAACAGCAGCCACGGTGCTGTTGGTCATACCCCATTTGCCAAAACCTGTAGCCACATAGGTATTAGGGGTCTTAGGAGCCAGTTGTCCGACATAGGGTACACCATCCAAGGTCATGCAGTCATGGGTGGACCAGCGGTATAGTACCCTTTCCAGCTGAAAGGTTTCCTGGGCAAATTTCAATAAATTCTCGTAATGCCCCAGCGTTCTTTTTCCGTGACCTGTTTTATGATGCTCACCGCCAACCAAAACTAATTGACCTCCATTGTAGCTTTGGGATCTTAGAGAACGGCCCGGTTCTTCTGCAGTAATGAACATCCCCTCTGGAAAGACATCCTTTATCTGTACTCCCAACACATAGGAACGTTCTGGATAAATACGAGAAAAATAAAGACCTGGCTTATCATAGAAGGGATAATGGGAGGCAACGATAACCTTAGATGCTGTTATCTTACTGCCATTTTCTGTATACACAATGGTAGATTCCTTCTCTTGAATATCAATTGCCTTAGTCCCTTGAAATATATGGCTCCCTTTTCCTGGAATCTCCTTTGCCAGCCGAAGTAGATATTTTCGAGGATGAAATTGGGCTTGCCCCTCAAAGCATACAGCCCCTTTAATGGTAAAGGGCAGGGGTATTTCTGTCATATAATCAGCTTTGATTCCCAGGCTCGAAGCAGTCTCAGCCTCCCTATATATTTCCTTAACATACTGGTCTGATTGGGTATAAACATAAGCAGGGCGCCACTGAAAATCACAGTCGATACCTTTTTCCTTCACCAAACTGGCAATGATTTGAATAGCAGCTTCATTTGATTCAGCATAAAGTCGAGCTTTTTCTTCTCCCATTTGCCGCTTTATCTTATCGTAGATTAGTCCATGCTGGGAGGTAATCTTAGCAGTTGTATGGCCTGTGGTGCCTTGAAGGATGCGATCGCACTCAACGATTGCCACCTTTAGCCCCTCCTGCTTTAACAGGTAGGCAGCTGTAATCCCTACCATCCCTCCTCCGATAATTGCAACATCCACTTGAAGATCCTCTTTTAGAACAGGATAATCCGGTGTCTCTGTTGAATCAAGCCAATAGGATTGTGGAGTAATACGAGAAAGGTCTATGCCATTATTCTGGTTAGTCATTTTTATCCTCCTATACTTATTTTATTATTCTTGAAATATTTTTATTTTTCCCCTTCATTTGTCATTTATTCTTATAGACATAAAATGTAGTATGGTCATCATTCTTAATTAAATCTTAAGAGATTTTTTATAAAAATCTATTATAATAGAAAGGGGATAAATCGAATTATAAGAGATAATATTATTAGGCCCTTCCTGGGATTTTCACAATAGAATGAGAAGGAATTAACAAACCTATGTTGAATATTGGAGTAGCGTTAAAAAGGGGGTTGGTGAAATGAAAAATAAAGAAGCGCTAAAGAAAAGAATTATTAGGGTAATTGATGAAAATCGAGATAAAATAATAGGCTTTGGTGAATCGGTTTTTAATAGACCTGAGCTGGGCTATAAGGAAAATCATACCACCAAGGTTATGGCTGATGAGTTAGAAGCCCTTGGTTTGACAGTCGAAAGGAATATTGCCATAACAGGATGTAAAGCTCCTTTAAAGAATCAAAATGAAGGTCCCACCATTGCAGTCATGGGGGAATTAGATGCAGTAATCTGCATGGAGCATCCTAAAGCCTCTGACTTCGGAGCGGCCCATGCATGCGGACATCATATACAGCTTTCCGCCCTCCTGGGGGCAGCCATAGGCTTAATTGGCTCAGAAGCGTCTACCCAATTAGGGGGAATGGTAGATTTTATGGCAGTACCAGCAGAGGAATTTATAGAGCTGGAATATCGATGCAAGCTTAAGGATCAGGGAAAGATAAATTTTTTTGGAGGAAAGCAGGAATTAATCCATCGAGGCTATTTTGATAACGTAGATATGGCAATGATGGTCCATTCCTTAAGCATGGGAAATACCGGAAAAAAGGCCTTGATTGGCACAGAGGGAAATGGCTTTTTAGGAAAGAAGGTTACCTTTATCGGTAAAGAATCCCATGCAGGAGCTGCCCCTGAAAAGGGAATAAACGCCTTAAACGCTGCTGTTTTAGCCATAAATAGCATCCATGCACAGCGAGAGACCTTTATGGAAAAGGACAGAATTCGAGTTCACCCTATATTAACCAAGGGGGGAGATACCGTAAATGTGGTTCCTACAGATGTACGGATGGAGGCCTATGTTAGGGGCTGTTCTCTGGAGGGGATTTTAGATGCAAATAAGAAGGTTAATCGTTCCTTAAGGGCAGGGGCTATAGCTATGGGAGCTTCCTTAAAAATTCAAGAAATTCCAGGGTACTTGCCGTTGCTGACCCATCAGCCCTTGGATGAAATCTGCCATCAAAATGCTGTATCCTTAATATCCCCTGAAGAGGTTGCCATTGGAGGGGAATTGGGAGGGTCCTTTGATTTTGGAGATTTATCCCATCTGATGCCAACCCTACATCCTTTCATTGGTGGTGTTACAGGGGATCTTCATACCAGAGAATTTTCTGTGGTAGATAAGGATTTAGCCTACCTGTTTCCTGCTAAGCTGATGGCCTTAACCATTGTTGATCTGCTATGGGAAGAAGGAAAGCTTGCTAAGGAAATACTTCAAGGGTTTACCCCTTCTATGACAAAGGAGGCTTACTTGAAATTTCAAAGGGAGCTTTCAAAGGAAATCGTTTACTCTGGGGAATAGAAGGGGAAAGGAAAAAAATAATCAAACAAGTAATAATAAAGTCTACTGTTTAGTCATAGTAAGACTTCTCACTCGCTTAAAAGGTTCCAGAATTTCTGGAGCTTTTTTTGATACTAAAATATTACTTATAAAGCTTCAATAGTGGGGAATATTAAAGATAAGATAAATAATAGATAGGAGAGGATTCAAATGACTGTAGCATCTCAGGTAAAACAGACCCATGCCTCTTTAAAGGGTGCCTGTGCCACTATAGCATTATATTCACAGTATCATCCCGACCCCAAGATAAAAGAGCTATTTTTATCTTGCCATGAGGAATTAGATAGAATTACACAGCAGGTTGGAAAACGTGTCGGTCAAATTGAACGGGAAGAACCTCAGTTTAAGGGCTTCTAATAAGGTATGGTTGGGAGGAAATCAAATGGAGGTATGGTTTACACTAGGTGTAAGGATTATTGTATTATTTGGAGCTGTGGTAATTTTAGCTCCAGTGGTAGGAAGAAAGTCAGTTTCTAGTATGACTTATTTTGATTTAATTTCAGTACTTGTCTTATCAGTGATGATTGGAATGGTGGCGTTGAATGTAATCGATGACCTGCGATTAGGACTATCAGCTATTGTTATCTGGTTTTTGGCCACGATAGGAATTCAATATACAATTCAAAAGTCTAAGTGGGCCCATGACCATTTTTATGGTAAAGAGGTTGTTGTCATTAAAGAAGGAAAAATTATGGAAGAGAATCTACACAGTGCAGGACTAACCGGGGAGGAGCTCCTTTCCCAGTTAAGAAGAAGAAGTATCTTCAATTTAGCCGATGTGGAATTTGCAATTATGGAGGCCAATAGAGATATAACTGTAATGCCAAAGCGTGAAAAACAGCCTTTAACGCCCTATGACTGCAGAATTAAGGTAGATAGCGCAAAGGAGCCCCAGACAATTGTACTGGATGGTAATGTTTTGGATGAGCCCTTGGCTACCCGTGGTCTTAACAGAAGCTGGCTCTTTACCCAGTTGGAGACTATTGGGGTTGCAATTGAAAATGTCTTTCTAGCCCAGATTGATTCCATGGGAGAATTATACGTAGATTGCTATGATGATGCCCTTCAGTTGCCCCAAAGCTCAGCCAAGGAACTTCTTTTAGCCACCCTGGAAAAAATAGAGGCAGATTTTTTGGCCTATCACCTGGAAACCCAGGACCCCCAATGGAAAAAAAATTATCAACGCTTTGCCAAGGAAATAGAAGGTATTATAGAAAAGCTTGAGCCCCATTTAAAGGCGTAAGAAAATGAAAGTGCTACTATATTCCTTAATATAATCTAATTAAGCCGTAAAGCCAGCCCCAAATATAGTCAACATAATGGAGGCTGGCCTTGTTCGTTATACGAAAGTCAATTTTATTATTGTTGTTTGAATTGAGGTTCTTGTTGCTCAATGTATTGCTGTCTATTCTTTAGAGTCTGTAAAGCATTTTCTAAGTTCTGGGAAATTTGCTGAAATTCCTTCTTTGCATTTTGATCTTCTGTTTCTAAAGAAAATGTTTTCAAAGTTGCTGCCGCACTCTGAATTCCTGCAATAGCCTGTTGCATTTGAGTTCCTACTGTCATTATCATTCACCTCCTTCCATAGATCAACCCTTGGGTTTAAATATTAACGATGCAATAAAGCCGAATATAATTGCCGAGGAGACTCCTGCACTGGTAACTTCAAAAATTCCTGTTAACACACCAATGATTCCGCTCCTCTCTGCTTCCCCCAAGGCACCCTTGACAAGGGAGTTGCCAAAGCTGCTGATGGGAACAGAAGCGCCTGCACCAGCAAATTTTACTAGGGGCTCATATAATCCTAAGCCACCTAATACAGCTCCCAATACCACCAGGGTGCACATGGTATGGGCAGGGGTCAGCTTAAATACGTCCATCAAAATTTGACCGAATACACAGATTCCGCCACCAATAATAAAGGCCCAAATAAATTTCTCCATCTAACCACTCCTTACATTTCAATTGCCACTGCATGGGCAATACAGGGGATACTCTCTTTTTGCTGATAAGACATAGGTGAAAGTAATGCCCCAGTGGCGATAATTAGTATTTTTTTCAACTCTCCACTACGAACACGTTTCAATAAATGGCCATAGGTGACTGTGGCAGAACAACCACAACCACTGCCTCCAGAAAAAACAGGCTGCTCTGGCTTATAGATTAACAGTCCGCAGTCGGTAAATATTTCAGGGGGAATTGTTAACCCGTGGTCAGTTAGTAAATCGCTGGCAATACGGTGGCCTACACGGCCTAGATCCCCAGTTGCTATTAAATCATAATGATTTGGCTGCAGATTCATCTCTCTAAAGTGGGTTAGAATAGTGTCTACTGCTGCGGGAGCCATGGCAGAGCCCATATTAAAGGGATCAGAAAGGCCCATATCAACGACCTTGCCAATGGTGGCTGCCACAATTTTAGGACCCGAGCCACTGGAGGCCACTAATCCAGCCCCAGCCCCAGTTACAGTCCATTGAGCTGTAGGGGGCTTTTGGGCTCCGTATTCCGTGGGGTAACGATATTGCTTTTCCGCTGCTGCATTATGGCTGGAGGCTGCGGCTAAGACATTTCCGGCAGCACCGCTGTCCACCAATAATGAAGCTAAGGCAAGGCTTTCCATTGAACTGGAGCAAGCTCCAAAAACACCTAAAAAGGGAGCCCCTAGGGTTCTGGCAGTAAAGCTGCTGCTAATGATTTGATTCATTAAATCACCACTGATAAAAAACTGAATATCCTCTTTTTTCATATTTGCCTTATGAATCGTAATTTCACAAGCCTCTTCCAACAGTTTTTTTTCAGCCTTTTCAAAGCTATCCTGACCTAACCAAATATCCTCATGCAGTATATCGAAGTCTTCGCTTAGAAGCCCCTGGGCTTCAAAGGGCCCCCCGACAACACCCGAGGAGATCAGAACGGGTTTGTTTTGAAAGACCCAAGTACGACGGCCCTGTTGCACGGCGATCACCTACCCTTTTATAATAATTTTTACTAAAGCCACAACAAACGCAGAAAAAACACCATAGGCAATAACTGAGCCTGCTAATTTAAACATATTTCCCCCAACGCCCAATACATAGCCTTCGCTTCTATGCTCAATGGCTGCTGAGGCAACACTATTGGCAAAGCCTGTTACCGGAACAGCTGATCCAGCCCCTGCCCATTGGGCTAGGTGGTCATAGACCCCTAAACCTGTTAGAAGGACAGAGAGAATAATCAAAGTGGCTGACGTGGGGTTCCCAGCAGTAAGCTCTGTAAAACCAAAATACTTTATGTAAATTATTTGTATTCCCTGACCAATTACACAGATTAAGCCACCTACTAAAAACGCCCGAATACAATTGACAAGTACAGGCCTTTGGGGCTCTCTGGCCTTGGCAAAGGCCTGATATTTTTGCTGTGTTGGAGTAAGCTTTTTTTTCTTTTGACTCGACAAGAAATCACCTTCTTTCGTGGCAATTAAAATATAGTAAGAAATCATTCTTTCCTCTGTATTATTTCCAGTAGCAGGGGATGTATGCTAACAAAAATTATGGGATATGAATAACCTTTATCGTTGTGAGGAATATAATAGAATGATAGTTCATTTATGTAAAAAGAAAAACCAGCAATGGGGGAAAAGGGGTCCCAATGCTGGTCAGATTAATCTGTGCTTCTATCATAAAATTAAGAGATTATTTTTTTTCATTACCGCATTCTCCCTCAAGTCCCCTGAGGATTCCGATTCCATGGGAAAGGGCAGGGAGCACCACCTCAAGGCTTTCCTTTACCCCCTTAGGGCTTCCAGGTAGATTAATAATGAGGGTTTGGCTTCTAATTCCAGCCACGGCCCTAGAAAGCATTGCCTTGGGAGTAATAGAGAGGCTCTTCATTCGAATTGCTTCTGGAATGCCAGGCACTTGTCGCTCAATGACTTCTAAGGTGGCTTCTGGGGTTATATCTCGGGGTGAAAATCCAGTACCACCTGTTGTTAAGACCAAGTCAAGGTTTAATTCATCGCACATGTATTTCATTTTTTCGACCAGAGCTTGTTTTTCGTCGGCTACGATAGCATATTCCTTTACAACGCCGCCTATATCCTTTACTATTTCCTCAATTAGAGGGCCGCTGGTATCAGTTCGTTCCCCCCTTGAGCCCTTATCACTGGCGGTAATTATACCGATTGTAATCATAAAAAATCCTCCTTTAAGTAATCTATACTGGTAAATTATACTCAATCTTACTATAATGATAGTATAGCACAGAAGTTGGGGTATGGATATGATAGCCGTGTAAAGACAAAGAATAGTTGAAAATTTTAAAAGGGAGGAAACCAAATTGAAATTCATAGCAAGATGGTTCGTCAGTGCTTTATCAATCTATATTATTGCTTATTTAATGGTGGGGGTTAATGTATCATCCTTTGAAGCAACGCTATTAGCTGCAGCCATTTTAGGAATCGTAAATACCTTTATAAAGCCATTACTTATTGTTTTGACTTTACCAATTAGTGTAATTACCCTCGGTCTGTTTACCTTTATTATCAATGGAATTGTATTAAAGTTGACCGCAGGCCTGGTTTCAGGGTTCGAGGTAAGAGGGCTTTTAGATGCAATTATCGGCTCCATACTAATCAGTGCAGTAAATATGATCTTAGGTGGACTTTTAGGAGTTAAAAAAGAGTAATAGGTTTTAATGTAAAAGAAAAGCAGTGTGGTTAGGCAACCACACTGCTTATTATATGAACACCATATTTTTCAAAAATTGCTGCTGCTTTAGCAATATCTAAATCAGTAGCATCGCTTATTTGCTCTAGTGGATAGGGCACTTGAAGGGTTTTCCATTTAAATCGCCCCATGGAATGGTAGGGGAGAAGATCGACCCTTTCAACTGTATTCAGGGTTTTAATAAACTGGGCCAGCCGTGATAAATCCTCTTCATTATCTGTTATGCCTGGAACCACCACATGTCTAATCCAAAGAGGGATATTGCGCTCAGACAGGTCACGGGCAAATTGTAAAATTTTACGATTGTCAACGGAGGTTAAGGATAGATGCCTTAAGGCATTCATTTCCTTAAGGTCCAGCAGTACCAAATCCACATACTTTATTAACTCCTGTACAGCTCCATAGGAGATATAGCCTGAGGTATCTAAGGCCACATGAATTCCCAGTGACTTTAGCTCCCTTGCCAGGGCAGTGAGGAAGGGGAGCTGGAGGGTAGGTTCCCCTCCGCTAACGGTTACGCCTCCCCCAGAGGCCTTCATAAAGGGGATATATTTTTTTATATCTTGTACTAATTCCTTGAGGGAAATCTCTTTCCCCCCCTTTATATCCCAGCTGTCGCGATTATGACAATATTGGCATCGAAGGGGGCAGCCCTGAAAAAATACAATATATCTTATTCCCGGACCATCAACTGTTCCGAAGGTTTCAACGGAATTAATTCTTCCTTTAATAGACATTATTCTCACCTGCCTTTGAACAAATTTTATGATCCAATCACACCATGGAAGGTTCGGTTAATTACATCCATTTGCTGCTCTCTTGTCAGCTTGATGAAGTTTACTGCATAACCGGAAACCCGAACCGTTAACTGAGGATACTTTTCAGGATGTTCAACGGCATCTAGCAGGGTCTCCCTTTCAAAAACGTTAACGTTAATATGGTGTCCTCCTTGTGAAAAATACCCGTCTAGCAGGGATGCTAAAATATGAGTCCGTTCCTCAGGCGTTTTTCCCAGGGCCTTTGGTACGATCGAGAAGGTATAGGAAATACCATCTAATGAATGGTGATAAGGCAGCTTAGCCACTGATGATAGGGAGGCCAAGGCACCTTTTTCATCTCTGCCATGCATTGGGTTTGCCCCTGGGGCAAAGGGTTCTCCAGCCTTACGACCATCGGGAGTATTTCCTGTTTTCTTGCCATATACCACATTTGAAGTAATGGTTAAAACCGATTGTGTTGGCAGGGAATCCCGGTAGGTCTTATTCTTTTTTATGGCATCCATGAATTGCTTAACAAGGGAGGCTGCAATTTCATCAGCCCGATCATCGTTGTTTCCATATTTAGGGTAATCCCCATCAATTTCATAGTCCACGGCTAAGCCGGCTTCGTTTCGTATTACTTTAACCGCTGCATGCTTAATGGCACTTAAGGAGTCAGTACAAACTGATAAACCAGCAATACCGCAGGCCATGGTTCTTAGGATATCCCGATCGTGAAGAGCCATCTGAACCCTTTCATAGGCATATTTATCATGCATATAATGAATCACATTTAATGTATTAACATAGAGCTTTGCAAGCCAATTAATGAAGGTATCAAACTTTTCCATTACCTCCTGATAATCTAATTTATCTCCAGTAATGGGCTCAAATTTAGGTCCCACCTGGATTCCAGTCTTTTCATCAATACCGCCATTAATCGCATAAAGCAGCGCCTTTGCCAGGTTGCATCGGGCTCCAAAAAACTGCATTTGTTTACCAATTCTCATGGCAGAAACGCAGCAGGCAATCCCATAGTCATCTCCCCAATGGGGTCTCATCAAATCATCGTTTTCGTATTGAATTGAGCTGGTATCAATAGAAACCTTGGCACAATAATCCTTAAAATTCTTTGGCAGTTGAGCAGACCATAAGACTGTCAGATTAGGCTCTGGGGCAGGACCCAGGTTGTACAGGGTGTTTAATATACGGAAGGAGGTTTTTGTTACCAAGGGACGTCCGTCCAGGCCAATTCCCCCCAAACATTCCGTTATCCATACAGGGTCACCGCTGAAAAGCTCGTTATAGTCTGGTGTTCTTAAAAACCGTACCATTCTAAGCTTCATTACGAAATGGTCCACCAATTCCTGGGCAGATTCCTCCGCAAGGCTACCATTTTCAATATCCCTTTCTATGAAGATATCTAAGAAGGTAGAAACTCTGCCTAAGCTCATGGCGGCACCGTTTTGCTCTTTTATTGCAGCTAAATAACCTAAATACAGCCATTGCACAGCCTCCTGGGCATTGGATGCTGCCTTAGATATATCAAAGCCGTAGCATTCAGCCATGGCCTTTAATTCCTTCAGGGCTTTAATTTGTTCTGCCAGCTCTTCTCGAAGGCGAATGATATCCTCTGTCATTTGCTCAACCTCAAGAGAAGCTATTTGCTGAACCTTGTCTTCAATTAAAAGGTCTACACCATAGAGCGCAATTCTGCGATAGTCACCAATAATTCTCCCCCGCCCATAGGCGTCGGGCAATCCAGTGATTATGCCTGCCTTACGGGCTGCCTTCATTTCTGGGGTATAGGCATCAAAGACCCCATCATTGTGGGTTTTTCGATGTCGATGAAATATTTCCCCAATCTGTGGGGCCAATTCGTAGCCATAGGCCTGACAAGCATTTTCCACCATTCGGATTCCTCCATAGGGTAAAATAGCACGCTTTAAGGGTTTATCAGTTTGAAGTCCTACAATTTTTTCCTGATCCTTTTTTATATATCCTGGGCCATGGGAGACAATCGTAGATATGATTTCTGTATCAATGTCAAGGGTACCCTTATTCCTACGCTCCTGCTCCATTAAATCGGATACAAGCCGCCAGAGTTCCTTTGTAGCCGCTGTAGGACCCTTTAAAAAGGCTTCATCCCCATGGTAGGGCGTATAATTTAGTTGAATAAAGTCTCGAACATCTACTTCTTGCATCCACTTTCCCTTTGTAAAATCCTCTTGAAATTTCATTTATAATCCTCCTTTTGAGATAGTAGATTATTGACTAAATGAAAACTATTATCTTTACAAACATTGTATCATACTATTTGTATAATGTATACAATATTCATCGCATTACAAATTTTTAATATCTGTTAAATACACTTATTCTCGCTTTAAGACATAAAGGGCCAAATTACGTCTTTATTTTAGGGCGAATATTCAAAATATAACAAAACTAGTGATTTTTCTATGAAGGAGTTCCAGGTGTTAGAATAGAAATAATAGGGGATTAATACCACAGAAGAGGAGGGAACAGGTTGTTACTTAATTATGAAATCATTGACAGCAAACTAATTGTGAAGCTCGATGGTGAATTAGATCATCATGTTTCGGAAGAAATAAGAACTGAGTTAGATGAGGCCATTGAAAAAAAGCGCATCAAGCACTTAATCTTTGATTTGAAAAATCTACGGTTTATGGACAGCTCTGGCATTGGAGTGATTATGGGGCGATATAAGCATATATCGAAGCAGGGAGGAAAGGTAGCAATTATTCAGGTTTCAGATAAGGTAGATAAAATATTTTCATTATCGGGTCTCTATAAAATTGTAGAGAAATATAACAATTTAAATGAAGCCCTTAATCGCATGTAAAGGAGTGTTATTAAATGGATTACAAAAACTATATGAAATTAGAATTTGATAGCAAATCCCAAAACGAGGCCTTTGCAAGAGTTGTAGTGGCTTCTTTTGCCGCTCAGCTGGATCCTACCTTGGAAGAAATTGCAGATATAAAAACCGCCGTATCAGAGGCTGTTACCAATGCTATCATCCATGGCTACGAGGATCAAATGGGAATCGTACGGGTAACCTGTAACATAAGAAATACCCAGCTAGAAATATTTGTAGAGGATGAAGGAAAAGGAATCAATGATATTTCCCAGGCTATGGAACCCCTGTACACATCTAAACCAGAGCTTGAACGGTCTGGAATGGGCTTTACAGTAATGGAAACCTTTATGGACGAAGTAAATGTATATTCTGAGCCCAATAAGGGAACAAAAATAAAAATGGTAAAAAATTTCAAAAGCCTCAATGTAGAGTAAGGGGTCGATAAAAAATGAATATTACTGGGTTATCAGGGGATCAAATAGATATTTTAGCGCATGAGGAAACGATGGAACTCATTAACAGGGCTCAACAGGGTGATGTAAGGGCCCAGGAGACCTTAGTGAGTCATAATTTAGGTTTGGTGAGAAGTGTGATAAAACGATTTAACAATCGGGGATATGAAAAGGAAGATCTTTTTCAGTTAGGCTGCATTGGCTTAATTAAAGCCATTAATAAATTTGATACCAGCTTTGACGTCCGTTTTTCCACCTATGCAGTTCCAATGATTCTAGGTGAAATAAAGCGATTTTTAAGGGACGACGGAATTATCAAGGTTTCTCGGTCTTTGAAGCAGACAGCCTCGAAAATTAAATATTCTCAGGAACGCTTAACAAGGCAATTGGGAAGGGAGGCAACCCTACAGGAAATTGCCGAGGACCTGAATATATCAAAGGAAGAAATTGTAATGGCCTTAGATTCCAGTTGTCATCCGGAATACCTACATGATGTCATCCATCATGATGACGGAGCACCAATACATTTGATGGATAAAATCAGTGAATCCGACAATCTGGAGGACAATGAGGTTATTGATCGGATTTTACTTAAGGACGTAATTGCCAAGTTGGAGCCAAGGGAACGACAGATTATTATATTGCGTTATTTTAAGGATAAAACTCAGACAGAAATTGCAGAGGTCTTGGGAATATCCCAAGTACAGGTATCAAGAATTGAAAAGAAAATTTTAAAATCTATGAAGGATTTAATGAAGATGGCTTGAGGAGCCATCTTTTTTTTGGGGATTTTTAACATTCAAATTGGTTAATTCACTGGTCTGAGAAAACTTCGTGATTTACAAGGCTTTGAACAGATTTTTTTAGCAGAATCTCAATTTAGAATTAAATCTAATTTTTCGCAAATAATAAAATCAAGGTAGGTGATAAAAATGTTGACAACAATATATAAGCATAAGCTCAAGGTAATTTTATTCGCTGCCGTCATTCTATTGGGATCCTGGTTTTATTTTAGCAGTAGGGCGGCCAAGGAACCACCAGAAAAGGCTGATCTAGTATACAATGTTTTCTTCAACAACGAGGAGTGAGCATATGAGTCAAAGAAAGGAAATTTACATTCAATTTAAAGATAAAGTTACAATTGAAACGGGCCAAGACATTTATCTACGGGATTTAATTGAGATATTTGCTCCCCCAGAGGTAAAAGGTTATATAGGCGAGTTAACCCTTGGTGATAATGATAAGCAGGACCAATCTAGCTTTATCATTCAGATGCTAGATATTATTGAGGTAATTAAGGGGGCTTATCCTGAATACATGATTTTCACCTTAGGCTCACCAGAGCTGCTCATTAGTTTTGTTCAAGCAGATAAGAAGGAAGATCGCTATTTATATCTGCGACTGGTATTGGTGTGCTTCTTACTATTTATGGGCTCTATAACCGCCATCATCAATTTTCATTCTGATGTGGACATGAAGCAAGCTCATCGAGGAATATACAAAATTGTAACAGGGATAGAAACCGACTCACCGCTTCTGCTGCAAATTCCCTATAGTTTAGGTATTGGTGCCGGTATGTCAGTTTTTTTTAACCATGTATTTAAGAAAAGAATCAATCAGGAACCTAGCCCACTTGAGGTGGAAATGTTCATGTATCAGCAGAATATGGATGCTTATCTAAAGGGTAATGACGGTAAATTTGACCTAATGAAGAAGGAGCCGAAATGAGCAGCGTGTTAGCAATTCTATTGGGATTTGCCAATGGAATTGTGGTGGGAAGCGGTATTGTTGCATTGTTAACCTTACTGGATATCATCCCTCGCCTAGCTCAACTGACAAAGACCTATCACTACATTACTCTTTACGAAAATGTAATTATTGTGGGAGCTGTATTAGCTGCCTATATGTCCTTAAGCAACAGCTCTATTGGGCTAAATCCCTTAGCGGTTATTGTTGTAGGATTTTTCATCGGAACCTTTGTGGGGCTATTGGCTTCAGCCCTGGCCGAAGTAATGAACGTAATTCCAGTGGTGGTGAGGCGCTTTAGACTTGAGGGCTATGTTCATTATATCCTTTATTCTTTAATATTAGGCAAGGTTCTGGGTTCATTATTGCATTGGCTGGTGGTGCCCTAGGAGGTTGAGTATTATGAACAATAGAAGCTATCGAAAAGAAATGGCTTTAGCTATACTAATGCAAAACAGAGAAGAAAAAATTGCCACCCATACGATTCAAAGAAACAGTCTGGAGCTAGAGCGGCTTAAGCCCAAGCAAATCGTGAATGAAATACGATAAGAGGTGAGAATAGTGCCCAAAAAAAGACATCAATCATCAGAAATGAAAAAATATCAGCAACATGTAGAAAAATGTGCTCCAAAGCCTAATTACCTAAAAAACTGCCTTTGGGCCTTTATCGTAGGAGGAATTATTTGTACCATCGGTCAATTTGTCCATAACCAAATCGAGGCAAGGCTAGGATTAACCCATTTAGATGCAAGTAATGTCACCACTTTAGTGATGATCTTTTTAGGCGCACTATTAACGGGAATCGGTATCTATGACTTAATAGGTAAAAGGGCTGGTGCTGGCTCTATCGTACCCATTACCGGATTTGCCAATTCTATTGTTTCTCCCGCAATGGAGTTTAAACGAGAGGGCTTTATCTTCGGTGTAGCAGCAAAAATGTTTAGCTTAGCCGGGCCAGTGTTGGTATATGGGATTACCTCATCGGTTATAGTTGGGATAATCTACTATTTTCTACAGGGATAGGAGGAGGCATAATGGCCGTAAAGAAGATTGGCAGTCAATCAATTCAGTTTTTAAATCCTCCAGCAATTATTGAAACAGGAGCTATAGTAGGACCAAAGGAGGGACAGGGCCCATTAGGGAGTTATTTTGATCAAATTATCGATGATGACCTCTATGGCGAAGACAGTTGGGAAATGGCAGAAAGTAAACTATTAAAGGAAGCTGTAAAGCTTGCAATTTCAAAGGGTGGATTAAAAATTCCCGATGTGGATTATCTATTTGGTGGAGACCTGTTAAATCAATTAATGTCCACATCATTTGCTGTGAGGGATTTAAAAATTCCTTTTTTTGGCCTTTATGGAGCTTGCTCTACCATGTCTGAGTCTTTAAGCCTGGCGGCCATGGCCATTGATGGGGGATTTGCTAACCACGTAATCGCAACGACATCAAGTCATTTTTCTTCAGCCGAAAGACAGTTTCGATTCCCATTAGAATTGGGGAACCAGCGACCAGCCACCTCCCAATGGACCGTGACAGGGGCAGGGGCAGCTCTTCTAGGAAATTCCGAAACGGGTCCTTTTATTACTCATATCACCACAGGCAAGGTAATTGACTATGGAATTGTTGATGCTAATAATATGGGGGCCGCTATGGCACCTGCCGCAGCCGATACAATCGTGACTCACTTCAATGACACAGGCCTTAGACCCCAGGACTACGACTTAATAATTACCGGTGATTTAGGGAAATATGGCAGGGACTTGGCAGCGGATTTAATTAAAAAGCAGGGCTTTGTGGTGGATAATAATTTTACCGATTGCGGAATAGAAATTTTTGATGGTGAAAAGCAAGATACCCACGGGGGAGGAAGCGGATGTGGATGCTCTGCAGTGGTATTTTGCGGCTATCTTTTTCAGCAGTTAAGACTGATGAATTTAAGCCGTGTTTTATTGGTATCTACCGGCGCCCTATTCTCACCAACCAGTGCCCAACAGGGGGAATCAATTCCCTCTATTGCCCACGGAGTAACTATTGTCAGCAAAAAAATGAATTAAAAGGCAGGAAATTACAATGAACTATGTGTATGCATTTTTAATAGGTGGTTTAATTTGTGTAGTTGGACAGATATTAATGGATGCAACGAAATTAACCCCCTCCCATGTGCTGGTAATCTTCGTTACCGCTGGGGTGTTTTTAACAGCCCTTGGCCTTTACGAACCCTTAGTGAAGATCGGTGGAGCTGGAGCCACAGTTCCCCTGCCAGGCTTTGGCTATGCCTTGGCCAAGGGGGCCATTAAGGGAGTAAAGGCTAAGGGATTTCTAGGGGCATTTTTAGGCGGGGTAGAGGCCACCTCAGGAGGAATTACAGCAGCAGTTGTATTTGGCTATTTAATGGCGATATTATTTACTCCTAAAACAAAACCATAGAATTGAGGGTGAACCCATGGAAGAGAAAAAGCGAAGGGTAATTATTGTTACCGATGGAGATACCTGCGCTCAGAAAACCATTGAAAGGGCAGTCAGGAATATTGGCGGACGATGTATTTCTCAATCTGGGGGAAATCCAACCCCCTTAACGGGAGAGGAAATCGTAAGCCTCATTAAAGAAGCTCCCTACGACCCCGTTGTAGTTATGACCGATGATGAGGGAAATGTTAATCAAGGAATCGGGGAAAGGGCCTTGAAGCAGCTAATGAATCATCCTGCCTTAGAGGTTTTGGGAATTATTGCTGTGGCTTCAAATACGAAGGAGGTAGAGGGAGTACATGTGGATTTTTCCATCGATGCCTCAGGAAGCATTATTAGTGATGCCGTTGATAAAGATGGAAATCCCACTTATGATAGGGTATTGTATGGAGACACGGTAGATGTCATCGATACAGTCCCTAAAAAACCCTTGATAATTGGCATAGGTGATATCGGAAAGATGCATGGTAAGGATGATATGAGAAAAGGAGGTCCTGTGGTGACCAAGGCCCTTAAGGAGATATTGCAAAGGAATGGAATAAATTTTAGTAAAGAAGTAGATAGTTAACATAATTTTATTATGTTAATCAAAGAAACCAACTTAACAAAATAGCTTAAGAAAAAACCAACTTTCCTATGAAAAAAAGCTGTAGCCCTGGGCTACAGCTTTTTAATCATCATCATGGTTATTCTGCCTATTTCTAAAATCCCTTAAGTTTCTGGGAGTTTCCTCTTCATTTTCCTCGGGATCAGTAATGGTATCTTCGGTAACTTCCTCATCGTCCTCTTCTGTTTCACCGTTAGGATCAGGTGGCAGAGGAGTTCCTTCAATCCAATCTACCATTGGATCATAATACTCTGTTGGCAGCTCATAGATATAATCCCTAGGAGTAATGCCGTTGTGCTCCGATGGTAAATAAGGGATAGGTCGTTTAACAAATACCTTTGTCTCGATTTCCCAAGGTGGTGTTAAATCTGTGGCCAATTTTCCAGTTGGAGCGTGAATATCGGCTAATACGTGGACATCACATGTCTCTGTAGGCTGAGTTCCCTTAACAAAAATTTCAGTTCGAACAGTGCTACCCCTAGGATCAAGGGCACAATATTCTCCTGCAAGCTTACCTGATTTTGTACAGATGGTGGCCCGTACGATTCCATCGGGTTCTTCAAAGTTCTTTGGACTATAGCCCTCATGGATTCTAGCCATAACCTTTTGCCACAGTCTTGCAGCCACAGCACTGCCATCCACCAGTGGTTCAGGCATGTCATTACCGATCCAAACTGAAGCCACGTAGTAAGGTGTATAGCCCGCAAACCAGGCATCCTTTCGATCAGAAGTAGTTCCTGTTTTACCAGCAACAGGAATCTGACTATTGTTTTTATCAATTCTTGCCCTTGACCCCGTACCGGAAGTAACCGCACTCTTTAACATATCTGTTAGAACATAGGACACCTGAGGAGTCACTACCCTGGTAGAATTTGGTGTGTTTTCCACTAATACTTTTCCGTTTCGATCTAAAATTTTAGTAAAGGTAATTGGTTCAATCTTTACTCCGTCGTTGGCTAAAACACCATAGGCGGTAGTCAGCTCTAAGGGAGTAACACCCCTTGTCATCCCTCCAAGGGCTGTAGAAAAGGTTTCATCAGTATATTTCTTTCCGTTGATCGTTACTGGGTTATCGGAGGTTACCACTGTTGAAATACCCATATTTTTCATATACTCAAGCATTGTTTGAATAGAGGTGCTTTCATTTGGACCCAGCATGTCGGCAAAGATAACAGCACCAGCATTACTGGATTGCTGTATTGATTCTCTCATGGTAATTAAACCATAGTATTTATCTCGATACCAGTTTTTAGGCCAGGGAGTATTAGGTGTAGCCTTATTGTAATATACAGGAATATCGTCAATTACAGTGGCTGCAGTCATTCCTCTATCCACTGCCGCTGTGTAGACAGCAATAGGCTTAATAGAAGAACCCGGCTGTCTTGGTGTCAAGGCACGGTTAAGGATTTTTTGACCTGAGGTCATTCTACCTCCCACCAGGGCCTTAATTTCACCGTTATGGGGGTCTAGCACAACCATTGCTGATTGTGGTTGAATATTACCCTCCTCATCACGGATCAGGTTTCCGTCAGAATCCTTTAGGGTACCAGGGAAGTTTTCAGGATTTTCGTATTCTTCCTCAAGAATTGTTTGTGCCCGTACATCCATGGTACTGTAAATTTTTAATCCACCGTTATAGAGCATGGATTGGGCTTCTTCCTTTGAATAACCAACGTTTTCTAGGGCTGTAACCACATCTCTTTTAACAAGGTCTCCAAAGTAAGAGGAAAAATCCTCAGTATTAAGTCTGTTAGGCTTTAGACTGGCCTTAATATCTTCCGCTAAAGCTGCCTCATATTCTTCCTCGGTAATGTACTCTAAACGCTTCATAACATTTAATACAGTTTGCTGTCTATTGAGAGACTGTTCGTTAAATACGATTGTATAGACAGAATTGGAATCATCTAAAATATAATCATCCTCAGACACATCCTCCTTGTGGAGGGTTTTAATAGGTGAATATTTAGAAGGATAACGGGTGATTCCTGCAATTAAAGCTGCTTCGGCGATGGTTAATTCGCTCACATCCTTCGAGAAATAGGTGAGGGAAGCAGCCTGAACTCCATGGGCAACTCCGCCCAGGTTAATGGTATTTAAATAGGCCTCTAAAATCTGCTCCTTTGACAGCTCACGATTCAATTGAATACCATAGTACATATCTTTAATCTTACGGGTGTAGCTGCTGTCGCTTCTTGTAAGATATAGATTGATGGCTAACTGTTGATTAATTGTACTTCCTCCATGCCTCGAACCAGTTGTAAAATTGGTCCATGCAGAACGGAGAATCCCTTTGGGGTCAATTCCTTTATGACTCCAAAATCGTTCGTCCTCTATGGCAACGAAGGCATCCCGTACATGCTTAGGAATATCTTGATACTCTACAATAATCCTAACATGTTCACTCTGGATTTTTTCAAGAACCGCTCCATTAGCATCTAAAATAAACGAGCTTTCCTCCAGCATTTCGTAAATCCCAGTAGGGTCAATGGGGGGAGTATCCTTTATAATGCCTGCCACAATTCCAACTACTGCCCCTGTACCGATGATACCAATAAATATAATTGATACCAGTATCACCCTCAAAATGCTTAGCTTTTTATTCTTACTTTTTTTGGTTTTAACCTTTTGTTCATTTATTGGTTTTTTATCTGACATAAATTTACCTCCATCTAAATAAGAGTACCGACTAAATGTAGAAGCATATAAAGGCAAGATAATTATAACATAATAATAGAAACATGTTAAATGAAATAATAAACCCCCATTCCATAACATTATACCATATATTGCTTTTCTTGTTTTACTTAAAGTATAGGGGAATCGGGGAAATAATATACAAAAATTCCCATCGTTTTTTTTGTTGACAAAGGCGATACCTGTTTAGACTTCTCTTGAATGGTTTTTGTTCCAGGCTTTTATGTAATCCTTAAAATCTAGTCTTGTAAAAAAAGTATTATTTGGATATACTTAAGATGAGTTTCTAAAATGAAAGGGTGTGTAGTGGAGCGATGCGTAAATAATCCTATTTAACTGACTGAGTTTAATCAAAACAACAACACAGTTCTAGATAGGATGGCATATTCAAATATGCTTGTTTTACGACGCTCAATTTAACATGACCCTTTGTGTAAGTATATGGCATTTACATTGGATAAGATGGTTCTAAATGGACTGTTTTTATCGTGTTTTTTATTGAGCTCGTTAACATCCTCTCTAGAAAAGGGAGGTTTTTTTATGCTATTAATCGAAGCAAGCGGTATTAAAAAGGAATTTGGTGATAGGAAGCTTTTTGAGCTAGATTCCCTAAAGGTGTATAAGGGCGATCGAATCGGAATCGTGGGCTTAAACGGTTCAGGAAAAACGACCTTAATCAATATATTGGCAGGGGAAGATAAAGAGTATGAAGGACTTGTAAAAAGCTACGGAAACCACGGCTATATTCGACAATTGGATGGACAATTTAAGGATAGTCAATTAAGTGGTGGTGAAAAAACCCGTATGAAGATTGATGAGGCCCTGGGAGAGCAGCCTATTATTCTCTTTGCTGATGAACCCACCAGTAATCTTGATATAAAGGGAATTGAACTTCTCGAAAGGCAGCTTACAGATTTTAAAGGAGCTTTGGTGCTGATATCCCATGATCGGAGGTTTTTAGATAAACTGTGTAATAAAATAATTGAGATTGAAATGGGTAACGTAAGAGAATTTAACGGAAATTACAGCCATTATATACTTCAAAAGCAAGAGGCCTTTGAACGTAGCCAGAGAGAATTTGAGGCCTATGTAAAAGAGAAAAAACGTCTCCTTGAAGTAAAGGAACAGGTATCTCAAAAGTCTAAATCTATAAGGAAGACTCCAAAGCGTATGGGCAATTCAGAGGCCAGACTTCATAAAAGAGCAGTCAATTCCAAAAAGGCTAAGTTGGATAAGACAGCAAAGGCTATTGAATCAAGGATAGAGCAGCTGGAGGTAAAGGAAAAGCCCCAAAAAATTCAAAAGAGTAATATGGACTTACTCGAGGAGCAAAGGCTCCATAGTAAAGTAGTGATTAAACTAGAGGATGTAAACTATTCTTTCCCTTCAAAGCCCCTATTGAAGGACATTAACTTAGCAATACACAATGGAGACAAGTTGGCACTGGTGGGGGATAATGGCTCTGGGAAGACCACCTTAATCAACCTAATTGATAGAGGTTATGGAGGAATATATGTAGCAAAAAAAGCGAAGATAGGCTATTTTCATCAAAGCTTAAATAACCTGAAGGATGAGCTTACAATACTTGAGAATATTATGGAAGAGAGTATTCACCCAGAAACCTATGTCAGAATCCTACTGGCGAGATTGCTGTTTAAAAGAGATGAGGTCTACAAGCCGGTTAAGATATTAAGTGGCGGAGAGCGGGTAAAGGTTCAACTTGCGAAGCTCTTTTGCAGCGACTTCAACTTTTTAATTTTGGATGAGCCCGGCAACTATTTAGATATTTATTCTCTGGAGGCCCTAGAAAAGGTTTTGATTGATTATGGCGGAACCCTATTATTTGTTTCCCATGACCGCCATTTTATTGATCGAGTGGCAACAAAGCTCATGATTATAGAAAGGCAGCGGGGCATCTGTTTTCAAGGAAACTACAACCAATATCTTCAGTGGAAAGAGGAGAGGACACGAGATAATCAGCTAGAGAAGAAAATGGAACTGTTAAGGCTAGAGACTCAGTTGAGCGAGCTGATTGGTAAAATCAGTACGACTACAAAAGCAGATGAGCTTAAGACCTTAGATAATCTATACAAGAAGGTATTAATTGAAGTTAAAAGCTTAAGGGCTTCCTTAGATTAACCTTATAGATAGCAATTTAGGAGATGATCAATAATTATATGATTAGCCATCGAAAAAAATCATAACTAATAAAACACAAAACGCCTCCTTTAATCATATAGTAAATAGAAGGGGGTGTTTTGCTTGTATATTACTAGAAGGAAAAAGTCGCCAAAATATAAAATTATCTTTGCCATTCTTTTTATATTCACCTCCGCAATTTTCACCTTTTTATACATTGATCGAGAAATCACCCCTACAGTACAGGCCATTGGAGATCTAAAGGCCCAGGAGCTGACCACCCGGGCTGTTAACCAGGCCGTGAGCTTCATATTAGAACAGGGAATAGAATATAAGGACCTGGTTTCGATCAAGGAGGATCGAGAGGGGAATATTACGATGATGCAGGCTAATACCATGTCAATGAATAAAATTGCCTCGGATGTGGCGTTAACAATCCAAGAGCATTTAAAGCAGATCAGAACTAACTCCGATCGTATTCCTTTAGGTAATGCTTTAGGCAGTCAGCTTTTAGCCCAATACGGACCCAAGATTAAATTAACGGTTACTCCCTTGGGAATGGTAGATGTCAATTTTGGAACAGAGTTTGAGCAATCAGGTATTAACCAAACCAGACACAGAATTTTCTTGATTGTTACCACTGATGTTCGAGTAATCGTCCCCTTTAGTACCAATAATATTAAAGTGACCACCTATGTTCCCTTAGCGGAGACTGTTATTGTTGGCAGAGTGCCTATGAACTACTTCCAGGTACCCGAAAACAAAGCCTTAGATATTGCTCCCTTGGTCGGTGAATAGCCTGAGAGTCAAACACTCCCCCTTAACACCTCATAGGAAAAAAATGAACTTTTCCTATACTATAAAATGGGACAGACACTGGTGAGGTCAGCCCAAGACGATAATAATGATCTAAAAAGAAATAAGAAACTAAATTTCCAATGGTACTTTGGTATGGATAGCAAATGAAATCCTGATGACCATCCGTTCCAGTAAAAAATTGAAAACAGAAGTCTCTCTTCAAGAGCCTATTGGAATGGATAAGGAGGGAAATGAAATATCACTGCTAGACCTATTGGGAACAGAGCCAGATAAAATATTAGAAGAAGTGGAATTAAAAATGCAGATAAAAAAGCTGTATAAAAAAATGGCTTCTGTATTGAAAAAGAGAGAAAGAGTAGTGATTGAATTACGTTATGGTATTTGCAATGGGGCCAGTATGACCCAAAGAGAAATTGCAAAAATGCTTGGGATTTCCCGATCCTATGTTTCAAGAATAGAAAAGCGAGCTGTGAAAAAGCTCTATAAATCCTTTCAAAATAAAGATGAAGAATAAATTTAAAGCAGCAGAATCGCTGCTTTTTATCTTTGATCTAGTCTCCCAAGCACATTTTCTTTCAAATTATTTTCTCCAGGTCATTACATATTCTACTTCATTCAGCGCCTCATCAATTAATTCTGATTGTATATGAAATCCATTGTGCGAATAAAATCCATAAGCCTGATCATTTTTCTTGAATACCTTTAATTCAATAAAATCCATCATTTCCTTTACAAAATCAAGTAGTCTTTTTCCATATCCCATCCCTTGACAAGATGAATCAATGAAAATTGCAGCTAAGTAGTGATTAACCATCGATACAAAGCCCACAATTTTCCCCTTATCAATCATAACATAAGTATCTGCCATGGGGAGATACTTTTCACGCATATCTCGCTTACCGTTCAGCCAGTAATCAGGACTCACAAAGCTGTGGGCCTCTAATGATACTTGATACCACAGTTCGACCAGTTGGTCAATTTCGGCTTCGTTGCTTTTTCTAATCATCATTTTATCAATCCTATCTCTTTACGTCTTTTTAAGGTACTATCACTCACCAAGTCCTATAAAATATATTGTCCTATAATTTTGTCCAGCTTTCTTATATCAATTCCTCGTTTTAAACTAAGCTTAAATTTGCCAGCCTTTGTCCATAGCTCTATTTCCGCATTAGCATCAATGATTCCGGCATTTTCAGTGGAATACATAATAATTGATTTAAAAGGGATTGTATAGACCTCCACCTTCGTGCCGGTTAGTCCTTGTTTATCTGCAATAATAATGCGCTTATTAGTGATAACAGCCACATCACGTATGGTTTTATAGGCTACCTCTGCAAACTCTCCCTCCACTAGGATACTATTAATATCCCGTGGTACATTTGTCTCTTGAATGAACGTCCACTGTAAAATTGCGTCTAAACCCTTAGACATAGTTTTATATCCTCCTTAAAAATGTAGTGATGGCTGCCAGAAGCATACTATATTTTAACAAATACAAGAATGAGATATACAGCCTTTACTATATTTCTATCACGATGATAATAATCCTTTTTAATTTTCATACATTAAAGTAAGAATGAATACATGATTCATATGTCTAGAAAAATTATAGTTACATTGAATTTACTATGACCCGACATGAGCTAGACAGCTATGACTTTGCCCCAGCCGATATCTTCTTCATCAATCAATTAAAGAAGGAATCATTAGAAAATCCTTAAAACATAATTTAAGTTCCATGATTTATGTGTTATTATCTAAGGTAGCAACATAATTGTTGTTTTAAGCATTTCGTACAGCAATAATCTAAAGATAATAGGAGAGAATATAAAATGATACCAAGCTTACAAGAGAATGAATATGAAGATGGAGTCTTTAGACAAATAAAAGCAATGGAGCAGGGTATAACCCATAAAAAATTTATGAATTGCCAGTTTTATGGCTGTGACTTTACCCAGTCGAATTTCTCTAATACGTTATTTGAGGATAGTGTTCTAAGGGACTGTAATCTTAGTTTAGCTCGATTTGAAAATACAAAGCTGAGAAATGTAAAATTTGAAAACTGCAAACTGCTGGGGATTGATTTTAGTAAAGTAGATTCCTTTATTCTTGAGATGAATTTTACTGAATCCTTTATACAAAATTGTAATTTTTCAGAGTTAACCTTGAAAAAAGCCATGTTTAAGGAATGCAAAATACTGGAAAGTGATTTTTTTAAAACAGATCTATCTGAAAGTGATTTTACTTATTCCACTCTAACTGGTACAAGATTTGATGAGACTAATTTATCAAAGGCTAACCTTTCCTTTGCAAAGGATTATCAGATAAACCCCATGAATAATAAAACCAAGAAGACCATTGTTACCCTTCCCGATGCCATATCATTTTTAAAACACTTTGATTTAGTAATCAAGTAGTAATAATTACATTAATAAAAATGATTAAATTCTTTTTCATCAATAAGATTTATATTAAACCAATGAGCTGCTCTTAGCAGCTCTTTTCTATTTTAGAACATCAGCTTCTGCCAACAATTCATACCGGATTCTAAAATCGTAAGAATTCTGTAAGAAATATATCAAGGTTTTTGTAAGGATATGGTTTTATTATTAGAAGTGGGCAACAGGATTATAATCATTCTTATGTTATAATTGAGAAGGAAGGTGGAGATATGAATGAATAAACCATGTATACTTGTTGTTGATGATGATAAAGAGATAGTAAAAGCTATTGCCATAAACCTTGAAAAGGAGGGTTATGGGATTTTAAAGGCCCACGATGGATTACAGGCCCTGGAACTAGTAAACAGCCAATCTGTACAGCTTATTTTGCTGGATATCATGATGCCTAAGCTGGACGGACTTTCAGCCCTGTTAAGGATCAGACAAGATAAAAACATACCGATTATTATTCTGTCTGCTAAATCCGAAGACAGTGATAAGATATTAGGGCTTTCCATGGGAGCAGACGATTATATCACAAAGCCTTTTAATCCTTTAGAGCTTCTTGCAAGGGTCAAATCTCAACTCAGAAGATACATAGACCTGGGTGATATGAAAGAGGCGGAAAAGGGCAGCCTAGTAAGGTGCGGAGGACTATGCTTTGATACAGATAACCAAACCTTAACGGTAGATGGCGAATTGACAAGACTCACAGCAACTGAGACAAAAATTGTAGCGCTTTTAATGAATAACCTTGGGCGGATTTTTCCTGCTGAAGAAATCTATGAGCGGGTCTGGAAAGAAAAGCCCTATAGTGCAGAAAATACGGTAATGGTTCATATCCGTAGAATCCGCGAAAAAATTGAAATTAATCCTAAGGAGCCCAAATATTTGAAGGTGGTGTGGGGAATTGGATATAAAATTGAAAAAATCTAGACCATTCTTGGTTTGGCTTTGTTTTTTTATTGGGTTTAATATTATTGCGACTTTTTTTCTTCTGGGGATTTGCTTTTCTAATGAGCTATATCAATCAAGAAATGAATTTAAAGCCATTTTACAAAGCGACATAAAGGAGAGAGAATATTTCAAACGAAATATAGGGAATAAGTTTCAGCTGTTAATGGACTATGTTACAGATGAAGAGGAAAGGGATAATGAATCACAACAAATTGACGAGTTAGGCAATCAATTCGATGAAATTGAAATGCCGGTGAATAACAAGGAGTCAGTAGCCCTTATTGACGAACTTGACAGTGAAGGAGAAAATCTTCTTTATTATGCCATTAATACAGAGACAGGTAAAAACCTTACCAATGTGAAGAATGACTTGGGGATGTCGGTAAAGGGGTTCCCCCTATTGCCTGAGGGCTATGATTATTCCTTGTACTTTAATGGAAGAGAGCTGGTTATTGAAAAAAAGCAGCAACCTGTTGATATCTACAGAAATGACAGTGGCTATCGAGAAACTCCATTGGGTCAATTTATGGATAGAAGTACTCAAGAGGCTAATTCTGATTCTTCTATGGAGCGCATCCGAATATTTTTAATAGTGAAATCAGATATTATTGAAAATCCCTATGACTATAGTAGCCTCTACCATTTACAAAGAGACACCGTCCTCCTTCAACGGATTTTTATAGGACTTCTGTGTGTGGGGGTTATCAGTATTTTACTCTTGATTTTTTCTATATTGAATTGGGATGATAAAAAGAAATTTGATAAAAAATTAGTGGGTATTTCAAGGGCCCTTTGGCTTGAAATAAAGGGATTCCTCTCGGTAATCATCCTATTCTTTCTAATTTTATCCTTTGAAACAACATATGAAGGAATAATTTCTATCATTTTAATCATAGCTTCAACCTGGTGGTTCTATATTATAGGACTGGATTTATTCTCTAACCCAAGGAGGTTTTTTTCCCATCACAGCATCAATAGCCTTCTTCGCTATTACCGGACCCTAGAGAGCAAAAAACCCTTCCAAAAATCCATGATATCAAGAGTCTATTGGCTGGTTGGAGTCGAATCGCTTTTAATTATATTGACAGTGTTCTTTTTTCTTGCTGGAATTGTAAACTATGAGGCTACCCTCATGATGATGGCTTTTCTCATTATCGGAATCGGAATCTATCTTCTTTACCGGTATCTCAAAAATTATGGGAAGCTCGTTCATGAGATGGGAAAGGTAGTTGATCAGATTGAAGTAATTAAGGAAGGCAACATAACCATTACAGAATTTTTAGACAAGGACGGAGATTTATATTTCATAGAGGAAAATTTAAATAAAATACAAGAGGGAATCATTAAAGCTGCTGAGGAACGTATTAAAAGCGAAAGAATGAGAATTGAGCTGATTACAAATGTCTCCCATGATTTAAAGACCCCTCTTACGTCAATTATCAGCTATGTGGATTTATTGTCTAAGGAAGAGGAATTACCAGAGCACGTCAAGGATTATATTAAGATTTTAAATCTAAAATCTGAAAAGCTAAAAACCCTCATTCAGGATATATTTGATTTATCAAAGGCATCCAGTGGCAATATGGAATTTCAAAGGGAAAGGCTTGATTTAAGCAAGCTTATTCAACAGACCCTGGCTGACCTAAATGAAGAAATACTAAATTCAGAGCTTACATTTAAGGTTAATACCCCAGATGATCCCCTATATATTATGAGTGACGGAAACAAGCTTTATCGAGTATTTTTAAACCTTATCTCCAATGCCTTAAAGTATTCCCTCAAGGATTCAAGGGTCTATATTGATTTAGAGCTGATGGATAATAGGGTGATTGCTGTCATTAAAAACACAGCTAAGTATGAAATTGATTTCAGTGAAGCGGAAATACTGGAGCGCTTCGTCAGAGGAGACAAATCCCGTTCCACAGAAGGCTCAGGTCTTGGCCTGGCCATAGCCTCAAGCTTTACCCAGGCCTGTGGCGGAACCTTTGAATTAAAGGTAGACGGAGATCTATTTAAAGTCATATTAAGCTTTGCAGCAGCAAAGTAAGCTGAGATAAGGAGGTAGATCATAGGATTCTACCTCCTTATCTTTTGAAATGATATTGACATTATTTCAATTCCATTATCAAGAATATATGAAAATATAATTACACATATATTCTTGATAATAAAGAGGGTTACCTTTGACAAAGGGCTTTTTATGAACAATTTTTGCCTCTTATAGATTATTTGGGGCTAAGTTCCCCATAGATATTATGCTTGCTGCCTGGTTATGGCAGTCTAGGCTTAAAAGAATTTTCTTTACAGGGAATTCAACTTTGATTTAACCTTGTACAATCCCTATGTTATAATACTAAGTAAATTAATGCTTCCTTACCAAGGAGCTGATGATTGATTTAATTGATACACAATTGATATAAAGAGAGTGAGGGGATTAAAACCTATGAGTAAAATTACTTTTCCAGCAGAAAAAATTAGTGGCAAGATTAATCATAAAAAGGTTAAGAAAATTAAACGAGAGGCAGTTTTTGTAGTGGATCACTTTGCTTGTCCACTGTGCTTTGAAGCAGATTATGATGTAATCAAATGTGAGCTTGAGAAGAATTCTGATAAACCACCAATGAGATATACAGGAAAATGTAAAAGATGCGGTACTATTCTACAATACAATAAGGAAACCCCTAGGGTTATTGAAGAGAAGTCTTTATAGTTAACATATGAGGCTTCTTTTTTTGACACAAAATTATATTTTTCATAAAAAATTTAAAGGAATACTGAAAAATATGTAGAATAAAAGTAAATATTAGGTTATAAAGGGGATATTATCTAAAAATTACACTTCACTTTTAGTTCATAATATTTTTTTATATCAAGATAGTAGCTGTAGAATCATAATATTTCATCTCAAGATTAACAATATTTTTACATATACGTAACGAGTGCTATAGGCCGATTAATAGGGGTTATAAAAATGTGAACAGATTGTGGGGGAATAAACATGAAACTGCTGCTGAATAAGACAAGAACTTTTTTGAGAAGCCTTAGAGGAGAATGGGGATATATTCGGTATTATAAAAACTTTGATTTCAATGCCCACTATACTGCAACAAAGATAACAGCTTTTTATCTTTTTATTGGAACCCTATGGGTAATGCTATCTGATAAACTCTTAGTGCTTCTTTTTGCCGATAGCTTCGCCAAACTTACCCTGTTTCAAACCATAAAGGGCTGGGGATATGTATTGATGACTGCAGCAATTCTGTTTTTCACTATTAGAAGAAATATTATCATTTTTGAAAATGCTAGAAAAGAACTAAAGGAAAGCTATGAGGAACTAGAGACTACCCATGAAGAGCTGATTGCTGCTGAAGAAGAGCTGCGAGATAAACTGCGGGCATTGAATAAAAGTGAAGGCGATTTGAGACAAATCGAAGAACGTTATCGATTAGCAATAGAAGGCTCAAATGACGGAATTTGGGACTGGGATCTTAAAAATAATACCTTTATCTTTGACAGAACTAAAATCATGTTGGGCTATAGGGTAGATGAGGTAGAAAATATACAAAGTGAATGGTTTAATTTAGTTCATCCCGATGACTTACATAATATCGAGCGGGAACTACAAAATCATTTTTTGAAAAAGGACGCCTATTATCGCAGCGAATATAGGGTGTTAGCCAAGAATGGTAAATATCGTTGGGTTTTAAGTCGAGGTCAATCTATCTGGGATCAAGAGGGTAATTTGATCCGTATGGCTGGATCCCACACTGATGTTACAGAATCTAAAGCGATACAGGAGAAAATACGCCGTCTGGCTTATTTTGATCCAATTACCGGACTTTATAATCGTTTTTATTTTTTAGAGCAGCTGGAGCTGGAATTGACAAACTGCAAAGTAAATAATGCGAATATTGGAATTTTATTATTAGATTTAGATAACTTCAAAAAAACCATCGATACCCTTGGTCACAGCTATGGAGATTTACTACTTCATCGGGTGGGGGAACTAATAGAAAACTGTATCGATAAGAAGGCAACCCTATATCGCTTTGGCGGCGACGAATTCGTAATTTTGCTAAAAAATATAGATGGTATTAGAGAAGCCATGGCTGTGGCAGATGAAATCCTGGAATGTTTAAAATTGGGCCTTGTTATTAAGGATTACGAAAGCTTTGTCAGTTCAAGCATCGGCATTGCAGTAGCACCGCTTCATGGAACTGATGCCGAGACCCTGTTAAAAAATGTAGAGGTTGCCATGTATGAAGCCAAGGAAAAGGGAAAAAACTGCTATCATATATTTAATGACAAGCTTAAAACCGACTTTATGGAAAAGGCCAAATTAGAAAACGAATTACGCTATGCTATAGAAAAGAAACAACTACTTGTCCATTATCAACCTAAAATTGACCTGGGTACAAATAAAATCGTTGGCGGTGAAGCATTAGTACGATGGTTGCATCCAACAAGGGGAATGATTGCTCCAGGAGAATTTATTTCCCTGGCAGAGGAAAACGGTATGATACATGCGCTGGGGGAGTGGGTGCTTCGTGAGGTCTGCCAGCAGAATAAGATCTGGCAAAATAATGGACTGACGTCTATTCCTTTGGCTGTTAATATTTCTGCAAGACAATTTCAGCAAAAAGATCTTGTGAAAACCATTAAGCAAATTTTAAGCGAAACAGATCTGGCCCCCCAGTGGCTGGAGCTAGAGGTTACGGAAACCGTTGCCATGCAGGATTTAAAGTATACAATACGGATTTTAAATGAATTGAGGAGAATGAATATATCCATTGCCCTGGACGACTTTGGAACAGGATATTCCTCCTTAAATTATCTAAAGCATTTGCCAATTAATACGGTAAAAATAGACAAATCCTTTGTCCATGATATCTGTGAAGATTCCAGTGAAGCGATGATTGCAGATGCAATTATTGCCATGGCCCATGGAATGAAGCTGACAGTCACCGCTGAGGGAATTGAAACTGAGGAGCAATTGATTCAGCTAAAAAAGAAATGCTGCGACTTTGCCCAGGGATATTATTTCTATAAGCCTATCCCCCCTGAGGAATTTGAGTTATTATTGGGCAGCTAGCCAAATGACCGGCTTCTGGGGCATTTGCTAAATAGAACTTTTCTAAAACATAAAAAGATAATTAAATATTAGCTTGAAATTTCCTTCAGTCTTTGATAAACTCTGTCAGAGAATCGTATAAAAACCATTGTCCTGATACAACATCTTTAGTAAAATAGTATAGGGATTCTAACATGAAAGCTAAGGAGAATTTAAGATGAGTGTATTAACAGTAACAGATATGAGTCATGGCTTTGGAGCCAGGACTATTTTTCAAGAGGTCTCCTTTCGACTGCTGAAGGGAGAGCATGTTGGCCTGGTTGGAGCCAATGGTGAAGGAAAATCTACTTTTTTAGATATTATAACAGGAAAGCTAATGCCCGACGCAGGGACCGTAGAGTGGTCGAATCGAGTGACCGTGGGTTATTTAGACCAGCATTCCGTATTAACCAAGGGAAAAACCATTCGAGAAGCCCTAAGGGAAGCCTTTCAGGGAATGTTTGATCTTGAAGCTGAAATGCTGGGAATCTATGAAAAAATGGCTGATGCCTCAGAAACAGAATTGAATAAAATGATGGAGGATGTAAGCGAAATTCAAGGAATATTAGAGGGGAATAGCTTCTACATGATTGATTCTAAAATCGAAGAAATTGCCAACGGCCTTGGATTGCGAGAAATCGGATTAGATCGGGATGTGGCTGATCTAAGTGGGGGACAGAGAACGAAGGTCCTATTGACCAAGCTTCTACTTCAAAATCCTACAATCCTAATACTTGATGAGCCTACTAACTACCTGGATGTAGAACATATAGAATGGCTAAAGCGTTATTTAAAGAATTATGAGAACAGCTTTATCCTGGTTTCCCATGATATGCCTTTCTTGAATGAGGTGGTGAATGTTATCTACCATGTAGAAAATGCCATCTTAACCCGATATTCAGGAGACTATGATCAATTTATGAAGCTCTATGAAATCAAAAAGCAGCAGCAGCAACATGCCTATGAGCGTCAACAGCAGGAGGTAGAGCGGCTGGAGGATTTTATTGCCAGGAATAAGGCCCGAATTTCCACAACGGGCAGGGCTAAGAGCAGACAAAAACAGTTAGATAAAATGGAACGTATTGAACGCCCGAGGGAAAAAATTAAACCTACCTTTCAATTTATTGAAGCCCGTACTCCAGGTAAAATCATCTTCTCTGCAGAAGACCTGGTAATTGGATATCAAGAGCCCTTAACGAAGCCATTAAATGTTACCCTGGAACGGGGAAAAAAGGTGGCAATCCGAGGTGTAAATGGATTAGGTAAGTCAACCCTGTTAAAAACCCTTTTGGGACAACTAAAGCCTGTGTCTGGTAAGGTAGAATTAGGTGATTATTTGTATCCTGGATATTTTGAACAGGAAAGCAGCCGTGATAATAACCATACTGCCATGGAGGAAATATGGAAGGATTACCCAGGTTTAACCAATTTTGAAGTTCGTCAGGCCCTGGCCAAATGCGGCCTCACCAATGAGCATATAACCAGTCAAATGATGGTTTTAAGCGGTGGTGAAAATGCCAAAGTCCGCCTGTGTAAGCTAATGCTTAAGGAAATCAATTGGCTGGTGCTGGACGAACCCACTAATCACCTTGATGTAGACGCCAAGGAAGAGCTCAAAAAAGCCCTTAAGGAATTTAAGGGGACCATTGTGTTAGTTTCCCATGAACCGGAGTTTTATGAGGATTGGGTTACAGATGTTTGGAATGTAGAGGATTGGACAACAAAAATCGTTTAAAATATTAGACTCGGATGCTTTTTTCTCAGCTATCCGGGTCTTTTTAATAATACTTTCCTGCCACAACAATATCGCTGGTGGGTCAGCCATAACGCGACGGAATCGCTTTGTTCTTTCATAGGAAAGTTCGTTTTTTTCCTAATGAAATGGGGGGTTGTTAAGGGGGGCGTCACCCCTTATTAAAATAAGGAGGGTACAGCGAAGCGTCCTAGGGAAAGCATGGGTTCCCTAGAAAATAAACGTGGTGATAGCCACTTTGTTCTGTAATGACCAGTTACAGCTCTAAATGGATAATGTTAACAAATATTTTTTTCAAAAAATATATTTTCTTAATTGATATCTTCTTTTTGGGATTTTTATAAGTGTTGACAGATAGCATAATTAACAAGCTATAATATCATTAGTTACAAGGCACAATCACGAGAAAAATGAAGCTGATGGGCTTATTTGGCCCTCTAGATTAATATTTAGAATTATTTGAATTTTGTGCATTATATGAACTTAGTGTAAATTTATGGTAAGGGACTAGCTATCCTGTAAAGTTTACAGCGGCTAGCCTACTTTAAAAGGAGGTGGAGGTGTGGGCTATATACGGGAACCAACTAAAAAAATCTGTGAAGCTTGCCTTTGAATTGCCGACCGGAGCAAAATTGAAAAGGAGGAAGACAAATGAAAAGACTTTTATCGATTATGCTGATTCTAGTATTATCCTTTAGTTTATTAATTCCTTCAGCAGTTTACGGGAATGAACTACAGGCCAAACAGGAATACCTTGTGCAGTATAATGGGAGATCAGCCAAAGCATTAGCTTCATCCCTTGGTATACAGTCAAAACAAATCAAACGTACCTTTGATTTATTGCCTGTTCAAGTCCTTGAACTGACAGAAAGTCAAGCGAAAGCACTGGCGAAAAGTCCAAATGTTTTAGCTGTTGAGCCCAATGCAGAGGTTACTGCCTTAGCTCAAACGGTTCCTTGGGGAATAACCCGTGTACAAGCTCCCCAGGCCCACTCAGCAGGATATCAAGGGGCAGGTGTTAAGGTTGCAGTCCTTGATACAGGAATAGATAGCTCTCATCAAGATTTAGATGTTGATGGTGGATATTCAGTATTTACAGACAGCGCCAATTCTAACCCGTTCAATGATGGCCACGGACATGGTACTCATGTGGCTGGAACTATTGCAGCCCTTAATAACACCGTAGGCGTATTAGGTGTAGCCTATAATGTGGATTTATATGCTGTGAAGGTATTAGATAATTCAGGAAACGGTTCTTATGCAGGAATCGCCGAGGGGATTCAATGGGCTGTAGATAATAACATGGATATCGTCAATATGAGCTTAGGCGGATCAAGCAGCTCTACAATTTTGGAAAATATGTGTAATGCGGCTAATCAAGCAGGTGTTCTTTTAATTGCAGCAGCAGGCAATAGTGGAAATTCTTGGGGTATTGGCAATAATGTAGGATACCCCGCAAGATATTCTTCCGTAATGGCAGTAGCAGCTACTGATTCTAACAACAAAAGAGGCTACTTCTCAAGTACTGGGCCAACTGTAGAAATATCCGCACCCGGTGTAGATATTTTAAGTACAGTTCCAGGCAACGGTTACGCCTCCAATAATGGAACTTCTATGGCTTCACCCCACGTGGCAGGGGTAGCTGCCCTAGTTAAGGCCGCTAAGCCAAGCCTATCCAATACACAAATTAGAAATATACTTAACAATACTGCAACATCATTAGGAAGCTCAAATCATTATGGAAATGGTTTAGTCCAAGCCGTCGATGCTATTAACATGGCATTGACCTATTAAGCTTACCATAGCTGTCATAGTAAAGGGGTAGGAGGGAAATTTTTTCCCTCCTACCCTGATTATGTGAAAAAAATCTAGTATTAGATATCAATACAGGGAAGTAGACAAAAGTCCCTTGAGGGGAGATATAGAGACCAATCCATCATTATAGCCATTACAAAACATGACGCGGCAAGTGTAATGATATTGGTAAAATAATACAGAGTTAATCCTTGTACATATTGATATTTCACGATTTTTAAAAAAATGATTTATTAAAATTTCCCATTGTTAAAAAATATTATATAATTTCTTTAGACAAGTACGAAAAAATTTGTTAATATAATTAAAAGTAATACTAAAAGTTAATTTTGTTTTTGGAATAATCAAGTTTCTATTGGATAATACTTGAAAAAAACAACAATAACCTACTTATTAATTGTGAAATTCTAACTATGTTAAACACATCAGAAGGTAATTTTTTATATTACTTTTTGAGTGCAATAATAAAGAATGTTTAAGGAGGGAGGGAAATTAATGGAAATATTAAGTCCTGGTAAAAAAATAAAGCTTCTTAGAAAAAAAATTGGCTTACGTCAAGATCAACTAACTGACGATAAAATTACCCGTAGTTTAATCAGTATGATTGAAAATGGGAAGAGAAGACTAAATAGGAAGACTGCAACCATTATTGCATATAAACTTAATCAATTTTATAAAAATCTTGGCAAGGAAGTAACCCCAGAGTACTTATTGGAGTCTGAGGAAGAACAAGCTAGAAAAATAATTAATTATTATTTGGAAGGCTTAATGCCGATTATTGAAAATAAAAATGAATCAGACTATCAACATGTCCATGAAATTTTTAATAAAATGCTTGCCCTATCTAAGGAATGGAAGCTAAGGGATAAAGAATCAGAGGTTCTTTTAACTAGAGGAACATACTATTTTGACTGCAATAAATATAACCTTGCAATGGTAGATTATTTCAACGCATTAGAATACTATCTAGAGGTTAGAGAAAGCAGCCCCATTGCACTCCTTTACATTAAAGTAGCAGATTGCTATATTAAAATGAGCCTTTTAGAGCAGGCTTTATTCTATAGTGATAAGGCTTTTAACCTTTCTGATGAGGTTAAATTAATCAATGGCAACGATATTAAGGCCCAGGCCTTGTATAATAAAATGCGCTGTTACATTAGTGAGAAGCGATATGACCTTGCCTTGCAAGAAATTGACAAGTACAAGGATGTAAAGGGAGTAAGCGATAAAAAGCTTGATGAAATCCTTCTAATGGAGGCTAATACCTATCTAGCCTTAAGAAATTTTGAAAAGGCCAAGAAAATTTATGATAAGCTTATCAATAGGGAAAGCGGCTTAACTGTAGAAAATCTGGCTAGAATGTATTGTGAAACCGCCCACTTATATAATTTGCTCGGCAGTCATGATGAAGCCTTGGAACAAGTCAAAAAAGCCGTTGCCCTAAAAAACAAAATCAGCAACAGCGACCTTCCCCAATACTTCTTAGATGTTTCTAAGGGTTATCAAGCAATCAATGAAATTGAAACCGCAAAATACTACTTAGAAGAAGCTATCGAGGCTGCCAAGCTGGAAAAGGATGATACAACATTAATTACTGCCTTAATGACCATTGCGGCGATTTATAAGGGACAAGATAAATTAGAACTGGCTGAGATTAAGCTGTTACAAGCTGAATCCCAATTAGAGATAAAAAAGAGTAAGCTAAAGCTCAGGGAAATATTTACACTTCTTGGAGAACTATACTGTGAGATGGGTTCCTTAGAAAAAAGTAAACTATATTTCAAAAAAATTAGAAATATCTAAAGACTCCTTTAGATTGAAAACAATAAAAAGTCAGCCATCACAGCGTATTAGTAATACGAGGGGTGCTGACTTTTTCATTTTAAAGAACAAAGCTCTACCGCCTTTAAATTGCCGACCAGAGCAAAATTTTCAAGGAGACAAAGCTTTTATTGTATTTTAGCATAAATTTATTCTCGTGAAAAGTATTCTTTTAAATTGTCACCTGTTCTGTTACCCCTGGGCATGATATACCTGTTAATAGGTTGAATTTGAAGAGAATATCTGCAAAGCAGAAGAAATAGGAACAAAGACCTAATTGCTGTGAAGGAAATATTGCGCAGATTGTAGAATATTTGTACATAATAATTAGCTGCTCTACAAGAAATTTAACCAGGGAAGCCTAGGGCTTTTAGTTAATAATGTGAAGTAGATGAGGAGGAGATGTAATGATCCTTTCTGGGAAGGAAATCAAAACAAGAATGGGAAAAGAAATCGTAATTGAACCCTTTCGTGAAGAACAGTTAAATCCCAATAGCTATAACCTTAGACTACATGACGAACTATTGGTATACGACGAACCCCTATTAGATATGAAAAGAGAAAACAAGGCCAGCAAGCTAATCATTCCTAAAGAGGGTCTAACACTAGAAACAGGTAAGCTATATCTTGGAAGAACCCTTGAATATACAAAGACAGACGGCTGCGTTCCCATGTTAGAGGGTCGCTCCTCCATAGGACGCCTAGGGCTCTTTGTCCATATTACTGCAGGTTTTGGGGATGTGGGTTTCAATGGCTATTGGACTCTGGAAATGTTTTGTGTACAACCCATAAAAATATATCCAGGGGTAGAAATCTGCCAGATATTCTATCATGCCATAGAGGGAGATTACGAAAAATATAAGAGCGGAAAGTATCAAAATAATCAAGGGATTCAGCCCAGTTTACTATTTAAGGATTTTTGCAAATAACAAAGAGAATGAATTAATAAAATCTCGGTGTGTTAATCTGAGTAATTTAACAGAAAAATAGGAAAATTGCATTATTGATAGGGGTCTGTAAAAAGGGGTATGCTTAACAGTAAGCAGAGACTCTATAAAGGAGCTGATTACATGAAGCTGATTAATTTTGATGAAAAGCAAGGCTACATTGGAAGAGTACCCTTTGGGGCAGATCTCTATGAATTTTTTATGAATTTTGTTAAAGAGAACAAGATTTCTTCAGGTCAAATTACCGCCTTCGGATCAGCCAGCAGAGCAACAGTTGCTTTCTATGATCAAAATAAAAGTCAGTACATTGAAAGACACTTTCCTCAACAGATGGAAATATTAAATGTCATTGGCAACATTTCATTTATCGAAAAGACGCCCCTTCTTCATTTACACATTCTTTTATCCGATGAAGAAGGCAATGCCTACGGAGGGCAGCTGGTAAAGGGCACAGAAATTTTTTCCTGCGAGTTTATTATTAAAGAATTTAATCTTAAGGAAGATTTCCCCCTTCAAAAATAAGAAGTCACTGCCTAAGGCTATGAAGCAGATTTGTATTAATTGAATTATGAAGGTAAGCACCTTAAACCAAGCCCTTAGATTCTTGTATCAAAACCTGGCCACTATCATGTATCATTTTACATAAGAATAGCTATGGTTTTTAAACAGAAGACAAGGGGTTTTTTTCATAGTTTTAAAGCTATTACAGTGAGTGAAGCATAAATTATTAACTATTTGAAACCCTATTTATTATATTATATAGAAACATATTATACTTATATATGTACTTGCCCCTATTGTGGCTTAACATTTACGGATATATCAAGTATAATGGAATTCTAGGAAAACTGTAATTACAATCGGGGGTTAAATAACTATGAAAGTAAGGGAAACTGTTGAAAGAATAAAACACTCGGCTCAAATTTACTTTGAAGAAAAGGGCTATGAAGCCACTACCTTAAGGGAAATTGCCAAGAGGGTAGGAATCAACGCTGCTTCCCTGTACTATTATTACCCATCAAAAGAGGATCTTTTCATAGATCTGCTAAAGGATAGTCAAGCATATCAGAATCAGGCCATTCAAAAGCTAGCCTCTGAAAATGATGCAGGTACAACGGAAGAAAAGCTCAATCTATTTTACACGGGTATTGTGAAAATTCACATAGAGAATCAAAGTCTGTGCAGGTTTCTACTACGAAATGTTTTTTTCCCTCCCGTTCAATTAAAGGATCGATTAAAGAGCGAGTCAATTTCTTGGATGGAAGCCTGTATCCCCCAACTAAAAAAACTATTTATTGAGGGGATTGAAACCGGGGTTATCAGAGATATTCCCATGGCACAATTAATCCATTCCTTTATTGCCTTCCAAATCGGTTATATTTTATATTGGACTAACTTAGAGCTGGCTCCAAGTGATATAGAAATACAGCATACCTGGAATTTCTATTGGGGTGGTATACAAAAATCCTGATAGAATAATATGAACCAAAGTTTTTTTTATGTTTATAGAAAGTTCTATTATTGCAAATCCCCAGAAACCAGTCATTTGCGTTTATGGTAACTTTCCTGCCACAACAATATCGCTGTGACCAGCGATAACGCTGCATAGCCGCTTTGTTTCTTTAGAAAATATAGCATTATGACCAGGCTGCTTTAGAGAAGAGAAATACATCTCTTCTTTTTTTAATGAAAGAAAGGGGCTATAATTGTTGAATAATGGAGAATATTAGAAATAAATCATACTTAATCCACATAAATAGGGTTTAAAGGCCTTAACTTTTTTTCAATTATAATTTATAATTAATCTAACAAACGTTAGATAAAAATGGAAAGTCTGGAGAATAGATATATGATTGATAAAGTAAAGCTAACTGCCCTTCTGTGTTTTGAAGAGAAAGGATATAATAACGTTAGTCTAAAGGAATTAGCCCTTCGGACAGGGGTAACGATGCAAGAAATAAAAGGAATGTATCATTCTAAAAAAGAACTATATATTGACCTATTTTTGTATAGCAGAGATAGCTTATTCAATCATGTAGAGCAGTCTGTCTCTCAGCTCGATCAGCATGATTTAGAGATAAAACTTTATCATATATTTAAGTCACTGGTTAATTTCTTTAGGGAACATAGAGTTTTGTTTTGCTTTTTTGTCAGAAATTATTTATATCCACCTGCCTCTGTTGAATCGGAAATTAGGTCTTCAATCCAAATATGGCAGGAAAATTGTGTACTGACCTTAAAGAATCTATTAACAGAAGGTCAGGGAAAAGAAACGATGAATGAAGAATACCTTACGGAAATTATCCACTCCTTTATTGCCTTTATTAGCGGAAATATGCTTCTTTTTATGGTCGACCAGATTACGCCTAAAGAAGAAAGCATTAATAAAATATGGACAACCTACTGGTTGAGCAGAAGATGAAAAAACAATTTAAAGGGGATTTTATTATGCAGGAAAAACATTATCTATGGCCTTCGACAATTACTTGTATTATGGATGCGTCTGGATCATTAATGTATAGCAGCATTAATCAAGATATGGCCCTTCAATTATTGGAAACCCTTGACTTAAAAGATATTTTAGGAAAGACAGGTAAAGAGGAGCTGATTAGAAAAGAATGGGTACTTTCTATACAGAATGTGGCCCTGTGCTGTAATCAATATATTATTATTCAAATGCAACAGTGTAAAAATCAGGAGCTTCCCATTGAAGCCTCTGCTTTTACCGATGAAGCCACATCCCTTTACAATCGAAATCTCTGGGAAAAGATCAGTACAAAAAAATTACAATCCATAGGCTATACCCGCTACGGAATCATTATGCTAGATATTGATAATCTGAAGGCAATCAACGATGAATTAGGTCATTTAACTGGGGATAAGGCGATCAAAATTGTTGCAGATTCTATTAAAGGATCAATCAGACAAACTGATTTAGCCTTTCGCTATGGAGGAGACGAATTTTTAATCGCATTACCTGAAATAGAAAATGAAGAGAAGCTGGAAGAAATCATTAACCGCATTCGTAAGACTATAGAAGAAAAGGAAAGAGATATCCATTTTATGGTAGATGTAAGTGTAGGAGGTGCCTTTTGTAAAGAGCATTGTCAAGATCAATTAAAAGGGCTGATCATGCAGGCAGATCAAGCAATGTATCGAGAAAAAAAAGATAAAAGAAGACGTTATTTAAAAATAGCCAATGATCTTTTTGCAAAGGAAATTAAGGAAAAATTCAATCTTATTAAAAGAGAGATCGCTTCCCTGATGGAGGAAAAGGATCTAAAAAACAAAATTGATATTATTCTTAAGGAGATTGACAGCCTTAAAAATGAACTTCAATAGCCTAAATAGAAAATTTCCACTAGCTAATGAGTTTTTCTAGTGCTACAGAAGGAATTCAAAGCTATTACCAAAATTACTTCAGTCCTTATAGGGTAAATATGGTATAATGAATGTACTAATAGGAATAATTTGAAGATATAACAAGACAAGGAAGGTACCTCTATGAAAAAAAATAAATTCTCTATTAAGGTTAAAACCTGTAGAAGATGCAAAACAATTATTCAAGACAATTCTCTGCAGGACTTTTGTTCAAACTGCTTAAAGATTGTGGAAGAGGTTTTTGATCAGATCAGAGAGTATTTAAGGGAATATCCAGGTGCCACAGCCTTCGAAATCGAACAGAGACTTGGAATTCCTATTCATGTAGTGAATAATTTTGTAAAGGATGGAAGGCTGATCGAAGTGCCTAATGAGTATTTAAATATCGAATGCCAGCGTTGTGGGTGTCTATTACTTTCTTCCCATCACAAGTATTGTCCTAAGTGTGAGTATGAAATGCTTAAGGACCTAGAAAAGGCCAAGGCCGATATGGGAGATGTGGAAATCAAAGTAAAGGGAAAAATGCGCTTTAGAACCTATCGAGATTAAAAAATATATTGTTTTTTGACTATAATGGCCATACTATTATAATATAAAGAAAAAATGAAGAGGTGGCTTATAGTGCAATTATTAACTCCAGATTTATACGTAGAATCAATTTTTCATCTAAATCTTGACTTACTTAAAGAGCAAAACATTAAGGGACTAATTATTGATATTGATAATACCCTTGTAGCCTGGGATAAGAAATCCGCCAGTGAGGAGACCAAGGCCTGGTTATTAGGCTTAAAAAACGCTGGCTTTCAGGTCTGTCTGGTTTCAAACAATACTGAGGATAGGGTGGTAAAATTTAATGAGGTCCTTAAGCTTCAGGCGATTCATAGGGCAACGAAGCCTAGAAGGGGAGCCTTTCGCCGAGCAATGCAAATGATGGGAACCAATGTAGATAATACTGCAATTATTGGAGATCAAATCTTTACCGATGTATTGGGGGGAAATCGCATGGGAATTATGACAATATTAGTTATTCCCATAGAAAGTAAAGAGTTTTGGTGGACCACCCTTGTCAGAAAAGTGGAAAGACACGTATTAAAATCGGTTCTGCCACCCCACAGACAGGAGAACTAACACTTTGATTGTTTCTATATAGATTGGCGCAATGGAAATGCAGCTATATTTGGACGCCTATGCTGCATTGATGCAGTGGCGTAACCGGCTAATAATAGAGTTTTATTGTTAGCTTTTTTTCATTTTATTTGAATAATTTTTTTATAAATATTCTAAGGGAGGCATCAAGTATGAAGGTGAAAAACTATATGGAGGATGTTATTGACCAATTTTTACCCAAGGTACTCAAGGGATACCCTAGTCTCTGTCAATGCAGCCTATGCTCCAGTGACATAAAAGCTTTAGCTTTAAATTACCTACCACCCCGATATGTAGCCACGGATCTAGGCGAAATCTATACCAAAGCAAATGGCCTTTCTTCTCAGTTTGAGGCCGATGCATTAAAGTCCATTGTTCAGGCAATTCAAGTGGTAAGCCAGCAGCCCAGGCATCAATAATAACAGAGATAAGTAAAATCTATTCAAAAGCAAGAAAATGTGGTATGATAAAATAGGATTTTACATAGGAAGGGTTTGACATTAGTGGTGAAATACTTGGTAATACACGGTCCTAATCTTAATTTATTAGGGATGCGAGAACCAGAAATTTATGGAACCGTAACCCTGCAGGAAATTAATCAAAGGCTGCTGACGGAGGCTGAAACATTTGATATTAAATTGGAAATAATACAGAGTAATAGCGAGGGAGAGATTATAGATGCCATTCACAGGGCATTATCCTATGACGGAATTATTATTAATCCAGCAGCCTATACCCATTATAGTCTTGCCATATACGATGCGCTGCGAGCCGTAAAGCTTCCAACGGTTGAGGTTCATCTAAGTCAAATCCATGACCGGGAAGAATTCAGAAGCCGTTCTGTCATCGCACCAGCCTGTATTGGTCAAATTTCAGGCTTTGGATTCAACAGCTATCTTTTAGCCCTAAGGGCTTTAGTGCTTCACAATAAAATATGAATAGAATAGGGGGATTGAAATGGAGGCAAGGATTAGACAGATCAGAGCCATATTGCAGGATAAAGACATTGACGGTATTTTAATTACTAAACCAGAAAACAGAAGATACGTTTCAGGTTTTACAGGAAGCACGGGTTCTGTGTTTATTACCCAGCAGGAAGCAATATTCTTTACTGATTTCAGATATCTTGGACAAGCTGCCCAGCAATGTAAAGAATATAAATTGGTAGAAATCAGCCGCACGAACCCCTTAACCGATGCCTTAAGAGAATATAATATACGACGTTTAGGAATAGAAGATGATTTTGTAACCTTCGGCCAGTATATGGACTACACTGACAAGCTTGAGAAAGTGGAATTCGTTCCTTTAAAGGGAGCGTTAACAAAGCTTCGATCAGTTAAATCTCCAGAAGAGATAGCATTAATTCAAAAAGCAGCAGCCATTGCTGACGAAGCCTTTTCTTATATTATCACCTATATAAAGCCAGGTATGACCGAGCTAGAGGTTGCCCTAGAGCTTGAGTTTTTTATGCGTAGGAAGGGTGCCTCCGGTCTAAGCTTCGACTCCATTGTGGCCTCAGGGGAGCGTTCCGCTCTGCCCCATGGGGTGGCATCAAATAAAAAGATTGAAAACGGTGATTTGGTCACCTTAGATTTTGGATGCATTTATGAAGGCTATTGCTCCGATATGACCCGTAGCTTTATCATGGGACAAGGAACCGAAAAGCAAAAAGAGATTTATACTATTGTATTAGAAGCTCAAGAAACTGCCCTAAGGGCGGTGGCCCCAGGTATTAAAGGCAGCAAGCTTGATGAGATTGCAAGAAATATCATCAAGGCTAAGGGCTATGGCGAATACTTTGGCCACGGATTGGGTCATGGGGTTGGTCTAGAAGTCCATGAATTGCCCCATGTGAATTCTTTAGGTGATGTTGAAATGGAGCCTGGTATGATTATTACAATAGAGCCAGGGATTTATATTCCTCAACTTGGTGGTGTTAGAATAGAGGATTTAGTCGAGGTAACCGATAGAGGCTACAGAGTTCTATCAAATTCAACTAAGGAATTACTTGAATTAAAATAAGGCTGTAGTTAAAATTACTTATAGTAGTTATTGACTTTGGTGATTAACTATTATTTATATTTTTTAAAATGACTAGCCATACTAGTACGCTGCATTACTAAAATGATAGTTGTGACGGAATACTAGTTATGAACCATTAACGATTATGGAGGGATAGAATGATTTCAGCAGGAGATTTTAGAAAAGGAAATACATTTGAATTAAATGGAGAGCCCTATGTGGTTTTAGACTTTCAACACGTAAAACCTGGGAAGGGTGCTGCCTTTGTAAGAACAAAGTACAAAAATCTAAAAACCGGGGCAACTCGAGAAGAAGCCTTTAACCCAAGCGACAAATTTCCCAAGGCCCATATAGAGACAAAGGAAATGCAGTATCTATATAATGATGGAGAATTCTATTATTTTATGGATAATGAGACCTATGAACAAATTCCTTTGACCTTTGATCAAGTTGAGGATGCAATTAAATTCCTAAAGGAAAATGATTCAGCTACGATTAAGTTCTATCAAGGAAAAGCCTTCCAAGTAGATCCCCCAAATTTTGTTATCTTAGTGGTGACAGAAACAGAGCCTGGAATAAAAGGAGATACAGCATCTAATGTTACTAAATCTGCAACAGTAGAAACCGGAGCAGTAATACAAGTACCATTATTTGTGAATGAAGGGGATTCTGTTCGAGTTGATACACGAACAGGAGAATACATGTCCAGAGCATAAAATAGCACTAATAAAGGAAAAATAACAAGGTCATTTTTAGTGGGCTATGGTAGCCCATAAAAAATACATAAAGAAATGATGTCCTTGCTGGGCCTATTATTTCCTATGTATAAGAACAAAAAAATAAAAAAACTATGTGATAAGGAGGTTACAAGAATGGATCATTTATATGAAAAGGTTGCATACCTACGGGGGCTTGCCGATGGCTTAAACATCAAAGAATCCTCTAAAGAAGGAAAGCTGCTGATGAACATTATTGATACCCTAGAGGAATTTGCAGACGCCATTGTTGACATCGGTGAAGAACAAGAGGAATTAGCAGAATATGTTGAGGCCCTTGATGAGGATTTAATGGATGTAGAAGACGAGCTATTCGAAGAAGAAGACGATGATGAAGATGAATATGATGATTATGACGAGGATGATGACGAAGATATTGATTTTGCCGAGGTAGAATGCCCCTATTGCGAAGAAGAGATTTATGTAGATGAGGATTTATTAGAGGATGACGAGGTAGAAGTAATCTGCCCCCAATGTCACCGAACCATTACAATTATGGAAGAGGATCACTATCATGAGCACCACGATGGCTGCTGTCAATTCCATGGAGATGAAGACGAAGAAGAAGTAGAATAATAAAGATATAACAAAAAAATCCAATGGCTATCATTGGATTTTTTTCGTTTTTGTTACTTGAGCCAATGGTTAAGTCCATTGGTTTTTTTATTTATGTTTTGGTCATAAATCTACTCCTTCTGAAATATCTATTATAAAGAAGGGGGGACAGGTTCTAATGGAGCTACCAATAGAAGCAAGTTTTGTCAATAAAGAGAGGTTTAACAATCCCCATCGTCAGCTGGAGCAGTACCTCTGTCCAGAGATTCGAAAAATTCTACAATTAGTTCCAAACACCTTTAAAAGCCTAATGGAAGAAATAAGACTACGGGTAAACCGCCCCTTAATGCTATTGGGGGATGGAAAGGAGTATTTTGTTACAGAGCAGGGAGAACTGGTAGGGAGTAGCCAGAGGGGGATGATTGCAACTCGAAAAAATATAGACAACACACTGCAGTTCATTTCAAATTATTCCCTTTATGCCATAGAAGAGGAACTGAAACAAGGCTATATAACAGTTCCTGGGGGCCATCGAGTAGGAATCGTTGGCAGAATCATTTTAGATGGGAATGGCAGTGTGAAAACCATGAAGGATTTTAGTGGGCTAAACCTAAGGATTTCGAGAGAAAAAAAGGGAGTGGCCAATTCAGTGATTCGATATCTAATCAAGGGAGCATCGGATTGCTATAATACGTTGATTATCTCTCCACCCCAATGTGGAAAGACCACTTTGCTAAGAGATATTATCAGAAGCATCAGCGATGGAATTCCTAAGCTTGGGTTTACAGGGATGAAAATGGGAGTAGTGGATGAACGATCTGAAATCGGAGGCTCATTCCAGGGGGAACCTCAGAATGATTTAGGCATTAGAACCGATCTTTTGGATGGCTGCCCTAAGGCCTATGGAATGATGATGCTAATCCGTTCCATGTCTCCTCAGGTAATTGCCACCGATGAAATAGGCAGACGGGAGGATGTCCATGCCCTTCACGAAGCGCTAATGGCCGGAACCAGAGTAATCACCACGGTCCATGGACAATCCTTAGCAGATATAGAGTCAAAGCCAGTCATTGGTGAACTGGTAAAATCAAAAATCTTTCATAGAATCATTTTGTTATCTAATGAAAAAGGCGTCGGTACCATAGAAACAGTCCTGGATGGCGATGAATTTAAAGCCTTAATTGGACAGCCGATCGCCAATAGGATGGTGACGTAAATGACGATAAAAATTATATTTTCCTGTATTATTATTTTTTGCAGCGGAATGGTGGGGCAAATTTATGCTAACAGCTTTCGTGAAAGAACAAGGCTGTTAAGTCAGCTGATTCATACGCTGCAGGTCCTTGAGACAGAAATTGTCTATGGGGCCACCCCATTGCCTTTTATTTTGCAAAAAGTGGCTAAGAAAAGCAAGGCTCAAATCGCCTCACTTTTAGAGGTAACTTCAGAGATATTACTGAAGAAGGAGGGCTATACCTTTTCTGAGGCCTGGGGTAAGGGACTGGAAATTGCCAAGAAAAGCAGCGAACTCAAGCGAGAAGATATGGAGCTATTAATTAATCTAGGGAATAATTTAGGAAGCTCAGATAGGGACAATCAAGTAAAGCATATTCGGTTGACAATGGAAGGCTTGAGAAGAAATTACGAGGAGGCAACCCTCCTACAAAATAAAAATGTCAGCCTATACAAGCATTTAGGGTTATTGGCAGGTTTGACAATCGTCATAATCTTATTTTAAATTGGGAGGAATTACACATGGTGATGAACGTTGATTTAATCTTTAAAATTGCCGCCATCGGAATTATCGTCTCTATATTGAATCTTGTACTGGAGAAGGCCGAAAGAAAGGAACAGGCCATGATGACCACCCTTGTGGGGCTAGTGGTAGTATTAATGCTAGTCATTAATTTAATAAGTGAGCTATTCGAGACCGTAAAAACCATGTTTCGTTTATATTAAGGATGTGATCTCGTGGAAATCTTTCAAATTGTTGCCATTGGTTTGGTAGCCGCCATTCTAGCAATACTTGTAAAAAATCAAAGGCCTGAATTAGGAATCTACATTAGCTTAGTGACCGGCTTTGTCATTTTTATCTTTGTCCTGGCCAAGCTTCAATCGGTTGTCGAAATATTGAATCAGCTGGCTAATAAAATAAGTATTGAAGATATTTACCTTTCTACCATCTTAAAAATTGTTGGAATTGCCTACATAGCAGAGTTTGGAGCACAGGTTTGCAAGGATGCAGGAGAGGGAGTTATTGCATCAAAGATTGAGTTTGCAGGAAAAGTCTTGATTATGGTAATGGCTGTACCAATCTTAGTTTCATTGATGGATCTAATCATAAATATGGTGCCCTAGGATGTGAAGAAATGAAAAAAACATGGATTATGACCATTGTGCTTACCATACTAATGACGAGCTTTGCATGGGCTGCCCCAGAGGAATTAAACAGCCCGGAAAATATCATAATGGATCAAATTAATAAGCTTGACACCGGTGACCTGCAGCAAATCATGGATACGATCAATCGTGATTTAGATGAATATTTACCTAAGCTTAACCTAAAGGAATTTGTTTTGAAGCTCTTACGGGGAGAAGCGGTACTCTCCTTTAAGGAATTGATCAGAGCAGCCCTTAGATTTTTATTCAAAGAAGTCTTTGCCAATTGGAAGCTTTTAGGACAAATTATTGTCCTATCGACCATTTATGCCATGTTAAGTAATTTACAGAGTGCCTTTGAAAGTGATGTCGTAGGCAGGCTGGCCTACAGCGTCTGTTATCTGGTAATTATCACCTTAACAATAAAGAGCTTTTTAATTGCTATTACTATTGGAAAAGAGACGATTGATGTGATGGTTAACTTTATGCAGGCACTTTTGCCTATACTGCTGGCCCTGCTTTTGGCCATGGGAGGAGTCACTGCCTCAGGGTTTTTTCAGCCCATACTTTTGGGTGCCATAGGCTTCATTGGTACAGTGGTTAAGACCATCGTTCTTCCCTTAATATTCTTTTCTGCCGTCTTGTCCATCGTCAATAATTTTTCAACCAAAATACAGATAACAAAGCTGGCGGGACTGTTGAAGCAGGTTGCTGCCATGATCCTTGGATTTATTTTGACGGCCTTTGTAGGAATTATCTCCATACAGGGAATTACTTCGGCATCAGTAGATGGCGTTACTATCCGAACAGCTAAGTTTGCAGTAGACAAATTTATTCCCATTGTAGGCGGTTTTTTATCCGATGCTATGGATACAGTCATTGGCTGTTCCCTATTATTAAAGAATGCCATAGGTGCCATCGGACTGATTAGTGTCTTTCTAATTTGTCTGATTCCTATGGTAAAAATATTAGCCCTTATTATTATCTATAAGCTATGTGCAGCTATCATCGAACCAATTGCCCAGGGTCAGTTGGTCGATTGTCTAAATCAAATGAGCAATTCCTTGGTACTGCTATTTGCCACGGTTTCCTCCATTGCCATCATGTTTTTTATCACCATTACGATTATTGTAGGTACAGGGACCATGACTTTAATGATGAGGTAGGTGAAAAAAATGGATCTGATTCGGGAATGGGTCATAACCATATTATCAATTGTAATTTTTGTAACCTTTGTAGAATTTCTTCTGCCCAACTCAAATCATAAGCGGTATATTAATGTAATTATTGGCCTCTTAATTATGCTTGTGATACTAAAGCCCCTTATGGGACTGGTTAAGGGAGGAGAAAGCATCGGGGATGGTATCCTGCAGGCATCGAATCAACTTGAGCAGATGACCTTAACTAATCGAATGAAAACCCTTGAGGTAAATAACCAGGAAACAATCATTCAACTATATAAGGATAGCCTAAAGGAACAGATGATTACCCGTCTGGAAGGCCAATTAGGGGTTCAAGTGAAGGATATCGCCTTCGAAATTGAAGAGGACCAGGAGGACCAATTTGGCATGATTAAAGAAGTCTCCATTATTTTAGAAGAAGAAGGGTCCCAGCCCCAAGGGGAGGGAGAAATTAAAGAGGTCAGTATCAATGTCAGGCTTCCAGGAAAAAAAGATAATAATTCAGAGGATGAGCGCATATTGTTAGTTAATGGAGGAGAAGCCATTATCAGCGATTTCAGTGATTTCTACAACATCTCTAAGGAAAGCATTAAGGTATCTGTACAGAAGAATAGGTAAATTGGTGAGGAGGATGGATCATGGAGAAATGGAGCGAAGCTTTTAAGAAAATCTTATCAAAAAAATATGTGGCCAACCTGCTTGTATTAATGGCAGTGGCCGTCATGGCGTTAATTATCTCAGGGGACTTTTTTTCCTTGAAGCCCGTATCAAATAATTTTAGTGGGGGGCCAGAGGAAGGAGAGATTCTTCAATCGGCTTCAGAAAGCTTATCTGAGGAGGAGCTTGTTGAGCATAGATTAAAACGGATTTTGGAAGAGATGAGAGGGGCGGGGGAGGTTGAGGTAATGATTACCTTTGAAATGGGCTCAGAAATTGTACCAGCCCTCAATACTGTGGAATCAAGGGATACCACCGAAGAGAAAGATTCCAATGGTGGAACCCGAACCCTTAATTCCGAAAGCATTACAACCAACACCGTTATCAGCAGTGAAAGCGGTGGGAATACACCATTAGTACTTAAGGAAATTAAGCCCCAGGTAAAGGGGGTAATTGTGGTGGCAGAGGGAGCTGAGGATATTGAAGTGAAGGCTTCACTATATGAAGCAGTGAAGACAGTTCTTCAGGTTCCTGGGCATCGAGTTCAGATTTATCCTAAAAACTAAGGGGAGGGGTTACTATGAAATTTAAGGACATTAGCCTATTAAAGAGAAAAAATTTTGTTATTTTAGCACTAGTAATGATGTTGGGACTGATTGGATATATTAATTATAATCTTAATAAAACGTCCCTGTTAAAGACCTCAAGCGAGCTGGAAAACTATGAAATGAAAATGATGGAAGAGAGCGGCGTATTAAGAGAGATATTAGAAGAAGATGAATATGAATTAACTGAGGAAGAGGGATCTCCTGAATCAACAGAAGAATCGGAAGAGGCTCCTGAATCAACAGAAGAATCAATGAATGAAGAAACAGAATCAACAGAAGAACAAAAAGAGGAGAAGGATATAAGCCTTGGGGAAACAGCAGCTTCAGATAAGGTAGAGGGAGAGATGGACAATGCGATTATCGTTGATAGCCGTGAAAACAGTGTTATCGATGTGGCCCAGGAGACCAATGCACAAATCAGTGCAATGATTACCAATCAGCAGATGATGAAAAGCAACATCTATTTTATCGAAAGTAAGCTGGAAAGGGATAAAAAGAGAAGTGAAATGGTCAGCTACTTAGATGATATTGTAAATAATGAATATACCTCCGAGGACTTGCGAAGTCAAGCTCTTTCAATGAAAATGGAGGTAGTTACCAATTCCGATAAGGAATTACTTATAGAAAATATGGTTATAGCGAAGGGATTTTCCGATGTAGTGGTTTTTATGTCCGGTGCCGGCGACTCAATTAACGTTGTCGTTCACAGTGAAACGTTAAATGAAAAGGAAGTTGCACAGATTGTAGATATCGTAAGAAGAGAAACTGACATTCCTATGGATAATATCATTATTATGAATAAAAAATAGAACTGTTTGTCAAGAATAAAGGAATTTGGTATAATAATCCTAGATATTTGACACTCAGGAGGTGAAGAAATGGACGCGACTCAAAATCTAGAGTATGGAGAAATTAGAATTGCAGAGGATGTGATTGCCACCATTGCAGGATTAGCAGCGATGGAGGTTAAGGGTGTCGCTGGGATGAGTGGTGGTTTAGTCGGTGGAATCGCAGAAATCCTTGGAATGAAAAGTCTTTCTAAGGGAGTCAAGATAGAAATCAATGAAAAAGGTGGCTTTGTTGACCTCTTTATCATAGTTGAATATGGCACAAGAATTCCTGATATTGCATGGGAAATCCAAGATAAAGTAAAACGCTCCATCGAAACAATGACCAACTTAAACATTATAGAAGTTAATATTCACATTCAGGGTGTCAGCTTCCCAAAGGAGGCTGTTGAGGAAGAAACTAAAAATAAAAATGAAAAATCAAAGTAAGGCGAACTATAACCCTCTGGACCCAGAGGGTTTATTTCACGTCAGCAAATAATTCAATAAGGTAGTAGGTTTAAAATATAATTGGATATACAACAATAATAATAGAGAAATGATCCTAATTAAGGAGGAAAAAAATGAATAGAAAGCTTGCAAGGGAATTTTGCATGAAAATGCTTTTTCAAATGAACATACATAACCAATATGAGTTTCAGACAGTATTAAACAACCTGGAGGAGGAAGCCGTTGATAAGGAACAACAAAAGTATATCGAGCAGCTTATTCAACAAATCATAGCCAATAGAAGTGTAATCGATGAAATCATTACAACCTTTTCAAAGGGCTGGAAGCTGGAACGAATGGCAAAGGTAGATTTAGCTATTCTGAGGATCGCCTTTGGAGAAATTCTCTATATTGATAGCATTCCACCGGCAGTTTCCATTAACGAAGCCATCGAGCTGGCAAAAAAATATAGCACTAATGAATCAGCCTCATACATTAATGGGATTTTAGGAAAGTATGTGGAAGAAAAGGGTCTGAAAAAGCATGGCCAATAGACAATTAATTTTAGGGATAGATACCAGCAATTACACCACTTCCCTAAGCCTTTTGAATGTAGAGAAGCAACTGGTCAAGGAAGCTCGGAGACTGCTGCCGGTTAAGGCTGGTGAAGTGGGACTTAGGCAATCAGAGGCCTTGTTCCAACATATTAGGAATCTTCCTGAATTGTTTGAAGAACTCTTACAGGGAATAACCCCCTCGGAAATTGCAGCTATCGCCAGCGCCACCAGGCCTAGACCCCTTGAGGAATCCTATATGCCTGTATTTTTAGCGGCAAAATCCTATGGACAAGCCCTAAGCTCAGCCCTGAAGGTACCCTTCTACGAATTCAGCCATCAGGAAGGACATATAGAGGCTGGTCTTTGGTCCATCGGTCTTGCCCCCAAAAAACCTTTTTTGGCCCTGCATTTATCAGGGGGAACCACTGAAGCCCTTGAGGTGATTCCCCATGGCCAAGGATATCAAATTACCATATTGGGAGGAACCAGCGATTTAAGTGCAGGCCAATATATTGACCGTATCGGAGTAAAACTGGGCTTGCCTTTTCCAGCGGGCCCTCATCTGGAGGCCCTTGCTAAGGGATGGACCGGGTCCCCTCTTACTGTTCCCATTTCAGTTAAGGAGAATCAAATTAGTCTTTCAGGCCCTGAAACCTACTTACAACGTCTTTTAGAGAAAGATCATGAGCCTTCGGCAGTGGCCAGGGGAGTTTTCGATAGCCTGGGAAAGGCCCTATCGAAGCTTATTAAGAATCTGTCAAAGCCCTATCAAGAGATACTACTGGTGGGTGGCGTTGCTTGTAATTCATTTATTAAAAATCAACTCATGCATGAATTTAAGACTAGTTCTATGCTGATTCACTTTGCCAATCCTCGTTTCTCCTCTGACAATGCTGTAGGAATTGGACTTTTGGGGGTGAAAAACCATGCAAATAAAAATACTTTCGGTTACAGAGGTAACTCAATACATTAAACGAATCATTACCAATGATCCTATTCTCTATAATCTGCGCATCAAGGGAGAAATATCCAACAGTAAGCTCCATTCCAGTGGGCACCTGTATTTCACCCTTAAGGATCAACAGAGTCGAATCAATTGTGTCATGTTTAAATCCAATTGTGAAAAGCTGAAATTTCGGATTGATAATGGCATGAAGGTCAATATTAAAGGATATATCTCAGTATATGAACGGGATGGCCAATACCAGCTCTATGTCAACGAGATGGAGCCCGATGGAATAGGAGCCCTCTATCTGGCCTATTCACAGCTAAAGGAAAAATTAGAAAAAGAGGGTCTTTTCCATCCTAAGCATAAAAAGGCAATCCCCTATCTTCCTGAACGGATTGCCATCATCACCTCTCCAACGGGGGCTGCTCTCAGAGATATACTTACGGTTATTAAAAGGAGATTTAATCGGGTAGAAATATTAATCCTTCCGGTTTTAGTCCAGGGAGAAGGGGCTAAGGGATCCATTGTTGAAGCCCTGGAGCTGGCCAATAGAATGAAAAATATCGATGTAATCCTTATGGGTCGAGGCGGAGGTTCTATTGAAGAGCTGTGGGCCTTTAATGAAGAATCCGTTGCCAGGGCAATCTTTGCAAGTGAAGTACCTATCATCTCGGCTGTGGGTCACGAAACCGATTATACGATTGCTGATTTTGTAGCAGATCTAAGGGCTCCGACCCCTTCAGCGGCAGCAGAATTAGCCGTTCCCTCTCAGTACGATTTGAAGGAACGGCTTGGGGGATTAAATCGCAGACTCCACCACCTCATCCATGGGAAGGTAGATAATTATCGAAGTAACCTTTCAGCCCTATTAAAAACCTATAGCTTTAAATACCCCTATCATCGAATTTATGATGAAAGGCAGCAGTTGGACTTCCTAGGAAGCCAATTAATCAAACAGGGAAAAAGGCAAGTTCAGGATAATAGAATTATCCTGAAATCCTTAGGAAGTCGACTAAATGACCTTAGCCCCCTGGCAGTACTGGAAAGAGGCTATTCTGTCACGACCACCAATGAAGGCCATATCGTAAGAAGTATTAAAAAGATTACCCCCGGGGATGAGATTAGGGTTATACTTGCGGACGGAAGCCTGGGCTGTCACGTAAGCAATAAAAGTAAGGAGGGATCCATACTTGAGAAAAAGAAAATTTGAAGAGGCGATAAAACGACTTGAAGAAATTACTAATCAACTGGAAAATAATGAACTTGAGCTAGAGGCTTCATTGAAGCTTTTTCAAGAGGGCGTTGAGCTGTATCAATACTGCCACCTTAAATTAAATGAAGCTGAAGAAAGAATTTCAATGATTATAGACGAGAATGGGGCCATTAAATCAATGCCCTTCGAAGAAAGGGAGGAATAAGCGCTATGGAATGGAAAGACCAGATGCAACAATACATACAAATGGTGGAAGCCCATCTAAAAGAAGTTCTACAAACATCCGCAGAAAAAAACCAGCCCTTAATTGAAGCTATGGCCTACAGCCTTTTTGCCGGTGGAAAAAGACTCCGTCCTGTCCTTGCCCTTGCCTCATGCCATCTTTTTAGTAAGGATGTCAGGGGGGTTTTACCCTATGCCTGTGGCCTAGAAATGATTCATACCTATTCCTTGGTTCATGATGACTTGCCCGCCATGGATAATGATGATTACCGCAGAGGAAAACTGACAAATCATAAGGTCTATGGGGAGGGATTGGCTATTCTAGCAGGAGACGGACTATTAAATCACGCCTTTGAAATAATGCTCCAGAATTCCTTAACTCAACCAGATCCAAAACCCTTTGTAAGAAGCATCTATGAGATTGCTCGGGCAGCTGGTATTAATGGAATGATAGGGGGGCAAATGGTTGATTTAGCCAGTGAAGGGAAACGAATTGATGCCGATACCCTTGACTATATCCACAACCATAAAACTGCAGCCCTTATAGAAGCACCATTAAAGATTGGAGCCATCATTGGCAGGGCCCAGGAAAAGGATATAGAGGACATGGCCATAGTTGGCAGAAAGCTGGGGTTAGCCTTTCAAATACAGGATGATATTTTAGATATCGTCGGTGACGAAAAAAAACTGGGTAAAAAAATAGGAAGCGATATCAATAACGAAAAATCAACTTATCCCTCCCTCTATGGAATAGAAGCTTCAAAGGAAAAGGTGAAACATCTGACCAAGGAAATATTAGAAATCTTAACGCAATATCAGTCCGCAGATTTTTTAATCAAGTTGAGCCAATACTTGGTTGATCGAGAATCTTAAAAATCAGAAAAGGAGGGATTCCCATGGGTTTTTTTGCAGCTATCGGCAATAACAAGGTACTTTGGATATCGGCTCTGTCCTGGTTTATTGCTCAAGTCATAAAGGTCATTCATACCCTAATTGTTGACAGACGCTTTAATGCTTGGCGTTTTGTGGGCTCAGGGGGAATGCCCAGTTCCCATTCATCCTTTGTAATGGGCCTTTCAACCTCTGTTGGTTTAATTCATGGTTGGAACTCTACCCTCTTTGCCATTGCCATCGTCACCTCCTTGATTGTTATGTACGATGCTGCCGGGGTTAGAAGGGCCGTGGGAAGGCAAGCGATTATTATCAATCAAATGATCGAAGATATCCATAAAAAAAAGGAGAAAAAGCTAACAGAGAAAAGATTGAAGGAGCTAGTGGGCCATACTCCCGTCGAGGTCTTTGCAGGAGCACTATTAGGTATCCTAGTGGCTTTCCTGTTGGTTTGATAATCAAATTATGATATGTTATAATTTGATAAAGATAAAGGTAAAAATAAATTATTTTTGTTAAATTCGTTAATTTGTAAGATATTACCTTTGGAATGAAATAGTGGTACAGTATTCTAGTCGATCTAACCAATTTGGAAGGCGGGGCTAAAAATCCGTCGAAGGGCACATCGATGAAGTTCCTAGCTTCGGCTGCCGACGCCCAGTCGGGGGTCGATTCTGGGAGTAAGGAGCTGGGGGCGATCTGCAATGGCATGCGGGCGATGACCCTTACTCCGTGGAGACCAATTTAAATTTAGAAATTGGGGAAACCTATCTTCTTGTGTAAAGTCACAAGAGACAGCGTAGCCTGCCTTGAGTGGGATAGGTAGATAAGTGGATCAGTTTCTAGACAATAGGGCCCATTGAATAGATCCATTGCCATTTGAAACCTATGCTGCAAAAGGGGCTAAGAATTGGAAGGGTTGTTGAGGAAAACTCCTAGACTGTTTTGATAAGATACATTAGGGATTACAGTGCGGACTAAGTGGTAATCCAGTCCTGCCTCTGGTGACAAGGCAGAGCTCAGTTTAAAGGGAAACCGCTGCTATGGCGACAGGCAGTATTGGGCTGGGAAATCCAACTGGACCTAAGCCGTAAAATTTACTTAATGTATTACCACTATATTTTATGGCTGATAGTACAGGCTATCAGCTTTATATTTGCCCTAAAGGTTTTCATCTGCTATGATTAGATAAATTATAATGTTAATCTTTACTGCATTATTACTTACTTGTAAAAGCATTAATGGAGGGATTTTTTTGGCCAATGGCAGTGGTAAAAACAATAAAAAAGGGAATAATGATAAGAATAATCCCTGGAAAAAATATAATTTAAAGTGGGTTATTATCATTTCCATATGGACCTTTTTTTTAACAATTGTCATCAGCATATTGTCGGAAATTGTACTGACAAATACAGAAGTATTCTTTGCCTTTATCATTTTACTATTGATTGTGCTTATTGGTGTAGCCAGTGACATGGTTGGCATTGCCGTTGCTGCAGCCCAGGCAAAGCCATTTCATGCAATGGCCGCTGATAAGGTAGAAGGGGCGAAATGTGCCTTAAGGCTGATCAAAAATGCTGGGATTGTCTCTAACTTCTGTAATGATGTCATAGGTGATATCTGTGGTATCGTCAGTGGTGTTGCCAGTGCCAGTATAATCCTTCAATTAAGCAGTATGATACAGCCAATGAATCGTGCTCTGCTTACAATTGTGCTAACGGGTTTTGTAGCCTCCATTACGGTAGGCGGTAAGGCTATGGGAAAGGGTATTGGCCTGGAGCAATCCCAAAAAATTGTTTTTAAAACAGCTAAAATAATTGATTTTATTAATCGAAAATTTGGACTGAATCTGATTCCTGACATAAACGGCAAAAAATAGAAAAAAGGATGGGTGGAATGTACAAATATCTAAACAAGATTAACTCGCCCCAGGATTTAAAGCCTTTAAAGGAAAAGGAAATAGAGATATTGGCCTATGAAATTAGAAAGTTTTTAATTCATTCTGTCTCCAAGACCGGTGGGCATTTGGCTTCCAATTTGGGTGTGGTGGAGCTAACCCTTGCCCTACATACAGTTTTTGACAGCCTGAAAGACAAGCTTGTTTGGGATGTGGGACATCAAAGCTATGTCCATAAAATTATCACTGGAAGACGAGAGGAATTTCAATCCTTAAGACAATATAAAGGACTAAGTGGTTTTCCCAAGAGAAAAGAAAGCCATCACGACCATTTCGATACGGGTCACAGTAGTACTTCTATCTCTGCAGCCCTTGGAATGGCGGCGGTCCGAGATTTAAAAAAGGAAAAGCATAACATTGTGGCCATAATTGGCGATGGAGCCTTAACGGGGGGCATGGCCTTTGAGGCATTAAATCATGCGGGCCAAAATAAAAAGAATCTACTTGTCGTATTAAATGATAATGAAATGTCTATTTCTGAAAATGTAGGCGGTTTATCAAACTACTTAAGTAAAATAAGAACAACTCCCATTTATTCAAAGGTAAAGGGCGATGTAGAAGCCCTTATCGGCAATATTCCTGCCATTGGCAAAAGTGTTGTACGAACCGTTGAAAAGGCCAAGGACAGTATTAAATACTTTATTGTGCCAGGTATTTTGTTTGAAGAATTGGGCTTCACCTATATAGGCCCCGTAGACGGACACAATTATACCGCCCTTTGTAAGGCCATGAGACAATGTAAAAACATTTCAGGTCCTGTTTTACTTCATGTCCTGACTAAAAAAGGAAAGGGCTATAGCTTGGCCGAAGAGGCTCCCCAGGAATTTCATGGGGTAAGTCCCTTTAAGGTTGATTCTGGTAAACCACTTAAAGCCAACAGTAAAATATCCTACTCTGAGCTTGTAGGGAATACATTAATTGAGTGTGCAGAAGAAGATCATCGGGTTGTGGCCATCACTGCTGCTATGCCGGCGGGAACCGGATTAACGGGCTTTGCAGTTAGTTTTCCCAATCGATTTTTTGATGTAGGTATTGCTGAACAACATGCTATTACCTTTGCTGCAGGAATAGCCGCTGAAGGCTATAGGCCCTTTGTTCCTATCTATTCAACCTTTTTACAACGGGGATTTGACCAAGTGGTTCATGATGTCTGTCTTCAAAATCTACCAGTTACCCTATTGGTAGATAGAGCAGGGTTGGTGGGAAATGATGGAGAAACCCATCACGGCACCTTTGACATTTCCTTTCTTTCCTGTATTCCTAATCTTACTTTCCTATCCCCCAAGGATGGTCATGAGCTTAGGGCCATGATTCGTTATGCCTTAACAGTAAATGGACCGGTGGCTATCCGTTATCCCCGGGGTGCAGCAAAGGATAATGGGACTGATAATCCAATAGAAATCAAGACAGGACAAGGAGAAGTGCTTTATGAAGAGGGTCGAGATGTACTTATTGTGGCCCTGGGTCATATGAATGAAGTAGCCCTTAGGGCCTGTGAATCCCTGAAGGAAAAGGGGATAGGAGCTACTCTGATTAATCCAAGATTTATTAAACCTCTGGATGAATACATGATTCTGCAGCATGCAAAAAAATGTAAAAGGATTTATACCCTCGAGGATCACAACAAGCTTGGGGGCTTTGGCAGTCTCGTACTCAATCTGTTAAATGACTACGCTATTGGAAAGGGTGTAAAAATACTTGCTTTACCTGACCTTTTTGTAGAGCATGGGAATATAGACATACTCCACGATCTATATGGCTTAAGCTCAGAAAAAATTGCAGCTGAAATAGCACATGATTTTGTAGGAGAGGTTGGTAATAAAAAAGTAATATATCGTTAGGTAGGAGAGTAAATAATGGCTCAAAAAGTAAGATTAGATCAATTGCTAGTGCAAAGAGGCCATTTTGATAGCCGAGAAAAGGCAAAAAGAACGATTATGGCTGGATTAGTTTTTGTCAATAACCAAAAATCAGATAAGCCCGGTACTAATATAGATCCCGAGGCAGAAATCTATATAAAGGAAAATGCCATTCCTTTTGTGAGCCGTGGCGGTCTAAAGCTTGAGAAGGCAGTTAAGGCATTTAAGCTACATCTTGAAGGAATGATCTGTATCGATATTGGTGCTTCCACAGGGGGCTTTACAGACTGTATGCTAAAGCAGGGAGCCAGTAAGGTCTATGCCATTGATGTTGGCTATGGACAACTGGATTGGAAGCTTCGTCAGGATCCCCGGGTAGTTAGCATGGAAAGGACAAATATTCGCTATGTTACCCCAGAGCAGCTGCCAGAGGCAGCAGATTTTGCCTCTATAGATGTTTCTTTTATCTCCCTAAAAATAGTACTGCCTGCTGTACAGAATCTGCTGCGGGATGGAGCAGAAATGGTCGCATTAATTAAGCCCCAATTTGAGGCAGGTCGAGACAAGGTGGGTAAAAAAGGAGTAGTAAAGGACATTCAGGTCCACCTTCAAGTGGTTCAAGAAACCGTCTCCTTTAGCCAATCCTTGGGCTTTGAGATATTAGGGTGCTCCTTTTCACCAATTAAGGGGCCTGAAGGAAATATTGAATATTTATTACATTTAGGCCACAAAACAGGTAAATACACCGAGCTTAGTAAAGAAGTGATTCTCCAGGTAATTCAAGCCTCCCATGAAAATTTAGATAAGTGAAAGATCAGCTCTGCTGATCTTTTTAATATTAAGGTAACTTTTCGCCACAATAATATCACTGTCGGGCCAGGGATAAGGCGGCGTAGCCCCTTTGTTCTATAATTTATTTTATATGTTAAAATTTATTAGGAATCACTTAATTGGGGAGGAAATTATTCTTTTATGAAGAATAATAAAAATACAATGATTTGAATATTTCCTTTGGGGGATGGGAAATTAGATTTTATATAATATTGTTTACTGAGGAGGATGTTAATGAAATATACGAGGCATGCGAAAATATTGGAAATTATAGAAAATAAGGAGATAGAGACCCAGGAGGAATTATCGGAGGAGCTCAGGAAACTGGGACTAAATGTGACCCAGGCAACCGTTTCCAGAGATATCAAGGAACTGAGATTAATTAAAGTTCTATCTAAGAGTGGAAAGTATAAATATGCTACCCTAAAGAGTCAGGATTCGGTTTTATCAGATCGTCTAATTAGACTATTTAAGGATTCTATCTTGTCTATTGAATATTCAGGGAATATGATCGTTTTAAAAACCATTCCTGCTGCAGCCCAGGCAGCAGCATCGGCTATTGATGCAGCAAGCCTAGAGGGAATTATCGGTTCAGTGGCAGGGGACGATACCATCTTCGTATTAATCAAGGATGTAAATAAAATGGATGAGACCATCGAAAACTTTAAAAAACTGATGAAATAGAGGAGGGCCTTTATGCTATTAGAGCTAGAGGTAAAAAACTTCGCCCTGATTGATCATTTACACCTACAATTAGAAAAGGGATTAAACATTTTAACCGGTGAGACGGGAGCCGGTAAATCAATTTTAATCGATGCACTCAATATGGCCCTTGGTGAAAGGGCCGATCGTGAATTTGTAAGAACCGGTGCAAATAAATGCACAATCCAGGCTGTCTTTGACTTTCCCCAGACCAAGGGAATAGATCGCCTGCTTGAAGAATACGGCATCGATTCAGGGGAACCCATTGTTATTACCCGAGAAATCCATCACAATGGCAGAAGTATCTGCAGAATTAACGGAACCATTGTCACTCAAGGTCTTTTAAAATCCATTACCCAACGATTAATTGACATTCATGGACAACATCAGCATCAATCCCTATTAGATTCCCAAGCTCATATCGATCTATTAGATGCCTATGGAGGGGAGGCTGCCTCCAGATTATTATCCCAGCTATCGGAGCAATATCAGCATTTATGTCAGCTCCAGACAAGCCTTAGGACTATTTGCGCTAATGAGATGGAAAGAGAGCGAAAAATAGATTTACTACGTTTTCAAATACAAGAGATAGAATCAGCTAATCTGAAAAAAGGGGAAGAAGAGGAGTTAAACAGCGAAAAAAATAGGATGGCCAATAGAGAACGTATCTTTAAGGCCATTCATGACAGCTACCATTTACTTCATGAAGGGAATCAGCAACGGCCTATTCTAGATGATTTATCTCACATCCTTGGACAACTTCATCAAGTGACGGAATATGATGAAAGGCTGCAATACTTTTACGAAACCCTGGCTGATATCCAATACCGGCTCGAGGATATCACTCGAGAAATTAGAGACTACAAGGAAGAGACAGAATTTGAACCACGGGAACTGGAGGAAATTGAACTAAGACTCGATTTGATCAATGGGTTAAAGAGAAAATACGGTAAATCCATTCAAGCAATCATTGATTATCAAAAAGAAATCTCAAAGGAGCTTTTTCTAATTGAAAACAGTGAGAAGGAAATCCAGAGACTAAAGCAGGAAATAAAAGTTAAAAGGGTAAATATGGAAAAACTAGCTATGGCTTTAAGCTCCTTAAGAAAGGAAATTGCCTACTCCCTTGAAAAATCTCTAACTGAAATACTTCAAACCTTAAATATGGGAAAGGTTTCCTTTCAAGTCAATATTCAAACCATGAAAGATTCCCAAGGGCAATATCGTTTGGGGTCAAAGGGCTTTGATCAAGTGGAGTTTTTAATATCCACCAATCTGGGAGAACCCTTAAAGCCCTTGGCAAAAATCGCCTCCGGTGGAGAAATGTCAAGAATTATGCTTGCCCTTAAGCGGATTTTAGCCGACGTTGATCATATTCCAACATTAATTTTTGATGAGATTGATACGGGCATCAGTGGCAAAACAGCCCAGGTGGTGGGAAAAAATATGTATGAACTCTCTCAAAAACATCAAATTATTTGTATCACCCATTTACCCCAGATCGCTTCACTGGCTGATTGCCATTTCTTAATAGAAAAACATGAAGGGTCTCAAAGTACAAAAACCATTGTGAAAAAATTAAGCAAAAAAGAGCAAATTAATGAGGTTGGTCGTCTATTAGGCGGTGAACTCACTGATATTACCTTAAGGCATGCTGAAGAGATGATTGGGCAAGCCAAATCCTAAGAAAATAACTTTTTTTCTTGGGATTTTTAATTTTTTTGTTTTATTGAGTGGTTTATCGATTGAAAAAGGATTAAGCTGGTAATTTATAAATATTTTATCTATTATAATCCCTGCTCCAAAAAGCCAAATTAAGAGCAGCAATCTATTTTTTTATGTTTTTTGTTATGTAAAAAAAGATTAGCTGAGGCTATTGGGAGCGTGATAAAATTGAAGCATGTCAAAAGAGTGAAATGGTTAACCGGCATTATTGCCTGTGCCTTTTCAATATTATTAATGTATTTACTGGTATTAGACATTACTGGCGCCATTCCGTCGGAATACAATCTTCAAATAGGTGATCAACATATTATTAACTCTAGGTTTCCCCTTTCCTTTGCCTTCGATGCCAACAATACTGATGTACTGCAAATTAATCGTATCAATCCAGTTGAAGGCTTAAAGGAAAGCTTTAACCGAGGAATTGAATTAAAGACCTTAAGCAGGGGAACCACTGATCTCCACTATCGAATTTTGGGCTTTATTCCCTATAAAACGATTAAGGTAAATGTTGTTCCCAAATTTGAAATTGTTCCTGGAGGCCAATCCATTGGTGTTAAGCTCAATACCGAAGGAGTTTTAGTGGTAGGGATTGCCGATTTAATAGATGAATTCGGACAAAAAATAAGCCCTGCCGAGGAAGGGGGAATCAAAGTAGGCGATACAGTACTTGCAGTCAATGACAAGCCTGTGGAAAATGCCCTTCATGTAGCTGATCTCATTCAAAAAAATGGAGGGGAACCCTTAAAGCTGTCCTTAAGAAGGAATACCACAGATTATACAGCTACCCTTTTCCCTGTTAAAACCCAGGAGGACGGTCAATTTAGACTGGGATTATGGGTCCGAGACAAAACCGCTGGAGTAGGTACCCTAACATTTTATCATGAGGATACAGGTAAATTTGGTGCACTGGGTCATGGTATCACTGATGTGGATACGGGAGCCCTGATGTCAATCAAGAATGGAGAAGTAATGGCTTCAAAGGTCATTTCAATTCAAGAGGGGAAAAAGGGTAAGCCCGGCGAGATTAGAGGCATTTTTCATGATGTGAAAAATCCCATAGGTATTTTAGAAAAAAATTCTCCCTTTGGCGTCTATGGAGAAGTATTAAAGGATATGAAAGGCGATTATAATCAGCCAATGGAAATCGCCTATCAGCACGAAATCAAAGAAGGACTCGCCCATATTTTTACCACACTGGATGATAACAAGGTTGAGAAGTATGAAATTGAAATCCTAAGGGTAATTCATCAATCTAGAGCCGACGGAAAAAGCATGATTATTCGTATTACAGACCCTCGTTTGCTTGATAAAACCGGAGGAATAGTTCAAGGTATGAGTGGCAGCCCAATTATACAAAATAATCGAGTCATAGGTGCCGTAACCCATGTACTGGTAAATGATCCTACCCGGGGCTATGGAATATTCATCGAGTGGATGATTCAGGAATCGGGTGCGTTCGACATGCAAAAGGCGAACTGATGTAAAAAATCATTGAAAATAAACAAAAAAGAAAGAACGATTTATCCCCTCAAAAAGCAATTAATTTTTCTACTAGGGAGGAATACAATTTCATTTGTCGAAATCTATTCGTGGAATGTGAAATCTAAAAGAAAAGCTAAATCAGGGGGGGTACCAGTGAAAAATCAGAGAATTAATGTTTTAATTGCCGACGATAATGAGGATTTTTGTGATATCCTGAGCGAATATCTTGAGCGACAGCAAGATATCGAGGTTGTAGGCATTGCAAAAGACGGTCTTGAGGCAGTAGAGCTAATAAGTCAAAAAGCTCCGGATGTGGTGGTGCTGGATATTATTATGCCACATCTGGATGGTCTTGGCGTGTTAGAAAAGCTTAATACCATTAATTTAGAGAAGTTTCCTAAAATTATTATTTTATCTGCTGTTGGTCAGGATAGAATTACCCAGAGGGCAATTAACCTGGGGGCTGACTACTATGTGATTAAGCCCTTTGACTTTGAGGTATTTATAGAAAGAATCCGTCAAACCATGGGCAGCAGCACCACTAATGTGGAAAAGAAAAGACCTGCCGTTATCAATCAGCATAAGTCTCTAATCAACAATAGCAGGAGCTTGGAGGCAGAGATCACCAATATTATCCATGAAATCGGTGTCCCTGCCCACATAAAGGGGTATTTATATTTAAGAGAAGCGATTACTATGGTGGTAGGAAATGTTGAACTCCTTAGTGCCGTAACAAAAGAGCTTTATCCTTCCATTGCGAAAAAATACAATACCACTGCCAGTCGGGTTGAAAGAGCAATCAGACATGCCATTGAAGTGGCCTGGAGTAGAGGTAAGGTAGATACAATAAATAATCTTTTCGGCTATACAATTAATACCGATAAAGGTAAGCCCACTAATTCAGAGTTTATCGCCATGGTGGCAGATAAACTTAGACTGGAGCAACAGGTAAGCTAGAATAATAAACCAATAAAGAGAGATTCCAAATCAAAGGGATTTCTCTTTTTTTAGTTTTTTTGATATCAATCAGCTATTGATATCAAAAATCAGTTAAAATATGATCATAACCAGAAAATAAATAATATCGTGTAAGGCCATGTTTCTGTTATGGCGCTTTGCCAAAGGGCTTTTTTTCTTTTAAAAGGCTAATATTCATGATTAAACACGCTGCTGAAAACTTAGAATAGACTGAAAAACCCCCTATAAAGCCGACCGATACGGTTGCCCTATAGGGGTTTTTTGTTGATCATATAAAAATACATATAATTTAACTTAAATTTAATCTTTCTAATACTAGATCAATAATCTGACTCTCAAAGCCTTTTTGACGTAGGCCAGAAATAATCTTCATTTTTAATTGATAGGGATTATTTATTTTACCTTGATGCCTTTGAAGTAATTTCTCTGCCAGCCCCTGGGCTAGCGCCATATGATTATCCTCTTGGGCTTCAACGGCTTCCTGTATTTCATCATCCCGATCTAAATAAGCCATAGCTTCTTGAATCATCTCCCATCTATAGCCCTTTGCCGCTAATTTAAGGGAAAGCTTTCCCTTAATTTGATTAAGGGGGAACTTTTTCTTGGTCATAAAAAACCGCTTAGCAATCTTCAAACAATTTTCCAGCTCCTCTTCATGGGTATACTGCTGTAAGCCAGCTTCAATAATTTCCTTATCTATTCCCCGATGTTTAAGTTCCTGTCGAATCCTTTGACTACCTTTTAATTGCGTCTTTCCTTTGTAACCAACATAACTTTGGGTATACTTTTCATCATCAATAAACTGATAATTTTCTAGTTTTATCAGGGTGTCTTTTATGACATTTTCATCATATCCCTTTTTTTGTAAATATATTATCATTTCCTGTTCGGTTCTTTGCCTATAGGATAGGTGACTAAGAGCTTGATGAAAGGCCTCCTTTAGATTGTTCTCAAAAATCAGCTCCTTCAATTTTTCATCCTTAAGTTTAAGGCCTTCCTTAAGCTTAAGCTTCTTCACTATTTCTAAGTGACAGCTAAATTCATATTGATTATCTAGATAAATGTTATACCGTTCAGAATTATTCTTTTGCCTCTCTATTCCTGTAATAACCTTCATGGAGTTCACTTCCTTTACATAATTAGAACTACTATTCATTTTAAATGATTTGCGTATAAATTAAAAGAAAAGAAGCCATTTAACTTTTCAGATTAAGGAATGTTTCTGTCAATAATACAAATAATAAACATAAGCAGGTGATGGAGGCGATAATATGCTGGAAGCCAAGGTAAAGTTAGATAGAAAAACAAAAAATCTCGTCAATAGACTCCAGCCGGGTGACATCGCCATCATTGATCATGAGGATTTAGATGAGGTGGCTGCCGATTCTCTCAGTGGCAAAAAGGTGGCTGCCGTAATTAATTGTGCCAGCTCCATCAGCGGTAAATATCCTAACCTTGGTCCTAGTCAGCTTCTGAAAAATAAAATACCCCTATATGCAGTTGTTGAAGGTGCCCTATTTGATCAATTAAAGGAAGGGGATCAGGTAACTATTGATGGGGACGATCTCCTTTTTGAAAATACACAGATTGCCACCTTAACTAAACTCACAAATGATTCGGTGGAGGAGGCCCTTAGGTTGGCAGAAAAGAATTTAAGCCATCAGCTCAATCACTTTATTGACAACACCCTCCACTTTGCAGAAAAGGAAAAGGCACTAATTCTTGACGAACTGATCCTGCCTAAAACCGCTTTAAAGATTAAAGGGAGACATGTACTAGTAGTGGTACGGGGGAAAAGCTATCGGGAAGATTTAGCTGCCATTACCTCCTATATTAAAGAAATAAATCCCTTACTCATAGGCGTCGATGGGGGAGGGGATGCACTGATGGAATTTGGTTTTATTCCAGATCTGCTGATTGGGGACATGGACAGCGTCAGTGATCGATGCCTTCAGAAGTCAACAGAGATTATTGTTCATGCCTATTCCAACGGGAAGGCTCCAGGCTTAAAAAGAATACAAGACCTCGGCTTAAAGGCTGAGATTTTCCCGATTTCAGGAACCAGTGAGGATGCCGCTATGCTATATGTCTATGAACTGGGAGCAGAACTGATTGTGGTTGTGGGTACCCATAGTAATATGATTGATTTTTTAGAAAAGGGCAGAAAGGGAATGGCAAGTACCTTTTTAGTCAGAATGAAGATCGGTACAAAGCTGGTGGATGCCAAGGGAGTAAGTCAGCTTTACCGTAGTACTGGAGATTTTCGTCATCTTCTTTACATTGGCATAGCCTCCTTGATTCCTATTTTGATTATTGCGGGACTATCAGAGCCAATACAGTATTTATTCCGACTGATGTATATGCGATTAAAATTGTATTTGGGGTACTGAGGGCAAATGCTAATATGAAAATTTAACAAGGATACCGAAAAATTTATTAATGCTTCGTACTAAACAAGGGAGGTGGTACCGATGGTGATTAATATACGTTATTATGTCATCACAATTGTAGCAATTTTCTTTTCCATCGGTGTAGGGATTTTCATTGGTTTTAATCTTAACAGTAAGGACATCTACCTAAATCAACAGAAGATTCTATTAGAATCCCTGGAGGAAAGGTTTAGTGAGCTGAAGATTGAAAAGGAATATTTCACGAGTCAAATTGAAGAACTGAAGCTTGAAAATCAACGAATCATTAGTTTTCTCGATGAGGTCTACGGAGAATTAATCCAAGAACGGCTAAAGGATTACAATATTGCCATCATCACCACCTCAGACCATTACTACTACAACGACATAAGAAATGTATTGGAGGACGCCGGAGCCACAGTACCTATTGAGATTCAAATAACCGATAAGGTCCATGAGTACGAAACAATGGTAAGGGCCAATGGGCAGGCATTAATTGAAGTTAAAACCATTGAAGAGCTAACTAATTTAATCAATATAGAAATAGAGAGGCTTATTACTCAAAGACAAGAATCTACCCTTTTAAAAAGCCTTGCTGATCAGGGTTATATTAAATACATTTATGATGAAGGATCCCTGGCTCAAAAGCCCATTCATCAGGTAATAATGGCCGGGGGAGGATTAGTGGAAGACAATAGCAAGCTAAAGCTGGTTGATTTAGCCCTAATGGACCGATTAATAAATGATGTTATACCTGTAATCGGTGTGGAAAGAAACGACGTCAGTCATTCCTATCTTCCCTACTATCAGAAGAAGAGCATACCCATTATAGACCAAATTAACACCACCATGGGTAAGATCTCAATGGTATTAACCATTGCCTCTGGAGACTGATAAATACTAACAAAAATAGAAGTGAGGGGATTTTTTTGGATTCCTATATAACCGTTGTCATACCAGCCTATAATGAAGGGAATAGAATTCTTAAGACCTTGACTGGTTTAATGGACCTGAAGCAGATAAATGAAATTATTGTGGTAGATGATGGTTCAACGGACAATACCAGTGAAAATGTTAATAACCACCCTAAGACAAAGCTAATTAGGCATGAAAAAAACAGAGGAAAGTCCGCTGCCTTACAAACAGGTGTGCAGGAAGCCTTGAAACGAGCTGATATTATCGTCTTTTTAGATGGAGATTTAGAAGAGAGCAGCCGGGAAGCAATGAAGCTCATTCTTCCCCTCCTAAAGGGGGAGGCAGAGGTTACCATTGGTCGTTTTCCCCCTGCTCAAAAAAAAGGGGGATTTGGTTTAGTAAAGGGTCTCATATATGTGGGGCAAAAAATCCATACGGGGAAAAGTATACAGGCAGCCCTTTCGGGTCAGCGGGCCTTCAAAAGAGAAGTGCTTGATAATATTCACCTTTCTGATAGCGGCTACGGAGTAGAATTATCCATGACAATTGACTTGCTTAGGTCAGGAGTAAGGCTGAAGGAAATTCCGGTGGAAATGAAGCATAATGAAACTGGACGTGATCTAAAGGGCTTTCTTCACAGGGGAAAGCAATTTGTACAGATTTTTAAGGTAATATTAAAGAAGGGCTTTCAATAATAACAAAGGTAGTGAATCTATGGAAAACTTAATTCTACTGGCTTTTGCAACAATCATAACACTATTCTTCATCCCCTTCCTTAGCCAGCTGTTAATGGAGGGAAGCATGATGAAAGAAAACTATCGAGGGGAGCTGATTCCCCTTGGAATGGGAATTGGAATTATTCCTGTAATGCTTTTTAGTACCCTGGCCCAGGTGCTTATCCTTAGAAGTACCCATAGCTTTACCTATCTTTTTTTATTTGCCCTTGCAGTGACCTCCTTCATTGGAGCCCTGGATGACATGCTTGGAAATCGAGATACCCTTGGCTTTAAAGGCCATGTGGGAGCGCTATTTAAGGGAAAAATCACCACAGGGGGATTAAAATTAATTCTGGGGGGCATGACCTCTCTATTGGTTAGCCTCTGGCTTTCCCATAATATTTTAATAGTCCTTATTAATCTATTACTATTAGGACTGATGACCAACCTGCTAAATCTTTTAGATTTAAGACCAGGGAGGGCCATAAAGTTTTTTATTTTAATAGACATAGTCATTTTATTCAGCGGTATAGCAAGGGAGCTGATGCTGCAGCTTGTATCCCTTTTAGGATTTGGCCTTGGCTATTTACCCTTTGATTTAAAGGCAAAGGGAATGCTGGGAGACGTAGGTGCCAATCCCTTGGGCATGGCCCTGGGAATTGGGGTAGTCTATAGCTTTGGTACTGAGGTAAAGCTCATCATTTTGTTTCTCTTATTTCTAATACACCTCATTGCTGAAAGGTACTCCCTCACTGAGCTAATTAAAAAAAATCATATTCTTAATTTTTTGGATGAATTGGGTAGAAATCAATCATAAAAAAATAAACAGTTACCGATAAAAAGTTATTGGAGCGATTACAGATGATTAGTTATCGAAGGGGAATAGTAAAAAAAATACTGAAGCAAAATAAGGGCTGTATCGAGGTACTTATTTTGCTTGATGACAAGGAAGAAAAAGCCATTAATTATGTAGCCCTTACAGGGGATATTCAAGCAGGAGACCAGGTAATTATTAATACCACTGCCATGGAGCTAAACCTTGGAAGCGGAGGGGCTCATTATGTCATCCATAATACTAGACTACTCAAAAAATCACTGGAGGGCCCTGGTCACATTATGAAGCTTCGCTATACTCCCATGCAGTTAAAGGTTCTGGCTGCAGAAGAACAAAATAGCCCTTACCATCAATGCTTTTTAGATTTTCAAAGCTTGAACCAGCTACCTGTATATATCGGAGAGCTTCACAGTATGCTGCTGCCCCTGGCCTGTACCCTCAAATATATGGCACCTGATCTAAAAATAGCCTACTTAATGACCGATGGAGCAGCTCTTCCCATTGATCTAAGCCATACAGTGGCACGTTTGAAGGAAAAAGGGATACTGGATAAAACCATCACCATAGGCCATGCCTTTGGGGGAGATATAGAATGTATTACCCTTTATAATGGCTTAATTGCTGCTAAAGAAATTACCCATTGTGATGCAGTAATTGTTACCATGGGGCCCGGAATTGTAGGATCTGGTACACCCTATGGGTTCACTGGTGTCGAACAGGGTCCCATCTTAGATGCCGTTTGGCATTTGGGAGGAACCTCAATTTTTATACCTCGTATTAGCTTTACAGATAAGCGAAGACGCCATCATGGCATCAGCCACCATAGCTTGACAGTACTTGATCACCTGACCCACCATCCTGCCCATGTGGTTCTGCCTAAAATCTTGAGCCCCGAAAGGGAACTGATCCTTGAACAAATAAATAACTTGAAAAATAATCAAAAACACTATATTGTAGAAGTGGATGGAAGCATACTTAAAGATGCACTATCCTTCTTCCAACTGGAAGTAAACACCATGGGCCGAGGATTTCAGGAGGAGGAAGCCTTTTTCTTAGCCTGTGGAGCTGCCGCTCAATATGGCCTAAGGGAACTGCCCATGGGAACGAATAGGAGGTAAAATAGATGACGATTGATGAAAAGACCATGAAGAGTGAAAGGATATATGAAGGAAAGGTAATTAATCTACGGGTTGATACGGTAGAGCTGCCAGATCGTAAATATTCTAAACGAGAGATTGTTGAACACGATGGTGCCGTAGGTATTTTGGCAGTAACCGGGGAGGGAAAGCTGATTTTTGTAAAGCAATTTAGAAAGTCAGTGGAGGAAATCCTATTAGAAATCCCTGCAGGAAGAATTGAAACCGATGAGGCTCCAATTGATTGTGCCAAACGAGAACTGGAAGAAGAAACCGGATTTAAAGCGAACTCCATGTCAAAAATGATGGATTTCTATACCAGTCCTGGCTTTTCAAATGAGATTTTACATATTTATTTAGCGCAGAACCTAAGTCCCGGAACAGCCAGTCCCGATGAGGATGAGTACATCGAGGTGATTTATTTAACCCTTGATGAAGCCTTAAAACGCCTTGAGGCAGGAGAAATTAAAGATAGCAAGACGATTATTGCCATCCTGCAATACCAACGAATTCAACAGGGATAAAGGAATTAAATATGGTTCCCTTTAGGGTAATTTGGCATGATAAATTCCCTAAAGGACAAGGCATAAAACTTCTTTTTCAGGCATATTGTTTTTAGTATAAAGATTGCCCGACAAGGAGGTTTTTATTTGTGCCCAAAAAAATAATTGAGTTCTTAAAAAAGCATGTCCGTGACCATATTGCTATATATTCTTTTGTATTGTTTTGTTTTTTAATAGGCATCTCTGTAGGGGCCTTTACCGTTAAGGCCGTTGACAGCCAACAAAAGCAAGAGCTTGTCACCTACTTAAGGGGGTTCTTCCAATTATTTGATCAGAGCAGTCCCAGGAATGTTGATATTTTTAAGCAATCCTTAAATAATAATCTACAGCTCATGTTTTTAAATTGGTTGATGGGTGTACTGGTTATTGGTATTCCTTTTATTATTCTTATTGTTGGCTTTAAGGGCTTTGTAATGGGCTTTACCGTAGGACTATTATTAGAGGAATTTAAGCTCCAGGGTATACTACTCTTTCTATTTGCTGTATTACCTCAGCATATCGTTATTATTCCTGTATTTATTTTTATTGCGGTATGCTCATTGAGCTTTTCCCTGGGCTTTATTAAAAGTCGAGTGAATAAAACCAGGGGCGTCAAGTTTTCTAAGCTGCTTCTAGGTCATAGCTATTTTCATTTAACTGCTGCGCTATTTATTATTATTGCAGCAGCAATTGAATCCTTTATTGTTCCCTTTTTTATCAAGCTCATTGTCAAATCCATAGGGTCCTGATCAGGTATTTTTCAACTGTACAAATTTTTACAATCCCTCAAAAACCAATAAAATAATAAAAAAAAATATTCTTGCAGGAATTCTATTTGATTCGACGAATAATTCTATTATCGGCCCGTAGGAAATAATAGACAATACCTTAGTCTGATTTAATGGTTATTCCATTATAGCTTTTTTCATTTAAAAATCCATTTACAAAAATGGCTGCGGGGTTTAAATATTTATTTGTTTTAATTGAATAGAGGGAGTTTTTGAAAATGCATGAACTAATAACAGATTTTACTGATTACTTGGCAACTGAAAAACAGCTTTCGACAAATACCTTGGAATCCTATCGACGCGATATAAAGCAATTTGTTGGGTATTTATCAGAGAATAAGATTAATAGCTTAACGGCTACAACTAAGACAACGATTATTACATATTTAATTTATCTGCAAAATAAAGGGAAGGCTGCCTCGACCATATCAAGAAACATAGCTTCCATCCGAAGTTTTTATCAGTTTCTTTTGCTTCAGGACCGTGTTGATAAGGACCCAACAATTAATTTGGAATCACCGAGGGCAGAAAAAAAAGCCCCAAGCATTTTATCCCTTAAGGAAATAGAAATGTTATTAAATCAACCGGGGGAAGATTCTCCAAAGGGAAGTAGGGACAAGGCAATGCTTGAGTTGCTTTATGCCACAGGAATTAGGGTAAGTGAACTGATTTCCCTGGATCTTGAGGATGTCAATCTTGATTTAAGCTATATTCGATGCTGTAATAGTTCAAAGGAACGGATCATTCCCATTGGCTCAATGGCCATTAGGGTCTTGAGAAATTATCTAGAGAACTATCGTCATAGCTTCATTAAAGGGAAAGACGAGCCATCTTTATTTTTAAATTGCCATGGGAAAAGGTTAACACGTCAAGGCTTCTGGAAAATCATCAAGGCCTATACTAAGAAAGCCAAGCTAGAAAAGACCATTACTCCCCATACCCTAAGGCATTCCTTTGCTACCCACTTAATTCAAAATGGCGCCGATTTAAAATCTGTACAGGAAATGTTAGGTCATTCGGATATTTCCACAACTCAAATCTACATGAACCTGACTAAAAATAAAATAAAAGAGGTTTATGATAAAGCACATCCAAGGGCCTAGTAATAGGCTCTTTTTTAACCAAGGACTGTGATAGGTAAGAGTCACGATGGATTTCTTTAGTCATATTCAATGTTAGCGTTTTATTTATAGGGTATAATAACAGTAAAAAAACGGAGGGATAGCATGATTAATCGTGTCGTATTATTTGTAATGGACAGTGTCGGAATAGGTGCATTACCTGATGCTGAAGCCTTTGGGGATCAGGGAGCCAATACCCTGGGAAATATAGCCAAGGCCACTGGGGGCATTAATTTACCCAATTTACAAAAACTTGGTCTAGGAAATATAGAAGGGATCAAGGGAATAGAAGCAATAGAAGCACCAGAGGGGGCATTCGGAAGGTCTCAAGAGGTTTCAAATGGTAAGGATACCACCACAGGCCATTGGGAAATGGCAGGAATTTATGTAACCGAGCCTTTCCAAACCTTTCCCCAAGGATTCCCTAATGAGGTGATTAGCGCCTTTGAAGAAAGGACGGGCCGTAAAGTAATTGGAAATAAGCCAGCCTCTGGAACAGTGATACTAGATGAGCTGGGTAAGGACCATATGGAGACCGGAGATGTGATTGTTTACACATCTGCCGACAGTGTTTTTCAGATCGCTGCCCATGAAGAAGTCATTCCCCTTGAAGAGCTTTATCGAATGTGCGAAATCGCCAGGGAAATTATGATGGGCGAATACGCCGTAGCTCGAATCATTGCCCGACCCTTTATCGGAAAACCAGGCCATTTTGAAAGAACACCAAACCGAAGGGATTATTCTCTGTCACCCTTTGAGGTAACAATGCTAGACTTAGCCAAAGAGGCTGGATTAGATGTGATTGCCATTGGAAAAATTGAAGATATTTATAATGGCAGGGGAATCACCGAGGCCCTTCATACAAAGGATAATTTAGCAGGAATACAGGCTACGATTGATTACCTACAAAAGGATAATCGTGGTATTATTTTTACTAACCTGGTTGACTTCGATTCTAAATACGGACATCGCCGGGATCCTGTTGGGTATCGCAAAGCCTTAGAAGAGTTGGATGAAAGGATTCCAGCCATCCTAGAAAACCTGTCTCCCACTGACATCATCATCTTTACAGCAGATCATGGAAATGACCCCACTTTCCCGGGAACAGATCATACAAGGGAATACATTCCTATTGTGGTCTATGGCGAAGCAATCAAAAATAATGTGAACATAGGAACCAGAAAATCCTTTGCTGATATCGCAGCCACTATTTCAGATTTATTAGATATTCCCAGCACTGGAAAGGGCGAAAGCTTTAAGAATCTGATCTTAAAATAAGAAAGGAGAAATAAAAAATGGGTTTACTACAAAGGATTGAGGAGGCCTCGGCGTTTTTAAAGAAAGAAATTAAGGAGCTGCCCCAAATCGGGCTGATTTTAGGCTCTGGCTTGGGGATTTTAGCCGATGAAATAGAGAATCCCAAGATAATTCCCTATGATCAAATCCCTCATTTTCCTGTTTCAACGGTGGAAGGACATGCTGGGGAACTGGTCTTTGGAAAATTAAAGGATAAAAATGTCATGGCCATGAAGGGACGCTTCCATTATTATGAAGGCTACACCATGGAGGAGGTTACTTTTCCGGTCAGGGTCATGAAGGCCTTAGAAATTGATACTATCATTGTTACCAATGCAGCAGGAGGGGTTAATCGTAATTTCAGCCCAGGAAATCTAATGATCATTACCGATCACATTAACTTTGCCTTTAACAATCCACTGATGGGTAAAAATGAAAGTCAGCTGGGACCCCGATTCCCTGACATGTCACAGGCCTATAGTCAGAAATTAATTCAGGTGGCCCAAAGGGCTGCAGAGGAAATTAATCTGTCTGTTCAAAGGGGAGTCTATACCTATTTCAGCGGCCCTACCTACGAGACCCCTGCAGAAATCAAAATGGTAGAATTCTTTGGCGGTGATGCCGTAGGCATGTCTACAGTACCTGAGGTAATGGCTGCCATCCATGGGGGACAACAGGTATTAGGAATTTCCTGTATTAGCAATATGGCAGCAGGAATTTTACCCCAGCCCCTAAGTCATGATGAGGTAATTGACACTACCCGAAGGGTGAGGCAGCAATTTGTGGATTACATAAAAACCATTTTAACACATCTATAAGTAAGCGGAGGGATAAAAGGATGAATCAATTGTTAGATAAAATTAATGAAGCGAAGAATTATATAGTAGACAAAACCCAGTTGAATCCCCAAATTGGTTTGATTTTAGGGTCTGGTCTGGGTGATTTAGCCGATGAAATTGAAGAACCTGTAGTGATTGATTACAGTGATATCCCGAATTTCCCTATCTCAACTGTTGAGGGCCATGCAGGGCAATTAATTATTGGCAAGCTTGAGGGAAAAAACGTGATGGCTATGAAGGGGCGATTCCACTACTACGAAGGCTATTCTATGCAAGAGGTTACCTTTCCCGTAAGAGTAATGCAGTCTATGGGAATTAACTGCTTGCTGGTGACCAATGCCTGCGGTGGATTAAATCCTAAGCTTCATCCCGGAGCCCTGATGATTATTAAAGACCATATTAACTTTATAGGAGATAATCCCCTTATGGGAAGAAATTATCCTGAGCTGGGGCCGAGATTTCCTGACCTATCAAGGGCCTATGATCCTGCTCTGGTTACCCTTGCCCAGGAGGTTGGAAAAAAGCTGGATATTGAAACCTTTGACGGAGTATACCTTGCCATCAGTGGACCTAACTATTTTTCTAAGGCAGAGCTGAGGATGGTGACTAGGTTTGGAGCCGATACAATTGGTATGTCCACTGTCCCCGAAGTAATTGTAGCGGCCCATGGTGGAATCAAGGTATTGGGTATTTCCTGTATTACCGATATGGCGATTCCAGACAGCCTTGAATCCATTAGCCATGAACAGGTAATGGAGATGGCAAATCAGACTAAGCCTAAATTTATTAGACTCGTAAAGGGAATTTTGAAAGAGGTTGATGTAACATGGTAATGGTGGATTTAATTCTGAAAAAACGGAATGGTGGGACCCTCACCAAGGAAGAAATAAATTTCTTTATTAAAGGCTACACTGAGGGCAGTATTCCTGATTATCAAGCAGCAGCCCTCTTAATGTCCATTTATTTTCAGAAAATGGATGAAGAAGAAACAGCCTTCTTGACTGAAGCCATGATGAAATCTGGCAGCACCGTTGACCTATCAGAGATTGATGGAATCAAAGTAGATAAGCATAGTACCGGCGGTGTGGGCGACAAAACTACCATTGCCCTTGGGGCCATGGTGGCAGCCTGCGGTGTTCCCGTTGCCAAAATGTCTGGCAGGGGCCTGGGCCATACCGGCGGCACCATCGATAAGCTGGAAGCAATTCCTGGCTTCTCCGTTGAGATGACTATTCAGCAATTTATTCAAAGCGTAAATGACATTAAGCTGGCAGTTGTGGGCCAAACCCATGATCTGGCCCCCGCCGATAAAAAGCTATATGCCCTTCGAGATGTGACGGGTACCGTCGATAACCTCTCTTTGATTGCAGGCAGTATTATGTCAAAGAAACTTGCAGCAGGAGCTGATGCCATCCTATTGGATGTTAAAACAGGCTCAGGGGCCTTTATGAAGAAACTGGAGGATTCATTTGATTTGGCCCAGGAAATGGTGAAAATCGGCCATCGTATGAATCGAGATACCATTGGAATTGTCACTGATATGGATCAGCCCCTAGGAAATGCGGTTGGAAACCGCCTTGAGGTGATAGAGGCCATTGACACCCTCAAGGGAAAAGGGCCTAAGGATTTTACAAAGCTATGTATCCATTTAGGGGCCTACATGTTATTGTTAGCTAAAAAGGTTTCCACTATCGAAGGGGGAATCGAAAAAATAGAAGCTGTTATCCATTCCGGCGAAGCACTCCAGGCCTTTAAAACCTTTGTTGATAGACAGGGGGGAGACAGTTCCTTTGTGGACAAACCCGAAGCCCTACCAGCTGCCCAGGGGACCTGCCCTGTCATTGGCACTGAGTCAGGCTATGTTCAGGCCATTGATGCCCAATTAGTGGGGTTAAGTGCCTTAAGCCTTGGTGCGGGCCGTGCAACGAAGGAAAGTACGATTGATTTAGCCGTGGGAATCATATTACATAAAAAAGTAGGGGACTTTGTCAATCCCGGCGAATCCCTTGCTACCATCCACTATAATGATTCTGTTAAAAGGGATGAAGCCATAGAAAAGCTCCTTAACTCCTTCAAAATCAGTGCCGAAAAGCCCAAGGAACGGCCTTTGATTTTTGGTGTGGTCACTAAGGATGGAATTAAGAAACTGGATCAAAAATTTTAAAATGAATATCTTATTTGGCCTGGCAATACTGCAAAATTTTAAAAGTGGTGTATTGCCGGGCTTTTTCTCATGCTAAATTTTTTTCAAAAAATTACAAGGCTCTTTTCCTATACTGATTCTCATTCTATAAGTATAATGCTTTTCTTAGATGGAGAAGATAAATACAAAACAGAAGAAGGAGGAACAGTATCATGAAAAGGATTAATAAAGTAATATGTCTATTACTGGTGCTAACATTTTTTTTCACTGTACCGGTAATAGGAGTCTACGGTCAACAGCCCTTTGAAGTAGACGCCCGTTCAGCCATCCTTATTGATGCAGGAACAGGAACAATACTCTACGAAAAAAATTCCCATGAAGCATTGCCCCCAGCCAGTGTTACTAAGATCATGACCATGCTTTTAGTAATGGAGGCTTTAGATAGAAATCAAATCACCCTCGATGATAAGGTAGTGGTTAGTGAGCACGCCTCCAGCATGGGAGGAACCCAATTATATTTAGAACCAGGGGAAATAAAAACCATTGAAGAATTAATGAAGGGAATTGCTATTCGCTCCGCCAATGATGCCTGTGTTGCCATAGGAGAACATCTGGCAGGCTCTGAGGAGACATTTGTACAACGGATGAATGATAAGGCCAAGGAGCTAGGGATGGAGAATACCCACTTTGTTAACAGCAATGGACTCCCAGAAGAGGGACACGTTACCAGTGCCTATGACATTTCATTGATGTCCAGAGAGCTATTAAAATACCCAGAAATTCATCGGTGGTTAACCACTTGGATGGATACAGTTATTGTTGGAAAGAAACAATCGACCCAAGAGCTGGTGAACACAAACCGATTAATTCGCTTTTATGACGGGGCCACTGGTATCAAAACAGGCTACACTTCAGAGGCAAAGCATTGTTTATCTGCCTCTGCAACCCGAGGAAATACAACCTTTATTTCCGTCATTATGGGGGCGCCAACCTCCCAGGTTCGATTTAACGAAGCCGCTAAGCTATTGGATTATGGCTTTGCTAATTATCATACAATTGACGCCATTGAAAAGGATGGTATCCTGGGTAACTTGCCAATACAAAAGGGAAAGCTAACAGAAATTAGTGGAATTGCTAAAAATGAATTTAAGCTTCTTGTTCAAAAGGGAGAAGAAGCAAAGGTTGACAAGGAGATCATTCTGCCCCAGTACCTACAGGCGCCCTTAGAAAAGGGGGCGAAGGTAGGCGAAGTGATTATTTCCTTAAATGGTAAAGAGATGGGACGGGTCGACATTATTACCCCAGACCCCATTGAGAAGGCCTCATTCCTTGATATTATCAACAGAATGTTTAGAAAAATGATGGGTAATTAACAAGATGTTTTTATAGATAAGTAGGGTAGTTCATTCAAACTACCCTACTTTTTGTATTTGTCATCATATGGTATAATTAATCATTATGAAATAAGGAGAGAAAAAAACATGCGGGTAATTATTAGTCATCAAAACATTGATTTTGATGGATTAGCCAGTATGGTGGCCTGTTCAAAGCTGTATCCCGATGCAGTAATGTACTTTACCGGTAAGGTTGGGGAAGAAGTAAAAAAATTTATGGCCCTTTACAAAAATATACTATCTATTCCCCAGGCTGGAAAGCTTGATCTTAAAGAAATCAGCGAATTGCTTATTGTTGATGTAAATAGCCATAAGCGCATTGGTAAGTTTAAGGAGGTACTTAACCAGGAGATTCCCATAACCATATACGATCATCATCCTATGACAGACAATAGTATAACAGCTGATCGCCAATTCATGAAATCCTATGGTGCCTGTACCACCATTTTATTAGAGGAAATTATCGAAAGAGATATAAAAATCAATGCCTTTGAAGCAACACTATTGTCCCTTGGCATCTATACCGATACCCATTGTCTTACCTTAAGCCATACCACCCATCACGATGCAGCAGGGGTAGCCTACCTATTAAAAAATGGGGCGAACCTAACGATAGTAAATGAATTTCTCAAAAACTCCCTGGGACCTCAGCAGGATCAACTGCTGACCGAGCTGTTAACCAACATAGAGATCCATAGTATTAATGGCTATCAGATACTCATGACCCGATTAGAAAGGGATGAATTTATCAGTGAACTGGGAACCATGGCAGAAAAAATCATCGAGCTAAAAAAATGCGATGCTGTGTTTTTGGTTGTAGGGATGGAGGATCGGTGTTACATAGTAGGTAGAAGCCTCCAGGAGGAAATCGTCATTCCTGATATTTTACAGCCCTATGGGGGTGGGGGACATCCTAAGGCTGCCTCAGCTTCAGTACGGGGAGGCGATATTCTAAAGATCTATGGAGCCCTTCTTGAATTGATAAAAGCCAAAACAAAGCCTCAAATTACTGCCCAGGATATCATGAGCTACCCTGTAAAAACTGTATTTGAGGAGATGACCATAGAGGAGGTTAATAAAATTATGCTCCGTTATGGCCATACAGGCCTGCCAGTGGTGAAGGATGACGCTTTAATTGGAATCATTTCTCGAACAGATATCGATAAAGCCATCGTTCATGGCTTAAGTCATGCTCCTGTTAAGGGCTTTATGAGTCATCATGTAAAAACCATTGATCTCAATACTCCCGTTACGGAAATCAACACTCTGTTAGTTGAAAATAATATTGGCCGTTTGCCAGTACTTCAGGGAAAAAATATTATTGGAATCGTAACTAGAACCGACCTGTTGAAGGTATTGCATGGTAATAGCAACTATCCCTACTGGTACAAAAAAACCTTCGATAGGGAACAAGACCCTACCCCAGGAGAAGTATACTATTTAAACAGAATGCAGTCCCTGCCTGATGAAATCTATCACATTTTAGATACAGCAGGACAGATTGGTGATACCTGTAACAGCAAGGTCTTTGTCGTAGGCGGCTTTGTTAGAGATCTGCTGCTGAACCGGGAAAATTGGGATATCGATATTGTTATAGAAGGAGATGGCATTGCCTTTGCCAAAAAGTTGAATATAGCACTGGATGGGGATATCAAGTGCTTTGAAAAATTTGGAACAGCTATGATTACTTTGAAAAATAGTCAGACCATTGATGTGGTCACCGCCAGAAGGGAATATTACGAATATCCGGCGGCTCTTCCTAAGGTAGAAAGAAGCTCTATCTGGAGTGACCTTTTCAGAAGAGACTTTACCATTAATTGTATGGCAATTCAATTAAATAAGGCTATGGAAGGTCGTCTGATAGATTATTTCGGCGGCTTAAGAGATTTAAAGGACAAACAAATTAGAGTGCTATATAATTTAAGCTTCATTGAAGACCCAACTCGGGTTTTCAGGGCCATTCGCTTTGCTTCCCGTTTAAGTTTTGAAATTGAGACAGAAACAGCTTTCTTTATGAAGCAGGCGATAGATGATAATATGATTAAAAAACTGAGTGATGACCGAATACGTGAAGAGCTTCTTCAGCTGCTCAGTGAAGAATCCCAGGCAGACAGCTTAAGAAAGCTTGAGAGCTATGGAATTTTAAAGGGGCTTCACCCTAGGCTATCCCTTGATGAAAAAATATTGAAAAAGATTACTTCTATTGACGAGGTATTTGATAAGTTCAAGACCGTTTATCAAGCTCCCTTTAATCGATTAGTGATTGTCTTTCTACTTTTGGTAGGAAAACTACCGCTGTCTGAGGTAATGAAGCTCTTAAATAAATTTATTTCCAGTAAAGTCGCTGTACAGCAGATTCAAATGGCAGTGACCAATCGAGAAAAAATCTATGGTGCCCTTAAGCAGGAGGAGCTGGATCGTTTCACCCTGTTTCAACTGGTTCAGCCCCTGGATCCCAATGTATTACTGTATTATTACTTAGATTGTGAAGATCCCTATATCCGTCACTATTTACAATTCTATTCCCTAAAGCTGAAGGATACGACAATACAAATATCTGGTAAGGATTTGCAAGCAATGGGTATTGATCCAGGACCAATCTATAAAGTAATTTTAGATCAGGTGCTTCGGGAAAAGGTGATGGGCCGCCTTTACAATAGAGCTGATGAATTGGCCTATGCAGAAAAAATATATGACAAAATGAAGGGAGAAAAGGATGTTTCCTCTTAATTTTGATTTTCTTAATCTAAATCGTATCATTATTACCTTACCGGGAATTTTACTGGCCGTTACCTGTCATGAATTTGCCCATGCCTATGTGGCCTACCGTTTTGGAGACCCCACTGCAAAGCATTATGGAAGGTTAAGTTTGAATCCAGCCAGACATATTGATCCCTTCGGATTCTTACTGCTCCTGATAGCAGGCTTTGGTTGGGCTAAGCCGGTACCCATTAACCCCAACTACTTTAAAAACAGAAAATGGGGCACGTTTTTGGTATCCATTGCCGGAGTTACTGTAAATATGCTGCTGGCAATATTATTAACCATTTTGCTTGGCTTAAATTTTGCCTTTTTTGAGATCGGGGTATTAACTGACATACTCTATTACGCTATTACAATTAATATCGTATTGGCAGTATTTAATCTCTTTCCCATCCCGCCCTTAGATGGCTCTAAAATAATTCTGACCTTTTTACCAAGAAAGGCAGAATATTACTATTACCATTATGAAAGGTATGCCTATGGTCTGCTGATTTTATTAATCATCACCAATAGGATTGATGCCATACTGTTTCCTGTGGTAGAATTTTTTATGAATGGCTTATTAAGCATTTTACTGATGTTTATGGGAGGATAATTATGGCCTACAATATTAAAATACAAGCCTTTGAAGGGCCTTTTGACCTGTTGTTTCACTTGATTGAAAAGAATGAAATCGATCTATATGATATACCAATCAATGAGGTAACGGACCAATATATACAATATATTAAGGCCATGGAGGAATTGGACCTGGATGTTACCAGTGAGTTTTTAGTGATGGCTGCCACCCTACTGGAGATTAAATCAAAGCTCTTATTACCAGTGGAGGTGGTTGAAAGCCAGCAGCTGGAATTTGAAGAATTAGATCCTAGAAATGAACTGGTACGGAAGCTGCTGGAATATAAAAAATATAAGCTGGCAGCAGAGGTCTTTAAGGAAAAGGAAGACCTTTTGAAAAAGCTGTATTTTAAGCCCAGGGAAGAATTTATTTTTGAGTCGGAAGATCGAGGGCTTATACTGGAGGATTTAGAGATGGCTGATCTAATGAAGGCCCTGGAAAGGGTTTTAACTGGAAAACCCCTACGGCAAAGGGGACATAATCCCTTTAGGCAAATGCAGCGGGATGCCTTTACCATCGAGGACAAAATTAAGGAGCTGATGGATCGTCTGTCCATCAAACCGATACTTCATTTTAATCACTTATTTGAGTCCCTTGGCAGTAAAAATGAAATCATTACTACCTTTTTAGCTCTGCTAGAGTTAATTCGCCTAAAGCAAATAACAGTTAAACAGGACCTCTGCTTTACTGAAATCTTAATACAGAAAAACAATATTAACTAGTTTAGAGGTGTGATGAAAAATGAATGAAGAACACATCAAGTCAGCGATTGAAGCCCTACTTTTTGCCTGGTCAGACCCTTTAGCCCTAAAGGATATCTGTAAAGCACTGGACCTTGACGAAAAGAAGGCTGCCTCACTGCTTCAGGAAATGATAGATGATTTTAATTATCAAAAGCGGGGAATTCAAATTCTTAAAATGAATGACCATTATCAATTGGCTACGAAGCCCGAACACTTTGAGTATGTCCAAAGGCTTATGGAGCCAAAGCAAAATAAGGGCTTGACCCAGGCTGCCCTAGAAACCCTGGCGATTATTGCCTATCGACAGCCTGTTCCCAAGGGAGAAATTGAATCAGTGAGGGGGGTAAAATGTGATAAGGCCCTGGCCACCCTGTTAGAAAAGGATTTGATTGAAGAGAAGGGAAGGCTAGAGAAAACAGGGCGACCAATTATTTATGGGACCACTTTAAATTTTCTCAAGTGCTTTGGTCTAAAATCCCTGGAAGATCTTCCGCCAATCTCAGAATTTCAGCTTCTCAGTGAAGAGGAAAACAAAATCAAGGACTTATTGTTTAATAAATAGTAGGTCGTAAATCCTATTACAGAACTGATTCAATCAATAAATTAAACTCCTCTGGAAATACCGGAGGTTTTTTTAAAATGTTTTTTCTCTAACAAGTATCATAGAAATAAGGCATATAATTTAAAAATACAAAAGGAGGTCATTACCGTGCAAGCCAAAGAACTGATGAAGGAATTAAATATGGAGTTCCCCCCATTATCAATCATTGAAAGCAGCAGGGATTCAGAAAAATGTAGCGAAAAGGCTACAGGCTGTTCATTGAAAGTCCTTAACAAAGCAATTCACGGCGATCCTGTTTATGTAAACTGTAATAATCTGACCTGTAAGGGTGCCAAAGCAGGATTTGGTTTTGATGACGGACTGCCCGATATTCCCGGTGGAATTGGTTACTTTCTATCCTGTGGCCGTGGGAAGGGATTTCCAAAGGGAGAAAAATTAAAAATTGATCCCGATACTGGAATAAGAATGTATCAAAATCAGCCAAAGGATGTACTTACTGGAAAAGGGGATATCATCATTAAACCCTATGATGAAGGAGATAACCCCAGCATAGTAACATTTTTTGTTAATCCGGACCAGCTTTCAGCCCTCATACAACTATTTTATTTTAGAAGAGACACCTATGATGAGGTCATTGCCCCTATGTCTTCGGGCTGTGCATCGATATTTAGAATTCCCTTTCATGAAGCAAAGCAGGAAAACTCAAGAGGTGTCATTGGAAATATAGATGTCTTTTCAAGACCCCATTTTGATCAGGACCTCTTTAACTTTACGGTTTCTTTCAGGGATTTTCAAGCAATGCTAGAGGATGCTGATAACTGTTTTTTTACTTCACATATCTGGAAGGGTGTTAAATCAAGATTGTAAAAACCTTATTCCGACTTATAGGAATAACAATGATATTCTACATAAAAAAGGAGCCTCCAATGGAAATTTACGCAGTTAACGTAAAAGAAAGAATCAAACCTCACTTATCTACCATGCTTCAAAAATATCTATCGGTGGAGGAGCGGGAAAAAATTAACCAATATCGTAGATGGCAGGACGCTCAACGGAGTCTGGTGGGGAGAATACTTATTAGATCCCTGATTTGCAAAGAACTTTCAATTAAGTACGACCAAATAGCCTTTTCAGTCAATAAATTTGGAAAGCCTGCTTTAAAGCATCAGAATGATTGTCATTTTAATATTTCCCACTCAGGGCAGTGGGTAGTAGGGGCTCTGGATCATGGGCTAATAGGCATTGATATTGAAGAAATCACAGAGATTGATCTTAAAATAGCAGACCGATTCTTTTCCCCGGGGGAATGCTGCCAGCTTAAAAAGCTTTCCCTTGAGCACAGGATCTCGTTTTTCTTCGATCTATGGACCCTAAAGGAAAGCTATATTAAAGCAGTGGGCAAGGGTTTGTCCTTGCCCTTAAATTCCTTTACTATTTTAAATAAGCCAGGAGCCATTGAGATTATCGGGGCAGCCCATAAGTTCTTTTTTAGGCAATATGATGGCTTTGAAGGATATAAGTTGTCTGTATGTGCCGTAAATGATGCTTTTCCTCCAAAAGTGAAAATTTTAGATGTAGACCAGCTCATTAGCTTTTCATTGAAGTCATTAGACCCGTTAGCTTAGAAATCTCTTTTGAAATTTGACTATACTCTGTTATCGCTGTCAAATAACAAAACAAAGCCAGCTCCGACGTACTCTATACGCTTCGGTGCCGGCTTTACATAATTTCAGCGGAGCTTCTATAATATCAGCATCATTTCACGAATTACCTTAGAGGCCACTGCCGTTGATACCCCCGTGGGGTCATAGTCCGGCGAGAGCTCAACCACATCGGCCCCCACAATATTCAATACTGAAAGCATTTTGATGATCTTCATCATATCTGAAAAGCCGATACCACCTGGCTCAGGGGTTCCCGTACCGGGAAAAATGGAAGGATCTAAAATGTCCAGATCAATGGTTACATAGACCGGCTTATCCTTGACCATCTCGATGGCCCGGGGCAATCGGTCATAGCCAAACTTATTTAAAAAGGTATGACCCTCCTGAGCCCATTGAAATTCTCCCTTTAAGCCAGAACGGATACCAAATTGAAAAATACGTCCATCTCCTAATCGATCCCAAATATTCTTTATTACTGTTGCATGGGAAAATTTTTCACCCATATAATCATTCCGTAGATCAGTATGGGCATCAAAATGAAATATCATCAGGTCAGGATATTTTTCAGAGACAGCCTCAACAGCAGGCAGTGAAACCAAATGTTCCCCACCGATCATCAAGGGTTTTTGCCCCCTTAGAATAATCTCTCTGCTGAAATTCCGTATCGTGTTGAGGACCAGCTCCCGATTACCAAAGGAAAAGCTTAAGTCCCCAGCATCATATATGCTTCTATCCTCAAGATCCCTATCCAGATATGGGCTATAGGTTTCCAACCCATAGGAATCAATTCTAATACGGCTGGCAGCAAATCTTGAACCAGGCCTAAAGGAGCTGGTGCCATCATAGGGGGCTCCAAAGAGGACAATATCGGAATTCTCAAGAGAGGCCTCACAGCCAATAAAGGCATATTGATTAAACAGTTCCATTGGTAATATACTCCTTCACATAGTTTGGCAGGGCAAAGGCACCCCTGTGCAATTCTGTATTATAATACTTAGTCTTAATTCCAAAGTCATTCCAGGCCTCAGCCTTTAAATCAGCCACAGGATGAAATTTCTTTGAGGCAAAGCCAAAAAGCCAGTATCCAGAGGGATAGGTAGGAATTTGGGCTTGATAAACCTCTACAATGGGGAATAGATTCCTTAGCTTAGCATTAGCACGAATCGCTTCTTTTGCAAATTGCTCATAAACAGGACTTTCATTTTGATTGACCAAAATTCCATTGGCAGTTAGAGCATGAAAGCAGTCACTATAAAATTCTGTTGAGAATAGACCTTCTCCCGGTCCTACAGGGTCCGTAGAATCAATGATAATTAAATCATAAATATTCTCCTTGCCCCTCATAAAAGCTACCCCGTCCTCATAGGCCAGCTTTACCCTCGGGTTATCTAAATCTCCAGATATGGTAGGGAAAAAATCTCTTGCAACATCACATACCATTTGATCAATCTCAATCATATCTACCATTTCAATATTTGAATATCGCATTAGCTCTCGAACCGTGCCTCCATCACCGCCGCCAATTACAAGAACTCTTTTGATTGCAGGATTGACTGCCATGGCTGTATGAACAATCATATCATGGTAAATAAATTCATCCTTTTCTGTCACCATAACTAAGCCATCCAGGGTCATTAATCTACCATACTCATATGTATCAAATACATCTACCTTTTGGAAATCGCTTTGACCCGAAAACAAATGCTCCTTAACCTTTAAAGAAAATCGTACATTTTCTGTCTGCTCTTCGGTATACCATAATTCCATTTTCATACCTCCCAAAAAAATATTTACTAACAATAGTAATGCCACTTATTGTTTTATTTAAACAGGAAATGATCAAAGAGAAGATTAATCTTCTTCAACCTGCTGAAAAACTCCTATACCCCAATGCCCGACGAAAAACCCTTAACACAGGGAGACCATATAGTGCCTGGTGGTACTGGGGTTTAAAAAAGCCAGCATTCATACGCATTTTGGTATATACGTAGCATTCGCTGGCTTCTCCGTAAACTAAGGGCTTTTGAGCAAGCTGGAGCAACAACTTTATCTTCTAGTCTACATCCCCCTAAAAGGAGGGGGGACTAGAGACCCATAGAACCACTGCCTGTTTACTGCCGCTATTTTCAATGTAGTGAACCTGACTTGATTTAAAGCAAAAGCTTTCTCCCTTTTTTAGCTTAAACTTCTTATTGCCTAAATAAAGGGTTATGTTTCCCTTTAAAACATAGCCAAATTCTTCTCCCTTATGGGGCTCTTCAATATTACTGGTCCCCTTAGGGGACAACTCGATTAAAATCGGTTCCATTGTATTTTTTTGAGCGTTTGGAATCAACCAGGATACAATGTGGGCCAATTCCTCATTTTGGGACTGGTAAATATCATCCTTTGTAAAAACAATTTTATCCTGCACATCTTCATTAAAAAATTTTTTTACATCGGTTCCCAATGCCTCTAAAATATCCATTAAGGTAGCAATGGACGGTGAAGTAATATTTCGTTCTATTTTTGAAATAAAGCCCTTCGTTAAATCACATCGTTGAGCAAGCTCCTCCTGGGTTAATTCGTTTAGTAACCGTAATCGTTTTATTTTTTCACCTATATCCAAATTCTCACCTCCCGTATCAACAAATTGATCTATAAATTTACTCTTATTAAGGTATTTAACAGGAAAATATGATTTCCTAAAAGTAAACTTTATGTTTACATACATTAAATATAATGCTTTTTAAGGAAAAGTCAATAGTTTTTTAAATAAAACCTTAAGATTAGGGTGTGTCTGAATACTCCGAAGGGTGCAGATTTTACTGAATTTTTGTTCCGAGCAAGGCGCTTTTTTGAAGGCATACCAGGGGTACGTCAAGGAAAAGTAACGCTGCGTGGGACAAAAAAGCGGTGAAAGATGCCCCTGAGTGGGTTTTCAGACACACCCTAGCCAGAGAAGAAGCAATACAAGAATGTCTACAATTGATTATTTTGGTAAAAATAGTAATAGTACACATTAAGGGTGGTCTTAAAGATGAACGGAATATACATTGTCGTAGGGCTGATGATAATTCTTTTAATTATTGTCATTTCAGACTTAAAAATAAAAGTAATTGTGCTAAAGGATGACCAGCAGGAGGAAATCGCCCTTACCATCTATGCCCTGTATGGCTTAATTAAATATCGCTTAGCGCTGCCCTTTATTAAGTTGCTTAGAGATAAAAATCTATTGGATTCCCTTAATTTAAATACGGATATTAAGGTGGGACAGCAAAAGCTGGTTAAGGATAAGCAAGAAGAAGACCTAAATTTTAGTGAAGTAAAAGAACTATACCAAAAGGGGATTAGATTTTACAAACGTTATAATCAGTCAATCCAATACATACATAGCCACATTATAATTAATGAAATAGCTTGGTATACTGAGGTAGGTCTTGAAGATGCAGCCATCACCGCTATCTCTACTGGATTTTTTTGGATGATAAAATCAAATCTACTGGTGCTTCTTAATAAGAATTTTAATGCCAAAGAAATCCACGTTAATGTAATTCCCTATTACGGTGGCTATAAATTTCACACCTCCCTAAATTGTATAATTACATTAAAATTAGGTCATATTATAATTGCAGGCTATAAAATTATAATTCGAAAGCTTAAAGGATGGTGATAGTTTGAGCGAGCATCCAATAGAATCTTTAATGAAAACCACAATGGAAAGCATCAAAGAAATGGTCGATGTTAATACCATCGTGGGAGACCCAGTTGAAACACCGGATGGGAATGTCATTATACCAATTTCAAAGGTTTCCTTCGGATTTGCTTCTGGCGGCGGAGATTACACTGTAGAAAAAAAGCAAGAAAAATCCGATGGCGGAGGCGGCAACGGCAGCGAAGAAGGTGCCAGCAAGGCTAAATCAAAATTTCCCTTTGCCGGGGGTGCAGGAGCAGGCGTATCAGTACAACCGGTGGCCTTTATGGTAGTGGGCAACGGTCAAATGAAATTAATGCCAGTGGACCAAAAAGCCAATATGATAGACAACCTTATCGGTATGGCCCCTGAAGTTATGAACCAGCTCCAGTCAATGGTTTCAAAGAAGGGGAAGAAAAGAAAACCAATATATCAGCTAGAGCAAGATGATGATGAATAGAGGACAAAGTACCGTCCTCTTTTTTTTGACCAAAACTTAATCAAATACAATCCGTAAGGGGTTTGAAACAGAGGAAGATAAAGGGTATAATACTATTATATAATAATAGACAAGATGGAGGTTTTTAGATGGAGCTAAAAAAAGCGATAGAAATCATTTGGGATAACCGTAAATATACTACAAACGATCCAAAAACTGCCATTAGTCATCTAAATGAAGAGGTTGCAGAATCCCTGAAGGCCCTTTTAAAGGGTGATATTGAAAAGGCAAAAAAAGAGCTTCAAGATGCCATGTCATGTATGTTAATTGCTATGAAGGTGCTAGACGTAGACCCTGAGGAGGCTGTACTAAAGCAAGTGGAGCAAATGACTAAAAAGAACAATCGTATTATGTTTTTAAAAAGTGAAAAGGTTGAAATATACGTCGACGGTCAGTTAAAGGGTGGCTGGTCTGTTTGGAGTGAAGAGGATATCAGAGAGGCTGAAAAGCTTGCTGAGGAATTTGGCTGTGAGTTGGTATATGAATACAAACAGGAATAACACCTTTGTAGGAAAAAATAAGAATTATTATAAAGATCGTATAAAGGGGGATACAGTGTGACTGGGCAAGGGAATATAGACAAGCTTAAAATGGCTGTTAAGGTTGCAAGAATGTACTATGAATGCGATGAAAATCAACAGCAAATTGCTAGGGAGTTAAATATTTCTCGCCCCCAGGTGTCGAGACTCTTGCAATTAGCCAGAGAAGAAGGAATTGTAGAGATTAAAATCAATAGTCCCTTCACTAATATCTCTGAGCTTGAAAGTACCTTATGCCGCCATTTTAAGTTGAAAAAGGTGATTGTTGTCCCCATGTCATCCCAGGGAAGTGATGAAATTAAGCTGAACCTGGCTAGGGTGACTGCCAGCTATCTAGACACAATTTTAACTGATAAGCAGGTAATTGGAATCCCCTGGGGGCAGACCCTAAGCTACGTGGCAAAATCTTTAAGGGAAAGGCCACTGCAAAATGTTACCGTTGTACAGCTGAAGGGAGGCGTTGGAAAAATTTCGGGCTATGTGGATACCTATAACCCGATTATCACCTTTGCCCTTAAGTTAAAGGCAACCCCATGCTTTTTGCCAGTGCCAGGGGTCATAGAAAGTATACAAATTAAAGAGATTTTGCTTCAGGACGAAAAGATTAAGGAAATACTAGAACTGGGCAACCATGCCGATGTTGCCATTTATTCTATTGGTATTCCTGGCCCTGAGTCAGTATTGGTACGGGCAGGTTATTACTCCAAGGAGGAAATGGAATCCATAAGGACCCGAGGAGCAGTGGGAGATATTTGTTCCCGGTATTTCAATGAAAAGGGTGAGATTTTCGATCATACCTTAAATAATCGTACCATTGGAATCGAATTAGATCGGCTTCAACATAAGAAATATGCCATTGCCATTGCTGGAGGAAAGGATCACGCCAAGGGTATCCTGGGGGCCCTAAGAGGGAGATATTTAAATGTTTTAGTTACCGATGAAACCGCCGCCAGGGAAGTCTTAAGGCTAGAAAATATCTCGGTATAAGATGCTTGGATCTGTTATATTGACTATGTTACTAACAAATAATCCAGTTGTCCCATTGAACTGTGAAGATATTAAAATTATTTAAATTTTACTAGAAGGAATTCAGCGATAGATGCCGAATTGAACTAGAGAGTGAACAAAATTTCATGGGTGTTGAACAAAATTTCTGCTTTGTTTATGATTAGTACATTTGTTTAGTAATATTGTTCAACCAACCAACAGTAAGGAGTGAATACTATGGAAATGCACAGGTTAGCATCCTATATTGATCATACCCTTTTAAAGGCCGATGCCACTAAGGAGCAGATCGAGGGCCTATGCAGTGAGGCTAAGGAATTTAAATTTGCTTCAGTATGTGTTAATCCTGCCTACGTAAGCCTCGCAGGTGAGCTTTTAAAAGGTGATTCGGTAAAGGTTTGTACAGTAATTGGTTTTCCCTTAGGTGCATCAGCAACAAAGGTAAAGGCCTTTGAGACTGCCCGAGCGGTGGAGGATGGTGCCCAAGAAATAGATATGGTGATTAATCTTGGCGCCCTTAAAAGCCAAGATTATTCTACAGTAGAAGAAGATATTAGGGCCGTTGTCCAGGCTGCCCAGGGAAACCTAGTAAAGGTTATCATTGAAACCTGCCTCTTAACCCAGGAGGAAAAGGAAATCGCTTGCCTATTATCTAAAAAGGCAGGTGCCAACTATGTTAAAACCTCCACGGGCTTTAGCACTGGGGGTGCGCTTGTGGAGGACGTTCAGTTGATGCGTTCTGTTGTTGGCGATAAAATGGGGGTTAAGGCTTCTGGCGCAGTGAGGGATTTAAAAACCGCTAAGGCGATGATTGCTGCGGGGGCCACAAGAATAGGAACCAGTTCTGGTATTTCTATTGTAAAGGGCTTGGAGGACGTTAAAGAAGGATATTAAATTTAAGGAGTGAAAAAAGGGATTGTCTTAAACTGATGGTTGTTGTAAAATATCCATCTGGATACTCTTTTTTTCCTGCTTATTTTTTACACATAGAAAATTGTAAGATACATAGAGATAGATAAAGTACAATTTTCGGTTGTGTAAACAAAATTACCTTTGTGCTGCAAAGGAAATTTTGTTAATATTAGCAAGGTATCTAAAACAAGATGAATGGGAGGATGTTGTAGATGTTTAAAATGTCAAAAAAATCGTTGCTTTTACTAAGCCTGCTGTTAGTTTTCAGTATGCTGTTAACAGCTTGCGGCGGCGGGGGAGCTACCAATGAGCAGCCACCAGCTGAAGAACCCCAAGGGGAAGCTCCAGAAGCTGGTGATAAGCCTTTACAGGTTGGAATTGTTTTATCGACCGGTGGTAAGGGAGACAAATCCTTTAACGATGCTTCAATTGAAGGGCTTGAAAGAGCGAAAGCAGAATTAGGAATTGAGTATCGTGACATTGAGCCAAAGGAAATGGCCCAAGACGAAGAATCTTTAAGATTCTTAGCAGATCAAGGCATGGATTTAGTAATCGGAGTAGGCTACTTAATGGAAGAGCCTATGCGATTAGTTTCAGCGGATTATCCCAATGTTAAATTTGCAATCATTGATGCCGTTGTAGAGGCTCCAAATGTGGCATCCCTTGTATTTAAGGAGCATGAAGGTTCTTTCTTAGCAGGTGCCTTAGCTGCATTGACCACTGAAAGCAATACTGTTGGCTTTGTTGGTGGTATGCAGGCTCCGCTTATCGAGAAGTTTGAAGTAGGATATATTCAAGGGATTGAATATATCAATGAAACAGAAGGCAAAAATGTAAATGTACTTTCTGCCTATGCAGGTACTACCGGAGACGCCTTTAATGACCCAGCAAAGGGTAAAGAATTAGCATTATCTCAAATTTCCCGTGGAGCAGACATTATTTATCATGCTTCCGGTGGAACAGGTCAAGGTGTATTTGAAGCAGCTTCTGAAAAGGGTAAACTTGCTATTGGTGTTGATTCTAACCAAAACTGGATGTACCCAGGTACAATTATGGCCAGTATGTTAAAGCGAGTAGACGTTTCAGTATTTGACACTGTTAAGGCTGTTCAAGATGGAAACTACAAACCTGAAATCACTGTTTTCGGTGTTGAAGGCGATGGCGTTGGCTTAACAGATTTAACAACTGTAGATGAATTGGAAAAATCCGGTGTAGAAAATGATGAAGCAGCAATTGCAAAAATGCAAGAAGTAAAGGATAGTATCCCTGCTGAGGTTAGAGAAAAAATTGAAGCAATTAAACAAAAAATTATCAGTGGCGAAATAGTTATCAAGGATACAAAAGAATAATAATCCAATTTAAGCTGCTGCGCCTAGTGTTGCAGCAGCTTAAACCTTATGGGAGGAATCATAATGCAGTCCATTTTATCAATGAATAACATTACAAAGGCATTTCCCGGAGTCTTAGCCAATGATCAGGTTTCCCTTGATTTAAAGCAGGGAGAAATCCATGCACTGGTTGGTGAAAATGGTGCCGGTAAGTCAACCCTGATGAATATACTATTTGGAATCTACCAGCCGGATCAGGGTACAATCACATATAAGGGCAATATTACCGCTATTAATGAACCAAATCAAGCAATAAAGCTAGGTATTGGAATGGTTCATCAGCATTTTAAATTGGTCCCTCCTTTAACGGTTACAGAGAATATTGTTCTGGGAAGTGAACCTAAATCTGGTATATGGTTTAATAAAGCAAAGGCCATTAAAGATGTAGAGGCTTTATCAAAGCAGTATGGCCTAATGGTAGATCCAACAGCAAAGATCGAAAATATTACCGTTGGAATGCAGCAACGGGTTGAAATCTTAAAAACCCTTTATCGTGGTGCCGATGTAATCATACTTGACGAACCCACAGCGGTTTTAACCCCTCAGGAGGTAAAGGAGCTATTTAACATTATGAATACCTTAACCGCCCAAGGAAAATCAATTATTTTCATCACCCATAAGCTGAACGAGGTAATGGAGATAGCTGATCGGGCCACAGTCATGAGAAGGGGTAAAACCATTGGTACCGTTAACACATCCGAGACCACTCCAGCCCAGCTGGCTGAAATGATGGTGGGAAGACAGGTACTATTGAGGGTTGAAAAACAGGAAATTGAGGCCGGGGAAGATATTTTAAGAGTTGAAGCGGTTTCTGCCTTGGATGATAGAAATTTACCTGCTGTAAATGAGATTTCCTTTACTGTAAAAGCTGGAGAAATATTGGGAATTGCCGGTGTAGAAGGAAACGGACAAAGCGAATTAATTGAGGTATTAACAGGACTTAAAAGACCAACAGCTGGAGAAGTTTATTTAAACAACAAAAACATAACCAATAAATCAGCCCGTGAAATAAAAAATGCGCTAGTGGCCTACATTCCAGAGGATCGCCATAAGCGAGGTTTAGAACTAGATTTCTCCATTAGCGAGAACGTCATTCTAGGGAGCCATTTTAAGAAGCCCTTTTCAAGGGGAATTAACCTGAACTACAATGAAATTAATCGACATGCAGATAAACTAATAGAAAAATATGATGTTCGGACCCCTAATAGAGAGGTTCATGTAAGAAACCTGTCAGGCGGTAACCAGCAAAAGATTATCGTTGCCAGGGAGCTGGAAATTGATCCTACTTTAATTATTGCTTCACAGCCAACCAGGGGTGTTGATATTGGTGCCATTGAATTTATTCATAGACAAATCGTCAAAGAACGGGATAATGGGAAAGCAGTCCTGCTAGTCTCAGCAGAGCTCCAGGAGATCATGAGTCTAAGTGACCGTATTGCAGTTATCTATGAAGGAAGCATTGTTGCTATATTAGATGCCAAGGAGGCAACAGAAGAAAAGCTGGGTCTATTAATGGCTGGTGTAGCGGATCGACCCACGAATAACATCCCCCCTGCAGGAGGTAATCAAGATGAATAAAGAAAAACTGATCGAACAAATAAAAGAAATATTACTTCCCATTGGCGCCATCTTTTTAGGCTTGATTGTGGGCGGTGTAATCATGCTTTCTATTGGACAAAACCCTTTTGAAGCCTATAAAGCCTTATTTCAAGGTGCCTTTGGAGACTTCAATAAGTTTTCCAATACCTTGGCAAGATCTACTCCTTTGATTTTCACAGGCCTGGCTGTGGCCTTTGCCTTTCGGTGCGGCTTGTTTAACATAGGGGTTGAGGGCCAATTATTTGTAGGTGCTTTAGCCGCGGCCTATGTGGGCGTTGCTGTAACTGGGCTTCCCAAGATCATACATTTACCCCTTACCATATTAGCTGGTATGGCAGCCGGTGGGTTCTGGGCCTTTATTCCGGGTATATTAAAGGCCAAAAGAGGTGTGCATGAGGTTATTAACACAATCATGATGAACTTTATTGCCTATGCCCTTATCTCCTACATGGTAGCAGGACCCCTTATGGCACCTGGACAAATTCCCAGGACTGTAGGGATTATAGATTCAGCTAGATTAACTCGTTTAAGTGAATTAGTTACATGGAGCAATTCAAAGCTGAACGTTGGATTTTTAATCGGACTCATCGCTTGTGTTATCATTTATTATTTACTTTGGAAAACAACCATTGGCTACGAGGTAAGGGCCGTGGGCTTAAACCCCCATGCCGCTGAATATGGTGGAATCAACTCCAATCGAAAAATTATTCTTGCCATGGTAATCAGTGGTGCCCTAGCAGGACTAGCAGGGGTTGAAAGGGTATTAGGCTTTGACAGAGCACTTATCCTTGGATTCTCTCCAGGCTTTGGCTTTGAAGGAATCGCCGTAGCACTGTTGGGAAAAAATCATCCCGTGGGCGTTATTCTAGGGGCCTTACTTTTTGGAGCCCTGTCCAATGGTGGTGCATGGATGAACTTTACGACCAACGTTCCTGTGGATCTAGTGGTTGTTATCCAGGCGGTAATTATTTTCTTTGTGGCTGCCGATGAAATTGTCAGAACCTTAGTAAGAAGAAAGAAAAGAGAAGGAGGAGTAGCCTAATGGATAACATTTTTAATATTTCACTTATCTTAGCAACCCTAAGGGCTGCCACTCCGTTAGTTATTACTGCCATTGGCGGACTATTATCTGAAAGAGCGGGAATTATTAATATTGCCCTGGAGGGTAAGATGCTGATCGGTGCCTTTGCTGCAGTTGTCGTCTCCTATTATACAGGAAATCCTTGGTTAGGAGTTGTAGGCGCCATGGCTGCAGGAGGAATCTTTGCCCTTATCCACGGAGTGGTCAGTATTAAGTATAAGGCAAATCAGGTGGTAAGCGGAACCGCCATTAATATTTTAGCCTCTGGTTTAACTGTATTTTTATTACAAATACTATTTAATGTATCGGGGACAACCCCTCAGGTTAAAAAACTTCCTTCCTGGGGAGGCTTTAACCCATTAGTTTATTTTAGTATCCTTCTTGTAATTGCCGTTCATTTATTTATTTATTATACTCCATCAGGTTTAAGACTAAGAGCTATTGGAGAGCATCCCAGTGCAGCTGATACAGTGGGGGTAAATGTTATTAAGCTTAGATATATTTATGTCATAGTCAGTGGAGCACTGGCAGGAATTGCAGGAGCCAGTCTTTCCCTAGGAGACTTGAACATTTTCGTAAAGGAAATGACTGCAGGTAGAGGCTTTATTGCCCTGGCTGCCATGATTTTTGGTAAATGGACTCCTATTGGAGCCCTAGGAGCTTCACTTTTGTTCGGCTTTGCCGATGCACTACAAATGCGTTTACAGGGAATTGGTATCCCCAGTCAGTTTGTACAAATGATTCCCTATATCTTTACAATGATCGCCTTAGCCGGATTCGTAGGAAGGGCCACACCACCGGCAGCATCAGGTCAGCCCTATGATAAGGCTGAAAGATAATCCACTGAAATGAGGTGAAAAAGTGGACAAGAAAAAAGAAAAGGAATTAATACAAGCAGCACTAGAAGCCAAGGAGAGAGCTTATGTTCCCTACTCCAAGTTCAAGGTTGGAGCTGCCTTAAAAACCTCCAGCGGCAAAATATTTACGGGTTGCAATATCGAAAATGCTTCCTTTGGTTTGACCAATTGTGCTGAAAGAACCGCTATATTTAAAGCCATTAGTGAAGGCCATACCGATATTGAATCCATTGCTGTTGTTACTGACATTGAGGATTATGCTTCTCCCTGCGGTGCATGTCGTCAGGTGATGGCAGAATTTGGCCTTAATATTCAGGTTCTCATGGGAAATAAGGCTGGAGACTACTATGTTAAAAGCAGCGGAGATTTACTCCCCAATTCCTTTACTAACGATCAATTGGAATCAAATAAAAAAAATAGTTAAACAGCTGTAAATATCTTAAGGGCATGGAATCTTAAAAACCATGCCCTTTTCCTTTGCATGTTGTCAAGGACTTTTGCCAATAATAAGATGAAATCTAATATTAAATAGAGGTGAAGGTCTTGAAAAAAACTGTTTTATTCCTATGCGTCCTATTGATTTTTTCTCAGTCTGGGGTCTATGGAAATGAGTCTTCCTATACTAATGCTCCCGGAAAAGCAGCTATCGTTATGGATGTCAATACAGGTAGAATCTTATATGAAAAGAATATCAATGAGGCAATGCCCATGGCCAGTACCACTAAGATTATGACTGCCCTCCTTGCTATTGAAAACACTGCACCTGACCACATGGTCAAAGTTAATCCCGAGGCAATAGGAATAGAGGGCTCATCTATCTATTTAAGGGCCAATGAAAGGGTCTCTATGGTTGACCTGCTCTATGGCCTCATGTTAAGATCTGGCAATGATGCTGCCGCAGCCATTGCCTTTGAAATCGGAGGCTCTATTGAAGACTTTGCCAGCTTAATGAATCAAAGGGCTAAGGAACTAGGGGCTAAGAATACCAGCTTCATGAACCCCCATGGATTACATCACGAAGATCATTATACAACAGCCTACGACCTGGCCTTAATTACTCAGGCCGCCCTTAGGGAGCCCCTCTTTAAGGAAATCGTATCTACAAAATTCTGGGTAGCTGACAGGGGGGAATACAAGCACTTCTCTAACAAAAACAAAATATTGGGTAGCTGTGAAGGGGGCGATGGTGTAAAAACCGGATATACCCAAAGGGCTGGTCGATGTCTTGTGGCTTCTGCCAGTCGTAATGAGATGCAGCTCATTGCAATAACCCTTGACGATTACGACTGGTTTAACACAGCGATGACCCTGTTAGATGATAGCTTTAATGCTTTTACAGCCCATAGGGCCCTGGAAAAGCATCAGGCTGTAACCAACGTTCCTGTCTTAAACGGCAAAGAAAAGGACATAACCCTATTGGCATCTAATGAAGTCCTCCTTCCCTTAGGAGAAGAGGAGATTTCCGAGCTGGAAATGGTCTTAGCTATTCCCGATGTCATTAAAGCGCCGTTGGCAAAGGGAGAGAAATTGGGCACCGCTTCCTTCTATCTAAAGGGTCAATTGCTTAAAACAACCGATTTATTTACTGATAAAGAAATTGGTCAGTTAACCCTAAAGGATAAATTGCTGAGATTGTTTAAAAGGTCAGATAATTAAACTAGGGTGTGTCTGAATACTCCGAAGGGTGCAGATTTTACTGAATTTTTGTTCCAAGCAAGGCGCTTTTTTGAAGGCATACCAGGGGTACGTCAAGGAAAAGCAACGCTGCGTGATACAAAAAAGCGGTGAAAGATGCCCTTGAGTGGGTTTTCAGACACGCCCTAAACTCTATAATAAAACTTTTATCCATCATAAGTATGGTTTTCATAACAATATTATGGTAACCTAAACCAAAGATCCTTCAAACCTTCGAGGGATTAAATCGATATGACATAATTAAATTACAAGGGAAAGACAAAATGGCTCCTGGGGCATTTGCTAAAAATAGAACTTTCGTATAACATAAATTTAGAATATACGCTATCGATATTCGTTAACTATACGTAAAAGGGGGAGCCTATGAAAATTATTGATCTGCACTGTGATACAATTCACCGTATTTATAAAAGTAAGAAAACAGTGGATTTGTTCAGCAATCACTTCCATGTTGACATTAAAAAGCTTAAGGAGGGCCATTCCTTTGTACAATGCTTTGCTATTTTTATAGATAGGGAAGAGGAAAAAGAGCTGCAAAAAACTCCCTATCAAACCTTCATTGAAATGATAGACCTTTATCAAGGGGAATTAGAGAAAACCAAGGCCTATCTAAGACCGGTATATGGCTATCAGGATATTGTAACGAACCAAAATAACCAGCTTCTTTCCAGCCTTCTGACGGTGGAGGAGGGGGCAGTGCTAGAAGGGAAGCTCCACCGCCTACAGGAGCTGTATGATTTGGGGGTGCGGCTAATGACCTTAACATGGAATTATCCCAATGAAATCGGATACCCTAACAGCCACGGTTCTTACCGTCATCAAGGCCTTACCTCCTTTGGCTGTGATGTGGTGGCGGAAATGAATCGCTTGGGAATGATCATTGATATTTCCCATCTTTCTGATGGGGGCTTTAATGATGTTCTGAGGCTTTCTAAAAAGCCCATTGTTGCTTCTCATTCCAATGCTCGTTCCATTAAAAATCATTCTCGAAACCTAACCGATGACATGATTAAGGCATTGGCTGAAAAAGGAGGGGTAATGGGTATTAACTTCTGTGCTGCATTTTTAGGAGATAGCACCACATCCCAGATAGGAGATATGGTTCGACACATCAGGCATATAAAAAATGTTGGCGGTATTGATGTGCTGGCTCTGGGTTCAGATTTTGACGGAATTATTGGCCCCTTAGAAATCTCCAATTTCGCAAAGATGGATAGGCTGATACAGGCCTTCGAGCAAAACCATTTTACTTCCTCAGAAATTGAAAAGATTTGCTATGGCAATGCCCTTAGGCTTATGTCCGATATTTTGTAGCAGAACCTTCCTACTAAATAAAAAAATCCGGTAAGATTTACCGGATTTTTTTATTTAAATTAATTTGGAATACAAATCACTTGACCTATTTGAAGATTATTGGGATTTACGTT
>SWCA01001913.1_pt1 | contig 215579 bp, 208 predicted proteins | sample 4692961 | NCBI WGS metagenome assembly SWCA01 (sample SAMN10267275, study PRJNA491770) | bioreactor metagenome | isolation source: DHS bioreactor inoculated with | place: Japan: off Shimokita Peninsula | reverse complement strand
ATTATGGCATAGATTCACAGGCTTTTCAACTAACTTTGGAAAGAACCTAAAATTGACCCCTTTTTTGATGTTTTTACATTTAAAATTGACCCCCTTGGTTTTTCATCAAAAATGGAAATTAAACTTAATTTATGATCACTCTATATCCATTATCTTCTAATTTTTTTAAATTAATAATTACCTGATTCGTACTCTGCTCAAGATAAATATACTTGCTAATTTCTTGCATCTTATCCTTCATTAAATTTAATATTAGACCTTTAAAATCATCATTTATAATATCAATATTTCCCTCAAGATTATGATTTTCAATATATGTACTAGGCTGGGATTTGCCCTCACATAGTTCTTCCATAGTCATAAAACTTGCCCCATTATCAGTTTTTATCTCATATTTTCTAGTGTTTTTATTGAAAAAGTAATTAGTTTCCTTTCTTATTTTTCTTTGAATTAATGAATATGAGCTTTTATATTCTTCCTTAACAAATTCTATCGCAGCTTCTTTGCCATCTTCATTAAATATCTTGACTAATTTATCAAAATCAACTGCTATATTTCTATTTTTTCTTCCCAAATTTATGCCCCCTTAGTTGTACCCTTTACTCGATAACTATCTCCTGTTATACTGAGTATATGACAATGGTGAACTAGTCTATCTAATACTGCTGTAGCTGCTAGTTTACTTGTAAATATTTCATCCCATGAACCTAATGGGAGATTTGTGGTTATGATGAGAGAGTTTTTTTCGTATCTTTGGCGGATAAGTTGAAAAAATATGCTCTCTTTTTCTTTATTTAATTTTAGGTGACCTAACTCATCAATTATTAGTAAATCAACTTTAGAAAGCCTTCTAAAAGCATCTTTGAGGGTCTTTTCTTGGTATGCTATCTCTAGCTCTTCTATTAATTTTATCGCCGGTACGAATAATACTTTTTTACCTGCTTCGCAGACTCTAATACCTAAAGATGTCGCAATGTGACTTTTGCCAACGCCCGGAGGGCCTATTAGTATAATGTTTTCTTTCTTGTCTAAAAAGGTCAGAGTCTCTAAATCCTTTATTCTAGCTATATCAATTGTTTTAGGAAAAGAAAAATTAAACTCTTCTAAGGTCTTTATATTCTCAAAGTTAGCTGCTTTTATATTCCTTATTTTCCGTCTTTCTTTTTTTCCTTGTTCTTCTATCATTAAAAGATTAACTAAGAATTCTCTGTAACTTAATTTTTTATCTATGGCAATGTCTATTTCCCTTTCATATTTTTCCCTAATATCTAGGAGCTTGAATTGCTTTAGTAGATTATCTATATGGCTTTTATCCATGTGAATCCCTTGTTTTACATTCAAATTTGACCCCCCTCATAATATGATAGATCTCTTGTCAATCCTTCTAGTTCACTAATTTTCGAAATACTTGCCACCGCCTCATTGTTCCGGGGGGTATTTTCGCTAACATCTAAAATTATTTCTAAGTATTTTTCTTTGATCACTTTCTTAATATTTTCTATTTTGTATATCTGATGCTCTAAACAGTAGCTTAAGACTTTATTTAGATCCTTTATATCATAAAGCTCTTTTAATTTTAAGAACTCTCTAGCATGAAAGCTCGGCTGTTTAAGAATGGGAGCTGTCTTTTCAAGATACTCATTCCCAAATTCAAATGTAGATATGAATTGCCTTTTAATTTCAGGAATAGATCGTGGTACTAGGTTTTTAATTTCAGCATAATGATTATCTATTATTTTGTTTTTCCCCTTACCTTCGGTAATTTCATGCTCTGCTATTTTATCAAGAGATTCATTATATATCTCTAGTTTATATCCGTATGTTTTTTTGATTTTAACAGTTTTATCAACATATTTAACAGGAACACTATATTTATTACCATCAACTGAAATCATGGAATCTAGACTTACCTTTCTTTTATTTAAGTCTGTATTTAGAAATTTATTCCCAGGTAGAGGCAGAAGGTATTCTATCTCTTCTAAAAACATATCATCTGGAACTCTTTTAGTGGTACCATGGATTTCTTTATTCCACTGATTGATAAATTCTTTAGCTGCTATATTAAGCTCTGTCATAGATTTAAAACTATTACCCTTTATGAATTGCTCTTCTATATATTGATAAGGCTTTTCTATCTTACCTTTAGTACGGGCCCTCCGGGGCTTACAAGCATTTAATTCGGTTCCAAGATGCATGCTTAGCTTTAAAGCTCCTTCGTTATATTGAGTCTCCTTATCTTTTTTATGGCTAGTAACTAAAGTCTTGGGATTATCTATGACTAACTCCTTGGTTACACCTCCTAAATCTGTGAAAAGCTCTTCAATAGCATCATAGATAGAGTCTGCATCTACAGCCTTTGAGAAAAGAATTGCTTTTTTTCTTGATGCAGATAATATCATGGTTAAACAATTTACTTCAGTTAGTACTCCTCCAATTTCTAGCTTGTATGGTGACCAGTCAAATTGAGATTGATCCCCGTAGGGAGTTTCGAATCTATTTGTAGCTTTTTTATTTATTTCATTTTTCTCTTCTTTTAGAGTCAAAAGATATCTATATATGGGATTAATACTTCCCTCGTATCCTTTCTTTTTTAATTCTCTATATATTCTAGTACCAATAAAATCGTATCTAGGATTCAAATACCACTCTCTTATCTGATCTTTATAATCATCTATTTTCGTAGGATAATACTCTCTTTCATATTTGGGTGGTTTCTTTTTCTTAATTAAGCTTTTTACTGTATTCTTTGACATCTTTAAATTTCTTGCTATAGCTTTTTTAGGAACGCCGGCTCGATAGAGCCTCATCACTGCCTCCCAATCATGCATGTCCTTCACCTCTAGTCCCCCTAATCACAATGTCAATTTATTACTTTTTTGTCATGTGATTAGAGTACACAATTTATATCAAGGGGTCAATTCTATTCGTAAAAGGGGGGTCAGTTTTAATTGTAAATCAATAGCCCATTTAGTAAGGGTATCCTTATTTATTGTTTTACAACCCTTGAGTATTGTCTTTTTGTAATGATATAAAACACTCCATATATAATGGCATACACAGCGTACATAACAATTGAAAAGGCAATTACAGTAAGGTATGAATTTTCAGCAGGTATCATATAGGAAAACACCATAGTGTCAGCTGTTTTCATAGCAAATATGCTATGAATGATTCCAACAATGAGTGGTATAAAAAAAACTGGAAGCAATCTCTTTTTTATTACCCTTTTCTCAACTTGATTATCCATACCTATTTTTCTTAGCATCTTATACTGCTCTTTCTCTTCCTCAGCTGCCATCACTTGCTTAAAATATAACAGACTTGCGGTCATTAGGATAAATATGGCACTCATAAAAAAACCAATAAAACAAACCAGTCCAAATGTCTCCAAAGATTCATTGTAATGATTATAAGCTGTTCTATAGCTTCCTACATTACCATTTAATATTTTGTTAAGGTCATTATTTAATCCATGATTGTTTAAAGGGGTATCATAATTAAAGACAGTTACCTTATCATAGGTCTGTCCTCCTGGATAAGAATCTAAAATATCTCCCTCTTCTAAAAACCTTTCAAAATCACTATTATTTAATACCAGTGTATGATTTGCACCAAAAGATAAATTTCCTGTTCTTACAGTAGAGGTTATAGTTATCGTATCAGTAGAAAAGGTAAGCTTCTTACCAATAATATGTTTTTCATAATTTTCAAAGGTTTGAGAGTGTACATAAACTCCTTCTCCTGGTCTTATATCTATAGGTTTTAAATTATTTTTTGATAAAGAAATTAACTTATTATAAACGGACTGAGAATACACCCTAAAATACTCTCCATCTTTAGATATGGACATATATTCTCTGCCATTTATTATAATAGTCTCCATCTCTGGCCGAGTTATATATCGCTGAGTAGTATAGCTATCAAAAACTTTCGTATTATGTTTTTTAAAAGCATCATAAATATCATCTAATAATACTTCCTGTCCGCCATAGAAATACATATCCCAACCAATAATATCATAGGTATTTTTCTCCACGTTTCGATAGAGTGTAAATCCTGTTGCCAGTGCTGTAGTAGCAACAGCAGATAATACTGCGATAGTAGCCATAACTGCGGCTATAGACTTCATCCTATGGGAAAATGCTGCTGTTGATATTAGATTCGGACCTTGATAATATCTAGTTTTGTTTCTTTTTACTAGACTTAAAACCTTCGGTAGTCCACCTCCAAAAAACAAGTATGTTCCCACAATTACAAGAGTAATAATTGGAATAGACATAGTGCTTACCACCTTGATATCTTCAATTGTGGCTAAGTAATAGCCTGTTCCAATTAATATAAGCGATAATATTAGCACAAAGATTGATCCTTCTGACTTACCTTCTGATACTTTTTCTGCTTTAAATAAATCTATAAGTTCAAATTTATTAATAACCCTTAATCCAGATAGGCCCATTACGCAAAATATTGATATGAATATTGCTATTGTTATATAAATAGCAGTTGGATCAATAGTAAATGCTATTTCACCAACGAAAGCTGCTAAAGAAATATCTAATAGGATCATTGCTACTAGCTTAGAAAAAAATATACCGCTTCCTATTCCTAAAACTAGTGTAACAAAGCCTACAATCATAGTCTCTAAAAAGATTAATTTACCTATTCTTCCATTTGACATCCCAAATAAAGCATAGGTTGAAATTTCTTTTTTTCTTGCTTTAATGAAGCTTTTATTAGAGCTTATCAAAAAGAACATCACAAAAACCATTATTATTACGCCGAATGCACGTAACATAGATCTATATCTGATATCATTGGTAAATGCCATACTTACATATTCGTTTTCCATTAGTGCCAAAAATGAGTACGCAGTAAAGATGCTAAAGCTTAAAGAGAACAGATACATCATATATTTTTTTAAATTTAATTTTATGTTTCTAATAGCTAATGTTAGGAGATTCACTTTCCCTCACCTCCTAGAACACTCATAACATCTATAATGGAATCAAAAAACTTCTTTTTGCTATCCCCTGCATAGAGCTCATTGTATATTTCTCCATCTCGAATAAACATGATTTTCTTACAGTAACTTGCAGCAAATACATCATGGGTTACCATTAGAATCGTTGCTTTATATTCCTTATTTATATAGGTTAAGAGTTCTAATAAATCTTTTCCTGATTTTGAATCCAAGTTCCCTGTTGGTTCATCAGCTAAGATCATCTTGGGGTTAGTAATCAAAGCACGACATGCAGCAGCCCGTTGCTGCTCACCACCAGAAACTTCGTATGGATATTTGTTTAGGAGTGTTTTAATACCTAAATCCCCTACAAGTTTCATAAGCTTAAACTCGATATCCTCTACCTTATATCCATTTAAAGTTAATGGTAATATAATATTTTCCTTTAATGTCATGGTTTCTAAAAGATTATAATTTTGAAATATAAATCCTATATTTTTTAACCTATGCTTAGCAAGCTGACTTTTATTAAGTGTAACGATATCTTGCCCATCCATAATGAACCTACCTGTTGTTGGCTTATCAATACTACCTAATATATTTAATAGTGTGGTCTTACCGGAGCCTGATGCTCCCATTACACCAATAAAATCTCCTTCATTTACTTCAAAGCTTATACTTTTTAGTGCATTGTACTCCTTAGAACTTTTTTTCGATCCATAGACCTTACTAATATTTTCTACCTTTAATATCTGCATGGACGTTACCTCCAAATAATTTTTATGAGATAATTATATCCTACATATAGATCTAATAAAATCGAACCAACTTACACTTCGAATGTATATCTTACAGTTTTGTCACATTGTACATAGTTTCATTTGCTATAAAGGTTAAATTGAATGTAGTATATTCTCCATATTTAGATTGTACTGTTAATTTATGACCAAGCATGTTACTTAGCTTTTTAGAGAGATATAATCCATAGCCTGTAGCTTTCATGCCATTTCTATTATTAGATGAAGTATACCCTTTATTGAATATTTGTCCTATATCTCTTTTAAGAATTCCTTCCCCACTATTTCTAATTGATATAGTTGTTTCATTGTTAATCTTACTAGTATTTATATTGATGGTACCTTTAACAGGAGTATATTTAACTGCATTAGATATGATTTGAGACAATATATACCCACTCCACTTTTCATCTGTTAAAACATCAACATCCTCCCCGGTCATAGAAATACCTATCTTCTTATAGCTAAAGAAATTAGCATACCCCTTAAGTGTATTGGCAATTAGTTTTTTAGTACTCACTTGCACTATTTTATAATCATCATAAAACCTGTTGCTTTTTATCTCATAAAAAACGCTCTGTACTGATTGCTCTATTGCAAATATTTCTGTATCTATACTTTGATAAAAGTTATTTGGAAGATTACTTTCGTGATTTTCTAATATGAGTCTAGTGGCTGAAATTGGTACTTTAACATCATGTACCCACTTTGTAATAAATTCTAACTCCTCCGATGATTCAGTAAGTATATCAGATTTATATTTCTCATACTCTATCACTAGATTATTTACAATTTCGGCATAATCTTTATCTGTAGGGTATGTAAACTCCTCTAAATCTTCTGAAGAAGCATTAAGATTACAATACCTTTTTAGCTTTTTTACACGAGCATTGAGATTTGTATAATCAATCACTACAAAAACAGAAAATAATAATACCCACCCCAACATAATGTAAGTAGCGTTTGATTTACTTATATTAAAGCTCCTATCCAATTTATAAACTACAATAGAAAATCCAAATCCTAAAAGTATAAATATATATGTAATCCATCTTTCTTTTAAATAACTTATAAAGCTCATATTAATCTATATCCTTCTCCTTTTATTGTTTTAATATATTCCTTCAGATCAATTGCTTCTAACTTTCTACGTAAGCGATTTATATTGACTGTAAGAGTATTATCATCTACAAAACTTTCATCATCCCATAATGCTTTCATAAGTCGTGTACGACTAACAACCTTTCCTTTATTTCTAATCAACATAGATAATATCTTGCACTCATTTGGTGTTAGTTCTACTTCCTTCTCACCATACAAAACCTTTAAATTCTCTATATTCAATATAAAATCTCTATGCTGTAGCACGTTCAAAGTCTGATCGCTATAGGAATATGTTCTGCGTAGTATAGCCTGCACTTTGGCAATAAGCAAATCTACGGAAAATGGTTTTTCAATATAGTCATCTCCACCTTGAGATATTGCCCTTATTTTATCACCATCAGTATCCCTTGAAGATATGAACATAATTGGTACGTTTGACAACTGTCTAATTTTTGCACACCAATAAAACCCATCATAATATGGAAGATTTATATCCATGAGTATAAGATGAGGCTTGAAAGAAGTATAATCAGAAAGTATGTCGTCAAATTCTAATGCTCTTAATGTGTTATAACCCCATTTGTTTAACTTTTCTTCTATAATTGAAGATATTGTATTATCGTCCTCTACAATAAATATCTTATACATAGCTATTAACTCCTTTTTAAGTCTTTATGTTTAATTAATTCATATCACACTATTTCTTCTCTATCAACATAACTATCTCAACATGTTATAGCATTTAGAAACATATCGCTTATGAAATGGTTCTCTCTTGTTAATTCTATAGGAACATGGTAATTAATACTACCTGAAGTTTATTTTAAAACTATTTTTGAGCAATTGTCCTCTTTTTCTCATCTTGGATACCCAAACTTTTACAACCTTTCATAACTTAGTAAGATGTCAATTGGAACTGCAATTACTCTTATTTCTAATTGCCTATATGGCTATTAGAGACTGTTTTATTTGAAGTTTAGGTATATACTATAATACAAGCCAATATCTTAGTAAGATATTGGCTTCCCTTATGTCTTTAAAGATAATTACTATCTTTTAAAAATAACTACAACTAACTCTGGTCTATGCGAAAGCAAAATATTCGCTACTATCATCCCAAAGATAAGTTCCTTCACTTTGCTGGATTGCAGGATCAGCTATACCCATTAAGCCAATTTTATCTTCACCTTGGTTCAATGTTACGCTTGAATTATCTATGATTTGTACATTTAACTTTTCTAATTCTTCTTTCAATATACCATACTTTCCCGATAATTGCTCATGATTACCTGAAACATAATATACAGGCGCTATTTTAACTACTTGTTCTACAAATTCTATCGCTATATCAATTCTTGTACTTCGTCTGTCTATTAAGTCTCCAGTAATTGCAATAATATCAGGATTAATTTCTTCAATTTTTTTTGATAATTTTCCGTGAAAATCCTTATTATGAAGATCAGAAATCTGAACAACTCTATATCCATTAAAGCTTTCTGGAATTTTTGAATTAGAATATTTAATACTTGTTACAACTATATTATTATTTTGCCATATACAAAATATACTTAATCCTATAATTACTGAAAAAGCTAAAGGAAAATTTTTATGAAGAATTCATGACATTATAAAAACCCTATATTTACTTTTAAAAGTAAATATAGGGTCATTTTATTGGTGGAGGCGAGGGGAATCGAACCCCTGTCCGAAAGCACTTCACCACAAGACTCTCCGAGCGCAGTCATTGATTTAAGGTCTCGCCTTAGGAATCTCCCAATGACAAGCTATTCCTTTAGCCAGTCTCAATTTATTCACTCTAAGGTCGAGACACCCCTAGGAGCGGTTCCCCACTAGTCGACGCCCAAATCCTAAGCCGTGGGTTGCCTAGGCAGGACGAGCTACCTTTATTAGGCAGCTAATGCGTAATTATTATTATCTGCGTTTACATTTAGGTTGCCACTTTTTACGTTGCTTGGCGACAACGGCTCGCTACTTGAAGCTCCATACCCCCGTCGAAACCAGTACGCCCCCATGCTGCAATTACCCAAATTTCTAATTTGATGTAATTGTAGTACTCAGCGTAGCTGAGTTACCTTAGTTTTCAATTACTAATAACTCTTCTGCCTTTGTCTTAGCTCTTTTTGTATTCTTCTTTCTGCATCCTTTTTAGCTATGGTTTGTCTTTTATCATATAGCTTTTTACCTTTAGCTATTGCAAGCTCAATCTTTACTAGTCCTCTATTGTTTATATATAGTTTAAGGGGAACCAATGTGTATCCTTTTTGAGTAGTTAATCCAATAAGTTTTCTAATCTCCCTTTTATGAAGAAGTAACTTTCTTGGTCTAACTGGATCCACATTAAAAATGTTTCCCTTTTCATAGGGACTTATATGAATATTATGCAGAATGATTTCTTCATTATCGACCTCAGCATATCCATCCTTAAGATTAACTTTCCCTTGTCTGATGGATTTTACTTCGGTGCCCTTTAGAACTATTCCTACCTCCAAAGTATCCTCAATAAAGAAGTCATGTCTAGCTTTTTTATTATTTGCAATAACTCTTCCCTTTGCCATATTTACACCAACCACAAATCTTTTTTTAGATGCAAATATTATTATAACATCTAGTTTGCTTTATGTCAAGAATTTTTCAATAACCTTAGCAACCCCATCATTATCATTGGTGTCAGTTATATAATCTGCCATATCTTTAACTTTATCTATAGCATTGCCCATAGCTACACCTAATCCTGCATATTCTAGCATACTAAGATCATTTTCATTATCGCCTATGGTTATAATTTCTTCTCTTTTTACTCCTAAAGAATTGGCTAGTCTTTCAACGGCTTTCCCCTTACTAACTCCCCTATCCATAACATCAACTAAGTCCAACCAAGATTTATGGGTCTCTACATCTAAGTTTGATTTTATAATGTTTGTTATAGATTCTAATTTCACCATATCATCATGTTGTACACCAAATTTATATATTGTATCATTCTCAATAATTTTTTTGCTATCTGATATTATTTCTATCTTTATTTGATCTTTTTCATTCAAGGTTTTACCCCACTCTGAAAAGTATAATAGTCTTCTTTCTTCGCTTTCACTGTATATCGTATCATGACTATAAAAATAAAAATACATATTATTTTCTTTACATATATCTATTATCTTAATAGCATCTTCTTTTTTTAATGGCTGTGAAAATATTATTTTATCATCCTTTAAATTCTTAACTATTGCCCCATTTGAGCAAATTATTGGAGTTACTATTCCTAGCTGCTCACCATAAATCTTTGCTGTGGTGTATATTCTTCCTGTGGCTATTGCGATGTGTACACCTTTTTTGTGGAGTCCTTGAAGTGCTCTTTTAGTCCTTTCCGATACATTGCTTTTACTATTTAAAAGGGTTCCATCCATATCTGTAACTATAAGCTTATAACTCATTAATCGTCCTCCTTTAAACTAGAATTGTTCCAAGTTTCTCAATATATAATATATCAAGAAACTTGGAACGGGTTTGATTTTATAATTAAATTAATACAAAGTCTATTTCTTTTTGAGATATATTTACTTTCATGACTTTAATTCTTACTTTATCTCCTATTCTAAAGACCTTATTTGTTCTTTCACCTCTAAAAAGATAATTCTCTTCATCAAATATATAATAATCATCAACTAATGCACTTATCCTTACTAATCCCTCAACAGTATTCTCAAGCTCTACAAAAAATCCAAAGGATAGTACTCCAGAGATAATACCATCAAATTCCTCTCCAATATGCTCTGACATATACTCCGCCATTTTAAGGTCATTTGTTTCCCTTTCTGCTTCAACGGCAAGTCGTTCCCTATCAGAGGATCTATCGGATACATTGGCCACTATACCCTTTAATTTTGATATTCTACTACTATTAAGCTTGCCCTGTACCATTTCTTTTATTATTCTATGTATTTGAAGGTCAGGATATCTCCTAATAGGTGATGTGAAATGGCAATAATAATCTGCAGCTAAGCCAAAATGTCCTAAATTTTCCGGTGAGTATCTAGCCTGTTTTAAAGATCTTAACATTATAGTGCTAATAATATGTTCTTCCATTTTACCTTCAACTTTTCTAAGTAAATCCTGTAAAGATTTAGGATGAACAGTTTCTGAAATACCCTTTAAGTGGTATCCAAAGTTATGGATAAACTTATTAAAAGCCTCTATTTTTTCCAGTGATGGTTCCTCATGAACTCTGTATACAAAAGGCATTTTTTGCCAATACATATGTTCTGCTATAGTCTCATTACATACTATCATAAATTCTTCAATTATTCTATTGGCTATACGTCTCTCTGCCTTTTTTATTTCTACAGGCTTGCCTTCATTATCTAGTATTATTTTAGCCTCTGGAAAATCAAAATCAATACTTCCCCTTGTATCCTTTCTCTTCATTAAAACCCTTGCAAGTTCCTCCATAAGCTTAAAATCATCTATTAAATAATCATATCTTTTAAGGAGCTCTGGGTTGTCTTCTTCAAGTATATCTGATACATCTTTATAGGTCATACGCTCCTTAGTTTTTATTACACTTTCAAATATCTCATGGTCCACAACTTTACCATCTTTGTCAATTTCCATAAAGGCAGAAAGGGTTAATCTTTCTATTTGTGGATTTAAACTACATATGCCATTAGATAGGTTTTTGGGTAACATAGGTATTACCCTATCTACTAGATATACACTAGTACCTCTTTTAATGGCTTCTTTATCTAAAGGACTTCCCTCTTTTACATAATGAGTTACATCGGCTATATGTACTCCTAGCTTATAGTTTCCATTTTCCAATTTTTCTATGGAAATAGCATCATCAAGATCCTTTGCATCGGCACCATCTATAGTAACGATGTTAAGGTCTCTAAGGTCCCTTCTCTTTTCTATTTCTTCTTCACTAACTGTTTCAGGTATATTATCGGCTTCATTAAGAACCTTCTTTGGAAAAAATTCTGGTAGTTTATGCTTTCTAATTATTGATACTATATCTGTACCTACATCATCCTTATGTCCTAAAACCTCAATAATCGTACCCTCGGGATTTCTTCTTGGCTCAGGCCATTTAGTTATTTTTGCTACAACCTTAAAGCCTTCCTTAGCATCACCAACCTGACTCTTAGGTATGTATATGTCAAAATTCATTCTTTTATCATCAGGTACAACAAACCCAAAACTTTTACTGCTTTCAAAGGTTCCAACCACTTCATCATTGGCTCTTTTTAATATTCTTATTATTTCCCCTTCAGGTCTTTTTCCATTTTTAGATTTGTTAGTTATTCTTGCAATAACCTTGTCTCTATTCATAGCACCATTTAAATCGCTGGCAGAAATAAATACATCATTAATAGTTATATTCTCTGGTAATATAAATCCAAAGCCTTTCTGATTAGTTTGCAATTTACCTACCACTAAATTCATTCTTTCAGGAACAGCATATCTATCTTTCTTTGTTTTTATTATGTAGCCTTCTTTTTCCATATCATCTAAAAGATTTAAAAACATTCCCATCTCTTCACTTTGTATATTGAAATTATTTGCTAGTTCCATTTCAAGCATTGGACTATACGCATGGTTTTTCATAAATTCAACTATCTTTTCTTGAGTAATCAACTATATCCCTCCGTTTTTATACACTTATCTCTATTGTACCCTTTTTAGCACAGAAAATACCATCTGAATTATATAACAGATGGCATTTTTTAAGTATCATAAATATCAAAAGCTTCCCCCATATCCTTATACAAGGGAAGCTTTTATATAAAAGTTTAGAACAAACTATTTATTTGATTAAATAATGGTGCGAATACTAATGCAACTATTGTCATTAATTTAATGAGTATATTAATTGATGGTCCTGAAGTATCCTTAAATGGATCACCAACTGTATCTCCAACTACTGCTGCCTTATGGGGTTCGCTTCCTTTACCGCCATGGTTTCCTTCTTCAATATACTTTTTAGCATTATCCCATGCTCCACCGGCATTTGACATGAATATAGCCATAAGCACACCTGATACTAATGCTCCTGCTAATAATCCACCTAATGCAGCTTTACCTAATATAAGACCTGTTGCAACGGGTGATACTACTGCCATGATACCTGGAATTAACATTTCCTTTAATGCTGCAGCTGTACTTATATCTACACATTTTGCATATTCAGGAGTTGCTTTACCTTCCATGATACCTGGAATTTCTTTAAATTGTCTTCTAACTTCTTCAATCATTTGGTTAGCAGCTTTTCCAACAGATTCCATTGTCATAGCTGAGAATAAGAAAGGTAACATACCACCTAATAGTAGTCCAACAACAACCTTTGGATCAAGGATATTTATCCCTTCTAAATTTGATACCTCTGAGTAAGAAGCAAATAATGCTAGGGAAGTAAGGGCCGCAGATCCAATTGCAAATCCTTTACCTATTGCAGCTGTTGTATTTCCAACTGCATCTAATTTATCAGTGATATCTCTAACTTCATGGGGTAGTTCACACATTTCTGCAATACCACCAGCATTATCTGCAATAGGACCATAGGCATCAACGGCAACTGTAATTCCCGCTGTTGATAACATACCTACTGCTGCTAGTGCTATACCATATAATCCTACAAAATTATAAGATACTAAAATACCAACACATATAAAGATTATAGGTAATGCAGTGGATACCATTCCTACTGCTAGTCCACTGATTATTGTTGTGGCTGGTCCAGTTTCAGATTGCTTTGCGATTTTTTTAACTGAATTATAATCTCCAGATGTATAAATTTCAGTAATTTGTCCAATAATTATCCCTACTATTAGTCCAGCTGTAATAGCCCAAAATGCATCTAAACTATCGAATAACATTCTACTAAGGAAAAATGAACCAATAATTACAATGATTGAACTAATATAAGTTCCTAATTTAAGAGCCTTATGCGGGTCAGAGTTTTCATCACCTTTTACAAACATTGAACCTATTATAGAAGCAATAATTCCTAGTGAAGCTAATACTAATGGGAACATGGCCCCATTTATTCCAAAACCAATTACTCCTAAAGTAATGGCTGATATGATTGATCCAACATAGGATTCAAAAAGGTCAGCTCCCATACCTGCTACGTCACCAACATTATCTCCAACATTATCGGCAATAACTGCTGGATTTCTTGGATCATCTTCGGGTATACCGGCTTCTACTTTACCAACTAAGTCGGCTCCAACATCAGCAGCCTTTGTGTAAATACCTCCACCAACACGACCAAAGAGAGCAATTGATGAAGCACCAAGTCCAAAACCTGTAATAGTTTTTGCAGCTTGACTAATAACTTCTACATCATTAGAATTTCCCCCGAATATGTAAAAAAGAGTTCCTACTCCTAGTAAACCTAGTCCAACAACCGACATTCCCATAACTGCTCCACCAGAAAAGGCAACTGAAAGGGCTTTGTTCATTCCAAACTCCTTAGCCGCATTTGCAGTTCTAACATTGGCCTTTGTAGCAACCTTCATTCCGAAGTATCCTGCTAAAGCAGAAAATAGTGCTCCAATTAAAAAACATATAGCCGTAAGCCAGTCAATTCCTAATCCAACTGCAATAAATACTACGCTAGCAAATATAACTAGTGATTTATATTCTCTTGTTAGGAAAGCCATAGCTCCCTCTTGTATGTATGAGGAAATTTCCCTCATTCTTTCATTCCCTACGTCAACATTATTTATTCTCGAAGTCAATACATAGGCAAAAATCAATGCAACTATTCCTACAATTGGTGCCAGTATTAAATAGTTCATCTAATAGTCCTCCTCACATATATTCATATAATCTTTTATTTTTCTATTTCTGTAGTATAACTGATATAAGTGAGCAAATAATAAAAGCAGTTGCTCCTATCTTAGTTATTTTTGAAAGCAATTCATCATATCCTCTACCTTTTTGCTTACCAAATAACTGCTCTGCTCCTCCACCTATTGATCCTGATAATCCAGCACTTTTACCTGACTGTAGTAAAATACTAGCTATTAATATTAAACTTGAAATTACTTGTAGTACCATAAATATAGTTTTCAATCTTTCCACCTCCCATTTCTAATTAACAAACATATTTTAACACAGGAGTATACCAAAATCAACACAATTATATGAGGAGCTCTCTTTAATGCTCTTAATTAATGTGATTATAATAATTATAATTTTAATGTTTAAAGGGTAGGAATATTCCTACCCTTTATTTATTATTTCTAAATTTTTCTATTTTTATACAATTTACTATTTCTTCAAATTATAAAATGCTTTTAATCCTGCATACTTAGCAGAAATATCTAACATCTCTTCAATTCTAATTAATTGATTGTACTTTGCAACCCTATCTGTTCTAGATGGCGCACCTGTTTTTATCTGTCCAGCATTCACTGCTACAACAAGATCAGCTATAGTAGTATCTTCAGTTTCTCCAGATCTGTGAGATATTACTGAAGTATATCCAGCTCTCTTTGCCATTTCTATTGCATCTAAAGTCTCTGTTAAAGTACCAATTTGGTTTAACTTGATAAGAATAGAATTTGCTGTGTTATTCTTAATACCTTTTTCAAGTCTTTCTGTATTAGTAACAAATAAGTCGTCACCAACTATTTGTATTTTATCGCCTAATTTTTCGGTCATTAACTTCCAGCCATCCCAATCTTCTTCATCAAGACCGTCTTCTATAGATATTATTGGATACTTCTCTACTAATGAGCTATAGAATTCAACCATTTCCGCAGAAGTCTTTACTAAACCTTCACCACTTAATTCATATTTCTTTTCATTAGAGTTATATATTTCAGTGGCAGCAACATCTAGAGCTAGCATAACATCTTTTCCAGGTTCATATCCAGCACTTTTTATTGCATCCATTATTACTTCTAAGGCTTCTTCATTGGAAGTAAGGTTAGGTGCAAAACCACCTTCATCCCCAACTGATGTATTAAGACCTTTACCCTTTAGTACTTTTTTAAGGTTATGGAAAATCTCAGCTCCCATTCTTAAGGCTTCTGCAAAATTCTCAGCTCCTACAGGCATTACCATGAATTCCTGTATATCAACATTATTGTCTGCATGCTCGCCACCATTTAGAATGTTCATCATTGGAACAGGTAAAGTTTTTGCATTAACACCACCGATATATTGATATAGTGGCATTTCAAGACTATTTGCAGCTGCCTTAGCCACTGCCATGGAAACACCTAGGATTGCATTAGCACCTAGTTTTCCTTTATTATCTGTACCATCAAGTTCAAGCATAAGCTCGTCTATTTCAACCTGATCAAATGGACTAAGTCCAATTATTTCAGGTCCAATTACTTCATTTACATTACTAACAGCACTTTGTACACCTTTACCTAGATATCTATCTTCTTCACCATCTCTAAGCTCAACTGCTTCAAAGGCACCTGTTGAAGCTCCAGAAGGAACTGCTGCTCTACCAACTGTACCATCCTCTAAGTAAACCTCTACCTCTACAGTAGGATTACCTCTAGAATCAAGAATTTCTCTTCCTAATACACCAATAATTGTTGACATATAAAAAAACCTCCAATTCTATTTTTTAAAAATTTACTATCTGCTCAAAACTATCTGCCTTTAGACTTGCTCCGCCTACTAGAGCTCCATCTATGTCAGCTTGATTCATAAGCTCTTCAACGTTATTAGGCTTCACACTTCCACCATACTGAATTCTTATTTCCTCGGAAATATTATCTCCATAAAGCTCCTTAATTATATCTCTTATGTATGCAATTACTTTATTAGCTTCTTCAGCAGTGGCAGTCTCTCCTGTTCCAATTGCCCAAATTGGCTCATAGGCTATTATAACATTTAAAATGCTATTTTCATCAATATTTCTTAATCCTTCTTCTATTTGGTTTTTTATTAACTCTTCAGTTTGGCCATTATTACGTTCATCTATACTTTCTCCCACACATACTATAGGTTTTAAATCATTGGCAAGGGCTGAAGTGATTTTTTTGTTAACAGTTTCATTTGTTTCACCAAAATATTGTCTTCTCTCAGAATGTCCAATAATACAATAATCTATCTCAAGGTCCTTAAGCATAATTGGTGATATCTCACCAGTAAATGCTCCCTTTTCTTCCCAATGCATATTTTGTGCACCAATTTTGATATTTGTATCTTTAGTTAGTTCCTTTAAGGGTTGTAAAAGTGTATAGGGTGGACATATAACTACCTCCACATCTGTATCCTTGACTTTACCCTCTAATTCTTTTACAAATTCTTTAGCTTCATTCATGGTCATATGCATTTTCCAATTACCAGCTATTATTGGTATTCGCATCTAATCACCTCATTATTTGTTTTGAATTGCTGCTATACCCGGTAATACTTTACCTTCTAATAATTCTAATGATGCTCCTCCGCCAGTTGAAATGTGAGTCATTTCGTCAGCATAGCCTAGCTGTTCTACAGCTGCTGCACTATCTCCACCACCAATTATTGTGGTTCCATCACATTTACTTAATACTTTAGCAACTTCCTCTGTTCCTACTGCAAAGGGCTTCATTTCAAATACTCCCATTGGGCCATTCCATATAACTGTTTTAGCTCCTTCAATGGCTTCTTCAAATACTTTGATTGTTTCTAAGCCAATATCTAATCCCATCATATCTTTAGGAATACTGTCTACATCAACTGTCTTATATTCTGTGTCCTCTTTAAACTCCTTAGCTACAACTACATCTATAGGAAGAATCATTTTAACTCCCTTTGCTTTAGACTTTTCTAGAAGCTCATTAGCAAGGTCTATTTTATCTTCTTCTAGTAAAGAGCTACCAATTTCTTTTCCTTGAGCTTTTAGGAAAGTATAGGCCATACCTCCACCTATAAGTAAAGCATCCACTTTATCTAGTAAGTTGTTTATAACTCCAATCTTATCAGAAACCTTAGCTCCTCCTAGTATTGCTACAAAAGGTTTCTTTGGATCTTCTAAGGCACTTCCCATTATCTCAATTTCTTTCTGCATCAAATATCCTGCTGCAGATGGTAAAAATTCAGCTACTCCTACAGTAGATGCATGGGCTCTATGGGCAGCACCAAAGGCATCATTCACGTATACATCAGCCAAGCTAGCTAATTCCTCTGCAAAGGATTTATCATTTTTCTTTTCTTCTTTTCTAAACCTGACATTTTGAAGCAGAACAACTTCTCCTTCTTTCATCTCAGCAGTAGCTCTTTTTGCACTCTCCCCTACTACTATGTCATCATCAGCAAAGGTAACTTGTTTATTTAATAGCTCTGCTAATCTCTTAGCAACTGCTTCTAAGGAAAACTTTGGATTTACTTCTCCCTTTGGACGCCCTAAGTGGGACATTAATATAACCTTTGCATTCTTTAAAAGTAAATATTCTATTGTAGGAAGAGCTGCCCTTATTCTTCTATCATCTGTTATATTACCTTCACCATCCATAGGTACATTAAAGTCGCATCTCATAATAACTTTTTTACCTGAAACATCTACATCTTCTATCGTCTTTTTATTTAGCATAATACTCCCTCCAATCTTTCATAAATAACATGGATAAATAGCGAAGCAATAAGTGCTCCGCTATTTTGTTTTAAGTAAATCCTTTAACTATTTGTTTATCAATTCTGCAAAATATTTAACTGTTCTTACTAGCTGAGCAGTATATGACATCTCATTGTCATACCATGAAACAACCTTCACCATTTGTTTACCATCAACATCTAACACCTTTGTGCAATCAGCATCAAATAAGGAACCATATTTACAACCTATAATATCTGATGAAACAATTGGGTCTTCTGTATATCCTAAAGTTTCGTTTGCAGCTTCCTTCATTGCTGCATTAATCTCTTCAACAGTTACATCTTTTTCTAACCTTACAGTTAAGTCCACTAAAGAACCTGTCACAGTTGGAACTCTCATAGCTCCACCATCTAGTTTTCCTTTAAGCTCTGGTAATACTAAGCCTACTGCAACAGCTGCTCCAGTAGTAGTTGGAACTATATTTTGAGCCGCTGCTCTTGCTCTTCTCATATCACTATGGGGAGCATCCACTATTCTTTGGTCATTAGTATATGCATGAATAGTAGTCATTAAACCTTCTACTATTCCAAATTTATCATTAAGTACCTTAGCAACTGGTGCCAAACAGTTTGTCGTACATGAAGCACCTGATAAAACTGTTTCACTTCCATCTAAAATCTCATGATTAACATTATATACTACAGTTTTCATATCTCCCTTAGCTGGAGCTGATATAACAACTTTCTTTGCTCCTGCCTTAATGTGCTTCTCAGCTTTTTCCTTAGTTCTGAAAACACCAGTACACTCTAAAACAACATCTACATCATGGTCTCCCCAAGGAAGATTTTCTGGATCCTTTTCTGCATATATCTTTACTTCTTTGCCATCTACTACAATAGCATTTTCTTTAACCTCTATTGAATCACTCTTAAATGAACCCTGTGCTGTATCATACTTAAGTAAATGGCCAAGCATTTTTGCATCAGTTAAATCATTTAAAGCAACGATTTCGAATTCTGAACTATCAAACATTAGTCTAAAGGCTAACCTTCCTATTCTCCCAAAACCATTAATTGCTACTTTTACACTCATAATTAATATTCCTCCTTATAATTTGAAATAATTTGTTTTGCTGCACTTTCATCTGTTACTAAAACTAGATTATTATTTAACTTACTTATGGACATAATAGCCTCAGCCTTTGAACTTCCAGCAGCTACGGCTAATACATCCTTTAATGACTTATATTTTTCTAGATCAATACCAATAGTACTAATTTCAAATACAATCTCTCCTGATTTATCAAAATAATATCCAAATCCCTCTGCAACAGCACCCTCTTTAACAAGATTTTTAACTTCACTGTCTGAAAGGCCCCTTCTTTTAGCCATGGAGTCTGCTCTTCCAATACCAAATAGTAATACATCTATTTCATCAATTAATTTGATTATCTTTTTAATAGAGGGCTCATTTTTAAGACTATCTATGGCATCTTGAGACAAATTATCTGGAGTATACAATGTTTTATATTTAGAATTCATTTTCCTTGATAATCTTTCAACTAGAGTATTTGCTTGGAATTCCATCTTTTTTCCTAGTCCTCCACGTGCTGGTATAATAGTTACACCACCGAGGTTCATACTACTTTTATCATATTCTTCAACTACATAGGAAATAGTAGTACCACCCGTAAGTCCTAGTATACTTCCTTCTTTCACAAGAGTCTTTAGATGTTTTGCAGCTTTTTTTCCAATTTCTTTATAAACTAATGTTGGATTATCAACCGAACTCGAAATAATCTCTACATCTTTTATACCCAACAATTTTCTTAATTTAACTTCTAAATCTCTAAGACCCTTTAAATCATGGAAAATTATATCCATTTTCTCTATTGTAGTTTCACCTATTGGTGTAAGAATCATACCTTCGGATGAAATTTTAATTATTTCCTGATCCTTTAAGATATTTGCTTCAGTTCTAATGATTCTTTCACTTAAACCAATTTTATTTGATATGCTTCTTCTACCAATTGGTCCAAAGTACTGTATTATCTTTAATAAGCTATATCTTTTTTCTAGAATCTCAGTAAAATCAGGAGTTACCTTATTAATAACATCTAGTATATTAGATATATTGTCATTCAAAATAATCCTCTACTTTCTAAAAATAACTTCATTGGGTCGAATTATGTCCATATGTACTATTTTCGTCCCATTAGTGTCAAAAAAATTTCTTACACTTTATTTTAGCATATATTGGTTGAATAATGCAACAAAAACTGTGGTACATTTTACCACAGTTTTTGTTATTCTAGAATAATTAACTTTGAATCAACTCAATAAAGCTTCTAAAATTTTTTACTTGCCACTAATCATTTATCACTTGCAACTCTCTTTAATATCTTTTTCTCTTAGATGATGAAGGTATATCGAGCTCATCTCTATATTTTGCTACGGTTCTCCTTGATATGTTTATACCTGATTTGTTTAGTTCATCGGATATAGCCTGATCACTTAAGGGCTTTTTATGGTCTTCATTATCAATAATATCTTTTATTATAGATTTTATACTTTCTGATGAAACTCCTTCACCAAATGTACTTGATACACCACTTTGGAAAAAATATTTTAATTCGAAAATTCCTCTAGGACATTGCATGTATTTTTCATTTACAGTTCTACTTACAGTAGATTCATGTACTCCAACATCATCTGCGATTTCCTTTAAAGTTAATGGCTTTAAATAGACTGTTCCCTTTTCAAAAAAGTCTTTTTGATATTCTAAAATTGCCTTCACTACTTTATAGATAGTATTTCTTCTTTGTTCTATGCTTTTTATTATTTTTAAAGCCGCATTCAATTTTTTATTAATATAGGATGAGGTCTTATTATTTGTATCGCTATTCATTAAAATATTTCTATAAAAATGACTTATGGTTAGTCTTGGGGCAGTTGAGTCTTTAACAACTATTATATATTCATCATCTATTTTTTCAACTACCACATCTGGAACTATATATCTTACATCTTTTATGGAGCTAAAGGCTCTTCCAGGCTTAGGCTCTAAGGTTTTTATAAAATCTGCAGCTTCTTGGATTGTTTTTGCAGGTACATCAAGTTTCTTAGCTATATATGTTATTTTATTTTCTGCTAGCTTCTCTAGATAATTTTCAATTATGTTTATTATCACTTCATCATGAATTTTTTTATGCTTTAGTTGTATTAATAGACATTCCTTTAAGCTTCTAGAACATACTCCAATTGGATCAAATGTTTGAATTAATTCAATAATAGTTTCTATTTCTTCATTAGAAACTTTATATTTCTTAGTAATCTCTGCATTAGTAATATATAAATAACCATTACTATCTATATTTTGTACAATATATTTAGCTATTTGCTTTTTTGCTCCATCCAAAAGAGTAAATTGCAATTGAAACATAAGATGCTCTACCAGGGTAGTTTCAGATGTTAAATAATTATCATAGGATAACTCTTCCTTTTCCTCATAATTATTTATTCTTGTTTTAGATTTAAAATTTTCGCCTTCGGATACTATTTTTTTCCAATCTATTTCATCATTATTATCTTTTTCGGCTTCAGTTTTTTTCTCCATAGAATCGTTTTCTTCCTTAATTGAATGGTCTTCGAGCACAGGATTATTCAATAATTCTTCTTGTACAAATTCATTGAGCTCCATGGAATTATATTGTAATATTTCAATAGCTTGCTTTAACTCAGGAGTCATAATTAGTTTTTGAGTTTGTTGCAAATTTAAATTGTACGTCATCCTCATTGAAAAACCACCCTAAATTATACTTTATTAATACTTATATTATATCAAAAAAAGTTATTCTAACAAATAGCAATAATGTAAAATAAAAAGTTGAGCCATAAAAGCCCAACCTCTCCATTCTATCTTTCTCCCTTTTCGTAGGGTTTACCTGATGCAGCAGGTGATACTGATTTACCAACAAATCCCATAAGAATGATTAATGTAAGTACATAGGGTAGCATAGCTAGTATTTGAGATGAAATCTCAAGGGCAGTTTGGCCTATATATATTACAAGACCTTGAGCAGCTCCAAATAGTAGACATGCTAGCATAGCACCTTGTGGCTTCCATTTTCCAAATATGACTGCAGCTAAGGCTATAAATCCTTGTCCAGATATCAAAGTAGGTCTAAAATTAGAAACTACCGCTATACTCATTGCCGCACCACCAAAGCCTGCCATAACACCGGATAGTATAACACATATATATCTTATTTGGTATATATTTATACCTAGGGTGTCTGCTGCCTTTGGATGCTCTCCAACAGATCTAATTCGTAATCCTATTTTTGTTTTGTATAATATAAACCACATAATAGCTACAAAAATAAATGCTAAATAAACAGTTGCATATTGATTAAATACAATGTCTAGAAATGAATTTTGAGCAAAAACTCCATTTAAAGGTCTCGGCATTTTATCTTCAAAATCTAAAGATTTGGTCATTGTTGCGCCCTCAAAGAACAATCTACTTAAAAATAAGGCAAATCCTGGACCTAAGAAATTTATTGCTATACCTGATACAACTTGATCGGCAGAAAACGAAACCGACGCTATGGCGTGTAAAAGGGCTAGTAGTCCCCCTGCAATTCCAGCTGCTAAAAACGCCAACCATGGATCATGATAATAATATCCAACTGCAGCACCTGCAAAAGCCCCTATGGCCATCATGCCTTCAAGTCCAATATTTACAACACCAGAGTTTTCAGTTATAACACCACCTAAAGCTGTAAAGATTAGTGGGGCTGAATACATTAGGGTAGTTCCAATAATAAATGCTATATTTCCTAATACATTATCCATTTTCTTCACCTCTTTTCCTATGCCTAAATTCAAATGCCATCTTTATAAATTTAGGAATAGCTATGAAAAAGACTATGGTCCCTATAACAATATCAATCATCTCTGAAGGAGCACCTAATGTAGGTTGAATCTTAGGACCTCCATACTTCAGTGATCCAAATAACAAACCAGCTAACACACTTCCAAATGCTGTGTTGTTTCCAATAAGGGCTACTGCTATACCATCAAAGCCATAGCCTTCCATGGCAGCTAGTATGGAGACTTGATGGGTAACTCCCATGACTTGGGTCGCCCCCCCTATTCCTGCTAAAGCTCCAGCTATCACCATAGAGATCATCATGCTTTTTTTAACATTTATTCCTCCATATTCTGCAGCATATTTATTAAGTCCCACTGCTCTTAGTTCATATCCTAGAGTAGTTTTAGTTAAAATATACCAAACTATAATGGCACAAATAATAGCAATTATGAATCCTAGATTAACAGGAGCTTTTAAAGCACTCGCTATTATCGGATGATTGCTAAGCCATTCTCGACCTACTTCGGAGTATTTCCAGTTTTCTAATATGGTAATACTTGCACTATCTAATATTTCATAAGAGGACTCACTCTCAGGTCTTTTAAAGTCCTCTAAGGATATTATATAATTATTAAGATACAGCGCTATCCAGTTTAGCATTATTGTAGCTATAACCTCATGAACCCCGTATTTAGCCTTTAGATATCCTGCTATCCCACCCCAAAGTCCAGCAGCAGTAGCTGCAATTAAAATTATTACTATTACGTGGATTACAGGAGGTAAGTGTAAAAAATATCCTACTAAAGTAGCTACTAGAGCACCTATGATAAATTGACCTTCAGCTCCAATATTAAAAAGACCAGTTCTAAAGGCAAAGGCTACTGAAAGACCAGTTAAAATTATTGGAGTTGAGTAAATTATTGCATAGGATATGTATTTAGGCTTTTCAAATATGCCTTGTATTATTATTCCATAAGCTTCTATGGGATTATAACCTGCTACTTTAAGTGCAATAGCCCCTACAATAAATCCTATAACTATAGATATTAATGTAAATCCAAAATTTCCTGCAAATAGTTTTTTCATAGGCTTAATTCTATTGCTCTTCATTTTTGCCACCTCCTGCCATCATCAACCCAAGTTTATTTTCATCGGCATCCTTGGCATCCATTACTCCTACTATCTTTCCCTCATAAATAACTGCTATTCTATCAGATACATTCATTATTTCATCTAATTCTAGAGAAACTAGTAATACAGCCTTATTATTATCTCTTTGTCTTACTAAGGCACTATGTACATATTCTATAGCACCCACATCTAACCCTCTTGTTGGCTGAGCTGCGATGAGGACATCTGGGTCATTTGTAACTTCCCTGGCGATTATAACCTTTTGTTGGTTTCCTCCAGAAAGCGATCTAGCCTTTAAGATTTCATTTTTAGGTCTTACATCAAATTTCTCAATTAAGTCTTTAGCAAAATTCTTTATATTTAAATAATCTAGGATACCATTTTTAGCAAAGGGCTCCTTGTTATAGTTTTCTAATATCATATTTTCAGCTACTGTGAAGTCCATGATCAAGCCCCTTTTTTGTCTATCTTCAGGTATTGTTGCTATTTTATTTTCAATTATTTCTCTTGGGGTTTTATTTGTAATATCATGTCCTTTTATATGTATTTCACCAGATTCAATCTTTCTAAGGCCTGTAATTGCTTCAAGTAATTCGCTTTGTCCATTTCCATCTATACCTGCAATTCCTAATATTTCACCTAAGCGAACCTCTAAGGATAGTCCATCCACCGACTTTATACCACGATTGTCCTTTACTACCAAATCTTTTATCTCTAAAGCAATATCCTTAGCTTCCCTTTCTTCCTTCTCAACCTTAAAACTAACTTCCCTTCCCACCATTTTAGAAGCCAACTCATTTTCTGAGACTTCACTTACATCTACAGTATCAATGTGTTTCCCTCTTCTAATTATTGTGCAATAATCTGCAACCTGTTTAATTTCCTTTAATTTGTGAGTTATAATAATTATGCTTTTTCCCTCTTTTGTCAAATTTCTTATTATCTTTATTAAATCATGTATTTCTTGAGGTGTTAGTACAGCAGTAGGTTCATCGAGTATGAGGACTTCCGCACCTCTATATAATGCCTTTAAAATTTCAACTCTTTGCTGCATTCCTACAGATATCTCATGTATCTTTGCCATTGGGTCAACATATAGACCATATTTTTGGGCTAGTTCTTTAACCTCTTCAATGGCTTTATCCATATCTAGTATACCTAGTCCCTTTGTTGTTTCCATGCCTAATATAATATTCTCGGCTACAGTAAAGGGTTCCATTAACATAAAATGTTGATGAACCATACCAATTCCTTTCTTAATTGCTACATTAGGATCTGTGACCTTAACCTTCTCGCCACTTATATAAATTTCTCCAGAAGTAGGTTGGTAAAGTCCATATAGTATATTCATCAATGTGGTTTTACCCGCACCATTCTCACCAAGTAATGCATGAACCTCTCCTTTATGAACCAATAGATTCACATTATCATTTGCCGTGAAGTCTCCAAATTTTTTTGTTATGTTTTTCATTTCAATTACTTTCTGGTTAAAGTCGATGCAGCTCACTTAAGATAACCTCCAATCAATAAATAGTTAAACAGCTCAGACATATTGCCTGAGCTGCTTGGTCTCTTTAGATTTTTATTGAATCCTATTGTAAAGTTGAAAGGAACTCATTGTACGTTTCTTCGTTATAAGGCACAACTATTTCGCCAGCTATAATTTGTTTTTCTAATTCCTTTACTTCATCTAATATCTCCTGTGGCACATGCTTATCAGAAGTTGGAGCTATACCAACACCATCTTCAGCTAAACCATATACTACCGTTTCTCCGCCTGGGAAGTTTCCTGCCTTAATTTGCTCAGCCACATTAAACATAGCATTATCTACACGTTTCATTGCTGATGTTATAACGTTGTCAGGTGCTAAGTCATTTTGATCCCTATCAACACCAATAGCATATTTATCTTGTTCCTTAGCTGCTTCTATTACACCATCACCAACTCCCCCGGCTGCATGGAATACGATATCTGCTCCATCTTGATACATTGAAGTAGCTATTGCTTTGCCTTTTGCAGCATCAGTAAAAGATTCTGCATATTGTCTTAATACTTCTACATCTTTATTAGCATATTTTACTCCTGCATGATATCCATAATCAAAACCATCTATTACTGAACCCGCCATACCGCCAACGAATCCTACTTTATTTGTCTCAGTCATTTTTCCAGCTATGTACCCAACTAAAAAGGACCCTTGCTCTGCTTTAAATAAAACACCAGCAACATTCTCTGGAGTGTTTTCATAGGCAGAGTCTATGATTGCATAGTTTTGGTCAGGATTTTGCTTGGCTGCATCTTCAATTGCACTGCCCATTTTAAATCCTATACCCCAAATCAAATCATTTTCTTGATCTAAAAGGGTTTCAAGGTTTGTAGCATAGTCTTGCTCTTGATTAGATTCAAGATAGCTTGCTTCTATACCTAGTTCCGCTTCTGCTCTTTGTAGTCCTTCCCAAGCTGATTGATTAAAGGACGCATCATTTACTCCACCAACATCTGTAACCATAGCTATCTTCAATGGTTCTTCAGTTTCCTCCTGTGGCTCTTCTGCTTGTGGTTCCTCTGTTTGTGGTTTCTCTGTTTGTGGTTCTTCATTTTGAGGCTGAGCACATCCTGCAAATAAAGCCATTGATAAAACAGCTACCAATACTAACGATAAAATTCTTTTAAACATTACTTATTCCTCCCTTAAATTAGAAATTTACTAAAAAGCTTAACTAATTATGTAAAAACGTTCAGTCTAATTAGTTCGACATATATTTAATAATTCCTTTTAAAATTTATAATATTTTATACTTAGTGCCTATTTATTATAATGAAACTAATCTAGGTGCTTATCAAGCATAGTCTCAATATTACCTTTATTTGCATCATCCTTTGTTACTTCTCCTACCTTTTCTCCATCTTTATATAAAGCTATAGTGGGGAGTCCCAATACCTTTTGCTTAATTGATAATCTTCTAGCCTTAGTTGTATTCAATTTACAAAACTTCACCTTACCTTCATATTGTTTTTCAAGGTCCTCTACATCGGGCATTAAGGCTTTACATGGCTGGCAACCATCACTCCAGTAATCAACTAGAGTCCATCCATCGGCCTTTAAGACCTCTTCCTCAAAGGAATCTTTATCTAAATCTATCATTCTAATATCCTCCTTTTATTATTTATTATCATTATAAATTTATTCATCGAAGGTATTTTCTATGTATTTCTCTGCCTGTACCGCTGCTATAGCTCCATCAGATACTGCTGTTACCACCTGACGAAGAGATTTTTGTCTAATATCTCCTGCTGCAAATACTCCTTTAATATTAGTCGCCATCTCTGTATTTGTTATTATATATCCACCTTCATCCATGTCGATTTTACCTTTATATACCTCGCTTAATGGTAAGTATCCAATGAATGGAAAAATACCAAAGGTTCCATCCTCTTCATCAGCATGGTGTTCTTTTATTTCTTTAGTCTTTTTATTCTCAAATACTATTGACTCAACAATTCCTTCCCCTTTTATTTCTTTAACAACAGTATTCCAAATAAATTCAATCTTATTGTTCTTAAAGGCCTTTTCTTGAATAGATTTAGCTGCCCTAAGTTCTTCTCTTCTATGTACTATCGTCACTTTCCTAGCAAATTTGGTGAGATATATTCCTTCCTCAACGGCAGTATCCCCGCCTCCTATAACAAAAACCTCAAGGTCTGTAAAAAAGTCAGCATCACAAGTACCACAATAGGAAACGCCTTTACCAGTAAGTTCTTTTTCACCAGGCACACCAATCTTCCTAGGAGTTGCTCCTGATGCAATTATTACGCTTTTAGCTTTATATTCTTCATTTTTACCCTTTATTATTTTAATTTTTTCACTGAAATCTACATCAACAACCTCATCCTTTTTCCTTCTTGCCCCAAACTCTTCTATCTGTTCAACCATTCTTGCTACTAGACTTGGTCCTGTTGCATCTTTAATTGATCCTGGATAGTTTGCCACTTCATTTGTTGTTGCTATTTGTCCCCCAGTACTTTCCTTTTCAAGGATAAGGGTTTTCATTTTAGCTCTACCTGCATATAGTCCTGCAGCCAAACCTGCTGGACCTGCACCAATTATTATTACATCATAGATATTTTCCATATTGATTCCTCCCAATATTTTAGTAAAAAAGATTACTATCTACTCCCTTTTAGATTTATCTAATAGTTGTATATAGTTATTATTTCACTTCTATCAATTCATATCCTTTTAAACCTAATCAAATCTTATCAGCATAATCACATGAATAATTTTATCTAGGGCCGCGAGCTTCATTGATGTCAGTACCACTATATTTCTCACTAATTGCTTTTTTCTTTAGCTGTAAAGAATATTGCTATGGTCCCAGGACCTGTATGGGTTCCAATTGTTGGTCCTATTTCTGCTTCAACAATTTCAATAGGTTTTATTTCCTTTACAATTTCATTTCTTAGCTCCTGTAGCTTTTCTAAATCACTGGCATGACCGAGAGCAATCCTTGCACCCTTTACCAATCCTCTTTCCTTTGAAATTTCTATCATTCTTTTAATTTGTTTTTTACTACCCCTTACCTTATCTATAGGCTCAACCTTACCATCAATAATCCCAAGGATAGGCTTTAAATTCAATAAATTCCCCAATGCCATTTTGCTAGTACTTAGTCTTCCATTCCTATGTAAATATTTTAAAGTGTCCACAGAAAAAATATGCTCTGATCCTTTAATCATTTCATTAGCTCTAGCAAGAATTTCATCAATTGCCTTATTGTCAATAATCATCTTAGCTATTTCAACTACTATCATTCCGCATCCATAGGATAATGACTCAGAGTCTATAACATAAATATTTTCCTTTTCAAATTCTTGTTTAGCTATTATTGCCGATTGATGGGTTCCACTCACTTTACTTGACCCATTTATTACTATTATATACTCATATCCACTCTGAATAGCATCTTGATATGCTTTTTTAAATTCACTTGGTGGAACCTGAGCTGTGGCTGGAATTATATCATCACTAGTTTCAAGTCTTTGATAAAACTCTTTATTAGTTATATCCACCCCATCCTTAAATTCATCTTTTCCAAATCTTACAGTTAGAGGTAGAACGGTAATGTTTAGTTGTTCAACCAATTCTTTAGGTATATCCGATAAACTATCTGTTATTACTTTAATACTTTGCATAAGTTCACTCCTTGTTTGAGGCTACCTTAAATAAGAAATAGCTATATCAGTTACACTATCTGTTATTATACTTATCCCCATTATTACACCTTATTTATTAGTTCATATTAGAATTTTTTCAAACCAAAATCTCTTTTTTGGTTATTCTAACCATTTATCTTATTCTTTTTAATAATAACTCTTCTATATTTTTATTGCAAATATTCAAATATTATTTATATATCTATAAATTTATATAAATCCTCTATCACCAGATATATTACCTATCTATAATAGAGGATTGGGCTTAAACGTATTATTATTTAAATTGTAAATCTAATTGGCTCTTTTTATATCCAATACTACAAATGCTATATTTGATGAGTGATCTGCTATCCTTTCTAAATTGCTAATCATATCAAGAAATACTATTCCAGATGTAGGTATACAATGTTGTGCATTTAATCTATCTATATGGTTAGCCCTTAGGGTTTTTTCCATAATATCTATCTCATTTTCTCTTTCAATAACCCTTTTAGCAATATTTATATCCCCAGTTTTAAGGGCAGTTAAGGCTTCACGGTAGGACTTCAAAACCCAGTTATTCATTTTTTTAAGATCATCTAGGGCCTGTGGTGAAAATCTTAATTTATTATCTAACCGGTACATGGCCTGTTCAGCTAAATTATCAGCATGGTCTCCCACTCTTTCAATATCAATTATGGTATTAAATAGTCCCTCAACTATTTCTCTCTGTTTCATAGATATCTCTTCATTAGATATCTTAAGTAAATAATCGGCTATTTTTCCTTCTATCTCATTTACTAAATTTTCTAATAAAAAAGTTTCTTTAGCTTTGTATTCCTCTAAGTTAAAAAAAGCATCCATTGCTCTTTTGTAGGATTCTAAAGCTACATTACCCATATGTAATACTTCTTTAGTTACTTGAATAATAGCAATAGATGGAGTTTCTAAAATTCTATCATCTAGATATTTTATTCCCTGTAATCTCTTTTCTTCTATTGGATTATAGGGTATTAATTTATTCACAATATATAAAAGTATAGGTGCAAATGGTAGTAAAATCATTGTATTAAGCAAGTTAAATAAACTATGGATATTTGCTATTTGTCTGGGTGTATTAGAAGATAAGTTTACAATTAATCCCAAGGTAGGCTTCATCAAGAATACAATAAAGATAATCGATCCAATAATATTAAATAAAAAATGTATTAGAGCTGCTCTTCTTGCAGTATTACTAGTTCCTACACTTGATATAACAGCTGTTACACATGTACCAATATTAGCTCCTAATATTATAGGGAAGGCTACACTAAGAGGCATAAGTCCTTGCATAGCAAAGACTATTAATAATGCAATAGTAGCACTACTACTTTGGATAATCGCAGTAATTGAAAATCCCATTAAAATTGCTAATATATTATCTGTTAAATTATTAATTCCAAAGCTAGTAATTAAATTATAAAAACTATCAGATTCTTTTAAAACATAAACTCCTTTTCCCATATATTCCATACCAATAAATAAAATACCAAAGCCAATGAGTATTTCACCTATACTTTTCATTTTTCTATCTGCTGAAAAGAGCCAAATCCAAATACCTATAATGATAAATATTGGTACAACACCTATAATATTTAAAGATATTAATTGAGTAGTAAGGGTAGTGCCAATATTGGCTCCCATAATAATACTCACTGCATTAATAATAGATATAGCCCCCGAATTTACAAGACCAACAATCATAACTGTAATAGAACTACTACTCTGTACAATCATTGTAACAAAAGCCCCTACTATAACCCCCGTAATTCTATTACTAGTAAAGTTCTTTATGATATTTTCCATATAATCTCCAGCAGTCTTTTCTAAACCTGCCGCTAAAACATTCATTCCATAAAGAAATAAGGCTAACCCTCCTAAGATATTAACTACTATTGACATCCCAATACTCCCCTTAATTATTTCCCTAAACTCTTTTATTATATACAATAATATAATTCTATCTATTTGTGGTTAATCTAATGTTAAATTAATATGAAAAATTTCAAATTATTGTCAGCTCATCTTTGGAAAAGATATTTGCCTTAATGCTTCATACAATATAATAGCCGCAGAATTCGCTAGATTAAGGGATCTAGCTTTAGGATCCACAACCATTGGTATCTTAATAAGCCTATCTTTATAATTATTATGTATTTCCTGTGGTAATCCTGCAGTTTCCTTACCAAATATTAAAAAACACTCATCATTATATTCTACATCTGTATAGTATTTTTTTGCCTTAGTAGTAGAAAAATAAAAATCACCTTGGGGATATTTCATAAAAAAGTCATTTAAACTCTCATGTATATGAACATCTAGTAGATCCCAATAATCCAATCCTGCCCTTTTAAGATATTTATCATCAATGGAAAAACCAAGTGGTTTTATAAGATGCAATCTACTCCCGGTTATCCCACAGCTCCGAGCAATATTACCTGTATTTTGTGGGATATCTGGCTGGTATAGTACTATGTTTACTGCCATACAAATTACTCCTTCACAAATATATTTAGTTCGACTCTAGTATCATCATTTTCTATGGGTATACATATAGTCTGCATTTGGTCCGTAGAAATAGATACTCCTTGACCTACCATCAGTGTTGGAGGTGTAATATCAATTTTAACTCCATTATTATACAATAACGTGGCAGAATTACCCATTATCATATTTCCCAGCTCAGAAAGTGCACTCTTTGACATCTCATCAAGCTCTTTAACTTCCATACCACCCATCATATTTGACACAATCTTTATTGCTATATCTAGATCTATACTAATCATTGCTTGTCCCTTTATTTCTCCAGTTATACCAATAACAATCACAACATTTCCCGCCTGTAAAGGACTAGACTTTACAAAGGGCTTTCCAACGTTATATTTAATATGGGTCATTTGTTCTAAAACTTCTTTACTTGCTTTTATAAACGGATTAATATATTCAGCTTTCACAGTTATCCCTCCAAACTAGTGAGTATAATACTTTAATTCTATTTTATGAGATTATAACATATATAGGCTATTAAATCTCTAGTAAATCACTATCTAATACATGATTTAAAGAATTAATAATACTATATAGTTATTTTTACCAAAATATCTTTCATTAAAACAATATAATGCTGAGAGATTTCATTCTCTCAGCTTATTTATACTGCTACATATTATTATATACTAAATCCTATTGATTTCCATGAATATTCTTAATCTTACCCTTATCCATGATAATTTCTTGTTCATATGCTAATAAACTAAATAATCTTTCTGCCTCTTCTAGGTTATAGCCAAGCAACTTCATATTCTCAGGCTTAGCCTCTCCTATTCCTTCCTTGTAAAGTCTATATAAATAGTTAATAGCTTGAGGCAAGAATCCTAAAAACCTTGCTCCTATGGTATCAACAGCCACTGGATCTGTGCCAGCAATTATGAGACCAGGACTATCAACGGCCTTCCCCGAGGATGGACCCGTTCCTATCATGGCCTTATCGGCGCTTACAATGGTTAAATCTATAGGTATCTTTTTTCCCATTGCAGTTATAAAGTCATGTAATTCTTCATGAATACCTAAGCTTTTCTTCGGAAATCCATGGACTTCAGCAGGTGGCCATCCCAGTGCAATATTTTTTATTCCAGCACTCATGGTTGCCTCTTCATGGTGCTTTAATTGGGTAAAGGATATTAACACATCTAAGTCTTCTATAAGTTTATTTATTTTAGTTATCGGCACAATGTGATGATCTAACTCCATATCAATATATGGTCCATAATTCAAATCAATAAACTCTACTTGTTCTTCCTCAATTATTTTATTATATCCTACAGTGGTCATTACTTGGGGTGTAGCCGCACCACCTGAACCTGTGGCAATTGTAATCTTTGAGGGATTAAATTTTTTCAAATACCTTATTAGCGATTGTAGAGTCTGAGGACCCACAACCGTTCCTGTATTTGGCATATTATTGTTTACCCAGTTTGGAGTTATTACAACCCTATCACCCTTCTTAATAATATCTGTCATGGGTAATAAATCAAGGGCTTTCATTAAAGAGCTTTCTTCACTCGCATCCTTCATAATTGTTACAATTGGTGTCTTCACTTTACGTGTTCTCAATACTATCACCTCTCAATCAATTTATGAAGGATAGTATTATTAATTTTGATCTTTTGTATTCATCTGATTCTATAGGATGGGACTTCATTATTACATAGAAATGGACTCAAATACAATAATAGAGCGAGATTAAGAGTAATTCTCTTAAATATCGAAAAAGAAGCTAGTTATCAAAACATGTAGACCAAGCAAAAATTGTAGAAAATTCAGGATGGGATGCAAGTTCTACAAATTCTACAACATCTGTAATATCTGCAGCTCGTCGGAATTCAGTTGATGATAAAAGTGCCACTTTTGACCCTGTACCGGCAGCATTTCCAATGTTTTTAATTTTACCCTCTAACTCCTTTGGGATAAGACCTACAGAACAGGCACTATGAGGATTCATATAATTAGCAAAAGCTCCTGCCAATAGCACTTCTTTAATCTCCTCTACTTCTATTCCATACTTTTCAATAAGTATTTTGATTCCTGCAGACATTGCGCCTTTTGCAAGCTGGAATTCTCGTATATCTTTCTGGGTAATCAAAATTGGTCTTCCATTAGAAGTACTCTCTTTATCCACAATTAAAAAAGCCATTGATCCTTCATATTTAATAATATGATTTTTAAATCTATCCGCCTTAGTATCTACTAAGTTGTTAGGATGTAAAAGCTTACCCCTTTCATTAATAATTCCCAGCTCAAAGAGTCCAGCAATGATATCTAAAAGTCCTGAACCACAAATACCCTCAGGTTCGACTTGCCCAATAACTGTGTATTCTAGTTTTTCTCCGAAACTTACATGATCTATAGCACCTATAGCGCCTCTCATACCACTGCTAATCTGAGCACCTTCAAAGGCAGGACCGGCAGCACAAGAACATGCATACAACTTATTTTGGGAACCAAGAACAATTTCACCATTAGTACCAATATCAACAATTAGTTTTATATCTTCACTTCGATCAATCTCTGTAGCTAAAAGTACTGCTACAGTATCTGCACCTATAAATCCTGTAATATTTGGCAAAACCAAAATTTTTCCTGCTTTATTAATTCTAATTTTTAGACTTTCAGCACTCATCACAACTGGATCACTGATGATAGGTATATAAGGAGCTTTAGATATATAACGGGGATTTAAGCCCAAAAACAAATGATGCATACACGTATTTCCTGCTATCGTTAATACATAAATATCTTCTATATCTACTCCTGCTTTTCCAGTAGCTTCCTCTATTAATATATTAATAGTCCTAATAACTTCCATATGAAGGGTTCCTAGTCCATCCTCTTTCTGTTCTGTATAGCTGATGCGATTAATAACATCTGCTCCAAATTTAGTCTGAGGATTAATGGTAGAAACAACACTTAATTCTTTCCCCGAATAGAGATCCACAAGAAACCCTACAATAGTAGTGGTACCTATGTCAAATGCCATACCTATTAAAGTATTAGTTGTATTCTCCTGCTCAATTCCTAAAATTTCATTTCCATATGTAATTGCTGTTACATGATATTTAGCAGTTCTTAATGTTTGTGATATCTGATTTAATATAGGTACTTTCACTCCAAATGTAGTAGCATGCTCTTCATGAAAGAGACTTTCTCGTAAACGTCTCCAATCCGATTGATGATCCCCTAATGATGGTTTTTTGAGTTCGATATATTTCTTAATTATATGGGGCTCAATCTTTATAGATCTCTCTTTTTGTTCCATGAGAATCTGATGTGCGGTATTATTTACTCTTAAAAGCTCTATACTAATATCGCTATAAATTTCTGTAAAGCAAGCAAGATGTATCCCATCGCTTGTCTCTTTTTCACTAAGAAATTCTCTTTCTCTAGGATCAGGGTGAATAACTCCATCTAATATTCGAAACCTACATTTACCACATCTTCTTCCCCCGCCACATGGAAAATCAAAGTCGATTCCTACTTTGTTAGTTGCTTCCATTATAGTATTTCCCTCAAAAACTTCAGTCATTTTGTTCATTGGCAGAAAAGTAACCTTGTACTTTTTCAAGTTAATTCCCCCTTAGGTTATCCATGACATGTACCATCAACAATCTATTTATTATATTTAGACTTTTTAACATAATATCCTTTTCCGATTCTCTTTCGGCCGATACTTTAAAAATGTTCCTTCATTTTATCTAAATTCTAATACTTCTTTTAAAATTGATCCTGCTACAATTAAATCTGCAATACAGTAACCTTTTTTCTCATATAGATTCCCCACTCTTGACAAATTCTTATACCTTCAGCCGCATTGGTTGTAAAGGCATCAGCTCCTATAAACTCACAGTTTTCCTTCGTTACAGGGTTTCCTCCTATAATAACTTTAATATCATCTCTTAAACCTGCATCTTTCAGTTCATCTATTGTATTTTTCATAGAGTCAATTGCTAGGGTTAAAACGCCACTCATGCCTACGATTTGAGGCTTTACTTCCTTTATCTTATCTACAAATTCATCTACAGATACGTCTATGCCAAGATCATGTACCTCAAAACCTGCAGCTTCAGCCATACATTTGAAAATGTTCTTACCGATGTCATGTAAATCTCCTTCAACTGTTCCAAGGACGATGGTTCCTATCTTTTCTGCAGTATCAGATCCAATTAGGGGCTTTAAAACATCAATAACACCGTTAAGCAACTCACCTGCAAAAATAAGGTCTCCTACAAAATATTCGCCCTTATCAAACAAACCTCCTACAATCTCCATTCCCTTTTGACATGTAGCTATTACCTTTTGTGCTTCTTCTTCACTAGGATTTGTGTTTATAAATTCTCTTAGCATGTCTATCACAGCACCTTCATCAAGGCCTACAACAGCTTGTTTTAATACATTTAGATCCATAATACTCACGCCTCCCCTTTATTTTTAGATTCTTTATAATTATTCAAAATTGCGCTAAAATATGAAATCGTTTTCCAATCTAATGAATTATACTTTATTTATTCTATTATTTAAAAATGGTTATACCTTATTTTTTCTTTGATAGGACCTATTTTGTTCTTTCTATATGCATTAGAATAGTTTTTACAATACTTATCTTTACCTAATAAAGCTTCGGTAGCAAGAAGTGTTGCAATCATATCTCTATTAGATGGATCCATGATTACAGAGTCTATACCAGCAAAAGCTACAATGGTTAAAAAGCTTTGATTTACAACCTTTCTCAATGGCATACCAAAAGAAATATTACTAAGTCCAGAGGTGACCTTAATCGTAGGATAGTTCTTTTTAATCGTCTCTAATGTCTCTACAAAGGTCACTAATGATTCATTATCTGTTGAAAGTGCCATAGTCAATGGGTCTATATGTATTCTGTCAGGTGTAATATCATATTTGTGTGCTTTTTCTACTATTATATTTGTAATATCTACCCTTGTCTTTAGGTCTTTAGGAATACCTCTATTATCACAAGTCAATCCAATTACCTGCCATTCTGTTCCTTGAATCAATGGATAAATAACTTCACATTTATTACCTTCTTCCGATACAGAGTTTATAATGCCAGGAGTTTTTGCATGTTTGAAAACAGCTTCTATTGTTTTTACATTAGGACTATCGATACATAGTGGCTTATCTACTGCATCCTGAATAATATCCATCAGCCATTTTAATGTTTCAACTTCATATTTGGGTGCAGTACTCGCACATACATCTATATAGTCAGCTCCTGCATCTGCTTGCTTAATGGCAAGATTACTAATAAATTCTTCATCTTTTTCTTTGATAGCTTTTTTTACCCTAGGAATTGTACCATTAATCTTCTCCCCAATAACAATCATTAAAACTCCACCTTTAACTTAAGATAAATACTTGTAGATACATGTATTTATTTGTGTATAATTTAATTATAATAAATGCAATTAATACGTCAATATATTAACAGAATTTTCTAAAGAATATTCTGGATTTTTCGCATTCTGTTTAACTTTTATAAGTAAATATATGTTTTATTTATAAAAACCTTCTTACTTTTAATAAAAATCAAGAAGGTTTTTTAAAGTTTCTAGGTTCGATTTTTCCTCAAATTAGTTAAATAAAGGATGCAAATAGAAAAAACCACATTTTTAAAAATTAATTTGGAATCGAGTAGGAGGTAGATAATTAATTTATCTACCCCTACTTGATTTATATGTATATTAAAACATTTCTTTACTTATTTTGCCGATTTCTTTATTTACACATTCATATACTCCTGGGAATAAACTATCTGGTCCTCCCATAGTTAAGCAAGGAATAAAGTATTTTTTACCATTAACTTTACAAGCCTCTTCTACATGTTCGGCACAAATTTCTGGTTTCCATTTAGGAAAATCAATTTTACCAGAGTTAAGTCCTCCCATAAAAGTAATTTCTCCCCCATACTCCTTAATCAGCTCAGGTATATTATTGGTATCCATAACTCCCTGCCAAATATCTATTCCCATTTCAATCATGTAAGGAACTAGATTAGCTGCATAAGAATCGCTGTGATGAACAATCACTTCTACACCGTTGGCCTTATAATATCCATATATTCTCTTGTAGGCTGGGACTATGAATTCTTCAAACATTGCAGGAGACATAAATGAATTTATCTGACTACCCCAATCGTCATGATGGAAAAGTGCATCAGGGTGAACTTTGTCTATAAGGATTCTAGCATATTCTAATTCAAATTCAGTTAAGTAATTAATTAACTCATGCATGGCTTCAGGTTCTTCATAATAGGCCATTAGAGCATCTTCCATGCCCATCAAATGATGTGTCATTTCAAATATACCAGGTGCTACCATCACTGTAACAAACTCTTCATTTCGATCAACGGAATTTGCATGGGCAATAGCTGGAGCCCATATATCATCATCAGTTGGAATAATAGGTGATTTTACATATTTTTTCCATTCTGTGATATCTTTTAAAACCTTGTGCTCATCGTCATGCATAGGAAATGGACCCATTTGGTCTTCTGGAAAGTTCCAAGTTATTCCCCACCCATCTTTAGATATCTGTCCTGGTTCAGGAAAGCCACTCATTGTAACAGCAGCTTCCATGATCATATTCAAAAACTCATATTGCTTTACAAAACGATCTGGATTTCCACCTTTAATAGTTTCTAGTAAATTCTGTCTCTTAGTTAACATGTAACTACCCCCTTATAATAGAATAATACGTATTGTTACAGAAATTCCGAAACCCATTAAGAACTACTTTGAGTTACTGTTTTACTAATTTTCATATTCCCTAATATATATAGAATAGCTATTGCCATTAACCCGATTGCTCCAATTATAAATTGTGTTTTAATAGTTCCATTACTAATGAATTTTAATATGAAAGTTATTATAAACGGCGATAAAAACATCCCTACATTTGCAGCACAATTTATTATTGCAATGGCCGTGGCGCTAAGACTTTGTTTAACGGCAACAGAAACATTGAATATTGCAGTAGGCATAACGGACGTTAATCCATATCCAGCACATCCTGCAGCGATAAAGATCGAAACAATATTTTCAAAGACAAATAATTGTACAAATCCAAATGCTGTTACCATAATACCAACTGGCATTAAATATTTCTTAAGAACTTTATGTATATGTCCATATAGGATTCCAGTGATTCCACCAACTGCAACCAATGTAGTATTGGCCATTCCTGCTGTAGTGGCATCCCCTAAGTGATTTGCATCTAGATAAAGTGCTACATTAGATTGAAATACAAACATAAATAAGCCAAAGAAAAATACTGTAAAGGCATTAAGAAAGACAGTACTATTAAGCCCTCCACCACTCTCATCCTGCGATGTATCGATTTTTTTTACCGGTTTATCTTTAGGTAGGTATATCATTACAACAATCAAAGAAGGAATAGCAACTAAAATCACTAAATAGGCATACTGCCAATAGATCCCTGCCAGTAATGCACCTATGAATGATATGATCATACCCCCAAAGTTAACAGCAGCAGATTGTAACCCCATCATAGAACTACGCTCTTGCCCTTCAAAGTAATCTGCTATCACTGCCATGGACAGCGTAGACAACAATCCTTGAGCAATACCAAACAGTGCACTTGCAGCTAGGAGTACGTAAATACTTATCCCACCAAAAAGAAAACTCAAAGCAGCAGCAGTTAGTTGAATAATAAGTGAAAATAAAACCAAATTTTTCTTGGATACTATTTTGGAAAGTGGACCGGCAAAGAGTGCAAATGCTGTTGAAATTAAAAATGGTAACGTTAAAACCATTGAAACGATGGACATACTTATTTCTGAATAGTATTTAGCTATTTCGGCCAATATTCCTGTTACGATGGATGCTCCCATTAAAAGTGCAGAAAATGATAAAATGGCAATTTTAATTTTTCCTTTTTCCATATAAACAGCTCCTTTAGTAAAAAACTTTAAAAATAATTTCAAACAGCTCCTATCCCTTAAATCATCTAGGTCAATCAGAGCTGTTTTGTCAGACTAGGTTTTAATAAAATTGTTTATAGATATATTAGAACATTTCTTTACTTATTTTGTCGATTTCTTCACTTGTTACCTCATAAACTCCTGGGAATGAGCTTATATTTAGTCCTTGGGTTAAATTAGGAATAAAGTATAATTTGCCATTTTCTTTGCAAGCGATTTCCGCATGTTTAGCAATTTCTTCTCTTGACCAATCAGGATGGTCAACTTTGCCGCTGTCAATCCCTCCCATGAAGGTAATTTGATTGCCGTATTTCTCGATTAATTGAGGAATATTGTTTGTTGTCATTGTACCCTGCCAGATATCAATACCTATTTCGATCATAAATGGAACGAAAGTAGCTGCGTAACAATCCGCATGATGAACGATTAATTCTATGCCATTTTCTTTCCAGAACCCATATACTTTCTTATAGGCAGGAAGGAAAAACTCTTTGAACATAGCAGGAGAAATCAAAGTCGAAATTTGGCTTCCCCAGTCATCATGATGGAATAAAGCGTCAGGGTGAATATGATCTATCACTTCCTTAGCATAGGCTAACTCGTATTCAACAATGTAATCAATGAGCTCATGCATTGCTTCTGGTTCTTCATAAAAGGCCATTAAAGCTTCTTCCATACTCATAAGATGGTGAGTCATTTCAAAAATACCTGGTGCTACAAAAGGTGCTACAAATTTTTCATTACGATCAACTGAATTTGCATGCTCTACAGCTGCAGCCCATGCTTCTTCAGAATATTTTACAGATGGTGCTTTAACATATTCTCTCCACTTTGTAATATCCTTTATTACTATATGTTCTTCATCATGTACAGGGAAACCACCAATTTGTCCTTCTGGCCACTCCCAAGTAATACCCCACTCACTTTTAACTCTCTTTCCAGGTGAAGCTAATGCTGGCGCTGGAACTTCCATTATTAACTCCATAAACTCGTATTGATTTACAAATCTATCCGGCTTTCCACCTTTAATAGTTTCTAATAAATTCTGCCTTTTAGTTAACATGTAACTACCCCCTTATAATAGAATAGTACGCCCTATACTGTTACAGTACTTGATACTAATTCCTTAGCTTTTACAGCAGCACTACCTGCATCAGGAGAATATCCATCTGCACCTATTTCTTTTGCAAATTCAGGTGTTACAGGAGCTCCACCAACCATTATTTTGAATCCTTTTAATTCACTATCCTTAAGAGCCTGCACTGATTCCTTTAATGCTGGCATTGTTGTTGTAAGAAGTCCTGATAATCCTACTATCTTTACATCTGGATTTGCTTTTACAGCTTCTAAAAATTTATCTGTACTTACATCAACGCCAAGATCAATTACATCAAATCCAGCACTTTCAATCATGATTGCAACAAGATTTTTACCTATATCGTGTAGATCACCTGCAACCGTACCAATTATGCATTTACCTAAGGAAACTACCCCGTCTCCTGCTAATATAGGCTTAAGTACTTCTACTCCCTTTTGGAATGCTTTTGCTGCTATAAGCATTTCAGGTACAAATATTTCTCCACTAGAGAATTTGTCTCCTACTACTCCCATTGATTCTATCATTGCATTTAGTATTTCCGATGCAGAATTTCCTTCATCTAGTGCTTCCTGAACCAACCCAGGAACTATTTTAGTTTTACCTACCTCCACTTTAGCTTTTAATTCTTGAATTTTTGCCATTTTCAAACTCCTCCCTTTTTACTTTTTAATATTTATTTATAATTGTTACTTTTTCTTACCAAATATTCCTTCTCTATATGCCCCAATGTATTCCATAAAATATTCATCATTTCCTAGTAATGCTTCGGTAGAAAAAATCATACCCATCATCCCTCTGTCAAGGGGATTAACTATTGCACTGTTCATTCCTGCATTCATTGCAAGAACCATAAAAGCTTGATTGATTACCTTTCTAGCAGGAAGATTAAATGAAGCATTACTTACTGCACCTGTGACATTAATAGTTGGATATTGTGCTTTTATTTCTTTTATTACATCAACAATCATATTCATTCCATCTTCAGATGTACAAAGCATTTCTACTAATGGGTCAATGTGTAAGCGAGAAGGATCAATATTATATTCCTTTGCTTTTTTCATAAGGGCTTCAAATACTTCTAAACGTTTTGCTGCACTTTGTGGAATTCCTGTATCATCACATAATAATGCAACACAGTCCCATTTTGTATCTGCTATTAAAGGGAATATTAAATCTACCTTACTTCCTTCCATTGATACTGAATTTATAAGACCAGGCTTATTACAGAATTTCATTGATTCTGCACATATTTTTGCATTTGGACTGTCTACAGCTATAGGAGTATCTGTAACCTCCTGTACTAGATCAATAAGCCACTTCATTGTTGCTAGTTCTATGCTGTCTTCTACTGATGCACACACATCTATATAATCTGCGCCTGCCTCTGTCTGAGCTCTGGCAAGGTTTTTAATAAAATCTTCATCCTTTTCTGCAATCGCTTTTCCTACTGATGGAATTGAACCATTGATTTTTTCACCTATAATTATCATTTACCTTTACCTCCTTGTTTTCTTTATAATAAGGTTTCAAGTTATATCATTTAATACATTTGCTATGATGTATGATGTGTTGTTCTATATAAAATTCCAACTACCTTCTGATTCATATTTAACCCAAAGTATTTCAAAGAAACGTTTTCTCAACATCTATTGTAATCTAGTCTAACTATTACGAATATAATAGACCTTAACCGTTCTCTAAATCCATCAGATATAGAACGCCCCTATAATCGGTTTTATTATTTTTTAATTTCCTTTACGCGTAAAGTTTATAATTTGATTATATCATTAAGGCAATAAATAGTAAACAAAAATTTTTACGCGTAAAGTTTTTTATTTGTATCCTTAATTAATTAGCAGTAATATGTTAATATTATTATTATGAAGATATATAAAGAGGAAATAGACAACCGAAATAAAATTATCAATTATTCTACAAAGCTGTTTTACGAAAAGGGAATAAACAATACATCCTTAAATGAAATAGCAAACTTTTGTGGAGTTACTAAGCCACTTATAACCTATCATTTTGAGACAAAGGCAAATTTAGCTAAGGAGGTATTAGACAATATTTCTGCCTATATCAAGAATTATGTTTCAGAAAAGATTTATAAGAATTTTGACCATTACAATCTTCAGCATAGTACAGCAGCTGAAATAATTCTAACGATGAGATTATACTATGAAGATGAAAAGGCTCGGCGTTTTTTTTGCGAATATTTAAATTTTGGCTTTGAAACCCAATTATCTACTGATTTTATAAAATTCTTTAAAATACATGACAGACAATACCATTTAAATATAAATAGAAATACCGATGAGCTTACAATGCTATCAACTGCTGCAACGTTCTCACTCTTATCATTGATGTATTCATATTTTACTGGCAGAATAAATTGCACCTTTGAACAAGTACTAGATTATGCTCTTCGCACTATGTTTAAATTTATGAAGATTGATGATAATAAGATTGATGAAAGCATTAGAGAAAGTAAAAATATTTTGGATAAATTAGATTTTAAGATATTACCATATTTCAGGATTGAGTAATTCGAATTGATTAGACCCACTTATTTCACCAGTGGGTTTAGAGTTTTTATATGAAGTTCAATGATTAATTTTTTCCTCAGATAAGTTAAATACGATTAAACTATTATAGGATACAGTATTTTTACCACTATTATATGGTATATCACAGTTTCTGAGTAATTTCATAACATCTATTCCATAGGCTTCTACTGATGCAACAGCTTTATCAGGAAAACGACATGGCTTACCATCTGTATATGTACATTTTTTACAATATGTACATGGACCAACATTTAGAGGCAGAATATTGCTCAACTGATATTTTGTGGCTAGTAAATATATAACCTTTCTGAATACCTCATTATGTTTTGCAGCCCCCTCTTCCATCCCCTTTAGATCAAAAGATGACTCTAGTGGATGTACTGTTTGCAACACTATTCCCTTCTTATAAGCCATAGCTCTATCTCTTAAGCTTTCAAAGGATCCCACACCCGGCGGACACATCCAGTTGGTGCCAGCCATACCACATTTGTTTTGCTCACACATTTTACGAAACTCCTTAGAAAACTCTATCTCTTCCGTGTTTACAATACCTACATGAGTAACATTTAAATCTCTTACATCTTGAATCATTTCTTCAATTCGATGCACTTTAAACCCCCCTATTAATTTTAAAATACATTTATACCTTAAAATAAGGATAACTTGATTTGACTTACTTCTTTTCATTCTTAGAGATACAATTTGGTTTTATACTATCTTATTTAGGTATTTTCTGTCAATATTTCTTTTTCATATATTATTCTTAATACCTTTTTATAGTTTATTATTTAAACTCTTAATTCATTACTTCTTGACATTATTTTGACAAAGTCATATTCTAAATATATACCTAAGGAATTTATCAACGAGTTTTTCTAATTAATTTTTTCATATTAATTCCTTAAATATAATCATTACATGACCGTTCTTACTCTAATTTATGTCTATTTACACTATGTACAAACAAGAAGGTAATACCATAATAAAAGGGGGTAAAAAATTGAATAGCTTGATTGTAGCCTGCAAGACAATTGCTGATGAACTAAATATAGCCATTAATGAAACAAAATGTAAGCATCCAATTCTATGGATTGAGTCAGGATTACATTTACAACCAGACTCATTAAGAAAACGACTACAGGACGAGCTTAATCACTTATCTAATGTAGATCAAGTGCTTTTGGCTTTTGGTTTTTGTGGTAATGCTATACTAGGACTTACCGCTCCTGACTATCGTATCATTTTCCCTCGTGCCGATGATTGTATAACATTGTTGCTAGGTTCTCCTGAAAGACGAAAGGTCATATCCGATGAAGCTGGTACCTACTTCCTTACCAAAGGATGGCTTGATTGCGAAAAAAATATTTGGGTGGAATATCAAGATGCAGTAGTTCGTTATGGAAATGATAGAGCAGACGAAATTTTTAAGATAATTCTTCAACACTATAAAAGACTGGGAATCATAGAAACCGGTGCCTATGAATTAGAAAACTTTTTAAAGAAAACTGAGCTGATAGCAAAGGATTTAAAATTAAGTCATAAAGTTATTCCAGGGAATTTACGATACATAAAAAAACTTTTAACTGGCCCTTGGGATGAAGAATTTGTAATCATCCACCCTGGAGAAACAGTAACATTAAATCATGTTCATTGTAATAAATCTGAGTCTATACTATCTGATCAGTTATCTTCTTCTAAAGCGGCAGCAGAATCGTCATAAAATCTTACTTCGATAGTATCATGATAGAATAATTATACTAAAGCACACATTATCTCTATTTTGCATAAAGATACCTCCCTTAATCAAGGGAGGCGTTGAATTCTTTAGGCTTATATATTTATAAAATCTTTTGCTAGTATATATTAGTTTTATTTTAATGCATCTTCCGTATATCTATTAGCTGCATTCCATAAAATAAACTCATTCACACCGTTGTCTTCTAATGCTTTTATTTGTGCTTTTACCTCATTGGTTCCATATTTTATATAACCCTTTACCCAAGATGCTGTAAAATCCTGAATCCAAGGTCTTATTATTGCAGGAGTTTCGATATTTTTATTTCTTTCTATAGCATCTTTGATTCCCCTATCTATTGTTTCATAGGGATATGCATCAGGAACAGATAATCCATAAACACCATTACCATAGTGACTTGGATACATCATTGGAGATACATAGTCAACTACGTTACTTACAGCTTCCCAATATTGACCTAGTCCCATATCATCAGATACAGAACCTACTTGTCCAAAAATATCAGCTGAAGTATAAACATTAAGTGGAGATAGCTCTTTATGGGCATACTGTAAATACCTTTGGATAGTTACAGGTTTAGATTCTCCTAATGTGTTTCTATAGTCAACTGACTTATCTAGTTTATTCCCATTTGATGCAGGGAATCTTACATAGTCAAACTGTATTTCATTAAATCCTGCCTTGGCAGCTTCTTTAGATACTTCAATATTGTATTCCCATAGTTGCCTATCATGGGCTGAAACCCAAATTATACCATCACTATTCATATATGGCTGACCGGTACTTCTATGGATTATGGCCTTATCTTGATATACCTTAGCATATTGAGGATCTTTAAAGGAAACTATTCTAGCAATAGTATATATATTGTTATCCTTTAACTTTTTCATAAAGGCTTCCATATCTTTTATCGGCGCATTTCTATTAGCATCGGTACCAAACTTTTTAGCAGCCTCAGTTTCAAATAACATATTGCCATAATCATCTTTAACGTCAATTACAAAGGTATTAATTTTAGTGTCCTTTGCCATTTCTATAAACTTATCTAATCTACCTAGCGCATTAGCAGCTGAATGAATTGTAAGATAAATCCCTTTAACTTCTACCCTTGGATTTCCTGGATAGTCACCAACAACTTTATCTTGGGGAGTTAAGTCAAGTTCTTTATACCCCTCTCCTAATAAGTCCATTCTATCCTTTACAGTATATTTAGCTGAAATCCAGCCCTCATTATTGCTCTCTTCATTCTGAAATTCAATTTTATACCAAGCTAATTCTCCAGCTTCATCCTTAACTTCTTCAATAACTTTAACAGCTTTTCCTTTTATCACACCACCAATTATCTTACTTTCAGTAGTGTTATCAGCTCTAACATTTAACTTTGTCACACTAATATAAACTATATTTTCTGATTTTTCCTTAATACTTTGCTCATCGTCTTTATTTCCTGCTGGGTTATCCGTTGTTCCTTGTTGTTCTTCTGTGGTTATTTCCTCTTGTTCATCCTGTACTACTTCTGGGGCTTGCTCATTTGAGTTATTGTCAACTCCTGGTGCAATTGCTACTTGGCTACATCCTGCTAAACCAACTGTAAATACTAGTAATAATGCTAATGTAAGTACTATTGCTTTTTTTGACATTTCGCCACCCTTTCTAAAGTCATATAAAGTAGATATACAAATAAAAAAACCGACCTTTCAAGCAAGGAAAATAAATCACACTAATAGTGATATTATTTTCTTACATTTGAAAACAGTCGGTTTATCTTCAACTAACCCTTCATGTAATCAAAATGGTTTTTTGAAGATCTTCCTATTATTATTTTGTTAAGACATTATCTTTTTCTCTAAATCACAAGACAGTTTAAAGACCATAACTCTTTCACCTGTTCTTGTGCTAATATCCGTGTGAAATGTAATTACTTCTTCACCAGTTAGTTCCTTAATAATCTCACCTAATTCGTCTCGACCTATTTCTACTAGATCAGCACGATTTTTTTTAACAGATAATAATCCTTCTATTGTTTCAGCGAGTTTATATTCAGCAGGCGTCAAAACTCCTTTTAAAACAACGATAACCATATCACGGAAAATATCAGTCTTGACCATAACGGAGCCTCGTCCCAAGAAATTCTTCTCCCATTGCGTTAATGCTTTGCTAATTTCTGCTTCTAATTGACCTTTTGTCATAAACTCACCTTCCTCAATTAAAAGAAATTTATATTGTTATGTAACCGTAATACCCTATCAATTTATTTCAATCTAAAAACAAAGGTCCAAATTATATTTTCATACAAACAACGAAAAATTATTATCTGAATGCTAATGCAACTTTTCCTTTGCTAATATATTGATAACCTATCATATTTAAAATATTATAAACAAATTATAACTTTTAATCTATTTCGTTGTCAAACCCAAAATCTGTATGCAAATTCAAATAAGAATATCTTTAATAGCTATTATATTTATTCTATAAATGAACAGTTTTCTAAAAACTAAAATAATTACATGGACCTGAAAAGTAATTATTTATGGTAAAGATAACATATAATCAAAGGTTATTTCAAATTCCATAATAGCATGATAAAAACAAATAAAATCAATAGATAATTTGTTGTTTCAAAAGAAATATTTGTATGTCTAAGTTTTTTAAGTAAATAATTATCCTTGGCAATAAAATATTTATATACTATATATGCTAAAAATATGGTAGTGAAGTAATTAATCCAGTTGTCAATTTTCATAACGTGAATATATGATATATCTACCCCAAAAAGGATCTCTGTTATATTTATATAATAATTCCCAAACACAATACATAAGGCTGCAATTAGAAACATTGATAAGTTTGGATTAAATGCTTTATTTTTTTTCAAATCAGACTTTCCAAAAAATATTTGAGAAAATTTTATAAAGGATATACTAGTACCTAGATTTATAAAAAATAATAAAATACTTTTTATATTAGATGTTTTAACACCATATTTTATAACGGTTTTACTTATAAAACCATTAAATAGTGGTGATCCTGTTATAGATAACATACCAATAATCATAAATATTGATGTAAAGGGAAGGACCTTAAAAACTCCTCTAATTTCAGTTATTCTTCTAACTCCATAGGTATTTATTACTATCCCTGCTCCCATAAAAAGCAAAGATTTAAACATAGCATGATTAAAGATATGCAGCAGTCCACCTATATTCGCTTCATCCCCAACCATACTTAGTCCCATCAAAATTATTCCTATCTGTGATATTGTATGAAAGGCTAATATTTGCTTAATATCTTTTTGGCTAAGTGCAAATAATATTCCTGATATTGCAGTAATACTGCCCAATACAAAGAAAAACTCATAAAATTCTACAAAATCAAAAATATTATTTAATCGAATAAATAAATACAAACCACTTTTGACTAGCAAGCCTGATAATAAAGCTGAGATAGAAGATGGTGCTGCCCCGTGGGCTTTAGGTAACCAGTTATACACAGGAAAAAATGCTGATTTTACTCCTATTGCAGCCATCATACATATATATGCTAACTTTATAGGATACATATTGTTAATTGTTTTCATATTTAAAGCTATAGTATCCATATTTAAAGTCCCAAAAATATTATAGATTAAAATAATTCCAAGTAAATAGAAAATCATCCCTACACTATTAAACATTAAATAATATAGTCCAGATCTAACAGAGTAACCATCTTTCTTATATATAATTAATATCGTTGAAATAATAGTTATTATTTCAAGAAATACAAATATGTTAAATATATCATTACTTTGCAAAAGTCCTAAGAAGGATCCTTCTAAAAACATTAAAAAGAAAAGAAACTTAGAATCTTCTTTTTTTCCATCCCATGAGTATATCAAAACAACCCACCACATGAATATTGATAAGAATATGAAGGCGAAGGAAAGACTATCATTTTTAAGCACTATCCCAATTTTTTCATTCCAATTACCTAAAGCTATTATTTGTTCTTCCCTTAATCCATTATAAAATACATAATATTGTATACTTAATAAAGAAATTGCTATTTGTGCTAAAAATACCATGAAATTTGAATATTTATTGTTAAATATATATACTATCATAGATATCACAATTGGAATAAATATTAAATAAATAGGTATAAAGTCCATTTTATCCCTCCCTTTCTATCATTTCTTTCCACTTTAATGTACCATAGTAATGAAAAATTTTAATACTTAGCATTAGTGTTAAGGCTGTAATAGATGCTCCTATTACAATGGTAGTAATCATCAATGCCTGAGGAAGCGGGTCAGCCATATTACCAAAATTATTACTAATTATTGGGGGAATGCTTTTATTTAAATTACCAAAGTTTAAAAAGATAAGTATAACAGCTGTCTGTACAATATTTAAAAATACTATGGATTTTATGATGTTTTTACTATTGCAAAGTCCATATATACCTATAATTACTATTATAAATGACAGAACTGGACTCATTTTATGACCTCCCCTCATTTAGAAAGGTTGAAAATATCCCTATAAGTCCTAAAGATACTTTTATACCAATAAATAGATTTAGTAGAATTAAATATATTCCTTTTAGCTTAATTGACGCTCCTATATCAACAAAGCTCGTAAACAAATACCCCTTACTAAATACACTTAGCGAGGAGATTAGAAGTATAATCATAAATGATAGTTTTTCGTACTGCACTAGTCTATCTAAGTTACCAGGATTTATAGGCTTAAAAAGATAAGTTATTAAAATCCCCGTGGCGAGAATAACCCCTCCCTGGAATCCTCCTCCAGGTGATAGATGACCGTATATTATTATATATATCCCATAAATCAACATAAATATATATAATATTTTACCTATTGTAGCTAAAATAAGAGAACTTTCTAGACTATTGCTTCTTTCTATACTAGATATGGCTAAATAGTCGCTGTTTTTTACTCCATTATCCTTTTTGCTCATAAATATTATTCCCGATACAGTTATAAGAAGAATACTAGCTTCAAAAATTGAATCAAATAGTCTATAATCCAAATAAATACCTGTAACAATATTAGCAGATCCAGTTTCTTCTAATGTATTAGTTATAAAATAATTTTCACTGTAGTTATTTATATGGTTAGATACTTCATCTATAGAGATATAAAAGGATAGAAAAATACCTATTAACATAATTATCAAAAGGCTTTTTTTAATCATCGGTCTCACCCTCTTTTACCATTATAAATTCAATATTATCCTCTTCTTGAATCATCTGATACAACCTGTTCATTAGTATACTTGTTTCCTTCCCTTTAAAAATATATTTATTATAATCCGATTTATCAATTATTAAATCTACATTCTGCTTTCTAAAAATACCTTTTAAAAAATCCACATCATTTCTATATATTTTTAATTTCAATCCATAATAATTGGTGAATTCTTCTAATATCATGTACCCCCTGCTTTTAGATTCCCCTTCCCTATTATTTAAAAAGTCATCTTCTAGATGACTAATAACTACAAACTCATTTTGTTTAGAAATAGCTATGATAAATAACAGGGGCATAATCGCAGAACCAATAGCAGCTTCAGCTAAGGCCACATCAGGAGCATTATTAAGATAATATAAAATAGCAGTAACTAGTGAAAATCCAGATAATAATATTACCATTTTGATTTTATCTTCACCAAACATTATTGCAACAGTAATAGTTATCAGTATAAACTGTAATAAGTATGATATATATTCTATACTCATTTTTTCACCACTTTCTTTAGGGGTATTTCATTTAAATATGCTGATCTAGTTATTTCATGATTACTAATTGGATTAGTGACTATCACAAAGAATAAAATCAAAGCAAGCTTTAAAGAGAATACATTAATTCCTGATTTAAGCATGAGGGCTATTAATATAGTTATAGTAGCCACTGTATCAATCTTGCTACTTGTCAACAGCCTTGAATACATATTCGGAAATCTAAATATCCCTATCATACCAAATATTATATATATCCACGATACGATAAGTAATATCTTATATATCATTTTTGTCTTCCTCCCATTAAGATAAATCTAGATAATAAAATTATTGTTAAAAAGCCTATTATTCCATAGGAAAAAGCCACATCTAACAATACTACATTTTGTTTATATACCCCGTATATAGATAATATAAGAATTGTTTTAGCTGAAATAAGATTTAGTGCCAAAAGTCTCTCCCAAATAGTTGGTCCAATTATCATTCTAATGAGGCTCACAAATATAGCAATCACAAGCAAAAATATTGTGATAATTAAAAACATTTTATTCTCATCCCTTCTCAATAAAAAAACTTTCGAATTTATCCTTTATTTCTTGCCTTACCACTTCTTCGCACGCTTCATAACTAGCACATTTTTTCAAAGTCAGTATTTTAAGTTTATTTCCTTGTACATCAACGGTGATTGTACCAGGGGTTAGAGTTATCGAATTAGCTATTATGCTTACAATTAAAGGATCAGTTACCTCAAGCTCCATTTCTAGTATAAATGGCTCACAATCCTTCTTTATTATTCTAATTAAATAACTAAAGGATGATTTATATATTTCCAATACTAGATTTAGGGAATATTTAATAACTGTAATTAACTCTATAGATTTAAACTTAAATCCATTTTTATCATACAGCACTCCTCGTGAAACAATATTTGCTATAATTGTAACTATTATTCCAATAATAATATTCCATATTTCAAAATTTAGGGTTAGTAAGAACCAAAAAACTAGAAATATTAAATTAATTTTGAGCCTTGTAACAATATTGCCCATTTCTTATCACTCCATAGTTAATTCATTGTATTATTCAAACTTACTTTTTTCTTGATATTATCATTTTAAATTTATCACCATTTTCTAGATAGAGTTCTGCATTATCTATCATCTTTCCTACTAAATACAAGTCATTCCTATCATCATTGTTTCCTATTAATTGCCAGTATGTCTCCTCTACTTCTATTTCCTTTTTTACATTAAGAATATTTCTCAGGTCATCAATTATATCTTCAGTAAGCTTTAATTCATCACAAACAATATTTACTTTAATCTCTTCATTTGTGTCATTAATCTTAAGACATATGTTTTTAGCATTTTGATTCAATAAAAAAGTAGTAATTTCATTAATTATAGCATTCATTTTTGATTTTTCTCTATTCATAATCTCACCCCATTTGATTATATTTATAGAGCTTTAACTAATATAATTCCTATAATTTTATATTGCAATTTACATGCCAATCTACTAAACCTTATTATATTTAGACTCTACGATGAAAATATATGCCTTCTAGACCTTTAAAACACTGGGTTTTCTAGTGAACTTTATATTCAAAAAATATTTCCCTAGTGATTTAAAGTTTACTAACTAACAAACATAATAATTGCTTATTTATGGAAACTTCTATAATATGTGTCTTATTTTAAAACACTTACATAAAGAGCCTGTACTTTGTGTTTCATTATAGTACATATATATTATTTAAAATTCTATTTTTCAGATTTTTTAATATATACCCCATTATCATTAACAAATGCGTACTATTTTAGAACATATTCATTATAATGATACGTGATACGCAGTGACGGTTCTCTTATATCTTTTATGGTAATAATTTATCTTAGTCATGATAAAAACACCTGCTTAAGCAGATGTTTTTTATAGTACATAAATGTCCTAGTTATTTTTCTTTGTATTTCCTTAATAATCACGAATTTATGAGTGCTATCATCTTGTATCGTCTAAATATATTCTTTATAATCAGCCCAGTTATCTTCTAGAAGCTTTGGTGTATCAAGTCCATAGGGATAATGCTCCTTACAATGAGTACAGTGAATACAATCATCAACTTTTTTCATCTTTTCTTGCCATACATCAGTTAAAAGTAGTTCACTGGGGATTCCAAATTTTTCATTTTAAAAACAGGTTCTATTATTCAAACTACTTTATCACATTTAACGCTTCTATTATTCTAGGTATTACTTGTTTTTTTCTAGATACTATACCTTCAATAAATACTCCTTGCTCTCCTTTCGACTTAAAAGCAAAGGGAATAATAGAGTTGTTATCACACTTATATAATAAATAAGATCCTTCCTTCAAAATATCTGTTACCAACAATAATGTTAAATAGTGTTTTTTATCATTATAGACTTTATTAATAAATTTTACATACTCCTCTTTTTTATTAAAAATTTCTTCTATATCTAATGTAAATACTTGACCTATACCCACTAGATTCTGCCCTATGTTAAATTCTTTAAAATCTTTAAAAAATATTTCTTCAATGCTCTGTCCCTCTAAAGAGCTACCTGCTTTAAACATATTCATTGCATACTCTTCTAAATTAATATTAATTATTTTATTTAATTCCTCTAAAGCACGTTTATCTAATTCCGTAGTAGTTGGAGATTTTAAAAATAAGGTATCTGATATTATACCTGAAGCTAATAGTCCTGCCACCTTATAACTAATTTCGATATTATTTTCTAAATACATTCTATATATTATTGTACAAGTACTCCCTACTGGAATATTCGTAAAGTTAATAGGTGAGTTAGTGGTTATGTCTCCAATTTTATGATGATCGACTATTTCTAAAATCTCAGCTTCATTTAATCCTTGAACACTTTGAGAGTATTCGTTATGATCTACCAAGATTACCTTTTTTCTACTTGGGTTTAAAACGTGTCTTCTGCTTATAAATCCTAAAAACTCGTTTTCATCACTTACAATTGGATAATAAGAATGTTTGTTAGTCGTTAATTCTTCCTTAATGTCCTCCAAATATTCCTTTTCATTAAACTTTACTATATCTTCTTTCTTCATAATAATAGATACAAAATTACATTGATTAATTAATTTAGATATTGTGTAGGTATTATCTTTTACAAGTATTATCCCAACATTATATTTCGCTGCTTTTTCTAAGTAATTATTGGGAATTTTCTTTCCTCCTGTTACTATCAAAAGTTGAACCCTCTGCTCGATAGCATAATCAATTATATCGTATCTGTCTCCAACTAAAACTATGCTATTTTCATCTAAATTATTGTTTAGACGTAGGGTGTCATAATAAAAAGCTACAATAGAAATTTTCCCAGATATTCTATCCTTGTTCTTAACTAATATTTCTCCTTTTAAATCATGTGAGATACTTTTTATTGTACTATCAAGATGATAAAAGTCTCCTTGAATTAAATACATAGCAATGTCTTTCATTGTGACAATACCTAACAGAGCATTTTCATCATCTACAATGGGTAAAGTTCTAATATTCTTGCTTTCCATAAGCTTATAAGCTGATAAAATAGTACACTTTGAATCTATACTTTCCACTTTGTCATAATCTAAATCAGTAATCTGAGTTTTAACATTCTCAATAAGTTGAGGATTAGCTATGTTAAAATAATCTAACACATATTTGGTTTCTTTATTTAAATTCCCAAGAATACAGGGGATTGTTTTATATCTTAACTTATTTTTAAGATCTGATAGAACAATAGCAGAAGTTACCGAATCCGTATCTGGATTTTTATGTCCAACAATAAAAGTCATAAATAAACCCTCCATAAAATATCATCAATTTATAGTCTGCTAATTCGTAATATATTAAAAGTTATTAAGTTATTACCTAAAATAATCTAGTCTACTATACAATATAACAGATTTTTATTTATTGCAAAACTTATGTATTATAATTTCTCAATGACTTTTATTTTTTTCTTTAATACTTTACGCTCTGTTGAAAATGACTCCTACAGAAATCAGTGCAACTTTAAATACTTTTTTCATATGATAGCTCCCACTTTCTTTCTTATTGTGCCATTTTCTTAGCAAATTCCTCTATCTTGCTCTTATCAAAGTTAGATTGACTTCCCGTAACTCCTGCTACTTTTTTTATAGTAAAACGGTGAAGAAAATTCATTTTTTTCAAGTCAAAAGAATATCCTAAGTAATTGGCTGCTGACGCATGGGATAGTAGTGACTCTGAAAAAGAATTCTTAAGCTGCTCCTTAGCTTCTTCTTTCTCACGCATGCAGCATATGTATAATCCTAATCTTTTATCTTTCAATACACTCATGTTTTTCTCACAAAAAGCCTTTACTTCTTTTTGGATTTTCCCCATATAAATAGAGCCTCCAATAATCACCTTGTCATACTTTGCAAGGTCGATTTCTTTATCTTTTTTTAAGTCATAAAGATCGATTGAGCCCTCTAAATTTTCTTTCAGTATTTCAGCACATTTTTTTACACTTCCATACTTGGTACCATAAGCAATTAGTATTTTCATATTACCCCTCCATCATAAATTTTATATTCTTTTATTTAAAGAATTTTCAATAGCCTTTAGTATTGCTTTGCTGCTGACTGTAGCCTCTTATACAGTGTTTACATATATACTCTACTTTCATTTTTGACACCTTTCATTCATAATAAATCGTATTTGTTCATCCATGGATGTAGTAATCTCATTTATAGACTCTAAACCTCTACCTTTCAGAAGAAACAGAAGTTTTCCATGGATGTAGTTTCCGATTAAATCATGAATTATTTTTACTTGATTATGTTCTATATACCCTTGGTCGGCACACTTTTTAATTTCTTCATACATAAAACGATTAATATCCGGTTCCATATTCTGTTCCTGTAGGTCTAGTAAATTCTCCATATCTTCTAAAAAAACAAGTTGAAAAATATTAGGGTTCTGTGCCATATATTTAAAATAAGACACTGAATATATGATAAATTGCTCCAATGGATTTAATATGTCATCCTTAAATCGTGCAACATATTTAAAACAATCTGCTAAAAATTCTACTATACAATATCCAAGCAGCCCCTTAATATCACTAAAATAATTATAGATAGTTGCATAGGAATAACCTGCTCTATCACCCACTTTTCTTACAGTAATTCCTGTAACTCCCTCTTCCTGTATAATTTCTTTTGCTGCTTCAATAAAGTAATTCATCATCCGCTGTCTTTGTATTTCTTTATTTCCCATTTAGAACCCCTCTTTATCTGCTTTAAATAATTATATTCGTTAATATTATTCATAATGTTATCTTTGTTAATAGTATTAACATTGTTAATTTTAGTATATACTCTATTCTACATTTGTCAAATCTAACTATCATTTTATTCTCTTTAACATTATATTGTTATTGTTCTAATTCATAATTCATCCAATAATTTTTAAGCTTCTAAGAGTTAAGGATTTAGAATACAGTAGAACCTTCAATTCGTATTAACTTAGTATCTTGTTAAAACAAACTTATTTTAAAACTATTACTAATATCCACTTCTCATCCTGCTGGATTTCGAAAAAAAATCGCCATCATTTATAATGATGACGATTTTTGAGTTTCTCGCACAATTTGTTATCCTTCTATATCCAAATCTACACTTTTTTTCAAATAATCTCTAACAGATTTACGTGTGTTTAAAATATCAATTGTATTCATAAAATATACATCTCCTTTTCTATTTAATAAGTGCTTATATTTTGAGTAGAAATTGCTTTTTAATACAATCATTTATTCTAACAAATTAAATTCATCTTATGAATTTTTTTATGTATACCCACATATGGATAATAAAATCTGAAAATCATATTAATTTTGTAATATTTTCAAGAAAATTTTTGTGTATATAAAATACAAAGCGGTAGCCTTAACTACTTAACTTACTTTTTTACATTATCTATAATTTTTCTCAAATTTTATTTATATAATAAAATACCCAATGGGAAATCATGTGTGAAAACTGAACATCACCTGACATTACTTCAAAAAAATAAACTACCAAAATCAGTAGTTTATAATCTAGCCAAAAGCTTCATAAGTAATGGTCTATGGATATCTATGGCCTTTACAGGACATAGCTCTTGACAGCAAAAGCATCTAATACATCCCTCTAGATCCACCACAGGTCTTTTATCTGTCATTTCTATTACCCTTGGTGGACAGTTCTCGGCACAGTCACTACAGCCTATACATTTATCATGGAGAAAAACGGGCCTAGGCTGTAGGAGGTCATTTATTATATCTCCCATAAATTTAGGAAGCTTTCCTTCAAGTAAATTTATACTTCTTGCTTCTGGTATAGCAAAGTCCTTTACTGCAAAGTCTGCAATCTCTTCACCCTTAAGCTCGATATCCTCAAGGGTACCCTTACATAGTCCTCTTTCAATAGATCTTTGAATGGTAGGAACTTTATTGGATTTTAAGCCTATGATATTAGTTGCAACTACATCTAGATGGTAAGGACTTGTAGATGCTATAACTGCTTCAATCTTTCTAGGCTCTCCTCCACTAGGACCAGCACCTTCCATTCCCACTATTCCATCCATGAAGGATAAAACTGGCTTAGAAGCTACACAAATATCTACTAGGGCATTGGAGAAATCCTTATAATTAGGCATTCTCACATGATATTCAGCTTTTTCTAGCCCTCCTACTATTCCGAACATATTTTTAACTGCTCCAGTAAAGGTCATCATACCATGGGTCTTTAGCTTGGATACTGAAATGACTTTATCGACCTCTTTTAAGACTTCTATAGCAGTAATTCTTTTCAAAAGTACTCCATCTTCGTTTTTTATTTCTACGGAGTTAGTATTAAAGTTTAGTTTAGCCCCTACTTCCTTTGCAATCTCTTCTATTCCACAGACTTTATAAATACCCTTTAATACATTTGAATTAAAGGGTCCTCCTGGACTATCGGCAATTATAACCTCGGCGCCATGATCAACTAGGGTTTTAGCCAAAGCCTTTACAAAAACAGGATGGGTTGTAACGGCTTCCTCTGGGTTCTTTTTCATTAGTAGGTTCAATTTAAGTAGTACTTTCTCCCCAGGATTTATATGTTTTTCTAATCCACCAAGGTTCTCTATGCTACTTTCTATTACACTTTTTACCTTTTCATAATTATAATCATCACATCTTATTAATGATACCTTTTCCACTTTATTAACACACCTTTACTAAAGCAATATTAGTACTAATATCCCAAGAACAATCCTATAATAGGCGAAGGGAGATAAATCTCTTTTCTTTATGTAGTTCATGAAAAATGCTATTACTACATAGGCCACAATAAAGGATACAAAGGTACCTATTCCTATAATCAGCCATTCATAGCTTGAATAATCAAGTCCTGCCTTTGCAAGTTTAAGTATTGCTGCACCAATAAGAGTTGGTATTGCTAAAAAAAAGGAGAACTCCGCTGCAACCTTTCTAGAAAAACCAAGGAATAATCCTCCTATGATCGTAGAGGCAGATCTTGACATGCCAGGCCATAGGGCTAGACATTGAAAGACCCCAACTAAAAATGCTTGCCTATAGGTAATATATTTCTCATGGGATACTTTTACAGTTTTAGATCTTCTTTCAGAATATAATAGTAGTACTGCACCGACTATAAGAGCCACTGCAACGGTGGTTGGATTAAAAAAATGTTCATCTATGTAATCTTCAAATAGAAGACCCAGTATCACAGCTGGTATAACTCCAACGGCCACCTTAAACCATAGAGAAAAATACTCTGATAATCCCCTTTTATCATTAAATCTTGGAAAGACTTTATCTTTAAAATAGATTAAAACAGCAAATATGGCTCCTACTTGAATAACCACTGCAAAGGTATTGGCGAAGGAACCTGTAAAATCAAGGTACTTATTTGCAATAATAAGATGACCCGTTGAGGACACAGGTAAAAACTCAGTCAATCCTTCTATTATCCCCAGTATTATAGCTTTTATTATCAATTTATATACCCCCTATGATTTAGTTCTTTGTTGCTAGTTCTTGGTTCTTGGTAAATTTGGGTCAGAGTTTTAGGTTTTTCTGTCAGTATCGATTTATTTCTTCTATATATACTATGCTCTAAAAAAGCTCACTTATCACGTGAGCTTCTTTAGGGCATTATAATTAGCTTCTATTGTTCTTTCTATATCTTCATCAGTGTGAGCTGCTGATATAAATGCTGCTTCAAATTGTGATGGAGCTAAGTAAATACCCTGTTTCAGCATCTCCTCAAAATATCTTACAAACATATCTATATTGCTATTATTTGCAGAATCAAAATCATACACATCGTTATCAGTAAAGTATGCACATATCATGGAGCCAACCCTATTTGTTACAGTCTTTATCCCTAATTCCTTAGCATTTTTACTAAAACCAGCTTCTAAAAACTGGGCTTTCTTCTCTAATTCTTCATATATTGAAGGATTGTTTTTCAGTATTTTTAAAGTAGTTAGCCCTGCAGTCACTGCCAAGGGATTACCTGATAATGTTCCTGCTTGATAGATAGGTCCTGTAGGTGACATTTTTTCCATGATTTCTCTTTTACCACCATATGCTCCAACGGGTAGTCCTCCACCAATAATTTTACCAAAACAAGTAATATCTGGATCTACATTGTATAAACTTTGAGCACAGTTATAGGATACTCTAAAACCTGTCATAACTTCATCAAGAATTAGAAGTGCACCATACTCCTTAGTAATCTTTCGTAAACAATCCATGAACTCCTGGCTGGCAGGAACCACTCCCATATTGCCAGCTATTGGTTCAATTATAACACCTGCTATATTTTCACCATATTCATTAAAGATTTCTTTTATGCCTTCAATATCATTATACTTAGCTGATATGGTGTTTTTTACTATATCCACAGGAACTCCAGGACTATCAGGTACCCCATGGGTTAAAGCCCCTGAACCAGCCTTAACTAACAAGCTATCGGAATGTCCATGATAATTTCCTATGAATTTTACTACCATATCCCTATTTGTATATCCCCTAGCAAGTCTAAGGGCACTCATAGTAGCTTCCGTTCCCGAATTAACTAGTCTTAACATTTCAACAGAGGGTACAGCCTCACAAACTAGCTTTGCAAGCTCAGTTTCTATCTCAGTTGGTGCTCCAAAGCTAGTTCCAGTTTCAATAATCTCTCCCAGTGATTTAACAACATCGGAGTAACAATGACCTAGTATCAATGGTCCCCAAGATCCTACATAATCTATGTATTCATTTCCATCTATATCGTATATTTTTGAGCCCTTACCCCTTTTTATAAAGGGTGGATTGATACTCACAGATCTAAAGGCCCTAACTGGACTATTCACCCCACCAGGTATGTATTTTTTTGCCTCGTTAAAGGCTACCTTTGATTTTTCAAGATTCATTTAAATCCCTTCCTTTATCCATTTAGCTATATCTTTTGTAAAATAAGTAATTATGATATTGGCTCCAGCCCTTTTCATGCTAGTTAATGATTCCATAACAATTGCCTTCTCATCTACTAATCCCTTTTCTGCCGCTGCCTTAATAAGTGCAAATTCTCCACTAACATTATATGCTACAATGGGAATATTATAATTATCCTTTATTCTTCTTATAATATCAAGATATGATAGTGCTGGCTTAACCATCACCATGTCTGCCCCTTCATTTATATCCAGTTCCACTTCCCTAAGGGCTTCATTGGAATTAGAAGGATCCATCTGATATGTTTTTCTATCTCCAAATTGAGGAGCAGAATGGGCTGCAGCTCTAAAGGGCCCATAGAAGGCCGAAGCATATTTCGCACTATAGGACATAATGGAAATATTCGTATATCCATTTTCATCTAGAGTCTGTCTCATATGCCCTATTCTTCCATCCATCATATCCGATGGAGCTACCATATCAGCACCTGCTTTAGCATGGGATACTGCAATTTTACTTAGATATTCTAGGGTTTCATCGTTGTCAATAATCCCATCTTTAATGATACCACAATGACCGTGGTCTGTGTACTGGCACATGCATATATCCGTTATTACAAGGATTTCATCGGTAATTGATTTAATTACTTTTATTCCTTTTTGTACTATCCCATCATCACTATAGGCCTCACTTCCAAGGGCATCTTTACAATTGGGAACCCCAAATAACATTATTGCCTTAATACCTAATTCTAATAATTCTTCGATTTCATCCTTAAGAATGTCTAAAGAAAAATGATAATTTCCTGGTAGTGTAGATATCTCTTCTTTTATACCTTCTCCTTCGACTACAAACAATGGGTAAATTAAATCCGATAGATTAATACTATTTTCTCTGACCATGTCCCGCATCAGACTACTGGCTCTAAGTCTTCTAGGTCTTTTCTTCATATCCATCTTACTTATTCCCTCCTCATATATTCTAATATGGCATCTACTAATCCAGGTATACTATAATCAGAAGCTTCAATATCAAGCTTTAATCCTAGTTCCTTAACTGTTTGTCCAGTAATTGGACCAATAGCTGCAATTGTTTTGTCTTCGATAGTCTTGAGGTTATCTTCTCCAAGAATTTTATAAAAGTTTTTTGCTGTGGATGAGCTAGTAAAGGTTATGATATCTATATTCTGATTAATAAGTATATCCTCTAAATCATTTCTGTTTTCTTCAGGAATTACGGTCTTATATATAGAAATATTATCAACATTAGCTCCTAATTTCACTAATTCTTCCGATAATAAAGTTCTAGCTATATCAGCCCTAGGTAATAATATATTATCTCCGGCACTTATTTTATCCTTTAAAATATCTACGATTGCTTCAGCCCTATATTCAACAGGTACATGATCAACAATGAATCCTCTACTAGTAAGTTCATCCTTAGTGGCAGGTCCTATGGCACACAAACTTGCTCCATGTATTTTCCTTATATCTATTTTAAGTTCCTTTAGTCTTTCAAAGAAATATTTGACTCCATTGACACTGGTAAATATAATCCATTTATAATTTTCTACGGATTTTAAGTATTCATCTATACTTTTATCTTCATTCTCTACTATTTTTATAGTTGGGAACTCTATTGCTTCTCCTCCAAGGTCTTCAATTAGCTTTGAAAGCTTACTTGCTTGCTTTCTAGTTCTTGTTACAAGTACTCTCTTACCGAATAGTGGTTTTTTAGTAAACCAAGCTAGTTCTTCCGATAGATTTACCACTTCACCTACTATAATTATAGCAGGATTTTTAAAACCAGTCTCCTTTACCCTTGTTTCAATTGTCTCGAGTGTCCCCTTTAATATATCTTGCTCAGAGGTTGTTCCTCTTCTTATAACTGCTACGGGTCTATTTGGAGATTGTCCATTTTTAATCAGATTAGTACATATATTTCCAATATTTTTTATTCCCATTAGAAATATTAATGTTCCATTCAATTTTCCTAATACTTCATAATCCAAGGATTTATCTTCCTTTGTAGGGTCTTCGTGGCCCGTTATTATGTGAAAGGATGAGCTAACATTTCTATGGGTAACTGGTATACCTGCATAGGCAGGTACTGATATGGCTGAGGTTATACCTGGAACTATCTCAAATTCTACATTGTTTTCAAACAAAAGGGCTGCCTCTTCACCACCCCTCCCAAAAACAAAGGGATCTCCTCCCTTTAATCTAGTTACAATTTTACCCTCTAGAGCTTTATCTAATATAAGTCTACTTATTTCCTCTTGATTTAATGTATGAGCATTTGGTGCTTTCCCAACATATATTAACTCGGCGCCATCTCTACCATAATCCAAAAGCTTAGGATTGGCTAAGCGATCATATAATATAACGTCAGCTTTCTTTATGGCATCAATTCCCTTGAGAGTTATTAATCTATAATCCCCTGGACCCGCTCCAACTAAATAAACCTTACCATTCATTAATTATCACCTTCTAATTCCTTTAGTATTTCATTTCCACCCTTTGCCAATATGTCCTTTGCTATTCTTTCACCTAATAATTTATAATTATCAAAGGTATCTTTATCCTGTACTTTTATAACCCTATTTCCATCTATTGAAGCAACTATTCCAACCATAGTAAGCGTATCATCATCAACTACACAATGGGCCCCTATGGGAACATGACAGCCTCCCTTAAGTACCTCCATAAACTTTCTTTCAGCATTTATGCAATACTCTGTTTCTCTATCATTAATTTTGGATACTATGTGGGCCATTTGTTCATCATTACTTCTTATTTCAATTCCTAATGCCCCTTGCCCTACGGCTGGAATCATTTGTTCATCATTTAAATACTCCGAGGCATTATTATCTAAACCCATTCGTTTAATACCAGCGGCAGCCAGTACAATACCATCAAGGTTTAGTTCATCAATTTTTCCTATTCTTGTTTGTATATTACCCCTTATTGGTATTATTTCAATATCTTCTCTGAGGGCTTTAATTTGTGCGGCCCTTCTTAAGCTACTGGTACCTATTTTAGCTCCCTGTCTAAGGTCCTTTAATAGCATATTATCCTTAGTGATAAGTGCATCCCTTTCATCTTCTCTTTTGGTAATGGCCCCGATTTCTAAACCATTGGGAAATTGACTGGGTACATCCTTCATACTATGTACCGCCATATCTATTTCTTCCTTTAAAAGGGCTAGTTCAATTTCCTTTACAAATAATCCCTTTCCACCAATTTTATTAAGAGTTTTATCAAGGATTTTATCTCCCATGGTTTTTATCTCTTTAACTTTAAATGTATACTCAGGAAATAATTTCTTTAAGCTATCTATAACCATGTTGGTCTGGGTAAGTGCAAGACTACTAGCTCTTGACCCTACGATGATTTCTTTGCTGTCCATTTGATTTTGCCCCCTTCATTTCTTAGAACATATATTTTCAGTGGCCTATCACCTATTAGCTATTTTATAGTAAATACTATATATACTATCTTTAATGTTACTTCCTTTGCCACTCATATAATCCTCTAGAACGTTTGAATACACTAGTTCATAAAATATTTCTCTTCTTTTCTTTATATCTTTTATCTCTTCCTTAACCTTTTCTCGAATTTCTCCTAGAATATCTACATACTCTGAATAAGCTTCTGGATATATTTCTTCTATCTCTTTTCTTATTTTTTTAGATAGGGTAGGGCTTTTCCCCATTGTGGAAATATTTATAGTCAAGTCCCCTCTTTTTATAGTCGACGGAACTACAAAGTCACATTTTTCAGGATTATCTGCAATATTGACTAGTATCTCCTTTTCTTTACACTCCGATATACACATGTCATTTACCCTTTTAACATCAGTAGTAATGTATGCTAAGAAGCTTCCATCAAGATCCCCATATTCATATTCACGATTTATAAATTCTATAATACCACTATGGTAAAATTCACTAATTTTATTTGTACAAGAAGGACTTATAACTTTAACTCTTGCTCCATGGTCTATTAATGATATTATCTTTCTCTCAGCAACCTTACCTCCACCAACTACAGTACAAAGTTTTCTTTCAATCCTAATCATTATAGGATAATACTTATCCATATATTTCACTCACCTTGTCAATTATCTCTTCAGGTGTTTTAAATATATATTCACCATCTGTATCAGGTCTAGAAATTATAATAGTGTTAATTCCACATAGTTTTGCAGCCTCTAGTTTCTCGAGGGTACCTCCAATCTTTCCACTGTCCTTAGTAATTAATATATTTATATTATATTTTTTAATTATTTCTACATTCATTTGGACAGAAAAGGGACCCTGTATAGCAATAATGTTAGATGGCTTTATATTAATGAGCTCGCATTTTTTAATTATTGTACTCATAGGTAAAACCCTAGGGTAAATATTTTCTGCAGAAATTTCCTTTGCAAAAATATCAAGGGTTTTACTTCCCGTGGTGAGTAATACATTACCGCCAATGTCCCTAGCTAGTTTAGCAGCTTCTTCGTAATTCGCTGTAAACTGTACTTGTGTCAAATATTTTTCAAAGTCTGTATCCTGCCTTTGATATCTTATATATGGTATATTTAATTCTTTACACGCTCTATAGGAGTTTTTACTAACTTCTTCGGCATAGGGATGGGTTGCATCAATTACTAGCTTAATTCCCTTATTATTAATTAAATCCACCATTTCTTGATAATCCAATCTTTTACTAATTACAGAAATACCCTTTATTCTATTTATTAAATCCTTACCATAATCGGTGGCAGTGGTAATTAGTAGTTGATATTTCTTGCTATGAAGTCTTTTTACTAATTCTCTACCATCCTTTGTACCACTTAATACTAATATCATTTAAAATAGCCCCTCGGCGTAATCATCTTGTTCATAGAGTGATATGTGTTAGAATTTCCTATTATCACTATACTAAGCATATCTATTTCATGATCTAGCATCTCACCAAGAGTAGTAATAACAACATTTTCTCCTTCTCTTTTAGCGTTTTTTACAATACCAACAGGAGTATCTCCACTTCTATATTCCATTATTATTTCCCTTGCTTCCTCAATCTGATGAACTCTCCCCTTGCTTCTTGGGTTATACAATGCAATAATAAAATCTCCCTCCGCCGCACATTTAATTCTCTTTTTAATAACTTCCCAATCTGTGAGCAAGTCACTAAGAGATATCACTGTATAATCATGCATTAACGGGGCCCCTAGGGATGATGCAGCAGCATTTGCAGCTGTTATCCCAGGTACAATCTCAACCTCTAAGTCATATTCTTTTTCATTAATAAGTTCCAGTATAGCTCCAGCCATACCATATACCCCTGGATCTCCACTACTTACAATAGATACTATTTTACCCTCTAGAGCCTTTTCAATGGTTAATGTACATCGCTCTATTTCCTTTTTCATTCCTGAATTTATAACTTCTTTATCACCTAATAGATCTTCTATTAAATTAATATATGTTTTATATCCAATAATAGTATTTGATTCTTCAATTGCCTTCACTGCCATATAACTCATATATCTCCTGTCTCCAGGTCCAATACCTACTACGTATACCTTACCTTTGCTTTCCATAGCTTCACCTACTCTAACTTGTTTTTTTGTCACAACTTCGTTCTATCAATCCAAAAAGCTCCTTAGTCACCCTGGCGAAGAGTTCACCTTCCTTATCCTCCCCAGCCTTTTTAAGTTCTAAGATAGGCTTTTTAAAGATTTTCTTAACTAAACTCTTGGTAAAGAGTTCAATTTGCTCCTTATCTTTATCATCCAAGTGGTTATGTTTATCGAGAAAGTCCTGTAACTCTTGGTCAATTATATCTGAACTGTAGCTTTTAAGCTCCTTCATGACAGGGAATACAGGAAGACAATTGTACCAATTTTCAAATTTAATACAATCCTCAATAATTATTTGTTTAGCAATTTTAGCAGCCTCTTGCCTTTGTTTATAGTTTTCATCGGCAACGCTCTTAAGCTCATCTATGGCATATAGGGATACTCCCTCAAGGTTAGCAATTTCTGAGTCCACATCCCTTGGCAGAGCTATGTCTATTATACAAATTTTATCCTTGTTATAATAACACTGAAATTCTTCCCTTTTTAGTACAAAGTGGGGAGCACTGGTTGATGTAATAATAATATCTACTTCCTGTATCATTTTGTATCTATCTCTAAAGTCAATTACGCCTATCTCTGGATATCTTTTTGATAGATCAATAATATGACCCTTTGTTCTGTTAGTTACATAGATTTCTTTTACACCCTTATATATTAAATTCTCTATGGCAATTCTACTCATTTTGCCTACTCCTACAACTAATACACGCTTATCCCTTATATCGTTAAATATCTTTTCAATAAATTTAACAGCAATGGTACTTATGGAAAGAGAATTTTCTGATATCTTAGTCTCTCTTTTTATTTTTTTTGCCGTTGTGATAGCTTCTCTAATCAAAGTATTTAATATGCTCTGAGAAAAGCCCATTTCCATGGCATATTCATGGGCATCTCTTAGCTGTCCTAAGATTTGATCTTCGCCTATGACCAAGGAATCTAATCCTGCTGCAACATTAAATACATGTCTTACTGCTTCATCGGAGGCCATTGAAATAAAATACACATCAATATTTAGATCTTCTAACTCAAAGAAGTCAATAAAATAATTCTTTATTCTATCTATTCCCTTATCTATATCACTAACAACAGCAATTACTTCACTTCTATTACATGTCGATAGAATAATACATTCATTTATAAAATGATTTTTTTTGATATACTCGTAGGCCTCTTTCTTTTGACTTTCTTTAAGTGAAGCCTTTTCTCTGATAAATATGGGAGTTTTTTTATGGTTTAATCCGACTACTACAATATCCATTTTTTTCTCTCCCCTCTTCGACAATAGATACAGTGACTCCATCATACTTAGTTTTATTTAATATAATCGTACCATTATTTGATGATAGTTTTGCTACAGGTTCTGCTACTGCCCCAACACCTATGATTTCCTTAACAAATTTTGATGTCTCATATTGGTGTTCTACTTCTTTTATTTTATCCCTATCAATCACAATCATGGGGACATTTAGATGAGAAGCCGTTTCTATAATCCCTATTTCATCTTCCTTTATATCAACGGTGGCAATATGTTTTACTGATAATATACTTTTATTTACTTTATCTAAAGCAGTTAAGATTGCTCTTAATATTTCGTCCTTTGATTTACCACGCCTACAACCTAACCCAATTACTAGATTTTTAGGTCTCAAAACTACAGAATCTATCTGGTTTGAATCTCTGAACTTATTATTATTAATATAAATTAATCCTTTAGTACCTAACAAATCATCCTTAGTATTAATTCTTTTAATATTATTTGGAAGCTTAATATTATAGTTTATAGCAGAAATAATACCTACCCTGTTGCCATTAACAATATGAGAAGTTATTTTAGTTGCATCCTTTAAGTCTTCTATTTGGCAATTTAGTTTCATTGCAATAGTGTCCACTGCAATACTTTCATTAACATCGGAAGCAGTTGTTATCACAGGGTTACTTCTTAATTTATTTGATATGTCCAATGTATATTCATTGGCTCTACCAATATGGCCTGACAGAAGGGATATTACATTTCTTCCCTTTTCATCTAACACCACCACGGCAGGATCTACTGTTTTATCCTTAAGTAATGGGGCTATAGTTCTTACAACTATTCCTGTTGCCATAATAAATATAAGACAATCATATCTATGAAAAATATCTTCAATTACTTTTTTAATACCATCTTCAACTTGATATACTCTATCATCATCGGAGTGAAATCTTTTATTTATAAAAAGTATTGAATTGGGATAAAATTTTAAAAGTTTTAGACCCAGTTCCATTCCACCCTTCGTTAGAGTGATAATAGCCCAATTATTCTTTGGCTTGTCTATATTCATGGCTGAAGTTTTTATCGTAGAGCTTTGACAATTCATATTTATCACCTAAAAAATCTCCCACTAGGATTTGAGCTGTTTTTGTTATATTTGCTTCTTTAACCTTTACCGCTATATTTTCTAAAGTTCCCATCACTATTTTCTCATCTTCCCAAGATGCCCTCTGTATTACAGCTATAGGTGTTTCTAAACTATAATGACTTGATAGTCTATTTACTAGATCCCCAATCATATGAACCGATAGGAATATACACATTGAAGCCCTATGCTGTGCCAGTTTATCAATGCTTTCCTTTTCTGGCACGGGAGTTCTTCCTTCCATTCTAGTCAAGATAACCGTTTGAGACACACTAGGTAATGTAAACTCTTTTTTAATTGAAGCTGCAGCAGCTAAAAATGAACTTACTCCTGGTATTACTTCATAACTAATACCCTTTTCCTCTAAAATGTCCATTTGCTCTCTTATGGCTCCATATATGCTTGGGTCACCTGTATGTACCCTAGCAACTATCTTTTCTTCTTTAATTCCCCTCTCCATAACCTCAATAACTTCTTCTAGGGTCATAGATGCACTATTATGAACCTCTGCTCCTTCTTTTCTACCATCTAAAACCTCTTTATTTACCAGGGAACCGGCATAAATAATAATATCTGCCTCTGCTATTTTCTTTGCTCCCTTTACCGTTATCAGTTCAGGATCACCGGGTCCTGCTCCTACAAAATATACCATCATCAAATCCCTCTTTTCTCTATGTTTAATACTCTCATTCAGTTATATACACCTTTATACAAATTTATCTTATATAATAATTTCTTTCTTTTAGGCTAATGGCTGATAGCTAGTAGCTAATAGCAGATACATTAGTCATTCTTTGTGGTCTTAAGAATTAAAACACCAATTACTTTTGAGCCGAAATTATATATATAGGATTTAAACCCTCCATCATAGTATATCGTCCTATACTTTTCCCCTTTGCTACAGTGATGGATGTCACATCTATATTAGAAAAGTTCATTGCTTTATATAGATTTATAGCTTTATATAACGTCTCTATGGCTATGGCATTTACTACTATAACGCCTCCATTTGTCATATTAAGACTACAATACTCTAATATATCCCTAAGTCTTCCACCACTGCCACCAATAAAGACTCTATTAAAGTTTGTGATATTCTTTAAATCATCGGGGGCTTTACCCTCAAGGATATTAATATTAGAAACATTAAACTTTTCAGCATTTTTTTTGATTAACTCAATACCCTCGAGATTCCTCTCTATAGAAATCACCTTACCTTTATCACATATAAGAGCAGCTTCTATAGATACAGAGCCAGTACCAGCCCCCACATCTAATAAGATAGAATCTGACTTTAATCTTAGCTTTGATATTGTAAGGGCTCTAACTTCCTCCTTAGTCATGGGAACCTTTCCCCTAATGAACATATCATCTGGGATTCCAGGAGTACTATAATCCCACTTATCCTTCATGTTCTATCACCACCACACTCATACCTTTTTTCTCTAACTCCACAATATCCTTTGGACTACCCTTTATTATCCTTTCATTTTCATAGGATAGATTTTCACCAACATATATGGTTCTATCATTTAGACCTTCATTAATGAGTAGCTTAGCTATATTTGACGGTGAATATTTATTATCTGTTAGAAGTATAACTGTGCTGTTATTTTTCACAGTCTCAACGATATCTAATTCCCTTCCATGTACACTTCCTACAAAGGAATTATGCCATGTTTTTTTAAGCTTAGATATAAGATATTGATAGGAACTGATTCCTGGAATAACATTTAAAGATTCATCATGGAAATGCTTCTTAATAAATTCTAGCATACTATAAAAACCTGTATCACCAGAAAGTAAAAGCGCAATTCTTTTTTTATCCTTATTTTCTTTTATATACTCAATTATACTGAGAAGATCTTTATTTATATAAACCATTTCTTTATTAGTTTCTTCAAAATCCTTTAATATCCTTCTACCGCCTATTAGAACATCACTTTTTTCTATTAGTCTTAGGGTGATAGGTAAAATATAATCCTTATGTCCTGGACCCATACCTAGTACGTTAATCTTATTCATTAAAATTCCTCCAAAATACTTTTTGCCCTATTTCCTATGGCTAAGGTACCTTTTTCCATGGAAAACATACTTACCCCTACCTCTAATTGACCATAGGTGTATTCCATACACCTCTTTTCAGCCTTTTCAGTGAGCAAATCATATATGCGGTTAAAATCATACTTATCAATTATTTGTGCTGCTGCCTCAGTGGTAATGCATTCAAATATTTCTTCAATAACATTACGTCCCGCTCCTAATAGTGCTAGGTTTGCAGCTATTACTTCAACCCTTGCATCGGCTGTTTTACTATGGGTGTTAAATATACCACCGGCTAGTTTTATTAGCTTTCCTATGTGGCCAATAAGAACTACTTTTTTTACACCTAACTCAATACATTTATTCAACATAAATCCTATATAATTACTTGTCTTTATAATTTGAGCACTATTAATATTGAATTCATTTAGTGCCTTTTCTTCTCCATAATTTCCTGGTACTAGAGCTATAGCACCAGCACCCTTATCTATCGCAATCTTCAGTTCCAATGCCAAGGATTCCTTAAAGGCTTCATCGGACATAGGCTCAACTATACCGCTAGTCCCCAATATGGATATGCCCCCAATAATACCAAGTTTTGGATTAAAGGTCCTTTTAGCAACCTCCTCACCCCTAGGTACAACTATTGTTATAACAGCTCCCTTATTATGGGGAAGTACCTTCTTTACTTCATCTCTAATCATTTGTCGTGGTATTGGATTTATGGCAGGATCTCCAACTGGTACATAAAGCCCTGGCTTAGTTACTTCACCTACTCCTTTACCACCCTTTATTAAAATCTCAGGTTTATCAATTATCTCAACCCGAGCACCTATTAATAGTTTGTCGGTAATATCGGGATCATCGCCAGCATCCTTTTTTATAAAGCAAGATGCACTTAAACCCTCTTCAAGCCTTGGCTCCACCACCTCTAGATCTAATTTCCATCCCTTTGGAGTATCTATTTGAATCCTATCAATGACTTTATTGTTTATAGCCATATAAACTGCAGCCTTAGCTGAAGCCGCAGCACAGGATCCCGTCGTATACCCGTAGCGCATCTTTTTACCATCTTTAACCGTATATTTATTTAGCATAACAAACCCTCTTTTATTAGATTAAATCATATATAATATCGCATTAATAATGGCGGCTGCTACGGTGCTTCCACCCTTCCTGCCCCTTGTTACTATATAGGGCACATCTACCTTGAGTAGTTCTTCCTTTGATTCAGCAGCCCCTACAAACCCAACTGGAACCCCTACAACTAAGGATGGTTTTGCATTACCTTCTTCAATTTGCTTTATTAGTTCAAATAGTGCTGTTGGGGCATTGCCTATTACATAAATACCCTTGGAATTTTCTTTAATGGCCTTTCTCATTCCTACGATAGAGCGTGTTATTCCAAGCTCCTTAGCCTCCTTTGCAACATCATCGTCGGAGACGTAGTTGAAAACTGAACCACCAAATTCTGCAAGTTTTCTCTTATTGATACCGGCCATTGCCATTTTAGTATCAGTAACTATGTTTAGTCCAGATGCTAAAGCCTTTTTAGCACTTTCAATGGCATCCTCATTTATTACAGTGATATCAGCATATTGAAAGTCTGCCGTTGTATGTATAATTCTTTTTACAACCCTTCCTATTTCCTCTGGAAAGGTCTTATCCCCTAGCTCTTCCGTTATTATTTCAAAGCTTTTCTTCTCTATTTCCATAGGATTCTTAATGTAATTTGTCATAATATCTTCCCCTTTTATCCTTCTAATATTTTTACTCCACCTATCCCAGTATCTACAGAATACATTTTAATATAGTTCTTTGTAATACCATTTGTTTTAAGATCTTCTAATAGCTTACTTTTATCCACCATAGTATTGTCATATAGTATACCTACTACAGTTCCGCTATGGGCTACATTAACTCCATAGGCTCCATTTTTAGATGATATCTCAATAATATCTTCTAATAATGGTTTATAAATAATATTTTGGTTTGCCATGGAGCTTATGGTAACTGCTTTACCTATAAGTTTCTTATCCTCCTTCAAGCAACCTTCTCTAAATAAATTATAGGATTTTTCTAAGTTCTTCCTATTCTGTTGTCTAATACTATCAAAATCATTTTTTCTAAATTCCTTTGTATCAATAATGCTATCTAGTTCAAGTATCATGACCTTGAAGTTTAGTTTATAATCGAAGCTTTCAATTATTCTCCCATTGATATGATCAAACAAAGTAAGCCTTTCAAATATGATGCTATCGGTGGGTTCAATTGCACAGCATAATTTTGAAAGTTCTTCAGCCTTTAATCTTTTCCCTAGTAATTTCGAAGTTGCAATTATTACCCCGGCAATATCAGCTGTACTACTGGCCATACCCTTTGCGATAGGTATTTTTGATTCTATATTCAAACTTAAATTCTTAATATAATCTAGTGGTACATCATGATATTCTAGGGTTTTTTCAAGGGCTAAATATGATTTGACTCTATTGCGATTGAAGCTTTCTCCTTTTTTTTCTTTAGTTTCTTCTATGGTAACCTCAGAATACATATCTATGGGTAATGACACTAATTTCTCACTATCACCTATAATTCCCTGAACCAACTCTCCACAGGAGGCTGGACAAATAACCTTAACTCTCATATAAAACCTCTTTCATTGCTTTAATAAATTTATTATTTGAGTTTCTATCCTTAATAGCTGCCCTAAAATATCTGCTATCAAGATTTATATAATTATCACAGCTTCTAATTAATATTTTTCTTTTTATTAAACTCTCTTGTAGAGAATCCATCTCCTTAAGGAGTTTTAAGAATATATAATTAGCTTCTGGTCTATATACCTCTATAAAATTAAGATTCTTAAGATTATCATACATGAATTTTCTTTCTCTATTAAAAAAGTCTTTGCTTTGTGTTATATATTCTTTATCTGTTAATAATACTCTACCAGCCATGGAAGCAAAAGTATTTATTGTCCATGGTTCTCTTTTATCTAAAATACTAGAGATTATTTCCTTATTTGATGTTATACCATATCCCAATCTTATTCCAGGCACTGCAAAGAATTTTGTCATTGCTCTAATTATATAGAGGTTTTTATACTCATGTATATATTCTAACATAGTAGCTAGTTCCTCACTATCAACAAACTCTATAAAAGCTTCGTCAACCATTAAATTAGTTTGATTTTCTCTAGCTTTAGATAGGATACTACTTAATATTTTTCTGTCTATAATCTGTCCCGTAGGATTGTTTGGATTACATAATACTATTAAATCATAATCGTTATTCATACTTTCCATAAATCTATTTTTATCTAATTTGAAATCGTTTTTCTCATCTAAATAAAAATATTCTACGGTGCATTTTACTCTTCTCAGTGACCTTTCATACTCTGAAAAGGTTGGTGCTAATATTAATGCCTTTTTAGGTGATAGAGCTTCAATAAATTTGAATATTATCTCAGTGGCTCCATTACCTGGCAAAATATATTCCTCATTAATTCCGTTGTATTCTGCTATTGCCTTAACTAAATCTCTATAATTTGGATCGGGATAGTTAACAAGGCTATTGATGTTTGATATAATGGCATTCTTCAAGCTATTGGGTACTCCAAGGGGATTTATATTTGCACTAAAATCTAATATTTCACTTTCCTCATATCCATATTTCTTAGCTACTTCATATATATTTCCACCATGCTTAGATCTCACAACAATCTTCCCCTTTAAATTAAATATCCTAAAACAGCAAATAAACATATTCCCAAAAAGGATGATCCATACATTATCCCTATGGTTTTGTTGATATCATCTATCTCTACTTCCCTCAAATTATCCCCTAAGGTAGGTTTTTCTACTTTTTTACCAAAGTATATATTAGTTCCCCCAAGCTGTATTCCCAATGCTCCAGCCACAGCTGATTCTGGATAACCAGCATTTGGACTAGTATGATTTCTTTTATCTCTTATTAATATTTTAAAACTATTTTTATAATTGAGCTTCAATATAAATGATGCTAGTACTATTAATATAGCAGTTATACGGGCTGGAATATAATTTGCTAAATCATCAATTTTAGCCGATGCCCATCCAAAGTTTATATATTTATCATTTTTATAACCCACCATGGAATCCAATGTATTTATTGCTTTATATAACATGCCAAGGGGCGCTCCTCCAATAAAAATGTAAAATAAGGGTGCTATAATTCCATCGGATATATTCTCAGCTATTGTTTCGACTGTGGCTTTAGTTATTTGTTTTTCGTCTAGATTACTAGTATCTCTACCTACAATATAAGATAAAAATTTTCTAGCTTCTTTTAAGTCTTTATTCCTTAAGGGGTAGTATACCTTTTTACTTTCTCTACCTAAACTTTTAGTTGCTAATATTTGAAATATTAAAAATGCTTCTATCACTCTACCTAATGTAGAATTAATTCCATATAAAAACTTTATTATTAAAAAAGTTATTATAAAGGTAATTGAAATTATCCCTAAAGCCAGTAAAATGCCTCCTAGCTTTTCCTTTCTACTTCCATTAAAATACTTTCTTAAGAATAATTCAAATCTTTTTATAGAATTCCCAATAAATACTATAGGATGGGGAATCCAATAGGGATCTCCAAAGCACAGATCAAAAAAGTACCCCAAAATCATTAATTCCATAATCAATCCCCATTTATAATTCCATAAATTTTATCCATGTCTAGGCTTTCCCTTACCAATGTAGCTAGCCTTTTATATTCCATTTCCTTAAATTCATCAAAACTTTTTATTTCAGAGTCTATTTTATCTAATCCCTTATCTTCTCTGATTTTATTCAGAATCTCCCTAGTAAATTCAACATTATCAAAAATCCCATGTATGTATGTTCCCAGGACGTTACCCTCTTCATTAATGGCTCCATCAAGTACATCTACTTTCCGCTTCAATCTTTTTGTTATCTTTGCAAAGGGCTTAGCTTGATTCTTTAGGGTTGTCTGACCCATATGGATTTCATAGCCTGTAACCCTATCGGCTTTAATATCCTTAAGCATACCACTACTTTTAGGAATTATTTCTCCTTCAACCTGTGTAGTGGTTTTTTCCATTTCAAAGATTGTCTCTACATCCAGTATTCCTAATCCATTAATACTCTCTATTGAACTTTCTGTTCCATGGGGATCCTTTATGACTTTTCCTAATATTTGATATCCCCCACATATACCTACTATCATTTTACCAGCCCTATGTAATCTTAAAATTTGCTCCTCTAGGCCAGAATTCCTGAGGTAAACTAAGTCCTCTATCGTATTTTTTGATCCAGGTATTATCAGTATATCTGGGTCTCCAATGCTTTCTCCCTTCATTACATATCTTAGGTTTACATCTTCCTGTGTCTCGAAAACATTAAAATCTGTGAAGTTCGAAACATGGGGCAAATATAGGACTTCAACTTTTATTTCTCCATCATTATATTTCTTATAATTAAACCTTTCAGCTAAGCTATCCTCATCTTCAAGTTGTATATTTGTATAGGGTATTACTCCTAAAACTGGTATATTTATAAGATTTTCTAACATCTCTATTCCTGGTTTTAATATATCTACGTCTCCCCTAAACTTATTAATTACTACTCCCTTAACCCTTTTTCTTTCATCTTCATTTAATAGCATAATCGTCCCATAAATCGAAGCAAATACTCCACCTCGATCAATATCTCCCACAAGTATAACAGGAGAATCGGATATTTCTGCCATTCCCATATTTACTAAATCATTCTCCCTTAGGTTAATTTCTGCTGGGCTTCCTGCCCCTTCTAATACAACGATATCATTTTGAGAAGCCAGTTTATCAAATGTATCTTTTACTAATCCTTTCAGTTCTGACTTAAATAAATGATATTCCATAGCTGAAAGGTTTTTGTATACCTTTCCATTTAATATTACTTGACATTTTTTGTCGGTGGTTGGCTTAAGTAATATGGGGTTCATTAAAGCCGAGGGCTTTTTACCACTGGCTTCGGCTTGGACCACCTGGGCACGTCCCATTTCCAGTCCTTCATCTGTTATATATGAGTTGAGGGCCATATTTTGTGATTTAAAGGGGGCAACATTATAGCCATCCTCCATTAAAATTCTACACAAAGCAGTAGTCACAATGCTCTTTCCCACTGAAGATGCAGTTCCTTGTATCATAATAGATTTATTTTTCACTATTGTCCACATCCTTTTTCCTTATATTCCCTACAATTATTTATAAAGTCAATCGCAAGTTGTTTATTTGCATAAAAGTGTATATGAGCATAGGCCCCTAGAGTATTTTTTTTAATTAATCCACAGCTCCATGATTTAATTAATTTATTTCCTCTTATTTTCTTAACTTCATATGCGAAATTATCTTCTTCATTTTCATTAATATCTATAAGTTTTGATCTATGAAACTCATGGGCTTTAACCATGGTTGGTTCTTTAGTTATGGCACAGGGGTTATTTATATTAACTTCTACATATCCAAATCTTTGAAGCCTTTTAGTCATGATAGCTTCCTTATTAAATATACCTACCATTTCATAGGCTTCTCCTTCAAAGTTTGAAAGCTTTTCTGATAGGTACATTAGTCCCCCACATTCAGCATATATTGGCATTCCATCTATGGAAGCAGATTTTATATCCTTCCTAATACTTTGATTTTTTTCTAATTCTTTTACAAAAACTTCTGGGAAACCGCCACCTATATATAGTCCATGAAGATTTTTAGGGAGTTCTCTATCCTCTAAGGGGCTAAAATAAATCAGATTGGCACCAAGAGATTCTAAAAGCTCTAGATTATCTTGGTAATAGAAATTAAAGGCTTTGTCAGAAGCAACTCCTATGTTAATATTTTTAACAATTGGTTCAATATTCACATAACCCTTTTGTCCTATATCTTGAGAGTCCTTCGCAATATTTAAAATACTTTCTACATCTATGGTTTCTTCAACCATATTTGCTAATTCATCTAGCTTTTGGTTAAGATTATCCACCTCGACACTAGGAATTAAGCCTAAATGTCTACTCTTAAGGCTAATATCTAAATTCTTTTTTAAGTATCCAACACATTTTATACCTGTGTCCCTTTCTATTACTTCTTTTATAATTTTATAATGACTTTCCCCGGATAGTTTATTAACAATAACTCCCTTTATACCTACATCCTTATCATACTCTTTATAGCCTAGTACTTGAGCGGCAGCACTAGATGACATTCCACTACCATCAATAATTAAAATTACTGGACTTTTAGTTAGCTTAGATACATGGGCAGTGCTACCCATATCTCTTTCAGTACCAAATCCATCATAAAGCCCCATTACTCCTTCAATAATAGAGATATCTGCACTCTTAGACCCCTTTATTAAAATATCTTTTATGGCATTTTCATCTACCATCCAACTGTCCAAATTTCTTGATCTATTCCCAGTTACAAAATGGTGAAATGCTGGATCAATATAATCGGGCCCTACCTTATAGGGCTGTACATTCAATCCCCTTCGTACCAAGGATCTCATTATCCCTACAGATACACTTGTCTTGCCTACTCCACTCTGTGCTCCACCTATAACTATTCTAGATAAACCCATATGTATCATTCCTTTAAATTAATCTACTGTATAAATACTAAAATACAACAAAAAAACTGACCCAGATGGAGTCAGTTTATAATTTTATATAATCTTACCCCTTCCCTCCGAAGGTAGTACTATAATCAATAGTTTCGGCAGGTCTCCTGACTTGTGATTCAATCTACTCCCAACACCTTCCCCAATGTCTATTGAGTGGTATAATGCTGGTTTCGTCCTCACTTACAGTAGCGGGGGCTGTGACGGACTTTCACCGTCTTCCCTTTTAAGTATATAACACCTAGCTATAAATATATATTTAATTATAGATTTTCTTATATACTATATTAACAAAATTTAGAGATTATAGCAATTGAATTTATTGATTTATTCCCTTTAAGACAGGAAAATCATCAACATATTCTAATCTAGCTATGCCACAATTATCAATCTTAAACTTCCAATAGTCTTTAATCCCACCAGAAATTTCTTTGGATAGTATTGATCTAATAACACCGGCATGGGAAATAATAAGTATTCTTTCTTTTCCTTGACCTTTCTTTATCACTTCAAAGGCATTATTGACTCTCTTATACATTTCATCTAAACTCTCTCCCATTGGAACCTTATAGTAATTATGATCTTCCTGCCACCGCTTTGACTCCTTTGGATATTTGTTACATATATCTTCGTAACTGAGGCCTTCCCACTGTCCGAAATTCAATTCCTTTAATTCACTATTAAGTTCAATCTCTGACTTATGATTCTTATTTATAATCTCTGCTGTTTTATAGCATCTATCTAGATCACTGCTTATTATTCTATCAATAGTTTCGTCTTTGAGCTTTCTACTAACCTCATGGGCCTGTTCGATACCTTTTAAAGTTAGGGGTGAGTCTGTCCATCCACAAAATACTCCCCTTTTATTTAATTCAGATTCTCCATGTCTAACAAAAATTATCTCCATAATACAACTCCTTAAACTAGCTTAGAAGCTAATATAATAAAAAACAAAAATGCTACCTCAGACAATTCGCACAATGAACCTAAGGTATCACCTGACATACCATCAATTTTATTTGATATATGATTTGTATATAACTTGGTGAATATAATCAAAGTTATAATACCTAATAATGCGATAGGATATATAATGGACAATATTATGGTTATAGACAACGCTATTAAAAACTGCCTAATATTTACCCTTCCAATAAACATACTCCCCATGCCAGTATTTCTAGCTGGATTTGATGTTAAACAGGCAAATACTATATTTAGTCTTGACATTGCAGGCATTAATAAAAGTACTGGATAAATATCTGGCTGATTTATGTATCTAATAAGAGCTATCTTAGTAATTAGAATTACAAAAATGGCCAATGCTCCATTGGTGCCTAGTCTACTATCTTTCATTATCTCAAGAACCTTATCCTTTGGTCTGTTACTATATACTCCATCAAAGGTATCCGCTAGGCCATCTAAATGCAACCCCCCAGTAATAAAAATCCCCATAATTACTGCAAATACAGCGCCAAGAAAACTATCTGCTATTCTAAACCCAATATAATAAAGACTTAAATCAAACATACCTATTATTAATCCAACCAATGGAAAAAAGACTATCCCTTGAAAAAAATCATCTTCATTAACCTTTAGATTAATATTTATAGGTATCCTAGTTAAAAATTGAAGCATCAATATAAATTTTTTCATATATGTATTCCCCTTTATTTTATCTTTACAGGTATTCCAGAAACCACCAAATATACAGAATCTGCTTTTTTAGCAACACCTTGGTTTATCCTTCCAGCAATATCTCTAAATATCCTTGCTAATCTACTTTCGGGTACTATTCCCATACCGATTTCATTTGTTACTAGTATACAGTTCATATTATTCTCTCTAACTTTTTTAATAAGCATATCAATCTGATTCGATATATTAAATTCTAAAGTATCTATTTCATCCCGTGGTATTTCGTCCCAGTTTATCTCAGGACCATCAAACATAATATTGGTTATCATAACCGTTATGCAATCAAGAATTATTGTATCATGTTCTTTGGCTATAATCTCTATCTGTTTATAAATTTCATTATAAACCTCATAGGTTGTCCATTCCTTTGGTCTAGATTCTCTATGCTTTTTAATTCGGTGCTTCATTCCTTCATCTAAGGGTATAGATGTAGCAATATAAGCAATCTTTTTCCCTATTTCTCCAGTGATTTGCTCTGCAAAGGAGCTTTTTCCACTTCTTGCTCCACCGGTTACAAGTATAATTTGAGATGTATTATTTGAATCCATAGTAATCCTCCTTTTAAATCCATAACAAACAGAAAAAAACAGATGTCCCTATTTTATATAGGACATCTTTAATTATACACAATATATTTGGTTTTCATCAACTTTTATTGTTTTCTATAAACAGTTATTGATTTAATTATCAATAACTTTCCACTCTTTAATTTAATATTATTTAATTTTAACTGCCGTTCCATAGACTAGTAGCTCAGCTGCCCCCTGCATTATTGCCGAAGTAGCAAAACGAATATTGACTATGGCATTTGCACCTTGCTTTTTAGCGTCTTCTACCATTCTCTCTATTGCAATTTCTCTAGCTTGTTCAAACATTTCTGTATATTCTTTAATTTCTCCCCCTACTATTGTTTTAAATCCTGCCATTATATCCTTGCCTATATGCTTTGATTGAATAGTACTTCCTCTTACAATTCCTAGTACTTCCACAATTTCCTTGCCACTTATATCGTTTGTGCTTACTAAAATCATCTTTTATCTCTCCCTATTATTTCATATTAAATTAAATTCTTTATGTGAATCTATTTTTAATTCCCCTTTTATTAAGATCTTACCATCTTTCCATGCCAAAATATCAATTAGTTCCTTTTTAAATCCAACATATTTTATCTTTATATCCCTTAAATTATCTCCTACAACAATTATCCATGTTATACCATCAAAAAATTTATTTATAAATACTTGTATTTTTTCAAATTTCATGTCCTCTTTTATATTTACCCAATTATCATTTTTATTTAATTTTATAAATATATTACCCATCCCTTTTATATTTATGCTAATACAATTCTCATAACATCCAGTCTTGTTCTTATCTGAAGTTCTATATAACTTATTGTTTCGTATAATACTTTGTTTGATAATATATTTGCTTTTAAGCAATAACCCACCATGGTCATCTTTAAGTATATATCTTTCATTTCCTAATATGTTAGTACTTTTAATTAATACTGTCCCATCACCTTCATTTGATTTAGTAGTTCCAATCATTCTTCCATCTTTCCATTTCCTTTCTTCGCTTTTATTACCAATCTGAATATATTTTATTGTTTCTCTTTCTATTCCTCCAATATTAATAACTTTAATTCCTCTATTTATAAGACAATCCTTCTCTTTATTCATTTTATCTAAAAAAACATTTTTCGCATCCATTAAGCCATAGGGCTTAAATATCATTTGTTCATTCCGATCTTTATAATATAAATAACTACCATAATCACTACTAGGCAACAAATCACCTACACCCTTTATTTTTTCTCTTATAACGTCTATACTATCCAAATTGTATCTTTTTTTTAAAATCCAAAGGTATCCTTGGATTATTACTTCAATCAAATTAGCTTTAATATCACCTTTATTGTATATTTCTCCTCCACTCCAAAATATATATGCACTGGCTGAACCAGCATTTGGAGTACCAATCATAATTATATTTTTTACATCATTTTCATAATAGTCACTTTGAAGATATGCCCTCGCCACAAGGCCACCCATACTATGACATATTAAGTTTATCTTCGATGCATATGTTTTTGACTTAATAAATTTAATTTTCTTGTATAAATATTCTTTAGCTGAAAAAGTACAGCTTTTCCTCCAATCATAATATGCAATATATAAATCCTTACCTTTTTTAAATCCCATATCTTCTAACATTTCTATAAAGGGTTCATAAATCATTCTCGCCATACCAAAATCCCAGTCACCAGTACCGGGCAAAATATCACTTCCCATTGATCCCAATAGACCTGGAATTACGACAACAGGTGTATTTCTATTTTCGTATAGATGCTTATTATAGTTGTAAAAGCTATCTTCAACATTTAAGTAATCTATCATATCTAACCCTCCATATAAAAGGATGAATTTTTTAATACTATAAAAAAAAGAAAAGTCGTCATTTTTATAACAACTCTTCTTCATAGGTTAAATGGCTAATTTATATATTCTAGCCTGCAGATTCTTTTTTGTGTTTTGCATACTCTTCCCTTGCTAAGCTCCATTGGTTTCGAGCCTTGATCTTTATATGCCTCTTTTTATTTATATCATCGTGACTAAGGGTCTTATCAAACCAATCAATAGCCTCCCTATAATTATGTACGCGCCTGTTTAATTCTCCCAATAAATATAGCATATTTATTTCGTCATATTCTTCCTCAGCCATTTTTTCTTTGGTATAGGCTTTCTCAAATGTCTTAATTGTAAATTGAATAAATTCATTTTCCTTTGTATCTTTAAGATACCTATAGAACCAAGAAAGTCTTAAACATATCTCTCCAATTATATTACCTTTTGATTCAATAATCTGGTGATTTAATAGAGCAAGCTTATAAACTTCTATTGCATCCTCTAAACTTCTTTCATCTCCATAACTTCTCTGATGCCATTTTGGAGTTATTAAACCTTTAATTCTTTCCTTATTAACTTCACTTATGATACCAAAAAATTTTTCTAATGCAGAATAACCACAATTGGGACATATAAATACTGAGTAAAATAAAGGGTTTTGACTGTTGTAATGGGGACAAAAATCCTCATCCCTTTCTTTTACTCGAATTGCTGAACTTCTTACTTTTTTAGTATTAAAATCTACTCCACATACAGGACAATTCACTTTTTTTGTATAAAGCTCTTCTTTTGTTTTAGACTCCATCATTACACCTCATGAATTATTTTTAGTTATCTATCTTATGACAAACTAGTTTTCTATACCATCCCTAGTCTTTAACTCATTTTGTTTTTTTACACCCCTTACAATCACTCTTTTACTAGGACGATAATAATCACTCGTTATTTTTTCCTCACTAACTTTTTTACCATTTTCATATATAATTTTATAGGTTGCAACTTTATAACCATTCCTACCTTTTTTTCTTACAATCTCTTCACCCTCATACATATCAGGATCATGTACTACCTCTGTATCCCTTTTAATGATTGAGTTAACTACACTTTTAAAACGCACTTCCCTATTGATATTCTTTTTACCGTATAGATTAACAAATATTTCATTGCCTCTAATAAAACTCTCTAGATAAATAGGATAATCAGTAGAGTTTTTAAATTTAAAATCTAATACTCCATAAGAAACCGTTGCGTCTAAACCCTTTGGCACGTAGGTTGATGGTATACTATGATTAGTCCGTTCCACTATTTCTAGCTCACTTTTTAAAACACTATTATATATGGTACTTGATACTTGACACACTCCACCACCTATACCATCCACAATTTCTCCTTCAAAGATAACAGGGGCAACCCTATATCCATTACTTGTTGTCCTTGGCCCAACAATTTCATTAAAGGAAAAAATTTCTTCAGGTAATAACAATGTACCATCAATCGATTTTGCTGATAAAGCTATATTATAACTTCTTCCTGTGATTGAAGAGTTGAATTTTGTAGAATATCCTCCCAACAAATCCTGTATGTTACCTAACATTTCAGATGTGGTCTTAGGTGTTATTTCATTTACAATTAAATCAATTTCAACAGGTTTAAAATAGCTCATATTCATTATAGTTTCTTGAATCTTTAAGGATGTTGCTTCCTTATCTAAGACATAACCCTTATTTCCTTCTTTAATAATAAACCTACCTTCTTTTCTTATCATGGTTGCATCTATTGGCATGATGTTAATTTCTTTTTCTAATGATTTTAATATTTCATTTACTTTATACATATTTATTGAAGATTTAATCGAGATATCCTCTGGTTCTTTAAAAAGCTCTATTATCCTTGATAACCTATGGATATAATTACCCTTTCTACCAATAAAATAGGCTTCATTAATAGCTTTTCTAAAGTCATATTTTAGTTCCACATCCTTGGGGTCAAAACTCCATGTTTTTTCCTTATGTCTAAGTATAAGCTCGTTTTGGAGGTTACTCTCCCTTAGTTCTTCTTCAACTTTATTTGCAGCCTCTATAACCGTCAAACCACTAACATCAATGCTTTCAACATATATATTATTATATATAGTATCGTTATAGAGAATGACCAATGAAATAACGGCCGATAATAAGCTCAAAAACAACACATTAGCTATGATTATCATTATTCCAACTAACTTTTCTGCCTTCTTATTCTCCAAATCTATTTTAGCCATGATAGCCTCCAATTTACAATATAATAATCTATCTTACATAATATTAGTATTTTAAAGGCAGTAATAATATTACTTATCGAATAAGTTTATTTCAATACAAATAATTATTTCCAATATATCTCTATCACGTCATTATCCTTTAATGTATCAGTATAATTAGCCCTTTCCCCATTTAATTTGAGCTCTATTATCCCCTTGGAGGCGGTTAGATCAAAATCAATATGATTAAATAATTCTACAAATATTAAATCCTTATCGGGCTTTTTTATTTTTATAGTTTCTCCATTCACTCTTAAGTTCATATACTCTTGTTCTTCCCTATCACTAGGGTTAATTATTTCTACTTTTTCCTTTACATTTAATTTCGTTTTTATTATATCTTCATCTTTAATCTTTGAAGTTAAATTAGATTTTTTATCATTAATATATACTTCACAGCCTTGTGGATTAATATTAAATAGCTTTAGTATATCTTCAATGGTATCCAGTCTTTCTACCTCAACATTATCATCTTCATTTATTCCATGATCCATGTCTACATATTGACCGTTTACCTTGATTGTCTTGACTAACCTTACTTCTTCATCATTAAAAGAAACTTTTTCATTCTTATTAACTATGTCCTTTAAATAGACTTCAGCGTTTTCCCCCTCCGTTGCTGGGTCAACTATTATGATATCTTTATTAGAAAGCTTTGTATCTAAACTTGACAGTTCAGAATTCACATATATCTTTGCAGGCTCACCATAACTGCCGTAACATGTTTTCTTTTTTTTATTTAATGTGAAGGTAATAGGTTTTCCTTTTTTAGCTATTAAATTTCTAGCATTATATTCTATCAATATTAATGCATCTGAAACAGTAAGCTGTTTTGAATTAAATAATCTAATGAAGTTTCCATTTACAGTAACCTCAAGAAAATCCTGTTCCCTATCCTTAAAGGCCGTATACCCTATTCCCATAGGAGTAACATATTCTGGTCCCTTAAGAGTAAGTTCACCAAAGTCTACATCCTCTAACATTTCAGTTCCCCTTATGGCTACTCTTTCCTTTGGAATTTCAAGGCTATCGGCAAGATACTTAGTGAATCCAGGTATTTGACTACCTCCCCCTATACAAAACACAGCACTAGGAGACTTTCCATTATATTTAATAATTTGACTAGAAATTTTATAACATAATTCCTTTATAACCCCTTCAACCTTTGAAACAACCTCTTCAGTGGTCATTTCGTACTCCATGCCAATAATATCATTAAATTTATGACTTTGCTTTTTACTTAATTCGATCTTTAATTTTTCAGCAGTGTTAAAATCCAATAATAATCCCTTAGAAATTGCTTCTGTTATCTCATCCCCTGCTACTGACACCATGGCATAGGAAACAATGGCTCCATCCTTTGTAATAGCTATATCTGAAGTTCCTGCCCCAACATCAACAAGGGCTAAATTTAGCAACCTGAATTTTGGAGGAATTGCAACATTAATTGCAGCAATTGGCTCTAATGTCAGATTGACAACCTCTAGACCAACTCTGTGAACAACAGTATATAAACTATCAACAACTACATGGGGTAGAAAAGTAGCCAATACATCAGCACCAATTTTATTACCCCTATGCCCCCTAAGATTACCTATGATATTACCATCTAAATAATAATTAACCACTGTATATCCCACACAATAGTATTTAATCTCTTGGCTATCATCAATATCTTTTTCTAGTTCAGACTGTGCAGTCTGTATAGCTTCTATTTCAAGACTATCGATAAGAGATTTACTTATTTCCTTTGTACTATCTATCTCTCTATACACCTCGACTTTATTGGTCTTTAATGCTCTACCAGCAGCAGCAATGGATACATATTTAAGCTCAAATCCAGCTCTATCCTCAAGCCTTTGTTTCACTTCTCTTACTACCTCTGATACCTTGTCAATGTCATGGATTTGTCCATCATACATGGCTCTATCGGGATGGGCAATAATCTCAAAATCAATTATTTTAAAGTTATTCATTTCCATATTCCCTATCATTCCTACTACATTCCTTGTGCCAATATCAAGGGAAAAAATCACGTCTCCCATATTCCACACCCTTTCTTGCATTAAATTGCTTCTTATTTATTATTAAGGCTATAATATTTACACAAATGAGATACTGGACATATTTCACATTGAGGTTTTCTAGCCTTACAAATTCTCCTTCCATGAAAAATAAACCAATGGTGAGCATCGGACCAGATATCTTTATCTATATTTTTCATAAGCTGTTTTTCTGTATCCAATACATTGTCACTATTGGCAAGGCCTATTCTATTTGAAACCCTGAATACATGGGTATCCACTGCAATAGCAGCTTGTCCAAAGGCATTGCTTACCACAACATTCGCAGTTTTTCTACCTACCCCAGGTAACTTCATCAATTCTTCCATATTATCAGGAACCTCAGAATTATACTCATTTACTAATATTCTACAGGTCTTTAGTATATTTTGTGATTTCATTCTATAGAACCCACAACTTTTTATTAGTTTTCCTAACTCTTCTTCTGTAAGTTTTAGAAATGCTTCAGGAGTATTATATGTTTTATACAATTCACCGGTTACCTTATTGACCCTTTTGTCCGTGCACTGAGCAGCCAATATTGTGGAGATCAAAAGCTCGAAAGAGCTTCTATAATCAAGCTCAGACTCGGCATTTGGATATAAATCCTTTAAAATGGCAAGTACCTCATTAATTTTTTTCTTTGATAATGTATTTATATTCTTTTTAGGCATCCTAATTTCCTTTCTAATATTATTTAAATCTAAATTATTTCAACATCACAATTAATTATCTCAACTCTATTATCATTTTCAATAAACTTGACTACATTATTAATAATTTGTTCTGCATGTCTAGTGGACGAGGTAACACATGCAAATCCTATGGATGACCTTCTCCATATATCATTTAGGTTTACCTCTGCTATAGATATTTTAAATCTTGCTTGAATTCTTCCAATAAGACTTTTAATTATCTGTCTCTTTTCCTTTAGCGAATTTACACCATAAAGAGCAAGTTCAACTTCACAAGTACCAATTATCATGTCAATCCTCTTCCTATAATCCAATATTATTTATTAATCTAATTATATTATAAATGGTATAACCCTTCAATGTAGAGTATAATATCATTATCAATATTTTAAACTAATATTTAAAAGACAGACCTAATATGCTGGTCTGTCCTTTAACTTAAATTTAATCCCTTTCATAGTCCTTCATTATTTCTTTGTATTTTCCAAACTTTTCAATAATAATTTCTTTAATGTTATCAAAACTAATACCCGTTAGTATTTCCATCCCTTCTTCAATACTTGATATTGCATATATGTTAAACATATCATCTTTAACTGCCTCAATAACCTCATCATCTAGAACTAAGTCATCCATATTTTGAATAGGAATAATTACCCCTTGATCTCCTGTTAATCCTAAGTACTTACATGTATTATAAAAGCCTTCTATCTTTTCTGTTATGCCTCCTACAGGCTGTATTTCACCTTTTTGATTTACTGACCCTGTAACTGCTATATTTTGCTTTATTGGAATATCTCCAATACTCGACATAATGGCATATAATTCAGTACTTGATGCACTATCCCCATCTATTCCGTTATAGGATTGTTCAAAACAAATCTTAGCAGTTATATTCATAGGTTCCTTTTTACAAAATCTTTCATTTAAAAATCCTTCTAAAATCATTACACCTTTATCATGGATACTACCACTCATTTCCACTTCTCTTTCAATATTAATAATTCCCTTACTTCCAACATAGGAAGATACTGATATAACGCTTGGTTTACCAAAGGTGTAATCACCTGTATCTAAAACCGATAGTCCATTTATCTTACCAACTTTTTTACCGGTCACATCTATTACTATTTTATTGTCTTTATATAATTCATAAATTTTGTCTTCAACTCTATTACTTCTATATTTTTTTTCTGAAATAGTCCGGTTAACATGCTCCTTAGTAATTATTCCACTGTCTTCATAATTAGCCCAGGTATCTGCTTCAATGAGTATTTCAATTATTTTATTAAATCTTGTTGAGAGCTTGTTTTGACTTCCTGATATTCTATTACTATATTCCATGACTTTAGTCAAAGCTTCAATATCTAGATGTCTCAATTTTTCACGCTCACAATAGGATGCTATAAAGTGAGCTGTTCTTATTTCATTTTCATGGTTATTTTTCATTACTGAGTCAAAATCTACTTTTATTTTAAAAAGCTTTTGAAAGTCTTCATCATAGGAATACAACAAGTTATAAATATAGGGACTTCCAATAAGTATTACTTTTAGATTAATAGGTATTGGCTGAGGATCCAGTGTTGCTATGTTTGAAATTCCCAGTTGATAACCTAGACTTTCTATTTTATGTTCTCCCGTTTTTAATACTCTTTTTAGTGCCGTCCAGCTATAATTGTTTCTCAATAGTTCTTCTGCTTGAATTATTAAGTATCCACCATTCGCTCTGTGAATAGCACCTTCTTTTATCATGGTAAAGTCAGTTTTTAATGTACCCTTTTCATTTTGATATTCAATTAATCCAAACAAATTATTATAGGTTGGATTATTCTCAACAACTATGGGTGCCCCTTCTAACTTACTATTATCTACAAATAAATTCACATAATATTTTGGGGCAATATCTTTCACCTTGAAATTTGCAGGTAATTCTTCACCAATTAAATCTTCGAACTCTGATATATTATTTACAACATCCTTTTCAATATTTTTCAAGAATTTTTCAGTCCCTTCATATTCTCCATATCTTTCATACAAGGGATTAAATAATGGTTTTAAGATAAAGTAGGCTGTCATCCTTTGAAAATCACCGATTTTTTTCTTTGACTCTTTCTCTAATAATTTGATATTTTTAAGAATCTCCAATGCCTTAACCTGTAATATCTCAGCATTTTTTTCATATTTCTTTTTTGCTTTTTCATCTAATTCTTCATAGGCCTCATCACTTATTTTCTGACCATCTTTAATCGGTGTAAATATAATCCCACCAGTTGTACTTTTAATTTCAAAATTTAACCCCTTACTATAGGATCCTAAACCCTCAATTAATTTCTCTCTTTTATCTTGAAACTCATTTAGAATATCATTTTTTCTTTTCTCATATTCCTCATCCATTAAAGTCTTTGGTACTTCAGTAAGGAGTTCATGTATCAGTGCTTCAATATCTTCTTTAAATAATGATCCCATACCCGCCTTCAAATTAATTGCACTGGGTTCATGGATTTGCTCGAAGTTATACACATAGCACCAATCATCTGGTTTTTTTTCATTCTTAGATTTTTCCTTGGCCTTTGAGATAGAATAACTAGTTTTACCTGTACCATTAACCCCACTCATAAAGATGTTATACTTTGAATTCTTTACATCTAGACCAAACTCCATTGCTCTTACTGCTCTATCTTGACCTATTATACCTTCAATTGATTCAAGATTCTCTGTTGTTCTAAATTTGAAATGTCTAGGAGTATAGTATTTCTTTAATTGCTTATAGTCTAATTTATTATATTTTTTCATAATATTCCCCCTTTGGTGAAGAATAAGCCTTAATTTATATTATTCATCTGGCTTGTCCTTGCTTCATAAAACTTGGAGGAATTTCATTTTTATAAATAATATTCGTATAATCTTTCTATTTCTTTTATAACATTATCATTGCTTTTTTTACTATCAAGATATTTATCGAGTATTTCTTTTCCTAGAACTTTATCTATCCTGATAATTGCCCATGCCGAATATTTTACTAGCATTATTGAATCATGATACAAATATTTCTTCAAACAGTTAATATATTCTCCCTTTTGGGAATTCCCTAGGGCTATAATTGCATTTCTTTTTATTACGTTCTTTCCTCTCCATCCAGCTGCTGTTCCTTTAAATTTCTCTTTGAAATCTTTATTTGTAAGGTCTAGTATATCAATAGGCCTTATATCTAAAAAATAGTCCTTGGCCATGAATTCTTGATTATTTGATATCTTTACATCGGCATTATGAGGACATGTTACCTGGCATATATCGCAACCATATATTGAATATCCCATTTTTTCTCTTAGGTCATAAGGAATATCTTCCTTAGTTTGAGTTAGATAGGATATACATCTCTTCGCGTTATATAATCCATTCTCCATTAATGCGTTTGTTGGGCAATTTATTATACATTTATTACAATTTATACAGCTAATGTTTGTTGTTTCATCGGGTTCAATATCTAAATTGCATAAAATATATCCAATAAATATCCAAGACCCATATTCTTTTGATATAATGCAGTTGTTTTTACCATAAAATCCAATACCCGATTTATAGGCTAAATGTCTATCTACCAATGGGCCAGTATCCACAAAAATTCTATAAATAAAACCAGGTACTTCTTCCTTTATATATTTTGTAAGGGATTCCATCCTTTCCATAAGAACTTGGTGATAATCCTTACCCCAAGCACTTCTAGTTATTATACCAAATCCCTCATTATTCTCCTTATTTCTTAGCTGCTTCTCATCAATGGCATATGACATACCAATAACAATAATACTTTTAGCTTCTTGTAAGGTAATGTGGGGATTTAATCTCTTTTCTATATCCCTTTCTTCGAAGCCCGAAAGATAATTATTGCTTTTTCTCTCAATAATTAAACCCCTCAATTCTTCAAGGGGCTTTGCATCAGTGAATCCAACTAAATCGACTTTAAGTTTTCTAGAGTAATTTATAATTTTATTTTTAATATCCATATAGATCACCAAATCTATTCTTCAAAACCATATTTTAATATTTTCAGTTCTCTTTCATACCCTTCAATTTCATTGGGCGTCTCTAGAAATAAAGGTATGTCGTTTAATTTAGGATGATTTATGAAATTTAGTACTCCATCTAAGCCTAGTGTTCCTTCTCCTATTCTTGCATGCCTATCCTTATTAGTATCTATTTCATGTTGGCTATCATTTAAATGAATTGCCTTAATCCTATCTAAACCAATTATATTGTTAAATTCCTTTAAAACATCATCTAAATTATTTATTATATCATATCCAGCTGAAAAGGTATGACAAGTATCAAAGCATACACCTATTAACTCTTTATACTTAATTCTATTTATTATTTCTTTAAGTTCTTCAAATTTACTCCCTACTTCTGTTCCCTTTCCAGACATTGTCTCAAGTAGTATCATTGTATTTTCATCACCTTGAAGAATATCATTAATAGCCAATACAATCCTATCAATACCATAATCTGTTCCTTGATTTAAGTGATTTCCTGGATGCATAACTATATACTTACAGCTATCTAGGAGCTGAAGTCTATCTAAATCATCCCTTAGTTTTTCCTTTCCAAACCCCCATGTCTTATTTTTGTTTGATGCTAGATTATATGTGTAGGGGGCATGGGCTAGTAAGGGTCCAAAACCATGTTCTTTACATAGTTTATCCGCCTTATTAATATCTTCTATATCTAGTTTTTTTGCCTTTCCACCCCTGGGGTTTCTAGTGAAAAATTGGAAAGTATTGGCTCCAATTTCAATTGATTGATTAACCGCTGCTTCAAACCCCTTTGATATGGATAGATGAGCTCCTATATACATTTTACCATCTCCCCTTATAATTATTGCTAATATTACATTACCCTTTATTAAGGTATTTTAAACCTTCTCTGTTATTAGTTTCAATTTTATTGGTATATGTTATAACTTTTAAGATTATTTAAATAAACTTTAGTAACAAATCAAAAACCGATGAAACTCCTTCATCGGCATATATAGAATTTAATTTAGTTTCAGTTTCCACTACTTTTTTATATTGATCCTAGGTATTATTAATGAAGCTATAGAATAATTGCTTGTATTTTCCCTATCTATATCTTTTTTATCCTTACAGTAATCCTGTATTACTCTTGTTATTTGATTCTGTAACTCTTCTACCTCATTATCAGCTAAGTAATAATCATTATAATATAATATTCTATTTGCCTGCTCTCTTTCTTCTAAATATTCTATTGATTTATAGAAGTCCTTGGAGATATTTTCAAAAATTGATATTAGTGCTTGATTTATTGATTGCATTACATTATTCTCAGAAATATTTAGTATACTTTTATCAATGACAAATGTCTTTGCAGCAGGTAAGTAGTACTTTTCAACTATACCGAGTTTAACCTTTTCTTCAACTAATTCCAAAACCCCAACTTTTTGTAGAGTTTTTATGTGATAATTCACCTTGGCATGGGGTTCCTTTAGTTTATCGGCAACTTGCTTAGCAGTTGCAGGTGAATCATCAAAGGATTCAATAATTTCAATCCTATAAGTATGAGAAATTGCTTTAATCTGCTCTAAATCACTTAATACCAAAACATCCTTCATAGTTTATCTCCTTCAACTTTATTTACCCTTTGTCACCATTAACATTTATTGTGACCAAAATTTGTATATATTATATTATTTATATGTACATACGTCAATTAGCCTACAATAATTTACATACTATTCGATTTCCATAATAAAATATGTAATGTCATCATCTAAATCCACATCTCTATTTTTTATTTCTAAAGCAATCTCGGAATTAAGCTCATCTAAATATCTATGATTATTTTTAATTATTAATTCAATTAACTGATTTTCGTTAAAAACTTGATTTTTATTTTTATCAGTTAATCCATCTGTATAAAACAATACTCTATCTCCTTGATTCAAACGAATTTTTGCACTTTTATACTCAGGTGTATAAAAGTCATTGAACTGGCACATAGGAAACCCTTCGCTTTTATCAAGATATTCATATTCTCCATTCTTTCTAAAAAGAATAGGATAGCAGTTCATACCACCGGAACAATAGGTTAATATACTATTTGATTTGTTATAAACCGCATAAAAAATAACTAAATGCATTTCACTGGGAAGGCTGAGAATATTAAATTCACTATAGAATTTTTGTAGCTTCTTGTCAGGTTCAAATCTTTTTTTACCAGTGGTTAAAGATTTTATTAGGTAAGTACTCATCATAGTTAGTAGTGCTGCAGAAACTCCATGTCCAGAAACATCTAAAATATACATACCTATATTGTTTTCATCCAATGAATAGATATCGTAAAAATCTCCACTAAGTTTTTCACAGGGTAAAAAATTCGATATAAAGCTAATTCCATTATAATTTAGTTTGTCTGACGGAAGGAGGGATTGTTGCACCAATTTAGCATATTCAAGTTCATTTATAAGTCTTTGATTAACCTTTTTTATTTCATTAGTTCTTTTATCAATTATTATCTCTAGGTTGTTGGCATATAGTCTTATTCTATCTTTAGCATTCTTAAGTTCATTAAAGGGTAAATCTATATTGTATTTAAATATCGAGTAATAAATTAAGTAGAATCCCAATATCTTAAATATATGTCCAAGTAAATTATATGTATCATATACACTTTTATATAAAGTAAATAATGATTCACTAAATATGCTTAATATCAAACCACAACATAGAATTATTAAATGTTTGTTTTGTATCTTCCTATAGGTTTTTAAATAAAAGTATATTGCCATAAGTTGAAGACCTATTATAATATATTCTAAATATAACTTTAAAGGGGTTAGCCCCACGCCTTCAATAAATAATGGTGGCAATAACTCAATCTTAAAGTTAATCATATAGAACAGGGTAAACACTATACCTATCCCAATTATTAATATATTTGTTTTGTTAATAGCCTTTTTATAATAGAAGGGTATAATAGAAGTTAAAAACAATCCCGTTGCCATAAATAACCTAGCTGATATCCAGTAGGTAGTAGCCAATATTGTAGAGCTTTGGGCAAATGTATAGGGCATCCCTTCATAGGAAAGAGCATGCAAAAAATCTATTGACCCTGAAATCATAAAGGTAATAGCTAATACTAAAAGACGTATTCTCCCTAAGTGCCTATAAGAATAATAACAATTGCTGAAGATAATAAAAGCTAATATTATGCTTATTAATTCTAAAATAGTATGCCATGTTAAAAAGTTAATACTACGGAATACTTGATAAATTTCATATTCAAATATGATTGATAAATAAAATGCTATTGTTGATATCACTAGTGTAATTAATAGGTACATATAATGATTATCTATCTTTAATAATCTATTTTGTTTTTCTATTATCATTTAATCCCCCATATAATAAATTGGTTTATATATAATAATTCTATATTTCGTTCACTAAATCCTCTTTTAAAATTATAAACTCAAATTAAAAAATAGCTTCTTTTATAAAAAGAAGCTATTTCACTATAAATTCTCCTATATATTCATATTTATTATCAATATTATATTGATCAATATTATCTAATTTACTATTAAATGACCATTTTCCAGCCAATCCTAGTTCCTCTCCAAGAAGTTCAAAGTAAAACATTATTATTCCACAATCTATTTTGCTATGATTAATGTGCTGATGTCCTATTTTCACCTTATCAATATGAGAAAATAATAATACTTTGTTTTCAGTAATAAAGAATCTCCATGGCTGATTATTACCCCAAGATGGAGCTAATTTAGCACATTTAATTGTTTCAACAATTTTTTCTTCAATTTTACTATTAGGTTCCCTATGATATTTCCATTTATCAAAAAAAGTTATTTCATCATAGGGCTTACGTTCAGATTTCATATTCACTAAACTTTTAAATATCCTTTTGGAGAGAGGAACCTTCTCAAATCCAATAGGTGTGATTGTTAAAATATCCAAACTTCCATTCTCTATTTCTAGCACATCATTAACACGCTCATTACCATGGAATAACTCTATCCAACATGTGCCTAAATCCCTATTTTGAGCTTCTATCATTAACTGCTCCATGCGATAACCCAAATTTTCAAGATATCTTCCCTTTTCATTAGTTAGGGCAACTACATAATGGGGTGCATCAATTATATTGCCTAGATATCCAGCATTGCCCTTAAGATTATTGTATAAATCATGACCATTTTCAACAAGTCGAAATTCTAATTTAGCATTTTCATCTAAAACATTCGAATTATTTGCTTTAGTTATAATATCTTTAAGCTCTTCTATATTTACTTTATCTCTCGAGTACTTTCTAACGGATCTTCTATTTTCTAAAATGGAGATTATGTTCATAAAACGTCCTCCTTTATTTGTTTCTATTCAATCTATTATTAAACTCCTTACTCGACAAAACAACTTCCGCCTACAAATTCTTTTAATATAGAGGTTTGTAGGATGTATCTTTCATCCTCTATAGACCTAAAATAGCTTAAGAATTTGAGTAATCTTTTAGCCTCTGAATATTCCTTTTCACTTTCATTAATTTCTTTAAGCAAAGGCTCCGCATGTTTTTTTAATACTGATAACTCATATACTAGGGCAGAGTTAAACATGATATCTGCTTCTTCTTGGTAAGGAAATATGTTCTTTTCTTCACCTCTCCTCACCGATTTCCAGATTCGTAGGGTTGTTAAAGCTGAATGACCCCTATATTTACTGTCCCTAACTATTCTTCTTATTAACCTACTGTCAGTTGTTGGTATCCTATTATGATCATCTATATTTAGCTGTGTTAATGCACTGATGTATATTTTATATTTTTTATCATGGGGGATTTTCTCAGTAAGTTTTTCATTAAGCCCATGAATTCCTTCGATTATTATAGGTTGATTATTAGTGATTCTTAATTTCCTACCTGTATACTCCTTTTTTCCCTTTACAAAATTAAAAGTTGGTATTTCAACTTCCACACCCTGTATTAAATTTGTTAAATGTTTATTAAAGAGTTCTAAATCCACAGCATTTAAGGATTCAAAATCATACTCTCCATTCTCATCTCGAGGAGTAAGCTCTCTATCGACAAAATAATCATCTGTAGATAGTGTAATAGGGTTTAATCCATTTACCTTCAACTGTATAAGTAATCTTTGTGCAAAGGTTGTTTTGCCTGATGATGAAGGACCTGCAATTAATACTAAACGTTTTTTGCTTTCAGTAATTAAATCTGCTATGCTAGCTACCTTCTTCTCATGTAATGCCTCTGATATTCTAATAATTTCTGGAAATTTATTATTTTCTATTAGTTCATTTAGATTTGCTACATAACCAATATTCAGTATATTTCCCCATGTTTCAGCTTCCTTAAATATATTTGCAAGTTTAGGTTGTTCTGAAAACTTAGGGATTTCATTAGGATTATCTGTAGTTGGATATTGAATAATTACCCCAGGAAGATAGAATTTCAACTTGAATTTTTTTAAATATCCAGTACTTGGAACCATATATCCATAAAAATAATTTTTGAGCCATCCACAGGAATAGAGATTTATATAATCTTTATCTCTATATTTAATTAGCTTTTCCTTTTCTAACATTCCAAGATCTTTGAATATTTTTCTTGCAGAATCCCTAGGAACAACTTCCTTTTCAAAGGGGATATTTTCTTCAATTATTTCCTTCATCCTTGTCTCTATTTTTTCTACATCTTTTCCATCTATAGGTTTTTCATAATGAATTTCACAATAAAGTCCTTTACTTAATGAATGCTCCACACTCACCTTTGAGCCAGGTAAAACTTCCATAGTTGCTTTAATAAATACAAAGGCAAGACTTCTCTTGTATATTCTTTGTCCATCGGTACTAGTTAGATCAATAAATTCCACTTCTGAATCTTCTTCTAGTTTGTAACTAAGTTCCCTAAGATTATTATTAACCTTTGCAGCTACGATCAGAGCTTTATCCGTAAATTCATTTTCTACAATCTCTTTTATAGTTTCAAGTTCAGTACCTCTGCTTATTTGTATATTTTTATAGCCATTAATACCTACTTTAATATCTTTTGTTGTCATAATTATTTCCCCCAAGTATGTATAATATTTTATTAATACCCTAATCCCTTGATTATAATCTATGGAAAAAAGAACTTCATTAGACCTAATTGATAGCTTTATGTGTTATTAAAAAATAGAAGTCCCTGTTCTAACAGGAACTTCCAAGGTAGTTCTTCCTATTGCATTGGACGAGCAGGTCTTGATATTTCACTTAATGCATCTCCAGCCTCATTTTCATATATGTTTTGAGTAGACAGGTCTCCAATAGAAACCATACCAACTAGTTTTCCATTCTCAACTACTGGTAATCTTCTAATTTGATTTTCAGCCATTAATCTCGCAGCTTCATGAACATGAGCTTCAGGGCTAACACTTATTATCTGTGAAGACATTACCTCTTGAGCAGTAGAATTGCTTTTACCATCGGCAACATTTCTTAACACTATATCTCTATCAGTAACCACGCCAACTACATTTTGGTTAGAGTCACAAACTGGTATACATCCAACATTTAAAGACTTCATATCTTTGGCAATCTGAGTTACATTGCTTTTTATCTGGGCACTTCTCACATTTCTTGTCATTACATCTCTTATTTTCATTTTATAGCCTCCTTATAGTTGTAATCAATAATAGGATGTGCATGTGAAGCATAAAATAAACAAAAAACCAAAGAAAAAATCTTTAGTTTTTTTGTGAAAAATTTAAATTTTTATTTAACTTTTCCAATTTCGTCAAAGGGAAATAATCTAACTAATACCTTTCCCCTTATGGTATCTATTTCAACAGGACCTACTCTTGAATCTCTACTATCTAAACTGTTTTGTCGATTATCTCCCATAACAAAAACATGATCTTGCGGTACATTTAATTCAATATCTCCAGATGTATAATCACCATTTATATAATCTTCTTCTAGTTTTTCGCCATTCACATATATTTCACCATCTTTAACAACTATTTCATCACCTTCAACGGCTATTACTCTTTTTATTAAATCTTTTTCTTTTCCATCTAAGGTTTCAAGGTGTGATTTAAAGACTATAATATCACCATGCTCAGGTTCATGAATCATATAGGGTATCTTGTTAATAATCAAATAGTTATTAGGCTCCAGGGTTGGATACATTGAATGTCCCCTAACTAAAGTGGGTCTTATAAAGGTTGTTATTACTAATGCAATTACTATAGATATTATTATAGTTTTAATCCACTCAAATATCTCCTTCATCAATTTACATCTTCCTCTCTAAAATGTCCAAATATATCATATCATTATTTAATATTTAGTACAATATTAATAAATGTTTTGATTGCATATTTGAAACTATGTACCTCAACCGTCTTATTTTTATAAATCTATTCACGCCCAAAATACATATGCAATTTTTTAAAATCCAATAGCACACTATTTTAATTTTGATACTATATCATTAATTTCATCACTTTCCTTACAAAAAACCTGATCATCAATCATTAATTTATAAGCATGTAATACCTGGGTTGTTATTCCCTTAATTTTTTTTCCTCCATATTTCACATCACCTACTATAGGGTGACCTATTTTACTTAAGGATGCTCTTATTTGATGGGTTCTTCCTGTTAATAACTCCACCTCTAATAAAGTATAGTTATTTATATATCTCAAGGGTTTATATTTTGTATGTACAAACTGCCCCACATTTTTATTATTAATCTTAACTATATTTTGCTCTTTATCCTTTTGCAAATATCCTTTAACTTCACCGCTTTTTTCTATTTTTCCATGAACTATACACTGATAGTACTTTTTAATTTCTCTATTACGCATTAACTTATTATATTTCTTTAAAGACTCATAGTTTTTACAAAATATAACTAGCCCACTGGTATTTCTATCTAATCTATTAATTGATGAAGGTTTAAAAGTCCTAGTAATCATATCCTTTAGATATGTATGAACCTTTGTAGCAAGGGTTTTTTTGTATTCATTTTTATCGGGATGGGTCAGTAGTCCTTCTGGTTTATTAACTACTAATATATCTTCATCCTCATATACAATATCAAGATTAATATCTTCACTCATAATCTGTTTTTCTTCTTTTCTTAGACTTTCTATGGTGTCATCGGCTAGGAAGATTTCTATTGCATCCCCAAGTCTTAATGTATAGTTTTCATTTTCTCTTTTGCCATTTACCTTTATTAACTTTTTTCTTAATATTCTATACACATTAGATCTAGTAGAATTGTTAAAGTACTTTAGCATAAATCTATCTAATCTTTGGTTAGCCTCATTTTCATTAATAATTAATTCCTTCAATTAATATATCACTCCCGTTTTGATCTATATTCTTATATAATTTTAAATTCTATGGTTAAATAATCGTAATATTGCTTGAATCCTAATTGCCTATAAATTTGTATAGCTTGGCTATTATTTTTAGATACTATCAATGTTGGTTTTTTATCCAAGTTTAAAATATGATTGCAAGTTTTTGATACAATACCTTTAGCAAAGCCTTTGTACCTATATCTTGGAGTTGTATATACTCCACCAATCTCACTTATCTGAGATGTAGTTGTCTGTATAATAGATTGAGATGCTATTTCTCCTTCAGATAAGAGCAGAAAGTATTTTTCATCGGACCATCTATCATAAATCTTATTTTTCAATTCATTTATAGTTTTAGGATTTCTACCAAAGGCCTTTTCGACTTCTATTAAAAAATTAACGGACTTTGAAAACTCATAATCTTCAACTTCAATTATTTTCTTATCTAAAGAAAAAGGATTAAAATTATCTTTATTCATCATCATATAAATACAATTATCGTATTTAAAACACTTTGTAGTCCTTTCTAGTCTGTCCCACAATGGCTTTATTAAATTTTCAGGTCCAAACATATATTTAGGTTTATGTTCTTTTATGGTCTTCAATAGAATTATTTTGTCCAATATACTAGGATCATCATAATAACAATTAAAAACCCCCATATTACTAAAGAAAAGTACACCTCTTAAAATCTTGTCTACATAATATCCATAATAAAAACCACTTCTCTTTTTAAATTCATTATTATTAATATTATATTTATTAATATTACCTATCATAAAGCTATTAATAATATGATTTTCATTTAAATAATTCATTACTACATCAATATCTTTATTCACTAGCGGAATTAGTTCCTTCATTCATGTTCCTCCTAACAAACTAGCCATACCTATAAATATATAATATTCTATACTAAATCAGTTTTACCTTCAAAAACATATCTATTGTACTATTGAAATCCTATTAACAATTATGATATTCTAAAACTGCAGCTAATGACAAAGGGGTGATAAATGATGTTAGAAAAATTTAAGGACTTAGTATATGATTGTAGCGATCTAATACTAGGTTTAGTTATTGGAATTGCAATACTTGGTGTCATTACTTGGAAATTAATGGGTATAATGCTTATCCCTCTAGATTTAGATGTTTTTTCAAAGCTTAATAACCCAGAGGAAAAGATAATAACCCATAATTCTCCTAATGACGAAATACGCCCAGCCAATGAAATAAATAATACGAACTCCTCAACTGATATTCCTTCTACAACTGATCAAAGTCAAGTTATAGAAGTAATTCCTGTTGAAAGCAATGAAATAACAATTGATATTCCTAAGGGCGCCACCGGCTATAGTATTGCAAAACTACTAGAGTCCCATGGACTTATTACAACCCCTTCTGATTTTGTAACTAGGGTAGAAGAATTAGGTCTAGGTCCAAAGCTGCGTTTTGGTAGTTTTACAATTAATTCTCAAAATACCATGGATGAAATAATATATATAATTACAGGAACTAAACAATAGCAAGGTATACGAACTACACCTGCTATTGTTTTATAAGATATAATATTAATTTTTCAAAATAATTTACTAGTAAAATTACACTAGTAAAATTATTTTAGATCTAACATATCTATTACTTTTTTAAGTTTTTCTTTTTGGTCTTCATTAAGATTCTTTTCTAATTGTTCAATTGCTTTTCTATTTTTTTTGAATTTTTTCTTTATTTCTTTTGTTCCTATCTTATCCTTCATTTTCTCTATCTCTTTCATTAATTCTTCTTCATTAGCATCTCCATAACCTTCTTTTATCCTTGACATCATATCTTTAGCTTTTTCTATTTTTTCTTCCTTATCTTGAATATCATTTAATTTTTCCATAATATCCTTTAAATTATCTTTTTTCATTTTAAGACCTCCAATATTATTTTTCTCATAAATCCCCTTATATTATAGGTATGCGTAACACTTAAAAAGTTACAGCATAATATGAAATGTAAATATATTTAAGGAGGAAGTTTATGAGTGGTAATATAATTCCATTATCTCGGCTTACATCAAAGGGTTCTAGCAGCCTGGGTTTAGGTAGCCTATTATCAGGTAATATGAATTTACTACCTATATTATTTATATTCATGTCTGGTAAAAAAGGTGCACCCTTTGGAAAGCTTAATAATCTACTGAATTTAGGAGGTTCATTTGGTGGCATTACATCAAAACTTAATTTGTCAAATGATAATATCGCCAAATCCCTTGAAATACTTAGTGCAGTTGGTCCCTTAGGACTATCTAAAAATACAGCTATGATTAGTAAATTCTCTACTTTTCTAAATGCAATATATAAAGTAAATACGGTGCAAAAATATAGAAAAGACATAAATAGTATAGCTACCGATGACGATCCTACTGATAATGCAGATAGCCCATCTATTAATACCAATTTAAAAATGTTTGAGGCAGTTGAACAGATTTTAGGAGATGATATGAAGGAACCCGTTAATAAAGCTAAGAACATGCTAGGTATGTATAAAAATTTTAGAAGTGCTACTAATACATTTAAAGATAAAAAAGAAAGTAAAGGATCTCTAGATATTTCGGATATGTTTGGTATAGTCAAGCCAATCCTTGGAGATAAACATTCCAGTACTTTCGATGGTGTTCAAGGTATGATGAGTATGATGAATCTAATGTCTTCATTAAATCTTAGTAATGATTCAGATATTGATGGAGAATCAGAGGATGGCGTAGCAAAACCTAAGAAGCCTTTAGACATGAAGAATATGCTCAGTATGGTGAATATGATGTCTAATCTTGGGGTCGGTCCCTTATCTCAGTTAGGTAAATCAAGTGGAATCAATCCATCGGACTTATTTGGATTAATGAATAAACTTGGTGGTAAAACGCGAAAAGTTGACGAAGATAAAATTATTGAAATCAGTGAATATGATGAAGAAAATTTTTCCGATGACGATGAAATAGAAAATACATTATAAATTAAGAGCCCTTTAGGGCTCTTAATCATTACTTAATAGGGCTATTTCTTCTTCTGTTAACTCTCTATACTCTCCAAGCTCTAAATTCATATCAAGCTTTAGGTTGCCCATGGCAATTCTTTTTAAATACACAACTTCTTTACCTAGGGCTTTAAACATTCTTTTTACTTGATGAAATTTTCCTTCGTATATTGTTAATTCTACTTTAGATATATCACCTGATTCCTTTATTATCAGCTCTGCAGATTTACATTCATAGCCATCATCTAATACTATACCTTCCTTAAAAGAAATCTTATCTTCATCATTAACTGGACTATCAATGTGGGCCAAATATGCTTTGGGAATATGGTTATTTGGAGAAAGTACTTTATGACTTAGTTTTCCATCATTAGTTAATATTAATAAGCCCTCGGTATCAATATCCAATCTTCCCATGGGAAAGGGCTCAAAAACTAAATACTTTTCTTCCAACAGATCTAAAACTGTTTCATGATAGTTATCATATGTGGCGGAAATTACGCCCTGAGGTTTATTCATCATTATGTATATATATTCTCTATATTCTATCCTTTCTCCATTAAATTCAACTATGCTTTCATAGGGATTAACATGAATAGAACTTTTATTAATAGCCTTATCATCTACTTTAACTAAACCAGATCTTATTACTCTTTTTATATCTTTTCTGCTTCCATAGCCCATATTTGAAAGCAATTTATCAATTCTTATATTATCACTCATTTATTCACTTCCTTCTTCATTTAATCTGTAAATCTAATAATTTTTTTAAATTTTATGGAAATAATACTATCTATAGTAATACCCATTTTAACCTAAATTCTATTAGTTTGGTAGTAATTTTTGGGGTATTATTATATAATACAGTTAAAAATACATATTAATTATATATAGGAGGTTTTTTTATGGGATTAATTACTACGAAGGAAATGTTTAGGAAAGCCTACGATGGAGGTTATGCTGTAGGTGCCTTTAATGTTAACAATATGGAAATTATACAGGGTATAGTGGAAGCTGCTAAGGAAGAAAATTCACCCCTTATCTTACAAGTTTCAGCTGGAGCAAGAAAATACGCCAAACCTGCCTATCTTAAAAATTTAGTTGCTGCAGCTATTGAAGATACAGGAATTGATGTAGCTTTACATTTAGATCATGGTGAGGATTTTGAAATCTGTAAACAATGTATAGACGATGGATTTACTTCAGTTATGATCGATGGTTCTAAGCATCCCTTCGAAAAAAATATTGAACTTACTAAAAAGGTTGTTGATTATGCCCACTCAAAAGGGGTTGTTGTTGAAGCTGAGCTAGGAAGACTTGCTGGAATTGAAGACGATGTTGATGTCAGTAAAAAGGATGCTATTTATACTAATCCAGACCAGGCTGTAGAATTTGTTGAAAAAACTGGAGTAGACTCCTTGGCAATTGCCATAGGAACAAGTCATGGGGCCTATAAATTTAAGGGAGAACCTAAATTAGATTTTGAAAGGTTAGAAATAATAACTAATAAGCTTTCAAATTTCCCATTAGTATTGCATGGAGCCTCAACTGTTATTCCTGAATTCGTTGAAGCTTGCAATAAATATGGGGGCAATATTCCCGGAGCTCAAGGAGTCCCCGAGGAAATGCTAAGAAAGGCTTCTCAATTTGGAGTATGTAAAATAAATATTGATACAGACCTTCGTCTTGCAATGACAGCTGCAATAAGACAGTTTTTCGTTGAAAACCCTGAGGCCTTTGATCCAAGAAAATACTTAGGTAAAGGCAGAGATGCAATCAAAGAAATGGTAAAGCATAAGATTAAAGATGTATTAGGATGTAGTAATAAAAGATAATTTTAAATATTTAGGTATATGATATGCTCCCTTTATGGTGAACAGTTAAAATGATAAGACTGTTCTCTATAAAGGGAGTTTTTTATATTTATTTTAATCAATATCATTCACACTTTTTAAGTTTGCTCCATATCATGATAGTAGATACTCAATAAAGGGGTGAAAAGTGAATGAATAACAATAATAATATGTCAATGCCAATGTATATGGATTATGAAGTTGAGGGTCTTGAATTAGCTCAGGCCTATATTCCATATCAGCCATATGTGGGTATGGTGCCACTAGAGGAGGCACTTAAAAGAGGAAGTCTTTTCCCAAATCTATATAAGCCATATGTATATAAAGAAAATAAAGAAAGTGAATGTAAATAGGAGGGTAGTTATATGAAAGAGAATAAAGAGTACGGTAAAGTAATGGGTCGTGAAGATTTAATTAGAAGACTTCAAGAGCTTGAGTTTGCCTTAGTAGATTTAAATCTTTTTTTAGATACACATCCTGAAAATCAAAGAGCGCTTATGGATTATAATATGTTAACTAATGAATTAAAGAGAGTTAAGCAAGTTTATGAAATGAAATATGGTCCTTTAGCTAATTTTGGCTCTGCACCCAGTCAATATCCATGGCAATGGATAGAAGGACCTTGGCCTTGGGAATAAAATAATAATTTAGGGAGGTAAAGATATGTGGGTTTTTGAGAAGAAGCTACAATATCCTGTTAAAGTAACTACTTGTAATCCTGCTTTAGCACAAATGATATTAGAACAATTCGGTGGAGCCGATGGTGAATTGGCGGCTTCAATGAGATACTTAACTCAAAGATATGTTATGCCAACGGATAAAACAAAGGCAATATTAAATGATATAGGTACTGAAGAATTGGCACACTGGGAAATTATAGGGACCATTGTTTGGCAATTAGTAAAAGATGCACCGGTTTCAAAAATCAAGGGAACACCCTTTGAGGCTCATTATGCAAATCATGGCAAGAGTCCTTTCCCACACAATGCAGCTGGTTATGCATTTACAGCAACCTTTTTCAATTCAAAGGATGACCCAATTGCTGACTTACATGAGGATCTAGCAGCTGAACAAAAAGCAAGGGCTACTTATGAGCATCTTATAAGACTTTCAGATGACCCTGGAGTAACTGATGCGTTAAAGTTTCTACGTCAAAGAGAAGTTATACATTTCCAAAGATTCGGTGAAGCATTGATGGATGTTCAAGATCACTATAACTCAGATAAATATTTCTACTAAAACAATGCCACTACAGATATATTGTGTAGTGGCTAACATTCTTTTAACATGAGGAGGCATTACATGTATCGTTTTTATTATCCACAAGTTAATAGACAATTCCTTAATAACTATAGGGCTTTTAACAGACAAAATATGACATCAAGACAAGGTGATGGCTTTGATATAGGTGAAGATGCACCTGATTTTACATTGTCTGGTATAATCAATGGAAAACCTAATGAAGTTACACTATCTGACCTTAAAGGCAAATGGGTTGTTTTATTTTTTTATGGTTCTGATTTTACCTTTGTTTGACCTACTGAACTTGCGGCAGTTGCTGACAGATATAAGATATTTAAAAAGCTAAATACAGAGGTTCTAGGCATTAGCACCGATAGTATATATTCACATAAAATATTTATGAAGACTTCTCCTTCAGGACAGAAAATTAATTTTCCCCTTCTTTCTGATAGAACACAAGGGGTGTCTAAGAAATACGGTGTATTAAATGAAGAAGAAGGGTTCGCATGGCGTGGAGCCTTTATAATAGATCCCGAAGGTAGAATTCAAGCCTATTTAGTTAATCCCCAACCCGTGGGAAGAAATATTGATGAAATACTTAGAATAATTGCAGCCCTTCAATATAATAGAAAAACCGGTCTAGCAGCTCAAGCTGGTTGGCAACCTGGAGATGCTGGCATTCCAACAGGATGGGAATATGTAGGTAAATATTAAGAGAAAGCGCCTATAAGCGCTTTCCTCTTGATTTATTTTTAATTAGCGTTTAAATAATCCAGATCTGTTGCTTGTTCCTCTTTATAGTTTTTAAGCCCTTCTCTAAAGGATCTTATTATTTCTTCATTTTCATCAAGTCTATATATTCGAGCAGGATTACCTTTATGGTCTCTATCGATTCCGTTAAACCAAATTGCTATCCTAATTTTATTGTACTTATTTATTTTACTAAGCATATCCTCAATCCACGAAGCTTTATCTCCACCTACAGAATTTGCGGCGAATTCTGTAATTATAAATGGGAAATCAAAGATGTTATCATATTCATTATATAATCCAGTGTAAAGCGTATCAAAATCACTCCAATGCTCTCCTGGAAAATAAGTACCCGTATTATAGGCAGTAAGTCCAACTACGTCAACATATTCATCGCCTGGATAGTAATTAAGGTAATGATTCCATTTAAATCCTGGTAAATCTAAATTATTGGGATTCCATACCCATATAGCATTATCAACTTCATTAGTCTCAAAAATATTATAAACATGTTTCCAGATAGCTTTATATAAGTCTGTATCTTTAGCCATATAATAGCTAGAATAGGTGCACCAATCACCATTCATTTCATTATTTAGTCTAAATAGAACAGGTTCACCAAATTCCTTTACATATTTTGCATATCTATTAAAAAATTCATCAAACTCACCATTTAAAATACGATAATTTATATTTGTATTATCTCCATAATATAGACAAGTTTGAAGAGTAAGTTCTAAATATTTATCCTCTTTTGATGCATTTCTTAATTCCTCTACGGATAGTTTTGAATCTAAGTTTTGATACTTAAGCAAAAACTCAAATTCATGTTCTAAATCATCTTCGATTTTATTAAGCACAGACATATTATGTGGTGCAGTATGTTCAAAAATACCCCACTTTAGTTTCTTATATTTATTTTTAAGATATGTATTATAAAATTCCTGTGTTTCTTCATTGAAATTTCTAGACCGTTGGCTACTAAATTTTTCTATTTGTGGATATGCTTCACTTTTCTCAATAATATTAAAACTATTTAATATCTCCATATAATTATTTATTGGGTTCGTTGATTTTATAAAAATGGTATAAATGCTATACTTATTTTCTATTATTTCAGCGCTTACATAATAGTTCTTATCATTTTCTAATACTCTTAATTTAGGTCTATCCCATTTAAGTAAATGTGTAGAATATCCATTAATATCAATATATCTATTAAGCTCTTTTTTTATAAAATTATCGTTGTACATTATATTTTTATTTCCATAATAAATATATGTAGATGCATTATTAATTGTATTATTAAAATCATCATGATAAACTTCTATCTTTGTATTCTCATCATAAAATACATCCTTAACATGACTGATAGAATCATCTACTTCATATGACTTTGGGAATCTTATAGAATAACCCTTTGCATAATTAAAGTAAGTATTAAAATCTCCTTCTTCTATGACCTTCATAGAAAACTTTTCCTTCTCATTTGTTTCATCAGTTTGATTTATTTCATCACTTGCAATCAAATTAATATCTTCTAAATATGCTGTATTAAAGCTTAAACAAAAAAATAAAAAACTTGCTAAAATTATAGTTGCAACCCTTTTTGTCTTTTTCATGAACTGTCCTCCCACAAATAATTAGTCTATGTAAAATTTTTGTTAAATTATTTTTACATACCATTATTATATGAATTTAGTCGCTTTATATCAATAAATATCAATATTTGTAATAATACCTTAATATACAACAATATACAACCAAAAAAAACTCTAAGTTCTTTAAATCTGAACTTAGAGTTTATGAAATATCTATTATTTTTTTATTTGTTAGCAACATCAGCTACTATCTCTATCTCACCATCAATTTTTGTACATTCTGCCATATTTTTATCTTTACTTTTATTAAATATGTTAGATAAATCTGTGGTCAATATCCACCCCGCAAATATTGCAGTTATTGGTGCAACTAAAACTAATCCAATACTTCCTACAACGGTTCTCATTATTTCTGCACAAACTACTTTTAAATTCATAATTCTTACGAAACTTGAATTTTTAGTCATAAAAAGCATAAGAAGGGTTAAATATCCGCCAGAATATGCTAGTAGCAATGTGGTTGTCATAGTTCCAATTACAGCTCTACCAATATTAAAACCAGATGTTATTAATTCCTTAGAGCTTATATTAGGTTTTTTAAGCTTTATCTCCTCCATGGAGGCTGATACGTCCATGGCTATATCCATGGCTGCCCCAGAAGCTCCAATAATAATAGCTGCATAAAATATATGTCTCATATTTAAATCAAGATGTCCACTAAACATAAGAGTTTCAGCAAAGGGTGATGTCATACCCATTAATGCTAGTTTATCTCCAAAAAACATTGTTATAGATATAGTCACTAGTAACCCGCACATTGTTCCAAAAAAGGCTGATATACCCTTCTTAGTTAATCCTGCTACTGAAAAAATAATAATGGCTGATAGGATCGTAAGAACTACTGATGCAAGTAACAGTGGTTCCCTTCCATTCAATAGACCTGGTATTAAAAATTTCCAGAGTACATAGAGGCTTGCAATAAATGAAAATAGTGCCTTTAATCCCGTAAAGCCTGCATAAATAATTAAACAAAGTACGAAAAGTCCAAATAGTATTAATTGCCATCCTTGTCTGTAAAGGTCTACCGACTTAGCGTCCTTAATTTCTCCATTCTTTTCTAATATAGCTAAAATTATTTTATCTCCAGGTTCATAGTAATTATCATATTCCAGCTTACCATTTAATTGATTACTAGCTTGAATCTCTTTCCCCTTATGATTTCCTTCAATAATTGTAACTATTAATCGCTGGATCCCTAGCTTTGACATTCCTGACTTAACCATTTCTGAATCATCGGTTTCTAAAACAATTGCCTTGACTTCGTATGTATTTTTCATAGCATTTTTTTTATTAATACTCTCATTGTCATAGGCAAGCAATCCTATTACTAATACAATCAATAATAATACAATGAAAATCGGCATAGCTTTTTTCAAATTAACCACCCCATTAACGATATAGCTAATACTTTATTTTCTATATCAAATAATAACATGTTCTAGAAAGGAATCATTAGTTTTACCCAAGGATTAACAATTCTTAAAAAAGAAAAACAGCCAGGACAACCTAAGTCCTGACAATTCTTCTATGTATTGTTGTATTGTAAAAACTATTTAGTTTAATTTAAAGCCTAATAGGTTAGCCATTGTCTTAGCTATTTGAGTGTTATCTTTGTAACCGCCAAAGTTATTAGCACCTACACCTACTGTTGACATAGGAATTTGAGTTCCTGTATGAATAGTTGTAGTCCAGTTTATGTTAGCTCTATTAGATAATACATGAGCAGCAGCAACCTGTGCTTGATCATACTCATAATAACCATATCCAACACCTGCATCTTCGAGATCCATAGCCTTTTCAATCTTTGCCTTTTCTTCTTCTGTTAAATCAGTTAAACCAAGATTTTCAGCTATAAATGTATAGAATGCAGCTCTATCGCCATTGTATACACCTGTTAAAGAATCAGCAATTGAAATCTTAGCATTTGCTAATTTATTCATATCAAGAAAATATCCGTTGTCAACGCCCATTCCCATACCACCTGTTTCATGGTCACCAACTACTACTATTAAAGTTTCCTTTGGATGCTTTTGATAGAATTCGTAGGCTTCTTTTACTGCATTATCAAAGGCTAAAGTATCATAAATTGATCCTACTGGGTCATTTTGATGACAGGCATGGTCAATTCTTCCACCTTCCACCATCATAAAGAAACCATTATTATACCTAGATAATACATCTATACCCTTTGAAGTTAGTTCAGCTAAGCTTGGGACTTCGTTTGTATTTTTTCTATCTACTTCATATGGCATATGTGAATAAGTTAAAGCAGCAAATACCTTTTCTCTTGCAGCTGGCTTATAATTTCTAAACGTTTCTGAAGCAGTTTCACCAGCAAACACTCTGTATCCTTGATTATAGAATTCTTGAACTAAGTTCCTATCATCTTTTCTCTTTGACTTACCATATTCCCAGCTTTGAGGAACGAAGTGTCTGTATCCACCACCTGCCAAGAATTCAACACCACTGTCAAGGAAATCAGCAGCTATTTCATTCTCATTATTTCTGTTTTCGTTATGTGAAGCAAATGTAGCTGGAGTAGCATGGGTTAATCTTGTAGTAGAAATAACACCTGTTGCCATTCCCTTTTCTTCTGCCGCTTCCACAAGAGTTTTGACATCTGTTCCATTTGGAAGTTTAGAAATCATACCATTGTTAGTTTTAACACCAGCTGCTAAAGCAGTTCCAGCTGCAGCAGAATCGGTGATTAGTTGATCCGCTGAATGTGTAGTGTTAATTCCTGATACTGGTAAAGTGTTTATCAACAATTTTTCACTTTCTCCCATAACTTCATTTTTGTAGTACTCTGCAAATTGTCTTTGAGAAGCTCCTAAACCATCACCTATAAAATAGAATACATACTTTGGTGCCTTTGTAGCAGCAGCCTCAGCAACATTATCTTTCATAATACCTTCATTACCTAAACCTACAAATCCATTAATAGTAATAAGAGCAACAAGCATAACTGCAACAAAAATCTTTGTAAATAAGTTTTTCTTAAACATTAAATTTCCTCCTTATATAACTTCTATTAAGACTAAGTTAGGTTTATAGTGCAAGCTTATCCTAACACTTAAAATATATTTGAAATTTGTTATGAAAATATTATGAAACTGTTAATAAAATGTTATGCTTTCATGATTTAGCAATTTACATAATTTATAAATTCTAAATAATTCAAGATTTATGTATATTTAACCAAAAGTTAACACTATTTCAATTAATTTATTATATTTTTGTTGTAAAATATATAATAAAGTCATATTATGAAATACCTATTTTTCTAATAAGGGTGAGAATTTTATATGGAAATATTAAATGAATTGAAAAGAATTCTTGTAACTGAAGACATATCTACTCTATTTCAACCCATTGTTCTACTAAAAACAGGTAGAGTTATAGGTTATGAAGCCCTCAGTCGAGGACCCAAAGACTCTATTTTATATTCTCCACTTGATTTACTAAAGGCAGCTGAGGATAATAATTGTCTTTGGGACCTAGAAATTTTATTTAGAAAGAAAGCTATTGAGAAATCTTCTAATATTACTAAGGATAAACTTTTATTTATTAACATAGATCCCAAGATTATTTATGATGATAATTATAGAATTGGTTTTACTAAGGAATTAATTGATTCCTATAATATGCCTCCCAATTCCATAGTTTTTGAAATTACTGAAAGAAATAGCATCTTAGATTTTAATTATTATAAACAAATCCTAGATAATTACACTAATCAAGGGTATCAAATCGCAATAGATGATGCTGGCTCAGGATATTCTGGAATGACAACTATCAAACACATACGACCTCATTATATTAAGATAGATATGGATTTAATTAGAGATATACATAAGGATTCACTTAATCAAGCCATCGTAAAGGCTTTTGTAGATTTATCTGTAACTGCAAACATTAAGCTTATTGCAGAGGGTATAGAAACTGAAGAAGAACTTGACACATTAATAAGACTAGGAGTTTATGCTGGACAGGGATATTTCATTCAAAAACCTTCAGAAGATATTAAAGATATTGCCAATGATGTTATTGAAACTATATATGACTGCAATAGATATTCTGATAGTATTTTTAGTTTGAGTCCAAGCTATCATCATATAGGAAGTATTATGGAAGAGATTGAATCCTTTACTACGTCTACCCCATGTAAAATAATTAAAGAAAAGTTTGAATCTACTCATATAGATGGAATTTGTCTAACGGAAAATAATATTCCTATGGGTTTAACAATGAAATATCAGCTTAATTCTATCCTTGCAAGGCCCTATGGTGTAGCTGTTTATTCAAATCGTCCCATATGTCTTATAATGGATGAATTTCCTTTAGTTGTTGATTATTATACTCCTATTAAGAGAGTCTCAGAGCTTGCAATGTCAAGGGGAGAAGAAAAAGTCTACGACAATATTATTGTTACTAAAAACTCTAAATACCTGGGTATAGTTTCTGTTAAAAAACTCCTTGAATATACTACCTCAATGGAAAAAAATTACGCTAAGGAACTCAATCCCCTCACCCATTTACCAGGTAATTTAATTATCAATCGGGTTCTTTCTGATATTGTACAGTGTAATAATAATTGTTGTATTTTATATCTAGATTTAGATAATTTCAAGATTTATAATGATGCTTATGGTTTTGAGAATGGAGATAAAGTTATCAAGTTCACCGCCAATATTATTAATAAAATTGTTAAAAATAGTTCATCTAATAATAGTTTCGTAGGACATATAGGTGGAGATGATTTTATATGCGTCATTGACAGTAGTATTGAGAATTGTAATCAAATATGCAAACAGATAATAGAAAGTTTTGACAATGGTGTTTTACCATATTTTAGCGATAAAGATAGTAAAAGAGGCTATGTAACCTCCCACGACAGGCATGGTTTTAAAAAGAATTTTGGATTGACCTCTATATCTATTGCTGGTCTTTATGGAGATCTTAGTAAGTTTAAAACCTCCGATGATTTAGCTCAATATATGTCTATAATTAAAAGGCAAGTAAAAAAAGTAGAGGGAAGTTATTATAGAATAGAAATAATTGATGATAATAACTATAGTATTTCCAATGCAATTTAGTGAGAATAAGTTCTAACCTTTTGTATCTAACTAATGATTTCAAATACATATACTTGTTACAAGTCTTAACCCCCGTTTTTTAAAACGGGGGTTAGATTATCGTCTTATTAATATTAAAATAAAAACATCGAAACATAGTAGTTTTATTTATCATACTTTTCTATGATTTGTTCTGCTACTTTATGCATTGTAGTACATTCATTCATACTTCTTTTTCTTAGTATTTGATATGCTTCCTTTTCTGGTATTCCAAGCTTATCCATTAATAATCCCTTAGCTCTATCGACTTTTTTTCTATTTTGCATATCACTTTCTAGCTTTTGTACCTTTTTCCTTAGATGATTTATCTTAGTTGAGTTCATTATTGCAAATTCCAAAGTATTATATAATTGCTCTACTTGAATGGGTTTTTGTACATATGCAAATATATTCATGTTCTTTAATACGCTGTAAAAGCTATTATCTAAATTGCTTGTGATAAATATTACTGTAGATAACTGGTCTTCTTCTATTATTTTAGCAGTTTCATAGGCCTGCATACCCCATAGATTGACATCCATAATCACTAACTCTGGCAAAATAGTTCTGGCAATTCTTATTGCTCCTGCACCATCGGTGGCTTGATATATCTTATATCCTTTCATTTTTAATAGGTTAGAGATCTTTTTTCTACTGGTCTCCCCACTATCTGCAACTAATATCTTATATTCATTCATTAGACCACTCCAAATAGAAATCTTTGTAGTTTAACATTATTATAAATAAGAGTATCTCTTTTAAAAGTACTCTTATTTATAATTTTTTATCAATAGATATTATCGTTATATAAATAAGCTATATTAATCTTTTGCTTATCTATATTTCATCCTAAAATTTCCTTAAATATCTATCTAATTCCCATTTAGAAACAAATCTTGAATATTCATTCCATTCAAATAATTGGGCATCAGTGAGTTTATCTACTATATGCTCACCAAGAGCCTCTCTTAGAACTCCATCCTTTTTAAATTCTGCAACTGCCTCATAAAGGTTCGCTGGTAATCCTTCTATACCCTTTTCCTTCATTTCTGATTCGTCCATTTCATATACATTACTAGTTACCTGTGCAGGTGGCTCAATTTCTTTTTTAATACCATCTATACCTGCCTTAAGTATAGCAGCTAATGCTAAGTATGGATTAGCTGAAGGGTCTGGATTTCTAAGCTCTATTCTTGTTGATTTTCCTCTTTTTGCTGGTATTCTAATCAAGGGACTTCTATTACTTGCTGACCATGCTATTAAAACTGGCGCTTCATAACCTGGAACTAATCTCTTATAAGAGTTTACTGTAGGATTTGTAACAGCCGCAAAACTTTTAGCATGCTTAATTATTCCACCTAGATAATGATAAGCTGTCTTTGAAAGCTCTAACTCATCCTTTTCATCATAGAAAGCATTATTTCCATCTAATGTTGTAAGGGATAAATTTATATGCATCCCCGAACCATTAATACCAAATTTGGGTTTTGGCATGAATGTAGCATGCAGTCCATGTCTTTGAGCGATTATCCTAACAACCATTTTAAAGGTCATTATGTTATCGGCTGCTATCAATGCATCTTCGTATTTAAAATCAATTTCATGCTGTCCCGGTGCAACCTCATGATGAGATGCTTCTATTTCATACCCCATCTTTTTAAGTACCATTGTCATATCCTTACGTGCATTACCTCCTAGGTCAACTGGAGCTAAATCAAAATATCCTGCGTTGTCGTGAGTTTCCAAAGAAGGCTCTCCCTTTTCATCGGTATTGAATAGGAAAAACTCACATTCTGGTCCAACATTCATAATGAATCCCATCTCTTTAGCTTCCTTCAACACCTTCTTTAGAGTGTTTCTAGGACACCCTTCAAAGGGTGTTTCATCGGATTTATATATATCACATATTATTCTTGCTTCCTTTGGGTGATTAGTCCATGGTAGTACAACAAAGGTAGATGTATCAGGCCATAAATACATATCAGATTCTTCAATTCTTACAAATCCATCTATGGATGACCCATCAAACATGATTTCATTATTTAATGCCTTTTCTAGTTGCTCCACTGTAATAGATACATTTTTCATTACACCTAATATATCAGTGAATTGTAAGTGTATAAATTCAACCTCTAATTCGCTAACCTGTCTTAATAATTCTTCCTTGTTTGTCACACTAATCTCCTCCTTTTAAAGTTTCATAAAAAAAGGCGCACATAGACAAGGGGGTTTTAAAACCCTTGAAAATGGACGCCATTGCCCTATATCTAGCTTTGATTTTAAATACATAGTAAGATAAATTCTTTCATGTTTATTTCAACTACTATGGCTTACTCATAATAATATATTATTATAGAATTTATATTTATGCAACCACATTTTTATTATCTGTTGTTACATCTCTGTTAATTTCTTTTGTATAATATCCTTTGCCAATTTGGGGTTAGCCTTACCCTTAGTTTGCTTCATAGTCTGACCCATTAAGAAACCTATGGCTTGTGGTTTACCGTTTTTAAAATCCTCAACTGCCTTTGGATTATTAGATATTATCTCTTCAACTATTTTTTCCAATTCATCGGATCCACTAATTTGTGTTAATCCTTTTTCCTCAACTATCTGATTTGGGCTTTTATCAGTTTTTACTAATTCCTCATATACTTCTTTACCAGCAGTATGACTTATAGTACCTTTGTTGATTAATAATATCAAATCTGACAGATGGTTTGCTTTAACTGGTATTTCTTCACTATCCTGTTCCTTTAATGTCCTTAAAAGCTCTACTGTAATCCAGTTACCAACATCCTTAGGACTAGCACCATGGGTTATAACCTCTTCAAAATAATCTGCTAAATATTTTTTACTAATGATTATATCAGTTTCTATTTCTCCCAAATTATATTCTTTAATAAATCTTTGTTTTTTAGCCGAGGGAAGTTCCGGTAATGCATTAAATATCTCTTGGATTTTAATGCCATCAATTATTACTGGAACAAGATCTGGATCTGGAAAATACCTATAATCATGGGCATCTTCTTTAGATCTCATAGATATTGTTTTTCCCTTACTACTATCCCACTTTCTAGTTTCCTGTATAACCTTATGACCTTCACCATAGGTATACAATTCTTTTTGCCTCTTCTCTTCCTTTTGAATAGCCTTCAATATTTCCTTAAAGGAGTTCATATTTTTAATTTCAACTTTAGTATTCAATTCTTTTTGTCCAACCTCGCGAACTGAAATGTTGGCATCGCATCTCATGGAGCCCTGTTCCATTCTACAATCAGAAACCTCCACATATTCTAGAATACTCTTAAGCGTCTTTAAAAACTCAACCGCTTCTTCAGCTGACCTCATATCTGGCTCAGTAACAATTTCAACTAATGGTACTCCTGTACGGTTATAATCTATTAAGGAAAGGGGAGCATCTTCTAAATGAATTAATTTTCCAGCATCTTCTTCTAAATGGATTCTTGTCAAATTAATCTTCTTCGGTTTTCCATCTAATACTATTTCTACGAATCCTTTTTCACATATTGGTAAATCAAATTGAGATATCTGATAGGCCTTAGGTAAATCGGGATAAAAGTAGTTTTTTCTATCAAATTTGTTTGTATTATTTATTTCACAATTTAGTGCCTTTCCGGCTCTTACAGCTAAATTCACAACTTCTTCATTTAACACTGGTAATGTCCCAGGCATCCCAGTACAAATAGGACATGTATTATCATTTGCCTTTGAACCAAATTTCGTTGAGCAGGAGCAGAATATTTTTGACTTAGTGTTTAACTCAACATGAATTTCTAAACCTATAACAGTTTCAAACATCATTATTCTACCTCCTTTAGTTGTGGCATCTTACTGTTTATTTCTAAATGCTTTTCTAGGTTATTTGCTGCCTTAAGAATTTTTTTCTCTTCATAATGATCCCCAATTAATTGTAATCCTATTGGTAGATTATCCTTACTAAATCCACAGGGCATAGAAATAGCTGGTAGCCCTGCTATATTAACATTTACTGTATAAATATCTGAGAGATACATTTCTAGCGGGTCTGATACCTTTTCCCCTATATTAAATGGTAATACTGGTGATGTTGGGGTTAATATTACATCGTATTTCTTAAATACTTCATTAAACATTCCTCTTATTTTTTTTCTAAGCTCCATGGATCTATTATAGTAAGCATCATAATACCCCGATGAAAGAACATAGGTTCCTAACATAATCCTTCTTTTTACTTCCTTACCAAAGGATTCAGAACGACTATTTAAAATCAAGTCATCTATTCCTTCATAATTCTCCGATCTATATCCATATCTCACACCATCATAACGGGCTAAGTTTGAACTAGCCTCCGCTGATGATATAATGTAATATGCTGAAAGTCCTAAGTCCATTATAGGTAAAGAAAATTCTTCAACTTCTGCCCCCATTTCTTCAAAGGCTTTGATCGAATTTAGCATAGAATCCTTTATCTCTTGGTCTAATCCCTCTTGTAAACATTCCTTTGGAATCCCAATTTTTAATCCTTTAATATCCTTATCTAAATCACTTAAATAATCATTACATATATCTTCTTGAACACTGGTAGAATCCAATGTATCGTTCCCTTGGATTACTTTCAAAGCCCTTGCAGAATCCTTTACTGTTTTAGAAAAAGGTCCTATTTGATCTAGTGAAGATGCAAAGGCAATTAGTCCATATCTTGAAACTAAGCCGTAGGTTGGTTTAAGACCAACTACTCCACAAAAAGCAGCCGGTTGTCTTATAGATCCCCCTGTGTCTGAGCCAAAGGTTAGGGGTGCAAATCCTGCGGCTTTAGCAGCTGCAGACCCTCCCGATGATCCTCCAGGAACCCTATTTAGATCCCAAGGATTTTTAGTATTATAAAAGGCTGAATTTTCTGTGGAGGATCCCATGGCAAATTCATCCATATTAGTTTTTCCAATAATTATTGCTCCCGCATCCTTAAGCTTTTTTACCACTGTTGCATCATAGGGTGGGATGAAATCCTCGAGCATTCTAGAAGCACAGGTAGTTTTTGTTCCCCTAGTACAAATATTATCCTTCACTGCTATTGGTATACCACCAAGGTCTCCAATTTCTTCACCATTCTTGATTTTCTCATCTATCAATTCAGCTTCTTTAATTGCATCTTCTTCACACACTGTAATAAATGACTTTATGTCTTTATCAAACTTTTTGATTCTATCTATATATGTCTTTACAACTTCCTTTACAGTAAACTTGTTTTCCCGATATCCAGCTTGTAGTTCATCAATGGTCATTTCTTCTATCCTCATTTTCTCACCCCTCTTATTCAATAACCTTTGGAATAACAATAGATCCATCCTTTATGTCCTTAGCATTTCGGAATAGTTCTTCTTTATTGCCATAGGTAACTTGTATATCTTTTCTTAAAACTGACTTTTTATTTTTTAATGCTTCCATATCTACCGCATCTAATTCTTCATTATCTATATTTTGTAAATGGCTTAAAATTTCTTCGAATTCTTGAGCAAATTCTTTAGCTTCCTCTTCTTCAAATTTAAGCTTTGCAAGCTTTGCAATATAGTTTACTGTTTCAATATTTATCTCCATATCTTATCCCTCCTATGGTGTTACCCTATTTAAATCCCTTGGGAATAGGGTAGATTCTCTAATATTTTCTAAATCAAGGATTTTCATGGTTATTCTTTCTAGCCCTATAGCAAATCCTCCATGGGGAGGCATTCCATACATAAATGTATCTAGATAAAATGCGTAATCTTCAGGTTTACCGCCAAATTTTATAATATTATTCTTTAGCATTTCATAATCGTGTATTCTTTGACCTCCTGTTGTAATTTCAAGACCCTTATAAATAAGGTCAAAGCTTTTTGTCATTCCTTCAAGACTCTCATCAGGCATAGTATACATAGGTCTCTTTGATGCAGGATATTTTGTAATAAATACAAAATCACTATCATATTTTTCTTTAACATATTGTGAAAATAATATCTCACCTTCAGCATCAATATTCCCTACCGGTGACTTTTTATCGTATTTTTCTAATAGTATATTTTGCACCTCATTAAGAGGGATTCTAGGAATTTCCTTTATCTTTGGCAATTCAATATTATGCATTTTAAGTTCAGCCTTACATGTTTCATTTAAATGATTAAATAAATACTTCATAAAGCCTTCCTCTAAATTCATTAGGTCATTTTCATCTTCAATGAATCCCATCTCAACGTCTAGGCTTACATACTCATTTAAATGTCTCCATGTATTATGTAGTTCAGCTCTATATGCATGTCCTATTTCGAATACAGATTCAAATCCAGCACCTACCATCATTTGTTTATAAAACTGTGGACTTTGTGCTAGAAAAGCTCTACTCTCAAAATAATCAACAGTAAATAACTCTGATCCACCCTCCGTACCAGAAGCTACTATTTTGGGTGTATGAATCTCTGAAAAGCCTTCTCCCTTTAAATAATTTTTAAAGGCTTCTACTACTTCTCCTTGTATTTTAAATACAGATCTAGTCTTTGGTCTTCTAAGACTTATGCTTCTATGATCAAGCTGAGTCTCCAAGGAAGCATTAACCTTTTTTTGATTTATACTAAAGGGTAATAAATCATAGTATGTCTCTCCTACTACTTTTAAGTTCTGAACCTGCACTTCTATACCCTTCGGTGCCTTTTCATTTTCAATTATCTGTCCCTCTATTTCTATAGCAGTTTCAAGTCTAATATCCTTTAGGACTTCTTCATCCTCCATTACTAATTGAACAACACCACTTTTATCCCTTAATGAAACAAATGCTAGCTTACCAAAGCTTTTTATTTTGTAAATCCATCCCTTTAATAATACATCCTTTCCTATCATTTCACTTAATTCACATATATAGGATCTCTTCATTGTTAAATCTCCTTTCTATTTTAAATATTTATTTTATTCAAAAACAAAAAAACCTTTCATCCCTCTAATGGGACGAAAGGTTTTACTTCCGCGGTACCACCCAAATTAGTTATAATACTCTCTTTAATCAGTACAGAAAATATAATAGTATTTCGATACTGCCCAGGGGATAACGGTCTGGTCCCGTCTAATCCTACTCTCCCTACGGATTTCAGTTAGAAGCTCCGAGATGTTCTTCAAAATAGGTGTCGTATTGGTCTCCCACTGTCACCAATTCGCTTTAACTACTTCCTAAATCTACTCTTCTCTTCCTTGCCTTTATATATCTTAAAATTTTACCCCTATTTTTATTTTTTGTCAATAGACTTTACTAAAAATATTATTATTATTCTAACAATTCCTTATATCTAAGAAATCATCTATATAATTTCCAATTTATTGACGATTTAAACCATCTACCATAATTTTAATTTTAAATTTATGAAATGTAGGTAAGGAAAAAAAGACTACACCCAAGGAAGGGGTCTTGGTATGTAGTCTCCTTTTTTATTCTTCATTATTTAAAGCTTTTTTACCTTCGTCACCATTTCTGATTCTAACAACATTAGCTATTTCATAAATGAATATTTTTCCATCTCCAATTTTTCCTGTTCTTAGAACTTTTTTAGCTGTTTCCACAACTAATTCTACAGGCACTTCACTAATAACAGTTTCAACTTTTATTTTAGGTAGTACCTCAGGTGTATATGAAACACCCCTGTAATTATCTATTTGTCCTTTTTGAACACCACATCCCATGACATTTGTTACTGTCATTCCCAGTACTCCTATGTCATTTAAAGCTTCTTTTAACTCATCAAACTTACTGGGTCTAGTTATAATCTCAACCTTAGTTATCTTATCCATACAATCCCACCTTACCATATTAATATTTTAATATAAATTCACTTACCACTTTATAATATAATTCTAATATAAGTTTCCAAAATTGTCTATTTTAAAGTACACCCTTTGGTTGGAAGTCTGCATAACTTTCTGTACCATGTTCTCTCTTATCAAGACCTTCTTCTTCCTCGTCACTTGATACTCTTAATCCAACTGTTGCATCAATAGCCTTGAATAGTATAAATCCAGTTGCCATTGTCCAAAGTGCCACTGCTGCAATTCCTGTAAGTTGTACAATAAGCAAGTTAGCTCCTCCACCATAAAGCAATCCACCATCTGTTGCAAATATACCTACCAAAGCTGTACCTATAGCTCCACAGATTCCATGGACACTAACCGCTCCAACTGGGTCATCAATTTTAAGAGTAACATCAAATAATTCAATTGCGTATACCACTGCTATTCCACATATTGCTCCAATAATTACTGCTCCTACTGGACTTACTATGTCTGTTCCTGCTGTAATACCTACAAGACCTGCCAAAGCACCATTTAAAGTTATACTTACATCTGGTTTGCTGTATTTAACCCATGAAACTATCATTGCTACAATTGCACCCATAGCAGCTGCTAAGTTTGTAGTAACAAATATATGAGCAATATCATTTGCAGCCATTCCTGATAAAGAAGAACCTGGGTTGAATCCAAACCAACCAAACCATAATATAAATACTCCTAGTGCACCAAGGGTAAGACTGTGTCCTTTTATTGCTTTTGGATTTCCATCTTTATCATATTTTCCAATACGTGGACCTATGATCCAAGCTCCCATCAAAGCAGCCCATCCACCTAGGGAATGAACAACTGTTGAACCTGCAAAGTCGTGGAATCCTAATTCGGATAACCATCCGCCTCCCCAAATCCAATGACCTACTACTGGATAAATAACTGCACTTATTACAAAACTATATAAAAGATATGATTTAAACTTAGTTCTCTCAGCCATAGCTCCTGAAACTATAGTAGCAGCTGTTGCACAGAATACAGTTTGGAAAATCAAAAAGGCTTCCTTAGGTATACCTAACCCTAAATGTTCAAAGCTGCCTAATGATAAGAAATCGACAGCTCCAATAAATCCTCCAATATCTGTACCAAACATAAGACTGAAACCAATAACCCAATAGATTATTGAACCAACTGAAAAATCCATTAAATTTTTCATAATAATGTTACCTGCATTTTTAGCTCTTGTAAATCCTGTCTCCACCATTGCAAAGCCCGCTTGCATAAAGAACACCAAGGCTGTTGCTATTAAAACCCATACCGTATCAATCGCTACTGCATAATCCATTTTACATCTCCCCTTTTTAAGTAATAATGATAAAAATAAATGAATAAAAAATTACTGCACAAAACGGAAATTACTCTCATCGAATATCTTGATAAGTATCCAATTTCCTATTTGCGTATAAAAAAAACGCCCACAAATAAGGAAATCATATTTCCTTGTTTGCAGACGTCTTTGCCCACATCAATTTCTATTTATTTAATTATGAATAATTATAACACATACATTTCATTTTTCAATAGCTTTTTAAGCTTTTTTCTAATGACATCGTTTTCTATTTTTCAAAAAATTATGATAACGTTTTTAAAGTGCTATTAATGAAAAACATTATCATTAGTGTTATAGTTTTGATTTATTTGGAACTAAAAATTTAATCCCTGGAGATATTATTTCAAATTTAGCTGGTAAGGGACCACCGTTCTCACCATCTATATCAATATTAATATTCTCATTTTCATTTAATCCTCTTACAATTAGATTGTCCGTTTGAAAATAATTTACATGATGATATTCTATATGCTCTCCTCTAATTAATTTAAAAAAGGACGTAGCCATATCAAATATATCTGACCTCTTAAATATTATCACATCAAACTTGCCATCATTTAATCCCGCATAAGGAGCCATTTTTCTAAAACCACCAGCTGACGATGTATTGAGTACAACAAAAAGAAAAACATCTTCCTTGTATATCTTACCATCTATTTCAAATTCTAACTTAATTGATTTAAACAGCTGTTTAGGAATTTCTTTAATTCCTTCAGCATAATATGCAAATTTTCCGAATACCGTCTTAGAGCTAACAGATGCCTTTAAAGGAATATCTGTTAAAAGTCCTGTGGCAGCAACATTGATGAAGAAACACTTATTTACCTTGCAAACATCTATCTCTACTATTTTATTATTCTTAAACATATTATAAATACCATTTATCTCTGTGGGCATAGATAAATAATTTGCAAAATCATTTACTGTTCCAGCTGGTATTATGCTTATGGGGGTATTTATGCCTTTTTTCATTACTCCATTTACAACTTCATTTAGGGTACCATCACCACCTACAACTAAAATCAGATCATATTGCCCATTTTCTAAGGTCATTATTTCCTTAAAGGCATCATCTTTACCCTTAGTATCAAATTTATCTACACATCTAATAAGCCCTTCTAGAACTAGTTTTCCGACTATATTAGCAAGAGATTTTTGTAAAGTTGTTCTCCCCGATGATGGATTGTTTATTATTTTCACATTCATATTTTCCTCCATAATACTTAGTATTTTATAACAATACCTTATGAATTTATTATACCCTACTAGATTTTAAAATAACATTTCTTATATTAAAGCCAAATACCCTATACAAATAAATAGAGCCCTATCAATATGAAGGGCTTTTAAAATTAAACAAATACTTATTTTTTATTTAAAGTATCTCTGTTATTATATTATCTTTCTTCCCTAAAGTATGCATTACCAAGACTTTTAGGAGCCATATGCTCCTTATCCTTCTTAATGGAAACAAATATTATTACTACTATTGTTGCTATATAGGGTAGCATATCTATAAGGTATTGAGATATTTGAAAGTTATGCTTCTGTAATCGAAATCCTATTATATCCAGCCCCCCAAAAAAGAAGGAACTAAAAATTGCTTTATAGGGATTCCATGTTGAAAAAATTACTAATGCAACGGCTATCCATCCACGACCAGCAGTTACATTTTCTTGCCATGAAGGAACATAAACTAGTGATAAATAGGCTCCACCTAGACCACACAAAGCGCCACCTATCATAATATGAATATACTTATATAAATCAACATTAATTCCACTGGCATCTGCTGCCGATGGATTTTCTCCTACCATCCTAAGATTCAATCCCTTTCTTGTTTTATATAAATATATCCCTAAACCAATGGCTAGTATATATCCTAGGTAAACATATAAGTTTTGTTTGAAGAAAATCTCTCCAACAAAGGGAATCTTACTTAAAAGTGGAAATTCATATTTACTAAAAAAAGTTTTTATTTCATCTGGTACAACTTCACCTATTAATCCTTGTCCTACAAAACTTGAGAAACCAGTTCCTAATATAGTCAGAGAAAGTCCTGTTACAACTTGATTAGCCTTCAATGTTACTGTTAAAAGAGCAAATATAAAAGCAGCTATTGCTCCAGCAGTAATTGCACCTAGAAGCGCTAGTATAGGATTAGAAGTTATAAGCCCAACTTGAAATCCCATTACTGCTCCTATAAGCATTATTCCCTCAACACCCAGGTTTAGATTCCCTGACTTTTCAGTGATAATTTCTCCAATTGTAGCAAATAACAGGGGGATTCCAGCTTGAACTGCTGCTTTAAGGAAGGATATCCAATTCATATTCTCTTAACCCCCTTTTTCATATCTACTATGGTAAACTTATATTTTATAAAAAATTCACTTCCCAGTATGAATAATAAAATCATCCCTTGCAATATTTCAGCAGCGGCCTGGGGTATCTGAAATGCTGTCTGTATATAGGATGCACCCTGTATTAAGGCTGCAAATAACATGGATACTATTAAAACAATTGGAGCACTAAGCCCTGAAAGCCATGTAGTTATAATAGCTGTAAATCCTACCCCAGCTGATAATTCAGCTGACAATGTATTATTTACTGCAGAAGCTTGAACCATACCTACTAGTCCACATAATCCTCCACTCATAAACATGGCAATGAACATTGTCTTTTTTACATTTATCCCTGCATATTTTGCTGTATTCTCACTCTCTCCTAATACAGATATTTCGTATCCTTTTTTTGTATGGTGGATAAATAAATAAATCAATAAGATAAGAATAATTGCAAATATCCATCCAATGTGAATACCAAGTATTTTGGGTAAAATCGCATTATCTGAAAAGTTTGGTATTTTAGGAAATCCAAAGGCCTTTGGATCCTTCCAAGGACCATATTGAAGGTAAGTAATCCATTTTATTGCTATATAATTCATCATCAAAGTAAAGAGAGTTTCATTAGTCCCAAACTGTGATTTGAAGAAAGCCGGAATTAATGCCCATAATCCTCCACCTATAATACCTGCTACAACCATTATTACTAGTAATAATGGTTTAGAAGTATCAGGATAAGTAAGAGCAAAAAAGCTAGCTAGAAATGCACCCATATATATTTGTCCTTCTCCACCTATATTCCAAAATTTCATTTTAAAAGCAATTAATATACCTAAAGATGCTATAACAAGAGGTATAGTTTTAATAATTGTTTCTTTCAACCTGTAAGCCGTTCCAAAGGCGCCATCGAAAATAGATGTATATACCTTCAAAGGGTTATGTCCTAATGACATAATAAAAATAGTAGATGAAAAAAGGGCTAGAATTACTGCTACGGTTCTAATATATATTTTCTTTAAATGAACCTCTTCAGTTTTCTTTACTATTCTTATCATTTATTTCTCTCCTTAAATTTACTTCACCGGCCATCATCAAACCAATTTCTTCTTTATTAGTTTTTCTTGCATCGACTATTCCAGTAATTCTTCCCTCATAAAGTACCATTATTCTATCACAAAGCTCTATTAATACATCTAACTCTTCACCAACGAAAATAATCCCTACGCCTCTTTTCTTCTGTTCATTAAGTAAATCATATACTGTATATGCTGCACCAATATCTAATCCCCTTGCTGGATAAGCAGTTACTATCAAGTGAGGATTTGATTCAATCTCTCTACCAAGTAACACTTTCTGTATATTACCTCCAGATAACTGTTTTACTGGATGATTTAATCCTGGGGTTACTATACTAAGTCTATCAACTAAATCTTGAGATTTTTCCTTAGCATTTTTTCTAGTAAGCAAGACACCCTTTTGCCTATGATAATCCTTAAGAAGTACATTATCTACTATATCCATGGATGCAACTAATCCCATACCAAGTCTATCTTCAGGAACAAAGCTCATACTTATACCCTTTTTAATAATTTCCCTAGGGTTCTTTCCTACTATATCTTCGTCCTCGTATATTATTTTACCTTTACTTACTTTTTCAAGTCCTGCAATGGCTTCACAAAGCTCTTTTTGTCCACTTCCAGCTACACCAGCAACTCCTAAAATTTCTCCTCCATAAAGCTCAAAGGATATATTGTCTAGAGCCTTTGTTTTATCTTCATTTACAACAGTGATGTCTTTAAGTTTAATTACTTTTTTTACTGGATTACTCTCTAACCTTTCAATGGAAAGATTAACAGGTCTCCCCACCATCAATTCTATTAGCTCATTAGGTGTTGTTTCAGTTTTTTCTACAGTCCCAACAGATTCACCTTTTCTAAGAACCGTTATTCTATCACTTATTTCCATTACTTCACTTAATTTATGAGTAATGATAATAATAGCTCTACCTGCTTCTTTCATTTTCTTTAATATTTCAAATAGCTTTTTTGTTTCCTGAGGGGTTAGTACCGCTGTTGGTTCATCTAATATCAATATTTCGGCCCCACGGTATAATACCTTTAATATTTCTATCCTCTGTTTTTCTGCAACTGACATATTATAGATTTTCTTATTTGGAGATATTTCTAATCCAAATCCTTCTGAAAGTTTGCTAATTTCTTTCGCTAATTTCTTCTTATTAATAAACATTTTACCCTTTTGACCTGCTATAATATTTTCCTTTGCAGTCAAAACATCCACAAGCTTAAAATGTTGATGTATCATACCAATCCCTATATTGATTGAATCCTTCGGTGATTTAAAAGTTACTTTCTCACCCTTTATATATATAAAACCACTGTCAGGGCTATATATCCCTGACAGTATATTCATTAGTGTGCTTTTTCCTGCACCATTTTCACCTAAAATTGAATGTATTTCACCACTACTTACCTCAAAATTCACATTGTTGTTAGCAACAACTTTACCAAAACTTTTACTTATATTCTCCATTTTAATAATTGGATTTACACTCATATTATATCACCATTAGTCTTCTATTTTACCTTCTACACCTTCAACAAACCAATTCATATTTAACATTTCTTCATCGGTTAAAGCCTTACCTTCTTCAACTTTAATATTACCTTCTTGATCCTTTATTGGACCAGCAAACACCTTTAATGAACCATCTTCTATTTGTGCTCTAGCTTCTTCAACCTTAGCCTTTGCATCTTCTGTAGCAAGCTCTGTAATTGGAGCAAGGTCTACGATACCATCTTTAAGACCACCCCAGTAGCTATGAGTTTCCCATGTACCGTCCATAATTTTTTCAACTTGCTCTACATAATATTGACCCCAATTCCATACAGGAGATGTCAAATATGCATTAGGCGCTTTGTCCTGCATATCAGTATTATAACCTATAGAAAATGCTCCTACTTCTTCCGCAGCTTGCTGTGGTCCAGCAGTATCTTGATGTTGAGCTATTATATCCACACCTTCATCAAGTAGTGCTTTTGCAGCTTCCTTTTCCTTTGCTGGGTCATACCATGTATGAGTCCATCTTACTAATACCTTTGCATCTGGGTTTACTGACTGAACACCTAAAGTAAATGCGTTTATCCCTCTTATAACTTCTGGAAGTTCATATGCAGCAACATAACCTATTTCATTAGCTTCAGTTTTTAATCCAGCAACTATACCTGATAAATATCTTGGTTCATATATTCTACCAAAGTAGTTTGCCATATTTTCAGTTTGTTTATATCCAGAACAATGGAAGAACTTAACCTCTGGAAATTCCTTTGATACCTTTTCTAAATAATCCATATATCCAAAGCTAGTAGCAAATATTACATTAACACCTTGGTCAACCATATCTCTAACTACCTTTTCAACTTCTGGTTCCTCAGGTACAGATTCTTTATATACTGTTTCAACTCCTAATTGCTCTTCTAAATACAATCTTCCTTCATTGTGGGCATATGACCATCCACCATCACCAATAGGACCAACGTATATAAATCCTGCTTTAATTTCGCTTTCGGTAGTTTCAGTTGCATCATTTTCTTGAGTTGCATCTGTATTTTCTTTAGGCTCATTCACACTTGGTTCTTCACCTTGTCCGCATCCTGCTAATACTAAAGAAACTACCATTACTAACATTAAAACATAAATAACACTCTTTTTAAACATTGTTTTTATCCTCCCTTTTTTTGCTTTAATTATTTATTATTTAAATTTTATTTCTTTTTCACTCATTAAATCAATTATAGCTAAAGATTCAACATGTACTCCCATACCTCTTAAAATTTGTCCACCTTCTTGAAATCCTTTTTCTATCACAATTCCTATCCCAGCGAGTTCAGCACCTGCACTTTCAATAATCTCTTTAAGTCCAATTGCTGCCCTTCCATTTGCTAAGAAGTCATCTACAACAAGTATTCTATCGGAAACATCGATATATTTTTTCGAAACCTTTATTTTGTAGGTCTTTCCCTTTGTAAAGGAGTATACATCACTTTCATAGGTTTCTTTATCTAAGTTCTTTGATTCTGTCTTTTTAGCAAAAACCACAGGAACATTAAAATATTGAGCTACAATACATGCTATGGCTATTCCTGATGCTTCAACGGTAAGTATCTTTGTAATATTTTTATTTCCAAATCTTTTCTTAAGTTCCTTACCTATTTCATTTAATAGGTTTACATCTATTTGATGATTTAAAAAACTATCAACCTTTAATATTTCATTATCTATGACTTGTCCTCTATTTATTATTGCATCTTTTAATAAATCCATTATTCTCCTCCCACCTTTTCAAACAAAAAAACTCCTATCATTATCGACAGGAGTCTAACACAAGTTTCTAACATCAATATCAACTAAATAAATTTGTCAATATTGGTTCATTAGAAGTAGAATGTATTAAACACCTATAGTCAGACTATTTATGGTAGTCTGGTAGAAACTCTTGGACCATATTTCCAATATTATACAGGTGTACGTTTTTTAGTTTTTTCATGATATTATTCGTATTTTCACTGGTGTTATTTTATATACTAAACTAATTTCGACAAAAAATCAACAATTTAATTTTAAAATTTGTGATGATTTTTTGATGATTTCTTGATGAATTAGTAATTTTTTAGGTATTACTAATTCTTGTTTTTTCTTTTATGTTATTATATTTGTAATAATATTTGTAGGGGTGAATCACTATGAATGAGGTGAAAATTCTTGTTGTTGATGATGAAATAAAAATGCGACAAGTAATAAAAATATATTTAGAAAAAGAGGGTTATATAGTAGAAGAAGCTTCAAACGGTAAGGAAACATTAGAAAAAATAGAAATGTCACGATATTCTCTAATACTATTAGATGTCATGATGCCTCAGATCGATGGATGGACAGTATGTAGAAAAATCAGAGAAGACTCTTCTATACCGATTATTATGCTTACGGCAAGAAGTGAAGAATATGATAAACTTTTTGGGTTTGATCTCGGTGTGGATGATTTTATTACTAAACCCTTTAGTCCCAAAGAAATGGTTGCAAGGGTTAAGGCATTACTAAGAAGAAGTTCTAATAATAACAAACAAAAACAAAATAATATTAAAATAAAAGACCTAGAAATTAAACCTTTATCAAAACAAGTATTCTTACAAAACGTTGAACTAAACTTAACACCTAAGGAACATGAACTTTTATACTATTTTGCACAAAATCCTGAAATAGTACATACCAGGGAACAGTTATTAAACAAAGTTTGGGGCTATAACTTTGTTGGAGATGCAAGAACGGTCGATACCCATGTAAAACAACTTAGAGAAAAATTAAAGGACTATAAAAAACTCATTCATACAGTTTGGGGAACAGGCTATAAATTTAAAGTAGGAGAATAATGAGATGAAAAGTGTTTTAAGCAAATTATGGCTAGGTATTACTTTTTTAGTTACAATAATACTTTTGATAGTGTGGCTCTTTCAAGTAGGATTGTTAAATAGATTCTATATATACGAAAGAACTAACATTCTGCTTGAAGAGGGGAAAAAAATAGCCTCTATTTTTCTTAAATCAGATAATACTTCAACTGTCACCCAGGAAGTTATTGAAGAAATTGAAACCTTTGCACCCTCCTACAATGCTAGAATAATAATAATTAATTCAAAGAATGATATTATTTTTTACAATGCTCCAAAGGAATTTTATAAAAACAGTAGATTTTCAGAGGATTTAGTCAAAAGAGAGATTTTAATGCTTTATAATAATCCAAATATAAAGTCAAATATTTTAAATGGTAAATCCTTCGTTTTACATAAAAACGAAAACAAATTTCATGGAACATCCATAGTAGTTGGAATTCCTATCAAACACAATGAAGAAGTTATTGGATATAATATTCTTTCTTCTCCCCTTGCTCCTATAAAAGAAACCATTTCTATATTAAGAAAGCAATTATCAATTTTATCAGTAATTTCTTTATTAATTGGTACTCTTTTAGCATTACAATTTGCTAAGATCTTTACAAAACCTATTTTGAAAATTAATGATGCTACTAAAAAAATTGCAAAGGGGAACTTTGATACTAGGGTATCCTTAAACTACAAGGATGAAATCGGTGCCCTTGGTGATACAATAAATGATATGGCTCTCCAATTAGGTCAAATAGAAGAATTCAGAAAGGAATTTATTGCAAATACTTCCCATGAATTAAAAACTCCCATTAGTTTAATAGCAGCCTATGCTGAGCTTGTTAAAGATATCGAACACATTAGTGAAGAGGATAAAAACCAATATCTACAGATAATTGTAGATGAAGCAAATAGATTAAATATAATGGTAGAAGACATTTTATACTTATCTAAAATGGAGGCAGGCTATATTGACTTAAATTATGAGAGTTTTTCAATATTAGAAACAATAAACAATGTTGTAGAAAAATTACACTATTTGGCTAACAAGAAAAGCATTAAGGTAGATATAGACATAGAAAATACAGTGACTTTTATTAGTGGGGATCAAGACAAAATATGTCAAGTTTTTTTTAACATTATTAACAACGCAATAAATCATTCTTATGAAAATAATAAAATAGTGATTAAGGTTTATAATAATGATAATTTAATAGTAGTAGAAATAACGGATTATGGTAAAGGTATACCTAAAGAGGATTTACCCTATATATGGGATAGATTTTACAAGGTTGATAAGGCAAGACAAAGAGATAATAGTGGTACTGGACTAGGTATGTCAATTGTGAAAAATATACTAGAAGCCCATAACTTTAATTATGGGATAACTAGTGAAGTAAATAAAGGAACAACTGTATGGTTTGAAATTGAAAGCAGTGAGGATTAATCCTCACTGCTTTTAATTATCAAATATATTACCATCTCTAACATGTATTATTCTACCAGCATTTTTGGCAACCTCACGGTCATGGGTTATCATGACAATTGTATTTCCTTGTTTATTTAACTCTGTAAACAACTCTAATATTTCACTACTCGTTTTGGAATCCAAAGCTCCCGTTGGCTCATCGGCAAGTAAAATACTTGGATTACCTACTAACGCTCTAGCAATAGAAACCCTTTGTTGTTGACCTCCTGACAGCTCTATGGGTTTATGAGTTGTTCTATCTCCTAAACCTACACTTTCTAATACCTCTGATGCAACTTTATAGGCTTCTTTTTTATCTACTCCCCTTAAAAGTAATGGGAAAGCCACATTGTGAATAGCAGTATATTTGGGTAGTAGATTAAACTGTTGAAATATAAATCCTATTTTTTTATTTCTAATATAGGCTAGTTCGTCTTCGTTCCTAGCTTCTATATTTTGACCAGAAAGTATGTATTCTCCAGAATCTGCAACATCAATACATCCAATTATATTCATTAGCGTTGATTTACCCGAACCCGATGGTCCTAGGATAGCAACAAATTCTCCATTCTTTATTTCTAAGGATATTCCCTTCAATACAGTCAGTTTATTTTTACCCATTTTATATGACTTAACTATATTCTTCATATATATAACATTTTCATCCTTCATTCTTATACACTTCCCTGCATCATTCTAACCTGAGTTATCATTTCATTATCATCTTTATCAAACCAAATTTGTAATATTGATCCTTCATATATGTCTTCAATTTCTAGCTCCTTTTCACCTCCTGCTCCGAATGAAGTGATTGGTACACCTACAGGAATAAGTAGTGTTTTTGTTTCACCTGTGAAATTCATCTCTCTATTGCCTCCCGATCTCATTCCTCCTGGAGGTCCTCCAAAGCCTGATCCATTATTATTAACTCCCAAGGCTCTTTTCTCATTATTTTGTTCACTTTCAGACCTTTCCTGAATTTCTGGCATTTCAGCAAGCTGAAGTATTATTTCATTTCCTATAATGCTTTTAACCTTTCCCATCATATCCGGTCTATTATTTCTTTTTTGATTACCATTTTGATTTGGTATTTCACCATTACCTTCCATATTATTATGTGATGCATTTTGTTCATCGGTACTTGTTACATTTTCTTTTGCATTGGAACATCCAGTTACTACCATCGTGATAGCTAGAATTAAAATCAAAAGTTTCGAGCTCAATTTAAACATTTAAATCAACTCCTATCTCAAGTTTTTGATTACTCATCTCTTAAATAATTTATTCATAATTTAAAGCGTCTATTGGCTTAAGGGCTGCTGCTCTAGAAGCAGGATAATATCCAAAGAATGTCCCCACAACCACAGAAAATCCAAAGGCCAATGTATAACCAAACATAGTAGGAATTATTCTAACATCAAAATAACTGACTATTGGTACTATGAATATACTTCCAATTATCCCAATAATACCACCTAATGCACTTATAATAATGGCTTCAAATAAAAATATAAGTAATATATCCCTTTTACGAGCTCCTATGGCCTTTAATATACCTATTTCTTTAGTTCGCTCCTTTACAGAAACAAACAATACATTCATTATTCCTATACCACCAACGATTAGGACAATTGTTGCCATGGACATTAACATCAATGTCATGGTTCTTGCTGAAGCCTTAGCTGACTCAATACGGCTTCCTGCATCGATAATCATAAACCCTTCACTTTCATCTTCATATATTTCCTGTAATACAGCTGTAGTTTTTTCAATAGCTACTTCAATGTCATTTATAGCTCCAACTAAAGCTGATATCTGAGGTCTATTATTTCTACCTGTTATATAGCTTTCAGCCACCTGATAGGGTACTATAATTCCTTCATCTTGGTTAAACCCCCTAGTAGTGGATTCACCTATACCTTTTATTACCCCTATTACTTCGTATCTTTTTCCCTTTATTATAATTTTTTCTCCAATTGCACTTGCTCTATCTTCGTTAAATAATAAGTCTGCAACATCAGAACCTAAAACTGCCACCCTTTCCTTATCTAAATTATGCTCATTAGTTATAAATTCACCATATTCTAGTTCTAAATTATTTATCTCTTGTATATCTGGCGACGCACCCATGACTGAGAAGGAGCTGGAATTATCTTCATAGACAACATCGGCACTACCATTAATCATTATAGCTATATTCTTAAGATAGGGTACCTCTTCAGCAATTGTTTCCATAGTTTCTACACTTAGTTTTGTAGTATTTCCCCCTCCCCCTCTTCTAAAATCTCTTCCAAAGGAAGGCGTTATTTGGAGAGTTCCAACATTAAGTCTTTGAAACTGCTCTTCTACTGCAGCTTGGCTCCCCTGACCAATAGCCATAACTAGAACAATAGTTATTGAGCCAACAATAATCCCTAGGGTGGTAAGAAATACTTTAGTTTTGTTTTCCCTTATATTGATAAATATTGATCTAAATATTTCGGTTAAACTCATACCTACTCACCTGCTTTAGTCTTTTCTTCTATTAATACTATCTCACCTTCATTTAATCCTTCAGTAACTTCAACATTCTTCCCATCAGTAAGTCCTGTCTTAATAGTTCTAATTTCTGCTTCTCCATTTTCTTTTTTTACCTTGACTGTTTGCTTTCCATCTACTATTTTGACTGCCTTATTAGGAACTATTAAGACATCTTTACTCTGTCTTAAAATAAATGCTAAAGTACAAGTCATTCCACTTTTGATCTCATCTAAGTCATCCCCAAGAAGCTCAATTCTTACATCATATGTAACAATACCACTGGAATCTATTAAAGGAAGGGCATTTATAGATTCGACTTTCCCTTCAAAAACCTTATTTTCAAATGCCTCAAATTCAACCTCTACACTTTGACCTAATTCAACCTTTGCCAAATCAATTTCAGAAACTGGAACTACTACCTCTACCTTATCGGAGTCAGATACCACCATGAAGTGAGAGGTATCGGCAGTTGCTGAATCTGAATTACTTGCATCTTGAACTGTTTCACCCACTTTATATGATATATAAATAATTTTTCCCTCCATTGGGGATTTAAGAATAGTATCATTATAATCTTCTTGAGCCAATTCAAGAGAAAGCTTTGCGCTCTCTACATTAGCTTCTTGTAAATCTAAATCTATAGTAGAATTCTTTGTTGTGTTGTATCTTTCCAATTGGCTTTCGTATTCTAATTTAGCACTCTCATAGGAAATTCTTTTTTGATCTATCTCTTGTTTAGTATAAGCATCAGATACTTTTAACATGGCAAAATATTCACTTTCAGCCTGTTCTAAGCTCATTTTAGCATTTTTAAGACTTTGTTCTTCATTCATTAAATCTAACTTTCTATTTTCCCTTGTTTGCTCTAAATTAGCAAGGGCCTTTTTATAATTAATTTCTTCAGTTTTTAATTTATTAGCATATTCGGTATCATCAAGTTTAGCTAATAATTGGTCTTTCTCGATATAGTCACCCTCACTCACATAAATCTCTTCTAATTTTCCCGTGATATCAAAATCTAAATTAATCACAGGTATCTCTGCTTCACCATCCCCATCAAAGTCTATACTTATATCTCCCCTAGTTACTATTTCTTCTTTGGTTGTAGTTATTTCACTTGAAGCTTCATCAGTTTTATTTACATATTTATATCCTCCTATACCTATTGCAGCAATTATTAATAATACTGTAACTACTTTTAAAAATTTATTTTTGAATATTCCCTTTATCAAGTCTTACTACCTCCTTTACATGGTATTGACATTTAAATATATTATATTAGTCAATTGTGATATGTTTGTGATGTAAATATAATTTGTTTGTGAGTCTTGTTATTTTTCAAAATACTTAAATGATATTTGAAATAGTTTTAGAAACAAACAGATAGCATCATCTATGAAGCTTATTTTCTACTAATAATTATAAATTTTTTTATTAAAGAAAACTTTTTTTTCATTACTTTGATAGACTTTTTTCAAATATTCTAATTTAGTTGAATTTGACAAATTGTCAAAAAAATCTTATAATATCTTTGGTAGTATATCGATAGGATTGTAATTTAAATATATTCTATGCCAAAGAGGGCCTACTACATAATCGTATAAACGCATTGAGATCTAGCAACATTTATTAATATACTAAAAAAATATGTAGTTTATAAAGTCAATGGCGATTTTATATATTAAAATTGGTTCCATATGACTTTTTTTATTTAAGGACTCTGTTATTAAAGTACATGCCTATATTACCTAGGCAAAATTAATTAACATAGTCTTAAAATTATATAAGGGGGAAATGTGTAAAATGAAAAACAAAAAATTAATTTCATTAGCATTAATACTAATACTCGGCTTAAGTTTAGCCGCATGTGGTAGTGATAATGCAAGCACCGAACCATCAGGGGAAACTGGAGATGCAAGTGAGACAGGTTATATTTTAGCAGAAGAAGGTAAATTCACTTTTGCTTCATCGGGTGAGTTTAGTCCTTTTAGTGTTACTAATGGTGAAGGTGTAATGACAGGCTTTGATATTGATGTTGCAGAAGCTGTAGCAAAGGAACTTGGTTTAGAACCTAATCAACAAAAGTTTAAATTTGCAAGTATAGTTGAAGGTGTTAAAACTGGTCGTTTTGATGCTGCCGTAGCAAGTCATACAGTTACTGACGAAAGAAAAGAACAAGTAAACTTCTCTACTCCATATTATTATTCAGGTCCTCAAATTTTCACAAGACCAGATAGTGATTTATCAACTCTTGAAGATTTAGAAGGTAAAGAGATAGCAGTTTCTAAGGGATCTACCTATGCAAAAACCGCACAAGAAGTTACTGAGAATATTAAAGTTTATGATAGTGATGTAACTGCCCTTGAAGCGCTTAGCAAAGGAAAGCATGATGCGGTTATTACTGATTTTGTTACAGGAAAAACAGCTATTGGTAAAGGTCTTGAAATAAAAGGACAGAAGCTTCTTGGTAGAAGTGAACAAGCTATAGCGGTTTCTAAGGAAAATGAAAAATTATTAGAAGATATTAATAAAGCCCTCGAAACTTTAAGGGAAAATGGAACTTTACAAGAAATTAGTAAAAAGTACATTGGTGAAGATATTACTACAAATCCAGAGTAATAATATTAATTTAGAAACAGATATTTAATGAATATGCGCATAGGTTTTGCGCATATTCATTTCTTTAAAAGGAGATGAAAAATTTTGCCAAGTTTTCAACATTTTTTTGAAACTTTTTTTAGTAGTTATGAAATCTTTATAAAAGGAACACTTTTAACATTACAGGTTACATCAGTAGCTATTTTTATCGCTGTTTTTATAGGTTTGTTTTTCGCTATGTTAAAAATTTCTAATGTTAAAATTTTAGAAGCCATATCTAATTTTTACATTTATATTGTTCGTGGTACTCCACTAATAGTTCAAATTTTTATATTCTATTTCGGATTAACTAATCTCAATATTTCTGGATTCTGGTCTGCAACATTAGGATTAGCATTCCATAACGGTGCATATATTGCTGAAATTTTTAGGGGAGCAATCCAATCTATTAATATTGGTCAAATGGAGGCAGGACGGTCCCTGGGAATGAGTTCTTTGCTAACTATGAGGCGTATTATATTACCTCAAGCCTTTCGCCGTGCATTGCCACCACTGGGCAACCAATTTATAATTGGATTAAAGGATTCATCCCTTGCAGCCTTTATAGGGATGTATGAATTGTTTAATGTTGCAACCACTATGGGTTCAAATAGTTTTGATAATATGACTTATCTTCTAATTGTAGCTGTATATTATTTAATACTTGTTCTTGTATTGACTACTTTAGTTGGTAAACTTGAGAAAAATCTTGCTGTAAGCGATTAAATATTTCAGTATATAAAGGAGGCCTCGGAGTTTTGGCTAATAAACGTGAAATGATTAAAATAGAAAAATTAAATAAGTCCTTTGGCCATTTACATGTATTAAAAGACATTGACCTTGAAGTAAAAGAAAGTGATGTTGTTGTTTTAATCGGTGCAAGTGGTTCAGGGAAGAGTACATTGCTACGTTGCTTAAACTTCCTTGAGATAAAGGACAGTGGTAAAATCATAATTGAAGGAAACAAGGTCGAACCTAAGCAGGATGATTTGAATAAGTATAGGGCTAAGGTTGGTATGGTGTTTCAACACTTCAATTTATTTCCCCATAAGACTGTTTTAGAAAATATCATTGAAGCACCTACTATGGTTAAAAAAATTCCAAAAGATCAAGCCATTGAAGAAGCCATGGCACTACTTAAAAAGGTTGGATTACTTGATAAAGCTGACGTTTATCCATCTAAACTATCTGGTGGACAAAAGCAACGGGTTGCAATTGCAAGATCCCTTGCCATGCAACCAGATATTATGTTATTTGATGAGCCTACATCGGCACTGGACCCAGAACTCGTTGGAGAAGTTCTTTCAACAATGAAGGAACTTGCAGATGAAGGAATGACCATGATTGTAGTAACTCATGAGATGGGTTTTGCAAGAGAAGTCGGTGATTGGGTTGTCTATATGCATGATGGGTATATTGTAGAAACTGGACATCCTAATGAGATCTTTGATAATCCTAAGGAACAACGTACACAGGAGTTCTTAAGTAAGATATTATAAATTCAAATCTACATCTTATCTTTTACAACCATAATAAAGGCATTATATAATCTACTGCTTCTTCTTATTTCTTCAAATATTCTATTATAGATATAAAAGAAATGTTATTAACTTAAAATAATATTTCTTTTATTTTTTTTTAATAAAAACTTAATATTTTTTTTAATAAAACTTTATCTCTTTGTTTTATTATTTTATTAGGGGATTTTTGCTAAAAATTAGTAAACTTTTACAATTTCTATGTCTTTACTTAAATATCATTCCTATAGTTCCTAATTACTCATCTATTGCTTTATAAAATCTATTATTAAATTTTAATTCTTAAAAAGGAGGAGAAATAATTTGGATAAGGACCAAAAAAATATTTTAGGGAAAATAGCCAATTTTTTCATTGAAAGATACCGTGTAGTTTATTTGATTATTATAGCTGTAACATTATTTGGAGCTTCATGTTATCTTTCCTTACCTAGGGAAGAGATGCCAGAAGTTGTTATGCCCGTAGGAATGATAATGGTATCCTATAATGGTGCTGCACCTCAGGAAATGGAGAGTTTAGTTACAGATCCAATTGAAACTAAATTAAAGGAGCTAGATGATGTGGATTCCATCACTTCAACCTCTAGTAACGGAAGCACAAGTATAATGGTTAACTTTGAAACAGGTGCTGATATTGATGAAAAAATATCTGAAATGGAAGATTTAATGCAAGAGGCAGAAAATGAATTACCTGAAGATGCTACTACTCCTATCGTAAGAGGATTTGAAAGTAGTGATCGACCTTTTATTAGATTAAGCATTAGTGGAGATTACGATCTTGCATATTTGAAAACTATAGGAGAAAATATACAGGAAGAAATAGAAAGTATTTCTGGAGTAGATGAAGTTACTTTAGCAGGCGGTCTAGATAGAGAGATAAAAGTTTACATAGATCCTCTAAAACTTACAACCTATAACTTGTCTGTTAATCAAATTTCTAATGCAATATCCAGTGCAAATATAAATGTTCCTGGAGGTAACGTGGAATTAGACGGTATGAATGTAAATGTACGTACTGTAGGGGAATTTAATACTATTGAAGAATTAGAAAACATTATTGTATCAAAGGTGCATAATACTCCTTTATATTTAAAGGACATTGCCACAATAAAAGATGCCTACGCAGATGCTTCTTCCCATTCTAGATTATATTATTCAGAAGTATCCGCTCTGAAAAAAACCACTCCTACTATATCCCTGTCTGTTATGAAAAACTCAGAAGGTGATGTGGTAAAGCTTAGTAACACTATAAAAGAATTTTTAAAAACTGAAAAGGGAAATTTATATCCCAATGACGTATTTGTAGCAATCACTGGTGATGATGCTGTAGATGTAAATGAAGCATTAAAGGATGTAAGTACAAATGCAGTATCTGGATTATTCATTGTAGTTATAGTTCTCTTTTTATTGATTGGTTTAAGAGAATCCTTCATTGTTGCTTTTGTAATACCAATGTCTCTATTATCAAGCTTTATTCTTATGACCTATGGAGGTATTACTCTAAATTCAATGTCCCTAGTTGCATTGATATTAGCCCTTGGTATGCTTGTAGATAATGCAATAGTAATAATGGAGAGTATAGATCAATTGAGAGATGAGGGTTTAGATGTAGTTACAGCTTCTAAGGAGGCAACTAATAGGGTAGCCCCAGCTGTATTCTCTGCTACTCTAACTACCATAGCTGCATTCTTTCCCATGGCCATGAGCGGTGGAGTGATGGGACAATTTCTAAAATCTATTCCACTCACAGTTATGTTTGCCATTGGATCATCATTTGTTTTCTCTTTAAGTGTTACTCCTGCCCTTTGTTCAAGATTCTTAACTAAACATAAAGTTAAAGCTATACATAAAACCAAATTATTGTCATTAGTCAGAAAAATAATATCTATTCTATTTGTAGTTGTATTATCATTATTTGCCTTTGCAAATAACGGAAATTTTGGGTTTTTATCGTGGCTTACAGCAATAATATTCGGAACCTTGATGGGACTCCGTGTATTTGTTTTAGATGGTCAGTCCCTAGGTGAAATCAAATTTATCAAAATCCATATTACTATTTTAGACGGAATATTAAAAAGCAGCTTCAAAAAAGCCTTATTAGTTCTAACTACTATAGTGCTATTTATTGGAAGTATTATGGCTATTACCAATGGCTTTCTAACTATAGAATTAATGCCATCTTCTGACAGTACCAGCTTAACCATTGATGTTGAAACTCCTCCAGGCTATTTATTGGAAGACACCGAAAACATTGTGTCTAAAATAGAGTCAGTGGTCCTAGCCTATCCGGAAGTAAAAAATGTCACCAGTAGAGCAGGTGGTGGCGGTGGTATGAGATCTTCTGGTGGTAGTAATACAGGGCAAGTTTCTATCGACTTAGTAGAAGAAGAAGAAAGAGAAAAGAGCAGTGCTCAAATCATCGATTCTCTCCGAAAAGATTTTGCTGATATTGCTGGAGGAAAAATTACAATTGGCCAAAGAACCTTTGGCCCAAGTTCTGGTAAGCCAATAAATATACAAATATCTGGTCAAGATATGAATAGTTTAGAACAAGTTGCACAAGACGTTAAAGAAATGTTAAATGGAATTAATGGAACAGCTGATGTTTCTACCTCACTTGAAGATGGTAATCCACAACTTAAAATCTTAGTTGATAAAGAAAAGGCTAGTTTATTTGATGTAAGTATTTCAACCATCACTTCACAGATAAGAAATTCTCTACAAGGAATCGAAACAACCTCCATAGAAGAAAATGGTGAAGAAATAGATATTATTTTATATACTAATGAAAATAGTATAGACTCTATACATGACTTTGAAAATATATACTTCACCTCCAGTACAGGAGAAAAAATACAATTCCCAAGAGTTGCTTATTTTGAAGAAGACAAGGGATCAAGTGGTATAAGTCATACAGATTTTAATACAATTGTCAGTGTAGAAAGCAATGTGGAAGATGGTATAGTTTCAACTGAGGTCCTATCTCAGCTACAAGGAAAACTAGATAATTATGTTCTTCCTGAAGATGTAAACATATCTTTTGAAGGAGAAATGAGACAAATTAGAGAAAGTTTTACTAACTTAGCTATTGCTATGGCAGTGGCCATCTTTTTAGTATATCTTATACTGTCAGTACAATTTAATTCTTTAACACAGCCCTTAGTAATTCTATTCTCCGTACCAATGGCGGTTATTGGAGCTATAGGAGGTTTAATATTAACTAAAAATAATTTTGGTATTTTCGCTTTTATGGGTATTGTATCCCTGGTGGGAATTGCCGTAAATGATGCCATAGTTCTTGTAGATTATATAAATTATCTTAGAGAAAGAGATTATAAAATGTTTGAAGCTATAAAAGAAGGAGTTAAGAGTAGATTCTTACCGGTTATGGCAACTTCTGTTACTACTATTGGTGGTATCCTGCCTTTAGCTTTAAAGAATCCTGATTATGCCCAAATGGGATTTGCCTTAATATTTGGATTAGTGGCATCAACAGTACTTACATTATTAGTAATACCAATTGTATATTCTATATTTGAAGGGTTAAAAATTAAAATTCAAAGAAAAATACCAATCTTTGTTGATAATAGATATGGGAAAGGAGCGAATAAAATTGAAACACTTTAAAAATTTGCTTGTAATATTCTTAATAATGACACTACTATTTACAGGATGTTCTAGATCATCTGGAAGACCCAATGCTCAAGGTAATGCTGCCACACCAGCCGGTGGATTCGGTCAAGGAGGACCATCTAAGGATAATAGTCTTCCCGTTGAGGTAATTAATATTGCACTAACTGAAGCTGTCCGTGAATATCAAAGCATAGGGAATCTTGCAGTAAGTGAAGAAATAACTGTATCAAGCAACACTTCAGGTAAAGTAAAGTCAATCAACTATGATATAGGTGATATTGTACATAAAGATGATGTATTATATACTTTAGATAGTGATGATTTAAAAAATGACATAAGCTTATCAAAGAGTCAATATGAAAAATCTGTTAGTGATGCTGCTTTGACCTTATCCGGTGAGCAAGATAATTTTGATAAAGTAAAGGAATTATATGGGGCTGGTGCCACTTCAAAGACTGAATATGATGATGCATTAGATTCTCTAACTAAGGCAAAATCAAATTATGAACAGGCAAAACGAGAGCTAGAATCTTACCATTATACTTCTACTTCTTCATTAAATGATACTGTTATAAAAAGTCCTATAGCTGGCGTTGTAGCAAATAGAGATATTGAAGTCGGAGAAATGGCAGGGTCATCAGATTTTATTATAGTAAAAATAGACCCTATAATTGTTAAAACTAATGTATCTGAAGAGTACATTAATCATATTTCTATTGGAGATAAGGCCACTGCTACTGTTCAGGATCAATCATATACTGGTGTTATATCGAGTATTAGTCCTATTGGTGAAAACAATTCTAATATTTATCCAGTTGAAATTGAATTAAGTAATAAAAATAATATTTTAAAACCAGGAATGTTTGCAGAGGTATCCTTCCAAGTTGAGAAAGTACAAAGTCAAATAATGATTCCAAGGAAATCAATATTATCCGATGGAGATACAAACTATGTATATATAGTAGAGAATAATGAACCTAAGAAGATAGTTATTGAAAAGGGCTTTACTCAAGATGGAATGGTTCAGATACTTAAGGGCTTAAATGTTGAAGATCAACTAATTGTTAAGGGTCAAGAATATATTACTGTGGGAACTACAATCAGGATAGTAGAATAATATTATTTTAATCCTTTTATTCAAAACAAAACTCTCGCTTATATAAGCGAGAGTTTTGAGACTATTAGCCAAAGGAGGATTTTATGTCAATAAAGATTAGGCTACTTTTATCCTATATTTGTATCGTAATAATTCAAATTGTTTTAATGTTTGGTATTACTTTTCTATTTAGTCATATTAAAATTGATGAAACAAATAAAAACTCCCATTTAAGTTTACCTGGAAAAGCTGTAGGACATTTCATTTTAGATGTAAATAAGTTAAATAGAGAGATTGATATTCAAGCAACAACTAATAAGGATAGATTGCTTTCTTTTGATTATTTGCAACAACTAGACTCAAAAATCAAGCAATATGAGGCCGGTGTTATCGTAAGACAAGATGACGAAATTATATATAAGTCCCCTTTACTTTTAGAATTTAAAAATACAAATCTTTTAAATGGTTTTTTAGAGCCCTTTAACAAAAAAGATTTTTTTAAAGTAAATAAATCATATGGTATGATTGTTCAAAAAGACTTTTACTATAAAAACTCTAAATTTTCCATTTTTGTTATTGGCAATTGGGAATCAGTTCAAAATAAAGAAGCTCGGGTAAGAAATCTTATAACAGCTATTTTTATTGTTTTTTTTATTGCAAGTACAATTATAGTTACAATGTTCATATATAGAGATATAAATCATTCTATCCGTAAGCTGAAAATTGCCACTAATGAAATTCAAAAGGGTAATTTAGATTTTAAAATAACTAAGAATTCAAAGGATGAACTTGGAGAGTTAAGTGATGCCTTTGATGAAATGAGGATAGAGCTCAAGGAATCCAATCAATTAAAGGAAAAATATGAAGAGAATAGAAGAAACCTTATATCAAATATATCCCATGATTTAAAGACTCCTATGATGTCTATAAAAGGATATATACAAGGAATTAAAGATGGAATTGCAGACACACCTGAAAAAGTCGATAAATATATTGATACAATATATGAAAAAGCAAATATTATGGAAGAATTAATAAATGAATTATTTTTGTTTTCAAGGCTAGACCTTCAAAAAGAAAAATTTAATTTCCAGAAAATTGACATTATCAAATTCTTGGAATATTCTGTAGAAGATTTAAGCTTTGATCTTGAAAAGATAAATGGTTCTATCTATTTTCACCAAGACATGGAATCTGCATTTGTTAGTGCAGATATACAAAAGTTAAAGCGTGTTGTTTTAAATATTATTGATAATGCTGTAAAATATCGAGGAGAAAATCCTCTTGAGATAAATATTTTTGCAAAACAAGATAATGAAAAAGTAATTATCGAAATACAAGATAATGGTAAAGGTATTGGTAATGAACATCTTCCCTTTATATTTAATAGATTTTATAGAGCAGATGCCTCTAGAAATACACAAATATCAGGCTCAGGACTAGGACTTGCTATATCTAAACAGATTATAGAGCAACACGGTGGAGAAATGTGGGTAGAAAGTGTGGAGCATAAAGGAACTCGATTATTCTTTGCGTTAAAAATGTAGCTTCTACTTTACTACAAAGGAGGGTCACGATTATGAAAAAGAAAGTATTGATAATTGAAGATGACCTAAGTATTGCTGAACTTGAAAAGGATTATCTTATAATTAACGGTTTTGATGTTACCTTTGAAACATCAGGTGTAAAGGGTTTATATCTAGCAAAAACAAAGAAATTTGATCTAATTATTTTGGACTTGATGCTCCCTGGAATAGATGGATTTTCAATTTGTAAAGAACTTAGACCATCCTTGGATATTCCTATTCTTATGGTTTCAGCTAAGGATGAAGGAATTGATAAAATAAGAGGTTTAGGTTTAGGAGCAGACGATTATATTACAAAACCCTTTAGTCCTAATGAACTAGTTGCACGGGTTAAAGCTCATATTAGCCGCTATGAAAGATTAACCAACCAAGACACTAAGGAAGAAGTCATTGAGATTAATGGATTATTAATGGATATTACTGCAAGAAGAGTATTCATAAATGATGTAGAAGTTAATTTATCAATTAAAGAATTTGATATACTTCATTTGCTTGCCAAAAATCCTAATCGTGTATTTAGTAAAGAGGAAATTTTCGAAAGAATTTGGGATACTACTTCCGCTGGAGATATTTCAACTGTAACTGTACATATACGAAAGATCCGAGAGAAAATAGAAAAGGGCTCGAAGGAACCTAAATTTATTGAAACTATTTGGGGAGCTGGTTATCGATTTAAAATTTGATTAAATTTTTAGGTACGGTCCTCTGATAATTAGAGGTGGTCGTACCTTTTATTAACTTTATATGATTTCCTACAATACTAATTATACCAATTTGCTGATTTTTATAATTCTCTAATTTATTTTTTCACCACTGCATATAGGGCAATTTTGTAAAGAAAGAGGTTTTTCTAAACCACAGCTGTCTAACAATACTTCGTTGGATAAAATTTCTATCGTATTCCCATCTGCAGCTATTTTTCCTTCTTTTATTACTATTGTTCTATCACATGTTTCAAGAACCATGTCCAAGTCATGACTAGTAATTATCTTTGTATGTTTAAAGCTATTTAATAAACCTATTATCCTTCGTCTTGATTTAGGATCTAGAGCTGCTGTTGGCTCATCCATTATCAATACATCTGGCATTAAAGATAGAACCGATGCTATTGCAGCAGACCTCTTCTCCCCCCCTGATAATTTGAAGGGAGCCCTGTTCTTCAAATGAGATATTCCTACAACTTCCAATGCCTTTAAAACTCGTCTTTCTACTTCCCCTTCATCAAGCTTATAATTTCGTGGACCAAAGGCTACGTCATCATACACAGTTGTCATGAATAACTGATCATCAGGATTTTGGAAAACCATCCCTAATCTCTGTCGTATCATTGGCAATGTTTTTTTCGTTACCTGAACATCTCCTACTAGGACTTCCCCTTTATTCGGAAATAATATACCCACAAGTAACATCAATAGGGTAGATTTACCTGCTCCATTAGCTCCTATTATACCAACGGATTCACCATGATTAATTAAAAAAGATATATTCTTTATCGCTTCGTGCCCATCGGGATAAGCAAATTGTAAATTTCTTGCCTCAAGTTTATGATGACTCATCTATTTAATCACTCCCATAAATAAATAACCTATTAAAAGAGGTATATTATAAATCTTAAATAATACAAAAAAAATACTCCACCCAGTTAAGTATAAAAAATCCCTTAAGTTCATTCTGTCAGTTCTTCCCATATTATATTCACCTGTAAAACCTCTTAAACTCATGGATTGATATACCCTCTGAGCTCGTTCATATGTCCTCAATATTAATTGTCCAGCAAAGGAACCCCAAGCATTTGGGCTTATTCCTCTTTCCCCAGGTGCTCTAAGAGAGTATGCCCTGGTCATCCTAGATACCTCTTCTATCAAGACAGATATATATCGATATGTCAATAATAACTGCAATACAAATATTTTCGGTATTCTAAGCATTCTTAATGCTGAAGAAAGTCTTTCCATCCCTGTTGTTGCAATTAGTAATATACTAGTGGTAACTGTTAAACTAGATTTTATAAAAATAGATAGAAATGTAATCCAACCCCTAGAAAAATGTAGCCCACCAAAAACCACTACATGATTATCAAACAATGGATTTAGTATTCCTATTCCAATTATAAAAGGTTCAATAACTAATACCCTTTTAAGAATGGGTTTAACTGGCAAATCTCCTAATACAAAAATAAGTATAGGATAAATGATAAAGGGCAATAACCCAAGAACCTCATATCTATCAAAGGATATAACCACAGTCAAGTATATGACTGTAGTTATTAATTTTACAAGGGGATGGAGTCTATGTATAGTGGTATCCTTTTGAGCAAGATCATCCAGAAGCCTCATATTATATAATGAGTTTATTATAGTTGCCATATAAGATCAAATCCTTATTATAGAATAAATCTCAACATACATGTAATATAATAAATAAAGTTTTTCCTACTTTACTTATAGGAACCTTATCTTAGCTACTTTAATTTAGATTATGTTGTTAATTTTCTTTTCTTTTTCTTAATTAAGCTAACTGACATACCTATACCAGCTGCCAAAGCAAGGGTCATCAAGCCACCTACTATACCTGAAACACTTGTTCCTGTACTTACAGAGGGCCATGTCTCTTCAACTTCAGTTGCTACTGCTTCGGAGCTTTCACCTTCATCTATCTTAAACCCATAATCCGGTAAAAAAGCTATTTTTTCTTGTATTTTAGATAATGTTTGATGTATTCCACTAGTAGCTTCAAGCTCTGCCGTTCCTGCTACTTTCTCCATGGACCATTCTAGTCCATCGGGGTTGGAAGAAGCAAACCAAGATAATCCACCGCCGACTACAACCATTGCAATTACAAAACTAATCACTACTTTTTTTATCGCTATATTTCCCAGAGCATACCCAATAGCTGAACTTTCAATAATTTCGGGTCTAGCTTTCCATACAAAGGTAATTACTGCTGCTGTCACAAGACCTTCAACTATTCCTATTGCAAGATGGATTGGTTGCATAAGTATCATAAAGGTTCCGAAGGGAAGCTCAGTCTTTCCAGATAATACAGTCTGAAGTACAACACTAAATGAACCTAATTGAAGACCAATTATCGAAGATATCAATGACCCCCAAAAAATTCTCTTTGAAGTCATCCCTTTAGAAGTAAACCATTTATAAATAAAGGGGTATGCTATGAAACATGTATAAAAACCGAGGTTAAAGACATTACTGCCATAAGCGAGTAAACCTCCGTCACCAAAGAATAGTGCCTGTATAAGCAATATCGATGCCATAGTTAGGAATCCTGCATGGGGTCCTAAGAGTATTGCTAGAAGCATTCCTCCTCCAAGATGTCCGCTAGATCCAGTTCCTGGTATTGTAAAATTAATCATTTGGGTTGCAAACACAAATGCTCCCACAACTCCCATCAAGGGAATTTTCTTTTCGTCCATATCATTTTCAATCTTCTTAACTGAATAGGCTGCAATTCCTCCCGCAGCCGCCAACATAGTTCCACCTACAACCGGTGAAATTAATGCATCTGCCATGTGCATAATATCCACTCCTTCATAAAATAAAATAACCCATAAAAAGGCAAGTTCTTAGACTTAGCCCCTTCATGGGTCTGATTTATATTAGACTCTTTACAATTCTTAATTTTCATAGAAACCTTCATGGTTCCAAGTTTAATATAAATATATCATAACTTATTAGACTTTGTCAAATATTTATCGATAAAAATTTATTTGTTGATAGATTAGTTGGAAATAGTAACTCGTAAAGACCTTTAACCTAAATAAATTGGAACTATTAGCAAAAAATACTTTTAAACTATTGACTTATAGGTCACTTAGAGTATTATTATAGTCTTATAGGATAGTTTTATTATTTAGTATTAATCATATATTAAACTTAAGGAGTGGTGTTAGAAATGAAAAATTTTGAATTTTTTACCCCTACTAAAATAGTTTTTGGGAAAAATTCTGAGGAACAAGTTGGTACATTAATTAAAGAACAAAACTGCCAAAAAGTACTTGTTCATTATGGTGGAAATAGCGCAAAGAAATCTGGTCTATTAGACAAAGTTTTTAATTATCTTAAAAAAGCAGGAGTTGATTATGTTAGTTTAGGGGGGGTAGTACCAAACCCAAGACTTTCTAAAGTGTATGAAGGCATAGAGTTATGCAAAAACGAAGGTGTAGATTTTGTTCTAGCAGTTGGTGGCGGAAGTGTTATTGACTCTGCTAAGGCCATCGGCTATGGAGTGGCAAATGATTGTGATGTGTGGGATTTATATAGTAAACTTGCTGAACCTACAGGTTCTTTACCTATCGGTGTTATTCTAACAATTGCTGCAGCTGGAAGTGAAATGAGTAGTTCTTCTGTTATTACTAATGAAGATGGTTGGTTGAAAAGAGGACTCAATAGTGATTATGGGCGATGTAAATTTGCTATTATGAATCCTGAGCTTACATATACACTTCCTAAATATCAAACCTCATGTGGTTGTGCAGACATTCTGATGCATACCATGGAACGTTATTTCACTACTGAAAATACCATGGAATTAACCGATAGTATCAGTGAAGGCTTGATGAAAACTGTGATACATAATGCAAAGATACTTATGAATGAGCCACAAAACTATAATTCCCGTGCCGAGGTTATGTGGTCTGGCAGCTTATCTCATAATGGTCTCACAGGCTGTGGTTCCGTTGGTGACTGGTCTTGTCATCAATTGCAACATGAACTTGGTGGTATGTTCGACATAGCCCATGGAGCAGGTCTTTCAGCAGTATGGCCAAGCTGGGCTAAATATGTCTATAAAACTGATGTAGCTCGTTTTGCACAGTTTGCAGTGAATGTAATGGGAATAAAAAATGATTTCAGGGATCCTGAACAAACAGCTTTAGCTGGTATTGAAGCAATGAAGGACTTCTTTAACTCAATAGAAATGCCTACTTCTATAAAGGAGTTAGGTATAGATGTTACCGATGAACAGATTGATGAATTGGCATATAAATGTAGCTTTAAAAACACAAGAACTATAGGTAGCTTTAAAACACTTGATATAGAAGATATAAAGAAAATATATACAATGGCAAGATAATTAATTATGTAATATAAGATAGGAATGCAATACATAAAAAGGACATAGGTACTGATTATTCCTACCTATGTCCTAGTTTTATACATAAATATATAATAAATAGTTCCAAGCTCAACTTTAAACTTTATTTACTAACTACAACCTTTATATCCTTACGATATAGATTGTTTGCTCTTTCAAATTTAATATTATTTCCAAAATGAATACTGTATATATACTATATATATTCTCACTCTGATTTTTCAGCTCTAATCTTTATTAATTCAGCGGTAATACTAATTCCAATCTCTTCTGGGGTTTCAGCTTCGATATCCAGACCAATTGGTGAATTTACTTTTTCTAATTCTTTTTTGTCAAATCCTTCTTCTATAAGACTTTGATAAACTTTATCCCTCTTTTTTCTACTTCCTATCATGCCAATATATCTAGCCTCTGTCCTTAAGGATTGTCCTAGAACTGTTTTATCATGTTGATGTCCCCTTGTGACAATTATAATATAAGAGTTTCTATCAATTTTTACGTTTTCAAAGGCATGATCAAAGGAATCTAAGACAATAACTTCATCGGTAGTTATAAATTTTTCTCTATTTGCAAATTTTTCTCTATCATCTAAAACTACGGTATAAAACCCTACATAGTTAAGCAAAGGAGCTAGCTTATCTCCCACATGTCCTGCACCAAAAATATATGCTGTGCTAATATTTCCTATGGGTTCAATTATGTATCTTTCATTACTATTGTTGTAGCTGAATATATCAATATTTTTGGTTTTCAAACAGAACTTTTGCATTTCTTCACTGACTTCATCCTTTAATGAAGTGCCCTTAACTGTCCCATCTTGAGTTAAAAACCATTGATTACAGGCTTCTTTACCTGCTTCTGTTAAGAGTGATGTAATAAGCCATCCATGTTTATGTTCCTTTATACTATTAATGGCTTCATCATAAACATCCAAGTAAAGATGGTTTTTAGCATCTATGTACTTTATATATACTGTAACATTGCCTCCACATATCATACCCATCTGTGCCACATCTTTTTCATTTAATACAAACTCTTTTATAAGGGATTGTTTATCTTTAAATACCTTCTCTGCTGATCTTTGAACTTCGGCTTCAACTAAACCACCCCCAACGGTACCAATAAATTCTCCATTTTCTCTAACTATCATTTTCGCACCTGTCCCTCTAGGGGTTGAACCAGAATGGCTAATCACCATAGATATGACAAAGCTTTCCTTCTTTTTCAATAGTTCTAAGGTTGTACTAATTATCTTTTCCATATAATCATCTCCTATCTCTCATATCAATTATTTTTCTTGATTCTAGTAAGAAAGTAAGCACCTTTTTCAGATAAATGTCTAAAAAAATTATAGAAAAGTATCCCCTATCTGTTATTGGGAATCTCTCCTCTGTGGTTTTATCGTCACTTAGACACTCCTATTTTTCATGTCTATTGTTATATGATATTTTTACCTTAGTATTTTATGGTTTAAGTTAACGCTTATGAATTCAACCTATGATTTAAATAGATTGTATCCCTACTCTTCCCTTTTTCTGATCCATGGGTATAGCCCACAACCTTAAAATGCTCAGCAAGTCTATAGGCTAAGCTCTCATATTCTGCATACTTTGCTCTAAGACAAGTAGAAATATGTACTACCTCTACCCCATTCTTAATTAGCTTTTCAATCTTATATTGTAAATTTCCACCCACATGGGTAAATGCCACCAACTCCGCCTTGGATCCATAATTAGCAAAAGCATCAATTCTTTTATTTAAGGCATTAAAACAGCCTTTTCCAGTACATCGATTCATTGTAGATTCATTTACTAAGATTGCAATTTTCATATTTGCCTCCCTTTGATAATAGCACAAAACCAATACCTATTATCTTATGCCACAGATTCGTATTTTAGTATGCATGTTCTTATAACTTTATACATATTATAGCAATTCAATATTTTAAAATCTGTGATTACTATCACATACATTGGCAAACATATCCTGTTCTATTCAACTCATAATGTTCCATAATATAGCATGACCTCATTTATTTATAAGTCAAACACCTTACCTTATACATCTATTCCTAAAAACTGTTTTACTAAGATCCCTACTACAAATGAGAGTGCTGCTACGGATAAACTGATTATCGCCATCTCGCTAAATCTCTTTTTAAAGGATAAATCCTTTGCCACTGAAATATAATATGTAAAAGCAAATATAATTAATACTACAATAAGAAGCATGGTAATTAGTGCATATAAATATTGTTCCTTTGGAAACAGTAAATAAGGCAGTACTAAAAAAATTACTGCAGCAATATACATAACACCTGTATATAATGATGACTTTACTGCATTTTCATCACCTTCAGAACGGGCTGATAAATATTCCGACGAAGCCATTGATAATGTTGCCGAAATACCTGTTATGAGTCCAGATAGAGCTACCAGCTTATTATTTTGTAGGGCAAAGCTTAGTCCTGCCAAGGTGCCAGTTAACTCCACCAAAGCGTCATTAAGTCCCAGTACCATTGAACCCACATATTGTAGACGTTCTTCATCAAGTAAGCCAATCAACATCTGTTCATGGATTTCTTCATCGTGGGCAATTTTTTCTGCTTCGGGAACCTCATAAGATAGTTCTGAATATATATCCTTTGCGTCCTTCTCTCCTCTTTCCATAATTTTAATTGCAAAAGTATACCCTAAGATAATGCTTAATAATGTATAGAAAAATACTTTTAACCTTTGAGGCTTTAGCTTTGTATTTGTATATTTCCTCCAAATTTCAGCATGCATTCCTTCTTCATTTGCAATACGCTGTAGTGTATTCTTCTCTGATTGTTTGTTTACACGTTTAGCTAAATTTAAGTAAATGGCTTGTTCAGTAACCTCATTTTGCTGAAGCCCAAGAATAATTTGCCTAGTTTTTTCGGACAGTGCTATATTTCTATCTTCCATATTTCTATACCTCCTAATTTTCTAATAACTAATTTATAAGAGACATAGAACTATTTAACTAGTCCCTATGTCCCTATACTTATACCCCTATAATTTTATTTCTAAAGGAGATGAACAGGTATATCTTTATTTTTTGATTTATCTTTATCATCTTTTGAGGCCCTAGATTTAACAGCTTCAGTCTCTTTATTTCTATTAATCTCCAAATTTGCAAATATCTTTTCGCTTACTTTACCTATAACAGATGTATTTACTGACATAATCTCTACTCCTTTACAAATTTTTATGTTCTAACGATCTTTATATATTATTATACTACTTTTTCTTTATATAGGCATCATTTCCTACTTTAGATCACTATACAATAAAATTATATATTTACTATTCTTTTATTTCTTCTGTGATACTGTATTCTGTTAATTCAGAAAGATTCCGAACCTTTTAATTAACCATATTATTAAAGCTTCTTTATTGATAGTAGCAAAGCCACCGAGCATAAACCCAATGGCCTTACTAAAATAGACTCTAATTGAAATTATATTCTGTAACTATTCTTTCTCTTCCTGTAACTTGATCTAAAAAGTACTCATAACAACAAATTCCTAAGTATGAACCAGAAATATTATATAAGTTATCATAGCCCATATTTTGAAGTGCCATTATTGCATTATAGCTTCTTTGAGATGAGCGGCAATGAAGATAAACAGGATTATCCTTTGGAATTTCATCTAATCTATTTCTGAATTCACTCAGTGGAATATTTATAGCATTTTTAAGATGTCCTTGATTAAATTCATCTTTTTCCCTTACATCTATAATAAATGCATCACTTTCTACTAACTCTCTAACCTTAGATACAGGTACTTGTCTAAATTGACCATTTAATATGTTTAATCCTACTAGGGCTGCATGATTTACTACATCCTTTGCAGTTCCAAATAATGGAGCATAGCATAGTTCTAATTCTTTAAGGTCTTCTAAAGTGCCTCCCATGAGAATCAATGTTGCTATAACATCTATTCTCTTATCTACGTTACCCTTTCCTATTGCTTGCGCTCCCAGTATTTTACCTGTTGGATATTCATATATTAATTTAAAGTGCATTGGATTGCTCTCGGGCATTAAGCCTACTTTATCTCCAGGAATTATATATACAAAATCATAGGAAATTCCCGCTGCCTTCGCAGCCTTTTCATTTAATCCTGTGGATGCTGCTCCTAAATCAAATACTTGAACTACGGATGATCCAATTACTCCATTATTTCTATGGGACATATTATACATATGATCAGCTGCTGCTCTAGCTTGCCTTTGGGCCGGACCTGCAAGGGCAAGTCTTGATTTCTTATGGGTTAATCGATTATATACCTCTATTGCATCCCCAACTGCATATATATTCTTATCATTAGTTAAATAATTATGGTCTACTTTAATGCTTCCAGTTTCACCGATTTCAAGTCCAGCATCTTTCACTAAACTAGTTTCAGGTTTAACTCCTATTGCCATTACTACAGCCTTAGCTTTTACTTTTTTTCCTGATTGTAACTGAACTGAATCTTCATTAATTTTTTGTACTCCATCATTTAATATAAGATTAATTCCCTTATCCATCATTTCTTTATGTAGAATTTGAGCCATATCATAATCAAAGGGACTCATTATCTGGTCTAAAGCTTCTATCAAACTAACATTTTTTCCAATTAACCGTAGATTCTCTGCTACTTCTACCCCTATAAATCCACCACCAACAACAGCAATATCTTCTATGTTATTGCCCACAATATAATCATTAAGCTTCTTTATATCTACTACATTTCTTACAGTGAATACATTAGAACCAGTTATTCCTTCTATACTTCTAGGAAGTATTGGATTAGCTCCTGGCGATAATACTAACTTATCATAGGCCTCCTCATATTGCTCTCCCGTTTCTAAGTTTCTAACTACTATTTTTTTATCTTCTCTTTTTATCTTAATTACCTCACTATTTACTCTTGCTTCAATATTATATCGTTTTTTGAATTTTTCTGGAGACATCAAAACTAAATCATCACTATTTTCTACTATTCCACTTAAATGAAATGGCAATGAACAGTTAGAAAATGAAACGTTTGGTCCCCTTTCAAACATAATTATTTCTGCTGATTCGTCGATTCTTCTTGCTCTTGCTGCAGCTGAAGCACCTCCGGCTACTCCTCCAACAACTAAAACTCTCTTACCCATAATCATTCATCCTCTCTTTATTTGTTTTTAACCTTTACCTTAGACAAATCTCTATTTGGTGATATAATATTTATTTTTCCTTTTAATTAATTTTTCTTTCATCATATAGTTACCCTCTTTTCATTATTTTAATTAAATTTAATTGGCATTTGCCTGTTACTCTTTAATTATATTCCTAGCATTTGCTTTTTTCCATTAAGATACATTTATACTACATAATTGTTTGTTATATATCTAACGGTCATCTCATAAAAGCATAAATAAAAAACTTCCCCTAAAAATCATCATATGGAATGTGAATTCTCATTCTATTTACTTCAAACAAAACTGGATAAGAATCGAATTGAAACAAAACCATGTACGTATCAATTACTTTTTCTGTGAGAATGATTAAGTAATTAAATAGAAAAAACTATGATTTTCATTTTTAAAAGAATATAGTATATAAAAGTGGTAAAAATAGATGAATAACTAATATTTCTTGCTTATCTTTTTTTATTCAATTGTTCTACTGCTAGGTACCAAAAGCATTATTAAATCTTCAGTTTAAGTTTTCCAGAGGTGAAATTATGGAATATCTAATTGTATGTATTATCGCATGGACATTAGTATTCATTACTATTCCATTAGATAGAATTAAAGAATTATATCTTGTTGTAATTATTTCAATAATTTGGATGATTTTTATTGATAATGCATCAGTATATTTAGGCTATTACAGTTTTGAACACATTTTAATTTCTGTTGGTAAAGCATCACTTTTTCAACTATTTGCTTATGCAGGAGTTGGAGTACTTATGATTAATTGGCTAACAGAATATTCAATTACAAAATTATTTTCAGTAATAAATGTAGCCATGGCATTTACATTATTACAATATATTTATATCCAAACAGGAGCTTTAAAATATGGAAGCTTTGATATGATATTAAGTTTTATTCATAATACAGCTGCCTTATCCATGTTCGTATGGTTATCCCTTTATATCGTAGGAGAAGATAAAGTTTATTTAGGTAATAAAACGAAACCTATCATAAAATAGCTTTTAGAATTTACCAATGAATTGAATAAATAAACATAATCAAAATATCCAAATTGCTTCTCTATTTACCACAGAAGATGAAAGAACTCACTATTCTCTATCACCAATTCTCAAAGTGTGATTTTCAAGGCTAATATAAATTGATAAACCTATGCTTCTAACTAATGTTAGATAAAATAAGTTCCAACCATCTTGAAAAAGCAAAATATTTGTTTGTGATAATAAAATATCACCTATCAGAGCAACAAAAAAAGGAACTATATTCCAATAGGGCTTTTTAAGAAAATTAATAAAGAATATACAAACAAATGACATGCCTAAATTATAAGGGACAGCAAAAGCTATGTGATTAAGATATGTATTTTTAATTTCTCCAATATTATAATGCTGTTTTCCTAAAAGCAAAAGCACTATTGATGGACCTGCCAGTAGCAACCATGAAATACAGTAAAATGTGAAATATCGCAAAACTTTATTTGTTTTTTTCTGCAACTGAGAAAACCATTTTTTTGCTACTAAAAGAAAAATAAAACTGCCGACCCCTGTCATGTACAGTTTCCACCAATGATGTGTATATAGATCCATCTTTATAAATATAATTTCTGTCAAAACAAAAAAGGTAGATATAAGTAATATCCAATAATATCGTAATGAAAAAGTTGCTGTTAAAAGAGAAAATCCGCCCCAGTAACATCCATTACATACTAAATGTCCAAATATATCTTCAGCTATTGGATCTGAAAATACCTTCGGTTTATATTGATAAGCATCTAATACGAATAATATAACAATCTCGCATAAATAAGCAAGGGATGTAACAGCTAAAAGAAATGATAATAAATTTGCAATCTGCTTTTTTTTATAAAAAGTAAAAATAACTAGTATAATGCCAATAGCTGCTACTCCATAGTACCAAAATACATTCTTCATATCTTCCTCCTATTATATATTTAGTAAACAAGAAAAGAACTACCTCCTCCTAAATTACACTTTTCCATTAACATTATTCTGTGTAAAATATCGAAAATAATTCTTCACTATACAACCTACAGAAATTAATTAGTTTTTTTATCCTAAAACACTACACTATCAAAGTCAAGTGAAAGTCAAGGGGACTTTTTAGCAGTAGAAACTAATTATACATAAATATATATTGAAAAAAATAGTAATATACTTCCAATAAGCACAAAAAGATGCCATACAAAGTGATGATATGTGAACCAATTAAATACAAAAAACAAAACACCGATACTATAGCATAAACCTCCTGCCAATAGTAGTACGAAACCTGTAAGTGTTATTGCTTTTAAAATAGCACCTACAAAAAAAATAATCATCCATCCCATTATTAAGTATATGACAACATGAATTTTAACAAATTTCTCAATCCATATCACCTTAAAAACAACACCAAGTATTGCAAGTGTCCAAAGAACACTACAAACCACTATACCCTTTACACCCCCAATTGCAATTAGGCAAAACGGTGTATATGTACCGGCAATTAATAAATAAACTGAGGAATGATCTAAACGCTCAAATACATTCTTTGCTTTTCCCTCTGGAAATGCGTGATAGAACATTGAATTAGCATAGAGTACAATCAGTGAAGTTGAGTAAATAATCATACTTACTGTATATAAGGTGTTATCAATTTTCGTACCTTTTATTACAAATAAAATTAAAGCAGTAATCCCTAATAGCATCCCAATTCCATGGGATATGGAATGGGCAAGCTCTTCTCCAAGAGAAAAATGTTTCCTAACAACTATCTTTTTAAATTTATTCATCGGTCACATCCTTAAAGTATATAATTATTAATTGATATTCTCTATCAATTGTTCATTAATTATATTATACAATATCAAAGTATTCTCTAATATAGTTAATATAAAATTAATTCTAATTAAAATTATGTTCTGTAACTATTCTTTATCTTCCTGTAACTTGGTCTACAAAGTACTCATAACAACAAATTCCTAAATAGGAATTGAAGTAATCATCAATTTTCCATTATATTTTTCCCAATTACAATAAAGCACCTAGAATTTAGGTGCCTCACACAATCTATACTTTTATAATTATACGATAACTTGATTGCTTCATTATTAGCATACTTGCAACTACTGAAGTTATTGACATACTTACATCCATTACAACCCCTACGGTGTCATGGGGACATTTATTCACAAGGAATTTTCTATTTATTTTTAGAACCGAATGCTTTATTTGAGAAATAAGCAAACCCTCCAAAGTAAAACACTAATGTAACAATCATCATAACCATAGATGTACCAGACATTCAATTACCTCCTTTATTTCACCCATTTATAAAATTTAAGTTCTTTAACCTATTTATTATCTGGCTCATCAATAACGCCTCTGCCTTTTATAATTTTTTTACTAAGCCATTTTTGTGTTCCAAAGGCTATAGTAATTAGAATTAGAAATTGCAATATTATCGTTCCTGGACTATAAGTTTCTAAGGGCTTCCACCAAGTATCTGGATACCATGTAATCGCCTGCCAAAACCACCATCCTGTTAAAATTACAAACATCACAGGAAAAAATCTAATACATACGTTCCACCATCTCCCTATATGAAAATCCGCCCATGGAGTATTGATGTGTTTTGTCCTAATTTCTTCAAGTCCATATCTAGTAAGCTGAAGAGCAACAAATAATCCACTTACTAATAACGCTATTCCCCATACAAAATCCTGATTGTTTAATATATCTAAACTATAGGCAGAGGGTATTCCTGCTAAAAAGCCACCAATTCCTATTATTAACGTAGCTTTCTTTCTAGTATATCCCATATCCATTATACTTCTTACTCCAACCTCTATCATTGGAAGCAAGGATGTCAGTGCTGCTATTGCCATTGAAATAAAAAATATTGCTGCAAGGAATCCTCCTCCAGGCATCCTTGTGAATAATTGAGTTAGATATACAAAGGTAATTCCCTGATTACCAGCACCCAGAGCTTCATTAGCGAATTCTAAGCTTGGTGATAATGCAAATATTGCTGGTAGCACTGTCATACCTGCTACTAATGCCCCAATGTTATTTCCAAACCCCATTATCATACAATTACCTGCAACGTCTTCTTTTTTCTTAGTATACACTGCATAAGTTATTATAAAGCCCCAACCTGCTCCAGTTGACCAAGAGGATTGTGCAAATGCTTCTAACCATATTTGGGGATTACTTAACATGCTAAGTTTTGGACTAAACAAATATTCTAGCCCCTCTATAGCACCTGGCAGTGTTATTGCCCTTACCATTGCTATCAGCAATACAACAAACATTGTCGGAATCATTATTTTGCTTGCTTTTTCAATACCATTTGTAACTCCCTTATAAACTATAAAAGCTCCCATGGATATAGAAATCAAATGAAAAAATATTGTCTGTGATGGTGTCGTAGTAAAGGCCTGCCATATAGCCTCTGTCCCTTCAGTTGCAAGCTCATTGTTAAAAGTTCCACTTGCAGCTAAAGTAAAGTACTTTACACACCATCCCATTACCACCGAATAATAAAACATCAATAAAAGACATACTGCTCCTACCCATGTGCCCATCCATGTACTTGATTTTTTATTAAAATCTCTAAAGGCTCCTACGGTACCTAGTCCTGTTTTTCTACCTAATACCATCTCCCCCATAAGTAATGGTATAGACCATACAAATAATGCAACTGTCCATGCTATTAGAAATGGGCCCCCTCCATTTGATGCTGCTACTCTAGGAAACCTCCATATATTTCCTGTTCCTATTGCCATTCCTATACTAGCTGCTATAAATCCCCATCTACTTCCCCACTGTTCTTTTTGCTGACTCATAAATGACCTCCTAGTTTATCTTATTTCTTTAATAAATACTACATATGATGATTTATGTATATTGCTATATTCCTTTTAACTTTTTCACCTTTTTTGCACCTTTATTTTATTTGCTTTTGAACATAGATAAAGGGAACTCCACCTCTGGAATGATACAAAGTCCCCTCATAATAAATTCTTTATTCTCTTGATATATTTTATATTTTACCATTTATTCTGTTTGATTTTATCACTTGATTAGTTAAAATGTCAAGTCTAACCTCTTTTAACTGCCATTTTAAAAAGCACCTAGTTATAAAACTAAATGCTCATTATAATGTCTAAATATTATTCATTTTCAATCACTCTAACTACTTTATCTCCACAACTTGCACAGTTTCCTTTTATAACTAAACCCATCTTATTATCTTCTACAGAGTATTCTACCGCTCTAACTACACCTCTACAATTAGAACACCATACATTATTAAGTAATTTCTCTCTTATATCCTTGGGAATTCTCATCCACTTTAAATTAATCGGTTGCTTATTCATTAGACTTATTTTTCCTCCCTATATATACTTACTAAAATCTCACTGGGGTCATACTCCATTCAAAGTCAAGAAACTCTTTAAAAAATCATTTCTCCAGGTTTATAGCCAGCAGGCAATTCCTCTTCACTTAGAAATTTGAAATTGTCATCACGCAGTATTGGCAAAAATACTTCATATGGTACCCTGGAAAACTCACAGGCATAATTACTAGCTCCAAACCACATACCCGCTCTACTACTCAAATTTAAGCCTCTAGCAAATTTTGTATAGTTTGAACAATCATGAACTGCTAAATCCCAGTTTTCTTGATCTGCTATTTTCATGAATTTCAGAGCTAATTCCCTACTCCAAATCGGAGATACATAACCTTGTCTAGAAATATACATGTTTTCCCCATCATAATTGTCTATGTTATTTGTATTTAAATGTAACTCTGCACAATTGATAAAATCGAGCTTTGTCTCTAGAATCGCTTGCTTTTTCTTGAAAAAAGCTTCGTAAAACTCAAGAGTCATTGGCGTTTCAATACCTACGTTTGCAATATATTTTTTCGCTATTCTAATATTTTCAATAACTTTATTTGAACAATTAGATGCACCCAGGTTGAAACGTATCTCGTCAAGACCGGCTTCACTTAATGCTTTTAATGTCTCTTCCGTAGCTAGAGTGCCATTTGTATATAGATGTTGATGAATCCCTGCATCACTAAATTTCTTTATAATCGAATAGTATTTTTCAATTTCCATGAATGGCTCTAAATAAACGTAGGAAATGCCAGTGGGTTTCTGTTGTATGGAAAGAAGTAAGTCAATATCCTTCTCATAAAATTTTGTGCCTCCGATTTCCCACATACCTTCGCCAACCGGTGAAATATCATCTAATTCCCCATAATTATAACAGAACTTACACTCTAAGTTACATTTGTTCGTTTTCCTAATTGCACTCAAACCGCTCCCCAACAGACAAGAACGACATCCTTTTGAGAATTTGCTTTCATTTCCCACAAAAAAAGTTCTATTCTCCAAAGTTTTTAAACCTTTAATTTCCGACATTAACATATCATTTCTATGATCAATGGCAGCCTCAATTTGTGCAAAGGTAGAGTAAATGACTTCTTGTTGTTTTGTCATAATTTCCTCATCCACTGGCAATATTGAAAAAAATTCAAACCATATCAACGCATCTTTTTTTGAAATTTTCATAACATGTCCTCCTCTAGTTAACTCTCTTTGAAGACTCAATTCAAATCTTCTTACTGTGCTTTTAATGTAAGTACCATCTCCACCTGCGTCCAGATGAACTTTAAAGAAAGAGGAGTGACATCCTCTGTCTTTACTACTTATACTGAAAAATTAATAAAAAGCACCTACCTAAGCAGATGCCATTTATAATACTTAAATATTTAATTACATTATTCTTTTAATAATTCATTGATTTCAAATATCTTATAAAATCAATGACCGTTGATATTTCATCTGTTAGTATTTATTCAATAAAATTCAATAATATTTCCTTAACCATATCCATAAAAACACCACTAAACTATTTATAATTATTATACACTATAAAAATTAGTTTTAATACATATATTTATTCCTTATATATCCTTACTACACGCTCTACATATATCGTCTCTACAGCTCTCTAGTGTTCCAAATTCCATATCTTTATTACAATAAGGACATTTCACTCATAACATCTACAACCCTTCTTAGTATCATATCATGGGGATGTTCAAATTGTATGCTATAAAATGTAGCCTAGAGATATCTGTTATTTTTATCCAATTCGTTTTCTATCTCTTGTTACGTGATATAAAATTAATTTGCAATATAATTCAAATAATTGTATAATTTTGTTTGAACACCCCAACTTTTGGTAATGTATGAGGTGATATAATGAAACACAAATCAGTAACTGCCCATACTGTAGAATTAAATATTATATTTGTACTTATTGTAGTATTAATCGTCTATGCCATATCAAGCTCAATTTCGTTCTATAGCTTTTCAGATACTTTAAAAAGCAGTATACGTAGAACGATTATTTATAGAGCTGCAGAAAATGCCGATTTTATTAAGCAAGAAGTAGTATCGTTTAAAAGAATTATTGAAGGAATTACGCTAAACTCTGATATAATGTCTATGAATTGGGAGTATCAAAAACCTGTACTTTTGAATGAATGTGAAAGACTTGGTATTAAAAGCTTCCAAATTTCTAACCTAGATGGAATCGCACATTCCACCCATAACGGAATAGAAGATATTTCTGATACTGATTATTATAAACAAGCCAAAACCGGAATTACAGTTTTAACCGATCCATTTATAAGAGACCCTGGTACTAGAGAAATTATGTTATGTTCTTCACCCATATACGATAAGAACGAAAAAATAATAGGGGTATTAGTAGCTACCTTGCACCCTGATTTTTTAACAAGAATTGTTGAAACAAGACGAGCAGGTATGACAGGATATAGCTTTATCCTTAATAAAGAAGGTGAAATTATTGCCAATCAAGTAGATGAGCTTATGTTACAACAACAAAAATCCACCTCTCAAACTATCAATAAAACTAATAGTCCTACCAGCTTTTCTTCATTAATCCATCGGATGTCTCATGGTGAAATAGGCTATGGTTTTTATCGTTTAAATGGTACTGAAAAATTTATGGCTTTTGCACCCATCTCCAATACTGACTGGTCCTTAGCAATTACCGTACCAAAAAGTGAACTTTATTATGAATTAAATGCTCTTCAACGCAGATTCATTATCTCAATAATTATTTCTTTTGTTTTAATTATATTGTTTAGTATAATTCTATATTGGTATACAACCGAACGCAGAAAATCACAAATCCTAAGAGAAAGCGTAATGAAGAAGGAACAGCTTCTAAGGGAGTCAATGGAGCTTGATAATTTAAAGACTGAATTCTTTGCAAATATATCTCATGAACTTAGAACTCCTATTAATGTTATTCTAGGTACTATACAGCTTTTAAATACACTCATCACAAGCTCTTCACAGCTTGATGAGAATAGCCTTGGAAAGTATTTAAAAATAATAAAGCAAAATAGTTTGAGATTAATAAGACTAGTTAACAATCTTATTGATACTACTAAAATTGATGCAGGATTTTTCCAAATAAATATGAACAATTATAATATTGTTAGTATTGTTGAAGAAATAACTTTATCTGTAGCTGACTTTATTAAAAACAACGACATTCAACTACAATTTGATACAGATACAGAAGAAAAAATAATAGCATGTGATGCCGATAAGATAGAGCGAATTATTCTTAATTTGTTGTCTAACGCAATCAAATTTACAGACAAAAAAGGCTATATATATGTAACTATTTATGATAAGAGTGATTATATTTCGATATCTGTAAGGGATACAGGAATCGGGATTCCAGATGATAAAATAGACTTAATCTTTAGCCGATTCAGGCAAGTAGATAAATCGCTAAAGCGAAACTGTGAAGGAAGTGGTATAGGATTATCACTTGTCAAATCTTTGGTGGAAATGCACAATGGAAAAGTGAGTGTAACAAGCACCCTCGGTAAAGGCACTGAATTTATGGTTGAATTACCTGCAAAGACAATACCTTATACCGATAACTCTTATATAAACAACGACGTACCAGACACTAATTACTATGTTGAAAGAATAAGAGTTGAATTCTCTGATATATACTTATAGATAAATAGTTTATTTAGTTATTTCTTTCGTTTAAAATTTCCTCAACTTTTATATGGGCTTCTAATATTGCTTCTTCTGGAGTCTTGGTTTCACTAATTGCTTCTTGTACAGCATCAGTAACCACATCGATTATTTCCGGCCATTCTTTAATCTGTGGAACTAATCTGGCATGAGGTAATTGTTCAGCAATTACTTTGGCGTACTTATCATTTATAACTTCTGAAGCAGCACCACTGACATCCTTTCTAGAAGAGAGAACTCTATTATCTTTAAACCATTTCAGTTCCATTTCCTTACTGGTAATAAATTTCATAAGCTTCCATGCTTCTTCAGGATGTTTAGTATTTGAGCTCATTATCCACGCACTTAGCCACGCACTGGTTATCGGTTTAGTCCCATAGGGCACTGGGGCTACCTCTAAAACCTCCCATGCCCTTAATTCAGGATTTATATCGTCAACAATAGGCAATGTCCAACCTGAACCAATCAATGTAGCTGCCTTTTCATTTGCAAGTTGAATTCTAGACCCTTGAGGAGTTTTTTTAAGTATACCGGGTGGTACTACTTCATGTTTTGTGTAAAGTTCTACAAAAAATTTGAATCCAGCAATTGTCTCTGGGCGATTTAAAGCAGAATGTTTAAAATCTTCAGTAAGATAATCTCCTCCGAAGCCCCAAATAAAAGGGCTAAAACGAAGTTCAAATCCTGGATCCTTAGCACCAACGGTAGCAAATCCCCATTGATCAATATTACCGTCATTATTGTTATCCAGTGTCAGTCTTGTGCTCGTATCTAAAAATTCTGACCACGTTTTCGGTGGCTTTCGAGGATCTAGATTTGCATCCTTAAAAAGTTTTCCATTATAATACATTACCATAGACATAAAATCACCAGGCATTGCCATTAGCTTACCATCGTATTTACAGGCATGTACAGGTAATTGATACCAATTTCCTAAAAACTTATCTCCACCTTCAGCTCTTATAAATTTACTTAGATCTTTTGCATATCCTTTATCAAAGTAAAGTTGCAGCGAATTAGCTTGAACATGAAAGATGTCAGGTGCCATACCCGCTTCTGACTCAGTAATATATTTAAAATCCTTATCCTCATAAGGAACTGACTCAAGTATTACATCAATATTAGGGTTTTTCTCTTCAAATTCTTCTATAGCTTCCACTAATGATTTTTCCCACACATTTTCAGTAAGATGCCAGTCAGAAAAACGAAGGGTAACTGTTTCAGGTTTTTTACTACATCCAACACAAATGATAATAATGAGTACTATCATAGTGGAGTTTATTAATATACTTCGCAATCTCCCCATACCAATATCTCCCTTTTACATTTTATTACAATATAATATTTAAATTATATCATAATATAGTTCAAAGTGTAAAAAGCAAGAAGAAAATTGAAAATAAGTTATTAACCGGAAAATCAACAGGGACGTCAGACAGTATGTCAATTTTATATGACATACTGTCTGACGTCCCTACATTTTATCTAATGCTTGTAGTCTTCATCTTCGCCAATTTTTTTCATTCTACTCTTCAGTTTAATAATTGTATTATGTTCATGTTTTTTATAGCTTAACTTCAGTTCCTTCGTAAGTGAAAACATCATTATAAGCAACAATATTGAAAATGGTAATCCCGTTATAATTACAGCAGATTGTATAGTCTTCAATGCCGCTTCTCCACCTAGTAATAAAACTGAAAGAGCAATAAGTCCCTCCATTATAGCCCAAAATACTCTCTGAGTCTTAGGAGAATCCTCCTTACCACCACTTGTTAGATTATCTACGACAAGAGACCCAGAATCACTACTTGTAACAAAGAATAATACAACTGCTATTATAGCCACAACTGATAAGAAATTCTTCACTATTAGAGACTCTGTAAGATATTTAAACATTTCAAACATTGATGTTGCAATATTATTATTAATTGCCTCTGCTATAACTCCATCATGTACATTATTCTCATAAATACCAACTGCTCCTAATATAGTCATGGCAAAGGTGATAATAATTGTAGGTAAAACTACTGTACCTATTGCAACTTCTCTTATTGTCCTACCTTTAGATATACGAGCAATAAAGATGCCTACAAATGGTGTCCAAGATATCCACCAAGCCCAGTAGAAAATGGTCCAAGAACCCTGCCATTCAATACTCTGAGGCGTCGTTGCTACAAAAAATCCTATATCAAAAAATTCTTTTATATATAATCCAATACTAGACATATAGGTTGATAAAACATAAACCGTTGGTCCTATCAGTAAAATAGCCAATAATAATACTGCACTAATGATTGTATTGGCTTGGCTCAAAAACTTAATACCCTTTGAAATCCCACTAACAACCGATAAGGTTGCTATAAATGTTATACCTGCTATTAAAAAAATTTGTACAGTAGAGCTAATAGGAACTCCAAAAACATAATTCAAACCTGAATTTATTTGCTGTGCGCCAAGACCTAAGGATGTTGCAAGCCCAAATAAAACGGCAAGAACTGCTAACGTATCAATAACATCTCCCCATACTCCAAAAATCTTATCTTTAATTAATGGGTAGAATAGGCTTCTTAAAGAGAATGGTAATTTCCTATTATATGCAAAATATCCAAGCCCAACCGCCACTAACCCATAAACTGACCACGGGTGAACTCCCCAGTGCATATACATAATCTTAAAATTATCAAACATTGACCCAGTACTTAGTGCCTTAGGAATATTTACATGATAAATAGGTTCAGCAACCCCATAAAAGAATATACCTATTCCTATACCAGCACTAAATAACATTGCATACCATGAAAAATTGCTATATTCTGGCTCTGCCTTAAATCCACCTAGACGTATTCTTCCGAACTTAGAAAGCCCAGTCACTAATAAAAAGATAAGTGCTGAATTAATTGTTAATACATATAACCAGTTAAAGTTTCTATTTAACAAATCATTAATATCACTGAAGATTTTAGCTGATCTGTCTGGCATTGTGATAGTAAAAGTAATAAATCCTAAAACCAATACAGCTGATACCAAAGATACAAATAAATTCATATCAAACCCAAATTTGGTAAAGTTTCTTGAATGTAACTTCTGCTTTAGCTCTTCTGTTTCCATATTATCCTCCTATAAATTAAGTCATACCTTTAATTGCAAGAATCGACAGCAAACTATACAACCTTTGTGATTTTAACACTAGAGTAATTTAATGTCAATATAATTTGTCTGTTTTTTTATAATTATACTTTCCCAAAAACTAAAGCATATACGTTCATATATGAAGCATTTCACTATTTTACTTTTAAGTCTACAGGAATCACTAATATTATGATTGTCAAATCTTCTTCTAGCAACACCAGCATGAAACCAATTATGACCTTAATACTCATTTAATAAATCACAGTAAGCATCGAATTATATAATTCCAATTTTCTGAATAAAAACATTTTTAAAATGTACTTTGCAAAGGTATAGATTTTGTACACCTTTATCATGTCATTTGAATATTAATATTACAAGAAAATGAAAGGAGGCAGTATTAATGGAATATCGAAAAAACGATGTTTACTTCAAAATGTATTTTGGAACCTCAGGGACTGATGACTACCCATTAATCAATGGAACATATACCATTGATAGCTTTGCAGTCACAAGTGGTCAAGACCCCAAAAATAAAATTTATAAGGGTTTGACTGTTTCCTGCGGTAAGGATGGTAAAATGACATTCGAAGTAGGTCGTAAGAACTCTGAAAGTGTTGCCACGTGGTTCAATAATAATATTTCTTCTTCACAAAGTACATTTGGTCACACTGCTGGAACATTGAATTTTGCTTTTCTTGGTACTCTTCAACTAACCCTGACAATCGCTGGTGGTCAGGAAACCTTTACCTTTTATAACATTGCTCTTGCACAAGGACATACCGTTAGTAGAAATAACTGGTGGTTCGGAGGAAAAAACTGTTCCCACACAAAAAATAATAGAGTGCTTTGCAATGGAAAGAACTCTAGAGGCAAAGAGGTTACTTTTGAATTTTGGAGGGGCGATAATGATGTAAACACCGTTCATGTAACTCCCAAAAGAATTATTGATACTTTCAACTGGATGGAAAAACTAGATGATTCTCTAAGACTCGACGAAATCATGATGCCAGGTAGTCATGATGCTGGAATGTCAGAATTAAGTCACTGCTGTCCACTCAGTATTGGACAGGGTTGGGTTAAAACTCAAAGCGGATCTATTAAAAAACAACTCGAAGACGGATCTCGATATTTCGATATACGAGTTGACTATGATCACTCTAACTTAGTTGCTTATCACCGAGACCGTAACTTAGGCCTAGATATGGGATGTAATGGACAACTCCTCTCAGAGATCTTAGATCAAACAAAAACATTTTTAACTAATCATGATAAGGAAACTGTAATCCTAAAATTTTCACATATTCGTGATTCCAATGGTCACAATTCTGATGATACAAAGAAAAAAATCTGCAGTCTCTTAGATGAAAAAAAATATGCTAGTGTTATCTTCAAAATTGAACCAAAGAACAAGAACATAAATCTGGCAACTGTTCAACTTATTGATCTCAGAGGTAAGATGATCTTAGTTTTTGATTACGGTGGCGATAGTATTGACACTGCAAAAGGGCGTTTTCGATATGATGATGGCACTACCATCCAACAGGGAGCAAATATAACAGTATTTGATGAATACTCAGACACATCAAATGAGTCAAAAATGATGAGCAACCAGTTGGATAAGTGGTGGAAATATAGTCAAGGTCTTGGTAAGGGCCATTTCTTTCTACTATCATGGACATTGACTGCATCTCCTCCTTTCAGTGATTCAATCGAATCCTTAGCCGCTAGGGCAAATTCTAAATTACCTAGTATGTTGCATAACCACATTAGAAGCAACTACCCCAAACCCAATATCGTATATATCGATTTCTTGAATAATTATGTTGCTCAAAGCATTATACTATGTAATTTCTACTAAATTAAGTTGTTTTACTCTAGCGCTCTGTTAGAGGAACGTTTTGGATTCACCTATAATAAAAAGCACCTGCCTAAGCAGATGCTTTTTGTAATGTTTAAATATTTAATCTAATATTTCTTTAACTCTACCGACAATGCCACTTTCAAGCATTACTTTTATTCCATGAGGATGAGTATGAGATTTTGTAAGAATTTTTTCAACTACACCTCCTGTTAATTTTCCAGAGCGTTGATCCTGTTTTTTCACTATATTGACTCTTGTGCCTTTTTTTATATTTTCTCGTTTAGTTCCCAACATATTATTACCTCCTCTCTTACTTCTTATATATGATGGTGTCAAGTTAGGACAACAAATCATTTATCTCAGATTTAAATGCTCTCTTCCTTGAATGAATCTTCTTATATTTATCAACAAGTCTCATGGTAGCTCCCTTTTCTCCATTCGACTCTAAAACCTGCCTCAAATATACAATCAATTCTGCACCTTTTTATCTAATTCTTTCTTTATTTTTCTAGTGCCATAATTATTTCTACTGTTTTTAAAGATAGCTATTATTTCATTTTCTAGCTTAATATCACAGGACTTTTCTTTAGGTGTATAGTAAACAAGGCTCCTATTTATTTTCAATACTTCACACATGGCGCTGATACTGTACTTATCTTTATTAGCCTTTATAATAGCTACTTTCGTGTCATTATCAGCGCCGCCTGCTTTAAAATATCATTCTCCATTTTAAGTTTTTGGTTTTCTTTACGCAATTTAATCAGTTCATTTTCTTCCTCTGTTCTATTATTCTTTGCTTTAAAGGATCCTGAGCTGTTATAGTCTTTAACCCATTTGTTTACTGTGGATCTAGCAATATCATATTCTTTTACAATATCTACAATTTATTTACCATTATTAATTAACTCTACTATTTGCTTCTTAAATTCTTTAGTATATCTTTTTCCTTTATTAGACATGATAATCCTCCAATTCAATCTTATTTATTATATCATGTCCTAGTTTTTACTGTCTAATTAAGTGTAACCTATCTAACAGAATGTTATCTATGGTATCAAGTTCTTCTTCACTTTCTATTCTATTGACTTTCTCATAAACTTTAAAAAGAGCCTGTAGTTTCTTAGGTGTGCTCTTCCAGAACTGTTCTTCAGTCATTTTCAGAAGATTTGTTCCCAAGTAAAAAAGCCACTCCCAGTCCCATGTTGATTGACTAGTGTGGCTTTCTATTCCCCCGCTTGTTCTTCTGCTTCAGGCATTGCTGTGCTTAATGCTTCATTAATAGCTGTTCCTATTCTCTCTAGGTCATTTACTTCCAAGAGTTCTCCAATTCCCTTTAAAGTAACTGTTTCATCTTCTACTTTTATGGCTGAATAAATTAGTGCTCTTATGGCCTTTATCTTCATATTCTGTAGATCATCAAAGGCTTTATTTATATCTCCATAAACTTCCTCAAGTTCACAAAAGGTGTTCATGTTAAGTTTAAGATCATACTCCTTATCTTTTAGTGTAAACTTAATTCCTTTATTTTTAAGTTCTGATGCTTTCAATACTCTCACCTCCAAAAATGAGCATAGAAAAAGGACCTACCAATGTAAGCCCTTGACTTTAGATTATTTATAATAAAAGTGAAAAAGCTCCCCGTAGCAAGCTTCTCCTGTATGATATTATTTATTATCTTTTAACTCCTCATTTATACGGTAGAGGTTTTACCGACTCTTTTCCTAATTATATACTATTAATTAAATAGTCTCAACTGGTTTTTTGAAATTACTATGACTCTGGAAATAACGACCATCAATTTACTATAATAAATTTACCCAATCTCTTCTACTATATAATATCCTAATAATCGTAACTGTGTTAGCATTCTCAGTGACAATATAAAATACAATATAATTATCTACAATAATTTTTCGTATACCTTTGTTAGCCAGCCGATCATCAGATACTAAAGCATTCCTTAATGGCATATCCTCTAGACTGTTAATCCCTTTTGCAATTTTAGAAACCACTTTCTTTGCTGTTTCAGGTTCTAAAAGCTCTTTAGATATATAAGATCCAATTTCATATAGGTCCTTCTCAGCTGGTTCAGTGATTTGAATATTGTACGTACTCATTTTACAGTTCCTTTTCTATATCAGCCAATGCTTCCTTAAAAGGTCTTACTTTTTTCTTTTGCATCGCCTCTACACCTTCATCAATTAATTTATATAATTCAAATTTGCCCACGAGCTTCTCATAAGTCTCAATACTCATAACAGCTAAATCTCCTTGACCATTCTTAGTAATGTATACTGGTTCATTAAATTTATGACAAAAGTTTGATATTTCATTATATTTATTTCTTAAATCTGAACTCGGTCTTATTGACGGCATTAGATGCACCTCCCAATTAATTATATCAATATTATATCACAATATCGATATATTATTAATGTCATTTTAAAAAACTTTTTATATAATAATGATTAAATCTATAAAAGTACACCTAATAACTTACTTATATTACAACTGGCTCTTCAGGTACTGCTATAAACCATCCGTCAATAATAGTCTGATCAATATCTACTGCATCTTCAGCTAACTCAAACTTTCCTTTTAGTAACTAGACATATCGATACTTCCCATTATTCTTTTTAGATTTAAATCCAAGGGCAGTAGTTGGTGGTATTATATCATTCTTGCTTTCTATAAGAACACTCTTTACAATCTTTGCTCCTTGTAATTTTGCTCTACTTTCTAATGATAATTGATTGATTTCTATCTCAACTGGATAGGTTACACTTAATTAGACAGTAAAAACTAGGACATGATATAATAAATAAGATTGAATTGGAGGATTATCATGTCTAATAAAGGAAAAAGATATACTAAAGAATTTAAGAAGCAAATAGTAGAGTTAATTAATAATGGTAAACAAATTGTAGATATTGTAAAAGAATATGATATTGCTAGATCCACAGTAAACAAATGGGTTAAAGACTATAACAGCTCAGGATCCTTTAAAGCAAAAGATAATAGAACAGAGGAAGAAAATGAACTGATTAAATTGCGTAAAGAAAACCAAAAACTTAAAATGGAGAATGATATTTTAAAGCAGGCGGCGCTGATAATCCGGCGGAAGTAGCTATTATAAAGGCTAATAAGGATAAGTACAGTATCAGCGCCATGTGTGAAGTATTGAAAATAAATAGGAGCCTTGTTTACTATGAAACTAAAGAAAAATCTTGCGATAGCAAGCTAGAAAATGAGATCATATCTAGCTTTAAAAATAGTAGAAATAATTATGGAACTAGAAAAACAAAGAAAGAATTAGATAAAAAAGGATATCAAGTTTCTAGGAGAAGAATTGGTCGTATTATGAAAAAATATGGTTTGATATCTAATTATACAGTTAAACAATATAAAGTTTATAGATCAAAGTGCAATGAGGAAAAAATTGATAATATAGTTAATAGAAAGTTTGACAGAGAAGACTCTTTAGAAGTGGTAGTAAGCGATTTAACCTATGTAAACGTTAAAGGGAAGTGGAATTATATATGCATATTATTAGACCTATACAATCGTGAAATCATTGGTTATGCTGCCGGTAAGAATAAAGATGCAAACCTTGTTTATAAAGCATTTACAAGGATTGAAAGACCCCTAGGAGATATTGAAATATTACACACTGATAGGGGTAATGAATTTAAAAATAATATAATAGACGGCTTATTAGCCACATTTAATATAAACCGATCCTTAAGTAAAAAAGGCTGCCCCTATGATAATGCAGTAGCAGAAGCTACCTTTAAGGTTGTTAAAACAGAATTTGCTTTTAACAAAATATTTGAAAGTTTTAAGGAGCTTGAATATTTATTATTTGATTATGTAAATTGGTATAATAACCACAGGATTCATGGCTCTTTAGACTATCTTACCCCTGTGGAATATAGAATATTAATGTCCGACAAAAAAGTGTCTTAAAAAGGGTTGACAATCCAAAAATCATAGTCCAGTTAAATTCAATAATACCAAGTTTCATAATAGATGTTCTCCTCTCATTTTGATATATAAGTCACATTTTTCTACAACTATGCAATAAACCAGTTTAGAATAGTAATTTCCTATCATAAAACTTCAATTTCTGAACTCCTTGTACCAACCGAACAGCCCCATATAAACTATCTGGAGCATCATCATTTTTGGCAAATTTATTATAATCTTTAACTTGATTGTTATAACTAATATTTTCTCTATTAAATAGTATATATCCTTTTTTAATTTCAGGCTCTAAACTAATAATTCTCTCATGCTTATTTCCTCTACTATTCACTTCATCAACTGGAGTATATATTTTATGTTGCCATAATTCCTCTTCAAATTTCTGTTTCATATAACTCTGTGCTTGGTTAACTTCAAAGCCAATCTTCTCAGGACTATAAAGTTGTATCTTTTTAATAGCTACTTTAAATAAATCATCATGAAGAAGTTTATATATATTCCCATCAATAACATACATCTGCTTCGTTTTCCTGTGTTGTCCTAATACTGTAATAGCTGAATAGTCATTACGCTTTCCTGCTTTAATAGCTGGATCTATATATAACAATACCTTTACTTCCTGTATTTGGCAATAATAAGGCATATTCCTCTTTTAAATGTATTATAAAAAGCACCTACCTAAGCAGCTGCCATTTATAATAATTAAATATTTAATTTTATTATTCTTTTAGTAATTCATTAATTTCAAATTTTACTTTATCAATAATCTGTTTTTTTACAGTTCCAAATTTCTTAACTACAATATATTTAGATAATGTATATATTTTATCTGTTCTTATACAAGACGTAACTTTAAGTTGACCCTCTGATAAGTCATTATTTGTAAATCGAATTGAATATTCTTTTGATTTTAAATTCGACGTTATAGCTGCAACAATTATATCTTCAGTATTATAATTGTATCTAGAATTAGATTTTACTAAAACAGGTCTTTTCTTACTCGATGTTAAATCACTAAAAGGAATCGGAATAAGTAGTATATCTCCTTGATTATACATAATTCCATACCTCGTCATCTATATCATTATCCCAAAAGTCTAAGCTGCTTTCACTAGCTTTTTGTAAGTCCACATATAATCCTTTTTCCCTTTTTGATTTTAAATATCCTATAAAATCTATAACCTCTGATATTTCATCTTCTGGTATTTCTTCAATAAGATTAAATAGTATCTCCTTAACCGTATTCATAAAAACACCACCTTAAACTATTTATAATTATTATACACTATAAAAATTAGTTTTAATACATATATTTACCCCCTATATATCCTTACTACGCACTCCACGTGAGGCGTATGCGGAAACATATCCATACAAACTACCTTATCAACACCATATCCATTATCCTGGATTTGTTTTAAATTTTCTACTAAAGTTTTAGGATTACAGGATATATAAATAATTTCTTTTGCCTTATAGTCTAGTATTTTATCTAAGGCCTTTGGGTTAACTCCTACTCTTGGTGGGTCTAGAATAATTATGTCGGGACTATCCTTCAGCTCATCAATTTTCTTTAGTACATCCCCAGCTATAAATTCACAGTTGTTAAGTCCATTCATCTGGGCATTTTCATTGGCTGCCTTTACTGCTTCCTCAACTATCTCTATTCCTATTACTTGTTTTGCTTTTCTTGCTATTATTTGACCTATGGTTCCTGTTCCACAATATAGATCAAATACTGTTTTGTCATGGGAATCTCCTATAAAATCAATTGCTGTATTATAGAGTACTTCCGCTCCTCTAGAATTTGTTTGAAAAAAGGAAAAGGGTGAAATTTTAAATCTAAGTCCTAGTATATCTTCGTAAAAATAATCTCTTCCATAGAGAATATTCATTTCATCACATTTTACGACATCAGCTAATCCATCATTAACTATATGTAATATTCCAACTATTTTACCATCTAAGTTTAAATTCAATAATTCATCCTTATATTCATTTAGATCTAAACTAATTTGACTTGAAGTTACTAAACTAATCAAAATTTCTTCGGTCTTTATTCCTCTTCTAACTACCAAGTGCCTCAGATATCCTTCATGGGTTCTATTATGGTATTTAGGTATATTATTTTTATTAAAGTAGTTTAATGTATTATCAAGTATTTTATTAAAATCCTCTACTACTAACTTACATTCATTGACAGTTATTACTGCATTGAACATACCCCTTTTATGCATTCCCAAGGTCATTTCTCCGCCCTTTTCTTCATCTCCAAAGGAATATTCCATCTTATTTCTATATCCATAGACATCGGGACTAGGCTTAATTCCTAAATATTTATAATCCTTTATTTCTGCTTTATCTAACAAAGCTTTAACTGCATTGGATTTGATTTCTAGCTGTTTTTCATAGGGCACAGTTTGTCTAGCACATCCCCCACATTTATCATAATGAGGGCATATAGCATCTGCTTCTATTGATGATTTTTCTATGACTTCAATGAGTTTTCCTTCTGCATAATCCTTTCTATTTTTTTTAATCTTTACCCTTACTTTCTGACCTTCTATCCCATTCTTTACATACACTTTTTTATCTTCAGCATATCCTATGCCCTTTGATGGAAATTCCATATCTTCTATAACTATATCTAAAACTTGTCCTCTTTTCACAATAAGCACTCCTTGGTTTATTATTTATAAATATAATTCCCATATAATTGCCAATGTAATTACATCAAAGTACATTATACACAAAAATACTAGATTCTGATAGGAAAATATCCTTTATTTCACCTAAGTTACATAAAACATCAATAAATTTTAGATATTGTCAAAATAATCTCCATTAGGGAGGCTACTATCTAATGGAATAAAAATAAAATTTGTGATGACCTGTTGGTCAAATACATTAGAGGTTTTAATTTCTATAAAGAATACTGGTATTGGGATTCCACAGGAAAAACACGAACAGATATTTAAGCGTTTCAGGCAGGCACAGTCCTTATACAATCGGGAAAGAGAAGGTACAGGAATAGGACTTTCTTTGGTAAAATCCATTATTGATTCTCATCAAGGGAATATATATATTAATAGTCAATACGAGGAAGGAACTGAATTTATTATTGAACTCCCAATAAATATAAATTCTGAAGAGAATTCTTTAGCACCACAGAATACAACATTTGATAAAGATAAAATTGAGAAGATTAGTATTGAGTTTTCAGATATTTATTCTTAAATGCTTAACTAATAAAAGCGTCTAATGACGCTTTTATTAGTTAAGCAATATTATTAAAGTTTTCTATATAGTCAAAGGCTAACTTGCAAATGTCATTCTTTGATTCTATAGATACGGGATCTTGGACTGCAACTACCTTCATACCTGCTCTACTGGCTGCTAGTACTCCTGCATAGGTATCTTCAAAAACAAGACACTCTTTAGGTTTAACTCCTAAATCCTCTGCTACCTTTAGAAAAACATCAGGATGAGGCTTTCCCTTATCAACTTCACAGGATGTTCTAATTGTATCAAAATAATGATGTATATCATGTTTTTTAAGTACTTCCAGGGCTAATTCCCTTGAGTTACTTGTTCCGATTCCAACTTTTATTTTACGAATTTTCAGTAATTCGATGAATTCCTTAGCCCCATCCTTAAGTAATATCTTATTTTTGTAATAATCCTCTGCCATAATGTACCATTCTTTTTTTATATCCTCAATATTATCAGGAAGACCAAATCTTTCTTTAAAATAATAGGCGGTTTCTGTAAAGCTCATTCCCTCAATTTGCCTCTGTAGATCACCGGGTAAATCTATACCCCTTTTATTAAGATACTTAACATCTATATCCTTCCAAATCCACATAGAATCAATTATTGTTCCATCCATATCAAATATAACTGCCTTTATATTCTTTAACATAATTTCCTCCTAAATAAAATAAAGTCGATATTAATATCGACTTTATTTTATTACTCTTTATTAAATTAGTCAATCTAAATGGTTATTAAATATAAAGACAGCCTAGTAAATTAAAAATCCATATTTTCAAGCTTTCCCGCCCTTTTATCCGCTTTATTTAATAGTGATTTTTTATTTACAATAATTCTTTCATGGCTTCCCTGTCCGATTGTTCCTATTTCATCATATGCTTCCATATCTAATAGTATTCGATTACCATCGTATTCCTTTATAGTCACCTTAATACTTACCGTTTCTCCTAAAATAGTGGGTTCGTGGTGAACAATCTTAGCCATCTTACCTACTGTTATAAATCCTTCTGGTAAATGGTCATCAATTAACTTTACAGAAGCTTCTATCATTAACGCTATCAGCCTAGGAGTTGCCAGCAATTTCTCAAGTTTTCCACTTCCATAGTTTAGAGCAGTATCTTCATGGTTTACTGTTCTCTGTATAATCAAGTGTCTTCCGATGTCAACTTTAGGCATTTCAATCATAGTATTATACCTCCTATTAAATATATATATATTATATATATACCGTATATAATGATATCTATTCAATTTTCTCAAAAATAATTACAAAAAAAGAGACACTAGGTATCTAGTAATGGGTTTACTTTAGGGGTGTAAAAGTTAAAATTACACTAGATTTTACATCAAGTTTTGTAATAAGAAAAGTATGCTAAATCAACATTTCAGCATACTTTTTTACATTCTTTTAGGCTGAAACTATTACATTAAAATTAGAAGTGAAAGACTTAAGAACCATCTAATTCTTAAAATATATTGATAACAAAGGTACTGTAATAACTGAAAACCCCAGCAAAGCAATAGCTATTCCTGCAAATTTACTACCCTGTTTCCAAACAATTCTTGCATATAATAGTGTATAGTAGCAAGTATATAATATTATGGCTATACTAATCCATTTCATATAATCAATCCTTTATCCTCTCTAAATCTATAGGGGCAAGTTGTTCCCCAAATTGTGTAATCGTTACATCAAAATGAACATTAACTTCAGCTTGAGGGAATTTTTCCATCCAATGATAATCATCCCACTCAGGAATAGATAAAAATTCCTTTCTTGCAGCTAGAGACCATTGAAATATATCAGCCTTAAAATCTTCTTGTGTTTTTTTGACTAATTCTTTAGCAGCCTTATCCAAGTATTGTTCTATAGATTTCTCTAACAACATCTGATTTTCTTGGTCCTCAACATAATCAATAAAACTGCGAATCAATAGTAGTTGAAAAGTAACAGGAACTTCTACATCTATTTTGGGAATATCTTCTTCTACATTTACATTTATTTTAGGCCTTTCAGTTTGTATAAATCTAGTAGTAATGTGCTTATCCTTTTCTAGTGGGTCAGGATATGTTGCATACCATCTATTAGCTTTTGCATGAGGTCTCAAAAGGAGAGTCAGTCTTGTTTCTTCTCCTGTGAGTGAACCTACCATCTTACCTTCCTTTAATACCGCTGATCCTATCATCTGAGTAGGATTTCCACCCTCTACATTAACTTCCCCTGCCTCATATTTATCTTCTCTACCATCTATTTTTGTGTCTGTTTTTCCTACTGTTGCATAAATAGCTAAAAACCCAGCTGCATCTTCTTCAATTCTTTGTATAAATCGTTTGATTGTTGAAGCTGGGACTAACCCTGTATCTTTATACCGTTCACCCATAAATTCATAATGCTTATGGGGTCGCGTTTCTAACCTTGGGTTATTATTGCGAATAAACTCTGATGCCTTTTCTTTACTAACTATTAAATCCATATTTCTTGGCATTTGTGGATCTCTAGTCATTGCTTCAAATAATGAAAGCAACACTTCACTTTTTGCTACTTCTTCACTTATAATAAAGTTTTTGGAATGAGAAAAGGTGACACGCCTACTAACAGAAATATTTGCTAAATCTCTAGCTGATATTTTATCAGGGGCAGACAGAGTTATTATTTCATCTGGGGGTTCATTCTCAGCACTAACCCGATCCGAGGAACCCACCTGGGGATTTGCAATTTGGAAGGTAACATTTATATTGTCATTTTCACCTTTATCAATTCCTATGGCTACTACATAGGCTTGTTCTTCTAGTTCATAGGAATCCCAACATCCTGTTAAAAGAAGTAATATTAGAATTATCAAAACAATTTTTATGTGGTTCATTTTTTAATTTCACCTCTCTTTTTAGCAATAAGCCACAGAATAACTGGAAGTATAAAAAAAATAGTCCATGAACTTCTTAATAGATTACCTCTTAAAATAAATATAACCTTAGCCACATTCTTAGGTAGACGTCCTAAAGCAACTGTTAGAACTGCAATAGGAAGAAGTAAAGGCTCAAATTCCTTTATTTTTACAGTATAAGCAAAAAGAGCCGCACAGCTGTATAAATAAAAGGAGAATCTAATCAATCCTGTAAAAGTCCATGTTCCAAAATAAAAAGCATCAAAATTATTAATAAACATCCCAACACCTGTCATTGAACTCGTTTGAGAAAAGACATGGAACATCTTTTGAGGTGCAATATAGTCAAACAACATAACATATAAAGCATAAATCAAAGAAATTCCTAAACAAGCAAGTGTAAATCCAATTATATTTGCCCTTTTATAATCCTTAAAATTGCTTGCATAGGGAAAAAAAACTGCTATCAGTAAAAATTCTCCTATTAATGAACTGTTTTGTATTCCATGTTTTATAACAGGTACAATACCCGATCCTGTAATTGGAAATAGATACTCTGGTATAAGCTCGTCACCTATAAGTATTATTAATAATGCTGACCCAAATATTACTATAGGTAATAGTATAAAGCTAGTTCTGCCAATTGCTTCTAACCCTCTATTGGCAATAAAATAAGAAGCTCCAATAAGAAGGCCATAAACTACTACAATTGGGGTAGTAGTAAAAATTTCTACTTTCATGATATCAACGTATGCTCTGCTATTAAAAATTAATGCAGAAAAAGCTATTATGAAAAGGAGAAAACTAATTAATAACCCAAGATATTTACCCGTAAGATGATATATTATCTCTATTAAATTTTTATTTCTATAGGCTTTGCATAGAGAGGTTAAGGCTAATATAGGTATAATCATTACTAATATCCAAATAATTGGAAACATCCATGTAGCACTTTCGCCTAGGGGAAATAAATTAGCAGAGGTCATATCTGCACTTTTTATTGTTATTATGATAAATATTAAAGCTGTTATTTCCCTAAATCCTATTCTCCCATTAGTAGGCTTAATCATTGATCAGACCTCCCTTTAGGAGACTTTTTTCTTATATTATCCTGAGGCTTAATATGTAAAGGGCGTATTACCTGTTTCCATATAGGTTCTCTTAATATTAAATCTCTTGAAGATTTATAATGGGGTGCTAAGGGTGCTAAAAATGGTACTTCAAAGGACTTATAGGAGGTTAGATAAGCAATTGTCATACTTAATCCAATAACAATACCGAAAATTCCCATAAATGCTCCTAGAAATAAAAAAATAAATCTAGAAATTCTTACAGCAAAGTTTAGACTATTATTTGGTATTGCAAAGGATGAAAGTCCAGTAATAGCAACAACTATTACGAGGATTGGACTTACAATATTTGCCTCAACAGCTGCTTGACCAAGGATTAAAGCCCCAACAATACCAATAGTAGGACCTATAGATGTGGGGATTCTTACTCCTGCTTCTCTAAGTAACTCAAAGGCCGACTCCATAAGCAACACCTCAACTATTACAGGAAAGGGAACTCTTTCTCTAGTAGCAGCAACAGCTAGTAATAAGTCTGTAGGAAGCATTGCTCCATGAAAGTTTGTGATAGCAACATATAATGCGGGTGTAAGTAATGTAGCAAAAATAGCAAACAATCTCACTACCCTCATAAAGTTACCATACGCCCATCTTTGATATATATCTTCACCGGTATGAAATAGCCCCCAAAAGGTTGTAGGAAGTATTAATACATCTGAAGAGCTATCCATTATTAGAACAACATGGCCTTCCATAAGAAAGGCAGTAGCCCTGTCAGGTCTTTCTGTAAATTGAATTGAAGGTATTAATGAATAAGGTCTTTCCTCTAAATGTTGTTCTAATATATCTACAGAATGTATAGTATCTGCTTGGATCTCAGATATTCTTTTTTTAATTTCCTTCACTAACTCAGGACTGGCTAAATCCCTTAGATACATTATAGAGACTTTATTCTTTGACCTTTCTCCCACCATAATATTTTCAGTAACCAACTTTTCACTTCGGAGTCTTTTTCTTATAAGTGATACATTAATACTTTTAGACTCTACAAAGGCCTCTTGAGGACCTCGGATAGTATTTTCCCTAGTTGCCTTCTCTACACTTCTATGTTCAAACTTAGTAGTTTCTATTGAAAATACTTCTTTATACCCATCTATCATTAGTATTGTATAGCCCATAATTATTTCATTTACTATTTGGGATACTTTATTAGTTTTATATATTTGTTTAGCCTTTATTAAGTTTTCTATATAATTACCCTTGATATTCTCACAAACAGTATCTTCCATTAAAGGATGAAGAATATCATTTATAATTATTTGTTCATTAGCCATTCCATCTAAGAAAAAAATATTGGCATTCTTTTTTAATGCTTTTATATAAATATCTCGAACAATAAAATCTTTGTTATCTGGATAGCAAAATATCTTTTCAATATATTCCTTGTCCTTTTTAAAGCTTGTAGATATCTCCTCATTGAGATAAGGACTATTATATATATAGCTATTATCAGATGGATTATTTTTTTTAGTTTTTACTTTTTTGTTTTTCCTAAAATTAAAGAAAGACATTGTTTCACTCCTATATTAAAACTTGGCTATAATATTTATTTACCAAGTTTTAATTGCATTGGTGCATTTGGCTATTTTGCATTATTGCCATTTTGAATGCTTTATATTCAAATCAAAAATGAAGGTAATTATTAGCAATGTCTATTCCTTATATAAGAGTAAATTCATCATCTTCAATTGTGAAATAATAGAAGCTTTTACATCATTTTTTTCATAGATTTTTACTAGCGTTTTTGCAACTAGTTTTACAAGCGTAATAAAATCATTACATGTGTTTTTTGTTCTGCAAAAACTAACGTAAAAATAAACGAGTTTATTATAAAAATTGCCTATTATCCATTGATTTTACTCAAATAAAAAGAGTGCAAAACTTAATGTAGTTTTGCACTCAAAAGTTATTGTATTTTTTATATTTGCACCTCTAAAGTAAACCCGTTAGTATCTAGGTGTCATTATTCTAACTTTAAATCTTTATGATACATTATCATAGACTCTATATAATATTCATTTAACTTTCTTAAATTTACAATCCATAAATATATCACATAGGGTATTAGTACAGCAAAGACAAGGGGTATATTAGCCATTAAAATGAAATTAAATACACCATGTAAAATGGCAGGTACATACCATGCTTTTTTAAGATATTTTTGTCTATCCTTCTCCTGTTTAGCAAATTTAGCCAAGGATAGATAATATCCCATAGTTACAGCAAAAAGCATATGAGCTGGTACAGAGAATATCCCTCTGTAAATACCTATATGTGGATTAGTAGTAAATCTAAATACTACGTACATGACATTTTCAACGGTGGCAAATCCAAGGGCTGAGAAAGTAGCATATACTATTCCATCCAACTTTTCATCGAAGGCTTTACTTTTAAATGCAGTTGATAACACTACTGCTCTTTTAAAAAATTCTTCTGTTAATCCTGCTACAATAAAGGCCGTAAATGCTGCACTTAGTAATCCTGCAAAAGGATTTATAGAAACTAAAAATCTTTCTACAATAGCAGTGGGTATTACGGATAGACATCCTAGTATAAAAACCTTTATCAATAAGTGAAAGGGTTCTTTATCATATCTATCGGTAAAATAGATCGATAATGCCAAAGCTATTCCTGGTGTTATAGCAATTACAAATAATCTTGTATTCACATCAAACATCCTTTCAAGTGCTATTTACAATAATATTATTTGCAATTATTTTTTTTTAATTTAACTATTTATTTCCAGGGCAATAGCTTGGAAGCAGACTATCTTAATATTTTTGATTGATATAACTATCTATTAAGGATTTTCTTGTATCCTCTATAAATACACCTTCTTCTTTTAATCGCTTTAACATATATTCACTTTTTGAGTGTAATATTACGCTTTCATAATCCGTAAGTACCATTTCATATAGTTTATCCTTTAATGCCCTTGACTTAACCTTTATATAATAGGCTTCAACATTTTCAAATTCTAGATGTTCTAAAAGCTTTAATGTCGATTTATCCTTAAGCTTATAATAATGATTAGCCCTATATCCAAATTTTTTTGCAACACTACGATGCTTAGTTACTAATTGTTTATCTTTTGATTTCATATAACAATACTTTGCAACCATATTATAATATTGATAATTGTAAATCCCTTTTTCAAAAGAATCTATTCCATTTTCAAAGGGTTTTAGCTTCAATCTTTGAATAAAATAATAGTGTTCTTCTATAAACTCTCTTTTACTAATATCACCATTCTCAAATTGTATAATCAAGGTATTACGATTTGCAAAAAAATCATCAAAAACATTGTTAGGAACTCTATAGTTTGACATTTCAACACCCAATCTAGATCAATTAATTTTGGTAGTGCATTTATTTAAATTGTATTTATTTTGCTAAGGAATTACGTATTGTCTTTATATTTTTACTGCTTAATCCATTATTTTACAGGGATTAAAATTAATAAAATCACAGGATACTAAATTATACTCAACCCCTTCACTGGTTTCATTGATTCCCATTTTAAAAGAATCAATACCATGTAAATGTCCATAGACTACTTTTTCCACCCCATATTCCCTATATATTTCTGTAAATCCTGATGGTTCAAATTTATCGTTTGTGGGTGGATAATGGGTCATTACAATATATTGATTATATCCATCTTTCTTTGCGGATTCAATGGAAAGATTTAGCCTATGTAATTCTCGCTTATATATTTTTTCGTCGTGATCATCAAACTTAACTTCATTGGGACAGATCCATCCTCTACTCCCACAAATGGCATAATTATTATATATATAATAATTATTCTGTAAAAAAAACATATTGTCAAATAGTTTATTCATCTTTCCTGGAGATGACCACCAATAATCATGATTCCCCCGTATTAAAACCTTCTTTCCTGGCAGGTCATTAATCCACTTTAAATCAGTTAATGCATCATCAAATCTCATTGCCCAAGATATATCACCTGGAATTAATACTATGTCTTTGTCTTCAATTTTCTGAAGCCAATTTTCTTTGATTTTATTTGCATGATTAACCCAATTTTCTCCAAATATATCCATGGGTTTATCTGTATTAAAGCTAAGGTGTAAATCACCTATTGCAAAAAGGGACATTTTATCACCAACTATTCTTTTTTATCTAAGAAAACAAGATATTTAATCTAATATATAATGAAATACTTTTAATTTCATATTCTTTTAATAGTATAAACACAACTGCTTAAATATAGTAATACTTAACACCTAATCATAGGACTGATATCTTCTTACAACATATCTTATGGTCTCTGCTAGTTTTTCTAGCTCTGCTAAACTACCCTTTTCCCAAATCAAATCAAATCTATGTTGAAAATCTCTGGCTTCCTTCTCATGGCCAATGAGGTTAAGTAGTTCAATATCATTTACAATATCTGAGACATTATTGGATTTCTCTTCAAATATCTTCTGAGCGTTAACTATTTCATGTCTTATTTCTAACATTTCTTGATCTAGGGAATAAGCAGCCTCTGCTGCCTTTCTAAGCCTTGCTACTATATTCTTTGGTATATTTTTTTTGTATTTATAATTTAGTGAATGTTCTATTGTAGCCCAAAAATTCATGGCTAGGGTTCTAATTTGTAATTCTGCCAATATCTCCTTTTCTCCCAAAGCCGTTTGAACAGGATACTTTATAATAACATGGTAACTCCTATAACCACTATCCTTTTTATCCTTTATATAGTCCTTTTCATAGACTATCCTCATATCTTTACCGTCTCTTTTTCTTATAAGATCTACAACTTCATAGATATCATCCTCGAATTGACACATGATTCTAATTCCTGCTATATCTTCCATCTCTTCTTCTATTTTATTTTCGGGTATCTTTCTTCTCTTAGATTTTTCCAATATACTCGATATTTTTTTTACCCTACCTGTAACAAACTCCATAGGAGAATATTCATTCATATCCCTTAATTCATTTCTAATTGATTTAAATTTTACCTTTAATTCTTCTACGGCTTGTTCATAGGGAATTAATATTTCCTTCCAGTGCCTTACTCGCCTCAAATCCCCACACCTCTCATTAAACTTGTGTTTTTATACGATGTTTTCAGCAATCAACTCTAAAAAAACCTTTATTTCAGTTAAATCATATAGTAAATAATCTGGTGAATATTGTATTAATTCCTCATAATCATAGGATCCTGTTGCAACTGCCACCGACCTAACATTAAGTCTTTTACCACACTCTATATCCGCTGGAGTATCTCCGATCACATAAATATCATTATTAGCAAATTTCATTTTATAGTGGTGTTCAGCATTTGTAATGGCCCTTTGTATTATCTCCCATCTTTGAAGGTCATCATCACCAAATCCTCCAATTTCAAAAAACTTATCTAATCCTAAATGGGATAGTTTAAGTCTAGCTCCTACTTCACAATTACCGGTCCCAAGGACATGGAAAACATTACTATATTCTGATGTCTTAGTCAGTATATCTAAAACTCCAGGTAATATCAATGGACTAGGATGTACATTAAGTTCTTCTCTAAGTATATTTTCATATTTATTTAAAAACTTTGAAATATCATTAAAAGCTATATTATTATTTATAAATGCATCCTTAACAATACTATAATCAAGTCTACCAGCCATTGTTATATTATCAAAACCATTCTCGATATTATATAAAGTTGCAAAGGTCTTATCCATTGCTCTTCTTCCGCATCCCTTGCTGGATATTAATGTTCCATCAATATCCCAGATTAAAAGTTTGTTCTTCATTTTATCCTCCTCAAGAAAGAAAATTTCTACCACTATATTATAACATTTTATAATTTTTTTAAAGCAGATGAGTTTTAAAACATAATTTGGGTAATTTAATAATAAATAGTTCTTAGGAGGTATAGTTATGAAAATAAGAATTGAGTATTGTACTGCTTGAGGTTATCTTTCAAAGGCCATAGGTTTGGCTGAAAATTTACTTAACAAGTGCAAAAACGATATCAATAGTTTGAAATTGATTCCTTCCTCCGGCGGAGTCTTTGAAGTTACTATTGATAACAATCTTATCTTTTCTAAAAAGGAAAAGAATAGATTTCCTGAGTTTAATGAAATCGAAAACTTCCTGTAATATTGCACAGGGAGTTTCTCTATTTAAGAAATCCTTTAACAGCCTTACCATTTAAATAGTCAAAATATTGACCTTGATAAATATCTAATTCTTTTAATTTATCATCTATCATATCCTGAATCCTCCACCAGCTCATATCCCAATTGCAAAATAGGGTTTCCTCCTTCGGTGCTCTTCCTAATAGCCTTTGAATGACTATTTGTGGATTTAAATATCTTAAAAATTCAGTTACCCTTTCTACATACTCATCTACAGTAATAAGCTCTATCTTATTTTCTTCATACATCTTTCCAAGTTTTGTATTTCTAAGAATATACAAGGAGTGTAATTTTACTTGTTTTACATCTAGTGCAGACATAGTTTTTGCAGCCTCAATTATATCTTCTTTACTATCCCATGGTAAATTAAGAATGAGATGACAACAACTTTCAAATCCATATCTATTTATTCTTATCATTGCATCTATAAATTCTGCTAAAGAATGTCCACGATTTATTTTTCTAAGTGTGTTATGATTAGTGCTTTGTAGGCCTAATTCTATCGATATATCTTTTTTATAATTATTCCGAAGTTCCTCTAATACTTTTAGATACTCTTCATTTATACAGTCTGGTCTAGTAGATATTGAAATCTCAACTATATCTTTTCTATTAGCTGCTGCTTCCATATATTCTTTAAACATCTTTATAGGCATATAAGTATTGGTGAAGTTTTGAAAATATGCAATAAATTTATTAGCATTATATTTTTCACCAATGTATTTAATATTTTTATTCAGTTGTTCTCTGACGGAAATGATACTCTCAAGACTTTCAAACCCAGTACCTATTTCGCCACAAAATATACATCCACCAGTTCCAAGGTTACCATCCCTATTTGGACATGTTACTGGAAGATTTATAGGTATTTTATATACCTTTTCACCGTATTTTTCTTTTAAGTATCTAGAGTATTTTCTGTATCTTTCTTTATTTGGTTCCATTAAAAACTCCTTTAGGTCTTTTTATATATAGTATATCATTACCTGTACTTTTTAACCAAATAAAAAGGTAGCCAAATTGGCTACTCTTTCTTTTGCTTTATACTGCTTTATCATTTATTTCTTTCAAAGGCACAACTTCTATTTCTAAGGATTCAGTTAATTTTTTTCTGAATCGCTTTATCATATTTTGTTGTGCAGTCTTTTCAAAGGATTCACCCATCACTATTATCTCAATATTATTTTCTTCTGCAAAGTCCTTCAATGTTTCTTCAATGTCTGTAGCCTTAATTACTGTTAAATCTGCACCATAGGACTTCGATATATCAAATAAATATTCTAAAGCATCAGATTCCTTTAATTTACCAAAATACTTCCATCCTTCTTTCACTACATGTATTACATGGAGATCACCATCTATATTTTGTCTTATCTCTGATCCTCTTTTAATAAGTCTTTTACATGATTTTTGTTGTGTTACACAGACCATAATATTTTTACTATTGTTATTCATTTAGGACCCCTTTCCCGGTGATGACCGTTTATTAGGGGGGCTTTCTACTATTTATTCTAATTAATCCCCTATATATATTATACTACATTTTTAAAAAGTTTAAACAACTATTACAATTTATTCGTATTACACTACTGATGCAAGTAAGAGTATCTCTTCGTTATTATTATATATCATATCAAATTGAGATATAGGTAGTGGATTTGTTCCTCTACCAACTTCAATAGTATAACCCGGTCTAGTATATTCCTTTATAAACCAATCCTTCATTCCAGAATAGGATGCTGTACCATAGGTCTCCGCTAGCCTGTAACCACTAACATTTGCAAACATATCTCCTATTCTTCTTGCCACAGGGGGTGCCATATTTTCAAAATCCCAGAAAATAACTTGACCTTGAGAATGATATGCCAGTACTAACCTAAAATTATGATCCCTAACAAAATTTACTACTGCCTGTGTTTCTGGCTCAGATTCTGGTCTAGGCCCTGGGTATCTTCTAGGTCCCGGGTCTCCATAGCCAAGATCTTCAGCAACTTCTTGATATTCATACCAAAGGGCATCATAATTATGGTTTAGGTCCACACCCCTTATATTAGCTGACCAAACCAAGGAAAATGGTAAGCCTGTATCATTCCACCTAAGTAACTCTTCATAGTAAGGATTTGTTTCCTCTAACCCTTCTAATACTAGGTTTACTCCATCGGGATTTACCATTGGCATTATATAAATTGAACTTTGATTCCAAATACTTTCTAAATCATAGCCCCTTATATTTTTTCCATTTGTGTAGCTTTTCAGAAAATTCTCTGTGAATTTCATTAATAGGGGGGATGTTATCCATTCAAGGGCATGGTGGGAAGCATTATAGAATACTTCATTGGGGCCATCACCTAATTTAATATAATATAAATTCCTCCCCAGTACACTTTGTCCTGCTATCCCTACTTCAATAAAAGGGTACCTTGCCTTTAATCCTTCTATATCTCTTTCCATAATTTCATATGTATAGTCTATATTAGTATCAACCACATCTATTCCATAGGGTACAGTTATCTCTTGACCAATTCTAAGTTGATAGGGATTAATTCCTGGATTGGCAACCACAAGTTTATTTAATGAAGTATAATAATTTCTTGCTATTTTCCATAATGTATCACCCGGTTGTATATAATAGGTATCATATCCTAATAATAAGGGCTGCAGGGCATTATAGGTTTGGGGTCCGATTATTCCATCTACTGTAAGATTATTATCCCTTTGAAAATCAGCTACTGCTGTTTTTGTTTGGTTACCATATATACCATCTATAGGTCCTGGATCATATCCTATTTTTTTTAATAGTGCTTGGATTTCCATAACCTGAGGTCCACGAGAACCAATTCTAAATACTGGCATAATATACCTCCTTAAAACTATTTATAATATACTTATGCATAAATAAAATTAATAGTTCTAAAATGTGGTATAATATCCATTAGTAAATTTATAGGAGGTTTTCTTTATGGAAAGATATCATAAATTGATAGGTTTAACTGGTTCATATTTTGCAAAGGAGTTTCAAAAGAAAAAAAAACAACATAAAAATAAGATTAGAGAAGTAAAGGAAGATACGGTAAATAAATTCTTTCTTGAGGGAAGTGTTGATGTATTAATAGTTTTTGAAGAAACAGGGAAGGAAATATTGCTCAATATAAATAGCGACCCAGATTTAATAGAAAAATATTTAGGAGAATCTTTTTTACCCTATTAGAATCTCAAGGTCAACAATTTTTAAAAATCTTTACAAAATAATAGAGGGTAAAATTTCTTTCTCTACCCTCTAAGACCTTTTTTATGCCATTACCAATGCTTTCTCGTCACTTATATATTTATGAACATCTTCACTAAGTTCTTCTTTAGTACAACTTATTGTCATTACAAAATCAATTTCATACCTATCGGAAACGTTTGCAATCTTTTTAATAAATTTAGATATTTTATCACAATTAGTATCATCTACAACCTTTAATAGCCCATCAATATATATTTTATCAATATCATAATCATTGGATATTATCCCACAAATAAACCCATAAAACTCATCGATATCCCTTAGCTCATACTCATCCATACTAATAAATCTCAAAGCATGTTTCAAATCATAAATGTGTCTCTTATCATCATCGACAAATATTATATTACCATTTGTATCTATTACCTCTTCATTAGCCATTTTGATTATGGTTTTTGTCTTTCCTGTACCCTTTGGACCAGCGATAATACTTATCATTGTTATCTCCTCCTTTTAAATTTGTTAGAGAAAGAACTTTAAAGATGATATTGAATTTTCTAAAAATTCACTTATTTATAGTTCTTCTATAAATAACCCCAAAATCCTTCAAAAACATTAATTATATTTAGGGGATTATTGTTCGTGTTCTCTTTTTAAATAATTTTTCCGTAATTGCCCACATGCTGCATCGATGTCACTACCAAGTTCTCTACGCACCGTTACATGTATTCTTTCACCATCTAGTATTTTTTTAAATTCCTTTATATTAGATTCTTTTGAGGTTTCAAATGCACTTTCATTTACTTCATTTAGAGGAATTAGATTAACATGACATAAAATATCTTTAAGTTTTTTTGCTAATTCAAGGGCATGTTCTGTTTTATCATTAACACCTTTTATTAAAGCATATTCAAATGTAATTCTTCGATTCGTATTTTTTATGTATTTTTTACAAGCTTCAAGTATTTCATTGATGTTATATACTTTATTTATAGGCATAAATTTATTTCTTATTTCATCATTAGATGCATGCAATGAAATCGCTAAAGTGATTTGTAATTTTTTCTCAGCTAAATCTATTATTTTGGGTACAATTCCACATGTAGATAATGTTATATTTCTCATACTTATATTTAACCCTAAGGGATGGTTAATTATACTTAAAAATTTTAAAACTTCATCATAATTATCAAGGGGTTCTCCACTTCCCATTAGCACCACATTAGATATTCTTTCTCCTATATCATTTTGTACAGCTAATACTTGACCTAATATTTCACCAGCCCTTAGATTTCTAACTACTCCATCTACAGTGGAAGCACAAAAGCCACATCCCATTTTACATCCCACCTGGGTGGATACACAGATGGTGTTGCCATGTTTATATTTCATTAATACACTTTCTATCACATTATTATCATTTAAAATCATTAAATATTTTCTAGTACCATCGATTTTAGATCTTAATACTTCTAATATATCCATATTCTTTAAGATTGAAACTTCTTCTAATTTTTTTTTAAAATTTTTTGGTATATTATTCATATCATTAAACTTTTCTGTTCCTTTATGGACCCAATTAAATAATTGCTTTCCTCTAAACTTTTTTTCCCCAAGTTCTATTACTATTGCTTCTATTTCTTCTAAGGTTTTACTTCTTAAATCTATTAATTCAGTCATCTTACCTCAGCTCCTAGCTTGTTTTTATCTTAGTATCAATTCTAGTTTAATTTCTTATCCTTTTCCATGTTATCAATCCCTCTCATCTTTTACAACGGGTATAAACTCCATTGTATCTTCTAATAAATCATCCTTCTCTGCTTCCTTTTTAGCTAGTTCTAAGAATAGTTTCTGGCTATGTATTAATTCTTTTCCCCTTTTATCAATAAAGGAATAACTTTCATCACTACTTAAAACTCTAGACTTTATAGTATCCCTTAGGGTTATATCTAAAATTTCTTTGATTTTAGCTTGATTTTTCTTATCTTCTATGGGAAATAATAGCTCTACCCTACGCTTTAAATTCCTAGGCATCCAATCTGCACTTGATAAAAACATAAGTTCATTTCCATTATTGTAAAAATAGAATATTCTACTATGTTCTAAAAATCTTCCAATTATACTAATAACCCTTATATTATCACTGACTCCAGGTATTCCAGGTTTTAGACAACATATACCCCTTACTATTAGGTCGATTTCAACTCCTGCCTTAGATGCCTCATATAGGGCTTTAATTACATCCTCATCTACCAAGGAGTTCATTTTTGCAATTATTTGTGCTTTTTTACCTTTTTTAGCAAAACTAGCTTCATTATTTATCAGCTGAATAAATCTTTTATCAAGACCCGGTGATATATCAACCCTATAGAATTTTGAAAACTTTGAATAACCAGAAAGCATATTAAATACTGCAGAAATGTCTGCCCCAAAGTATTGATTTGTGGTTAATAATCCTAAATCAGTATATATTTTAGCTGTAACATCGTTATAATTACCAGTACCCATGTGAACATATCTCTTAATACCATCTTCTTCCCGACGTACAACAAGTAATAATTTGCAATGGGTTTTAAGACCTACCAACCCGTATATAACATGACACCCCGATTGTTCTAAATGCTTCGCCCATATAATATTGTTTTCTTCATCAAATCTAGCTTTTATTTCCACCAGTACTGTTACCTGTTTTCCCTTTTCTGCTGCCCTAGCCAATGCCTTCACAATTGGAGAATCTCCACTAACCCTATAAAGAGTTTGTTTTATTGCAAGTACATTAGGATCCTCCGCTGCTTTTTCTACTAATTCGGTCACATGGTAAAAAGATTCATAGGGATGGTGAAGTAGTATATCATTTTCTCTTATTGCTTCAAATATATCGTTGTGTTCAGAAAACACCGGTGATGGCTGGGGTTCAAAGGATTGAAATTTATCTTCTTCATATCCAGAAATAGCAGAAAATTTCATAAGGTAAGTGAGGTCTACAGGTCCACTTATTTGAAATATACCTTCTTTTGGTACTTCCATTTCTCTTTTTATCACTTCAAGGAGATTTTTATCAAAACCTCTTTCTATTTCTAGTCGTATAACCTTTCCCCATTTTCTCTTTTTAATCGATATTTTAATTGCCTTAAGTAAATCTTCGGCACCTTCTTCATCAACACCTAGATCGGCGTTTCTAGTTATACGGTAACATCCCATTGAATTTATTTTATATCCACTAAATAAAGTATCTATAAACATTTTTATGATTTCTTCCAATAGAATAAAGTATTTTTTATCATCCCTTGAAGGAATTTCAACATATCTCGCTAAAACCGATGGGACTTGAACAGTAGCAAATGTAGGTTCTCCAAATTCCTCAATATTTTCTATAAGAAGTGCTATATTTAAGCTTTTATTCAATATTAAGGGAAAGGGTCTACTTTGATCAACCACCATTGGTGTTAATACTGGATAAATATTTTTCCAGTAATATTTTTGTATAAATTCTTTTTGATAATCCGTTAAATCATCTTCTTTAAGGAAAAAAATATCTTTCTTTTTCAACATAGGGACTAAGGAACGATTATAGCAATTATATTGATCATAGACTATTTTATGTACTCTATCCGATATTTTTTGTATTTGTTTCATTGGAGTTAATCCCGATGAATCCGGTTTATTAAAGTCTGCTAATACTTGATCCCAAAGGGAAGCTACCCTAACCATAAAGAACTCATCCATATTTGAACTAACTATGGAAATGAACTTTAATCTTTCCAATAATGGATTTTCCCTTTCTTGGGCTTCTTCTAAAACTCTATTATTGAATTCAAGCCAACTCAACTCACGATTAATATAGTGTATGTTAGGTTCATCCGTCATATTATATCACTCCCCTATGATTAATTATGGCTTTCATTCCTATAACTTCTTCAAAAAAAGATGCTCTATTCATAAAGCTCCACTTTTCAAGTAATATTTCATAATTTGAACTAACTTTAAAGTATACTTTATCTTCCTTTACATTTATTTTCAAATCATTTATTTTTCCTTTATGGGTTATATCAAGGGCATCGGCTAACTTTAAAATTGCAGACAGCTTTGATATGGTAATCTGGTCTGTGAAATTGAGCTTGCTATACTCTTCATGAAAAGATTCTGGGTTTTCATCACCATGATATCTAACAATATTCGAAATTATACCTAGTTCTCTATTCGAAAATCCCATTAGATTTTGGGCTTTTACTAAGTCTTGTGAATATATATTATGTTTATCTAGGTTTACATATTTACCTATATCATGTAACACGGATGAAATTTCAAGATAAAATCTTTCTTCATCCCCTAATTTATGGATTTTTTTGAGCTGATCAAATACTTTCAGAGCTATTTTCCCTATATGTTTAGCATGATCTTCATCATAATTGTATTTTCTACCTATATATTTTGCAGAGCTTATTATATCATTTAAGAAATCTCTCTTTCGTGTGGTATCATACCATTTATCTACCATATCAGCTAATAGCCCATGTCTTAAGGATACCATGGGAGTATACATATGATTTGCCTCTGTAACTCCTAAAAGCCTCTTGAATATTATAATTGAAGGGAGTAATATCTTAGCTTCATTATAATCTATATTGTATGTAATAGACATTTGATCAATAGTCATACTAGATACTTTATCATATAGGGTATTAAAGGACTCTTTACTAATATTACTTTCTTTATTATAGCCTTCAATCTCACCACATAGCTTTGTGATTGTTCTAAGTCCACCACCTAGACCTATAAAGTGCTTGATTTTCATATCCCTTATTTGAGGTTCTAATAGATATGTCTTGCTTTCAACGAAATCCTCTATTATATGTGGGAAATCCAATGTCACCTTTTCTAGATCAGATAATATTTCCCTCAGTCTCAAGGATCCAACCTTTATATAATATGTAAATCTTAAATTTCCATCCTTAAATACTGATATTTCTACTCCACCGGAACCAATATTTACAACCAACACACCATCTTTTCTAAGTTTTTGGGCGTGTTCTAAACTTAAACTATCTCTTATGGCTTTAAATGTAAGTAGTCTCTCCTCAGAGTTATTAATAATTTCAACAACTAAACCCGTTCTCATTTTTATTTGTTCTAAAAAGTAACTTTTATTCTTTGCCTCTCTTATACCACTGGTTGAAACTGCTCTATAGTCTCTAATATTGTATTCCTTCATTACCTGAGTATAATTATTTATAATCTTACATGCTTCATAAATACTATCCACACTAATCTTTCCATGGGAAAATGTATCCCTTCCTATATTAGAATGATTCCTTAGTTCATCTAAAATTTTAATATCTCCCTTAGCATTTATCTCAGCAATTATCATTCTTATAATGTTAGATCCAACATCAATAGCAGCAACAATTCTCATTTTACCCATACTATTAAACTCTCCTTTACAGATTTAAGGGTTACTCATTTTAATATATCAAATTATATTACTCTATTAATAGAATCAAAAGCTAGATTTAACAAACAATTAACATTATAGAGTCATCTTTTAAAATAGTATCTTCAAGTTAAGGTTTCAATATAAAGTATTTGAAATCAAAATTTTCGGACAGATATGAAATATATGATAAAATACTAATGTATGTAAATACTATTATAACTTATTTATTAGTATTGTTATAATTCATAGTATAATATTTTCAAATTTTCAATAATCTTTTTATCAGTATTTTAAAATCAATACCATTTAAAATTCATTTACAAAACTACAACAAAAGTTAGGGGTTTTAATATGAAAAGAATTGGAATTATAGATATTGGTTCAAACTCTGTTCGATTAGTTTTAGTTGATATAGGTAATAATAATTCCTTTAGGATTTTTAATGAATTTAAAGAAACCGTTAGACTTGGCGAAGGCGTTGATGAAACCTTACTACTACAACAGGAAAAAATTGATTTAGCTATTGATACGTTAAAAATGTTTAAAAATATGTGTGATTCCACCTTTACTAATGAGATAATCCCTGTTGCTACGGCAGCGGTTCGCAAAGCAAAGAATAGGGATGAATTTGTTAATAGGGCAAAGGATAAATTGGGACTTGATATAAGAGTTCTTTCAGGAGAAGAAGAGGCATACTTCGCCTATTGGGGGGTCATAAATAGTATTGATGTAGAGGACGGTCTCATCATGGATATAGGTGGTGGTAGTACTGAACTCATATTAGTGAAAAACAGAAAATTAATCGAAAGTATTAGTCTATCTTTTGGATCAATCGATTTAAGTCAAAAATTTAATCTTACTAATACTATTAAGGATAAAAACATAATAGATTTAGAAACTTTTTTATATGATACATTTAGTAAAATAGAATGGTTAAAGGATGCTAAAGGAATTCCTCTCATTGGAGTTGGAGGAACCATTAGAAATATGAGCAAAATCATCCGTAGAAATGATAATTATCCCTTGAATATAACCCATAATTTTAGGGCTAATGGCTCTGATATTAATAATATATACGAAATGGTTAGAGAAAAAAAGCTTTCTCAAAGAAAAAAGATAAAGGGACTTTCTAAGGATAGGGCCGATATTTTTGTAGGTGCCACTGGGGCTGTTGCTTCTTTAATAGATTATTGCAATATTGATAAAGTTATTGTAAGTGGTGGTGGAATAAGGGAAGGAATAATATATAATTATATACATAATGATAAAAATCCTGTAAAGGACGTATTAGATTTTTCAATAAATAATATAATCAATAAATATTACCTTAATCCAATCCATTCAAATCAGATATATAAATTAACAAAATCTCTTTGTAATCAAATTTTGGATTTTGATAGCAATGAGTATAATGTTGATAAAATAATTAAGGCATCTTCCATGCTTCATGATTCAGGGATACATATACGTTTTTACAATCATCATATGCATTCATTCTATATAATACTTAATTCGGGTATCAATGGATTAACCCATAAAGAAATTTTAATGAGTGCCTTTGTGGCTGCCTCCCATAGAGATAAGAAACTAAAAGTTAGCTGGACAAAATATAAGCCAATATTAAATGTAAAAGATATGGATATTGTAAACAAAATTGGTGTTCTTTTAAGACTTGCAGAAGGCTTAGATGCCTGTCTGAATAGGGCTGTTGAAAATGTGGAGTGTTTTATCTCAGAAAATGAGGTTAAAATCAAACCAATTTCCCATCGTAATACAAATATTGAAAAGAAGCATGCAGGGTATTCAGCTTCATCCTTCAAAAAATACTTTAATAAGAAATTAAAAATTATTTAAGAGTGTAATAAGGGGTCCATATTCTATGAGCCCCTTTGTATCTTTATTTTATTGGAGTTATTGTTTTTTCCTCTAGTGATTTTCCCTTTTCTAATAGGTGTTTCTTAAGCTTTTCCTTTGAAGTATTCATAATGAGGTCCTCTGGCATATTAATTAATTCAAAAACTTCTAGAACCGTATCAAACTTTCCAACATCAAAGGATATATGAGCATCACTTCCTGCCACAACTTTAACACCTAGTTCTTTAGCTAATCTAGCTATTGCTATACAATTATCCTTACTTCCACTTCTCCCTGGATTATTGAAGGAGCTATTATTTATTTCAATAATAATGTTCTTTTCCTTGGCAGCCTTTACAACCCTCTCAATATTTATGGGGAATTTTGGATTTCCAGAATGACCAATAATATCAATGTACTTATTATTCATAGCATTAACTAATGCCTTGGTATTTTCCTCCTCTGAGCCAGGCTCAATACATACATCATGTAGGCTTGCAATAATTAAATCAAGTCTTTCAATATACATTTCATCTATATCTATATTCCCTTCAAAATCCATTATATTTGCCTCAACACCCCTAAGTATCTCAATGCCATCTATTTCTCTAGGTATAACCCTTTGATTTCCTATATGAAATATATTTGGTCCCCCTGGCATTGCAGGTCCATGGTCAGTCATTGCAAACAATTCTATTCCCTTGGCCTTAGCAGCATTAACATAGTCATGCACTGTACTGTATGCATGGCCACTGGCTATGGTATGGGTATGGGTATCTAAAACTAGTTTCATAATATTCTCCCTTCATTAATATCCCTTTTCAAGGTTAACTATATTAAGTAGCTCCTCATTATTTTTAAATCGTTTTAAATTCTCATAAATAGTATTAAATCTTCTTTCATTTCTCATATCAGAAATCCATGAATTATGGGGTGTTATATATACCCTTTCATATTCCCACAATGGACTATCTTGAGATAAGGGTTCTTCCTCAAATACATCGAGGGCTAGACCTAAAAATTTGCCTTCCTTGAGTTTATTTAAGAGAGCCCTTTCATCTATTATACTTCCCCTAGAAATGTTTATTAACATAGATTTGTCTTTCATTTTATCCAGCCTAGCTTCATCTAATAGATGATGGGTTTCCTTAGTATATGGTATTGAACATACAACCACATCACATATACCTAAAAACTCATCTAATTGCTTAATTGGGTAACATTTATTAAAATACTCTACATCTTTCCCGTGGGTGTTTATACCATGAATTTCAACACCAAAACCTTGTAGTCGTTTTGCTGCCTCAATAGCTATAGTACCAGTACCAACAAATCCTATGGTTTTCCCAAATATCTCAATCAAATCCGTGTTAAGTTTCCAATGTTTTTTCATTTGTTTTTTATAAAAATATTTACTATTTCTAGATATTTCTAGGATATTCAATACTATCCACTCACCCATAGGGATACTATAACCACCCTTATTATTAGAGAGCTTTATATTGTTTTTCTTGATATATTCTAAAGGAACCTGATCAATCCCAATACTGGATAGCTGTATTAATTTAAGATTGGGAAATTTTGAAATATCTAGACTTTTAAAGGGATTATAACATACTAATACATCAATATCTTTTATCTCATTTGAGAACTCTAAATCATTTTCATGAATATATATAAGTTCATATTCCAAATCCCTTATCTCATTCATTTTTTCCTTTCCATAGTCATATGTAAATAAAACCTTCATAAAATAGGTTACCTCCTGATCTATTTTAGGTCCAATATCAAAATAAGTTACTGTTAACAGTAATTTATCGGTCAAAAACTTCTTTTTGATACTCATCGATACTATCACTTAGTACATCTGCTAAACCAACAAACTCACATCCTATAATATATCCATTATTTATTTTTTGACTTCTAATTATTTTTAATACACTGAAAAACATCTTTTCATCATCAATGGTAATCCTAGCATTAAAAAAATATCCTATTGGTAACTCCTTGGTACTAATGAATCCTATACCCGTTTTTGAGATGTTTATAACATTTACTTCTTCATCAATATCCTTTAATTCTATATCACCTGATTTATAAATAGACTTTATCTTAATCTTTATATTTACAGGTAGCCTATCTGATTTTCTTTTATCTTCCATAGAAATGCCTCCAAATAATGCCATTTTTTTTATTATAACATATGTAAGATTTTTTAGTATTGAGAAAGATAATAATTAAATAAAACTTAATATGAATTTTACCAAACATTAGTGTAAATACTAATCTTGGAGGTGTTTTTATGGAGTTCAATAATTTAGATAATATATCTGATTGGAAAAAATGGAAAGAAACTCTTTCAAAATCTGTTGATTTAGGTGAAAGTATTGGATTATCTGATGAAACAATTAGTAAATTAGGCGTAAAACTTGGCAATTTTTTATCTGCATCTGTAGACCCTGAAAATAAAGAAGAAAGAGTTTTACAAGAACTTTGGAGGGTTTCCGATGGAGAAGATAAAAAAGTATTATCTAAACTAATAATGAAAATGGTACAAACTGATGAAAGATAGATAGCTAAAATCCATTATTTTAGCTATCTATCTTTATACTTTAATATCAAAATTATAAATGTTATCATAGTATATTATATAAGACTTTAGGGGTATAGAGATTATGAGTTTAATTACGGGGGATTACTATGGCACTATTTTCAGATAATATAGAAAAATTCTTTGCTTCAGAAATATTTGCACGTATATTAAGAAATGACACATTTAAAATAACTGAACTTAATGTTATAATGCAATTACTTATTAAATCAGAGATTCCCTTTGATATTTCCTATTCTCCTGGTACTAGAAGACAGGCGGCTGCAATCGAATTTTCTATATATATTAATCCTACAACAAATATAGATTTTATAATTACACTTGATAGAGGGGGCTCTACTTTCTTTGGTGATTTCTAAAGTTAATTATATTTATAATTATGGGGTGTCTTTTATGAATAAATTGCTTAAATCAGCAATTTTATCTATATCTTTACTAATTATTTTAACAGGCTCTACGGTATCACCTGCACTTGGAGAGATTAGTAAAGCATTTCCGGAGTCAGATGAAAATATAATAAAATTAGTTCTTACTCTTCCTTCCTTTGTGATTGTCCCTGTTAGCATAGTAACAGGCAGACTAACCCATATAGCCCATCAAAAAAGACTTATTATTATAGGTCTTATGATTTTTATTATTGGAGGTATTGGAGGAGGATTTGCACATACAATTTCTAGTCTACTTTTATTTAGAGGGATTTTAGGTCTTGGTATGGGACTGTTAACCCCCCTTACCACTTCCCTTATAGCAGATTTTTATAAAAATAGTGAGCGACGGGAAATGATGGGCTATTCTAATGCCGTTGCAAATTTGGGTGGAATTATAGCAACTCTACTCTCTGGTTGGCTTGCCATATATAGCTGGAGATATATCTTTGGTATATATTCCTTAGCAATTATTGTTCTTATCCTAGTCATCGTAGGTTTACCAGAACCACCTCCTAGAGATAATATTAGAACTGAAAAGATTTTTATTAATAAAAAGGTACTGTTTATTGCTACATTAGGGTTTATCTTAAACATAGCTTTTTATGCTATAGTAGCGAATATAGCATTATTTATACAAGAAGAAGGTATGGGTAATTCGGGATATTCTGGCTTTACCATGTCATTACTAACTTTAGCTGGCTTTATAAGCAGTATGTTTTTAAATAAACTCTCTTATACCTTTAAACATTCAAAGTTTTCCATTAGCACAGCACTCATGGGTTTAGGTTTTTTGGTTTTAAGTAAGTCTACTTCTCTAATTATTGTATTAATTGCTGCCTTTATGATCGGATTTGGACAAGGTATCATTAAACCACTATTACTTGTCAAGACTGCCGAGTCAGCCCCTAAATTCTCTAATGCATTTGCATTATCCATTGTGAGCAGCTTTATACTCTTAGGGAAATTTGCTTCTCCCTTTGCTTTACATAATTTGGGACTAGCCCTTGGCAATACCAATTTAAGATTCATCTTTTATTTAGTATATTTATTGCTTATTTTTATTGCTATAGCCTTTTTTATATATGAAATACTTGTTCTCAAAATTTTTAAGCCTCGATATTCTGATCAATAATTATAAAGGTATCTTTTGATAGTGAAAAAAGTGTAATTCTATGGTAAATTCTATTGTTTCTTTAACTTTTCTAGTCTGTTTTTATGTTACAATAAATAAAGACTAATATAAAACTTAAAGAACTTAATTCCATAAGGTATAGATAAAAGGGGGGTATATCAATGTTAAAGGATTTAATTAAGGATGGCTTTGGAAAGGAAGAAGATTTTAACTGTGCAGAAAAAATTCTTTATGGGGCCAACGAAGCCTATGATCTTGGATTAAATAAGGAGAGTTTGAAGTTGGCTGCTGGTTTTGGCGGTGGAATGGGAATTGAAAATACCTGCGGTGCTTTAACTGCATCAGTTATGGTACTAAGTAAATTATATGTTAATGATGTTGCCCATGAGTCTGATAGAATAAAACAATTGACTGGTGAACTACTCGAAGCATATGAATGGGAAATGGGAAGTATCAATTGTGCTCAATTAAAGAATGACTATAGAACCATCCTTTCTGGCTGTGATGAGGTTATTATAAAGGCAGCAGAAATTCTTGATGGTATTGTAGAAAGAGAAGGTATATAATAAAAAAACACTTAACCTCCATGGACTGGCTGGTTAAGTGTTGATAAGTTTATTTTATGAAATTCTAGTTAGAAACTTTCATCAAAGTCCAAATCATCAAATGAGTCAATCAATTCTTTAATATCATATTCTTTAATTAAATTCTTTGTATTAGCCTTTCTACTCTTTGCTTTTTTCTCTGAAACATCTCCCCGTGTTTTATCTTTCATTTTAGATTTTCTTTTTATTTCTTGTTTTCTAATTCTAGTTTCCTTGTCTAAATCTTCCATAACAAATTTCTTTGACATTCTTATTCCTCCATGAATCTAATGAGTATTATTAATATTGCTCTAAATAAAATATACAATCTTAAAAGCAAAAAATCAATATCTTTTTGATGAATTTTTATATAAATTTTAAAATACCATAGAAAAAAAAAGGTAGAGCATAGCTCTACCATAACTAGAAATAAAGTGTCTATATTATATATCGGTCCCAATGAATATATCTTTAGTTTAATATTATAAATTCAAGTCTTCATATTGAAGCTGTACTAATTTATAGTAATGCCCCTTTTGCTTAAGCAACTCTTGGTGGGTTCCTATTTCCTTTATTCTTCCTTTGTGAAGGACAATGATTTTATCTGAATGTTGAATTGTCGATAATCTATGGGCAACAGCTAAGGTTGTTCGGCCTTCCATTATTTTATATAAGGCATCCTGTATAAGCTTTTCCGTTTCAGTATCTATATTGGCAGTGGCTTCATCTAATATAAGTACTGCTGGTTTCCTAACTAAGGTTCGTGCAAAGGAAAGTAGTTGTCTTTGACCGGTTGACAGGGTTGAGCCCCTTTCATATACCCTTTCATTATATTTCTTAGGTAGCTTTTCTATAAATTTATGAGCATTTACATATTGGGATGCCTCTATCATTTCTCCATCGGATATATCTTCATCCTTAAGCTTTATATTACTTTCAATATCTCCCGTAAAGATAAAAACGTCTTGAAGCATTTGTCCTATGCATCTTCTTAATGAACTGGTCTTAATATCTCTAATATTTATTCCATCTATTAATATTTCTCCCTTTTGAATATCATAGTACTTTCCAATTAGCCTTAATATTGTAGTCTTCCCAGCTCCGGTTGAACCAACAAAGGCTGCAGTTTCTCCTGCCTCAACCTTAAAGGATACATCCTTTAATATCCACTCATCCTTTTTATAAGCAAACCAAACATTTTTAAATTCTATATCACCTTTAATACTATCAAGTTCTATAGCATTATCATTATCTCCAAATTTATTTTTTCTATCTAGTAGCTCAAATATCCTCTCTGAAGAAGCCATGGCAGATTGAAAAACATTAAATTGTTCAGCTAATTGCTGTACAGGGTGAAAAAATCTAGATATATACTGAGTAAATGCCACCAGGATTCCTATTGTTATTATTTCATTTAAAACATATTTGCCACCAAAATATATTATTATTGAAGTCGATATAATTCTTAGAAGATATATTAATGGTCCATATATACTAAATGCAATTATCTCACTCCTATGAGATTTATTAAGATTCCCATTCACCTCTACGAATTCATTATATTTAGCATCTTCTCTGGCAAAGACTTGTATAATCTTCATTCCCGAAATATGTTCCGATAAAAATGCATTTACTATTGAAATATTTTCCCTTACTTTTCTATATATAACCTTGGAATATCTTCTAAATATTATGGTTGCAATTAATAAAAATGGAATTACAGAAAAAGTTAAAAGAGATAATCTAGGATTTAAGCTTATCATAGCTATTACTATACCAATTAATAAAAATATGTTCTTTACGGAATTAATTATTACACTTGTATACATCTCATTTAGGGTTTCAGTATCATTAGTAACCCTTGTGACTAGCTTTCCAATGGGCCTATCATTAAAGAACTGTGTCTCCATGTTTTCTATATGGGTAAATATATCCATCCTAATTTCATATATAATTTTTTGTCCTGTGTATTGAAGTAATAACGCCTCTATATATTGAACGACACTTCCAACTATTATAATAGAAGCAAAAATAAGTGAAAATTTTATAAGTTCATTAAAATCTTCTTCCCTAAGTAATCTTATGTCCTCTTTAGTAAGTGCTTCTAAAGAAAATTTATTTCCACCTATATTTATAGAATTAGTACTATCAATATCTAGTCCCTTTTCAACTTTATCCTCTAATATATCTAATTGAGTTTTTGTAAGACCTTGCACCATATAATAATTGCCTTGATATAGTATTATCTTAGCTTTGAGATTTTCCTTAAATTTATTATTTGGGTCCCTTATAAGAACTTTATCATTGAAGTCTATTGTATTATTTAATAAACTATCTTCAGAACCATCAACTATAGAATAGGGAGTATCATACTTTGTTATGATACTATCTATTCCCTTAGCCACTAATACAGGTTGAAGTAATTCTACTCCAACAACTATACCCAGTAACAAAAAAGAAACTATAATATGAAATATGTAAGGCTTTGCATATTTCATCAATCTCTTAAACAAATATAAATCTTTACCCTTTTTCTTATCCTCAATAAATACATCTTCTACCATATTCATTATCTAATACCGCCTTTACTCTTTTTCCATCATATCAGCCAACTGTTGTTTCTCAAATATTTTATTATATTCTCCCTTTAATTTAATTAATTCTTCATGATTACCTTCTTCTATTATTTCCCCTTGATCTAAAAAGATAATCTTATCTGCATGCTTTATTGTAGAAATTCTATGGGCAATAATAATTGTAGTTTTATTCTGTCTCTTTTCTTTAAGAGCAGATAATATTTTTTCTTCAGTATCTGTATCAACAGCTGACAGTGCATCATCTAATATTAGAATTGAAGGCTCCTTTATAAGGGCCCTTGCAATTGACACCCTTTGTTTTTGTCCTCCAGATAAAGTTACGCCCCTTTCCCCAACTATCGTCTGATATCCCTTCTTAAATTCAATTATATTTTCATGGACATTAGCAAGCTTTGCATTTTCAACAACTTCATCTTGGTCCACACCATCTATACCAAAGGCAATATTTCTGGTAATTGTATCTGAAAAAAGAAAGTTATCTTGGGGAATATATCCAATATTGTTCCTAAGTACCTTTAGCGATATATTCATAATATCTATTTTATCAATATAAATTGTTTCATCGGAAATATTATATAAACGCAACAGTAAATTTACTAGGGTCGTTTTTCCTGCTCCAGTTCTTCCGATTATACCTAAGGTTTCACCCTTTTTTATATCAAGGTTTATATCTTTTAAGGCGTACTCATCTGTATTTGGATATTTAAAGAATAGATTGTTTATCTTAATAGTTCCTTTAATTTCATTTGTTTTATTTATATATGACCTATCAGTAATCTCTGGCTTTTCATCTAAAATTTTCTCAATTCTGTCTAGGGATGCTTTCCCTTGTGCAATAACATTAAGTATCATCCCTACTGCCATCATTGGCCAAACTAACATTGTAAGGAAATTTATAAAAGCAACTAAAGATCCTAAGGATATTTCTCCAAGCATTACTAGTCTACCACCATAAACTAATGTGAGTATAAGACTCAGTCCTACAACTAGCCGTATCAATGGGTCAATTAAACTTTGAATTCTTGCCAATCTAATATTCTTATCAAAATTATTCTGATTGGATTTAGAGAATGCTCTTATTTCATTTCTTTCTTGGACAAAGGCCTTAATAACAGCAATACCTGAAAAGCTCTCTTGAACCATATCAGTTATTGTAGCAAAGGCTTCTTGTTTTTCTTTGAATCTTTTTCTCATAAATCTACTAATAACTACCCCTTGAAAGATAATAAGTGGGAATGGCACAATAGCTATAAGTGTCAGCTTTAAACTTACTGTATATATCATATTATAAAGTACAAGAGTACTCAGTACTAGTGCATCCACAAGCATAAGCAATCCAGGACCTATTGCCATTCTTACAGCATTTATATCATTTGTAGCATGGGCCATCAAATCACCGGTCTTGTGCTGGCTAAAATATCGTGTAGAAAGTTTTGCTAGATGTCCAAAGAGTTCATTTCTAAGATGAAATTCAATATTTCTTGAGGTCCCAAAAATTAAATTTCTCCATACGAATCTACCCACAGCAATAGATATACCAATTATAATTAAAACCATTGCTTGATTACGTAGGTAATTAGCAGCCACCTTATCATCCATAATATTGTCTGTTATTTCACCAATTATTATGGGTACCCGTGTTTGTAGTAAATCTACAATCGCCAATGCTATTATTCCAATAACAAAGTGTATTATATATTTTCTATAGTATTTATTCAAAGATTTTCCAAAAACCATTTTATTCTCCCCTTAAAAAAACGTCCCTAAAAAACATCACTTTATATTATTACCATATTTTTTACTATTTTAAAACCATTTTTAGGAACTTTTCTTCAAATAAATAAAAGTACCTATGTTATATAGGTACTTTTCATCGAAATCTATTAAAATTTACCACTCAAGTAATTTTCGAGCAGTTCAGTCTCAGGATTGCTAAAAATCTTATTTGCAGTTCCTTCCTCCACAACCTTTCCCTGATAAAAAAAAGCCACATTATCCCCTATTCTTCTTGCTTGTTCCATATTATGGGTTACAATTGCCACGGTATACTTTTTAGATAGCTCCACAATTAGTTCTTCTATTTTCATTGTTGATATAGGATCTAATGCAGAACATGGCTCATCAAATAATATTACCTCTGGGTTAATTGTCAAAGCTCTAGCGATACATAATCTTTGCTGTTGTCCTCCCGATATGCTAAGGGCCGATCTATTGATTCTATCCCTTATCTCATCATAAAGCCCAACATCTTTAAGTTTTGTGATAATTATATCTTCAATTTCTCTATTACTGATTTTATTAAAATTTTCAACTATGGGAAGTTTCATATTTTGATATACTGACATTGGAAAAGGATTAGGATCTTGAAACACCATCCCTACCTTTCTTCTTAACTCAAGAGGATCTATTTCCTTATCAGTTATTTCTACTCCATCTAATTTTATTGAACCATTCATTCTAAATATACTTATTGTATCATTCATTCTATTGAGGGAACGTAAAAGAGTAGATTTTCCACATCCTGATGGACCTATGAAGGCCATTACTCTATTTTTAGGAATTTTCATATTTACATCTATTAAAGCATGATTCTGACCATACCAAGCATTAAAATCTTTAATATCTATTGAAACTTCTGTTTCTAGCTCTGTATTTGTTTCATTTCTATTAGAAGGAGTGTCCAATATTCCCATTACTTTTTCAGCCATTTTATCGCTCCTCCTTTAAGCTCTTATTACTTGTTCCAATCAATACTGCTAGTGTATTTAATAGAATAATTATAAGTACGAGTATCAAAGCAGCACCAAAGGCTAATTGTGGAAGATCTCCTTCACCGGCTGGTGAGTTAAAATATATATAAGTAGTTAGAGTAGAACCAGTGTTTTTTAAAGTACTCATCCAATTTTGTACTTTCCACCATGGCTGTGTACCTGTCATTCTTAAGGTTCCTCCTAGTAAAAGCCATACTATGGCTGTATCTCCAATTATCCTACCCATACCTAATACTACAGCTGTCACAATACCATTACGAGCAGAAAGTAAAACAACTTTAACTATTGTATACCATTTTGATGCACCCATAGCAAGTGAAGCTTCTCTATAGGATTTTGGAACAGCTTTAATTGCTTCTTCACAGGTTTTTGTTACAAAGGGGAGTATCATTATTGCCATGGCTATACTAGCAACAAAAAATGATTTACCAAAGGCCTTCTCTACTCCCTCTACACCTTCCACCATTGAACTTAAAAATCCTAATCGAGGATTGGTAAATATAGCAACCCCAAATATTGCAATAACTATGGTCGGAACTCCAGCTAGGACATCTATTGCTAATCTAAAGTAATGATTAGCTAAATTTTTCTTAGCATATTCACACAAATATATGGCAGTAGCTAATGCCCAAGGAAGTGCTATTAATATACCGAATATAGTTAAAACAAAGGTCCCTATTATGGGAGTAAGAATTCCACCAGCCTTTTCCATATTTCCAATAGTTGTTCCTGGTTCTGTGGTTAAAAATTCTAAATTTATGGCTTTATATCCCTTTAAAAAAAGAAATAAGATAATTCCTAGGCATACAGCAATTGACATAGTTGTCGCTATCCATACAAAGGATTGACCAAAGTAATCCTTGATTTTCTTTATATTAGTCAAGACCCTGCCTCCTTCGCACTGTAGTTTCCACTATTTTGGTACAAATACTTAGAATAGAAGTAGTTATAAGTAAAACCACACCACAACCAAAAAGGGCTGACTCAATACTTGGTACCGCTATTGCCTGGGATTTATTTACAACTGCCGATGCCAAGGGTAATACAGGAGTTAGGAAAAAGACCCCTCCATGGGCAATTTTAGGAAGTATTCCAACACTTCCACTAACCATAGCTAAAGCAATAGCTTCTCCTATTCCCCTTCCAGTACCTAGTATAGTTCCCGCTAATATTCCTGATTTTGCCGTAGGAATCACTACCTTAGTTATGGTCCTCCACTTAGAAAGTCCTAATGCTAAGGAAGCATCCCTATACTTTTTTGGCACAGCGTTTATTGCATCTACTGATAGGGCAGTTATAATTGGTAATATCATAAAGCTTAAAACTATGATTCCTGCCAGCATACTGTTTCCCGTTATTTGAAATTCCTTTAAATATGCAATTTGCATCTCAACAGTAATAATGTATTTCTTTATAAAGGGCACTACAATCATTAATCCAACTAATCCATAGATAACAGATGGTATAGCCGCCAAAAGACGTATAATTGATTGTATAAAAGTTTTTACCCATCCCTTTGTCATTTCTGCAATTACAATTGCAGTTCCTATACCAAGGGGTATGGCTATTATTAAAGCTCCTAAAGTTGTAGTTAATGTTCCCATAATTAAGCTTAATACTCCAAATTCTAGAACTGGATTGTCGGCCGGTGCATTATAGGCATCTCTGATTTGTCCATCAAAGCCTGTATTAGTAACAAATCCAATATTACTAGCTTTAAGTACAGGCCATGCCTTCATAAGTATAAAGATAAATATAAATATTATCATCATAGCACTAAGGAAAGTAAAAAAGAAAATTAATCTTTCCCAAATACCATCTGATATTTTTCTTAGCTTCATTTTATCTGCATTTACTTTAGAAAAATAGGAAGTTTTATTGTTAATCCTTTCTGACTTTTCCATACTTTCACCCCCAAATATCTAAAACCGCCACGATATGATATGTAGTTGTTATCAAACTTTATCAATGTGGCGGTTACTGAGCATAATTTATCTAGATTTTATATCTATATTTAATTAATAAATATATTACTTCATAGCTATATAATCTTCAGCTACTATCTTAAGACCATCAACTGATTTATAATAATCAATGAATTTCGCAGTGTTACTTCCTATTTGGGGTCTTCCTTTTGTACATACATTAAGAGGACGTACATATGGGAAAGCTCCTGAGATAGCATTCTTTACAGTTGCATCTACACCTTCAATTTTAAGACCCTTAACTGAATTGTCTAGATACCCAAAGGAAATAAATCCTATAGCATTTTCATCTTGAGATACTGCTTCTTTAACTAAACCATTTGAAGCATGAGGTGCAGCCGTACTAGTTATAGGGCTATCTCCCTCTTCTTCTATGGCTAATTCACTAAATGCTCCTAGAGTACCTGAACCTTCTTCACGAGTTTGTACAAATATTGGTGCTTCTTTTCCTCCAACATCTGCCCAGTTTACTATTTCACCAGTGAATATTTTATAAACTTGCTCCTTAGTTAATTCACCTACGGGATTACTAGGGTTCACTACTACTGCTATTCCATCACTAGCTATTTGGAAATCATTTAAATCAGCATATTCTGTTTTTTCAGAGTCTTTGATTGCTCTTGAAGCGTTACCAATATTGTATTGTCCTGATCCTGCTCCCTTAACTCCATCTCCTGAACCTGTTCCAGCTATTGTCACAGCAAGTCCTGAGTTTGCAGCCATTAGCTTATCAGCTATTTCTGTAGCAAGAGGTTGTACAGTTGTAGAACCACCGATTTTAAGTGTTCCTGACATGTTTGAGAAGTAGTTAACTTTTACAGCTCTAGCTGAATCATCCCAAGCTACTTCAGCTCCTACTGCTTCAGCTATAAATCTTAAAGGTACCATAGTGCTTCCATCAATTATTTGTGCAGGTACAACCATTTTTTTAGACTGTCCATTTACTTTTGCAGTTAATGAATCGATTGTAAGTTTAACGTCAGCTGCTGCTGTAGATATAGATACTTCTTTAGCAACTGGATTCCACGCAACGTCAGCTCCTATTGCTTCGAAAATTGCTCTAGCTGGTACTAAAGTAGTCCCATCCTTAATAACTGGTGCAACATTAGATTTGATTTCTTTTCCATCAAGTACGATTTTAACATCATTTGCAGCCATTGATACAGTTACCATACTTGCTATCATTACAAGAGTTAATAATAATGCAATTGTCTTTTTTGTAAACATAGTAATCCTCCTTATGTAGTTTAATAGATAAACCTTTTTTTGATACAGGTTCATAAATACAAACTATTATTTTGTACGGCTTTATCTTGTAGTATATATTAATATTAGGAAAATTTTGTTAATATAAATGGAATATTATGTTAAGATTTTGTTAATTTAGAATATTTTTATTATAAAAGAACACCCCTATTCAGTTATTCGAAAAGGGGTGTTCTTGATTTAATTAAATTTAATTTTTCTTCTCTAGATATCTGTTTTATTGCATACTCTCTCTTCATTGCTTGCCTTTTAGTTTCAAATTCTTCATAATAGACTAGCTCTACGGGAAGTCTTGCTCGAGTATACTTTCCACCCTTGCCTTTGTTGTGTTCCTTAGTTCTTCTATCAATATTTGTTGTCCATCCCGTGTATAATGTTCCATCACAGCACTCTAAAATATATACATAATTCATTACTAACACCACAATATTTTACTTTATTTTTCTATTAGCTTTTACTCTATCATTTGCACTTAAAATCTTTTTTCTTAGACGAATGTCATCGGGAGTTATTTCAACTAACTCATCGGCTTCTATGAATTCAAGGGCTTCCTCTAATGTAAATTCTCTAGGAGTTAATAGCTTTACAGCATCGTCAGAGCCTGATGCTCTAGTATTTGTTAGTTTTTTGTTTTTACATGGATTTACAACCATATCTTCCTTCCTACTATTCATCCCTATAATCATACCTTCATATACATCCACTGAAGACCCAACAAAGAGGGTTGCACGTTCACTAAGATTAAATAGCGAGTATGCCATCGTAGTTCCATTTTCTTGTGATATTAAAACTCCATTGTTACGAGTAGGAATTTCACCACAATAATCTAGATATTGGTCAAAAGACCTTACTATGGTTCCTTCTCCACGTGTATCATTAATAAATTCACTTCTATACCCTAATAATCCTCTAGTTGGGACTAAATATTCTATCTTAGTGTATCCATTTTCCGAAGCCATAGTTTGCATAATACCCTTTCTTAAATTTAGCTTTGATATTACCGTTCCACTATGTTCATCGGGTAATGTAATAATTACCTTTTCAAAGGGTTCTTGAAGCTTTCCATCTACTTTATGATAAAGTACCTCTGGCTTAGAAACTGATAATTCATAGCCTTCTCTTCTCATATTTTCTAGTAAAATAGATAGGTGTAGTTCACCTCTCCCGGATACCTTATATCCATCACTATCCTCTAACTCTTCAACCCTAAGTCCAACATTGGTCTCTAGCTCTCTTTGTAACCTGTCTCTAATATGTCTTGTGGTTACATACTTTCCGCTTTTACCTACGAAGGGTGAATTATTAACAAGGAAATTCATTGATAATGTTGGCTCTTCTATATCTATCAATTCTAAAGGCTCTGGATTGTCTATGGCACAAATTGTCTCCCCAATAGAGATATTGGGTATACCAGCAATGGTAATAATATCACCACTATGAGCCTTGGCTTTCTCAACTCTATTTAAACCTTCATTAACAAATAATTTTGAAATTTTACCCTTAATTATTTCACCATTTCTTTTACATATGGATACATTTTCATTTGCGTGTAGGATTCCTCTAGTAATTCTTCCTACTCCTAATCTACCTATATATTCATCATAGGCCAATGCAGAAATTTGAAGTTGAACTGGTTCATCGTCTCTATTAGGATATTTCTCTACATGCTCTATTAGTAGATCAAAGAGTGAACTTAAATCACTACTCTCATCATCCATATTTCTTTTAACAATACCTTCTTTAGCTATACCATACAGAATTGGAAAGTCTAATTGTTCATCGTTGGCTCCTAAATCAGCAAAGAGGTCAAAGGTCATATCAACCACCTCTTCAGCTCTTTGGTCCTTTTTATCTATTTTATTAATTAGTAATATAGGCTTTAATCCTCTTTGCAAAGCCTTTTGCAGTACAAATCTAGTTTGAGGCATAGGTCCTTCGCTGGAATCCACCAGTAATATAGCCGTATCTACGGTTTTTATAATTCTCTCGACCTCCGATGAAAAATCGGCATGGCCTGGAGTATCTACAATATTTATTTTAATGCCATTATGTTCTATGGCACAATTTTTTGAGTATATTGTAATGCCCCTTTCCCGCTCTAAATCATTACTGTCCATTACACAGTCCACAACGTCCTCATTTTCTCTAAATACGCCACTTTGATTAAGAAGTGCATCTACCAGGGTAGATTTACCTGCATCAACATGGGCTATTACTGCCACATTGATTATATCCTGTCTATTATTCATAGCAAAACCTGCTTTCAATTTAATTTCAACTATTATATAATACATAAAAACTATTATATATGCAATTTATTTTTATGTTAATTCTTAAATTTAATTAGAATTTACAAAGACCAGGCTTCCCCCCCTGGTCTTAAAGAATGCTATCTATTTTCCATTTGCTGGCTCAATATTTATAGGCTTCCCTTTAATCTTATTACTTTTCATTACATCAAGCACCTTTTCGGCATGCTCTTTAGGAACTTCAACAAAGGAATAATTGTCATGTATATCGATAGCACCTACTAATTCACCAGGCATTCCAGTTTCTCCAGCTATGGCACCAAGTATATCTCCAGGTCTTACTTTATGATTTTTACCTATATTGATAAATAATCTTACCATGCCTGGCTCAGCACCTGTACCTTCAAACTTAGAGGCTGAATCTTCCTCTTTTTCTGCATTTTGACCCATTACAATTCTAAGTAATGCCCCTGCTATATCTATTGAAGTATAATCGTCCTCAAAAAGTCTTTGGATAATACTAGCTTCTTTGCTTAGATCATTATTGTCAATAATATCCTTTATTTGTTCTAAAACTACATTTTCCCTAGCTTCTTTTACGTCACTTGTAGAAGGTGTTTGATGACGTCTAATTTTAGTGTTACTATATCTTTGTATATCCTTTAGTTTATATATTTCCTTCCCTACAACAAAGGTAAATGCCTTTCCTGTACGGCCCGCTCTACCGGTTCTTCCTATTCTATGTACATAGAATTCTTCGTGCTGAGGAACATCATAATTAAATACTATCTCAACATCATCAACATCGATCCCTCTAGCTGCTACGTCTGTTGCTACTAGTATATCTACATTTCCTTTTCTAAAGCTACCCATTACTCTATCTCTTTGATTCTGTTTCATATCTCCATGAAGTCCATCCGCAAAATATCCTCTACCCTGCAATTCTACAACAACTTCATCCACTTTCTTTTTAGTATTACAAAATACTAAAGAAAGCTTAGGGTTATAAATATCTATAAGTCTTGTTAATATTTCAAATTTATTTTTTTGTTTCATTTCAAAATAATATTGTTCAATGCTTGGTACAGTTAATGCCTTATGTTTTACTTTAATCATATTAGGATCTTTTTGATACTTATTGGCAATTTTTAAAATGGCCTTAGGCATTGTTGCTGAAAATAATACTGTTTGCCTATCCTCTGGTGTATCCTTTAAAATTGTTTCGATATCGTCAATAAATCCCATATTAAGCATTTCATCGGCTTCATCCAACACCACCATTTTGACGTTATCAAGTCTAAGGGTTCTTCTTCTCATATGATCCATTACTCTTCCTGGGGTTCCTATAACTATCTGAACCCCCTTCTTAAGTGACTTGATTTGTCTATCTATAGATTGCCCTCCATAAATAGGCAAAGTTTTTATACCATAAATATATTTTGCCAGCTTTCTCATTTCCTCTGATACCTGAATAGCTAATTCCCTAGTTGGACAAAGTATCAGAGCCTGTACTTTGCCATTCTCCTTATCAATTTTTTCTAAGGTTGGTATACCAAAGGCTGCGGTTTTACCTGTTCCCGTTTGGGCCTGGCCAACAACATCTTTTCCCTCTAAAATATGAGGTATTGCTTGGGCTTGGATTGGAGTTGCTTCCTCAAATCCCATATCCTCAATTGCCTTTTTAATCTGTGATGAAATATTAAGTTCATCAAATTTAATAGTTTGCATTAATCTATCTATTCCTTTCATATATGTATTTACTAATAATATTACCATTTTATTAGTATTCATAAGTAAGTTTTTTAAATTGTATATTATACGCAAGAAAGCTGCAAACGAAAAGTATATTCATCTGCAGCCAATTCTTCAAATAAATGCCATATACCGTAAACATTATAACTTATATCCATCCCGACTACAATACATTTTTATTTTATATTAAATAAAATATTTTTACAAGCTCCTCTTACTCTTTGTTACTGTCAAGTATTAGTTGGCAATTATTCTTCTTGTAAATTTTATCATCCAATAATCTCTATTTTACAAGCTTTAAATTATACAAATAACACCCATTAGGGTAATATATTTTTATTTTGATATTTCTTTAATGTTTTACTACTCCCTTGAGCCCGTTAGGGCATAGTTATCCTGTATTTCCTTTTCTTTATAAAAAGATCTATTCTTAAAAACTTAGTTTTAATTCACTAATGCATCTATTTTCTAGCATTTTTTGTATAGCCTTTCTTCCATTTGTAACTGCGCTATTAGCAAATGGTATACTAGTTCTTTTGTGTTTATATATATTACTTTTTTTAGGTTTCTTATTTACTTTAGATGCTGGTAATACTACGTCTTCTATTATTTCTTCAAGTT